>OFDN01000005.1_pt1 | contig 396913 bp, 368 predicted proteins | sample 1520971 | NCBI WGS metagenome assembly OFDN01 (sample SAMEA94257418, study PRJEB24077) | hot springs metagenome | biome: Aquatic biome; feature: Geographical feature; material: Water | place: India | collected 2012-06-12 | depth 5 m
GAAGAAGCCGATGCCGACGCCGCCGGTCAGCATCTCGGCGGCGACGATGGCGAGCCAAGAGAGGCCGATGCCGATGCGCAGGCCCGTGAAGATGTAGGGGGCCGCAGACGGGATCATGATGCGCCAGAAGTATTCGATCGGGTTCAAACGCAGCACTTCGGCGACGTTGCGGTAGTCCTGCGGGATGTTGCGGATGCCCACGGCGGTGTTGATGATCACCGGCCAGACGGCGGTGATGAAGATCACGAAGACCGCAGAAGGACCGCTGTCTCGGAACGCGGCGAGGGAGATCGGGAGCCAGGCAAGCGGCGGCACGGTGCGCAGAACCTGGAAGATCGGATCCAGTCCGCGCATGGCCCACACGCTCTGGCCGACGAAGGCGCCGAGCACGATGCCTGCGATGGCGGCGAGGCCAAAGCCGTAGGCGACGCGTTCGAGGCTGGTCAGCACGCGCCAGCCGAGCCCGATATCCTGCGGGCCGTTGACGAAGAACGGCTGGGTGATCAGGTCATTCGAATCCGCCCAGATTTTGAGGGGCGATGGCAGCGTCGCGTCGGGACCGCTGGTGGCGAGCTGCCAGACGAGCAGCATGAGAGCCAGCACGACGAGGGGGGGCACGACGGTGGCCGCAATATCGTACGCGACGGCGAGGCCGCGCGATGGCCGGTAGCGTTGCGTAACCGGCAGCGGCACGACGGTCTGTTTCGCGGCGGCTGGCGTAGGTGCAGGCTGAGCCGCAGCCGCCGGCGGGCGGCCGGCTGCGGTTTCGACCAGGACAGGCCTTGAGGGCGCTGCGTTGATGGAAAGCGGGGCATTCATTTGCGATCGAGGCTCCGTTTGAAACTCTGGCGCTCAGGCTGATGGATCAGGCGGCAATGCGCGTGATGGCGAGCGAAGCGAGATAGGCGGTCGGGTTGTCGGGATCGAAGATCTTGCCGTCGAAGAAGGTCTCCTTGCCGCGCGAGGTGCTGTCTGGAGCCTTGATGCCAAGCGCCTTGGCGGCATCGCGCCAGATGTCCTCGCGGTTGACCTTGTCGACGAGGGCCTTCACGTCGGTCTTCGGGTCGAACTTGCCCCAGCGGATGTCCTCGGTGACGAACCAAGCGTCGTGGCTCTTGAACGGGTAGGAGACGGTGCCGTCCTCCCAGAACTTCATCAGCAGCTTGGTGCCGGTCTCCTTGCGGCCGCGGCCGTAGTTGATGTCGCCCTTGAGGCGTCCGACGATGTCGGCGGGCGGTACGTTGAACCATTGGCGCTTGCCGAGGATTGTGGCGAGCTCGTCCTTGTTGGCCATCGCCTCGCACCACTGCTGCGCCTCCATCACGGCCATCAACAGCGCGCGCGTGGCAGCAGGGTTCTTCTCGACCCACGCGGAGCGCATTCCGAGCGCCTTTTCGGGATGACGGGCCCAGATTTCGCCGGTCGTGCAGGCGGTGAAGCCGATGCCCTGATTGACGAGCTGTTCGTTCCACGGTTCGCCCACGCAGAAGGCGTCCATGTTGCCGACCTTCATGTTCGCGACCATCTGGGGCGGCGGAACAACGATGGTCGAGACGTCCTTGTCGGGGTCGATGCCGCCGGCCGCGAGCCAGTAGCGGAGCCAGAGATCGTGGGTGCCGCCGGGGAAGGTCATGGCGACCTTCACGTCCTTGCCTTCGGCCTTCTTCTTCGCGAACGCTTCCTTGAGCGCGGAGGCATCAGCTCCGACTTTCAGGCCTTCGTATTCCTTCGCGACCGAGATGCCCTGGCAATCGTAGTTGAGGCGCGCCAGGATGCTCATCGGCACCGGCACGTTGTTCTGTGTGACCTTGCCGGCCGAGATCAGGTAGGGCATCGGCGTCAGAATGTGGGCGCCGTCGATGCCGTTCGCTTCCGAGCCGAGCACGAGGTTGTCGCGCGTTGCGCCCCACGAGGCCTGCTTCAGCACCTCGACGTCCGGCAAGCCGTACTTGGCGAACAGGCCCTTCTCCTTGGCGACGATCAGCGGCGCTGCGTCGGTCAACGCGATGTAGCCGAGCACCGCTTTGGTGGTCTCGGGGCCGGCAGCCCACGCGACCGACGCGCCACCGGGTACGAGCGTCTTTGCGGCTGCGATCACGGCCGCGGTGGCAGTGCCCTTGAGCATCGCGCGGCGCGACAGACCGGCCTTGAGTGCCTCAGCTCCGCGTTTCGAACCTGTCATTCCGAATTCTCCCGTCTCGGTGCTTCCGAACCCGAAGGCCCGCGCCAAAAACAAAAAAACGCCGCATCGAAGAGCCGTGACCGAAGACCGGTCGCGTTCCGTCGAGGCAGCGTTGCCAGGGGGCGGCTCGCCGTTGAGCCGCTATGTCGAATTCCGAGCAGAACGAGCTGTCGGTCTCGATGAGCTATTCATCAAGGATCGTGCCAAACTCGAAATTTTGATAAAAATATGTAATATCAATGAGTTGTGCGCAGAGCCAGCGTGCGCGGAGGTGGGAGTTTTTGCGCATCGTTTGTGCAATGCAAACTGAAACTGCTGAGTCGTTCAGCAGGCAAGGCGTGTCTGGCGATCAGCGATTGAGCGTCGCGAAGGCGTCGATCTCGGCGCCCGCATGGCGGATCGGAAGGCGATCGAGATAGGCGAGGGCGGCTGTGGGATCGAAGCTTTCGCCGCCGAAAAAGTGCAGGGATTTCGATCCGCTCTCACCGCCTTCCGGCTTGTAGTCCGCCGCCGGTGCGGCGTCGCTTTCTCCGGCAACGGCCTCGCGATAGAGATCGGTTCTATAGACGCGCTCGGCGACGGCTTCGAGGTTGAACGGTTCGCGGACCTGCCCCCAGCGGATCATCTGGGTCATCAGCCAGACCGCGTGCGAGCGCCACGGAAAATTTGCGAAGCCGCGGTTGAATACCACGAGGTCCGGATCGACGATGTCGGCCTGGTGTCCGCCGCATTTCAAGGCTCCGGTCAGCGGTCGCGCCAGGATCTCCTCGGCGACGCCGATGTATTCGGGACGGGCAAGAATGCGGGCCGCATCCTTGCGGTTCGCGGGTTCGTCGAGCCAACGACCTGCGGCAACGATGGCGCGGACGAGATCGCGGACAAGCTCGGGCTCACGCTCGGCAAAGACCTCGCGAACGCCGAGCACTTTTTCCGGGCTCATGGCCCAAAGCTGGCTCTTGGTCGCAACGATCACGCCGTCGGCTTCGGCAACGGCCACGCTGTTCCAGGGCTGGCCGACGCAGAATCCGTCGACACGGCCGGCCTTCAGGTTTTCGGCAATCAGCGGCGGGGGCACGACGACGATGTTCACGTCGTTGTCGGGATCGATGCCAGCCGCAGCGAGCCAGTAACGCAGATCATAGTTGTGGCAGGAGAACGGGTAGACCATGCCGAAGGTCAACGGCTCGCGGCCGGCGGCTTGACGCGTGCGTACAACCTTCGCCAATGCCTCCGCGGCCTGCATTCCTCCGGCCAGCGTCGCCGGCTCGTCGGCTGCGCGCATGTCCTCATAAAGGCGAGTTGAAACGGTGATGGCGTTGCCGTTGAGGCTCATGGCCATCGGCGCGATGATCGGCACCGCAGCGCGCCCGAGCCCGAGGTGGGCGGCAATCGGCATCGGCGCCAGCATGTGCGCGCAATCGAGTGCTCCGATGTCGACCTTGTCGCGGATGTTGGCCCATGAGGCTTCGCGATGGAGTGCAAGGGAGAAGCCGTGCTGGCGGTCGAAGCCTAGCTCGGAGGCGATGACGAGGGGCGCGCAATCCGAAAGCGGAATGAATCCGGCGTGTATTTCGCGTTTGCGGGCGGATCCGATGATTGCTTTTTCCGTCATGCGCTAGCCCTGGTCCTTCAGCAGATCGAAGGCGCTCACGAGGGCCTGTGCGACATCTGCAATGCGTTTTCCCTGCGACATGGCGGTCTTGCGCAAAAGGTCGTAGGCCTTGTCCTCATCGACGCCACGGCTTTTCATCAGGATGCCTTTGGCCTTCTCGATGATCTTTCGATCCTTCAAAGCGCTCTTGACCTCGTCGAGCTCGGCGCGGAGGCGGTTGAAGGCGTGGAAGCGCGAGACCGTCATATCGAGGATCGGCTTCACGCGCTCCTTCTTGAGGCCGTCGACGATATAGGCCGAAACGCCGGCGTCGATCGCGGCTTCGATCTCGCTCTTCTCACTGCGGTCGACGAACATGGCGATGGGACGGCGTACGGTGCGCGAGACCTGAAACATCTGTTCCAGCACGTCGCGGCTCGGGTTCTCGAGGTCGATCAAGACGACGTCCGGGTCGAGATTATAGATGTGATCGACGAGGCGCGTGGTGTTGGCGAGCATGGTCACCGCCGTGAACCCAGCCTCCTTCAGCCCAGCCTCGATGATGGCGCGCCGGATCGGGTTCTCGTCGATGACGAGGATCTTGAGGGTGGAGTCAGGATCGGATGGTTGCAAGGATGCGACTCTTGGCGTGGTGGCTCGCCCAAAGCATAATACACTTTGTCTCAGACTTGCGCTGGGGCATCCGCGCACAGAGCTTGTGCCCGGCGGTTGGGGTCGGCTTTCTTGAGGGTGAACCGATGATACTCGTTCTGCCTCAAGAGGCTAGGATGTGGGCGGTGCTGGCTGCCGGGTAAGCGGCATCGCGACGGGCCAGGCCCGTGCGGCTCAGGGTTTTAGATTCAACGTTGCTAGTAGCGCGGGCGGAACCCGCCATCCGACTTTCGGAAGAGCCGGTACTTCATCGATCGCACCCAGTGACAGTTGGACGGCTCGTGCGTGATCCATTGCGGCGTTCACGGAAACTGTCTGCGAACGCGGGAACGTCACGCGCCTTCTTCGAAAGGCGCGCGTGCGGTGTGAATTCATCCAAAGTTTGCGATCTCGCTCGCTGTCACATGTCCGCGCGCATGTCCGTGGACTTTCGTAGCCTTGACCCTGGAAGCGGGAATCCCCATGCTCCTCTGGTCAACGCAATTTTGCGGAAGAGACCGGGGCGAGCCCCGGCGCCGAAGGAGCAACCGCCCCGGAAACTCTCAGGCACCAAGGACCGCAAGACCACAAGACACTCTGGAAAGCGGCCGGCTTCGTTCCGGCCCACCGACGAGGAAACGGTGTTTTCCTGACTCCGGTTTTTATCCGGACGGGCACCTAATCTTTCAGGTTCCGCGACAGAGGGGGCTCCAATCGGCGCGCGAAATGGCGCCTGAAGTGAGCTTTGTGGAGCTTTGCATGAGCGGTGACGACGTCAAGACATCAAGCGAGCCGTTGAGGCACACGCCGCTGCACAGCCTGCATGTGGAGCTTGGTGCGCGCATGGTGCCGTTCGCCGGTTACGACATGCCGGTGCAGTTCGCGGCAGGTGTTCTCAAGGAGCATTTGCATACGCGCGCGGCTGCTGGCCTGTTCGACGTCTCTCATATGGGACAGATCGTGCTTCGCCCGAAATCGGGCTCGTTGCCTGACGCAGCGCGTGCGCTCGAACGTCTGGTTCCCGTCGATATCGTTGGACTGGCGCCGGGCCGGCAGCGTTACGCCGTGTTCACAAACGCCGCCGGTGGCCTTCTCGACGACCTGATGGTCTCGAACCGTGGCGATCATCTTCTTCTGGTCGTGAACGCGGCCTGTAAAGCCGCGGATGCGGCGCATCTCGCGGAGCAACTTGCCGACGATTGCGAGATCGAGACACTCGATCGCGCACTGATCGCGCTGCAAGGACCACTCGCGCACTCGGCACTCTCGAAGCTCGCCCCTGGCTCCGGCGCGATGCGGTTCATGGACGTTCGCGAGATGCCGATCCTGGGCGCGGCGTGCGTCGTTGCGCGCTCGGGCTATACCGGCGAGGACGGCTTCGAGATTTCGACGCCAGCGGATACAGCTCGTGAGATTGCGGAAGGTTTGCTCGAGAATTCCGATGTCCAGCCGATCGGGCTCGGGGCCCGCGACTCCTTGAGGCTCGAAGCAGGCCTGCCGCTTTACGGCTGCGACATCGACACGACCACCACGCCGATCGAGGCTGGGCTCGCGTGGGCGATCCAGAAAGCACGGCGTCACGGGGGTGACCGCGCCGGCGGATTTCCGGGCGCGGCGGTCATCCTCGATCAACTCGATAAAGGCGCTTCGCGCCGCCGCGTCGGCTTGCGGCCCGAGGGGCGTGCTCCGGTCCGCTGCGGCGCGTTGCTGTTTTCCGATCTTGAAACGCCTGATCCGGTTGGTTCCGTCACGTCCGGCGGGTTCGGCCCGAGCGTCAATGCGCCGATCGCCATGGGCTCCGTGCCGTCGTCGTTGTCGGCGCCGGGAACGCGCCTCTTTGCCGAGGTGCGCGGCAAACGCTTGCCGATCGACGTGACCGCGCTTCCGTTCGTTACGCATCGCTATCACCGCGGCTGAGCCGCGCAACTAAGGAGGTCCTTTTGCCGAAATTCACAGAAGATCATGAGTGGCTCGAACTCGACGGCGACGTCGTGACGGTTGGGATTACCGAGCACGCTACCGTGCAGCTTGGAGACCTTGTCTTCGTGCAACTGCCCGACGTCGGGGCCAAGCTCGCCAAAGGTGAGGGCGCAGCGGTCGTCGAATCCGTGAAAGCCGCTTCCGACGTTTTCGCGCCGCTCTCCGGTGAGGTGGTCGCGGTCAACGAGGCGATCGTGGCGGATCCTGCGATCGTCAATACCGATCCGCTGAAGGCGGGGTGGTTTTTCAAATTGAAGCTCGCCGATGTCGGCGCGTTCCAGGACCTCATGGACGAGGCCGCCTACAAGACCTTCATCGGCGCATAGGAGATTTCATGACCCTGCCGGGCAGCTACGAGCCTTACGACTTTGCCAACCGTCGCCACATCGGGCCTTCGCCCGAGGAGATGACGGAAATGCTTCGGGTCGTCGGTGTGGAAACTCTCGACGCGCTGATCGCCGAAACCGTGCCGCAGGCCATCCGACAATCCGAGCCGCTGGATTTCGGCAAGCCGCTGTCGGAAAGAGGCGGGCTCGATCATCTGCGCGAGACGGCCAACAAGAACCGCGTGCTGACCTCGCTCATCGGCCAAGGCTATCACGGCACCATTCTGCCGCCGGTCATTCAACGCAACATCCTGGAGAGTCCCGCTTGGTATACGGCCTATACGCCGTATCAACCGGAGATCAGCCAGGGGCGGCTGGAAGCGCTGCTCAACTTTCAGACGCTGGTCTCCGATCTGACGGGGCTCGACGTCGCGAATGCATCGCTGCTTGACGAAGCGACTGCGGCGGCAGAGGCGATGGCACTCGCGCACCGGGTGACGAAATCAAAGGCGAAGGCGTTTTTTGTCGATGCGGAGTGTCTGCCGCAGACGATCGCCGTCGTCAAAACGCGCGCCGAGCCGTTGGGTTGGGAGATCATCGTCGGCGACCCGTTCCAGGATCTCGATCCTGAGCGGGTGTTCGGCGCGCTGTTCCAGTATCCGGGGGTGAGCGGCGCCTTTCATGATTTCTCGGAGGTCGTCGCACGCCTGCATGTCGCCAAGGCGCTCGCAGTCGTTGCTGCCGATCCCCTGGCGCTTACGCTGCTAAAGCCACCCGGTGAAATGGGCGCCGATATTGCGGTCGGATCGATGCAGCGGTTCGGAATGCCGATGGGGTATGGCGGGCCTCACGCCGCCTACATCGCGGTCAAGGACATCTACAAGCGCTCGCTGCCGGGGCGGATCGTCGGCGTTTCGGTCGATGCGCGGAAGAACCGGGCTTACCGGCTATCGTTGCAGACGCGCGAGCAGCACATTCGGCGCGAAAGCTCGACATCGAACATCTGCACGGCCCAGGTTCTGCCCGCCGTCATTGCCTCGATGTATGCGGTGTTCCACGGACCCAAGGGCCTCAAGGCGATCGCCGAGCGTGTGCACCGAAAGGCTGCGCGGCTGGCGGAAGGGCTTTCTTCGCTGGGCTTCGACATTCGCCCGCAGGCGTTCTTCGATACGATCACCATCGGCGTCGGGCCTTATCAGGGGCTCATCATGAAGAACGCCGTGGACTACGGCGTCAACTTGCGCAAGGTCGGCACGGATCGCATCGGCATCACCGTCGATGAGCGGACACGGCCGGCGACGCTCGAAGCGGTGTGGCGTGCGTTCGGCGGCTACGATCTGGTCTATCGCGACGCCTATCCGGAGTACCGCCTGCCGAAGGCGCTGATCCGTCATTCGGCCTATCTCACCCATCCTGTGTTCCATATGAACCGGGCCGAAAGCGAGATGACGCGCTATATGCGCCGCCTCGCCGATCGTGACCTTGCGCTTGATCGGGCGATGATCCCGTTGGGATCGTGCACGATGAAGCTCAATGCGACAGCGGAGATGCTGGCCATCACGTGGCCGGAGTTTGCGGAGATTCATCCGTTCGTGCCGACCGACCAGGCGCGCGGTTACGCCGAACTGATCGCGGATCTTTGTGACAAGCTGTGCCGCATCACCGGCTACGACGCATTTTCGATGCAACCCAACTCGGGCGCGCAGGGAGAATATGCGGGGTTGCTCACTATTCGCGCCTATCACAAGAGTCGCGGCGAAGGCCATCGCAATGTCTGCCTCATTCCGGCTTCGGCGCATGGCACCAATCCGGCGTCGGCTTCGATGTGCGGCATGAAAGTGGTCGTTGTTGCGACGGATGAAGACGGAAACATCGATCTCGGCGATTTTCGCTCCAAGGCCGAAGCCAACGCCGGTGCGCTTGCGGCTGCGATGATCACCTATCCGTCAACCCACGGCGTATTTGAAGAGTCCGTGAAGGATATTTGCGCGATCACGCATGGCAACGGTGGGCAGGTCTATCTCGACGGCGCCAACCTCAATGCGCTGGTCGGGCTCGCGCGACCGGGCGACGTGGGCGCCGATGTGGGACATATCAATCTGCACAAGACCTTCTGTATCCCGCATGGCGGTGGCGGACCCGGCATGGGACCCATCGGCGTCAAGAGGCATCTCGCGCCGTTCCTGCCGGGGCATCCCGAGACGGGCGGCAACGCGATGACGGTCTCGGCGGCGCCTTACGGGTCGGCGTCAATCCTGCCGATCTCTTGGAGCTATTGTCTGATGATGGGCGGCGCCGGTCTCACGCAGGCCACGCGCGTCGCCATTCTCAACGCGAATTATATCGCAACGCGCCTGGAGAGCACCTATGGCGTACTCTACAAGGGCAGGGGCGGTCGCGTTGCGCACGAATGCATTGTCGATACGCGGCCTTTGCTCGAGCGCGCGGGCGTCACCGTCGACGATGTCGCCAAACGGCTCATCGATTGTGGGTTCCATCCGCCGACGATGAGCTGGCCGGTTTCCGGAACGTTGATGATCGAGCCGACGGAATCCGAAACCAAGGCGGAGCTCGAACGGTTCTGCGACGCGATGCTCGCAATCTATGACGAGGCGCAGGCCATCGCGGACGGGCGCGCGGACAAGCAGAACAACGCGCTCAAGAATGCACCACATACCGTCGAAGACCTGATCGGGGACTGGAACCGGCCCTATTCGCGGGAGGCGGCGTGCTTCCCGGCAGGTGCCTTCCGTGTCGACAAGTATTGGCCGCCGGTCAATCGCGTCGACAACGTCTATGGAGACCGTAACCTCGTCTGTTCCTGCCCGCCGATGGAAAGTTACGTCAAAGCCGCGGAGTGAGCGCACGCTGGGGGGTTCTTCGCGGATATCAGACTGCAGATCATCCGAAGTTGAAGGGAGAACGGCAGCCAGGGTTTGGCTGCCGTTTTGCGTACGATTTGACGCAGCCGAAGATTCACGACTTTTTTTGTAGAAATTTCCCGTGCCAATCCGTCGAGACATTAAGGGCTGTGTCGCAACCGGGGGGAGCGGCACGCCCAACTCGATTGATGCTGGCGTGGGGAGTTCAGGAATGCGTATTTCGAGACGGGGCCGCGAGGGGCGCGCTGCCTGGATCCATGCCCTTGGGGCGGCCATGGCGCTGTCGTCATCTGTTGTGACAAACCATGAGGCTTTGGCGCAAACATCCCAAACCCCGGTTGCCAATCAACGCAGCTTCTCGGTTCCTGCAGGGTCGGTCTCAGCCGCGCTCGTTGCGTTTGGAAAGCAGGCGGGTGTTCAAGTCAGCTACGTGCCGTCGGTGGCAGCCGGGCTCACGACGGCGGGTGTCAACGGCACGCTATCGCCGGATGCAGCGCTATCGCAAATTCTCGCAGGGACCGGGCTTTCGTTCAAGATGAGCGGTGCCAAGACGGTCGTGATCGAGGGATCGGCCGGCGGTAGCAGCGATGCAGCGACGCTTCCCGGCGCGATTGCGCTCGATACCATCGATGTGGGTGGTAGCGCGGCCGGTGCCGGTTACCAGGGGACGCCGGATTGGGTATACGAGACGCCGGCCTCGGTCAGCGTCGTGACGCGTGAGGCGATACAGGCGCGCCCGACGCGCGACACGCGCGATCTGCTCGCCAACGCGGCAGGCGTCTATGCGGGCGAAGGTAACGGCAGTTTCCCGACGGTGTCGCCGAATATTCGCGGCCTGCAGGATTCTGGCCGCGTCGTTGTCTCGATCGACGGCGCGCGGCAGAATGCTCAGCGCGGCATGAGCTTCGGCGCTGGTCTCGGCAGCTATCAGTCGAACTCCGGCCAAGCCGTTGTCGACAGCGCCTTCATCCGCGAGGTGGATATCAGCAAGACGACGGGGGCGAAGACGGGCGACGCTGCTTCGCTCGGCGGCCGCGTTGAATTTCGCACGATCGGTGCTGATGATCTGACCGCGCCCGGTGCGACGACCGGCGTCGAGATCAACATGCTGCGCGGCACCAACGAATACGATTTTCAGGGCTCGGCGCTGGCAGCGGTTCGGATCAGCGAAAATCTGTCGCTGACGGGCGGCTTCAGCAAGCTTAAGCTTGGAGAGTATGAGGCTGGCGAGAACGGGGATGCGAGGTCGTTCAACTCCTTCCTCGGCCGCGACACCTGGTCGTCGCTCATGAAGCTCGAGTACGATAACCGCGACGACATCAAGGCGTCGATCGTCTGGATGCATCAGGATCTGGCGTTCGCTTACGGCAGCGCGGGATCGACAGTCGCCAATCGTCAAGATGTGGGCAACGACAATGTTGTTGCGAAATTCAATTGGAACCCGGCGTCGGAGCTTATCGATGCCAAGGCCAATGTCTGGCTGAACAGCTCGGCGGCTGATGAGTTGCGCGAATCCCGCAGAGGCGGAGGGGCTACCAGCGCGCCGCCTGACACCTATCTCGATTTCGGCAACCGCAGCTTCGGCGGCACGCTGGAGAACACAAGCCGGATCGAGACAGCGGTTGGCGGGCTGACGCTCAACTACGGCGCCGAAGCCTTCCGCGACAAGGCGAATTCGTCAGCAACCAGCGAGACTATTGCGCAAAACCCGCTGTGGGAGACGAGCTACACGTCCTTCAATCCACCGGGACAGCGGGATGTGGCGTCCGGCTTCTTCAACGGTGAGCTGAAGCCTGCCGACTGGATCACGCTTTCTGGCGGCGTTCGCTACGACTGGTCGAGGCTCAAGGGAACGCCGAGCTATTACGAGAGGCGTGTCACGAGTACGTCTACGCCCGCCAGAGTTGCTCAAGCGGTCTCGATCTGGGGAGACTGGGCACAAGTCAACAATGTATCGTCGTACAATCTCCGCAAAGGTATCTGTGACACGGGCCTCAATCCCAACACAGGAAACCCGGTGTCTGCTACAGCCAGAGCCAACAACTGCAACCTGCTCGTGACCACTGGCGAGGCGGTGTCTGGCACTTGGTACAATGCAGGTTCGACGATCCCCGGAACCACTGTCTATGTTACCGACTATCCGGAGCATGAACTCGATATCGATCGAACCGACGGCGCGTGGCTTCCCTCAGCGACGATCGAGTTGAAGCCGGTCGACTGGTTCCGGCCCTACGCCAGCTACAGCCAGAGCTTCCGGCCGCCGACCATTCTTGAATCTTTCTTCATGGGTGGCACGCCGGGAGATGCGGTGGGTACTGCGTTTGCACCGAACGTCAACTTGCGTCCGGAGACCGGTGAAACATTTGAGATCGGCGCCAACATCAGCCGCAACGGCATGTTCCGCGACGATGATACCCTGCGCGTGAAAGCGGCGGCTTTCCACCGCGATATCGACGACTACATCGTCATGGGCACAATCTATACGGATGATGTCTCGAACCGTACCTATTCGAGCTTCGTCAACATGGACGGATTGACGACGATGCGAGGCATCGAGCTCGAAGGAAATTACGATATGCGTCTTGCCTATGTCGGTGCCGCCGCCACTTGGCTCGACACCGAGTGGGCGAAAAAGACGGAACTCTTCTCCAACGGTACGGAGACGACAAACGGCGACGTGTTTGCGGTCGCGGGCAATGTGCCGCCCGAGTTCAAGTTGACGATCGATGCGGGACTGCGCTTTTTCGACGAGCGCCTGACGCTCGGGGCGCGCTATACGCACACCGCGCCGACGCAGACGCGGCAGGTGGTGACGATCGGCAGCGATCTGGTCGTGGTGGATTCGACCGATCCCTATTCCATCTGGGACCTTTACGGCTCTTATCGCTTTGACGATCACGCCACGTTGAGGTTCTCGATCGACAACCTCACCGATCAGCGGTACGTGCCCGCCGGTGGCCTCTATCTCGCTCCCGGCCGCACTGCGACGGCGAGTTTTCAGCTCAAGTTCTGATGAGCCTAGAGCGTCCGATCTGACTCCGTTGGATCGGTCGCTCTAGGTTTTAGCCGCCCGCACGTCGTTTGGGTGGCATGAGATCGGTGATGGTGCCTTCGAACATCTCGGCGGCCTGCGCGAAGGTTTCCGATAGCGTGGGGTGAGGGTGGATCGTTGCGCTGATGTCGGCGGCATCGGCGCCCATCTCGATGGCAAGTGCAGCTTCAGCGATGAGGTCGCCCGCATTGGGGCCGACGATGCCGCAGCCCAGAATGCGGTGGGTTTCGGGATCGAACAGCACTTTCGTCAGGCCCTCGTCGCGTCCGAGCGACAGCGCGCGGCCTGAGGCGGCCCACGGGAAGCTGCCCTTGCCGTAAGCGATACCTTTTTCATTGGCTTCGGTTTCGGTGAGCCCGACCCAGGCCACTTCGGGGTCGGTGTAGGCAACCGAAGGGATCACGCGCGCATCGAATGAGGATGTGAGGCCTGTAGCGGCCTCGGCTGCGATCTTGCCCTCGTGCACGGCCTTGTGCGCGAGCATCGGCTGACCGACGACGTCGCCGATCGCGAAGATATGCGAAACGTTTGTGCACATCTGCCGGTCGACCGGAACAAAGCCGCGCTCGTCGACGCGGACGCCCGCTGCCTCCAGGCCCAAAAGCTTGCCGTTGGGGACGCGGCCGACCGCGACGAGGATCTTGTCGAAGGTTTCGGTTCGCGTTTGTTCGCTGCTCTCGAGGGTGACGATCAATCCAGCGGCGCCGGCTTCCACCTTTGTCACCTTGGTTTGGAGATGGATGGCCTCGTAGCGGGGCTTGATGCGCTTCATCAGGGGAGCCACGATATCGCGGTCGGCTCCCGGAATGATCTGATCCATCAGCTCGACCACGCTCACGCGGCTACCGAGGGCGTGATAGACCGTCGCCATCTCGAGGCCGATGATGCCGCCGCCGATGACGAGCAGGCGCTTTGGAATATCCGCAAGGTCGAGTGCGCCGGTGGAGTCGAGAACACGCGGGTCCGCATTTGGGATGAAAGGCAGCTTTACCGGCTCGGAGCCCGCCGCGACGATGGCCTTCTCGAACGAAATCCTGCTCGCGTTGCCGTCGTGGGTCACTTCGATCTCGCGAGGCGAAACGAAGCGTCCGGTGCCGGTGACCACAGTCACCTTGCGTTGTTTTGCGAGGGCTGCGAGCCCCGAGGTCAACCTACCGACAATTCCATTTTTCCAGCCACGCAGCTTGTCGAGATCGGGTGCGTGCGCGGTGAAGCCGAGCCCGGCGGCTGCCATCTCATGGGTTTCCTCAATGACCTTGGCGGCGTGCAGCAAGGCCTTCGAGGGAATGCAGCCGACGTTGAGACACACCCCGCCGAGAACGGGCGCGCGTTCGACGAGCACGACCCTTTTGCCGAGATCGGCGGCGCGGAAGGCGGCCGTGTAGCCGCCGGGTCCTGCGCCGAGAACGAGGATTTCGGTTTCGATATTGGTTGATTTTGTCATTGGGTATCTAGAGGACGAGTTGGCGAACGTCGCCGAGGATTTCGGCGAGGCGGCGGGTGAAACGGGCGGCGAGGGCGCCGTCGATGACGCGATGATCATAGGAGAGGCAGAGCGGTAACATCAGGCGCGGAACGAACGTGTCGCCTGTCCACACCGGGCGCGTTGTGGCACGGACGACGCCGAGGATCGCGACTTCGGGCGCATTGACGATGGGCGTGAAATTGGTGCCGCCGATGCCGCCGAGACTCGAGATTGAGAAAGTGCCGCCCTGAATATCAGCAGGCGCGATTTTGCCGTCGCGCATACGTTGCGAGACGGTCGACAGCTCCTGGCTGAGTTCCAGGATTCGTTTGCGATCGACCTCTTTGATGACCGGCACGACGAGCCCGTCCGGTGTGTCGACCGCAACGCCGATATTGTAATAGTTCTTGAGGATCAGTGCGTCGCCTTCGGGCGTCAGCGAGGCGTTGAACTCGGGATGCTGCCGTAGCGCGCCGACGCAGGCCATCATCAGGAACGACAGCAGCGTGACCCTGTAGCCCTTTAGCTTTGCCTCGTTGTCGAGTTCCTTGCGATAGGCTTCGAGGTCGGTGATGTCGGCCTCGTCGGTGTGGGTCACGTGCGGAACGTTGAGCCATGCGCGATGGAGGTGCGGTCCCGAAAGCCGCTTCAGGCGCGACAAGGGCTGCATCGTCGTGGGCCCGAACTTCGCAAAGTCCTGCTGTGGGATCGCGGGGATTCCTGCACCTGATCCGGCACCCTGAGCAGACCCGCCGCCGAGTGCGCCTTTCACGTCCTCCTTGGTGATACGCCCCTTCGCGCCGCTGCCTTTGAGCTTGGCGAGATCGATATCAAGCTCGCGCGCCAAGCGGCGGATGGAGGGGCTGGCGAGAACGCCGCCGAAGTCGACGGCAACGGGAAGCGTGTTGGCGTCGGTGTGCGCCGTTGAGGAGGAAGGGCCGGACGCATGTGCGGCTTGCGGCGTTGGGGGAGGCGCCTCTCTCGCACCTTGTCCGTTGCTCGCTCCCGGCGCGCTCGTGGCGGCACCTTCCGGTACGAGCTTCAGGATCAAGGTGCCTTCACTGACCTTGTCGCCGACTTTGATGACGATCTCGGCGATCTTTCCCGCGGACGGTGCGGGGACCTCCATCGTTGCCTTGTCGGATTCGAGCGCAATCAACGGGTCTTCCGCCTTCACGCTGTCGCCCGGTTTCACCAAAACCTCGATCACGGGCACATTGGCGAAATCGCCGATGGCCGGAACCTTCACGTCGATCATGGACATTGAGCTTTAATCCTTACGGCCGCAGTTGCTGCGACGGCTGATTTAAGGCGCGGGAGCGGCCTAGATTTTTACGGGGTCGGCTTTTGCGGGATCGATGCCGTATTTCGTCAGCGCTTCGGCGACCCGTGTCGAGGGGATCTTGTTTTCGTCGGCCAGCGCCTTGAGCGCGGAGACAGCGACGAAGTGCCGGTCGACCTCGAAGTGGAACCGCAGCTTGCGCCGATAGTCGGAGCGGCCAAAACCGTCAGTACCGAGGACGCGATAGGTACCCGGTACGAAGGCACGGATCTGTTCTGCGAACGCCTTCATGTAGTCGGTCGCGGCGATCACTGGGCCAGATCCCTGCTCGCCGAGAAGCTGTGTGACGTAAGGCACGCGCGGCTGCTCCAGCGGATTGAGAAGGTTCCAGCGCTCCACGGCCTGTGCGTCGCGCGCGATCTCGGTGAAGCTGGTCACGCTCCAGATGTCGGCCGAGATGCCGAAGTCCTTTTCCAGAAGCTCGGCGCCCGCAATCACTTCGCGCAGGATTGCGCCCGAACCCATGAGCTGCACGGTGTGGCTGGTCTTCTTCTTGCTGTCGGCCGTGCGGGCCTTGAGGCGATACATGCCTTTGATGATGCCCTCTTCCGCGCCCTCCGGCATGGCGGGATGCTCGTAGTTCTCGTTGAGCGCGGTGATGTAGTAGAAAACATCCTCCTGCCGCTCCATCATGCGGGTGAGGCCATTCTGGATGATCACGGCCAGCTCGTAGGCGTAGGTGGGGTCGTAGGAGACGCAGTTCGGGATCGTCGCCGACATCAGGTGGCTATGGCCGTCCTCGTGCTGCAGCCCCTCACCGTTGAGGGTGGTGCGGCCCGACGTGCCGCCGATCAGGAAGCCGCGCGCGCGACTGTCGCCCGCCGCCCAGGCGAGATCGCCAATGCGCTGGAACCCGAACATGGAATAGAAAATGTAGAACGGGATCATCGGCACGTTGGAGGTCGAATAGCTCGTCGCCGCAGCGATCCACGACGACATGGCGCCGGCCTCGTTGATGCCTTCCTGCAGCATCTGGCCCTGGCGGTCTTCCTTGTAGAAACTCAGCTCACCGGCATCCGACGGCCGATAAAGCTGCCCGACCTGGCTGAAGATGCCGAACTGGCGGAACATGCCTTCCATGCCGAAGGTGCGGCTTTCATCGGGTACGATCGGGACGATGCGCGGCCCGAGCGTCTTGTCCCGCAGCAGTGTCGAGAGCAGGCGCACGAAGGCCATGGTGGTCGAGATCTCGCGCCCGCCGCTGCTTTTAAGCTGCCCGTCGAACGCCGATAAAGGAGGAGCCTGCAAGCTTTCGGAGCGCTGGCGCCGAGCCGGCAGATAACCACCTAACGCTTCGCGCCGGGTGCGGAGATAGGTCATTTCTTCCGAGCCGTCCGGAAAGCGGATCAGCGGCAGATTTGTCAGATCGTCGTCGCTGACCGGGACCTGGAAGCGATCGCGGAACTGACGTAGGGCGTCGATCTCCATCTTCTTCTGCTGATGGATGATCATCTGGGCTTCGCCAGCGTTGCCCATGCCGTAACCCTTCACGGTCTTGGCGAGGATGACCGTGGGTTGGCCACGGTGTTCGACGGCTGCCTTGTAAGCAGCGAACACCTTGGACGGGTCGTGGCCGCCGCGGGTCAGCTTCCAGATCTGATCGTCGGTCCAATCCGCGACCATGGCCGCGGTTTCCGGGTAGCGGCCGAAGAAGTTCTTGCGGATGTAGGCGCCATCCTTGGATTTGAAATCCTGATACTCGCCGTCGACGCACTCTTCCATCAGCTCGCGCAGCTTGCCGGACGTGTCGCGGGCGAACAGCTCGTCCCAGGTCGAGCCCCAAATCACCTTGATGACGTTCCAGCCGGCGCCGCGAAACACGCCTTCCAGCTCCTGGATGATCTTGCCGTTGCCGCGCACCGGACCGTCGAGCCGCTGAAGGTTGCAGTTGACGACGAAGATCAGGTTGTCGAGTTTCTCGCGTCCGGCGAGTGCGATTGCGCCGAGGCTCTCCGGTTCATCCATCTCGCCGTCGCCGCAGAACGTCCAGACGTGGCGGTTGTCGGTGTCCGCGAGGCTGCGGCCGTGCAGATATTTCAGGAAGCGCGCCTGATAGATCGCCATGATCGGGCCTAGGCCCATCGACACGGTCGGGAACTGCCAGAAATCCGGCATCAGCCAGGGATGGGGATAAGATGAAATGCCCTTGCCATCCACTTCCTGGCGGAAGTTCAGAAGCTGATCCTCGCTGAGGCGGCCTTCGAGGAAGGCGCGCGCGTAAATGCCGGGAGACGAGTGGCCCTGAATGAACAGAAGATCGCCGCCATGAGCCTCAGACGGTGCGTGCCAGAAATGCTCGAAGCCGGTGTCGTATAGCGTCGCCGCGGACTGGAAGCTCGCGATGTGGCCGCCGAGTTCGGATGAGGTTTTGTTGGCGCGCAGGACGATGGCCGCTGCGTTCCAGCGGATCGCCGAGCGGATGCGGTGCTCGACCTCTCGCACGCCGGGGTGCTTCTGCTCCTGATCGACCGGGATGGTGTTGACGTAAGCGGTGTTGGCGGCAAACGGCAGGCGTGCTCCCGAGCGACGGGCGGTCTCGACGGCACTGGTCAGCAGCTCGTCGGCGCGGCGTGTGCCGTCGAATGCGATGACCGAGGAGATCGCCTCCTCCCACTCGCGGTTCTCCAGGCCTCTGTCGTCGGGTTTATCGTCCATGGTGTAAAGCCTTCGGTTTTCCATGCGCTCGCGTTCGCGGAGCAGCTGAAGCTGCTCCGCGTGATGATCTCGGCAAGCGGTTTGCACCGCGTTTGGGTGTCATGATTGTGGGGCGTCGATCCCGTCAGTCTGGGAAGGTCGCCAGAGATGCGCCGGTTTTAGCTACGCATCGAGTTTTTCTCCGGTCGGAAGGCTACGCAGCCGCTTGCCGGTGGCTGCGAAGACCGCATTGCAGAGGGCCGGCGCAAAAGGCGGCACACCCGGCTCGCCCACACCCGTTGCGTGATGCGACGGAGACGTGGGCTCGATGATGTGCACGTTGACCTTCTGGGGAAAGTTCGACATACGCGCGACTTCGAAGTCGCTGAAGTTCGATTGCTCCACCTGGCCATCCTTGAAGGTGATGCCGCTGTAGAGGGCCGTCGACATGCCCATTACCGCTGCGCCTTCGATCTGGGATCGGATGCGCTCCGGATTGATGTAGAAACCGCAATCGATGGCGGCCGTGACCTCGGGGACGCGGATGATGCCGTTGGCGTCGATCTCGGCCCGAACGACCATCGCGACGTACGAGACGAAAGACCGATGTACCGCGATACCGAGCCCCTGCTTTGGTGGCAGTTTCTTGCCCCAGCCGGCTTTTTCGGCGGCCACTTCAGCGACGTTCTTCAACCGCGCCGTATCGATCGGGAACTCCGGATAGGGCTCGCCGTAGTTCCAGAAGTCCTCGGGCATGCCCGAAGCCTTCGGATCGATCTTACGGTCCGAACCGATCAGCTCGATCAGAAGATCCTTGGGGTCGCGGCCGAGTTTGTGGGCCAGCTCGGCGACGAACGACTGCACGGCGAAGGCGCGCGGAATGTTCGACACAGAGCGGAACCAGCCGATACGCGTGTGCGCATAGGCCTGCCCGTTCTCGCAGCGGATGTTCGGAATCTCGAACGGCATATCGGCGAAGCCCATGCCGTACTCGATGTTGAACTGATAGCCGCTGTCGGCAGCGAAGGTCGAGAGGATCGACGGGGCGACCGAGCGATGCCGCCAGCCGACAACCTTGCCGCCCTTGTCCAAGGCCGCTTCGATCCGCTCGACGGATGTCGTGTGGTAGAAGGCATGACGCAAGTCGTCGTCGCGTGTCCACTGCAACATGACCGGCGTTCCGCCGAGCTTCTTCGAGAGCTGGACGGCTTCGATCATGTAGTCGCATTTCGATTTGCGGCCGAAGCCGCCGCCGAGCAGCGTGACGTGGACGGTGACGGTTTCGATCGGCACATCCAACGCTTTCGCGATGTCCTCGCGTGCGCCGTAGGGGCTTTGTGCCGGGGCCCAGACTTCGATCTTTCCGTCGGTGATGCGGGCAAGCGCAACCGGCGGCTCCATCGATGCTTGCGCGACGTGGCTCTGGTGGTAGTCCGCGGTGAACACCTCCGCAGCTCCAGCGAACGCAGCGTCGGGGTCGCCCTGGTTGCGAATGACCTTGCCGGGCTTGGCGGCCGTTGCGGTCATTTCTTCGCGGAAGGCTGCGGAATTGTAGCCCGCATGAGGGCCGTTCTCCCACTCGATCACCAGCGCATCGCGGCCCTGCATGGCTGCGTACGTCGATCGCGCGACGACGGCGATACCGCCGAGAGGCGCAAACTTGGCGGGTGGTGGGAAGCCTTCGATTTCGTGGACGGCTTCGACACCGGGCACCTTCAGCGCTTCGGTGGCGTCAAACTTCTTGACCTTTCCGCCGACGACAGGCGGCCGGGCGATGACCGCATACTTCATGCCAGGTACGCGCACGTCGGCTCCGTATTGGGCCGTGCCGACAGTGATGCCATGGAGATCGACGATCGGGGTCGTGCCCTTGCCGATGTAGCGGAAGTCCTTCGGCTGCTTGAATGCGAGCTTGTCACGCGAGGGAACAGGCTGGCTCATCGCAGCCGTCGCGAGTTCGCCGAAGCCGAGCTGGGTCTTGGTCTCGACCATCTCACCGGCTGTCTTGCCCTTCTGCAGCAAGACGACGTGATGCAATTTCGCCTTGCACAGCGAGCGATCCACGCCCCACTTTGCGGCAGCTGCAGATTCCAGCATGTAGCGCATCGCGGCGCCGCATTCGCGCATTGGCTGGAGGAAGTGACGAATGCTGCGTGAGCCGTCGGTATCCTGGTTGCCGTAACGCGGCTCGTCGCCGGGAGCCTGGATGACGCGAACCTGCGCCCAGTCGGCCTCCATCTCGTCGGCGACGACCATGGGCAAGCTGGTCTTGGCTCCGGTTCCCATCTCCGACCGGTGAGCGACGATGGTGACGACACCGTCCGCATCGATCGCGACGAAGACGTGCGGATCGTTGATCACGCCGCGAGGCATACCGGCGGCGCCTGTCGGATAAGACTCAAAGGCACCAGCCGCGCCGCCTGGAACGACCTGCAGGGCGAGCACGACGCCAGAGGTCTTCAGCACGCCGCCGAGGAAGCTGCGCCGGCTGACGTTTTCAATAAGGGCCTGCGAGGTGACGGTGCCTTGCGTCGAGCGGATTTCTTTCTCGATGAAGTGATACATGGCTCACACTCCTCCGGCTGCGAGGCGAACGGCGGCGTGAATGCGCTGGTAGCAGCCGCATCGACAGATGTTTCCCGCCATCTCGTCGACGATCTCGGCATCGCTCGGCGCCTGGTTCTTGGTCAGCAGGGAAGCGGCCTGCATGATCTGTCCGGCTTGGCAGTAACCGCATTGCGGTACGTTCAGCTGACGCCAGGCTTTCTGGACGACGTGGTTGCCGTCCGGGCTCAGGCCCTCGATCGTGGTGACGTTCTTGCCTTTGGCTTCGCTTATCGTCGTCAGGCAGCCGCGCACGGCGACGCCATCGAGGTGAACCGTGCAGGCTCCGCAAAGGCCCGCTCCGCATCCGAATTTCGTTCCCGTGAGCCCGAGTTCGTCGCGGACGAACCAAAGCAGCGGCGTGTTCGGATCGCCATCGAATTGGCGTTCCTGGCCGTTTACTGTGAGGGTAAGCATGACGTTCACTGTCCTTCTTCCGATCGTTGGTCAGTGGCAGAGCACGTCGATCCGCACCTAAAATTTGGTGCGGACCGACGCCTTTCATAAGTGCGACGCCTGATTAGTCACCGAGCGCGAAGACCCAGACCGAGCCGCCTTCGGGAACCCATTTCTCCCAGCCGGCCTGTTCGTGCATCTTGCCCTGGATCCATTGGGCATCAACACCCCAGCCGGAGACTACGGCGATGTACTGCTTTCCGTCGATGGAGAAGCTGCTCGGCGGCGAAATAATGCCGGACGGCGTCGGGAACTCCCAAAGCACCTTGCCGGTTTTTTCGTCGTAAGCGCGGAACATGCGGTCATTGGTGCCGCCAGCGAACAGGACGCCGCCGCCGGTGGTCAGGATCGAGCCCCAGTTCCACGAACCCTTGTAGGTTTCACGCCAGACTTCCTTGCCGTCGCTGACGTTGCGAGCCTGAATGCCGCCGATGAAGGGGAAGTTGTCGTCGACTTTGAGGTCGAGACGCTTGATGTCGACGCCTGCAGACCATTGGCCGGGTACGATCGGCTGGATCATGCCGGTGAGCGTCATGCAGTGGTTGTCGTTGAAGGGAATGTAGAGCATTCCCGTCTTCGGGCTGTAGGATTCGAAGGGCCAATCCTTGCCGCCCCACAAGCTCGGGCAGTAGGTCGCCGTCTTGTCGGTGCCAGGCTTGGCAGCCTCGTTGTAGGTCGGGCGGCCAGTCTTGGGGTCGATGCTCGTGAAGACGTTGTTCTTCACGTACATCTGGGATTTATCGTAAGTAATTTTACCCTTGGCGTCGCGCTCCAGCCAATACAGCACGCCGTTACGCTGTGCGCTGATGAGGCCGGGGACCTTCTTGCCGTTGCGGTCGAAGTCGACCAGCGTCGGAGCGTTCATGCCGGCCCAATCCCACGAGTCGTTCCAGTGGTACTGGAAATGGCCGACCAAATCGCCGTTGTCCGGGTTGATCGAAATGACGGACGCCAAATACAGGTTGTCGCCGGGACGCTGATCGCCGAGCCACGGCGCGCCGTTGCCGACGCCCCAGTAGATGACATCGTTCTTCGCGTCGTAGTTGCCCGGCATCCACATCGTGCCGCCGCCGTTCTTCCAGGCGTCCTTCCAGCGTCCTTCCTGCGGCCATGTCTCGGAGCCTGCGTCGCCGGGAGCGGGCACGCTGTAACGCGTCCACGCAAGCTTGCCGGTCTCGGCGTCGAATGCCTTGATGAAGCCGCGCACGCCAAACTCGCCGCCGGACGGACCGACGATGATCTTGCCTTTCACGGCCAGCGGTGCCGAGGTGATGTAGGCGCTCTCCTTCTGCCAATCGCAGACCTGCGATTCCCAGATCTTTTCACCGGTCTTGGGGTTGAGTGCGGTCAACATGCAGTCGATGCTGGCGACGTAGACCTTGTCACCCCACAACGCGACGCCGCGGTTGGTCATGTGCAACGTACCGAAGCCTTCCGGCAGTTCGCGCTGATAGCGCCACAGCAACCGGCCGGTCTTGGAGTCGAATGCCAAGACCTGATTGCGCGGCGTCGCGACGAACATGTAGTCGCCGTTGACGATGGCGGGGGCTTCGTGGCCCGAAGAGATGCCGGTGGCGGCCGACCAAACAGGCTTGAGCTTGGCGGCGTTCGCAGGCGTGATCTGTTCGAGGGGGCTATAGCTCCAACCTTGATAATTGCCCTTCGTCAGCAGCCAGTTCTCGGGCTCTGGGTTGGCCAACCGTTCCTCGGTGACCGGCTTGTAATCGGCGGCATGTAATGCCGACGCCGCGACGAGCGCGAAGGCTGCGACGGATGTCCTTAGTTTCACGAGATTTCCTCCAATGCGTTTTTTAGTCTCTTCTATTGACGTGAAGCCCGTTGAAGCGTGGCCTCACGCTGCTGGCGGCCCGATCGGGCCGTCCAGTTTTCCTGCCACCACCAACGCTCCGTCGGTGATGGTCACCGGCAGCATGGCCAGCCTGCGCACCGCAGGTCCGTGTGCCACGGCGCCGTTGTTGCCGAGATCGAATGTCGAGCCGTGGCAGTTGCACACGGCCATGCGCTGATTTTCGTGATGGCCCGAGATCGGGCAGCCCTCGTGCGTGCAGATGCCGGAATAGGCCACGATGCCGTCGGCCGAGTGCGGCTTCGTGGAGGGATCCAGATCGGCTTCCTTGAGCCGCATGAGCAGCAGCAGGCTGGCTCGCGAGATGAGGACGGTCTTCGTGGCCGGATCCATCGGGTAGGCCAGCAGGGGCGGCTCTCCGATCTTCACGTCGTCGGGAGCGATAGTCTGTCCTTCCTTGTCGCCGGTCATGAAGACAAAGTGGTGCCCGGGTTGCGGGCGCGTGCTCTGGGCGCCGGCCGGGGAGCTTCCCAGCAAGCCGGACGCGGCCAGACATCCAGAAACGGCAAGTCCTTGTATGATGGTGCGGCGGCCGACTTCAGGTGCGCCCTCGCTCTCCCGACCGGCCGTGTGGCCAGCTCGTGTATCCTTCGACATGGTCCTCCCGATCTCTTTTTTCGTTGTCGTGCGAGACGCGGAACAGCTATCGCCCGACGCGATATCCTGCCCGCAAAAGAAGGTGGTCAGCATGAATCGTGCCAGCAGATCGTGTGCGACGGGGGAAGCTGCGTGGGCGGATGCTGCGGCTAATGCTAACTTCGCGATAATGCGCGCGAATTCTCTCGAATCGACGTTGGTCTATTTGGCCTTTTTCGCGCACGTTTTGGGCCGGGATGGCCAGTCGAATGCATGTCGCCGGTAGACCGCGTTACATCACGCAGAGCCGCTGTGATGTCACAGTGTGACGCGGCGTAGATGAGGATGACAGCGCAGCGTACGGAGCATCCAGTGCGCGTTGTGGCGCGCGAAGCACATCCCTTCTGCAAACGGACGGTTTTATCTCGCGCCCTGCAAGTTGGCGTCATCACGTAAATTGCTTGTCTTCCTGAAAATTCGCTCTCGCTGCGGTTCCTGTCCGTCAACGAGAATTATTTTGCGCGCCGATCTCATTCGCTCTTGGCACGTCCTTTGCGTTCCTGCCCCCCGTGCAGTTGAAAGCGTCATTCAAGAGTACGGAAAAACACGGCGACGATCGCGCAGATGACGCGAGGAAATCGGAAAAGGAGACCTGAATGGGTGGGGGACGTAAAAGAAAATATTCAAGCGCGGCGCTGATCGGTGCGGCCGCCTTGGCGCTGATGAGCGACAACGTGCTGGCTGCGGATCTCGGGGGAGATTGCTGCGCGGATCTGGAAGAACGGGTTGCAGAGCTCGAAGCGACGACAGCGCGCAAGGGGAATCGCAAAGTCTCGCTCGCCATCTCCGGCTGGATCACCGAACAGATCCTGGGTTGGGATGACGGCATCAGCTCCGACGCCTATGTCGGTACGAGCTTGAACGATCTCGGCAACCGTCTCCATTTCGATGGCAGCGCGAAGATCGACAGCCAGTTTTCTGCGGGTTTCAGCCTGCGGATCGACGTCACGGGTGCCAACGGCTTCGTGCAGGACGCTTCCAACAGCAATGGCGGCGAAGGCCCGCCAGGCACATTGAACGCCTATTGGTGGCTCAAGAACGAAAGGCTCGGACGCGTTTCCGTCGGTCGTCAGAGCCAGGCTTCGGATGATACTTGGGTCGACGTATCGGGCGCCGGCAGCGTGTTCGCGGCCAACCTCGTGATCTTCGACGGCCAGAATTTCCAGCTCGTCCCCGAAGGTACGAAGACCCGCGCCAAGGCGCGCTGGGGTGACATCGGCAACTGCTATACCATCGGCGTCGGCATTTTTGCCGATTGCGGTGGCGATAGAACCAACAGCGTCCGTTACGACACGCCGACGATCGGTGGATTTGTCGGATCGGCGAGCTGGGGCCAGGACGACTTCTGGGATGTCGCGCTGCGTCACAGCGGGGAGTTCAGCTCATTCAAGACGGCGTTCGGTGTTTCGTTTCAGTCGAACACGGATTCTCGCGTAAAAACGATTACGGACACCGACATCTTCCAGGTGAGCTTTGCGGCGTTGCACACGCCGACGGGCTTGTTCGGTAGCGTCTACTACGGGCACGAGAGCCCGGACGGTTTCAAGGATACCGATCAGCTTTATCTCAAGGCCGGTATCCGCGCGAACCTGAATCCGCTGGGTGCGACCGTGTTCTACGGCGAGTACGGGCGCGGCAACGACATGTTCAGCGGTCTAGAAGGCGGCGCGGTGTTCAGCGGTGTCACGGATATCTGCGATGGCTTCGCAGGGACGGGTGGCAAGATCGATACGGCCTGCGGTGTTGCGGCGTCCGTCAATACCAGCGGCTCGACGTTTGAGCGCTTCGGCTTCGGCGTCGTTCAGGAGATCGATGCCGCCTCGATGGCAATCTGGCTCAAGTACAAGAACTACGGCGGAGACATCGATTTCGTCGCTGACGGCGTGAAGGGAACGGAGGACCTCGAGGATCTCCATCTCTATGCGTTGGGAGCGGCGATTTTCTTCTGAGGCTTCGTCACGGCACTCCACGTCTTCCTCGTCGGCACTTCTCCCGAGGTGTTCCTTGGGGCGATTGGCAACAATCGCCCCATTTTTGCGTCGTGGTGGTTTCGGTGATGGCCGATGAGGTTCGGAGCTGGAAGGCTCAGCCGTCGCAAAGCATCAGGTGAACGCTCTTGGGGCCGTGAGCCGGGCGCACGATGATGCCGCCGACATCGGCCGTGCGCGAGGGAGCCGAGACGATATTGACCGTACGGGGCCAATCCGTGCTTTCGGATCGCATGCGGGCCCACACATCCTCCGGATGATCTACGATATCGGAGGTTCTCAGTACGACGACATGCACGTCGGGCAGGAAGTTGAGCGACGTCGGAGACGCCGGGGTGGAGCGCAGGATGATGCTGCCGGTTTCCACGATGCCGGCAACAGCCATGGTGACACTCAAAGGTTCGATTTTTCGTCCGGCGCCAAAGTTGATGCGCCAGCCGCTTGGCCATCCCAAATGCCGGAGGTCCGGTGCGACGCTGATATCGGGCGCATCAGACGTTGAAGGCAAAAGAACTTGCACGGCAGGCACCAGCATCTGGAGCGAGGCGATGCGCTCGACCTTGATCAGATTGGCTTCCGCCTTGGCGACGAACTGGCCGACCCGGTCTGCGTCCAATCGAGGACGCGGGCCGGTGGGGGGGCGGGCGAGCCGTTGCTCAAGGTCTGCGAGCGCCTCAGGGGTGCGTTGCCGATCACCGAGGGCCTCCCTGATGCGCGCCAGCATATCGTCGCGTCGTGATCCGTTCACCGCTGCTGGTTCCTCTTGGCCCACGCCGCATGAAACGTCGTTCCCTGCGGCGCAGGCATGTCGCGTCCTGCTGTCCATCCGCCCGCAAGCGGCAAGTGCCTCATGCGTCCGTTGGCTTTTCCCAAACGTCCGAGGAGTGTGACGGCGAGGCGTGTCGCGGTGCGATACAGCGCCGGACGCGTTGCGAACCACGCCCACAGACCTACGCCCCAGCGGACCTTGGCTTTAATGAACCCCGCTTCCCACTGCTCATGGCGCAACCGGCGCAGAAGGTCAGGGAGAGGGATTTTGACCGGACAGACTTGCTGGCAGCGTCCGTTGAGCGTGCAGGCGTGCGGCAGCTCGCTCGCTTTTTCGTGGCGCGCGATCATCGGCGTCAGCACCGCGCCCATCGGCCCGGGATAGACCCAGCCGTAGGCATGGCCGCCGACCGACAGATAGACAGGGCAGTGGTTCATGCAGGCACCGCACCGGATGCAGCGAAGCATCGGCCGGAACGCGCCAGAAAGCATCTTGGAGCGCCCGTTGTCGACGAGCACGACGTGATATTCCTCGGGGCCGTCGAGATCGCCAGGGCGGCGCGGCCCTGTCGATAACGTTGTGTAGCTTGTGATCTCCATGCCGAGAGCGCTGCGCGCCAGAAGCCGCAGGAGGACGGCGGCGTCGTTCAGCGTTGGTACAACCTTCTCAATGCCGGCGGTCACGATGTGAACGCGGGCCAGCGTTGAAGTGAGATCGCCGTTACCCTCGTTGGTCACGATGATGTTCGAACCGGTCTCGGCGACGAGGAAGTTTGCGCCGGTGATGCCGACATCAGCCGCGAAATACTTGTCACGCAGGATGGTGCGCACCTGGCCGATCAACTCGGCTGCGTCTGTTACGCGGTCGGTGAAGCCATAGGCCCGGTGGTGTTCGTGGAAGAGATCGGCGATGTCTTCCGTCGTCTTGTGTACGGTCGGCATGACGATGTGGCTCGGCGCCTCTTTGGCGAGCTGCACGATGTATTCGCCTGCGTCCGACTCCACGACCTCGAGGCCGTCGGCTTCCAGCGCCTCGTTGAGTGCGATCTCTTCCGATACCATCGACTTGCCCTTGACGACGGTCTTGGCACCGGCGCGGGCGCAGATGTCGCGCACGATCCGGCAAGCCTCGTCGGCGTCGGCGGCCCAGTGAACGTGCCCGCCCAGGCGCACGACCTCGCGCTCGTAGCGTTCGAGGTAGAAATCGAGATTGTCGAGCGTGTGGTCCTTGATTGCCGCGCCGGCGTCGCGCATGGCCTCGTATTCGGGAAGCGCGGCAACCGCGCGAGCGCGGGCTGCGACGAAGCCGCTCTTCAGATTCGAAACCGACTGCTGAAGGCTCGCGTCGCCGAGCGCCTTCGAGGCTCTCGCGCTGAAATCCTCGTTGGTGGTTTGCATCAACGCGTCTCCGGATCGCCGATGCCGGCGCGGTCGGCCATGCCGGCCAGCACTTCGGCGGTGTGGTAGACGCGCACGTTTTTACCGAGGCGCCGCAATCTCCCGGCGATGTTCATCAGGCAACCAAGGTCGCCGCCGAGCAGCGTATCGGCGCCGGTCATGTCGATGTTGCCGATCTTGTCGGACACCATTTTTACCGAGATCTCCGGGTATTTGACGCAGAACGTGCCGCCGAAGCCGCAGCACGTTTCGGAATCCTGCTGCTCAGTCAGCGTCAGTCCTTCGACTGCGGAGAGCAAGCGGCGCGGCTGCTCCTTGATGCCGAGGCTGCGCAGACCTGAGCAACTGTCGTGATAAGTCGCGTTGCCCTGGTAGTGAACCTTGGCCAGGGAAACGCCGAGCACATCCGTGAGGAACGACATCAGCTCGTAGCTGCGTTCCGCGAGCGCGCGTGCGCGCTCGCTCCAGGCCGTGTCGTCCTTGAACATCGCCGGATAGTCCTTGCGGATCGTGGCCATGCACGAGCCGGAAGGGCCTACGACGTAGTCGAAGCCGGAGAAAATCTCGATGACCTGTTTGGCGATGCGGAGCGCCGAGGCTGCATCGCCGCTGTTGTAAGCCGGTTGTCCGCAACAGACCTGCTGGCTTGGAACCTCGACGCGGCACCCTGCGTCTTCGAGGAGTTTGACCGCGGCGAACCCGATGCTTGGGCGGAAGAGATCGACCAGGCAGGTGACGAAGAGGGCCACGCGCGGGCCACTCTTCGTCTCGGGCGCTGGAGCAGAATTGTCTGTCATCGAGGGCATCTGCCGGACTTGAGCTAGGGAACGAGTAAGGTGAATGGCCACCAGTAGGCTTGGGCGGTCACGAACAGTCCGACCAGCATCGCCAGCGCGACGCTGTGGAAGAACACAAAGCGCAGGATGGTTCCTTCGTGGCCGTACCATTTGGTTGCCGTGGACGCGACGACGATGCTTTGCGCGTCGATCATCTTGCCCATCACGCCGCCCGAGCTGTTGGCGGCGGCCATTAGCGTCGAATTGATGCCGAGCTGCTCGGCGCTGACGCGTTGCAGGCCGCCGAAGAGAACGTTCGACGCGGTGTCGGATCCGGTCAGCGCGACGCCGAGCCAGCCGATCAGCGTTCCAAAGAACGGGTACAGCCAGCCGGTGTTGGCCAGGACGAGACCGAGCGTTGCATCGGTGCCGGAATAGCGGGTGACGAAACCGATTGCGAGCATTCCGGCGATGGTGATCAGAGAATAGCGGACGAGATAGATCGTCCGTGCATAGATGCGTGCGAGGCGTAATGGGCTATGGCCCAGGACAAGCCCCGAGAGCAGGGCGGCAAGCAGGATGCCGGTGCCTGTCGCAGACAAGAGGTTGAGATTGTAGACAGCCGCTTCCGCGTGAGGGGTCGCCACGACCGGCGGCACTTTCTGCACGAGCTGGTCGAGGCCGACGACGGGATGCTTATAGACCCAGAGGCTGTCGAGGTAAGCCTTGACCTGCGGCGTGCCCCACATGAATACGAAGACGCTCAAGAAGAGCCATGGCGTCCACGCCCGGATCACCGTCGCGCGCGGGATGGCAGGAGCGGTGCTGTCGGTGATCGCTGCCGCGGTGCCACCGTCGTGTTCCACCATTTCGCGCGCGGGCTTCCAGACTTTGAGGAACAGCGCAAGGCTCACCATCGATACAATGGCGGCGATGATGTCGACCAGCCAGGGACCGTGGAAGTTCGATACGAGGTATTGAGGGATTGCGAAGGAGATGCCGGCGACCGCGATCGGCGGCCATACCTCCAACATGCGGCGGAAGCCGACATAGGCCCAGATCACCCAGAACGGTACGATGATCGAGAACAGCGGAAGCTGGCGGCCGATCATGCCGCTGAGCTCGTGAAGATCGAGGCCGGTTACGGCTGCGAGCGCAATGACCGGTGAGCCGAGCGCGCCAAAGGCAACAGGCGCGGTATTGGCGATCAGGGACAGACCGGAGGCGGCGAGCGGCGGAAAGCCCAGACCGATGAGCATGGCTGCCGTCACAGCGACAGGCGTGCCGAAGCCCGCCGCTCCCTCAAAGAAGGCGCCGAGCGAGAAGGCGATAAAGAGCACCTGCATCCGGCGATCGCTGCTGATCCTGCTGATGCTGCGCTGGACGACCTCGAACTCGCCGTTTTCGGTGGTCAGCTGATAGAGGAAGATGACGTTGAGGATGATCCATCCGATGGGCAGCAGACCGAAAGCTGCGCCATAGGCGGCGGCGAGGCCGGCCATCTGAGGTGGCATGCCGAAGGCAAAGATGGCGACGATGAGCGCCGCCGCGAGCCCCAGAAGCGCCGCGAGATGGGCCCTCACTTCAAAAAATGCGATTGCGCCCAACAGCACAACGACCGGAATTGCCGCCGCGCAAGCAGACAGCAGCATGTCCCCGAAGGGATCGTAGACTTGAGACCACACGATTTTTTCCACCCTTTATCCGGCAGTCTAATCGGCCCCTCGAGAGACCGACCGCCGCCTGTTGGTAAAATTATTAGACCAACTAATCGCGATGGGGAATAGATAGTTTCAATTGACAGATGTGGATATTCTATTACTCCTGCTGGATCGCAGGGTGTGCCGCGTCTCCCAAGGAGCGGATTGGATAGGGCCATGACTGAACGCATCAAGCCGCAACGCGTGGCAGAGGCGATCGCGGATCACATCGCCAAGCTCATTCTGCAGGGTGTGCTCAGGCCGGGCGAGCGGCTCACGCCGGAGCGCGAGCTTGCCGAAAAGCTCGACGTGTCGCGCCCCTCGCTGCGGGAAGCCATCGATATGCTCGCGGAGCGCGGCCTGCTTGTTACGACGCGGGGCGGCACCCATGTGGCGCAGTTTCTCTCGCCGCTGCTCAAGCCGTTGGCTTCGCTGCTCGCGGACAATCCGCAGGTCACCGCCGACTATTTCGAATTCCGCCAGGGCGTTGAGGCGCAGGCGGCCCGTTACGCGGCTTTGCGCGCGTCCGAACTCGACCGCGAGGCCATTCGCGGGTGCATTGAACGGATGAAAAAAGCGCATGAAATCGAGGATCCGGCCGAGGAATCTCAGGCCGACGTCGATTTTCATCTCGCCATTTATGACGCGGGGCACAATGCGGTGATGCTCCATATCATGCGTGGGCTGGCCGAGCTTCTGCGGACCAACATCTTCTATAGCCGTGAGCAACTCTACGGGCGTCCCTCGGTGCGGGCCAAGCTGCTGTCGCAGCACGTGGCGATCGCAGACGCTATTCTTGCCGGCAACCCAAAGGCTGCAGAGGCCGCCGCAACCGATCATGTCCGCTTCACTTTCACCAGTGTCGAGGACATCCTTCGCGACAGCATGAGGCTCAAGGCGTCTCTGCTGCGCGTCGAGCGAAGCGATTATCTGGCGAGGTAGAAAAATAACAACGCGCCCAGGACAAATACAAAAACCTGTTGGGAGGGGCGAAATGAATGTGCTCGGTAAGGGAAAGGCGGCGTTCGGCCGATCGCCCGACTACGCTCACACGAAACGGATCATCGACGAGATCGCGCGCCGCGAGGATGGTGCGGTTGACGATGTTCCAAGTGTCATCGCTTCGTCCTGGAGGCGCTGCGTCAGCGAATACAAGCTGGACCGGTCCCGACATAAGGGCCCCGAGATCGTTACGACCAACGAGTTCAAGCTGGCGGCCGATCCGCTGGACATGCTTATCCATGTTGCGAAGCCCGAGATCGAGCAACTGATGGGTCGGGTCGCGCCATCAAACTATGTGATCATGCTTTCGGATGCGAACGGTATTGCGCTCGATGTGTTGAGCTCGGCGCCGCCGGATCAAGCGCTGCGGCGCGTCGGCGTATGTGCGGGGGCGGACTGGCGCGAGGAACAAGCCGGGACCAATGGAATTGGCACCTCGATCGCAAGCGGCGCGGGAGTGACTATTCATCGCTCGCAGCATTTCTTCTCCAATTATTCGAACCTCACGTGTACGGCCGCGCCAATCTTCGATGCGGATGGCCGTGTGATTGCGGCGCTCGATGCGTCCTCGGTGGTGGATCTGCCCGAGGAGATGCAACCGTTCGTGCTGGAGCTGGTTGCCGCAACAGCGCGCCGCATCGAACGACGCTATTTTCTCGAGCGCAATCGCAACCGCGTCATTCTTCGGATTGAGACGGGACTCGCGGGCGCGCAGGACGGCAATGGGCTCATGCTGGCGCTGGACGATAGTGGCTGCGCCGTCGAGATGATGGGCGGGACCGGCGGCGATCTGCGCGTGACCGACCGGCAGGCGATGATCGGCAGTCCACTTTCGGATGTCATGGAAATCCATTGGCAGGATACCGGTCGCGGACAAGAGGATGTCTCGGCCGAGCGCATCGGGATCGCGCGCTTGAAAGGCAGCGATCGTCCGTGCTTTGCGAGCCTTACGGTGCCGGCGCAATCCAACGGCGCCAGGCTTGTGAAGCTGGCGGGAACTTCCCAGCGGGTGGTCAAGCCGCAGGGCGTCCTGCGAAACGGCGGATTGGGTCTCGAGTCCCTTGCAGGAAACGATCCGGTGATGCGAGAGCACGTGCGTACGATCCGCAGGCTTGTCGATAAGCGGTTGCCGGTGCTGCTGCAGGGTGAGACCGGAACAGGCAAGGAAGAGTTCGCGCGCGGCATCCACGAGGCAGGCTCGCGCGCATCGAAGCCGTTCGTGGTCATTGACTGCTCATCGATCCCGGAAAGCCTGATCGAGAGCGAACTCTTCGGCTACGAGACCGGAACCTTTACGGGCGCTCGCCGCGAGGGGCGGCGCGGACGCGTTGCCGAAGCGAACGGCGGCACGCTGTTCCTCGACGAAATCGGCGACATGCCGCTCGCTTTGCAGACGCGACTGCTGCGCGTGCTGGCGCAAGGTGAGGTCGTTCCGCTCGGCTCCGCAAAGCCGATCAAGGTCGATTTCAACCTGGTTTGCGCAAGCCATCAGAACCTGTCGAAGATGGTATCGGACGGACGCTTCCGTCAGGATCTCTATTACCGGATTGCGGGTATTCGGCTCGAGCTTCCCGCTCTCAGGGCGCGTGGCGACAAGGCGGACGTGATCCTGGGCGCGCTGGAGATCGAAGCTGGCCACCTCGGCCTCGGCCCCACGCCCCGTCTTTCGCCGGGAGCGTTCGCCGTTCTTCTCGCCCAGAAGTGGCCCGGCAACATGCGCGAATTGCGGCTTGCGCTTCGCTATGCGCTGGCCTCGACCGTGGGCGACGAGATCACGGAAAATCGTTTGCCTACCTGGCTCAACCTCGACGCCGCGGATACGTGCGACGAGCCTGTGAACGATGATCCTGTGATCGACGATCCGGTGACGCCGGATCTGATCGAGGTCCTGGAGCGTAACAACTGGTGCATCTCGGACGTGGCCTGCGAGCTCAGGGTCAGCCGGCAGACCTTGTACCGGTGGATCAAAAAGCAGAACCTCGTGCGGCCGAGTTGAGCGCGCGTTGGATCGTGGGTCTCGGATCATGAGTGCTCTCCTTTCCTGCCCAACGCTCGACATGTCCGCGGCGGGCCTCTTGGCGGAAGAGGACGTTTTGCCGGACCTGTGGGCGTGGCATCGCCAGGGCCTGCGCACCGCTCTGGTGACACTGGTTGGAATAGAAGGCGCGGCGCCACGTCCGCTCGGCGCACAGATGGCGGTAGCCGAAGACGGCCGCTACGTCGGTTATCTCTCCGGTGGGTGTCTGGAGCAGGCGATCGTGCTCGAGGCGCAGGAGGTGATCCGCGCGGGGCAAAATCGTCTCGTGCGCTACGGACGAGGATCGCGCTACATCGACATCAAACTCCCGTGCGGGAGCGGGCTCGATCTTCACTTCGATATCACACTGTGCTCCGAACAGATGAGTACGATGGCGCTCTATCGGGCGGCCCGTAAAGGCTTCGCGCTCAGAAGTTCGCTTTCGGGGGGATCAAGTCAGGTCACGCTATTGGCAAAAGACGCGCCTCGCCTCTGCGCGCGCGAGGGGGATGTGTTCTCGCGCGTGTTCCTGCCGCGAATGCGCCTCTTGCTTCTGGGCAGCGGTCCGGCGCTTACGGCGCTTGCCCGTTTGGCCCAGGCCGTCGGTCTCGAGACCGAAATATGGTCTTCGGACGCGGCGACGCGTGCGGCGCTCCGGAGCTCCGGTCTCGAAGCCGCCGGAGAGCCGCGCTTGAATGAAAGTGCGATCGACCGGCTCGATTCCAGCTCGGCGGTCGTTCTCGCGTTCCATGAGCACGACGTGGAGCCCGATATTCTCGCACGGCTGTTGCGTCGTGACAGCTTTTACATTGGTGTTCTCGGCAACAGGGCGGTCCATACACAGCGCCTGCACACTCTGGCGGCGCTGGGGGTCGATGCCGAGGACCTTGCACGCCTGCGTGCGCCTGTCGGATCCATTCAAGGCGCGAAAACGAAAACGACGCTGGCGGTGGGCATCCTTGCGGAGCTCCTGGCCGAGGCCAAATCCCGCCATCTCGTCGCCTGATCGTTCTATCCGCCATCAAAATAAAAAGGCCTCTCCGGTGGTGTGCCGGAGAGGCAGGACGGGCCGCGGAGAGAACGATCGATCAGCCGTGCTGGAGATAGACGGCCTGAGTTTCCGTGTATTCGTAGAGGCCGTGCTTGCCGTCCGCGCCGCCGATGCCGGATTTGCGCCGACCGGCGTGGAAGCCTTGCATGGCTTCGAAGTGCTCGCGGTTGATGTAGGTTTCGCCAAAGCGCAGATCACGGCTTGCGCGCATGGCGGAGTTGAGATCGTTAGTGAAGATCGACGACGTCAGGCCGTAATCGGAATCGTTCGAGAGCGCGATCGCTTCCTCGGCGCTGTCGACGATCTGGATCGGAAGCACCGGTCCGAAGATCTCCTTGCGCATGATCTCCATGTCGGCACGGCAGTTGACGATGACGGTCGGTTCATAGTGATAGCCGCGCGCGAGGGTGGCCGGCTTGCCGCCGGTCACGATCTCGGCTCCGGCATCGCGCGCCCGTCCGACCATCGCCGCTACTTTGTCGAGGCTCGGACGGTTGATAAGCGGTCCCATGTGTAGATCGCGGTCGGCCAGCGGGTCGCCGTAGCGCGTCGCGCGCATGAGATTAGTTATGCGGTCGATGAAGGCATCCGACACGGCGCGATGAACATAGACGCGCTCGGCGCAATTGCAGACCTGGCCGGTATTGATCACGCGTGAGTCGTAGATCGCTTTTGCCGCGAGATCGAGGTTGGCATCGGCGAGCACGATAGCGGGCGCTTTGCCGCCGAGTTCCAGGTTGATGCGCGTGAGGTTGGCGGCAGCCGTCTGCATGATCTTGCGGCCGGTCTCGACGCTGCCGGTAAAGCTGACGAGGCCGATATCGCGATGACCGGACAGGGCGGCGCCGGTGGTGGCACCGCTGCCGCTTACAAGGTTGAACACGCCCGCGGGCAGCTCGGTCTCGGCGACGAGGGTCGCGAATGCGAAGGCATTGAGCGGGGTTTCCTCGCTCGACTTGATGACAATGGTGTTGCCGGTGATCAGCGCAGGCGCCATCTTGCGGGCGATGAGGAAGAACGGGAAGTTCCACGGCAGAATGCCTGCCGTTACGCCGATGGGTTTGCGCAGCAGGAAGATGCTTTCGCCGACGCGATCGCTGGTCAGGATCTCGCCCTCGATACGCCGGGCCCACTCGGCCATGTAGTCGATGTAGTCGGCGGTGAAGTTGACCTCGACTCGGGCGAGGGGAAGGATCTTGCCCTGCTCCTGCGAGATGAGGTGGGCGAGGATCTCGGAGCTTGCGCGTATTTTCGCAGAAATGGCTCTGAGATGACGGGCGCGCTCGATGGCCGGCAGCTTCTCCCAAGCCGGCTGCGCTTTGCGAGCGGCTTGCACCGCTTCGTCGACGATGTCCGGTCCGCTTTCGGGGACGCGGGCAATGACCTCGAAGGTGGCGGGGTTCGTAACGTCCAGCGTGGCGCCGCGGTTCGGGACAAATCTTCCGTCGATGAAGTTCTGATAGTTCGCCGTTGTGCTGCGCTCGTTGAGCTGTTGCATCGTTTTCTCCCTCCAGGATTTTTTTCGTTTCGGGCGCGTCGCGGCGGAGGCCGCCTGTCGCGTGTCGGAGGGGTGTCAGCAAGCGCTATGCCAATACGGGAATAACGTGAGGTGCGGCTAGGTCCCGGTGCGTGCAAGATGTTGGTGTCTATTGGCTATTTGGATTTGATCCAGGTGCCGATCGGTTCGCGCAGGGCCGACTTGGCGTGTCACATGCGGTTGGGAGGTGTTACGTCCGCGGGTGACACGCCTCTGGTATTCAACATGCCGTGGTCGCAGCCGCAGCACGTTGTCGCCGCGACGGGACGCCGGCCAAGGGATGGGTTCCGCTTGCGACCGAGGAGTGCTAGGCAGCTGAACCGACGCGGGAATCCAGCCGTACCGAACCGAAAGCGATGCGCGGGGGCGGCTGGCAAGGAAGATCGACCTGACATGACCCATTCAAGTCACCGCTTCTGCGTGGCGCCCATGATGGATTGGACGGACCGGCATTGCCGGGTCTTCCATCGCATCCTGAGCCGGAGCGCGCGCCTTTATACGGAGATGGTGACGGCCGATGCCGTGATCTACGGCGAACGCGCGCGTCTGCTCGGGTTCAGCGCGCAGGAGCACCCGATTGCCCTGCAACTTGGGGGCTCCGATCCGGCCAAGCTCGCCGAGGCAGCGGCGATCGGCGAGGCTGCCGGCTACGACGAAATCAATCTCAATGTGGGCTGCCCGTCCGATCGCGTGCAGGAAGGCCGGTTTGGCGCCTGCCTGATGGCGGAACCGAATCTCGTGGCGGCGAGCGTCGATGCGATGCAGAAGCGCGTTGCCATTCCCGTCACGGTCAAATGCCGGATCGGTATCGACGACCAGGATAGCGAAGCAGATCTCACGCGCTTCATTGAGACGGTCGCGGATGCGGGCGCTCGCATCTTCATCGTCCATGCACGCAAGGCGTGGCTCAAGGGGCTCTCACCGAAGGAAAACCGGGAGATCCCGCCGCTCGATTACGGACGCGTGTATCGCCTCAAGGCGGCGCGGCCCGATCTCACCATGGTCATCAACGGTGGGGTCGAAACGCTCGAGGCTTCGGCCGCGCATCTCCAGCACGTTGATGGCGTGATGCTGGGGCGCGCGGCCTATCAGACGCCTTACCTGCTTGCCGAGGTCGACCAGATGCTGTTCGGGGCGACCGAGCCTTCGCTGTCGCGTGGCGAGGTGCTGCGGCGTCTCGTGCCCTATGTGCAGGACCATCTCGCGCAGGGTGGGCGGCTCAATTCCGTCACGCGGCATATCCTCGGCGTCTATCACGGGCAGCCGCGCGCGCGGGTGTTCCGGCGGCACCTTTCGGAGCATGGCGTCGGCGAGGGGCCTGGGATCGATGTTCTGCTCCAGGCGATCGCGCTCGCCGAAGGGCGCGCGGACGATGCCACGCGTGATAGTGCCGATGGCGCTCTCGCCGCGGAATAGGAAATCTCGAACATGGATCTCGCTCTCGGCAACGGCGAACTCGCTTGGCTCGTCGTGGCGCTTCTCGCGGCTGGCCTGATGACCGGTTTTCTCGCGGGTCTGCTCGGCATCGGCGGGGGCGGCGTGCTGGTGCCGGTGCTCTACGAAACCTTCACGTTCCTGCATGTGCCGGACGATATCCGGATGCACATGGTGCTGGGCACGTCGTTCGCGGTGATCGTGCCGACGGCGATCCAGTCGTTTCGTTCGCATCGGGCGAAGGGATCGGTCGACGAAACGGTGCTCAAACGGCTAGTTCCTTATGTCGTTGCGGGCGTCTTGCTTGGCATCGCGCTGGTTTCGTTTGTTTCGAGCGGCGGCTTGAAGTGGGTCTGGATCGTTTGCGGCGGGCTGCTTTCGATCAAGATGGCGCTCGGGCGCGAGGACTGGCGGCTCGCCAACGACGTGCCGGACAACTGGATCGTGCGCGCGGTGGCGTTCCTCATCGGTCTCATCTCGACGCTGATGAGCATCGGTGGTGGCATGTTCATCGTCACGATGTTCACGCTTTGCGGATGGTCGATTTTGAAGGCGGTGGCGACGTCGAGCGGGTTTGGGCCGTTCATCGCGATCCCGGGATTGCTCGGCTATGTGTGGGCGGGGTGGGGTAATCCGGACTTGCCGCCAGTGTCGCTCGGGTTCGTCAGCGTTCTCGGCGCCGCGCTCATCATTCCGATGAGTGTGCTGGCAGCGCCTTACGGCGTGCGGGTGGCGCACGGCATTTCCCGGCGCAAGCTGGAACTCGCCTTCGCGGCGTTCCTCTTCTTCGTCTCGATGCGGCTTCTGATCTCGACGCTTTGACGCTGCTGCGTCAGGTCATCTTCTCGTAGACCGCGTCGAATGCGGCGGTGGCGCCGGCCGAGGGCGAGCCGGGATAGCCCTGCGCACGCCAGAAGGCGAAGCCGCCAACGAAACCGCCTGTCGCCATCGCGAGCGCCATCATCGCGGATTTGTTGCCGTCCGGTTCGCTCGACATCGCAAAGGCGATTCCAAGCCCGGCGCCGAGTGCGAGGCCGATGCCGATATCCGCCCAGCCACGCGGCACGCGAAGGAGGCGGGCGAGATCCGACAGCGCCACCGTCGGTATGTAGAGGATCAGTGCGAGCGTCGGCAGGATGGGGACCGCGAGGAATGCCAGCATCGGGCCGGACTGGAAGACCTTGTTCTCGACCCCGGTAAGGAAGAAGAGCGCGGCGACGAATGCAGCGGTGCCGGCGAGGCACGCCTTGAAGTACGCCTTGCCGCGCGAGGCGGCGGTGGTCACGTCTGTTGCTACGACGTTGGCTGCTTCGGCAAGCGCTTCGCGCGTTCGCTCTTCGGGGCGGCTCGAAATGGTGGGGCGCCGCTGCGGGGTCGGGCGCGCGGATGTCTGGCGCGGCTTCACGGATTCACGACGGCCAAAGCTCGGAGCCGAACGTAGGGTCGGTTGCTTACTGAACGTCATTGTGCCGTCTCTTGTTGTTTGCGAGAGCGGCAATTATGAGCCCGAAAGCGCGTGCGTTCGCTTAACGCAGGCGTGGGCAACCCCCGATCCCGCCGGGGCGGTTAACCGGGGATTGCTTCGATGCCTCAAATCTTCTGATTGTACTCGCCGACCTCCGGGAACTTGGCGAGGCGGGCTTCGATATCGCGGAAAATCGCGACCTTGTTGGCTTCCGACACCGGGCTTTCAACGACGATCACCAGCTCGGGCTTGTTGGACGACGCGCGAACGAGGCCCCAGGTGCCGTCTTCCAGCGTGACGCGGACGCCGTTGACAGTGACGAGATCGCGGATCTTTTGGCCAGCGATGGTTCCGCCGTTCTTTGCAATAGCCTCGTAGTCCGCGACGACCTTCTCCACGATGCCATACTTCTTCTCGTCGTCGCAGTGGGGCGACATCGTCGGCGACTGGTAGGTTTTGGGCAGCGCGCGGCGCAGGTCGGCGACGGTCTTGCCTTCGGCGCGCTCGAGCATGTCGCAGACGGCGATGGCCGCAACGAGGCCGTCGTCATAGCCGCGTCCGAGCGGTGGCTGAAAGAAGAAATGCCCGCTCTTCTCGAAGCCGACGAGTGCCTTCTGCTCGAAGGTGTAGCGCTTCATGTAGGAATGGCCGGTCTTCCAGTAGAGCGTCTTGGCGCCGTTTGCCTGCAGAACCGGGTCAGTCATGAAGAGGCCGGTCGATTTGACGTCGGCGACGAACACGGCATCCTTGTGCCGGGCCGAGATATCGCGGGCGAGCATGACGCCGACCGTATCGGCAAAGATCTCATGGCCTTCGTTGTCGACCACGCCGCAACGGTCGCCGTCACCATCGAAGCCGAAGCCGACATCTGCCTTGTGCTTCACCACCGCTTCCGCGATGGCGTGCAGCATCTTCATGTCTTCGGGGTTCGGATTATAGCGCGGGAAGCTGTGATCGAGCTCGGCGTCGAGGGGGACGACCTCGCAGCCGATGGCTTCGAGAACCTTGGGCGCGAACGCACCGGCAGTGCCGTTGCCGCAAGCGGCGACGACCTTGAGGCGGCGCTTGAGCTTCGGCCGATCGGCGAGGGCGGCCATGTAGCGCTCGGCGAGATCGGGTACGAAAATGTAGCGGCCGCCGTCCTGCGGCTTGAAGTTGCCCGCGAGCACAATTTCCTTCAGACGGCTCATCTCGTCGGGGCCGAAGGTCAGCGGGCGATTGAGGCCCATCTTGATGCCGGTCCAGCCGTTATCGTTGTGGGAGGCCGTCACCATCGCCACGCCCTCTACGTCGAGGGCGAACTGCGCGTAATAGGCCATCGGCGAAAGTGCGAGGCCGATGTCGTGAACCTCGAAGCCGCCGGCCAGAAGCCCGGTGATCAGGGCCTGCTTCACCGACGCGGAATACCAGCGGAAATCATGGCCGACGACGATGCGCTTCTTGACGCCGCGCTCCTCGAAGAGAACCGCCATGCCGAGGCCAACGGCGTTGAGCCCCATGAGGTTGATCTCTTGCGGGAACAGCCAGCGGGCGTCGTACTCGCGGAAGCCCGTGGGCTTGACGAGGGGCAGGCGTTCGAAGTCGGCGGTGTTGGGGACGAGATCGGCGCGGGGTTTGGGAAACATCGAGAGACCTTATTCTGGGACTCACCGGCGAAATTTCCGGCGAACGGGCAGGCTCATGGCGGCGGAATACGGCGAAATACGGTGCGAAAAGGATGAGGTCCGTGCACGTTTTTTCTTATGCACCATACGCGCATAACAATCGCTAGGGGGCGCGTCATTTAAATGCGCGAAGCCTTAAGAGGGTTGCCTGTCCAGGATCTCGGCGAGACCCTGGGGTTTACACGTCGGATTAACAGGGGCTTGGTTTGATCCTGGACCTATTCGACCAAGGTCAGGCGGCCTTGGGAGATGTCGACGCGATCGAGACGTGACAGAAAACTCATGCCGAGCAATGTCTTATTGAGGCGCCCGCGTTCGCAAACGGCGGCGCGGACATCGCGGACGGTAACACGGCCGATGGTGATCCGGTCGAGGGTTACGGGCGCGACGGAGGCGACGCCGTTGGCGGTGTTCACCCGGCCGGTAAAGTCCGACGGCCTGAGCCGCAAGCCTGCGCGTTGGGCGTCCTCGTATGTCAATGCAACCATGGACGCGCCGGTGTCGACCATGACATCGACCGAGCGTCCATTGATCTCGGCTTCGGCGTAGTAGTGGCCATCCAAAGCGGCTCGCAGCTGCTCGGTGCCGCCTCGCGCCGCGGGGGTTTGCGGTTCGACCTGGGTTTCTTCCTGCGTGGTGGTGGGCGCAGTAGCGACGCCAAGAAATCCGCTCAGTTCTGTGCGCAGGGTATCATAGTGGGCCGCGCCCAAGCCCAGGATCAGGGCTGCCGCTGCCCAGCTCGCGACTTCTCCGAAGAAAGACCGTGCTCCGGATGAAAGAGCCATTCAAACGCTCCCGCGTGGAGACACCCCATGCGCTTCTGACGGGGCTTAGAGGCCGGCCGTCAGCCTCGGAGGGTGAGGAAGTCGCCGGAAAACTCATAGGAGCGCAAACGCTTTAAGAAACTCATACCGAGCAGATTTTCCGAGAGCGCGCCGGGTTGGGCGACGAGGGCTTCGACGTCGCGGACCTCAAGGGGGCCGACAGAGATGGTCTTGAGCCGGATGGGGGCTGCGAACGTGCTGCCGTTCGCGGTTGATACGGGTGTCGTGAAGGACAGCGATTTGGTGTCGATTCCGGCGCGTTCGGCATCGGCCGGTTTCAAGACGACGGTCGAGGCGCCGGTATCGACCAGCAGTGACATGGTCACGCCGTTGACCGCGCCGCGAGCTATAAAGTGCGCGTTGTCGTGGCGGCGCAGGCGCACGGCCTGCTCGCCGGTGGGGGCCGTCTCGACAAGGAGCGAATGCCCAGGCGGAAGAACCTCGCCGGCGACGCGATAGGCCACCGTCTTTACTTCCTCGCGGTACGTGTACGCGACGATCAGCGCCAGTCCGATCCCGATCCAGGTGGCGGCGTGGCGCACGGCGTCGCGCCGTCTTCCATGATAGTCGCCGCTGAGGGTCAAGAGATAGAGCGCGGCCAGCGCGAGCGCACCGACGATGTAGGGGGCGTTCTCGCCGGCGAGGGCCGAAAAGGAATCTGGATCGCCGCTGAGGCTCCAGTAGAGCGCGACCAGACCGAGCAGGATGGCAATCAGGATGGCGAGCATGTCAGGGCATATCCATCATTCATTGAGATCCACCGACATGCGGCCTAGGGGAAGACGAGACCGATGAATCACGCTTCGGACTGTTAGGGTCCGAAGCGATCATGGTCATGTTAGTGAGACCGATGATTCACGCTTCGGACTGTTAAGGTCCGAAGCGATCATGGTCATGTTAGTGAGACCGATGAATCACGCTTCGGACTGTTAAGGTCCGAAGCGATCATGGTCTAGCCATTCGCCCGTACACGGCGGAGCTTCAACTCCTGCATGATCGTCCGGCGTTCTGCGTCGGAATAGGATGACCAGCGGGCGATCTCATGGCGGGAGCGGAAGCAGCCGTCGCAGAGGCCGTCTTTCGGGTCGATCACGCATATCTTTATGCAGGGGGATTCCATCGGTCGCCGCGGCGGCGCGCTCCGTGTTGTGTCTGTCGGCGGGCAATTTAGTCAGTCCGGCCCACCGCCTCAATGGCTGGAAAGCGCGGCAAACACGCATAGGGCCGCGAACCGGGGTCGAATTCAGGCGACGCGGGGCGGCCGCGTGGGCGACGTGGGCTTGGGGGGGATGCGGAGGCGCGGCTGGCGGTTCGAAGGCGGGGGTACGGCCTGGCGATGGCGTTCGGCGCCGAGCGGCTGCAGCGGTGCGACGGTCGCCAGAACGCGCTTGGCGGGCAACGTAACCGAGACCTGGGTGCCCTTGCGGAGTTCGGATTGCAGCTCAAAAACGCCGTCATGCAACTCGGCGAGGCTTTTCACGATCGGCAGTCCGAGGCCGGTTCCGCCTTCCGCGGTCTCGTGGGCGAGCGAGCCCTGGCCGAAGGCCTGCAGGACCTTGGGAATCTCGTCCTCGGGAATACCGGGCCCGGTGTCGCGAACGGACATGCGCTGGCCGCCGTCCGGTGTCTGCGCGACGGTGATCGTGACGTTTCCGCCTTTCGGCGTGAACTTGATCGCGTTCGACAGGAGATTGAGGCAGATCTGGCGCATGGCGCGGACGTCGATCCAGACCTGGGGCAAGTCTGCCGCGACGTCGAGGGTGACTTGTAGTCCCTTGCCGCTGGCGCGGAGTGTGAGCAGGCGCTGGCAATCCTGGGCGATATCGCCCAAGTGGGCGCGTTCCTCGACAAGCTCGTAGCGGCCCGCTTCAATGCGAGAGAGATCGAGGATCTCGTTGATGAGCTGGAGCAGGTGGCGCCCGCTCTCGTAGATGTCGCGGGAATAGTCGCGATAGAGCGGAGTGGCGTGCTCGCCGAACAGCTCGTCCTTCATGACTTCAGAGAAGCCCATGATGGCGTTGAGCGGCGTTCTCAGCTCATGGCTCATGGTCGCTAGAAAGCGGGATTTGGCCTTGCTGCCGGCTTCAGCGCGCTTGCGGGCCTCGTCGCTGACGAGCTTTTCCTCGTCGAGTTCGGCGATCAAAATGTCCTTTTGCGCGCGGAATTCGAGCATCTGCAGCGTCGTCTGCTGCAGACCCTTGGCGAGGAAGATGAAGTAGACGTGGACGCCGACGGCCATGGTGGCGAGGGCGTAGTAGAACGGCTCGTGCAGCAAGATGAGCCGGGTGGCGACGGCGACCGTCATCGGGATGGTGCCGACATAGAGCAAGCTCATCATCGACGACGTGAAGGTCATCCGGACGGCGAGCAGCACGATCAGCGAGGCGAAGATAAAAACGTGAGAAGAAAACACCGCCGATTGCTCGAGCGGAGCTTCAGTGTCCATTCCAACGAGAGCGAAGCCCGCCCAGACGACGCCGTTGAACAACTCGGCGAGAAGGAAGCGGCGGCGCCAGACACCGAGATCGCCATCGGGGCGGGCGTCGCGCATGAAGCGGCGACACAACTGAAGCAGAATGACCTTCGAGGCGACGACGAGAAACAGCCACATGCAGCCTTCGGCCCAAGGCGCCCAGAACATGGACGCGAGGGAGAAGATGGCGGCGAGGGCCCAGATGGTGACGGCGGCCGAGAGCTCGTTCCGGGCGAACATCGCCATGAGCTCGAATTCGAATTCGGGTTTGATCTCGCTGCCGCGGGTCAGGCGATCGCGGGCAGCCTTCACGTCATCGTCCGTGCGCTTGCGCGCGGCGTGACGCGTTCTAAGCTCGGCGAGGATTTGTTTTCGTGTTTCTTTGTCCATGCGTCCGCCGTGCAGCGTTCACGACGGCCAAATGGCTCGGTCACTCCCGGCATTGCGGGACCTTGTCGCTAGCCTGCCGAGAGTGATAGGTCGTGGGTCTGCCCACCGCTAATCTCACCAGAATTCGCTAACGATGAGTTTACCCACGGGTCGAGTTGAATTTTCCGCCTGTTCCCAACGGAACAGTCCGGTGGCGCGCCGCCAGGCAATGTGCGGGATTATTCGGAAAATGCGCGTGCGGGAGCGGGCATGAAAGTTACGATCATCGGATCCAGCGACGCCTTCGGCTCCGGGGGACGTCTTCAAACGTGCTTTCACGTGGCTTCGGACGCGGGACAGTTCCTGATCGACTGCGGGGCGACGTCGCTGATCGGGCTCGATCGGCAACAGATTGATCCGAATGGTATTTCTACGATTTTTATCACACATCTGCACGGTGATCATTTTGCGGGGTTGGTCTGGTGGCTGATCCATGCCGTGCATCTCGTGAAGCGCACCAAGCCGTTGACTGTGGTCGGCCCCGCCGGGATCGAAGCCCGCTTTGCCGCGGCGGCGGAGGCGCTTTTTCCGGGCTCGACTGCGGTGGAACGGCGGTTTGATCTGGTTTTTCGGACTTACGAGGATTTCGTGCCGTTGGAGGCGGGTGGCGTGACGGTCACGCCGTTCGTCGTCAGCCATCCGTCGGGGGCCACGTCCTACGCGCTCCGCTTCGAGGTTGACGGCAAGATCCTGACCTTCTCGGGAGATACGGAGTGGGTTGAAAGCCTGATCGGGGCTGCAAACGGGGCCGATCTCTTCATTTGCGAATGTTTCGCGTTCGAGCAGGCAGCCCGGTACCACCTCAACTGGCGGACGATCGAGGCCAATCTGGAGCGGCTCGGCGCCAAGAAGCTTCTACTGACTCATCTTGGCCCGGAAGCCCTCGCCAACCAGGGATCGATCCGTCATCGGACCGTGGCGATTGCCAACGATGGGCTCCAGCTCGACATCTGAGCGGCGGCTTTCCCGGTCGCGGTTTTTTCCCCCTCTTTGGGCTGATCGAGCCGGATAGACGACAAACGCGCCAGATTGTTCGTCCAAACGGTAAAATTGCCTCAATTAAATCGCTTGACCGCAGAGCCGGAACAAACTGATCTTGCGTTTGCTCCTTATTCGGAAAATCCATTCCAACTTTGCGGTTGCCGTATGCTCGATGACATGGACGTCAAAATTCTCTCGATCCTGCAGGAGGACTGCACGCGGCCGGTCGCCGAAATCGGCAAAGAGGTCGGGCTTTCAACCACGCCCTGCTGGCGGCGCATTCAGAAGCTCGAGGAGCTTGGCGTCATCAAGCGGCGGGTTGCAGTTCTGGATCCTGTCAAGGTGAATGCCGGCGTCACCGTTTTCATCTCGATCAAGACCGACAAGCACAGCCTCGCCTGGCTCGAGCGCTTCCACGGCGCGGTTTCGGATTTTCCGGAAGTCGTCGAGTTCTACCGGATGTCCGGCGAGGTGGATTACCTGCTTCGCGTCGCGGTGCCGGATATCGCCGCCTATGACGTCTTCTACAAAAAGCTAATTTCCCACGTCGAGATCGCAAAGGTGTCGTCGGCGTTCGCGATGGAAGAGATCAAGCACACGACGGCGCTGCCGCTGAACTTCGCGCGCGCGCCTTCGGAAAAGCGGCGGAGCGGTTGAAGCGGCGGGGAATTCTGCTGACCAGTCCCTGGCGAGGCGTGTCGCCAAAAGCGTGCTCGATACAGCCGACGGGCTTCGTCCGCTGCCTCACACGATCAGGTTGAGGCCTGCGAACGCGAAGCAGAGAAGGGCCGCGAACCCGATCGCAACAAACGTCAGCATCATGCCGAGCGTGCGGAGCTTCAGATTGTGCGGCGTCTGCGAGAGTGCGTAGGCGTGGATGTAGCGACCGGCGACCAAGGCAAGCCCGAGAGCGTGCAGGAAGATCGTCGGCGCCTTCAGACTTTCGGCGAAAGCCAGCAGCAGAAGCGCAAGCGGCACGTATTCGGCGAAATTCGCGTGGACGCGCGCGCGACGCAGAAGCTCGGCGCTTTCGCCATGGCCGATCTCGACGCGCGCTTCTCGGCGCTGGGCGATCACGCGAACCGACAGGAGCAGAAACAGGAAGGCCAGGAGCGACGCGTAGAAGGCGGTGATCGGCATGGCATGACCCGTTGCAAATGTGTGTGAAGATCCCCGCGTTATATTCGATGGTTGCGGTCGGCTGAGGCTATTTGGTGGTCGCGGGTGAAGGCAGGCGAGAGATCAGGCTCGACGTATCCCAGCGACTGCCGCCGAGCTTCTGAACGTCACTATAATACTGATCCACCAGTTCCGTGACAGTCAGCTTCGAACCGTTGCGGCGCGCTTCGGCGAGGCAGATGCCGAGGTCTTTGCGCATCCAATCGACGGCAAACCCGAAATCGAAGCTGCGCTCGTGCATGGTCTTCCAGCGGTTTTCCATCTGCCACGATTGGGCAGCGCCTTTCGAGATCGTGTCGATGACGGCGGCTACATCGAGCCCGGCATTCTCGGCGAAGGCGATAGCCTCGGAGAGGCCCTGGAGCAGGCCTGCGATGGCGATCTGATTGACCATCTTGGCGAGCTGGCCGGAGCCGGCCGGGCCCATCAGGCGCACGGCTTTGGCGAAAGAGCGGATGACCGGGTCGGCGGCGTGGAAGGCTTCCTGGTCTCCGCCGCACATGACGGTGAGCTGCCCACTTTCGGCGCCGGCCTGGCCACCCGATACGGGGGCGTCGATGAAGGCGACGCCTCTCTCTTTGGCAGCCTTATGCAACTCGCGGGCGACGTCGGCCGAGGCAGTCGTATGGTCGATAAAGATGGCGCCGGGGCGCATCGTGGTAAACGCGCCGTCAGGGCCGGTCGTGACTTGGCGCAGGTCGTCGTCGTTGCCGACGCAGGCAAAGACGAAATCTGCGCCTTCCGCCGCGGCGGCTGGCGTTGCATGGGCGCTTCCGGCGCCCTGGGCCGTCACCCAGGCCTGGGCCTTGGCGCCGTTGCGGTTGTAGACGGACAAGTCGTAACCGCCGCGCTTCAGGAGGTGCCCGGCCATGGGGTATCCCATGACCCCCAATCCGATCCATGCAACTTTGGCCATGCCCTTCGGTCCTCGTTTCGGTTATGACGCGGGTCGTTGTATCGAATCCCGCACCCGCCTCCTACCCCCGATCGACGCGGCGGGATCTCTTAAGGCAAGGATCCATGGTCAAGAAAAGCTCGGATGCTCAGGTCGCCGTCACGGTCGACGATGTGCGGCGCGCGGCAAAGATCATCGAAGGCGCGGTGGTGCGAACGCCCTGCGACAAGAGCCGGACGCTCGGCCATGATCTCGGCGCCGACATCTGGCTCAAGTTCGAGAACCTGCAGTTCACCGCTGCCTACAAGGAGCGGGGGGCGCTCGTCAGGCTGTCCGCGCTTTCGCCGGCCGAGCGCAAGCGTGGCGTCATCGCGATGTCGGCCGGCAATCATGCGCAAGGCGTTTCCTACCATGCGGGCCGTCTCGGCATTCCAGCGACGATCGTCATGCCGGAAGGCACGCCGGCGGTGAAGGCCGAGAACACTAAGCGCTGGGGCGCGCATGTCATCCTCGAAGGCAAGACGCTCGAGGAAGCCGCGCGCTTCGCCCGCGCCTATGGCGAGGAGCAGGGGCTGGTGTTCGTGCATCCTTTCGACGATCCGCTGGTTATCGCGGGACAGGGGACGGTTGCGCTCGAGATGCTGGACGCGGTGCCGGATCTCGACGTTCTGATCGTGCCGGTCGGTGGCGGCGGGCTCATTGCCGGGATGGCAGTCGCTGCGAAGGCGATCAAGCCCGACATCGAGATCATCGGTGTCGAGGCGGCGCTCTATCCCTCGATCTACAACAAGATCAAGGGCACGCATCTGCCGACGCGCGGTGATACGCTGGCCGAAGGCATTGCGGTTGCGAACCCCGGCGATATCACGACCGAGATCATCTCCCGCCTCGTCGACGACATCGTGCTGGTCAGCGAGACGGATCTCGAACGGGCGACGTTCGCGCTACTGATGATCGAGAAGACCGTGGTCGAGGGGGCCGGTGCTGCCGGGCTCGCTGCGATGATGGCCGACAAAGAGCGCTGGAAGGGCCGTAAGGTCGGGTTGGTGCTGACCGGCGGCAACATCGATCCGAGGTTGCTCGCGAGCGTGCTGACGCGTGAGCTTGCGCGCGAAGGGCGCCTGTCGCGGCTCACCATCGACATCCCGGACCGGCCCGGCGAGCTATCGCGCGTTTCAGGCGTTGTGGGGCAAGCCGGCGCCAACATCGTCGAGGTCTATCATCAGCGCGTTTTCACGGATCTGCCGGCCCGCGGCACCGAGCTCAATCTCGTGATCGAGACGCGAGACCGCTCGAACCTCGAAGCGGTGCTCGCCAGGCTCGAAGCCTCCGGTTATCGCGTCGTGGTCAAGAGCAGCCAGGCTACGCTCTAGATAGCAAGCGGGCTCTCGCGCGTTTGGGCTGCTCCCTTGGGACAAGTGCGCGGCTTCAGCGGCCTTCGCGCCACCAAGCCATCGCCATGAGAGCGAGCAGTGCGGCGAGGGCGAAACCGCCGGTGAACATGGGCGTCAGCTTCACGCCTTTGGTCACGAACGCCTCGCGGTCGCGCAGGCCCATCCATCCGGTGCCGGACAGGACGCGGGCGCCTGACATCAGCGCGACGCGCGGCAGCGTGACGTCGCTTCCGGCGCTGGTCGGATCCGTACGTGTCCAGTAGAGGCCGCCGCCGGTTGCCTCGAGCAGCGGCTTGAGCTTCTGGTCGGCGGCGACCACCTCGCTCATTTCGCGCGGGTCCTCGATGCCGGCATGGGCGACGGCGGTGAGAAGGCCGGAGGGGCCTTCGCTCTCGGCCTTGTAGAGACCAGGAAGCTTGACATCGATCGTCGTTTTCCAGACGCCGGGACGCTCACGTTCGAGCGTGACTTCGCTCTTCTCGCCGCCGGGGGCGGAGATGGTGACGGGGGCGACTTTGTCCTCGAGCGTGCGCCGCTCGATGGTGAGCTTGAGCCCGCGTGCGGACGCGATCAGACGCTCTTCCTCGAGATCGGGCTCCTTCATCAGCCAGTGTGAGAGGCGGCGCAGAAGGTCGGTGTGGGGGCCGCCACCTTCGTAACCGCGCGCCCATAGCCAAGCGTGGTCGGACGTGAGAAGCGCAACGCGGCCCTTGCCCTTGCGATCGAGCACGAGCAGGGGGCGATCCTCGGCGCCTTCCATCACCACGCGTCCGCGGTCCGGGCGCACCTCTGCCTGACGGAACCAATGGCCCCAGGTGGCGGGACGATCCGGTCCGATGGCGTTGGCGCCGATGAGGCCTTGCGTCACCGGATGACGGAAGCCTTCGTCGGTGATCTTGGCGCGGAACGGCTCCTCAAGCACACGCCCCGTGGGGGCGGCGGGGAGAATGGGGGAAAGCGGCGTGCGGTAGAGGCTGGTCATGCCGGCGTAGTCGTCGCCTGCGGCCACGAGCACGGCGCCGCCGTGGTTTTCCACGTAGCGGGAGATGTTGTCGTAATAGATGAGCTGCAGAATTCCGCGATGCTCGTAGCGATCGAAGATGATGAGATCGAAATCCTTGATCTTGTCCGAGAACAGCTCCTTGGTCGGGAAGGCGATCAGCGAGAGCTGGTTGATCGGCGTGCCGTCCTGTTTCTCGGGCGGGCGCAGAATGGTGAAGTGGACGAGATCGACCGCCGCATCCGATTTCAGGAGGTTGCGCCAAGTGCGCTCGCCGGCGTGGGGTTCACCCGAGACCAGGAGCACGCGCAGGTTCTCGCGCACGCCTTCAGCGACGATCACGACGCGGTTGTTGGCAGGCGTCAGCTCGCCGGGTGTGGTTTCAAGCTCGACTTCGAGAATGTTGGTGCCGGCATGTGGAAACGGCATCTCGATCGAAACGGGTTCGTTGATGGCGGCCGTGCGCACTTCGTCGGGGCGGCCTTCGCGGCGCACCTTGAGCGTCACCGGACTGCCGGACGACAACGCGGACTTACCGCTCTCACGCACCGCAATCTCGATATCGCGGGATTGGCCGACGAGGCCGTAACGCGGCGCCTTCAGCGTTTCGATGCGCCGGTCGAATTCGTTCGGTGTGCCGGTGAGGAGGGCATGAACCGGCGCGTCGAAGCCGAGGGCAGCCGTGGACTTCGGGATGTCATGCACCTGGCCGTCGGTGACGAAGATGACGCCGGCGATGCGATCAGGGGGCGTGTTGGTGAGGGCCTGGTTCAGCGCTGCGAACAGCTGCGTGCCTTGCGCCGTTGTTGCGTCCTGCTTGGCGGCGGTCACCCATTTGACTTCGAGGTTCTTGATCTTGCCAAGGCGCTGCTCGAGATCGGACTTGATGGCGGCGCGCTGCTCGGGACGCTTGTCGAGCGCCTGGCTCGTGCTCTCATCGAGGACGACGAGGGCGATGTTGGCGAGGCTTTCGCGCTCTTCCTCGCGCAATGTCGGATTGAGGAGGGCCGCAATCAGCGCGGCGAGGGCGAGCCCGCGCCAAAGGGCACCGCGGCTCTTGCGGAACAGCAGAATGGCTACGAGCAGCACAGCCGCTGCCGCTGCCGCCCAAATCAGGGGAACCGGAACAAGCGGCGCGAACTCGATCGACCAATTCATACGTCAGGTGTCCTCACGCGGCGTTGGTTCGCCGCTATCAAATCTCATTCACTGGCCCAGGCGCTCAAGCAGCGCGGGCACATGCACCTGGTCGGCTTTGTAGTTGCCGGTCAGGGCGTGCATCACGATGTTCACGCCTGTCCGCATCGCGATCTCGCGCTGGCTCTCGCCGCCGGGCACGACCGGATAGAGCGGACGGCCGCTGCCATCGAGCGCCCAGGCGGAGGCGAAATCGTTGGAGGTGATCATGATCGAGGTGACGCCGTCGGCGCGGCGAGCCTTGCGGCTATCGCCTTCATGATCCTCGCTCGCTTCGACCCAGAGCTGCCCGCCTTCCCAGCGGCCGGGGAACGAGCGCAGGAGGTAGAACGATTTGGTCAGTACGTGGTCTTCGGGAACCGGCTCCAGCCGGGGTACGTCGAGCGAGCCCATCAAGCGCTTCAGCGCGAGGCCGTTCTTGCCTTCGAGTGTTGTGCCGGAGGGCATACCGGTGCCGAAGTCGCGGGTGTCGAAAATCAACATGCCGCCCTGCTTCATGTAGGCGTCGATCTTGGCGAGGGTCGGCTGCGGGAGAGGCTTGGCGTTCTCGACAACCGGCCAATAGAGAACCGGGAAGAAGGCGATCTCGTCCTTCACGATGTCGACGGCGATCGGCTCACCGGGCTCGACGGCGGTGCGCACGGCGAGGATGCGCGAGAGGCCCGAAAGCCCAGCTTTGCTGGTGGCGTCGGTGGTCGGATCTCCGGTCAGCACATAGCCGAGGGTAACGTTTTCGGTGGCCTTCTGCGCGGTGGCGCCACCCGGGAGGTCTTCCACGGACGTCTGGGCGCGGGCTGCGTCCGGCGTGACAGCGGCAGCCGATAGAAGCGCCACGAGCAGCGCACCTGCGGCCGTACGCGCGCGGGGTTTCAGCCAGGACGCGAGCCAACCGAGCGCGCCGAGCAGGGCGATGACGGCCACGATGTCGGCGAAGATGAGGGCCAGCGAGCCCGTCAGCAGGGCGGGTGCCAGCGGTGACGAAGGTTGGCTTTCGTAAAGCATCCGCGAGGCTCCCAACGGCTGGGCGGGAAGCGGTGCGAGCTCGCTCTTGGAGCCAAGAACGTTGAGCGCGCGCGGACTTCCTTGCGCCCCATAGTAGCCGGGCGGATGCACAAGGCTAGCCTCTACGGACGCCAGTTTCTCGGTCGGAATGGCTTCGGCTGTGGGCGGTGGCGGCCTCAGAATGCCAAAGCCATCAAGGGTCTGGACCGGCGCGAAGGCGTCCAGGTTGACGGGGAGGGCGTCGCCGGTTGCCGCTTTATCGGCGGCGGCCTCTTCACTCGAGCCGATCGGCGCAAGGCTGCCTAGCGCGGTGATCCGGCGGAGCATCTCGACGAAAAGGCCAGAGATCGGAAGGTTCGACCAGTCCGAGTTGGCGGTGACGTGGAACAGGATGACTTGCCCGGCGCCCACCGTGGTTGCGGTGACGAGCGGCGTGCCATCGCCGAGGCGCGCCCAGACGTTGACCGAGGCTGTCAGCTGCGCAGGGTCAGCGAGGACCTGGCGGTTTACGGCGACGTCCTTGGGAACGGTGATGCCCGAGAACAGGCTGGTGGTGTCGAAGTCGGCAAGCGGTTGTGGGCTCGACCACGAGAGCGCGCCGCCGAGCGTTCTACCGCCGATGCGCAGCGCCACGGGCAGCAGATCGTCGCCGCCGCTTTCGAGACGGGGTCCGGCAAAACGGACGAGCACGCCGCCGCTCTCGACCCACGCCTTCACGCGATCCTTCACCTCGCCCGATAGCGTGCCGATATCGGCGAGCATCAGCACGCTCGCCTTCTGCTTCAGAACCGCGTCGATGCCCTGGGCAAGGTTGTGATCCTTGGGGCGAATGATCTCGGCATAAGGCTGAACCGCTTTTTCGAGATAGTAGAGGGGCGCGAGCAGCGGCTGGGACTGCTCCTGGCTTTCACCCGAGATCATGCCGACGCGTTGCCATTGGGAACGGCCATCGAGCAGGCTCACGGAGCCGGCGGAACGGTCGGACGCGATTTCGAGGCGCGTCACCTGGTTCCGCAACTCGAGCGGAAGATCGAACGTCACTTCGGCCGTACGGGCGCCGGACGACAACGTGAAGATCGCTTCGCCCATGCGTTGGCCGCGCGCAGAAAACGCGTCGATACGGCCAGTCCTTGCAGGGCCGCCAGTGCGCAGGACGGTGGCGACGAGCTTGCCGTCGGGGCCGAGGCCGGCGGTCAGGCCCAGCGGCTCCTCGCCGCCGGTGTCCTCGACGACAGCGAAAGAGCCGCTGCCGGCGGCCTGCTGCAGGCCTTCTGCGAAGGCCGACGCATCTGCCTTATGATCGATGCCATCAGCGAGCCAAAGAATGCTGGCCGCGGTTATGTTGGTAGCCTTCAGCGTTTCATTGAGGGTCGCGAGGGTCGCCTTGCGATCCGGCGCATAGGGACGTGGTTCGAGCGCAGCAAGCGTTGCGCGAGCATCGCCCGGCGCTTCGAGCTTGAACGTGCGCGATTTCGTGGCCGGCGCCGTATCGGCGATCACGACGGCGCGGTTCTGGCGCTGGGCATCGGCCAGAACTTCTTGAGCCAGCGTAGTGCGGCGCGCCCAGCCGGACGCTGCTGCCCAGCCGTTGTCGATGACGAGTACGACGGGTCCGGCTCCCGTCAGGGCGCGTTCGCGGGCCGGGTTCAGCACCGGCTCGGAGAGCGCAAGGATGACGAGGGCGGCCGCCAACAAGCGGATCAGCAGCAGCCACCAGGGCGTTTTGGCGGGTGTCTTTTCCTCGTTCTCAAGGCCGACGAGAATGCGCGTGGCCGGAAACGCCACCTGCTTAGGGCGGGGCGGAACGGTTTTCAGCAGCCAATAGATGAGCGGAAGCGTAAGGAGCCCCGCCAGCAGCCACGGATTGAGGAACGTCAAAGCGCCGAGGCTCATGAACTTCCTTCCGTGCCTTGAGCGCCCGGAGTCGCACCGGTTGCCGGGCCCTGCCAGCGGTAACCGGAATCGCGGCCTTCGAGGCGCATGATCAGGTTCAGAAGCGGCTCAGTCGGTGGGCGGTCGGTGTGATGAACCAGGAACGACCAGCCGAGACGTACGGCGAGGGCCTGCAATTCATCGCGGTGGGCCTTGAGGCGCGCCTGATAGCGAGCACGCAGGCTTTCGGCGCGATCGGCGATCCAGCTCTCGCCGCCTTCAAACCCGAGAAATTCGGTGCGGCCTTCATAGGGCAGTGTTTCTTCGGCAGGGTCGAGCACCTGGATGAGGTGGCCCGTGGCGCCGTTGGCTGCCAGGACCTCGATGCTCTCGCGCAGGCTTTCGATTGGATCCAGGAAATCGCTCACGAGGATGAGCCCGGAAAAGCGGCTGACGCGCGCGTTCGATGGCTTACCCGATACGAGCTGCGGCGCGTCCGCATGGGAGGCGATGGTTTCGGCGAGGCGCGTTGCCGCGCGGCGGCTTGAGGTCGGAAGCGTGAGCCCCAGGAGGCCGACGCGCTCGCCACTGCGCACAAGGAGCTCGGCGGCGGCAAGGGTCAGCACGAGCGCGCGGTCGCGCTTCGTTACCGTCGCCAGGTGGCTCTGGAAATTCATCGACGGAGAGAGATCCGGCCAAAGCCACAAGGTGTGGGCGGCCTCCCATTCGCGCTCGCGGACGTAGAGATGGTCGGAGCTGGCGGAGCGGCGCCAGTCAATCAACTGCGCGGAATCCTGCGGCTCATAAGTGCGGAACTGCCAGAAGGTTTCGCCCGGGCCCGAGCGGCGCCGGCCATGAATGCCGTGCGCGACGGTCTGGGCGATGCGGTCGGCTTCCAGCAAGAGATCGGGCAGGCGGTCGGCCACGCCATGGGCGTCGCGCTCGACCGCGAAGATGCTTGCGTCGTGGCTGACGGCCGACTGTCCGGTTTCACGGCCGTGGGATGCCGCCATCCTGCTTACTCCACCGCGTGGGCAAGACGCGCGATCAACGGACCCAGCTCTTCGCCTTCGGCGCGGGCGGCGAACGATAGCGCCATGCGGTGCTTCAGGACCGGCTCGGCCAGCTCGATCACGTCGTCGATCGAGGGGGCAAGGCGGCCGTCGATCAGCGCCTTGGCGCGGACGGCCAGCATCAGGGCCTGGCTCGCGCGCGGGCCGGGGCCCCAGGCGACGAAGCGATCGGTTTCGGCATTGGCGCCGGTGCCGGGACGGGCCGAGCGCACGAGCTTCAGAATCGATTCCACGACCTTGTCCGGCACAGGGATCTGGCGGACGAGACGCTGGATGGTCATGAGGTCGCCGGCCGACAGCACGCTTTCGACAATGCGCTCTTCGTTGCCGGTGGTGGCGTAGAGCATCCGCCGCTCGGCGGCGAGATCAGGATACGTCACGTCGATCTCGAGAAGGAAGCGGTCCAGCTGGGCTTCGGGAAGCGGATAGGTTCCCTCCTGCTCAAGCGGGTTCTGGGTCGCGAGCACATGGAACGGCGCCGGGACGTCGTGGCGGGTGCCGGCGACGGTGACGTGGTGCTCCTGCATCGCCTGCAACAGCGCGGACTGCGTTTTCGGCGAGGCGCGGTTGATTTCGTCGGCCATCAGCAGCTGGGTGAAGATGGGGCCCTTGATGAAGCGGAACGAGCGGCGCTGGCCGGGCGCCTCTTCCAGCACTTCCGAGCCGATGATGTCGGAGGGCATGAGGTCGGGCGTGAACTGGATGCGCTTGGCGTCGAGGCCGAGCACGCGGCCCAGCGTCTCGACCAGCAGCGTTTTGGCAAGGCCGGGCACGCCGATCAGCAGTGCGTGGCCACCGGAAAGGATGGTGATAAGCGTCCGCTCGATCACCACATCCTGGCCGAAAATCACCGAGGCGGCCGCCTTGTGCGCCCGCTTGATGCGCTCGGCTGCGGCTTCGAGACGGGGGACGATGGCTTCTTCAGTCTGGATAACGGTGCTCATGGATCAAAAGGGCCCGGTTCTCATGTTGAAGGGCGCAACGTCGGGCAGGCCTGACGCGCATTACAGGCGATGTGACCGGCTGGCGGGGGCCGAGGTCAAGTTAATACTCGGTAAGTCGCCGTGCGGTGGGCTACTTAGCCGTTGAAAGTTAGGCGTTGAAAGAAAAGTTAGCCGTTGAAAGACTGGGCGCATCGCGCCAGTTTTATTTTCGTACATTTGGGGCTTCTCGGCGACCTTTACCTCATTGGGGCGTTTGGGACTATCAGCTTGGCGTTGCCACAAGTTCCTGACGGCGTTCCGGTGCGCCGCGATATTCACGCTTTTGAACAAAGGTGTTCGCTTCGGCGACATGAACAAGCTCGAAGATCTTCTCAAGCAAGCCCAGAGCGGCAGTCCAGCACCGGTCGAGCGGTGGGATCCCCCTTATTGCGGTGACATCGGGCTCCGCATTCTTCGCGATGGCCAGTGGCACTATCAGGGAAGTGCGATTCCCCGGCCCGCGCTGGTCAAGCTGTTCGCACGCGTGTTGCGGCGCGACGAAGACGGCCGCTACTTCCTGGTAACGCCTGCTGAGAAGGTGGATGTCGCTGTCGCCGACGCGCCGTTCATCGCGGTGGAGATGGAGGCGTCCGGCCGGGGCCGCTCGCAATCGCTCCTGTTCCGGACCAATGTCGACGACGTCATCAAGTGCGGAGCGGAGCATCCGTTGCGGTTCGTCGCGGGCGAGCCGGATCACGGGCTCAAGCCCTATGTTCACGTGCGCGGGCGTCTCGAGGCGCTGATGGCGCGGGCGCTGGTCTACGATCTCGTGGAGCTTGCCGAGGCAGGTCCCGACGGCGCCGGTCTCGGCATCTGGAGCGACGGTGCGTTCTTTCCGCTGCCGGAGGCCGGATAAGAAACTCGATCAGGGCGTCGACGTGGACGCTTTCGCTGGCTTTTCCGCAGCGGCGGCGGGAGCTATTTTTTCGGTCTTAGGTGCTGGCGGCTTAGATGCCGGCGGCTTGACGGCTGGGCTCGCGACTTTGGTCTTGCCGTCCTTGGCGTCTTTCTTGTCGGCGATTTCCGGCTTGGCGTCGGGGCCGTATCGCTTCGCGCATTGCTTGTGCACGAATTTGTCGATGGATTTCAGCATCGGGCGATGAAAAATCCCGATCGTGTCCTCGAGCTTGGCGGCGGTCCAGATCGTCGATTTCACATCCGCCGGGCCTTCGATGCTTTCGAGATTGATCCAGACCTTGTCGGCCTTGCCATTCCTGAAGGTGAGCTTGGGTGCGAGCTTGATGGTGAGCGGCTTGATCTCGCCTTCGCGCTCGATCACGCAATTCACCTGCTGGGCGGGTATACGGATGGTGTGTTTCGGCTGGGTGAGGGCGGCGATGATATCGGCGCGTTCAAGCTTGATGTTGGCCTTGCAGCGTGCGTCGCCGAAGCCCCACGAAACGCCTTTGCTTTTGCCTTCCTCGAGAGTCGATTTCGCCCAGGTCTTCTGGACGTCGCATTTGAGGTCGTCGCCCTTGGGGTTCTTTTCGAGGATCATCGTGCAGACGCGCTTTTCGCAGGCCTTGAGCTCTGCGGCCTCGCCGGGCGGCTCCTCGAGCGCTCGACCGGGGCTGGCTGCGGCGATCAAGGCGAAGATGCCGGCTCCTAGGCCGAACCAACGGGCGCGCCAGCCTTTTTCGGGGCTTGCAATCGGGCGTCTAAGCATCGGCGGTGCCTTGGCCTTTGGTCTGGGACTATGCAGCCCGCCGGTACTGACACTCGAATTTGCCGAGATTTAGGCCCTTCGTGCTCGCGCGTTCTTCCCCCCGGACGGATTGTCTGGTCTTTTGGCGGACTTGATGCCAGGAAAGCCTTGGGCTACCAAGCAACACAAGTAAGCAAATCAGCCAAAGCAAATCAGGGAGGCTTTTATGGGGGTCAACACGTCGGGCGGTCATCCTGCCATGGACTATGCCGAGCATAACCGCACGTACGCCAACTTCCTGGGCTGGACCAAGGTTGCCATCGTGTTTCTGGTTCTGCTGCTTGCCGGCATGGCCTTCTTCCTCGTCTAATTCACCAATTCGACTTCGCGTGTTCCGGGACCACGACGGCGCGCCGACGTTCTGAATTTAGTGCCGCCTGTCCTACTGGGATGCTGGTTGCGCTGCGCCTGCCGGGCTTGGCCCGGTGGGCACGGCCGGTCTCATCGAGAGCGTGTCTCCTGCCGGAGAACGCATGTCTGGGGATAGTTTGATGGTTACCATTGCTGTCACGGCCGAGGGGCCAGATGAGCCACGCGTCGCCGTTTCGCCCGAGACGGTGAAGAAGCTCTCGGCTCTCGGCGCCAAGGTTCGCGTTCAGAGCGGGGCGGGGCTTCGCTCACGGTTTTCCGACGATACCCTGAAAGCTCAGGGCGCGGAGATTGCGGCGTCTGCCGCCGACGCCCTCGCGGGTGCGGATATCCTGCTCAAGGTGCGCCGGCCGTCGTCCGATGAAATCAAGCAGCTGAAGCCCGGCGCTTTGGTTGCTGCGATCCTCGATCCCTTCGACAAGGCCGCTATCGAGCCGTTGGCAGGGACGGGCGCCAGCCTCTTCTCCATGGAATTCATGCCGCGCATCAGCCGCGCGCAATCAATGGACGTGCTGTCGAGCCAGGCCAATCTGGCCGGCTATAAAGCCGTCGTGGATGCCGCTTCGCTGTTCGGCCAGGCGCTACCGATGATGATGACGGCGGCCGGTACGGTTCCTGCCGCGAAGATCTTCATCATGGGCGTCGGTGTCGCGGGGCTGCAGGCCATTGCGACCGCGCGTCGCCTCGGTGGCGTGGTCTCGGCGACCGACGTTCGGCCCGCTACGAAAGAACAGGTGCAATCGCTCGGTGCGAAGTTCGTCGCCGTCGAGGACGACGAGTTCAAGCAGGCGCAGACGGCCGCCGGGTACGCGAAGCCGATGTCGCCGGAGTATCAAGCCAAGCAGGCCGAGTTGGTCGCCAATCACATCAAGCTGCAGGACATCGTCATCACGACGGCGCTCATTCCGGGCCGTCCAGCACCGCGCCTCATCACGCGGGCGATGGTCGACAGCATGAAGCCGGGATCGGTGATCGTCGATCTCGCGGCGGAGCGGGGCGGCAACTGCGAAGCGACCGTGGCGGGCCAGACGGTCGAGGTCGGCGGCGTGAAGATCGTCGGGCCGCTCAACCTCGCGGGAACGGTGCCGGTCAACGCCTCCAGTCTCTACGCGAAAAACCTTTACGCGTTTCTCGAGCTGTTCTTCGACAAGAAGGACAAGTCGTTCAAGGTCAACTGGGACGACGAGATCATTAAAGGCACGCTGGTGGCCAAGGACGGCCGCATCGTGCATCCCAACCTCGTCCCGCAATCCGCCGCCTGAGGGTTTCAGCCATGAAGAAGGCATCGCACTTTCATTCTCTGATCGCGGGTGGCCTTGGCGCGGTTGTCGCTCTCGCGTTGCTGCCGTCGGCGGCGATGGCGAGCGAAGGCATCGGCGGCGCGGTCGATCCGTTCATCTACCGCCTCATGGTGTTCGTGATGGCGATCTTCGTCGGCTACTACGTGGTGTGGAGCGTCACGCCCGCGCTGCATACGCCGCTGATGAGCGTCACCAACGCCATCAGCTCGGTGATCGTGGTGGGTGCGCTTTTGGCTGTCGGGCTTGAGTTGGTGGCCGAGGGCACGACGCTCGCGCGGATCTTCGGCTTCCTCGCGCTGGTTATGGCATCCGTCAACATCTTCGGCGGCTTCCTCGTCACCAGCCGTATGCTTGCCATGTACAAGAAAAAGGACAGCTCCGGCGGCAAGGGCGGGCGTCGGTGATGCTTCGTCCGTTGGGAAAGACGCTGCGGCTTCCGGCTGTGTTGGCGCTGGCGCTCGTGTTCGTTCACGGGTGGGACAGTGCGGCCTCGGCTCGCGATCTCAGCGGCGCCGAACTCAGCTCGCTCAAAGAGACGGTCACGCGGTTCGACGCGGCGATGCACGGCAGCAACTACGAGGTCGTTGTCGACACCATTCCGCCGCGCGTGCTGGGCCACATCGCCGAGCAATCCGGGCTCGAAAGAGACAAGCTACGCACCTTCGTCATCGCGACGATGAAGCAGACGCTTGCGGCGGTAAAGCTCGTCTCGTTCGGGATGGACACCGGAAAGCTGGACCAGAAGCAGCTTGCCGACGGAACACCCTTCGCGCTGATCCCGACGCACACCGTGATGGATGCCGGCAACGGCAAGATCTCGGTGAACTCGCATACGCTCGCGCTGATCGACGACGGCACTTGGTATTTGCTGCGGGTCAGCGAAGCGCAGCAGATCGAAATACTGAGGAAGGTCTATCCCGAGTTCGCCGGTGTGGCGTTTCCCACCGGCTCGGTCGAAGCCATGAAGGACTAATTCGTCATGACCGCAAATGCCGCTTCGTTCCTTTATCTCGTCTCGGGCGTGTTGTTCATTCTCGCGCTGCGCGGGCTTTCGCATCCGGAGACAAGCCGTAAAGGCAATCTCTACGGTATGATCGGCATGACGATCGCGGTGGCGACGACGCTCGCCGTATCGGCGCCGAAAGACGTGCTGAGCTGGGTCCTGATCCTTGGCGGCCTCGGTCTCGGCGCCGCGATCGGTGCTGTCATCGCGAAAAAGATCCCGATGACGCAGATGCCGGAGCTGGTGGCGGCATTCCATTCGCTCGTCGGCCTTGCAGCGGTGTTCGTCGCGGCGGCCGCGCTCTATGCGCCTGAAGCCTTCGGGATCGGGCATCCGGGTTCGATCGGCGCGGCGAGCCTCATCGAGATGGGTATCGGTCTCGCAATCGGTGCCATCACGTTCACGGGCTCGGTCATCGCGTTCGCGAAGCTTTCGGGGCGCATGTCGGGCGCTCCGATCATCCTTCCGTTCCGCCATTTGGTGAATCTCGGCCTGCTCGCGGCGCTGATCGTGCTCGTCTATCAGTTCTGCAATTCAGGCGGCGATCCGACGCTGTTCTGGACGATCACGCTGATCGCGCTGGTGTTCGGCGGGCTCATCATCATTCCGATCGGCGGCGCAGACATGCCGGTCGTCGTATCGATGCTGAACTCCTATTCGGGCTGGGCGGCGGCCGGCATCGGCTTCACGCTCGGCAACATCGCGCTGATCATCACCGGCGCGCTGGTCGGTTCGTCGGGTGCGATCCTGTCCTACATCATGTGCAAGGGCATGAACCGGAGCTTCCTGTCGGTGATCGCCGGCGGGTTCGGCGGCGAGACGGCAGGCCCCTCAGGTGGCGGCGAGCAGAAGCCGGTCAAACTCGGCTCTGCCGAGGACGCTGCTTACGTGCTGAAGAACGCTTCCAAGGTGATCATTGTGCCCGGTTACGGCATGGCCGTGGCCCAGGCTCAACACGCGCTGCGTGAGATGGCCGACGCGATGAAGAAGGCCGGCGTCGAGGTGAAGTACGCGATCCATCCCGTCGCCGGACGTATGCCGGGACACATGAACGTGCTGCTTGCGGAAGCCAACGTTCCCTACGACGAGGTGTTCGAACTCGAGGACATCAACTCGGAGTTCGCGCAGGCCGACGCCGTCTACGTCATCGGCGCCAACGACGTCGTCAACCCGGCTGCCGAGGATGACAAAACCTCGCCCATCTACGGCATGCCGGTGCTTCAGGTGTGGAAGGCCGCGACCGTATTCTTCAATAAGCGCTCGCTCGCATCCGGCTACGCCGGCATCGACAATCCCGTGTTCTATCGCGACAACACGGTCATGGTTCTCGGCGATGCCAAGAAGATGACCGAGGAAATCGCCAAGGCGATGTCGCACTAAGGAGTTTGAGGCGTCGGCGGCCGTGCTGCCGCCGCCCCCCGCAACGCCATGAAAATCGGCTATCGACAGCTTCTTGATAAAGCCAACGCCGAGATCACGACGCTTGGCACATCGGAGGTGCGCGACCTCGCAGACCGCGGAGAAATTCAGCTCATAGACCTGCGCGACAGGCGGGAGCTCGAGCGCGACGGACGCATCCCGGGCGCCTTCCATTGTCCGCGCGGAATGTTGGAATTCTGGATCGATCCCGAGAGCCCATATCATAAGCCGATCTTCGCCGAGCCGCGGCGCTTCGTGTTCTATTGCGCGAGCGGATGGCGATCAGCGCTGGCGACTCAGACGGCACAGGACATCGGGCTTTCACCCGTCGCGCATCTCGGGGGAGGGTACGCGGCTTGGCGTGAGGCCGGTTATCCGGTGGAAACCGTGTCCAAGGCTTAGCCGAGCGCGATTCCGAAATAATCTTGCGTGTCAGCGCCTTGGGCTTGGCCCGCCATCCCGGTGGGCCGGTGCGTCAATGTTATCCCCTTGCGGCGGGGATCGGTCAGCCTCTAGCCTTCGTATGAGGGACATTCGGACCAATCCAAGAGGCTAGCTACATGCGGGCACTCACGGGAGTACTGGCACTCGTCATCTGTCTCATGACGTTCGCTTCGAGCGAGCGCGCACGCGCGGCCGATGAGGTGGTGGTGCAGCCGGTGATCGGCGGCAATCCGATGCGGTGCTACGACTACCGAGGGGCGGTGGTGCGAACACTGCGCACGTCCGAGCTCGGCGACGTGGGGCGCGCCTCGATCATCGCGCGGATGCCCATCATCTCGCTTGATACCGATCGCCTGGCGACATTGCCTGCAAAGATGCAGGTGTTCTTCTACATGCACGAATGTGCCCACCATGTGCTCGGGCACGTGATCAGGCCGACGCTCGAAAGTGAGCGCGAAGCTGATTGCTGGGCGATCGACTATGGTCGCTGGGCGGGGTTGTTCACGCGCGCCGATATCGAGGGGTTCGCTCCGCATTTGGCGAGCAGCCGCGGCTCGAAGTACGGGCACCTTCCGGGACCCGAGCGGCAAGCCTATCTGCTCAAATGCTTCGACGAACCGCGCACCGAAGGTACGCAAGCTGCCTTCAGCCGGTGAGGGAGATCAACGGTATCGCGTAGGTATGACGAGACGCTGGCCGATGGCGATGCGCTCATTCGGGAGGCGGTTCGCGGCAATGAGATCGCTCACCGGGATATTGTAGCGGCGCGAGAGGCCGTAGAGCGTATCGCCCTCACGCACCTCAACGACTTGCGGATTGCTCGGCGCATAGCCCGCGGTGGGAGCACGGTTGACCGGGCCTGTCGCGGCGACAGGGGCCGGTTGCGACCAGCGCGATGGCGGCGTCTGCTGCCAGCGTCCGTTGTTTTCGTAACCGTTCGGCGCGGCGTTGCTGGAATTTCCAAGGCTGCCGGTCTGAATGGTCGGCTGCTGCCCGTATCCCGTCTGGCCGCCGTAGTACGGCGTTGCGGTCGCGACTTGGCGCGGTGTCGGTTGACCGGGATCGACATAGCGGCGCGGGGCCTCCGCATAGGGGCGGCCGTAGGTGCCGTCGGAATAGGATCCGTTGGAGTAAGGGCGGCCTGCGGTGGAGCCATCGGGATAGGTGCGCGCCATGCCTTCTTGAGGGCGCGGGCCGAGGTTGCTCGTCGTGAAGGATTCCTGGGAGCCGCCGGAGCTGCAGCCGGCGAGAGCGGCCGCAAGGCCGGAGAAGATCAGCGCGCTGGCGCCGATCGAGCAAGGACGGAAACGCATGACCAAAAACTCCGCGAGACGCATACCCACACAACAAGCGCAGCTTTTGGTTAATTGAGCCTTAAGCATAAGGGCGTGGTAGGGTTCGTACGGAGGCTTATGCGCATCATGGCGCGCGGGCGGCGAGGGAGTGCGTAGTTGAAGTGGGTACTCGGAACGGTAGTCGGAGTGGCGTTGGCGATGGGTTTGTTGGCGGCGATCGTTCCTACTCTGCAGCGTCATCTCATGTACTTTCCCGACACCACCTACTTCACGCCGAAAACGGCCGGGCTCACGGGTGTTTCGGAAGAGGTGCTGCAGACGCCGGACGGTGCGCGCGTGCTGGCGTGGTATGCGCCGGCGAAACCCGGGCAGCCGACGCTGCTCTATTTTCACGGCAATGCCGGTTCGCTCGAGACACGTATCGAGCGTATCCGGAAATACATGTCGCGTGGGCTCGGTGTGTTCATGATGACGTATCGCGGCTTCGGCGGCAGCAGCGGGCAGCCGTCGGAAGCGGCGAATGTCGCGGATGCCAGGCTTGCCTATGACACGCTGACGGAGCGCCTCGGCATCGCGCCCGTCGACATCATCGTGTACGGGGAGTCGCTTGGCACCAGCGTTGCGGTGCAGGTTGCGGGCGCGCGGGAAGTCGCGGGGATTGTGCTCGACGCGCCGTACACGTCGATGGTGGACTTGGCGGCGCTACATCATCCGTGGATCCCGGGGCGCTGGTTCATGACCGATCGCTACGAGACGCGCCGTCATATCAAAGCCGTCACCGCGCCGCTGCTGATCCTGCATGGCGAGATCGACGACATCGTGCCGGTGACCATGGGGCGCGAGATCTTCAATCTCGCGAACGCTCCGAAGACGATCAAGACGTTTCAGGGGGCCGGGCACGCCGACCATTACCTGTTCGGATCCTACGATGCGCTTTATGCGTGGATCTTAGCACTTCGCCGTGCCGAGGGGGCACGGCAGCCGGGATAGCGTAAGTGAAGCCCGTTGCAATCAAGTGGCGAAGAACGCGATCAGGCCGACGATTGCGAGGAAGAACACGGCGGTGCCGAGCCCGGCGAAATAGGGATAGGCGCGCACGCGGCCGGCCGTGGTGTCGAGTTCCTTCATGATCACGAAGCCGCCCATGCCTCGGCGGAACCAGCCCGTTACGCTGCCCTTCTGATTGATGTGCGGTTTGATCCGCCGCCATCCGGTCCAGAAGTCGCCAAGCGGTCCCAGGAGCGAACGGAAATCGACGTTGATGCGGCCCGAGGGGTCCGCGAAGACCGTGTCCTCGCCGAATACGGAGCCTGCATCGACGCGGCCGATCACCTCGCCTTCGAGACGCACCGGGCGGCCGATGACCGGGGAGGCGGCGACATCGCCCATCAGATCGACGACGGTTTCGTTCGCGGGGGCCGACGACGGATAGATGATCGGGATGAAGGCGAGCCAGGCGAAGATGCCGGCCGGCACCGCGAGCAGCGCAAGAGCGGGCGTTTCGCTGGCGAGGCCCCAAAGTCCGACGATCGCCGCGACGACGACAGGAAGCACGAGGACGCCGACCTCGCGCCAGAACTTGGTCCAGAGCGCGGATGGATTGACATTGGCGCGCTTGGCCGCTGCCTCGACGTCTATGTCGGGAAACGTCTGGCGTTTGTGGTTTGCGATCGTTGCCAACGCCTGGATGCGTTTGCCGGTCAGTGGATGGGTGGAACTAAGCTCGATCAGCTTGGCCCAGGGATTGTAGATGTCGAACAGCATGGCATTGGCGGTTGCCTCGGGATGGGTTTTCGACGCTTCGACGACGAGGCCGAGATGGCGTGCGCCCTTGAAGTCGACCGAGCCCATGTGGCGGGTCGAGGCGAGAAGTTCACGGGATTGCTCGGTGTCGGCGGCTTCGGTGATGCCGTAGGCAATTTTCACCAGCGCGTTGGCGAGATGGCGCGCCTCGACACGTTCGGCCGAGAAGCTGTCCGCGAGATATTCGCGGGTGCGGCTGAGGTAGAGCAAGATGTAGGTGCCGAGCAGATACATCACGTAGGCGACGATGCCGACGATGAACAGGTTGTTCTTGCTTTTGGAGTCGCCACCGCCCGCAGGCCTGCGGGTGAGGCTCGAATAGATCACGTAAAGCATCTGCACGAGCGTGCCGGCGACGGTCATCACGAGGAAGTCGCGGTTGACGATGTGGCCAAGCTCGTGGGCGGTGACGGCGCGTGCTTCCTCCTCATTGAGGAACTCGAAAATGCCGTCGGTCAGCACGATGCGGGCGTTCGAGCGGAAGAGGCCGTAGGTGAAGGCCGTCGGGTTGCGATCCGGGATGATGCCGACGGACGGCGCCTTGAAGCCGTACTCGCGCGCGACGTCGTGGATGATGGCGTGGATGTGCGGGTAGCGGGCCGCAAGCATTTTGTCGTCGATGAAGGCGACCTGGTTCACCCACTTCAGCATCAGGTCAGTGAGCCACGGGCTGATGAAGAAGATCAGCGCATTGATCGCCAGCACCATCAGGAGCGCGAAGCCGACGTCGAGGGAGCCCATCGCGACGAGGGCTGCGATCACGACGCCCGCGACCATGGCGGTCAATAGCGAGAGGGTGACCAGGGAAGCGAAATAGAGTTTGGCCATCAGAGCACGTCCATTCCTGCTTCGATCGAAGTCGCCGCCGACTTGCCGGTCGAGCGTCAGTCGTTCCGATTCCCGAGCAATAGTCGAGGTCCGTGTACGGAGTTAGGCGGGATTGGCACGCGGCTGTGGCGCTGCTCAAAAAAAACAACCGCCGGCAAACTGCCAGCGGCTGCTCTCAAATCGAATTGAAGGCGTCAGGCCCGAGGGCCGAGCGCTCAGCGGCTGCCGTAGCCGCCGCCACCACCAGCACCACCGCCGAAACCGCCACCGCTGCTGCCGCCAGCCGAACGACCAGCGCCGCCGGGGCCGCCACGGCCGGGGCCCTTGGCGCCAGGACCGCCGCGCGTCGCAGCCGGCTTGCCGGGCAGCAGGCCTTCGCGCTGCAGCTTCTTGCGTGCGAGCTTGCGGGCGCGACGAACGGCTTCCGCCTTCTCGCGGGCCTTCTTCTCGGACGGCTTCTCAAAGTAGTTCCGGAGCTTCATCTCACGGAAAATACCCTCGCGCTGCATCTTCTTCTTGAGCGCCTTGAGGGCCTGATCGACGTTGTTGTCGCGGACGAGTACCTGCAAGCGGTGACCTCTGGTTCTGATATGTTCTATAAAAATACACAGCTCCAAGCCCCGGAAGACTGGTTCCGGCGCTTCGAGCGGAATTGGTTTGGCTGGCTTCTATCAAACGCCGCGGCGCTTGTCCACGGGCTGATCTTAAGGTTTTTGCGGATTTTCCCGGATTATTGGCGCGGTTTGAGCCGGTTTACGTGGCCCATCTTGCGGCCTGGGCGGGCTTCGGGTTTGCCATAGAGATGAACGGCGGTGTCCGGCTCGGCCGCAAAGGCCTGCCAGCGGTCGACGTCGGCGCCGATCAGGTTGGTCATGGTGACGTCGGAATGGCGCGTGGTCGGTCCCAGCGGCCAGCCCGCTACGGCCCTGATATGGTTCTCGAATTGCCCCACGAGGCAGGCGTCCATGGTCCAATGGCCGGAATTATGGACGCGGGGTGCGATCTCGTTGACGACCAGCGGCTCGGCGGCATCCGGGAGATAGAACATCTCGACACCCAGAACGCCGACGTAATCGAGCGCGTTGGCGATGGCGCCGGCGATCTCGGTCGCACGAGCGACGTGAGCGGCCGGCAGCGGCGACGGCACGGTCGACGTGTCGAGGATGCCGTCCTTGTGGGTGTTGAGGGGCAGATCGTAGAATCGGACCTCGCCCGTGACGCCGCGCACAACGAGCACCGACACCTCATAGGCGAACGGTACCAGGCCTTCGAGCACGCAGGGCGTGCGCTTCAAGCTTTCGAACGCGGGGGCCAGCTCGGCCGCGCTTCTGATGCGCACCTGGCCTTTGCCGTCGTAGCCGAGACGGCGCGTCTTCAGAATTCCGGCTTCGCCGATAGAAGCAAGCGCGGTCTTCAAGGACGCGTCCGAGTCGACGTTCGCGAACGGGGCGACCGGAATGCCGATACCGCGGATAAAGCTCTTCTCCTCGAGACGGTCCTGGGCGACGGCGAGGGCCTTCGGGCCGGGCCGGACTGGTGCGACTGCCTGGGCGGCTGCGGCGGCTTCGAGCGGCACGTTCTCGAATTCATAGGTGACGACATCGACCGTCTCGGCGAAGGCGCGGATCTTGTCCGTATCCTCGAACGGACCGACTTGCGAGTTCGCGGCGACATCGAAAGCGGGGCCGGGTACGTCCGAATAAATATGGCATTTGAGGCCCAGCGGGGCGGCAGCGAGCGCCAGCATACGTCCGAGCTGTCCGCCGCCAAGGATGCCGATCGTCGATCCGGGAGGGAGGGCCGTCATTCGGTTTTGGGTTCCTCGGCGACACTCGCCGTTTGACGAGCGCGGAAAGCAGCAACGCGGCCAGCCAGCTCGGTGTCGGAGAGGGCCAGGATCTGGGCCGCCAGCAATCCGGCATTGGTGGCGCCGGCTTCCCCGATCGCGAGGGTGCCGACCGGGATGCCGCCCGGCATCTGGACGATAGAATAGAGGCTGTCGACGCCGTTCAGCGCCTTGCTTTGAATGGGTACGCCGAGGACCGGAAGCGTGGTCATGGCGGCTGTCATGCCCGGCAGATGTGCGGCGCCGCCCGCGCCTGCGACGATCACCTTGAGGCCGCGCTCGGATGCAGAGCGGGCGTAGCTGACGAGGCGGTCCGGGGTGCGGTGGGCGGAGACGATCTTGACCTCGTAAGGCACGGCCAGCTCATCGAGAATGGCGGCGGCTTTGCTCATGGTGGGCCAGTCGGACTGGCTCCCCATGATGATCCCCACATCGGCACGGCGGTTGGTCATTGGCCGGATACTTCCGCATTGAGGCCCGGATGGCCGTTGCCCGCCGGGAAAACGGGCCATTTAGAGGAGCCCGGCCCCGGTTGCAAGGCGGAAGGCGGGATTTGGTGAGCTAACCCACGGGGGAATGATTAATGGGGCAGCAGGCGGCCGGCAACGGGCAGGTAAAGGAGAGGCCTGGGACGGTGCGACCCCTACGGGGCCGGATTTTCACGGCGGCGCGAGAATCGCCTAGTGTTCCGATGCCTGTGTTTTGACGCGGGCTCTGTGCGGCGTCGGGCATGAGCATGGCTGAGACATGACATCGACTTCTCCCTCCTGGACCGCCGGCTATGTTGCCGAGCTCGACTACACGCACGGCTATTATCGCGAGATGAGCCCGCTCAACCTGGAGCTCGCGATGCTGTCGCGGCTGCAGGCCCATAGCGTGAAGCGCCCGCTCCGCTATCTGGAGCTCGGGTTCGGGCAGGGGCTCTCGCTCAACATTCATGCAGCGACGACGCAGGGCGAATTCTGGGGCACGGATTTCAATCCCACGCAGGCGGCGAACGCGCGCGAGATGGCGGCTGCGTCCGGGGCCAATCTCAAGGTGCTCGATCAATCGTTCGAAGAACTTCGCGATCGCGACGATCTGCCGGAATTCGACGTCATCGTTTTGCACGGCATCTGGAGCTGGATCTCGGACGAGAACCGCCGCGTGATCGCCGATCTCGCGCGTAATCATCTCGCGGTCGGCGGGATTTTTTATGTGAGCTACAACACGACGCCGGGCTGGTCGGCGGCGATGCCGCTGCGCCATTTGATGTCGCTGCATGTGAATCTCGCGACGAGCGAAGCGACGGGACTCGGCTCGCGCATCGATGCGGCGGTGAACTTCGCGGAGCAGGTCGTCGATTCCAACGCGCTCTATTTCCGCGCCAACCCGGCGGTGGCCGAACGCCTCAAGGCCATCAAGGGACACAACCGGAACTATCTCGCGCACGAGTTCTTCAACGCGGATTGGCATCCGATGCCGTTCTCGGAGGCAGCGGAATATCTCGCTCAGGCGAAGCTGTCGTTCGCGGCCTCGTCCAACCTCATCTCGCATGTCGATACGCTGCATCTCACGCCGCAACAGCAGCAGCTGCTTGCCTCGATCTCGCATCCGGTGCTGCGCGAATCCGTGCGCGACTATTGCGAGAACCAGCAGTTCCGCCGTGACGTGTTCGTCAAAGGGCCGCGCGGGCTCACCCCTCAGCGCCAGATCGAGCTGCTGCAAAGCCATCGGTTCGTGCTGCAGGCCGCGGAAGGCGTTATCGCGCTCAAGCTCAACGGCCCGGCGGGCGAAGCGCATCTTCAGGCCGAGGTCTATCGTCCAGTTGCGGCAGCGCTGGCGGAGCGGGCGCACACGCCCAAGAGCTTCGCGGAGCTTTCGGCGCATCCGTTGCTCAAGTCCATTTCGGCGAGCCAGCTCGCGCAGGCGCTGTTCGTCCTGACCGGGCTCAACTACGCGAGCGCGGCGCAAGACGACGAGCAGATCGCGGCGGTGCGGGGAACGTCGCAGGCGCTCAACCGGCACATCCTCGAACGCGCGGTGTTCTCGAACGAAGTTTCGTTCCTGGCGAGCCCAGTGATGGGTGCGGGCGTTCCGTTGGGGCGCATCCAGCAGTTGTTCCTGCGCGCGATTTCGCGCGGAAAGCGGACGCCGCAGGACTGGGCGCTCGATATCTGGCCGCTGATGGAAGCGCAGGGGCAGCGCTTGATCCGTGATGGGAAGCCGATGCAGACAGCGGCCGAGAACATCAGCGAGCTGTCCACCATGGGCCAGGATTTTGCTCAGAAGCGGTTGCCGATGCTCGAAACGCTCGGTGTGACGGTGCCGCCGGGGCCAGCGCCTTCGGTATTGCCGGGTTTGAGCATTGCGGCGGCGTGAGCACATAACCGCCGTCAACGTGCGCTCGCGGCCGCGGACGCCATAGTTTCGGGCCGGGCAGGGCTCTATTGGTTAGGCCAGATTCGTTAGGCAAGACATCGGAGGCGTGCGATGGCTCGCTTTAAATTTCTCGCGACTACGTCGGTACTGATTTTGGGGATGGCGGGAGCGGCTTGGGCGCAGGCCACTCCGCCGGCTGCTTCTCCGTCGGCGCCTCCGGCGTCGTCCGCGCTTTCGCCGGAAAGTGATGCCGGTTCTCAGTCGTCGGCTGCTTCCGACGCAAATGCTGCAGAGGCCGCGAAAGATGCGGCGCCGGCCGAGGAAACCGCGGCTCCGGCGGCGAGCGCCGCGGTGGTCGAACCGACGACGCCGGTCGGAACTGCGCTCAAGGCGCATCTCGCGGCAATTCCCGACGACGGTTCTGACGAGGAGAAAAAGGAGCACGCTGCGCTCGCCGCGTTCTACGGAGCGCGAGGCTATGTGCCGTTGTGGGTCGAGGCGAAGGGCTTCAACGCGGACGCGCGCGCCATCGAGGACACCTTCAACACCGCGGCGCCCTGGGGGCTCGACAGCGGCGATTTCGGATTTCCGAAGCTGGACACCCCTGCCGAAGGCGCCGAGGTTGCGGCCGAAGCGCAGGCCGTGGCGGAAGCCGAGTTGTCGCGCTCGGTGCTGAAGTACGCCCGCTTCGCGCGGGGTGGCCGCATCATGCGGCCGTCCGAGCAACTCAATTCCAATCTGGATCGCAAGCCGCAGCTTCTCGATCCGGCTGTTGTACTCGACGGGCTCGCGGCGGCGCCCGACAAAGGCGCTTATCTCGTCGGCACGCATCCGCAGCATCCTCAGTTCCAGCGGCTCAAGGAAAAGTATGCCGAGGCGATCGCCAAGACCGGCGGCAAACCGAACGCAGCGGCCAAGAAGATCCTCGCCAACATGGAGATGTGGCGCTGGATGTGGGCCGATCTCGGCGATCTCCACCTGATGGCAAATGTTCCGAGCTACATGATCGAAGTGGTCAAAGGTGGTGAGACGATCCACACCGAGCGGGTCGTGGTGGGGGAGATCGGCAAGCAAAGCTCGATCTTTACGCGCAGGCTTCGCGACATCACTTTCCGGCCGATGTGGCGCGTACCCGAGAGCATCAAGGTCAACGAGTTGTGGCCGAGCCTGCTGCGCGGCGGCGGGTTGATGCGCCAGTACGCGCTGGAAGTGGAGACCAAGGACGGGAGGCGGCTCGACTGGCGCACGATGGATTGGCGCACCCTCGACATCCGCGACTACGAGGTGGTGCAGCCGCCGACGCGCAACAGCGCGATGGGCGTCGTGAAATTCTCGTTTCCGAGTCAGCACACGATCTTCATGCACGACACGCCGGACAAGTGGATGTTCAACTCCAAGCAGCGAACGCTTTCACACGGCTGCCTCCGGCTGCGCAATCCGCTGCGCGTCGCCGAATTGGTTCTGGAGCACGACAAGGGCTGGGATGTGGCCAAGGTGCAAGAGCTTGCCAAGAGCGGCCCGCTCAACAACGAGGTGCTGATCGAGAAGCGGATCCCGATGCACATCGCGTATTTTACCGCGTGGGTCGACGATGCCGGCGCGCTCAAGACCTATTCCGACATCTACGGTCACGAGAAGCGCGTCACGCAGGCCCTCGAGGGCAAGTGGCAGCAGATCGCCAAGGGCCGGGATCATCTGGCGCCGGTGGTGCCCAACAAGGCGCACCTCGAAGACAAACCGGTGAAGCAGGTGGCGACCGGCGGCAAGAGCGCGAACGACGATTTCCTCGGCTCGTTCTTCGGCGGTGGGTATTAGCCCGTAGCGGCGGCGCGCTGCTCCATCAGGCGGCGGGCGCGATCGAGCGTGTCGGCCTCCTGAGGCGGCTTGTCCCAGCGGATGCGATGAATGCGCGGGAAGCGCATCGCGAGCCCCGACTTGTGACGCGACGATGCGAAGATCGCGTCGAAGGCGACTTCGAGCACCAAGCGAGGCTCGACGGCGCGCACGGGTCCGAACTGCTCGACAGTGTGGTTCCGAACGAAGCGGTCGATTTCAAGAAGCTCCGCATCGGTAAACCCCGAGTAGGCTTTGCCGATCGGAACCAGCTCGTGCCCCGGATAGATGTCGCCCAGCGGCGTGCCCTCCGGCGCGGGGGACGCGAGTTCGCGCCAGACGCCGAACGTATAATCGGAATAGTACGACGAGCGTTTGCCCGAGCCGCGCTGGGCATACATGAGCACGCAATCGAGGGTGAGCGCGGCACGCTTCCACTTGAACCAGTGGCCACGTGGGCGACCGGAGAGATAGGGGCTCGACCAGCGCTTCAGCATCAGGCCTTCGATACCGGTTTCGCGCGCGTCTCCCCAGAGCGCGTCCAACTCCTCCCGGGTCGCGAACGGAACCAGCGGGCTGATATCGGCAAGCGGCGGGCGCTTGGCCGCGACCCAGGCTTCGAGGCGTTTGCGGCGATCGCGGAAACTCATTTCGCGCAGGTCTTCGGTGCCATCGATCAGGAGATCGTAGAGGCGTACGTGCGCCGGATGGTCCTTCAACATGCGGCCGGTTACTGCCTTCCGGTTGAGCCGCTGTTGCAGATCGTTGAAGGGGGCAACGAGGCCGTCGCGCGCAACCAGCAATTCGCCGTCGAGCAGGACCTCGCGACCCAGGAACGCGGAGACGATCTCGGGAAACGAGCGCGAGATGTCGTCGCCGGTGCGCGAGAAAATGCGCACGTGCTCGCCATGGGCCGCGATCTGCACGCGGATGCCATCCCATTTCCACTCGGCGGCGAAATCTTCCGGCGCAAAACCCGACCAATCCTGGTCCTCGATGGCGTGGGCGAGCATCAACGGGCGGAACACCGGCTTGCCGCCGGCGTCCGGCCGGTCGCCGCTGCCAGTGAGCCATAGAAAAAGGTCGGTGTAGGGCGGCTCCAGGGAATGCCAGATTTCCTCGATCTCGGACACGGCATGTCCGCTCATCTCGGCGAGCGCGGTCTTGGCGAGGCGCGCCGAAACGCCGACGCGGGGAGCGCCGCCAATGAGCTTCAGCAGGGCCCAGCGTCCGCGGACGTCGAGGCGATCGAGGAGGTCGCCAAGGATGGGCGCCACTTCGGTCGGCGACGCGTCGGCAAGGCGCGCCACGACCTCTGAAAGAGTTGGAAAGCGTCCGCGCTCGGCGGCCTCGTGTGTTGTTGGGGCTGGCCACATCAGCGCGACGGTTTCGGCGGTGTCGCCGACGTAGTCGCGGGAGAGCGCGTAGAGAACAGGGTCGACGCGCGTTTCGAGCAGCGTCGCCAGGCTGCGGCGGAGGGGAAGGCGCGGAAACAATCCGTCGGTCAGCGCGGCGAGGGCAAAGCCACGGTCGGGATCGGGGGCTGAGCGGAAGTAATCGACAAGGAGAGCGAGCTTGCCTTTGCGCGAGGGCGTCGTCGTCAGCGTATCGAGCAGGAGCGCAAAGGCGTGCATGAGCGCTACTCGCCTTCGTCTTCGAAGCCGACGAGCGCGAGCGCGCGCGCCTTGAGGCCGCGGCGCGTCAACTCATAGACGAGCGCATCGTCACGGCCGTGCGTGACCCAGACATCCTCGGCCTGGGTTTCGAGTACGGTGTCGATCAGCTCCGGCCAGTCCGCGTGATCGGAGATCACCAGCGGCAGCTCCACTCCGCTCTGGCGCACGCGCCCTTTGATGCGCATCCATCCCGATGCGAACGCGGTCACGGGGTCGGGGAAGCGTCGCGACCAGCGATCCGAAACGGCCGATGGCGGGCAGAGAACAAGAGCGCCCGCGAGTTCTGCCGGCTTCGTGTCGGCGATGGCGCGGATTTCTCCGAGCGCGATACCGTGCTCCTGATAGAGGCTCGTCACGGCCATGTGGGCGCCGTGCAGATAGATCGGCGCGTCATAGCCCGCATCGCGCGCGAGACGGATCACACGCTGGCATTTGCCGAGGCCGTACGCGCCGACGAGATGCGCGCGATCCGGGTTGCGGCGTAGGGAGGCCAGCAGGCGCGCCACCTCGCTCACCGCGGGTTCGTGGCGAAACACGGGCAGCGCGAACGTCGCTTCCGTCACGAACACGTCGCAGAGGATCGGCTCGAAGGGGAGGCAGGTCGGATCAGTGCTGCGCTTGTAGTCTCCGGACACGACGGCACGCTGGCCGTTCCATTCGAGCACGACCTGCGCCGAGCCCAGAATGTGGCCCGCCGGCACGAGACGCACAGAGACGCCGCCGATGGGGATCACTGTGCCGAGAGGCGCGGCCTCGAAGCGTCCGGCGGCCTCTTTGCCGAGGCGCACCTTCATGATCGCGACGGTTTCGGCCGTAGCAAGCACGGCGCCATGGCCGGGGCGGGCATGGTCGCTGTGGCCGTGGGTGATGATGGCGCGGTCGACGGCGGACGCGGGATCGATGTACGCGTCGGCTGGCTCGCAGTAGAGGCCGCGAGGGGTTGGGTAGAGCCAGCGATCAATTCCGTCCGAGCGCATCTCGCGCAAGTCCTCTCTCCGCCAGGATGTGGGACGCGGCAAAGGCCATCGTCATCATCACGACGCATGAATGCAAATGCGGATCGCAGAGGGCCGGTTTCATCGCCGGACAAGGACGGGTGAGCGGGATGCTGTTTCGAAGGTCGGGCCGCGCAGCCGCGTTCGCTTACGCGATGATGTCGGGCAAGAGCTGGTCTTCGACTTTCGTGATCTGGTCCTTGAGCGCGAGCTTGCGCTTTTTCAGCCTGCGGATCGTGAGCTGGTCTGAAGCTCCGGCGATCTCGAGAGCCAGGATCTCGTCGTCGAGCAAGCGGTGCTCGGAGCGAAGTTTAACCAACTCCTCCCGAAGCTCCCTATCGTTCTGCCGCTGCATGTCGTTGCTCGTTCGAACTCCGGCTCGCAATCCTGTTGGTTGCCCACAGAGCAGAGCTGGCGGGACTATCGTCTCATTTCTTGCGCTGTGCAAGCAAGTCAGTAAGCGCGCCTTATAAAGGGCTGGATAAACCGATGCTTAGTGAGTCGTTAAGAGGCTCTCGATCGTGCAACGGACTTTTTGTTAAGCCTTCTGTTCTCGTGGACATCGCGTGGCATATCTGTAACAATGCTTCGGTCTTCAACTCTGAAAAGGAGGTCAGGATGGCGCTATCGGCTCATCTTCAGGAACTCTCAGAGAAGCACCGGCAACTCGAGCGTCGGATTGAAGAGGAGGCGTTAAGACCCGGTTCGGACGACACAACGATCCGCCGGCTCAAGCAAGAAAAACTAAAACTGAAGGACGAAATCGTCAGACTCGGTACATCACCCACCCGACACTGACGCTCAGGCGGAGCTGCGAAGTGCAGCTGTCGCACAGCTGCTTTCGCTTCTCCCAACCCTACCCAGCGTCATTCGATGTTGTGCCTCACTCGTTTTGAGTGAACGGCTGCGTGTCGAGCATGGCTTATCACGCGCTTCCTGATCGCTCTCGCAGGGTGACTGATGGCGTGTGCGAGCGTCGGCGCCTTTCGTCGGCGTGCGCCGAGCATCGGATGTGACCTCTCGGGATTTAAACTCGGGGGATGTGAACCCGGGCGTGAAACGCGCCGCGGGTCGCTGCGTTCTCGTTGTCAGAACGCGCGGGTTGATGCCTGTGGGAGCCGCGTGACAAGCGGTTAGCCGGAAGCGTGGCCAGGCCACGGTGGCGACTTGTGCCTGTTTCTTGGCGAGTTTGCTTTGAGCGAGGCTGGCGACAATCTCAGGCGTCCTTCGCCAGTTCCCGCAACTTGAACTTCTGAACCTTGCCGGTCGAGGTTTTTGGAACCTCGATGAACACGATCCGGCGCGGCGCCTTGAAGCGGGCCATGCGCTCGCGGCACCAATCGATCAGCTCTGGCTCGTCAGCGGTGGTGCCGGGCTTCAACTCGACGAACGCACACGGTGTTTCGCCCCATTTCTCGTCGGGCTTCGCGACCACCGCGCAAACCGCGACCGACGGATGCTTGTAGAGCACGTCCTCGACCTCGATCGATGAAATGTTCTCGCCGCCAGAGATGATCACATCCTTGGAGCGGTCCTTGAGCTGGATGTAGCCATCGGGGTGCAGGACGCCCAAATCTCCCGAGTGGAACCAGCCGCCGGCGAAGGCTTCGGCGGTTGCCTCCGGGTTCTTGAGATAGCCCTTCATGACGATGTTGCCGCGGAACATGACCTCGCCGATGGTTTCACCGTCGGCCGGAACCTGGAGCATAGTCAGCGGGTCCATTACGGTCAGCCCGTCGAGGACCGGATAGCGCACGCCCTGGCGCAACCGGCGCTCGTCTTTTTCGGGCTTCGGCAGGTCGTTCCAGGCGCTGTGCCATTCATTGAGCGTTGCCGGGCCGTAGGTTTCGGTAAGGCCGTAGAGGTGAGTCAGCGCGAAGCCTGCGTCGTTCATGCGGGCCATCACCTCCTGCGGCGGCGGAGCGGCGGCGTGGTTGAAGGCGACGCGATGAGTGATTTCGCGGCGTTCCTCCGGCGCGGCATTGAGCAGCGTCGACATCACGATGGGTGCGCCAGAGAGATGGGTCACCTTGTGATCGACGATGGCATCGTACATTGCCTTGGCGCGCACCCACCTCAAGCAGACGTGCGTACCGGCAACCGTCGACAGGCTCCACGGGAAGCACCAGCCGTTGCAATGGAACATCGGCAGCGTCCAGAGATAGACGGGATGCTTGCCCATGCCGGTCGCGATGGTGTTCCCGAAGCACATCAGGGCTGCCCCGCGGTGATGATAGACGACGCCCTTGGGATTGCCCGTAGTGCCGGAGGTGTAGTTGAGACTGATCGCGTCCCATTCGTCGTCGGGGATGCGCCAGCGAAACTCGGGATCGCCGCTCTGAACGACGTCCTCGTAATCGGTGTCAGAGAGAGCAGGGCCGGCGCAGGCCGGAAACTCGGTGTCGTAATAGTCGATGACGATTGGCTTCACGCGCGCGATCGCAAGCGAATCCTTTACCAGCGCCGAAAATTCGCGGTCGGTGATCAAGAGCTTCGAATTGGCGTGGTCGAGCTGAAAAGCGACGATCGGCGCATCGAGGCGGGTATTGAGGCAGTGCAGTACGGCACCCAGCATGGGCACGGCGTAGTGAGCTTCGAGCATGGCGGGCGTGTTTGCGAACATCACCGAGACGGTGTCTCCCGGTCCGATGCCGCGGCTTTGAAGCGCGGACGCAAGGCGGCGGGCACGCGCGTAGAATTCCGCATAGGAGATCCGCTTCGCGCCATGAATGATTGCGGTGTGGCCCGGGTAGACCGCGGCCGCGCGCTCGAGCAGACCGACGGGAGAAAGAGGCTGATAGTTGGCCGGGTTCTTGTCGAGGCCGGTTGCGTAGGGATTGTCGCTCATCAGGCTGTCGGCTCTTGCTTCGGTTGGATTTGTCCAACGCTAGCGAAGCCTGCACGCGGCGGCAATGGCGATCCGCCGGTATTAGACTCATTGCCCGGACGGACCCGATCCGTGCCGAAGACTTGAGCAATTTGCCTGTGTGTTCGGTCGGTTGCGCCTTGAAACGTGTTCTCGGCGTTGTACCATCCCGGAGTGTCGTCAGGTCCTCTTTGCAAGGGAGGTGGCAATGACGGAACTGAAGCTCGAAAGCCTGCTGCTTTGGGTCGTTGCGGTGCTGCTGATGATGGCGCCCTGGGCTCTGCTCTGAGCGCCATTTTATTTGGGTCTATGGGCGTCTCCAAAAGGTTGCGGCGCGGAAAGGTCCCCCCTACCCGCGCCGGCCCCGCTTGACCCTGTAAACTTCTGAGCAGCCGTCTTGAGCGGCCATAGATCCAATTTGACATAGCAAGTTGGATATCCTCTTAAAAAATCTCCTTAACAACGGATAATTTTCCGCCCCATTTGCGGTTTCGTGGCTGCTCGGAGCCGGAATACTGCAAAAAAGTCGCGGGCGCGTGAGGGGCTTGCCGGTCTTGAACGTCCCGGGTGGATAAGGCAGGACAGAAGGGGTGACGTGCTCCCGGGGGGTACGGCGAATGGGGAGAGGACACCAGCGAATGAGCGCCAAAAGCGAAAGTGCACCGAAGCAGCTTCTCCATCTCGTATTTGGCGGTGAGCTTACCGATCTGGATGGCGTGGAGTTCCGGGACCTTGGTGGTCTCGATATCGTCGGTATTTTCCCGAACTATGCCGAAGCGCTCGTGGCCTGGAAGGCGGCTTCCCAGCGGTCGGTGGACAATGCAGCGATGCGCTATTTCATCGTCCACATGCATCGCCTGCTGGAGCCGGCTCAAGGCGATGCCTAGCTAGATCAGGGAACGACACGAACAGAGCATGATTGCCCCCAAGGCGGCGTTGGCTTAAAGGCGAGGGCCGGGCTGGCGGCGTTCGACGCACCGCTAACGCTCGTTTGATCAGGAGCCTCGCAGCTTATGGCGACCGCAACAGGAGAGAGCCCGGACAAGGCGCGGGTCCGCTCGAAAAAATCGAACGCGGTCTTCGATGCGCGCTCGCGGGATCTCTTGTCCCGTTTTATCGCCGATTGGATCAAGCCGCGCTGGCGGGAGCTGCTTGTCGCGCTGGCGCTGACCGCGGGCCTCGCGGCCGCCACCGGCGCCTACCCGATGGTCATTAAGTTCTCGTTCGACAACCTCCTTGCCGGCGACGTGAGCTGGCTGCCCTGGGTGCTCGGCGGGATCATCGTCATTACGCTCGCCCGCAGCGTGCTGCTCTATATGCAGACGGTTGCGACGCAGCGGATCGTGCTGCGGCTCACGGCCGACATGCAAAGCGCTACGTTCTCCCATTTGATCAATTCCGATTACGCGCGCCTCACGCGTGATACGCCCGGCCGGATGATGTCGAAGCTCACCAACGACATCCAGTTCATTCAGCAGGCGACGCTGGCATCGATGAACTCGCTCATGCGCGACAGCCTTTCGGTCATCGCGCTGGTCGGTTCGATGTTCTACCTCGACTGGCTGATCTCGCTGGTGGTGCTCGGCGTCTATCCGTTCGCGGTGGTGCCGATCGTGACCATTGCGCGACGTGTGCGGCGCAACGCGACACGCACCCAAGCCGGACTCGGCGGCATGACCTCGTTGCTCGCCGAAAAACTCGGCGCCACCCGCCTGATCAAAACCTTCGGGCTCGAGAAATATGCCTCGGAGCGCGTCAATCGCAGTTTCGAGGAGGTGTTTACGCTGAGGCTCAAGGGCGTGTCGGTGAAGGCGCGCCTCGAATCCATGCTCGAAGCGCTGGGCGGGGCGGCGGTGGCCGGTGTGATCTGGGTCGCCTATTGGCGGATATCGAGCGGAGCCTCGACGGTCGGTGATTTCATGGGGCTGACGGCGGCGCTCTTGATGGCGGCGCAGCCGCTGAGGGCAGTCGGCGGCTTGATGGCGCGGGTTCAGGAAGGGCTCGCCGCGATCGAAAGCGTGTACGAAATCCTCGACGACAAACCTAAGATCAAGGAATTGCCCGGTGCCAAACCGCTGGTGCTCGACCGCGGTACGGTGAGCTTCGAAAACGTCGCATTCCACTACGGCGATGAGCAGATCGTCGCGATCCGGGATTTCAATCTCGTAGCCGAGGGCGGCAAGACGGTTGCGCTCGTCGGGCGATCGGGTGCCGGTAAATCGACCATCGTCAATCTCGTCCCGCGCCTGTTCGACGTGACGAGTGGGTCGATCCGTATCGACGGGCAGGACATCCGGGAGGTGACGATTGCCTCACTGCGCGATTCCATCGCGCTCGTGAGCCAGGAGGTCACGCTTTTCGATGACACGATCCGCGCCAACATTGCGCTCGGGAAGCTCGGCGCGAGCGACGAAGAGGTCATCGCGGCGGCCAAGTCGGCGGCGGCGCACGAATTCATCCTCGCCCAGCCGCAGGGATACGATACGATCATCGGCGATCGCGGTGTGCGGCTGTCGGGTGGACAGCGTCAGCGGCTTGCGCTCGCGTCCGCGATCCTGAGGAATGCGCCGCTCCTGCTGCTCGACGAAGCCACGAGCGCGCTCGACACGCAGTCTGAGCGTCTGGTGCAGCAGGCGCTCGCGGATTTTACGCGGGGACGCACGACGATCGTGATCGCGCATCGTCTCTCGACGGTGCAGAATGCGGACCTGATCTGCGTGATGGAGGCCGGGACGATTGTCGAGCAGGGGACGCACGCGGGGCTCATCGCGCAGGGCGGCGCTTACGCGCGGCTGGTCAGGGCGCAGCTCCTTTCTGATCCCGAAGCAGACAATCCGCCGCCCGGCGTGGTGTTGAACTAGAGACGGCGGGAAGTCGGCACAGGGCAGGAAGCTGGCGTGTGGAGCAGCGGCGCCTGGCGGGTTCCTTGGCTACTCGCGACGGAAGACCTTGTCGACTATCCGGTTGGCCCAGCGGTTCGAATGAAGTTGGCGGGTGATGTCGGCCGGATTGTAAACGGTTTCGATCCAATCGTAGAATGCGATCGGGGTTTTGGCCGCGTACGCGAGGTAGGCGTCGAAAACGTGGTCCAGGATGCCGGTGTCGGCTTGGCGGATATGGCCATAGCGGAGCGAGAGCTGGTGGCGGGCCTGCTCGATCGGCATGTTATGCCGGGTGTGCAAATAGAGCGCGCTCATGATGCCGACCCGGTCGGCGCCCGATTTGCAATGGAATAGCACTGGGTATTCCAAGGTCGCGAATAGATCGCGGGCGGCAAGTACCTCCGCGCGGGTCGGTGCCGCGCGCGAGCGAATGCGGAAATCGACAAGTTTGAGGCCGGCTTCGCGGCAGGCCGCCTCTTCGTAGGCGTAGGTGGAGGAGCCTGGCTGGCCCCTGAGATTCACGACCGTTTTCACGCCGCGGCGCGCGATGTCGTGGATCTGATGCGGCAACGGCTGGGCGGCGCGCCAGGCTTCGGGCGAGAGGCGGTGGCGGTTCGGGAAAAACAGCCGGAAGATCAGATGATCCAGCAGCAGCATGTCGAGATAGCGGGCGTAGGGCTCGGCTCGCTTACGCCAGGAGGTGGGAAGCGACGCGTTCACGGCCCTCACCCCCGCCCACGCCGAGCGGCGAAGTGCGCGCCTTGCCCGTTTCGTGAGGGATGACATCTGCTTCTGAAATTCCCGTGCGATCTAGAGCATGAGTGGCCGCGTCCGGTGGCCGCAGTGCGCGCGTCTGGCCTGCAGAAAGCCCGGATCATGGGCTCCCTAGCACTATCCTGCGCGCTCTGTCGAACGCCTTGTTGACACTGGCGCGCCCGATTGGCGTTGTTTGAATCGCGATCAGGTTGTAGCCCTCTGATCGACCGCGTGATTCGTGCGTGGGTGCGCCGGGCTCGGTGTGATCACGCTCTGGGGCTTGCAGTTGCACGCAGCCTATATTCCCTATAGGAAATTGAGCGGGATTGGCGCGGGGGATCTTCACATTCCACGATATGGGCGCGACGTCCGCAACTTAGACACGGCTCGGGCAAGATAGGCGAGAGAGGCCGATCGATGGCACAATCGCCACGGCAAGAGTCGAGACTTGGCAGGTTCGCCGGCAAGCTCGGGGCCCGCTACACGCGTTTCGTGCGCTCCTCGTCGACGGTCGTTCTCGAACCGCCCGACGCGAAAGAGCGCGTCTTTGCGGTGCACCCTTTCATTCTCGCAATGTGGCACGGGCAGTTCATCCTGCAGCCGACGCTGCACGAGGGCGCGTTCAAGGTCTCGGCGATTGCGGCAAGGCATGGTGATGCAACGCTGATCCGCGTGCTGCTGGGCGAATTCGACATCGATGTCGTGCAGGGTGCGGGTGCGCAGGGCCGCAAGCGAGATCGCGGTGGGGCTACCGCGCTCAGAACGGCGGTGCGGCTTCTGAAGGGTGGCAGCACGTTCTCGATGACGGCCGATATCCCGCCTGGACCGGCGCGGATTGCAGGCACCGGCATTGTCACCATTGCCCGTTATGCCGGCCGCCCCATCGTGCCGTTCGCAGTCGCCACGTCTCGCTTCTTCGTGTTGCCGACCTGGAGCCGGATGACGATCAACCTGCCGTTCTCCAAAATCGCCTATGTGATCGGGGATCCGATTTGGGTTCCGGCGGACGCAGACGAAACTGTTCTCGAGGCGCGGCGCCTGGAGGTGGAGGTTGCGCTCAACCGGGTGACGGAGCGCGCCTATTCGCTGGTTGGCGCGGACATCGCGCGGGTGACGCCGCCGTCGGCGTCCGCTCCGCCGACCGAGCCGGTCCAGGAGGGGCTGACGCTCAAAATCTATCGCGCGGGCACACGGGCTTTTGGTTTCGCGGCGCCGTTGCTGCTGGCGTTGCGCAGCTGGCAAGGCAAAGAGGATTCGTCGCGTCGCAACGAGCGCTACGGCAAGGCCGGGCTGCCGCGACCTGATGGGCCGCTGGTGTGGGTGCACGCGGCGAGCGTCGGCGAAACCAATGCCGTGCTGCCGGTCATCGAGCGGCTTCTGGCGGAGCGCGAAGATCTTTCGGTGCTGCTGACCACCGGGACGCTGACTTCGGCGGCACTCGCCAAACGCCGTCTCGGGCCGAGGGCGTTTCATCAGTACATCGCGCTTGACGTGCCGGAGTATGTCCGCACGTTTCTTGACTACTGGAAGCCCGATCTCGCGGTGTTCGCCGAGAGCGAAATCTGGCCGAACCTCATTCTCGAATCCTCGCGCCGTTCAATCCCGATCGCGCTCGTCAACGCGCGCATGTCGGGTCGGAGCGCGCGACGCTGGAAGCGTTTGAAAGGGATTTCGCTGCCGCTGTTCTCGCGGTTCGATGTCGTGCTGGCACAGAACGAGTTGCTCGCCCGCGCCTTCAAGGGGCTTGGTGCGCGGGGTGTGCAGGCGGTCGGTAATCTCAAGATCGACGCGCCGCCGCCGTTGGCGGATGCCGACGAGCTGGATCGATTGAAGCAGGCTCTGGGGAACCGCCCGGTGCTTGTCGCGGCGAGCACGCACGATCCCGAGGAAGAGATCGTCGCGCGGGCGCACGGGCTCATCGCAAAGCGCCTTCCCGGTTTCTGCACGATCATCGCGCCGCGCCATCCGCAGCGGGGCAAGGCCGTCGCCGACATGATCGCGGCGAAGGGGTTCAAGGTAAAGCTGCGGTCGGCGGGCGAGCTTCCGGACAGCGAAACTGACATCTACGTCGCCGACACCATCGGCGAGCTCGGAACCTTCTACGCGCTCTCCAAGGTCGCATTCGTCGGCGGCTCGCTGATCGCGCACGGCGGGCAGAACCCGGTCGAGGCCATCGGACACGGCGCTGTGGTGCTGACGGGACCGCACTGGACCAACTTCCGCGATCTCTACCGGGCGCTGCTTCGGCGCAAGGGAGTCCGCGAGGTCAAGTCGGCGGAGGAGCTTGCCGAGGCTGCCGAGCAGATCCTGACGCAGGACGACGAGCTGCAGCGCATGAGAGGCGGGGCGAAACTGGCGCTTTCGGCTTTGGCGGGCGCGCTCGACCGAACGGTTTCGGCGCTTCTCGATATGTTGCCGCAGTCGCGTGTGCGCCGTGCCTCTTGAGGAGCCGCGCTGGTGGTACGATGCGGGCGGTTCGCGTCTCGTAGAGAAACTCCTGGTGCCCGTCAGTGAGATTTATGGGCGCGCGGTCGAAAGCCGCTTCAAGGCGGCCCAACCCTATCGCTCCCACATCCCAGTTATTTGCGTCGGCAACTTTACTGCGGGTGGCACCGGCAAGACACCGCTGACCCGCTTTCTCGTCGGTCTGCTTGCCGAGCAAGGCGTCGAACCGGTGTGTCTGACGCGCGGCTATGGCGGGTCTCTGGCTGGGCCGGTCTGGGTCGATGCAGCCACGCATCGTGCGGAGGAGGTCGGTGACGAGCCGCTTCTGATCGCCAACACAGCCCGCGTTGTCGTTTCGCGCGATCGCAAGGCGGGGCTACAAACCATTGCGGATGAGGGGCGCGCAGGCGCCGTCATCATGGACGATGGATTGCAGAACCCGAGCCTCGCCAAAGCGATGTCGATCGCCGTCGTCGATGCCACGCGCGGTTTCGGCAACGGGCGGGTCATTCCGGCCGGTCCGTTGCGGGCGCGGTTCGATTTTCAGCTCGGTCTCGTCGATTGCATCGTCGTTATGGGAGCCGCACCGCCGAGTGGTTCGTCTCCAGTTTTCGAAACGCTCAAAAAGCGCTTTCCGGGTCCGGTGCTGCGCGGCGCGGTCTCGCCATCGGGCGATGCGGGATGGATCGCGGGGCAAACGGTGCTTGCCTATGCGGGGATCGCCAATCCAGGGCGCTTCTTCCGTCTTGTCGACAGCCTCGGTGCCGCTGCCGTCGTCGAACGCGCGTTTCCCGATCACCATGCATTCACCGATGCGGAGGCGGTCCAGCTTGTTGCGGAGGCTGAGCGGGCTGGGGCTCAGTTGGTGACGACAGAGAAGGATCTGGCACGTCTTGCGGGTGCGAAAGGGGCGCGCGCGCGACTTGCAAGCCTGACGCGGACGCTGCCGATAGAAGTTCGCTTCGAAGAGCGTGATTTGGTGCGGCTGCGGGCACTGGTGGACGGAGCCCTGAAGTCAGCGCCGGGGCCTAGCAAGGATTAGCTGGCGATCAGTCGGTTGCGGCGCCCGCCTTGCGCTTGCCGACGGCTTCGAGATAGCGGGCGAGCGAGATTTCCGACGAGGCGTAGGCTTCCTGCAGCTCAACGCTCCAGTACCGCAGATCCGCAAGGTCGATCTTCTGTCCGGTGACGGCACAGCGCACGAAATCACCCGGCGAAACGACCTGGAATTCGCCGTCGAGGTAGCGCACCTGGGCTTCACCCCGAATGCCAAACAGCTTGTCGAAGCGGTTCATGAAACCTCTGCTCTACGATCCTGGATGCCTCGGACGATTGCCCGTTGGACTGATTTGACCGTTGAAATTGCCAATCGGAGGGGCGGCGTCAAGGCGCGAGACGCGAAATTGTTATCAGAAAAGCGTGCCTTGGTCTTTGGCGGGGCGTTTCGACGCGCTCGATGCCGCCTTTTCCGGGGCTTTTCGCGGTTCGCTCCGGGGGGCTGACCCGCCGAGAGGCGGCGGCGAGCTGGTGCCGGCCTCAGCCGAGACACGGCCATCCGCGAACTCGATTTCGAGGCTCTGTCCTGCGGCTACGGCATGGGCCGAGCGCACCATCGCGCCGTCGGCGTCGCGCACGAGCGCAAACCCGCGCGCGAGCACGCTGTGATAGCCCAGCGAGGCAAGCAGCTTGGCTTGTCCGTCCAGGGCGCGGCGATGCTGGGCAAGGCTGCCGACGAGCGCCCTCTCGATGCGGCGCGTCAACGTATCGAGCCGTTCGGCGCAACGCTCGACGCGATGGCGGATCGGCGCGGGCTGGAGACGGCCGGATGCGCGTTCGAGGCGCGCGCGGCGCACGGCGGCCGTGCGGCCTAGGCCGTCGCGGGCGCGCCGTTCGAGTGCTTCAAGCCGGTCGCTTGCGCGTGTCAGGCGGATATCGAGCAGGCGAGGGGCTAGGCGGTATGCGATGCGGACGTGGCGCGTGTGATGCGCCTGCGTGTTGGCGGACAACGCGCGGCCAAGGCGGATGGCCGTCGCGTCGATGCGCTGACGGTGATGCGTCACGAGGGTGCGTGGGCCCGGCAATCGTCCTGCAACTTGGGCGAAGCGCGTGTGGCAGCGCTGAACGCGGGCCTTCAGTGCGCCATCGAGGCGATGGGCGATGGTGTCGAGGCGCTGGCGCGGGAGCGCGGCAAGATCCTCGGCGCGCGGCAAGCCGCGTGCAGCCGATTTGAGATCGCGGCGGAGAGCCTCAAGCACGCGGCGGACGGAAACCTGCAGCCGAAGCGTGAGCTTGCCGGTTTCGGCGAGCAGGTCCGAATGTTTGGGCACCGCCCATTCGGCGGCCTTGGTGGGCGTCGGCGCGCGGGCATCGGCTACGAGATCGATCAATGTCCAGTCGGTCTCGTGGCCGACAGCGGAAATGACGGGGATGGTGCTGGCGGCAACGGCGCGGACGACGGCCTCGTCGTTGAAGCCCCAGAGATCTTCGAGGCTGCCGCCGCCGCGCGCGACGATCAGCACGTCGGGGCGGGGAATGGCGGCGCCCGGTGCAATCGCGTTGAAGCCGCGAATGGCGGCTGCGACCTCGGCCGCGCTGCCTTCGCCCTGGACGCGAACCGGCCAGACGACGACGCGGGTCGGAAAGCGTTCACGGAAGCCGTGCAGCATGTCGCGAATGACGGCGCCTGTCGGGCTGGTCACGATGCCGACGATCTTGGGCAGGAACGGGAGCGGCTTTTTGCGCTCGTCGGCGAACAGGCCTTCGGCGGCAAAGCGACGTTTGCGCTCTTCGAGCTGGGCCATCAGCGCGCCGAGGCCGGCCGGCTCTAAGCTCTCGATCACGATCTGATATTTGGACGAGCCGGGGAACGACGAGATCTTGCCGGTGGCAATGACCTCCATGCCTTCCTCGGGCTTGAAACGCAGCTTGCTCCAGGCGCCCCGCCACACGACGGCGTCGATCTTGGCCTTGTCGTCCTTCAGCGAGAAATAGCAATGGCCGGAGGCATGGGGGCCGCGATAGCCCGAAACCTCGCCGCGGAGCCGCACGTGGCCGAAGCCGTCCTCCAGCGCGCGCTTGACGGCGTTGGAGAGCTCCGAAACCGTGAATTCGGCGACGTTGTTGCCGGCGGGCGATGGGGATGCAGGGGGATTGGCCAACGAATCGTCTCTGTTGTCTGTTGTGCAATTAATGATACAGGGTGGACGAAAGATCGTCCAAATCCCATCGCTTTCTAGAACTCTCATCCACCACTAAGGCTCTGACATCATGAACGTTCTCCTGATCGGTAGCGGCGGGCGCGAGCACGCGCTGGCCTGGGCTTTAAGCGCCAGTCCGCTGCTGACCAAGCTCTATGCCGCGCCGGGAAATGCCGGGGTTGCGGAGCTGGCGGAGTGCGTCAAGCTCGATGCTGCCGATCACGCAGCGGTGCTGGAGTTCATCCGCGCGAATACGATCGGCTTCGTGGTGATCGGCCCCGAGGCGCCGCTGGTCGGTGGATTGAGCGATGCGCTCGCGGCGGCCGGCATCAAGCATTTCGGACCGTCGAAAGCCGCAAGCCAACTCGAAGGCTCGAAGGGGTTCACGAAGGATCTCTGCCGGGAGGCCGGGATTCCGACTGGCGCCTATGGGCGTTTCAGGGACGCTGCCTCGGCTCACGCCTATCTCGCCACGCAGGCAGTCCCGATCGTGGTCAAGGCCGACGGGCTCGCGGCCGGAAAAGGCGTGGTCGTCGCAATGACCCGGGCCGAGGCCGAAGCTGCCATCGACGCTTGCTTTACGGGCGCGTTCGGGGCCGCGGGCGCAGAGGTCGTGATCGAGGACTTTCTCGACGGCGAGGAAGCGAGCTTCTTTGCCTTGTGCGATGGGAAAACCGCGCTTCCGCTCGCGACGGCGCAGGATCACAAGCGTGTCGGCGATGACGACACGGGGCCGAACACCGGCGGCATGGGCGCCTATTCGCCGGCGCCGGTCATGACGCCCGATCTTGTTGAGCGGACGATGGACGAAATCATCCGACCGACAGTCGCAGCGATGGCGGCGCGTGGCACGCCGTTCAAGGGCGTATTGTTCGCTGGGCTCATGATCACCAAGAGCGGGCCGCAGTTGATCGAGTACAACGTGCGCTTCGGTGATCCCGAGACGCAGGTGCTGATGATGCGGCTCCAGTCGGATCTCTTGGCCGCGATGGTGGCGACGGCAGATGGCGTGCTCGACCATTTCGATCTGCGCTGGCGGCCGGACGCGGCGCTGACGGTCGTGCTGGCTGCGAAGGGGTATCCCGGCACGCCCGAGAAGGGCACGGAGATCCGTGGGCTCGATGTGGCCCGGCAGTGCGCAGGGGTCGAGATTTTTCATGCGGGCACGCGGCGCGCCGACGATGGGCGTCTCCTGGCCGATGGAGGTCGGGTGCTCAACGTTACGGCTCTGGGTGCCACTGTCGGCGAAGCCCAGGCGCGCGCCTACGCGGCAATCAAGAAGATCGACTGGCCAGGCGGCTTCTGCCGCAGCGATATCGGTTGGCGCGCGGTCGTGCGCGAAAAGGCGGACGGGTGATGCGTCACGGGTTATTGGCTTTGGCGCTGCTCTTGGTTTCGGCTGTTTCCGTCGCGATGGACGCGCGGGCGGCCGACAAGCTGCCGACCGACGAGATCGTGCGCGCCGAGATGAAGACCATTCGCGATCTCACGCTCAATGCGCATACGCTCGTGACGCATCGGCGGCTGCCGCCGGCGGATGCGAAGACGTTTCACGCTCGCGTCAAGGCGGCGGTCGAGCGGCTTCGGAGCGGGACGACGCTGGATGGTGGGGTGCGCGACGAACTCGAAAACCTGACGCGCGATATTCTCGTCGGCGCGGAGGCGATCGCGCGATCACCCTCATCGATGGAGGCGATCGACGGCATCGTTTCGATCGACGATGCGCTGGTGCGCTACGCGACGGGCTTCGATCATCCGGGCTGGCAGCCGTTGCGATAATGTGCAGCCGGCGCGTTCTCTATTTCCGCCGGTCTCGTCAAAGCTTGCCGGAAAAAACCTCGCGATCGCGAAACTTGTGGCTGCGTGCGTTGGGATCGAATGACGTGCGCGCCCAGCCCTCGACGGTTTCCTTGAGATACTTGTCGTCTGCGTCGGCGGTTCCGCGTTGAATGCTGTTGATGAAGTCCCGGCTTTTGTAGTGGTCGAACATGCGCATGAATTCGGTGGTCATGACCGATATGATGCGCCGGTCGCCGCGGATCAGCAGATTGTTTTCATCGTTTCTGCGGCAGGACTCGTCGCTGTGATTGGAGGAACCGACCAGCAAGGCCGGGTTCGCGCCCCATGGATCGACGATCACGAGCTTGCTGTGGATCTTGTGCTGGCCGAAGGCTTTCGCATCCCATTTGCGTCCCATGTAGGTCTCGAGAACCGAGGGCGTGATGAAGCGCGTAGACCGACGCTTCAATCCGTCGATCTTCTTTTTGGCCGTGGCGTTGACGAGGCCGTACTCGAGAATTCGAGTTTCGTTCTTGCCGATCGCGTCCACGATCGGTTTCTCCATCGCAAACGGAGCGCTCACGAAAACAGCCGACTGCGCGGAGCGCAGCAACTCGATTGTCGCGTCGATCACGTGATCGCTGCGAACGGGTGAAAAAAGGACCTGAGCGTCGAATGTCGCGGGCGCCGAAAAGTTGGCGTTTATCGCCTCGACCTGGTCTTGAGCCCATTGCTGACCTTGCTTGGCCCTGGCGAGCTTCGGATCGTCGCGCAACACCTGGAAATAGTCTTCGTAGATGCGCGCGATTTCGGGATATGGCAGCTCAAGCGCATTGTTGGTTTGAAAGTAGAACGCGTTTTCGCTGAAGTTAGAGGAGCCGGTCCAGACAGCGCGTGGCTCTTCCCCGGTGAGCAACACGACAAACTTGTTGTGGCTTATGTTGCCGGCCTTCTTGCGAAGTTTAGCGTGGGCTTCGAGCCCGTGCTCCTTCAGCATTGCCACATTGAGTTTGGTGGCTTTGTCGCCGGTGGCATGGGCGACGATCTCGACCTTCGCTTTCTGTTTGGTGATCGCGCGTTTCAATGCAGCCGCGATGTCAGGATCGTGAAACTCATAAATCGCGACGTGAAGCGTGTCTCCGCGCTCGGCGCGGGCGATGAACGCCAGGAGCGACTCCTTGAGGCCGCGTGACAGCCAAGTGTAGGCCGCGTCGTCGGGCACCTGATCGGGGCGCGCCCCTTTGAACCGGTCGAGATAGGCCTGGGCCGATGTCACGCCGCGGTTAAAAAAGATGCCGATCTCGTCGACGGTTTCGGCTGTGGGCCGAATCGGCAGTTTGAGCGGCTGCTCGAGCTTCAAGTCGCAAGGGTTACCAAACGCCGGATAGACTTCGTAGACGTAGGATTTTTCGCTATCCAACGTGTAGTCGTTCCAATGAAATCGCTGGAATGGCGCGTCCTTTGATTTCACATCGACGCCCGCGTCTCGGTCGCACTTGAAGCGCTTCTGGCCATTCAACCATGTCGCGCTCAGCAGTTTTTCGGTCTTCGGATCGTAGTCGAGACGCCGGATTGCAAAGCCAAGCAAACCTTCGCGGTCCGCTTCGGGAGCGATGTCCCAACCAATGATCGCCGAGTGGGTTCCGACGAGCGCGGTTGCCGTGAAGGGACCGATTGGTTTGGCATGAACAAGGGGACGATACGATTTGGCGATCTCGACGCTCATCGACTTGCTCCCATAATCTCATTGTTCGAAATGTTCAGAACTGAGCGGTGAAGCGGCTATCAATGAAGTGGATCGCCATATTAGTCTGTGGACGGTCAAATTGCCATCGAATCCCGTATTGGCCGCCGGATGTGTCTCGGGGGGCTACCAGGAGGTTTGTGGGAAGGCGTGCAATTGCGGGATGATGGCTACGGCGTCGGCGAGGAACGTGCACGCCCGGCGTGGGAGCGAAGCCGTTCGGTAGCAAGGTGCACAAACTCCCGTACGCGCGGGTTGTTCGAGCGCGTCGGACGGTAGACGAGATGGACTGGGATCTCGGTATCCTCGAAGCGTTCGAGGATCGGCTTCAGCTGTCCGGATTGGATCGCCGCCTCAGCCTGGTAAGAGAGCACGCGGGTGATGCCGACGCCGGCGATCGCCGCCGCCACGGACGCCTCGGCCGTATTGACCGAAAGACGTTGGCGCACCCTTACGGTTTTGCGGCCATATCGCTTGCTTTTGAAGATCCAGCGGTTCTGGGCAGTCATACCGATGAATGTCACGCAGTCCAGATCCGCAAGGGCCGAGGGCGATGCGATCGGTCCGCAGCGAGCCAGGAAGTCAGGTGACGCGCACGCGACCAGCTTCAATGCTCCGACGCGTTTGGCCAGCAGCCCGGAGTCGGGCAGTTGGCCGACGCGAATGGCGACGTCGATATCCTCTTCCACGAGATCGACGATGCGATCCATGAGCAGGAGGCGCGTGTCGATCCGTGGATAGGCCTTGAGATACTCGGCGACGATCGGCAGCACGTGCAGCCGACCGAAGCTGACCGGCGCGGTGACTGCGATCTCGCCGGACAGATCCTCGGCCTGACCGGCGATCCGGTTCTCGGCGCTGTCGAGCGTTTCGAACACCTGGCGGCAGGCTTGTAAATAGTCGCGTCCTGCGTCGGTCAGGGCCATCCGGCGCGTGGTGCGCTCGATCAGAGGCGCTCCGATCTGGTGTTCCAGTTGCGACAGAAGGCGGCTGACGTTTGCCAACGGTTGGCCGAGGTTTCGTGCGGCCGCCGAGAGGCTTCCGGCTTCGGCCACCGCGATGAATGTCCTCATGGCCTTGAAACGATCCATCTCATTATTCCAATAAATGGGAATATCTCTGTCTATTAAACTATCTAGCGCCAGAACGTCCGGAGCGCCACTTTCACGGCTGTTCAAATCCTCAGCTGGAAAGGTCACGCGATGGCGGCCAAGCTCTACGACCTCGAACTTTCGGGTAACTGCTACAAAGTTCGCCTGCTCAGTGCGCTCCTCGGTGCTCCGCTGGATGTCGTTCCGGTCGATTTTCTGGCCGGTGAGCACAAGAAGCCGCCGCTTCTCGATCTCAATCCGTTCGGGGAGATCCCTATCTTCGTGGATGGCGACGTCGTGCTCCGAGATAGCCAAGCGATCCTGGTCTATCTCGCGCGCAAATGGGGCGGGGAGGCGTGGCTTCCTTCGGATCCGGCCGGATTGGCACAGGTTGCGGCTTGGCTGATGGTTGCCGAGAACGAGATCGCGCGCGGCCCGAACGATGCGCGCCTTCATGACAAATTCGGCTACCCGCTCGACGTCGAGCGGGCGCGGAAGAAGGCTCATCACATTCTGGGTCTCTTGGAAGCGCATCTGTCGCGTCATTCGTGGCTGGCGCTCGGGCGTCCGACCATCGGTGACATCGCCTGTATGCCCTATGTGGCGCTCGGCCATGAGGGTGGGGTGTCACTCGACGGTTATCCAGCCGTTTCGGCCTGGGTGCAGCGGGTCAAGGATCTACCGGGCTTTATCAGTATGCCGGGCATCTGAGTGCCCGAATGCCCGTAGTGTGGAGAAGCGAACATGACACGTCCCGTTTCCGACATTGCGTTCACGCCGGCGGTGAAGGCTGAGCAGGCGCGTCGCGGCTCGCGCGCGCAATATGAGCGGATGGAGAAAGGCAGAGGATGGGGCAGCGTAGTGACGGCGGATCTCGCCGTGCAGCTCGCGGCTACGCGCTCTTTCTATCTCGGAACCGCGAACGCGGAGGGGCAGCCTTACATCCAGCATCGCGGTGGCCCGCCCGGCTTCCTCGCCGTGATCGACGAGCGGACGCTCGCGTTTGCGGATCTTGCCGGCAATCGCCAATATATCACCGTCGGCAACCTCGCCGAGAATCCGCGCGCCTTCATCTTTGTGATGGATTACGCGCGGCGCCGGCGCGTCAAGCTTTGGGGGCGGGCGCGGGTCGTCGAGAACGATGAGGCGCTGCTGTCGCGATTGCGTCCGTCACTGGGCGCCAGCGTCGCCGAGCGGTGCATCGTGTTCGAGATCGAAGCGTGGGATCGCAACTGCCCGCAGCATATTCCGCATCTGCTCGCCGTCGAGGAGATCGAGGATGTCGTGCGCGGTCTTCAGGACCGGATCGGCGTGCTCGAAACTGAACTCGCGCGGGAGCGTGCGAAGGGCAGGCCGTAAGTCCGCTAGGTTCGCACGGTGCTTGCCCAATCGAGCCAAAGGCGAACGCGGGCTTCGGGGTGGGGAGCTGTCATGAAATCGGTGATGACGGCGACACTGTCGGCGCCGGCCGCGAGGACGAGGCCGGCGCGCTCCGGCGTGATGCCGCCGATGGCAATGAGCGGAAGCGCGCCGATGCGCTTTTTCCAGACACCGATACGCTCCAAGCCTTGGGGCGCCCACTTCATGACCTTGAGCTTCGTCTCGTAGATCGGACCGAGGGCGATATAGGCCGGGTCGGCCTCCAGAGCCGCTTCCAGCTCCTCTTCGTTGTGGGTCGAAACGCCGAACGCAATCCCGGCGCGCCTAATGGCAGCGAGATCAGCGTCCGCGAGATCTTCCTGTCCGAGGTGCAATTCGCTCATGCCGAGATCGATGGCGGCCTGCCAATAGTCGTTCACGATGAGGCGGCAGCCGTTTTTTTTGGCGATCGCCGAAGCAGCGCGGATTTCCTCGCGGGTCTCCTCGGGTGTCGTGTCCTTGATGCGCAGCTGGGCGGTGCGCACGCCGAGGTGGGCGATGCGTTCGAGCCAAGCGGCGTTCGGCACGATCGGATAGAACACGTCCGGGGCGGCTGCACCTTTCATGGACGGCTCACAGATCGGTTGGGCCGGATTTCGGCGGGTCGAAATCGAAGAACGGCGTTCCGGCGACCGGAGTGGAGGGGTGTGCCCGGTCGCTCGGCTCGATCAGGCCTGCTTCGTAGGCGGCGCGACCGGCGTCTATGGTGGCGGCAAAGGCTGCAGCCATGCGAACCGGGTCCTGCGCCTTGGCGACGGCCGTATTCAAGAGAACCGCGTCATAGCCGAGCTCCATCGCTGCAGCAGCGTGCGAGGGCGCGCCGATGCCGGCATCGACGACGAGCGGCAGATCGGGGAAATAGGCGCGCATGGTCTTGAGAGCCTGCGGGTTGGCGAGCCCGCGGCCAGTGCCGATAGGCGATCCCCATGGCATGAGCACGCGGCAGCCGGCGGCGACGAGGCGGTCGGCGGCTGAGAGATCCTCGGTGGTGTAGGGAAACACCTTGAAGCCGCGTTTCACCAGCTCCTCGGCGGCGGCGACAAGGCCGAACAGGTCAGGCTGGAGCGTGTCGTCGTTGGCGATGACCTCGAGCTTGATCCAGTCGGTATCCAGAAGCTCGCGTGCCATCTCGGCGGTGGTGATGGCCTCTTTGGCCGTGCGGCAGCCGGCGGTATTCGGCAGCAGGCGCACGGGCAGGGCGCGGATCAGGTCCAGAAAGCGCTCGCCGGTGCGGCCGCGCGCCTGCTCGCGCCTGAGCGAGACAGTGACAATGCCGGCGCGGGCGGCCCGGACGGCCTCGCTCATGATATGGGGCGAGGGATAGAGCGCCGTGCCGAGGAGCAGGCGCGAGGCGACTTGTACGCCGTAGAAGGTGAGCGGAGACGGGGCGGCCGGCATTGGCGGGCGGAGAGGCTGGGTCTGGTTCATGAGCGTCAGCCGCCTTGACGGACGGAAAGGATCTCGATGCGGTCGCCTTCGTTGAGGCCGGTCCCGGCGCGGGTTCGCTCAGCGACGAACTCTCCGTTGATGGCGGTCGCGACTTTGACGCCGCCAAAGCCCTGCTCGGTGACCAGCGCAGCGAGCGTCTCGGCGCCGGTCGACAGTGGGCGGCCGTTTACGACGATTTCGCGAAGGCGTGTGGTGTCCGGTGTCATGGGCTGGTCGTCGCAATCGTGGTTTCGGGGCTCACTTAGTCCTTCGAGCCCGGTTCTGCAAACGAAGAGCGTGGCGCCCGCTGTGGCGGACTGTCAATTAACGCGACTTTATCAGTGATTTGACAGGGTTGCGTGTTCAGATGGGGGCGACCTTAGTCTGGGTTTCTGGGGGAGACGATGCAACCCGGCCGAGGCTGGCCACAAAGTGTCGTTGTTTGACCATGATCAGGCCCCTAGGTTCCGCTCTGTTCGTTACACAATGTTACACCTTGGCCCGCCCGGCCGTATTCAGAGTGCGTCCATGTTCAATGCGTTGATCACAAGCCGCCGTTTTGCGCCGCTGTTCTGGTGCCAGTTTTTGTCGGCTTTGAACGACAACTTCGTCAAGAACGCGCTCGTCATCCTGATCCTGTTCAAGATCGGTTCGCAGTCGGGAGGGGCGCTGGTGGCGCTCGCGGGCGCGGTGCTGGTCGCGCCGTTCTTCATCCTGTCGGGCATCGGCGGCGAACTGGCCGACCGCTACGACAAGGCGGTGGTGGCGGAGCGGCTCAAGCGCTGGGAAATCCCGGTCGCGGTCATTGCTGCGTTCGGGTTTGTCACCCATTCGGTGCCGGTGCTGTTCTTGGCCCTCGGCCTTTACGGGGTGATCGCGGCGCTGTTCGGGCCCATCAAGTACGGCATTCTGCCGGCCCTGCTTGCCCCGCGCGAGCTGCCGGCGGGTAACGCGTTCGTCGAAAGCGCGACCTTCGCCGCCATCCTGATTGGCACCATCGGCGGCGGGCTTGCCGCGTCCGACGCCAATGGCGTGTGGGTGCTGGCCGCGCTTGTCATCGGACTTGCGGTGCTGTGCTGGTTCTCGGCCTCGCTCATTCCCAAGATGGGGGCGGCGGCGCCAGACCTCGCCATCGATTTCAATCCGATCACGTCGACGTCCGCTCTCATCAGGCATTTGAGAAGCGACAGGCGCCTGTGGGTCGGCGGTCTCATCACCGCGTGGTTCTGGCTGGTCGGGACGGTGGTGCTGTCGCTGTTGCCGGTGCTGATCAAGGACGTCATGGGCGGTGGTGAAAGCATCACCATTCTCGCGCTTGTCGTGTTCACGATCGGTATCGCAATCGGCTCGGCGTTGGCTGCGCGCGCCAGCAAGACGCGCCCCAACCTGGCGCTGGTTCCGATCGGCGCGCTGCTGATGGGGCTGTTCTCGCTCGACCTCGCCTGGACGGCTGCCGGGATCGTCAAGTCGCCAGAGGTTCTGACCATTTCCGGGATGATCAGCGGTGTGACCGGCTGGCGCGTTCTGATCGACCTTGCCGGGCTTGCGATCGCCGGCGGGCTCTTCATCGTTCCGGCCTTCGCGGCGGTGCAGCTTTGGGCGCCTGTCGATGAACGCGCACGTACCATCGGCGCCTGCAACGTGATGTCGGCGTTGTTCATGACCGTGGGCAGCCTCGGCGTTGCGCTTTTGCAGTGGCAGGGGGCGAGCCTCGGATTTCTGCTGGTGTTGCTCGGCATCGGCAACCTTGCTGCCATGGTTCTGATCCTCATGGCGTGGGGCAAGCAAGGCATCCAGGATGTCGGCGTGTTTCTGTTCAAGACGTTCATGGGCCTCGAGGTGCGCGGCTACGAGAACCTGCCGCCCGAGGGCACGCGGACCATCATCGCGCCCAACCACGTGAGCCTGCTCGACGCTCCGATCATGCATTCGATCCTGCCGTCTCATGCCGCGTTCGCGATCGATACCGGCATGGCGCAGAAAAGCTGGATCAAGCCGTTCCTCAAGCTCGTCAACGCGCACGCAATCGATCCGACCAAGCCGCTCGGTACGCGCCACCTAATCCAGGCAGTGAAGTCCGGTGAGACGCTGGTGATCTTTCCGGAAGGGCGCCTCACGGTAACCGGCGGCCTGATGAAGGTCTACGACGGCACGGCGATGATCGCTGACAAGGCCGATGCCGTGATCGTTCCGGTGCGGATCGATGGGCCGGAGCGCAGCTATTTCGGCTATCTCAACCGCTTCCAAGCCAAAAAGGCGCTTTTTCCGAAAACGACGGTGACGATCCTGCCGCCGGTTAAGCTCGCCGTTGCCGAGGGATTGCGCGGCAAGGCGCGACGTCAGGCGGCCGGCATGGCCTTGCAAGACATCATGGTCGAAACCGCGGTCAAGACCGCCAATCTCGATCAGACGCTGTTTTCCGCGCTCGTCGAAGCGAAGGCGACGCGTGACACGGGCAAGCCCGCCATTGAAGATCCGCTTGGCACGCAGCTCGGCTACGGGAAGCTGATCACGAGTGCGCAGGTGCTGGGTGCCAAGCTCGCGCCGCTCGCTCCGGAAGGGGCGGCGGTCGGCGTGATGCTGCCGAACTCGGCGGGCGTGGCCGTGACCTTCTTCGCGCTTCAGACGATCGGGCGCGTGCCGGCGATGCTCAACTTCACCGCTGGTCCCCAGAACGTGGATGCGGCGTGCACGGCGGCGAAAGTTGAGGTCGTGCTGACAAGCCGCGCGTTCGTCGAGAAGGCGCATCTCGAAACCGTGGTGGCGAAGCTCGCGGAAACGCGGCGGATCGTCTATCTCGAAGATGTTCGCGCCACCATCACGTTCGCGGACAAGATGCGCGGGCTTCTTGTCGGAAGCCGGGAGCAGGTCGCACGCGGGCCCAACGATCCGGCGGCGATCCTGTTCACATCCGGCTCCGAAGGGCTGCCGAAGGGCGTCGTGCTCTCGCATCGGAACATGCTGGCAAACGCCATGCAGAGCCTGACGCGCGTCGCCGTCAACGGGCAGGACAAGGTGTTCAACGTGCTGCCGGTGTTCCATTCGTTCGGCCTCACCGCCGGACTGGTGATGCCGCTGGTGGCCGGAGTGCCGGTTTATCTCTATCCGACGCCGCTGCATTACCGCATCGTGCCGGAGCTCGTGTACGGCTCCAACGCAACAATTCTGTTCGGCACCGACACTTTCCTCAACGGTTATGCGCGGACGGCGCATCCTTACGATTTCGCGCGCGTGCGGTTGATCCTTGCGGGCGCGGAAGCCGTCAAAGAGCGCACGCGGCAGATCTACATGGAGAAGTTCGGCGTTCGCATTCTCGAAGGCTATGGCGTAACGGAAACCGCGCCTGTGCTCGCGATCAATACCCCGCTCGCCAACAAGTCTGGAACCGTCGGGCGGCTGTCGCCGCTGATGGAAGCGCGTTTGGAGCCGGTACCTGGCATCGAAGGCGCAGGACGCCTCTACGTTCGTGGACCCAACGTCATGCTCGGCTATATGCGGGCCGAGAACCCCGGTGTGCTCGAGCCACCGGCGGACGGCTGGCATGACACTGGCGATATCGTTGCCATTGACGATCAGGGCTTCATCGCGATCAAGGGGCGCGCGAAGCGCTTTGCCAAGATCGCGGGCGAGATGGTGTCGCTGTCGGCGGTGGAGGCTTTGGCAGCGGAGCTGTGGCCGACGCTCATCAGCGTCGTCGTCTCGCTGCCGGATGCGCGCAAGGGCGAGCGGCTGGTGTTGATGACGACGGATGCGTCGGTTTCGCGCGAGGCGTTCGCACGATTTGCGCGCCAGAAGGGTGCCAACGAGCTGATGGTTCCGGCGGATATTCTGATCGTGCCGAGCGTTCCGTTGCTCGGCAGCGGCAAACCCGACTACGTGGCGTCACTCGCGCTCGCGAAAGAGCGGCTGGCGAATGCGCCACGCCGGGCCGAGGCCTTGGTGCCGGAGCCGCTTGTTGCGGGGCCGGGCGGTTCGCCGCCTCCGGTGGTGTGAGATGAGGGCAGCCCGCAGGGGCTGCCGCTCATCCTATTGGTCTCTCACTGTTCGTCTGGAAATGGGGTGCGCCTAGCGGCGCTCCTTGTCGCGCTGCCAGTAGAGGAATGCCGTCGTTACCAGCGCGGTGAGGATGATGGTGCCGATGATGTCGCTACGCTTGATGAAGGCGAGCCAGACATCGACCCCTGCGAGCGTGCCGCCACGGCCGACGAGAAATCCGTTGATCATCATGACGAACAGAACCACTGCGGCGGTCAGCAACGCGGCGGATGCGACCTGGAGCGATCGCTTCATGGGCCGCGGCATCGCAACCTTGTGGCGGCCGACAGCGAATTGAGTACGGTCTGACATGGCTGGCTCCCTGCGTTCAGCTTGCGACATGGGCTCAAATCCCGAAGCGAATCAGTCGAGTGATCAAGATAAGCCGCGAGCAATGCGGCGCAACGCTCCGGCTGAGCATAAGAGAGGCTGGCTCAAGGTTCGCGCGGAAGGACGCTACTTCCTGACCCGCACGCCGACGCGGATCTCGTCGCTCTCGTAGTCAGCATCGATCTGATTTGAGGCGTAGCTAAGATGCTGGTAGCGGGTGAACAGCACCAGCTCCGGGCTCGCGTAATATTCGCCGCCGATGAAGGACGTGAGTGCGCTCTCTTCGATGGGCGATTTGCTGTAGTCGTAGTGCGTGTAGACGATGCCTGCCGAGGCGATCACGTAGCGGCGCAGGGCGTGGCGCGCTTCGAGGCCGATGGTGTGTGAGACGACGCCGCCCGAGTCTGTCGTCGTCGTGTCGTAGATATCGCTCTGCGCAGTGAGCAGGAACGACGTGATTTCGGTCGGGCGCCAGGCGAGATTTGCGTCGAACAGAAACGCGTTGACGGCCGAGAGGCGGTTGTCATCGGGTGTCTGGCGACCATAGCCGATGCTTGCCTCACCACGCAGGATCGCGCCGGTTGCGCCAAAGTCGAGACCGACGCGCGTGCGTGTTCCTGTAGAATCGCGCGGAATTCCGTCGGCTGGCGGGTCTTCCTTGTTGCGCTGGTTCAGCTCTTCTTCCGCGAACACGGAGAAGGTCGGTTTGAACTGCCAGCTTGCGCGAACGGCTTGTTTGGTTTCGAGCGTGTCGCGGTCGGCGTTGTCCTGGTTGTCGGTCTCGGAATACGTGGTGTCGCTGACCGATCCGCGGAGCTGGACGGACAGGTGGTTGAAACGATGGTTGAGTGCGAGCTGGGCGAGATCGGTTTTCACGTTGGCGCGTTCACCCGCCTGGTTGGCGTCGATCGCCGAGCGGGATTCCTGGCTCACATTATGACTTGCGATTGCCTGCAGGTTGGTGCGCCGCGTGATGTCGAGCCGGCCGCGCGCTTCGATGCCCCAGGCGCGATCGTCCTCTGAAGGGAAGTCTTCGTAAAAACTCGTAAGGCTCGTGCCCCTGAGCTCGACGGCGTGGGTCGACCAGTTCGAGACCAGGCGCGATTTGGTCTGGATCTCGGCTGCGATGTCTGAGTGGGCGTCGGGAGAGCTCAACACGTTGTCGGTCCAGACGCCTGCGATTTCGGCCTCGGGAAAGAACACGAAGCTACCGATGCGAATGCCGATCGGATCGTAGGGCTCGAAACGCGCAAGACGCGCCGGGCGGCGATCGGTTTGGATCGGATCGACGTCCTCGATCTGGAACAGCAGCGGGTCGGGACCGGCCGGCGGGTTTTCGAACACGGCAGCATCTTCCGGTGGACGCGTATCGCGGGTTGGATCGGCGCCGTCTTCGGGGGGCTGAGGTTCGGAGAGGTCGATCAGGCCGTCGGATGTCGGGGCGCCATCGGCAGGGGCGGCCGGTTCCCCATCAGCGTTTTCATCGGAAGGGGAGCGGGGGCTGTCGTCCTGGTCGCCGAAGGAGTCGGCGGGTGCCGGGCCATCGTCGGTACCGGTTGCGTCGGGATCGGAGTCGAAGTCGCGCAGACGCTGAGGCTGGGTTTCGTAGTCGGCGGCGGGCTGATCGTCTGCTGGGCGTGCGATCCGGGTGCGTTCCTGTGCTTCGGCCGAGGGCGCATACGAAAACGCAGCCACGAGCGTTGCCGCCGCGAAGCCGAACAGGATCAAGCCAAGCCGCCAAACCACAGCCACGCGTGGCGCCCTCATGAGGAAAAGGACCGCATTCGACGCACACTGCTAAGGGCGACAGTAGGGAGCGGCAGTTAAGGAGGGCTTAAGCTTTGCGGGGATCTCGGCTAGGCGGGCTCAACGATGAAGACCGTGCCGTTGGCGCCGGTGATGCGAACGCGCGTGCCCTTCTCGGCATCGGCGCCTGAGGCTGCCCAAAGCGTGTCGCCGACGCGCACACGTCCACGGCCGCCGCTGATGGCATCCTCGACGACGACGATGCGGCCGAAATACTGGGCGCTGCGCTGATTGAGATCCTTGTCTTCGCTTTCGACGTCCTGCGCGTTGGCGAAGCGGCGAACGCCGAACACCGTCGCGACCGAGATGACGGCGAACAGCACGAGCTGCCAGGGCAGGCTCAGGGCTTCGCCGAGGCCGGCGGCCGTGAGCAAAAAGAGAAGCACGCCGACAACGACGGCGGAGAGGCCGAACCACAGGAAATGCACGCCCGGGATCAGCGTTTCCAACGCCATCAGGAGAACGCCGGCGATGAACCAGTTCCAGGGGCCGAGGTCGGCAAAGAGGCTGATCAGGCCAGACATGGACGGATCCCGAGGTTGAAGAGGGGCGGGGGCTGTGCGGCCCGCCGCGCCCGTTGGGGTGCGATCGGAAGCTAAGCTCCGATCGCGGCAATTTTAGCTCAGATTACGATTTGGACGAAGGAACACTGCCGCGTGCAGGCGCGGCGGGAGGCGTCGTCGTGCCCTTCGGTCCGAAGGCTTCGCCCGTGATCTGTGCGAGGCCGGCGAGCGAGCCGATCACCGAGGAAGCTTCGAGCGGCATCAGGATCACCTTCTGGTTCGGCGCCTTGGCGAGGCTTTCGAGGGCCTTCACGTAGTTGTTGGCGACGAAATAGTTGATGGCCTGGACGCTGCCCGAGGCAATTGCGTCGGAGACCAGCGTGGTCGCCTTGGCTTCGGCTTCGGCGGCGCGCTCGCGGGCTTCGGCGTCCTTGTAGGCTGCTTCGCGGCGGCCCTCGGCTTCGAGCACCACGGCCTGCTTCTCGCCTTCAGCCTTGAGGATCGCGGCCTGGCGGAGGCCTTCACTCTCGAGGATCTGGGCGCGCTTTTCGCGTTCGGCCTTCATCTGGCGGGCCATGCTGTCGATCAGATCGCGGGGCGGCGCGATGTCCTTGATCTCGATGCGGGTGACCTTGACGCCCCAGGATTCCGTGGCGGCATCGACGACATGAAGCAACTGGGCGTTGATCTTGTCACGATTGGACAGGAGCTCGTCGAGGTCCATCGAGCCCATCACGGTGCGGATGTTGGTCATCGTCAGATTGACGATCGCGTGCTCGAGGTTGTCGACCTCGTAGGCCGACTTGGCCGCGTTCAGCACCTGGAAGAAAGCGACGCCGTCGACGCGAACCATCGCGTTATCGCGCGTGATGACGTCCTGGCTCGGGATGTCGATGACCTGCTCCTTGACGTTCACGTGGTGGCCCACGCGTTCGACGATCGGCACCAGGAAGTGAAGGCCCGGCATCAGCGTGCGCGTGAAGCGTCCGAAACTCTCGACGGTATAGTTGAAGCCCTGAGGCACAACCTTGACCGTCGACCACAGCACGGCCGCTGCCAACACGATCAACAGGAGGCCAAAAACCTCAAATCCGCCGCCATACATCTCAAAAACCCTTTCGCCTCGATCAAACTAATTGTTCAGCCCTAGCGCCCACGTATTACCAATCTATGGGCGTTTGAGGGCGCCGTCAGCGAACAGGTAAATTGATCCTTACCCGGCGCAGTTGCGTAGGGAACTGACAGCGCTCAAGGCGCTATGCGGCGCTGATCGAGGGAAATACAACATTGAGCAGACGCCGTGCGGCGGAGGCTTCCACGGGGGAAGTCCGGCGGCGAGGGCGGGTGGCGAGTGAGTGACGTTGGAATACGTCAGAGCCAGCCGGACAGCTCGCGGCGCACGACGGCTTCGATCACGTCGACGCCTTCCTCGCTGTCGTTCAAAGCAGGCAAATAGGCAAACTTCTCGCCGCCTGCGCCTTCGAAGATGTGGCGGTTCTCGCCGTCCAGTTCCTCCAGCGTCTCCAGGCAATCGGCAGAGAAACCCGGAGCAACCAGCGCAAGCCGCTTGATGCCTTCGCCGGCGAGGCGCTCGACGGTTTTGTCGGTGTAAGGCTGGAGCCAGGGATCGTTGCCGAAGCGCGATTGGAACGTGGTCAGCCAGCGGTCCTCGGGCCAGCCCAACGCTTCGCGTAACAGGCGTGACGTCTTCTGGCAGTGGCAGTGGTACGGATCGCCCTTCTCGAAATACTTTTCGGGCATCCCGTGGAAGGTTGCGATGATGCGTTCGGGCTCGAAGTCGAGCTTGGCGAGGCTCGTCTTCATCGAGGCGGCGAGGCTCGCGATGTAGGTGGGGTCGTCGTGATAGGAGGGCGCGACACGGACGGCGGGCTGCCGGCGCAGCTTCATCAACGCACGGAAGGCCTGGTCGGCGGCGGTTGCGGTGGTGGCGGCGGCGTATTGCGGATAGAGCGGCAAGAGCAGGATGCGATCGCAACCCTGGGCGAGCAGCGCCTCGATCCGGCTTTCCGTCGTCGGGTTGGCATAGCGCATGGCCCAGTCGACGATCACTTCGGGATGGGCTGCGAGGCGCTTGGCGAGCTTTTCCGCCTGATTGCGCGAGATGGTCTTGAGGGGACCCTCGTTCAGCTCGTTATTCCAGATCGTTGCGTAATCGCGGCCCTTGCGGCCGGGGCGAACGGTCAGAATGATGAGATTGAGGATTGGCCACCACTTCCAGCGGGGTTCCTCGATGACGCGCTCATCGGACAGGAACTCCTTGAGATAGCGGCGCATGGACCAGTAGTCGGTGCCGTCGGGCGTGCCGAGGTTCAGGAGCAGAACGCCGATACGTCCGTATCGAACCTTCGGATGCTTGTCCGGCAGGGGGCTTTGGTTCGGCCTGGTCGAGTTTTCAATTTTGGGCGGCATTCCCGCTTTCGGCTCCCGCGTCAGATATTTCGGCCTCTCTTCTACGCGGTCCGGTGCGGAATGGATGATATTTTTTTGCGGCTCAGACGCGAGCGGTGGGCGGGAAGCCGTTTTCCAGGCGAGGCGGCGTTCGCTCGCTTTCGGATTCGGCATCCTCGCGGCGGAGGGCGGTGGCCGCTTCCCAGAGGGCCAGGATCCAGCGACCGTGGGCCTTGGCCTTTTCCGCGTAGAGCAGTTGCCCTCGCGGGACTGCCGCGCGGCGGAGGATGTGCTGGCGCAGGAGGACCATTTGCTCGATGACGCGAGCCTCCTCGTCGGACAAGGTGCCGGCAGGTAGCATCGGAAGGCGGGCCTTCAGGATGGCGAGGTCGTGGTCGTCGCCCAGGATTTGGGACAACTCACGGGCGGCGGCGACGCGGGCCTCGAACACGGCGGGCCAGATCTTGGACAAGAGTGACATGTGCCGCCAGTGGGCCTGTACGCACTTGCGCCACTCGTGGAAAGCTTCGTCGCTGTTTTCTGCGTAGGCCTGCGCAAAGCATTTGACCCCGCGGCGATAGCTGCGCGTCAGCCCTTTCGCCAGCGTTGCGAAATCGTCTGGCTCGATGGTGAGGCGGCGGAAGCGGCGGGCGGCACGCTCAAGCGCGGTGTTGGCTTCGGCTATGCCCTGGCCGCGTTCCTGAAGCGATCCATTTCCGTGCGTGATGACTGCCGTTTTGAGACGCGCGAGGGCGGTGCGTGCTTCGCCGTCTGCGTGCGCTTCCAGCAGGAGGATTGTCTGTAGGATGACGTGATCGTCTCGTGCGGGCGCCAAGCGGGCGGCAATGGTGCGAAAACGCGCATTCTCGGCGCGGAACACGCGGTCGCCTAGACCTTCGCGTGCAAGCCTCAGCAGGGCGCGGATGCGCTTGATGCTTTTGCGCGCCTCATGAATCTCGGTTTCGGGTGCGACGTTGGCGTCGAGCTGCTTCCTCGCCCGCTGGATTTGCTCGAGGCCAATGCGATGAAAGTTTTCCGCGATGGGTTCGTCGAGCTTGAAGCGGAAAGCCATGGGGTTGCGCCGCGGTGTGAGCGTTTCATTTTCTTGGATAGTAGCCTGTATAGGCAGGATATTTCCATCGCCTACAGACAAAATTGGCTAACTGCCGACACGGACAATGGCGATGCAACCGGTTCCGATTTGTGACAACGGAATTGGTTCTCTCGGCGGCATAATTTGCGATTGGAGGTCCGACTCGATGCGGTGCGAGAGGCAGGCCTGCGGCGTTTCGGCCGCTAAAGTCGTTGGATTTTTTCCGGTCAAACGGCCGCCGATCACTGTGGTTTCGCCTAACCCCCGTTTGGCGGTGCGCCAGGCGTCAAGCTCGGCCCATGCCGCGCACGGTTCCGGTGTATCGGCGCCACAGGATGCTGGAAGGGCTACGGATACGACCCAGAGCGCGCGGCCGCGATCGACGAGACGGACCGCGGTGGCGGCGACCTGGGAGGCAGTCGGCGGATTGGCGGCGGGTGCGTCGTCGGGTGGAGGCTCGGTGGCGCGCAAGGCCAGGGCGCGGGCCGTCACGCGCAGGGATGGGCGTGTTTTTACAGCGATGGCGGTCGCGGCCGGCAGTTCGGTGCTGACCGCATCGGCGTTTGTCGCGTGGGCATCTCCCTCAGTTGAGCTTTCGGAGGCGACGATCCGGCGCGATACGATCAAACGCCAGGTGCGTGGTGGAAAGAGTTTGCGCAAGGACGCTGGGGCCTTGACCCCCTGGATCAGCACGGCGTCGCTATCGGCCAGCGTGGCGAGCAAGCCGCTTTCCGACGCCTTCTTGGGTTCGGGTAGGGTCTGACGCTCGGAGCCGAACGTCGTGCGCCAAGCTGGGGCCGGCGGCTCGGGCGGTGGAGCAGGTACCAAGTCAGGCGCTTCGGCGAGGTCGAGGATCGCGACGGTCAATCCGAGTGGAGGACGGCTCGAAACTTCTGCGGCGCTCGCGGACAGGGACGCAAAACCGGCAAGGGCGGCGGCAAGGCCAATACGTGCGGAGGCTTGCTCCCGGAGAAGACGATCGTGCAATTTTTTCTGAGGTTTGAGTAAGTGCGGCACGAGCACGCGCGCCCCCTGTCGGAACAAACGGTCCTGGCGTAAGAGCGATGCTACATTTCGTCTGATTCCGGGGCTATCCTCGGGCGAGTCCGCCGAACTGGCAAGGTTTCCGATATCGATGCTTGCAATCCCCGAGAGAGAGCCATCCGCCAGCCGTTGGGCCAGCCGCGCGGCGCTGTTCTCGTTCGGCCTGATCCTGACCGCGGCGTTCCTGCATCGCGTCATCGGGATGCCGACGCCGATCGCATTCAACTTGTTCGTCGTCGGGCTTGCGGTCGCCGTACTCTCGATCGTGTGCGCGCTGGTGGCAGCCGCCGTGATCTGGCACACGGGACGCCCGGGGACGGCTCGCGTCATGTTCGCGGTATGCCTCAGCGTGGCGATCCTGGCCGCGCCGCTGCTGTTTCTCGTTTGGCTCCGGGACTATCCCAAGGTGAGCGACGTCACGACCGACTTCAACAATCCGCCCGCATTTTCAGCGGTCGCCCGTCTGCGCGGGCCCGGCAGCAACTCGCTCACCTATCCTCGCAAGTTTGCCGACGAGCAGGCGCGGGCCTATCCCGACATCAAACCGATGGTGATCTCGCGCTCGAGCGAGGAGGTCTATGCGCTGGTGATCGACGCCGTGAAGCGGCTGCACATGGAAATCGAGCGAGAGGATGCGCCGGACGGCAGCGCTGGAACGCCCGGCATGATCGAGGCCGTGGACCGGACGCTGATCATGGGCTTTTACGACGACGTGGCGATCCGTGTCGGCGAAGAGGGAGATGTTTCGCGGATCGATATCCGGTCGGCTTCGCGGTTCGGCCGCGGCGACATGGGCCGCAACGCGGAGCGAGTGCGCGAGTTGATGAAGGAAATCCAGGCGCGTCTCGATTCCACGGTTCCGACCGCCCAGGATGCGCGTCAGGCCGGAAAGCGCGCTAAGCAGGAGAAAGCGGACGGTCCCAAGTCGGAGAACCGTCGCAGGTCACGAGACCGCGGGCAATGAGATGCTCGACGTGGGCTTGCACGGAAAGTGCCGCGGCTCGCGTCAGCTTCTGGTCGATCGTCGGATAGATCACGGGCACGATCGATTGAATGGTGCCGACGCCGCCGCGAATGGCTTCCAGGATCGACTGTTCGCGCCAGCGCCGATGCAGCAAATAGGCTTTGACGGAGCGTTGAGGTTCGTCGACGCGCCCGCCGTGTCCGGGCAGATAAAGGTTCTCGGGCCGCTCCAGTAAAATCTGCAGCGAGGACACGTAATCGGCCATCGAGCCTTCCGGCGGGGCAACGAGCGTGGTGTTCCAGGCCATCACGTGATCACCCGAAAACAGAATGTTGCGGCCAAGCAGGGCGAAGCAGAGATGATCTGGCGCGTGCCCGGGCGTGTGGATCGCTTCGAGGCGCCACTCCTTCTCCTCGATCACGTCGCCATGGGCGATTTTCACATCGGGGGTGAAAACGTAGTCGATGAATTCAGAGCCTTGCGGATTGACGGAAGGACCTTCGGGCGGAATCTCGTCGCGTCCGTAGCCCAGGATCTGCGCGCCGGTTTCCTCCTTGAGGGCGTTGGCGCCATCCACGTGATCGCGGTGGGCGTGCGTGATGAGGATCTGGCGGATCTGGCGCCCGCCCGCCGCATTCAGAATTGCAGCAAGGTGGTCGGGATCGAGCGGGCCGGGATCGATCACCGCAAGCTCGGTCATGCCGACGAGATAGGTGTTGGTGCCCTTGAAGGTTAACGGGCTCGGATTGTTGGCGACGATGCGAACGATGCCGGGGCTTACCGGAGCCGGCCGGTCGTACTCGAACTCCATGGACGTCTTGAACTGCAACTCGTGGGACATCGGAACCCGGCTTTTGTTTCGGGCCGGAGGTTAGTCGATCCCGGAAGCGGTGCCTAGGCGGCGGCCGGTCGCTTCTGCCGATGTCCCGGATCGGCGGTCAAGGTGCCTCGAAGCCGATGTTTGCAGGGCTGCAGCGCGGAATGCGATGTAGAGCGCCGCACCCGCGATGACAGCTTCGCGGGCGCAGGCTCAGGGCGATCGGCGAGACGATCCTGCAACGCTCGTACTCGCGGCCTTTAAATCAGAGATTGAGCTGATAGGTGTGCGCGAGCCAGCTGTAGGCACCGGACCCTTTGCGCTCGATGTAGCCCACTGACGGAAACGGCATGTGGTAGCCGATCACGGGAATGCGGTCGGTGGCGAGCATGTCGAATACGCGCTTGCGGGTGGCGGCACCTTGCTCCTTGTCGACATCGAACACGCAATGCCAATCAGGCCGCATCAGTGAAGCGACCTGATGGTGGGCGCAGTCGCCCCAGAAGTAGATCGCCTGGCCTTCGCTCTCGATGTGGAAGTTCAGATGCCCGGGCGTGTGTCCGTAAGCTTCGAGCGCGCGGATTCCGGGCACGACTTCGTCGCCGGGCTTCAGGAAGGTGAACTTGTCGGCGAGGGCCCTGGTGTTGGCGCGGAAGACGGCGGCGAGCTTCTCAAGCTCACCCGTATGCTTTCCTTCGGGCGCCCAGAAATCGTATTCGATCTGCCCGATCACGTAGCGAGCATTCGGGAAGAGGGGCTTTCCGGCTTCCATCATGCCGCCGACGTGATCGGGGTGGCCATGGCTCAACACGACGATGTCGATGTCCTCGGGCTTGATGCCGGCGGGCGCGAGACCTGCCGCCAGCCATCCGCCGTTCGGGCGCGGCACGAAGCCGTTCTCGCCGTTACCGGTGTCGAACAGCACCAACTCGCGGCCGGTGTTGATGACGGTCGGCGAAAATCCTGGCTGGTATTTGGCTTCCGGCAGGAGATTGTCTCGCATCAGCTTCCGGACGTCGGCCTCCTCGGCGTTCCCGCCGATGATCGGGTAGGGGCCATCGATGAAGACTTCGGAATCGGTGATCACCGTCACCTCGAAGCTGCCTACTTTGTAGCGCCAATGCTTGGGCTGCCAGGCGCCTAGCCTCGCTTCGGTGGCGCCGGCTGGAACGGCGAGACCGCCCGCAAGAAGGGGGGCGGCCGTCAGTGCTACCGTGGAGGCCAGCAGCTTACGGCGGTCGATCGCGAAATCTCTGTTCGACATTGAGGTCATCTCCTCGAATTGCTATGCGCGTTTGAGGAGACGCTAACTTTCACGGGAGCACCGCGCTTGTACGAACGTGCTACAGCCGCTGCCGACCCTGTTCCGCCGATCTGGCATCTCGACCCGGGGCGCGGGCTTTTCGTTGGTCCGCTGACTTACAATGCGCCGCACGCCCATAGCGTGCCGGTCTATCTGGCCGGGGTTTACGACGCGTTCCGTATCCGTATTGGCGAGGGGGCGTGGCGCTGGTGCCGGACCGCCGTTCTCCCTGCAGGCGTCCGCTACGAACTCGATGTCGGCGGAAGCCCGCTCGCCGTGCTTTATCTCGAACCTGCCGAGGCTGGTGTCGGGGCGCTTTTGCCGTTGGTTGGCGACGGGTACGAGGAAGCCGGAGGCCTGGTGGGGCAGGCGGGTGAGATTGTGCTGATCCGCGAACTCTATGAAGCCCGCGACGGCGCAAGCCATGTTAGTGCAGCGCTCGACAGTCTGCTCGGCTATGGCAAGCGGCGCGCCCAGCGCGTCCTCGATCCCAGGATCTCGCTCGCGGTTGCGAGCCTTTCGGCGAACGCGTCGGATGGCGTCCCGGCGGTGGAAGCGGCCCGCAAGGTGGGGCTTTCATCGTCACGATTTCAGCATCTCTTTGCCGAGGAGATCGGGGTTCCGTTTCGCCGTTTCCGAATCTGGCAGCGACTACGCGCGGCTATTGGAGAAGCGGCTGCGGGAAGCACGTTCACCGCTGCCGCGCATGTGGCCGGCTTTTCCGACCAGGCCCACTTTGCGCGCGAATTCCGACGCACGTTCGGCGCTCCGGCCTCACCGAGCCTGCGCAATGTGCGGCGTGTCACACGTACGCCTTCGAAGCAGGTGTAAGCAGGTGAAACCGGGCGCTTCGGGCAAGAGTTGAGACTGGCGGAGCCGGCTTGTGGCGATCGCGGCATTTGTCTTGTGATCTCGGGAGGAAAGTTCTTATCTTTTCGAGAGAGCAGCGGCAGGTTCCGGTCGCGCGACGCTCGCCCCCGAAGGCAGGAGGACGTGATGAGCTGGCAGCCTTGCGAGGACCCTAAGCCGGGTGATGCGATGTCCTGCGATGCGATCGAGCATATTATCGTGCCGCGTGTTCGGGATCTCGGCGGGTTCGAGGTCCGGCGTGCGCTTCCGGCCGCTGCCAAGCAGATGGTTGGGCCATTCATCTTTTTCGATCAGATGGGACCGGCCGAGTTTCTGATTGGCACGGGTATCGACGTGCGGCCGCATCCGCATATCGGGCTCGCCACCGTCACCTATCTCTTCGACGGTGAGATCATGCATCGTGATAGCCTCGGCACCGAGCTTTCCATCCGGCCCGGCGAACTCAACTTGATGTCGGCCGGAAGCGGTATCGTGCATTCGGAGCGAACCAGCCCCGAAGAGCGCGCGAAGGGGCCGCGGCTGTTCGGCATCCAGGCCTGGGCGGCCCTGCCGAAATCGCACGAGGAGTCCGCGCCGACGTTCGCCCACTACGAGGCGTCGGCGCTGCCGCGCATCACGGGCGAAGGCAAGACCGTGCGGTTGATCATGGGCAGCCTATACGGGGCAAGTTCTCCGGCGGAATTCCCGCACGACTGCTTCTATGCCGAAGCCGTGCTGGCGCCGGGTGCTGTCCTGCCGCTCGATCCCGACTACGACGAGCGGGCGATCTACGTGGCTGCCGGGGAAATCGACATTGCCGGGCAGACGTTCGGGGCTGGCCGGCTGCTCGTGTTTCGGCCCGGCGACAGAATTTCGATCCTGGCGACCGCCATGTCGCGCGTTATGCTGATCGGAGGCGAGCCGATGGACGGTCCGCGCCATATCTGGTGGAATTTCGTTTCCTCCTCCAAGGACCGCATCGATGCGGCCAAGGCGGATTGGAAAGCGCGGCGTTTTGCGCCCGTTCCCAGCGACGGAGAAGAGTTTATCGCGTTGCCGGAGTAGTTTGTTCCCGGTTGTCTCACGCCGTGGGTCAAAAGATGCCAGTATGCGGGACGCGCGATCGGCGCTACCAATATAGCGACAGCCCCAAGCTCATATTTAAGACTTACAGCCCCCAGCCGGAGAAACTTCATGTCACAGAATCCCTTCGAAATCCCTCAGCAGATGCGTGACCTGGCTGAGAAGAACGTCGATCAGGCCCGTGCGGCCTATGGGCAGTTCATGGATGCGATGACGCAGGCGATGGGTTTCTGGACCAAGTCGCTGCCCGCCAACGAAGCTTCAGCCGGGTTCCGCGCTGTGCAGGATCGAGCAACGAAGTTCGCCAAGCAGAACGCGGAGGCCGCATTCGCGCTCGCCAGCGATCTGGCCAGCGCGAAGGACGTTCAGGAGGTTCTGGCCCATCAGAGCCGTTTCGCCCAGGCGCAGATGCAGGCCTATGCGCTCCAGGCGCAGGAACTGGGCCGGCTGGTCGCCGAAGCCATGCAGGGGCTGCAAAAGAGGTAAACACCTCTCACTTCAAATTCGGGCTGGGTGGCTTTGGCTGCCCGGCTTTTTTTGTGCTCGGATGCTAGCGGCTCACGAAATCGGCTTGCGCCGGAGCAGCGAGGCGGGCGGCGGCTGGCCGCCCTGCTTGAGGGCGGTCACCACCTGGGCGCGTTTCGGCGCAACCTTGACGGCGGGACCGGTAAATTTAACGCCGATTTCCTCGCCCTTTCGCCAAGCCAACGTGCAGGGGATTTCGAGGCCATCCGTGTCGATCGCGAGGTCGAACGTTTCGGGCATCGCGACATCCTTTGAAACCCGGAGGCGCGCGCCGGTGTCGGAGATGTCGCGGAGCGTAGCCGACAACGTCGAGGTGCGGCCATTGAAGATGATCAATGCGCCCTTGAGCGTCCGTTTTCTCGCTGCACGCCGTTTTTCGGGATCGTCCATCGTCTGCCCGATAGAGGACTGCTTTATGTTGATTATAGCATCAATACGTTTACGGCAGATCCGCAAATGCCGTGAACCCGTGATGCAAAAACGCGCAGAAATGGCTAAGGGCGCTGAAATCTGTCGCACGCTGCCGTGCGAAGTTGCTCGGACAGTCCAAGCCTGATCGAGGCGGTGGATATAGCTTGCTCGCCCAGATGGAGCGACCTAGGTTGCGGCGAATGGGGCGTTCCAGCGTGTATCCAAGGGGCATTTACGATGGACTGGCAGTATCTTCCGCGCGACGTTTCCAGGTGGATCCGGCGCACGACGGGGACCTTTGGAAAGGTGAGCGGCCGCCTGGACCGCAAGAGACCGGACAAGCCGCTCGCGCTCCGGAGTGAACATGTTGCGTCCGCCAAAATCTTCGCGTCGCGATACGACTACATCGCAAGCCTGCCGAAGGGTGGCGTGTGCACGGAGGTGGGCGTCCAGAATGGGAAGTTCTCGGCCTTCCTCCTGGAGACGATTAAACCGGAGAAGCTCCATCTCATCGATTTGACCTTCGCCAAGCTGCGCAACCCGGCGGTGCGCGAGAACCCAGCCGTGGTGCTCCACGAGGGCGATTCCGCGCAGACCCTGAACAGCTTCCCGGACGGCCATTTCGACTGGATCTACATCGATGCCGGCCATCTCTATGAGAACGTCCGGGCGGACGCGACTGCGGCGGCTCGCAAGGTCAAGCCGGGCGGGCTCATCATCTTCAACGACTACATCATCTGGTCGCACCATGAGGGCTTCGCCTACGGCGTGGTTCAGACCGTGAACGAGATGTGCGTCAACGAGGGGTGGGAGATGGTCGCGTACTGTCTGCAGGAGAACCTGTACTGCGACGTTGCGCTGAGAAAGCGGACGTAGGATCGCGCGCTAGCGGCTCGGCGCGCGTGCGAACGTGCCGCTTCATGGTGCGGAATGCAGACAGGTTGTGTGAACCGTACCAGCACCTTGCGAGCACCCTCGGAGCAGTGTACAGGGTCGCCTGATTGGGACGTAGCCAAGTGGTAAGGCAGCGGATTTTGATTCCGCCATTCGGAGGTTCGAACCCTCCCGTCCCAGCCAATTTTCAATAACTTAGCCGATTTCTTCCGGGCCGTTTCCGCTTTTGCGCGGCGGCCCGTTCCCACTCCCGCCCCCTTTTCGTTCTTCAGCGGCGCTTCCGGCCGCGCCCCTCGATGTAGTCTCGGCGCTTCGTCATGGCCTGTTCTTCCTGCCGTTCGTTCCGCTTCACGTAGAGCCGAGCAGCCTGGGGCGTCGCGTGCGTCGAGTGGGTCATAGCCTCCTGCTCGGTCAGCTCGGCGTCTAGCTGGTTCGCCAGATTTGGCATCCATCAACTTCGTGGGGAGGTTCGAAATTGACGCAAGGGGGGTCCGATAGTTCGACTGCGTTCGTGGCTTGAGCTTCGTGAAGCCTTGTGAGTGCCCGATAAGGGCAAGGGCATGAGGGTGGACAAGCCGCCAGATTACTCTGTCGTCTGTTGACCGTAGTCCGTCGAAGCGTCCACTTTAGCGAAGGACATTCGGAAACCGGCCATGACCGAAACCTCCATATCGGCCTATCAGTTTTTGATTGAAACGATCCCGAAGCTTTCCGATGCCGAACACCCGGTCGTGCTGGATTTCGGTTGCGGGAAAGCTCCGCTCGTTTCCATGGGGCTAGCCCAAGGCCTGGATATCTGGGGTGCGGATAATTTTAGCTACCGAGACGAATGGAAGCCAAAGGCCGAAGCAGCTGGCGGGAACCGAGTTCTTGATATTCAAGACGGCGTCCTTCCCTTCCCAGACTGCCATTTCGATGTCGTCATCGCGAACATGGTTTTCGAGCACGTCCACGATCCGGTGCCGGCGCTCCAGGAAATCGCCAGAGTGTTGAAACCAAGAGGCCGGTTCCTTGCCTTGTTCCCGGTGCAGGAGACGTGGTTCGAGGGGCATCTGGGCCTATACTTCCCGCACTGGTTTTCGGGCTACCCTCGCATTCAGCGAACCTACATGACCCTTCTCTATCGACTCGGATTTGGTTTCCGCCGTTCGAGCTTCGGAGATTGGGTCACAACACGTCAGAGAGACCTAGGAACCTCAATTGTCTATCATCGGGAGGCTGACGTTCGGGCCTGGTGGGAAACCGCCTTTGGCAACGCACCCAAGGATCTGTCTCAGGCCTACATGCGCGCTCGGCTCCCTAGGCTCACGTTTCTGCCAGATTGGCTGCTGTCGGCGGTCTGCCGTCGTCGTGTCGGACTCGTCCTGCTGACCGAACGAGCCTAGAACGCTCTCCGCTCGTAAGTCACCCTAGCTCGCCATCCAACCTGACAACCTTCGCCTGCGAAGGTCGCTCGGCCACGCCCCTTTTCGCGCAATGATTTGGCAAGCAGCTCCCGGACAGATGGCCTTGGCTCTCGGGCCGGATGGGCCGCGAAATGGGTGGCATCCGCTCTATCAGTGGGCGGAATTGCGATCTTTTTGACTTCCTGCTCCCAAAGCAGGCGCTCTACAGCATTGCCTCCTTTGTTTTCAGGCTGCTGAACGGAGTTGCCGGTGAGCTGCGAGATGAGCTTGCCCTGGCCCGGACCTGTCGCTATAAAGCCGCCTCGCGCTTCGGTTTTCCCTACGGGTGCCGCGGCGCGGTCTCATGCCTCGTCTAGAGCGTGATCGTTTTTGGTTGCTTCAATCAAAAACATGAAACACGATCTACATCATGAGTTTAGGCCATATGGAGCCCGTCGAGCCGGATCGGTTTGGCGTGGTTTTAGGTCTTGGACACGAAGGTCGGGCGGAGCGTAGCGCAGCCTGGTAGCGCACTTGCTTCGGGAGCAAGGGGTCGGGAGTTCGAATCTCCCCGCTCCGACCAGTGTCCTCTTCAGGCCGGACAGGTTTCGTGTCCGGCGCAGCCAAGAATGAAAATTTGCTGGGTGAGCCTGGGGCGAGGTACTGGCGGTGCGTGGGCGCTTTCGGCCAGGGGCTTGAGCCGTCCTATCGTTGGAATTGCGAACCGGCGTGGGCAGAATGCTCGCGCTCTGGCGGCGATCGCTGGCTTTTCGAGGATAGCGCCCTGGTTCTAGGCGTTTGAGCGCCGCGCCGACCTAAGGATTGTGCTCGGGATACTGCGGATCGATCAGGCCGATGATCTCCATTTCGGTCACGAGCATCAAAAAACGGCTTCTCGTCAGAGGTCCCAGCTCGGACCACGGGCGGTACTGATCGAGCCCATAGAGGGCACGCATGTCCTCATAGACCTGCTCGGCAAGCTCTTTGCGCGGGACAGTATTCATAGGGTCATCCGGCTCAGTGTCTCTGCAACCGTCGGCAACACGTGCGCGGAACGGATTTGGCGAAAGTCCAATGTTATAGGGGCGGCGCCGATAGGGCGCTTTGACCGTGAGCAAACGTTGCCGAGGCGGAGCTAGGGCGCGTGTCGCCTACCAGACGCCGCGGGTGAGGCCGGTCGCGAGGTATCCCCAGAGCGTTGGCGGGAACCATTTTCGGGACGGAAGATCGACCGTTCTTGGTGCGAGGCGGCCGGCGAGGGCGTCCTCGATGGCGCGCGCGAAGAGTGGAAGCGCGGCGGCGGCCTGGACGTACTGATAGGTGGCGATGGTGTCACCCGGCGTGAAGCTCACCGCGGACTGATAGAGTACAGCGCCAGTGTCCACACCCTCATCGACTAGATGGATGGTGATGCCGGCGTTCCCTGCGTCGCCGGTTGCGAGCGCCCAGTAGGCGGGGTCCTGGCCGCGATACTTTGGGGTGATGCCGGCGTGATAGTTGATGAACGGCGCGGAAACGGCCGCAAGCGTTTCGCGCTTCAGGAGCCGGGTTCCGTAGACGGCGACGACAGCCGGGGTGAGTTTCGCCAGATGCGCGCGGCAGATCTCGGAGTTGACCGACGGAACGGTCAGCACCGTGACGAGCGGATTGAGGTTGATATCGAGAGCGTGGGCGCTGAGAACGCGGGCGAGGCGTTGCCTGCGGCGGGGATCAAGCCTCAGCGCAAAACCGAGTGCGACCTGGCCAGCGGCTTTTATCGGGCCAAGCAGGCGGATCCGCCGACGGATGACCGCAGACCTGCTTTCGGGGTCCTCGGCGATGACCGTCAGCGGCCCGAGCCTCGCGGCGAGGCCGTTGACGACGGCACGGCTCAGGAGACCTTGCGCCGTGAGCACGACGATGCGATGGCGGATCTCGTGGGGGCTCGTTGTTTTTTCGACGGGCTCGGGGCTCGTGTCCACGTTTGTCCCCACCGCGGTCTCTGATCGCCGCTGAGTTTCCGATCGAGACAGTGTGGATGAGCGCGCCTAACTTTCCGTGTATTCAGCTTCGGGATGACTGCTCGCCGGACCGGCGTGATGGGATCAAGGGAGCGACGATGACCGTAGTACTCATTCACGGTGTGCCAGACACGGCGCGCGTGTGGTCGCGCCTGACGCCGCTACTTCCAGATCGCGAGGTGGTCTCGTTGTCGTTACCCGGGTTCGGATGCGCGGTGCCTTCCGGCTTTCAGGCCACGAAGGAAGAGTATGCCGATTGGTTGGTCGCGGCGCTCGAAGCGATCCCGGCCCCGCGCGATGTGATCGCGCACGATTGGGGCTCGATCCTGATGCTGCGGGTGGTGTCACTTCGCCCGGATCTCATTCGTAGTTGGGTCGGAGGTGGGGCGCCTTATTCGGCCGACTACACGTGGCATCCGACGGCACGGCTCTGGCAGACGCCGGGAGCGGGAGAGAAGGCAATGGATCGGTTCACGCCCGAACTCGCGGGCGAGATGCTGAAGCGGGCCGGCGTGCCGGAAGCCGAAGCACAGGCCGCCGCGGCCGATATCGACGCACGCATGAAAACTTGCATCCTGGCGCTCTATCGGTCGGGGCGGGATGTGTTCCGCGAATGGGCACCGGATCTTGCCGGGCACGACGTTCACGGCGTTCCGGGGCTGGTGCTGTGGGGTGAGAGCGATGCCTACGCGGGTCCGGTTTATGCCGACAGGATTGCGGAGGCGACGGGTGCGCAGGTCGTCCGGCTCGATTGCGGGCACTGGTGGCAGGTCGAACGGCCCAAGGAAGCGGCCGATGCCATCGTGCGGTTCTGGTCGGCTGTGGGCGCCTGAAGAACTACGGCGACGTTTTGGGGCGGCGTGCTCCGGTGACAGCGGCCTTCAGCGTTTCGGGGACCGGCTCGTCCAGGATATCGTTAAAGGCCGTTGCAAGGATCGCGCGCGTCGCGCGGAAGATCTCGTACTGGCGGCGGAGGGCTTCGTCGTTGCGGACGGCTTCCTGCACTGTCGCTGCACGGGAGGCATCCAGTTCGCCATCGGCGTAGGCCATGATCAACTCGTCAGGTATTGCCGCGATCATTTTCCCTTCCGTCCGGCCCCAAAACGTGCCGGCCGTCTCCCTCGTCGCGGGGCGCCAAGCCCCGCCGCTTTCTCCAATCCAGAACGAAGCAGACATGACACCTCCGTCGGTCGGAAAGCCCTGGGTTACAGATTTAAAGACCGCCGGTTGAACGCAGCATGAATGGGTTTCGTTGCATTGGAGGCGGCTGCGTGGGGTGCCTATTCGGTGCGCGCCTGCCGTCCGGCCTCGTTTTAGGGGGGAAAGTATGCAAATCTCGCGGTCTCTCTCGTTGGTTAGAGGACCGTGCGATGGGCAAAAAAACGAGCAAGTCCGACAAGCTGGGCAAACGCGAACAGCTCAATCTCATTCTTGCCGAGATTGCGAAACTCAAGGGCGAGATCAAATCCCTCGGCAAGCAGCAGGTGGCGCTGGTCGCGCAAATCGGCAAGCTTTCGCCGGCGGGGAAAACCCGGACTCAGCCGAAACAAAAGACAGCCAAGGTGGCGCCGAAGGCAAAAGGCCGCGCGCAAAAGGTCAGCGCGGCGCCCAAGCGCCCCGTTCTCGTCGCGCGGGCTGAGGCGCCAGTGTCAGCGCCTCGAACCGCTACGCAATGATTGGGTGATTGAAGGTCGTGACGAGGCTACCGCCTCGTCGTCTTTTCAGGCGGCAACGCCGCGGCGCTTGGCGGTGAAAATACGGCGCCATGTCATGAACGGACGGATCTCCGTCACTTGGCCGTCGGCGAGACGCGCGAGCGGCCAGGTGCCGTGCTCGTTGGCGATGATCGCTGCGCTTACCCAGCGCTCCATAACATCCTCACCCGCAGCGGACGGCCGCCAGACGCGGTATTTGATTTCGAGAATGTCGCCCGTATCGAGACCTTCGAAGTTGGCTGACATGCTGTCGCTCCTCATTTTGCGAATCCGTCAGTGAGGGCGACCATAGTCGCTGTCCGTCTCAGTTTTTTGGCGACTTCCGGGCGAGAGAAGGGGGATGCTGTGACCGCTTATTGGGCACGGTTTCCAATATTGCGGATGTGTGACAGGCGTGCGCGGCGAAATGGCGCCGCGCACCGGAAAGGTCTTTCGTTGACGGGGGTTAATGCTGGGCTGATAGATAATTCCGTCCTTTGCTTGTCACTCGACGCTTTGGGCAAACTTCTCCCACGGACTTGGAAGGGGACGCTTACTGAGCGTTCCCTTTTTTTTATGTGCGCCGCGTGCGCTCCGCTGCGATCGTCCGTCATCGAACCGTCACCGCGGCGTCATCGGCTTGTCACTTGAATCCCCACAATCGCTGAGACGGCAAACCAAGGGGAGCGCGCAAGCCCGTGATCGAATGGACCGCCCTGGTGTTCGCAGCGGTGGCAACGCTGGTGCATATCGTATCGGCTCTGATGTCGCTTCGGCGCGTCCGGCGCGCCAGCTCCGCTCCCGTTTCTCTCGGCGCGCATCCCCCGGTCACGATCCTTCGACCGGTTTGTGGTCTCGATCCGTTCGACGAGTTGACGCTTCGCTCGACCTTCGAACTTGCGCATCCGCGCGTGGAGCTCTTGTTCTGTTCGGCGCGTGAACGAGATGCAGCGGTTCCGCTCGTTCGCAAGCTCATAGCCGCGTATCCGCACATCGATGCGCGGCTTCTGATCGGCGACGACAAGAGCACGCCCAATCCGAAGCTCAACAACATCATCAAGGGCTGGCAGCAAGCCAAACACGGCTGGATCGTTATTGCCGACAGCAACGTGCTGATGCCGCGCGATTACGTGAGCCGACTGTTTGCGGCGATGCGGTCCGATACCGGCCTCGTCTGCTCGCCGCCGATCGGCAGCCGGCCGTCCGGCTTCTGGGCCGAGGTCGAGTGCGCTTTTCTCAACACCTACCAGGCGCGCTGGCAGCTGGCGGCGGATACGATCGGGTTCGGGTTCGCTCAGGGCAAGTCGATGCTGTGGCGCAAGGATCTTCTGGACGGAGCGGGTGGTATTCGGGCGCTGGGCGTCGAGATCGCAGAGGACGCCGCGGCGACCAAAGTGGTGCGCGCGGAAGGTCTTCGCGTGCGTCTTGTCGATGCCCCGTTCGAGCAGCCGCTCGGCGCGCGGAACCGCCCGCAGATTCTCGATCGGCAGATCCGTTGGGCGCGGTTGCGGCGGGCGACTTTTCCGCTGTGCTATGCGCCTGAGCTGTTGTCAGGCAGCGTGCCGCCGCTGGTGGCCGCGGCAATTGCGGCGCCAATCCTGGATCTCGATGGTTTGTCCGCCGCGGCGTTGCTGGCGGTCATCTGGTTCGGGACCGAGGCGTTGCTCGCTCGCAGGGCTGGCTGGCATTGCAGCCTGATTTCGCCTGTCGCGTGGCTGGTGCGGGATATCGCGCTGCCCTTCGTCTGGCTCAAGGGCTGGACCGGCGACGGCTTCACCTGGCGGGGCAACGACATGACGGTCGCGGAACCCAGCGCGGCGACGGCGCAGACGCGGGTCTAGAGCATTTGTTGCTGTGTGGAGTTTGCGTCAGCCGCGACCGCGATAGGGCGGCACGCCCTGATCTGGAAGCCACGCGTCTTTGGGCAGGGTGCCGGTCTGCCAGAACACATCGATCGGGATGCCGCCGCGGGGATACCAGTAGCCGCCAATGCGAAGAAAGCGCGGTTCGAGCAACGCGGCGAGACGCTTTCCGATGGCAACCGTGCAATCCTCGTGGAAGGCGCCGTGGTTGCGGAACGAAGCCAGATAGAGCTTGAGAGACTTGCTCTCGACCAGCCAATCGGCCGGGACGTAGTCGATCACGAGATGCGCGAAGTCCGGTTGCCCGGTCACCGGGCACAGCGATGTGAACTCGGGCGCGGCGAAACGGGCGACATAGGCGGTGTCGGCATGAGGATTGGCGACGCGCTCGAGCAGTGCCTTCTCCGGGCTTTCCGGAATTTGCGAGGCGCCGCCCAGCAGCGTGATGCCTGTTGTTTCGCGACCCATCGCGCGGTGCTCCTCTGGAAGCTCTATTCTGCGGCGAGCGCGCTAGGGCGCGGCGTCCCGGTATAGATGCAGCCCTCATGGCAGCTGTCTCGCGAAACGTGGATTTCAGCGAGGCCGGGAACGCGGTTCTGCAGACGGTTCCAGAGCCAGATCGAGATGCGCTCGAGGGTCGGGAATTCGAGGCCCTCGACCTCGTTCAGGAGGCGATGGTCAAGCGCGTCGTGGGCTTCGGCGATGGCAGCGGAGAGATCGTCGAAGTGAAACACGAGGCCGGTTTCCGCGTTCGGCTCGCCGTCGATGACGACGCGCGCGCGGAACGAATGGCCATGCACCCGCGAATTGGGGTGGCCGATGGGAGCCGACGGCAGATAGTGAGCTGCCTCGAACAGAAATTCCTTATAGATGCGCATGGCGCTCAAATAAGGGATTTCCGCCGGAGATGCCACCCCCTGGGGTGAGGCAGGAGGCAGCGGGGGAACGGGCAGGGCGTTAACATGGGTGTCCGCCGCTCTTAAGGAATTCCAATCCGCTTGTGGGTTTGCACAGAAAGGCGCCAGAGCGGGTTGGCCTTGACGTAGGCCACGGCGGCGGCGGTGTTCTCGACCAAGCGAGGCCCGTCCATGGGGCTCAGGAAACGGCGCGGGAAGTCGAGGCCGGCCACGCTCTCGGGGGTGAGGTCGGGCTGGGGGTAAACCAGTTTCAGCTCGTCGCCCACGGTCTGGCGGATTTCGGTGCCGGCTTTCGGGCTGACGCAGATCCAGTCGAGGCCTTGGGGCAGGGGCAGGGTGCCGTTGGTTTCGATGGCGATGGTAAACCCATGCTCATGCAACGCATCGATTAGCGCAGGATCGACCTGGAGTGCCGGTTCGCCCCCCGTCAGGACAACGAAACGTTCGCCCGTCCCGCCCTGCCAGGCGGCGCACACGGCTTCGGCCAGTTCGGCGGCCGTTCGGAATTTGCCGCCGCCCTCGCCGTCGGTGCCGACGAAATCGGTGTCGCAGAACGTGCACTGGGCCTGATCGCGGTCCACCTCGCGGCCCGACCACAGATTGCAGCCCGCGAAGCGGCAGAATACGGCGGCGCGACCGGCGTGGGTGCCCTCGCCTTGCAACGTGTAGAAAATCTCTTTGACCGCATACATGGCACTGACCCGTGGGCTGTGCGCTGATCCCTAGAACGTCGCTGGCGGGTGTCAAGCGGCACATCGGCGCCGGCACGCTTCCTCGCTCCATTGAACCCGGATACAGCCTTATGCGTTTCCGTAAGTCTGGATCGCAAAGCGAGGTTCAATATGCAGTGTCCGATTTGCGGAGCCGAAGCCGAGGATCTGTCGTCCGGTGATTTCGACGGCCTGATGGTGGGCTGCAAGAGATGCGGCGACTATGCCGTGGCAGACCGTGCGCTCAACGGTTTTCTGAGACTGGATTTCGACGCGCGCGTTGCGGCGCTGAATGAGGCGAAGGCGGCGGCCAGCACCGGAGCGAGACCGGTTATAGCGTCCGCCGTTAGGGTGTGATGGGCCGCAGGCAACGGGCAGCTGGCAGGATCGTTCCTGCAACCTTCTTCCTGCCCGCGGCCGCTTTTGGTCTCAATGTCCCGATACTTCGCGGCGGCTCGCCTCGAACAGGAACCACAGGCGACGCTCGGTTTCGTCGATCCAGACATCGAGCAGGCTCGAGGTCGCGTAGTCGCGATGCTCGTCGGTGAGGCCATGGACCTCGCGCAAGCGCGCGACCAGATCCTTGTTGTCTTCCGCCAGCTCGGCCAGCATCCCTTCAGGATCCACGTAATCCGCGTCATTGTCTTTTACGTGCTGTAGGCGGCCGATTTGGCCGATGGAACGTAGCGTCGTGCCGCCGAGCTTGCGCACGCGTTCTGCGATGGGATCGGTCATGGCAAAGATCTGTCCGCCCTGCTCATCGAACAGCAGATGGTAATCGCGGAAGTGGGGACCGCTGACGTGCCAGTGGAAATTCTTGGTCTTGAGATAGAGCGCGAATACGTCCGCCAGCAATTCGTTGAGGGCGCCGGTGAGATCGCGAACGGCGTTGTCGCCGAGGCCGCTCGGCGTGGTGAGGGACGCCTTGCGGCGCTCTGCGGCCTTTTTCAGATCGGGCTTCGTCTCTGCCATGGGAGGCTCCATCGGGTGGGGGCTATCGGTGGCTAAGGTAGGGAGGCGAGGCGTGGAAAGGAAGCGCCCGCGTTCGCATAGCCTCATTGCGCCGTTAACGGTGCGGGCATCGGGCAGCGGGCAAACGGCTGGCAAAGCAGAGGCCTTCGGCAGCCGGCTGATGCTGGTCAGGGTGAAGCGGGAGCCTTGGCGTCTTGCCAGATTTTCCAGCCGTTGGCTCGTAGCTCGCAGGCGGGGCAGGTGCCGCACCCCCAACCCCAGGCGTGGCGCAGCGTCCGGTTGCCGAGATAGCAGGTGTGGGTTTCCTCGCGGATGAGGTCCACGAACGGTTGGCCGCCGAGCGCATCCGCCATGGCCCAGGTCCCCGCCTTGTCGACGTACATCAAAGGGGTCTCGATCGTGAACGGTTTGTCGAGACCGAGGGTGATGGCCTGCTCCTGGGCGCGGATGGTGTCGTTGCGGCAGTCGGGGTAGCCGGAATAGTCGGTCTCGCACATGCCGGCGACGAGGACGTTCATGCCACGCCGGTATGCGATCGCTGCGGCGTAAACGAAGAACAGGAGGTTGCGCCCTGGAACGAATGTCGAGGGGAGGCCGGCGCTCGACATCTCGATCTCGGTGTCTCGCGTGAGGGCAGTCTCGCTGATGCGTCCCAACTCGCCGAGCTCGATCTCGTGGTCGGGGCCGAGGCGAGAGGCCCAGGCGGGAAAAGTTTTTCGGATCGCATCGAGAACGACGCGGCGCTGGACAAGCTCCACCGCGTGGCGCTGGCCGTAGGCGATGCCGAGGGTTTCGACGCGCTCGTAGCGATCGAGTGCCCAGGCGAGGCATACGGTGCTGTCCTGGCCGCCGGAGAAGAGGACCAGGGCGCTGCTTTCTTTGCTCATAGGTTTCACAAGCTCTTTCCGTCGAACGGCTTGATCGCAAGCGTATCGGCATCGATCTCGTCAAGGCAGCGCACGTTGAGCGCCACCATTTCGGTGCCATCAGGCAGGCTGCCGCGGCCGAAGCTGCCGATGCCGCAGGCCGCGCAGAAAAGATGATGAATGACCTTCTTGCCGAATTGGTAGTCCTGGAGGATTTCGCTTCCGGAATGCAACGTGAAATCATGCGCGGGGACGAACGTCAGCAGACCGCCGTAGCGCCGGCAAAACGAGCAATTGCAGCTCATCGCCGCAGTAATGGTCGGGCTTTTTGCGGTATAGCATACGGCGCCGCAGTGGCAGGAGCCATGGTAAGTCTGGGTTTCGTCCATGGTTTGTGTGCCTTTGCTTCCTCAGGTTGTTGCGAGGGTGGGGTAGGAGGGCCTACCCAATGGGGTCTTTCCGTGTCTGGCGAACCCGGCTAAAACGCGCTCCGACCCGTTGTGTGATGCCTTCAATGGTCCATGCAACACCTATCCGTCCTCCCACAAAAAACTTTCTTCCATCATCCTCTCGAGGAACCGCTCATGACCGCCATCGTCGACATTCTGGGCCGCGAAATTCTGGACAGCCGCGGCAATCCGACCGTCGAGGTCGATGTCATGCTCGAGGACGGTTCCATGGGGCGTGCTGCGGTGCCTTCGGGCGCGTCGACCGGTGCGCACGAGGCGATCGAACTGCGGGATGGAGACAGCAAGCGCTATCTCGGCAAGGGCGTGCAAAAGGCCGTCGATGCCGTCAACGGCGAGATCTCGGACGCGCTCATCGGGCTCGACGCGGAAGATCAGCGCGGCCTCGACGCGGCGATGATCTCGCTCGACGATACGGAGAACAAGAGCCGTCTCGGCGCCAACGCCATTCTCGGCGTTTCGATGGCCGCTGCAAAGGCTGCCGCGGAAGCCGCTTCGTTGCCGCTCTACCGTTACGTGGGCGGCACCTCGGCCCATATTCTGCCGGTGCCGATGATGAACATCATCAACGGCGGCGCGCACGCGGATAACCCGATCGACATTCAGGAATTCATGATCATGCCGGTTTCGGCGCCGACCGTCTCGGACGCGATCCGGGTTGGGGCCGAGATCTTCCACACGCTGAAGAAGGCCCTGAAGGACGCCGGCCACAACACCGGCATCGGCGACGAGGGCGGCTTCGCGCCCAACCTCAAGAGCGCCGACGAAGCCCTGAGCTTCATCATGAAGTCGATTGAAAAGGCCGGCTACAAGCCGGGCGAAGACGTGGTGCTAGCGCTCGATTGCGCTTCGACCGAGTTCTACAAGAACGGCAAGTACGAGTTGGCGGGCGAGGGCAAGAGCCTCGATAGCGCCGGCATGGTGCGCTACCTCGAAGACCTCGCGACGCGCTTCCCGATCATTTCGATCGAGGATGGCATGGGCGAGGACGACTGGGCCGGCTGGAAAGCGCTGACGGATGCCATCGGCAAGAACGTGCAGCTCGTCGGCGACGATCTGTTCGTCACCAACACCAAGCGTCTTGCGCGCGGCATCAAGGCGGCGACGGCGAACTCGATCCTGGTCAAGGTCAACCAGATCGGCACGCTGACCGAGACGCTCGACGCCGTGTCGATGGCCCAGCGCGCGGGCTACACTGCCGTCATGTCGCATCGATCGGGCGAGACCGAGGATTCGACGATTGCCGATCTCGCAGTCGCGACCAACTGCGGGCAGATCAAGACGGGTTCGCTCTGCCGCTCGGACCGCCTCGCGAAGTACAATCAGCTGATCCGTATCGAAGGCGAGCTGGGCGATGTCGCGGTTTATGCGGGCAAGAGCATCCTGCGCGGCGATCGCGCCGTGGCGTAAACGGCGAGGCAACGCGCGTAAAATTGCGGCGCCCTGCGAGAGCAGCGGCGCCGTTTTCGTTGGTGATCACAGCGAGCGGGACTGGCGCGGCTTCCTGATGGCTCCATGAAAATCCAGGCCGGTACGGTGCTTTACCTCGTCTTAAGGTGATCCACGTAGGATCACTTCGTTCCCGGTTTCTCATAACGCGTAACGTCGAACATTCGTGCTGCGTCAGAAAACATATGATGGGCGAGCCAGGTCGCGGCAGGCGCTGGTGTTGCTTCTCTGCCTCGGATTGACGGCCTATTTCGCCTATCACACCTTGAACGGCCGCCACGGCTTCGAGGCTCGAGACCGGCTGCTGGAGCGCGAAAGCGCTCTGCAGTTCGAGATCCAAAGCCTCGAGGCTGTGCGCGCCAAACTCGAGCGCGATGTGGCGCTGTTGCGGCCGGATCTTCCTGATCCTGATTTCGTCGAAGAAATCGCCCGTGAGGTGCTCGGCTTCGCCGACCCTCGGGATCGTGTCGTCGTGGACAATTCCCCAGCCGGATAGCCAAGTCGTTACCCCCGGCCTTCCAACCACTCTAGTCATCGCTCATGTCGTGCTTATGTTCGCGGTGCGCTGAACCTGGGCGCGCTTCGTTGCGCCGCAACATGAGGGATGCTGGCTACGGGGCCATTTCGTCGTGTAAGTTTTGTCGTTCGATGGCAGAGAATAGGAAGAGAATAGGAGCTGCGCGCGGCTCAGAATCTGTTGTCAAAACGATTTCCGATCGCACCTGAGACAAAAGACCCGAAGTGCACGAGGAGCCAAGATGAAGGGGAAGCCTTTTGGTCCGGTTGATGGAGAGAACAGCTTGTTCTCGCCGGACGAGGAGGTTGCGGCTTATCGTGCCATGCTGTTGATCCGCCGTTTCGAGGAAAAGGCCGGTCAGCTCTACGCGCTCCAGGCGATCCACGGCGTCTGTCCGCTTTCCATCGGGCAGGAGGCGTCCATCGTCGGCATGATGATGGCGGCGCGGGACACGGATCCTGTGATCACCGGCTATCGCACGCATGGCCCACTGTTGGCGCGCGGCGTCGATCCCGGGCGCCTGATGGCGGAGTTGCTCGGCCGCAAGACCGGTATTGCCCAGGGGAAAGGCGGAACGGTCAGGATGTTTGCGCCCGAAGAAAAGCTCTACGGCGGGCACGGACGTGCCGGGCTCGGTGCCACGATCGGCGCAGGCCTTGCCTTTGCATCACGCTATCGCGGCGACGACGCCGTCACGCTCTGCTTCTTCGGCGATGGCGCGGCCTCGCGCGGGCGCGTGGCAGAAGCCTACAGACTGGCGGCCAGGTGGTCGCTGCCGATCGTGTTCGTCATCGACAACAACACTGCGGCGCCGGGGGCCAGCATCGCGCTGGGCCAAATCCCCTCCGCGCTTGCTTCAAGCGGATCCTCATCGGCCATTCCCGGCGAGCAGGTCGACGGGATCGACGTGCGGAGCGCGTTTGTTGCGGGTCGCCGCGCTATCGCGCGCGCACGTCAGGGGGGAGGCCCGACCATCCTCGAAATGCTGACCTACCGGTATCGCGGTCATGGCGGCGGGCCGGCGCGTGTCGGTGCCTCGGAGCGGCGCATCGAGGACGCCGATCCGGTTTCAAAAGCACGGAGCCGCATCCTCGCGTCTGCCATTTTGAGCAGCGATGCCCTGAAGGCGCTCGAAAAGGAGATCAAGGAGACGGTCACGGCCGCGGCTGCGGCTGCGCGAGCAGCCCCTGTGCCAGATCCATCCGATCTCTTCACATGCGTCGAGGCATGAGGCACCCCATGCGTCGCGAAATTCTCATGCCGCCGGTGACGCCGTCCATGACGGATGGAAAGATTTCGCGCTGGCACGTCGCGGAAGGGCAGGCAGTGGCCGCAGGCGATCTCCTGGTCGAGATCGCGACCTCCAGCGCAACCGTAGAGATCGAAGCAGAAGACGAGGGGCGTGTCGAACGCATCCTGTTTCCGGCAGGAACCGAAGGTGTGAAGGTCAACACGCCAATTGCCATTCTGCTCAACGCCGCGCGTGACGCGCAGCGTCCGTCGCTTGGGCAGCCACTTTCCTTCGCTGCGCTTGATCCGGCGCTGGAGGCGCCGAAACTTCCGGTACGCCCGGCCTCGCCGCACTTGGAAGGCGCCGGCCGGAGCTACCGGGAAGCGTTGCGCGATGCGCTCGCTGACGAGATGCGGCGTGACAAGGATGTGTTCCTGATCGGTGTCGACGTCGCCCAGAACAGAGGGGCGCCGAAGGTTGCGCAGGGCCTGCTCGATGCGTTCGGTCCGTCGCGCGTGGTTTCGGTGTCGTCGATCGAGGAGGCCGTGCTCGGTGTTGCGGTCGGGGCTGCGTACGCGGGTTTGAAGCCGGTTGTCGAGCTTCCGTCGTGGGGGGCTTCGTTCGAGGCGTGGGCGCCTTACGTGGCGAGCGCGGCCGAGACGTTCTTTCTCTCGGGAGGGCGCCTCCCCGTGCCGATCGTGCTGCGGGGGCCGAATGGGTTCGCTCCTGGCCTGACCGGACAAGATGCGCGTTGCGTTGCTGCGCAACTCGCGCAGATCCCCGGACTCAAGGTTGCCCAACCGGCGACTGCGTCTGCAGCTTACGGGCTGCTGGCGGCAGCGATCCGTGATCCGGGCCCCGTCGCCGTGCTCGAGCATGATCAGCTTTATTCAGTCCGTGGGCCGGCCGAGCCTGAGGAGGTGCTGGCGCTTGGCGTGGCACGGGTTCGGCGGGCGGGGTCGGACGTGACCCTCGTGGCAGCCGGTCGCGCGGTGCTGCTGGCGCTCGAAGCCGCAAGCTTGCTCAGCGCAGAGGGTGTCGAGGCGGAGGTCGTCGATCTGATGAGCGTGCGCCCACTCGATCGGGATGCGGTTGCGGCCTCGGTGCGGCGTACCGGGCTACTGGTCACGCTCGAAGACGGCTGGGGCGACGGCGGGATTGGTGCGGAGCTTGTGGCCTCCATCGTCGAGCGCTGCTTTGCTGCGCTCAAAGCCGCACCGGTGAGACTTGCCGGCGCCGGGGTGCCGATGCCTTATGCGTCCGAACTGCAAACGCTCGCCCTTCCGACCGCGAAGCAGGTATTTCAAGCAGTTCGGGCATCCGTGCGCGGCGCTTAAGGCGCGCTTCGCGTCGGATTGTGCTGCTCCTTCAATGATTTCACGCGAAGCTCTCGTGGATCTCCTCGGGAAATCTGTGACGAATCGATTCGTGAGCGCGAAATACAGCGTTTTGCTTTTTGGTTTTACTGACAACACCTTGGATGCCTTGTGTCTTGCTCGCCACGGGGGCCTGCTTTCCACAGATTCGGGTCTGTCAATTTGGCCAATACACCGGCATTTTACGTAGGTCTTCTTGTTACGAGCTCGGCTTCGCCCTTAGACCTGGAGCACGTACAGGCAACACAGGCCACGGAAGTACGTCACGGGGGACATCATGAATAAATCGCCAGCACTCGTCATTGCTGCACTCGGCGCAACGCTTCTCGCCGGCTGCTCGTCGGACGGCAACCTTTTCGGCTCGTCGCTGACGACCCAATCGATCGGCACGAACGCCAACACAACGGCTGTCGCGGCAGCGCCGAGGGTCGATCCGGCCTGCTACTCGCTTTCACAGCGCATCGACACGCTGCGCAAGGACGGCCTGACCGATCGGCTTGAGAAGGCCTCAGTCGGCAAGTCGTCGACGGTTCAGATCAAGCGCGCCTCGCTTGCGCAGGCGGCCGAGCTCGACAAGGCCAACGCCGAATTCCAGGCCAAGTGCTCGGCCTTCGGTCCGAGGCCGCCGGTTCAGACGACCGCTCAGGTCGCGCCCGGGGCTCCGGTCGGGAATTCTTCGCAGGTCGTCTCAGCGACAGCTCCGCCGGTCGTGCAGCAAAACCGCTGATCTTTCGGCGGTCGTCCTGATTTCCGCTTGAGCCGGGCCGGACGCGTTGTCCGAACCGCGTGAATATGACAGCCGAGTTCTGTCCGCCGGTCCCCCGTGCTGGACAGGGTTCGGCTGTTCCGCGTAGGGTTCCGGATCGCGTATTGGCGGGGGATGTGACCCGTAGACGTTACTGCTGCAGGTCGGCCACACTTTTGCGCGAAAGGCCTGCTTAGAGCGGGCAGGGGTTCAACTGATTTGCCGAACACCCTACCTTGTCTGTCGATGGTACTTCGAGAGGGCTTTCGATCCATGATTGCGATGATGCGCGGTAGCGCATTTCGTCTTGCCGTGTTGGGCGCGCTGGGCGTTGCCGTTTCGGCTGGCGGCTGCGCGTCCGGTGGCGGCAGCGGACCGACCAGCAAGGCGTTGGCGAACGGCGAGTCTTGCGGCTCCATCAAACAGCAGTTGAACCGGCTCGATGCCAAGGGCGTTCCGTCCTCCGTACAGGCCGAAGCCGCCGGCAAGAAAATCAGCCCAGCGCAGAAGGCCGATGCCGACCTCTATAACCGCCTTTTGAACGACTATCTCGGCGCGCGCTGCCACGTCTGAGCCGACACCGCATCGGGGTGGGGGGCGTAGCCTCTATGACCGTTGCGGTTCCGGGCCGTCGCTCGCCGTGCGACTGCGGCCCCGTTTTTTCGCGAGCCCCTTGTACTCTTCCGATATAAATTCCGCCGAAGTCCGGTGCCTTGATGCGTGTGTGATCGACGCGTCAGGCCTCAAAGGGCGTGGGATGATCACTGTCTGAAAGACTTATGGCATTAAAGCCGGTCGGTAGAGGTTAGGGGAGTATTCGATGGACTACGTACAATTCGCAAGCGACAACAAGGCCTGGATCATCATGATCCTGAACGGCCTGGTCGCAGGCTGGCTTGCCGGGCTTTTGCTCGGCGGCGGCGGACTGATCCGCAACCTTCTTGTCGGTTTGATCGGCGCGGTGCTCGGCGGATATCTGGTTTCCGCGGGCTTGCTGACCGTGCCCTACGATTTCGACGCCATCATTCCTTATGGCAACCAGATCGCGGTTTCGACGGTCGGCGCGCTGATCGTGGTCATCGTGGCCCGTTTCCTCGGCGGGCGCTGAAAAGGCCTGTTTCACCACTAAAGTCGGAACGGACCTGGGTTGTCGTCGACTTGCGTGGTCTCGCATCGGCGCCGATCCGAGGCTAAACTCGCGTTAGAGCGAGTCCGGCAGAGGACGGTCATGGTCACACTCATCGATACGCGGGCGCCGCGCGACGGCGCCCAGCGCCCGCGTCACCCGGAGAAGGCGCATCGGCCCGATAAGCCGATGCTGCCGAAGCCCCCCTGGATCCGCGTGCGCGCGCCTTCGTCTGAGGGGTTTCTCGCGACGCGTGCGATCGTGCGCCAGAATGGCCTCGCGACGGTCTGCGAGGAGGCAGGTTGCCCGAACATCGGCGAGTGCTGGCAGAAGCGCCATGCCACGATGATGATCATGGGCGAGATCTGCACGCGGGCGTGCGCGTTCTGTAACGTAACGACCGGGCGACCCTTGCCGCTCGATGCGGGTGAGCCTCAGCGCGTGGCGGATGCGGTCGCGGCGCTCGGCCTCGAGCACGTGGTCATCACGTCGGTCGACCGTGACGATCTCGAGGATGGCGGAGCCATGCATTTCGGCTCGGTGATTGGCGAAGTGCGGCGGCGCGCGCCGGAGACCAGCATCGAGGTCCTGATCCCGGATTTCCTACGCAAGGACGGTGCGCTTGCGCGCGTCGTCGAGGCACGGCCGGACGTGCTCAATCACAATCTCGAAACGGTGCCGGGGCTTTACGTGCGCATTCGGCCGGGCGCGCGTTATTTCCATTCGCTGCGGCTTTTGCAGCAGGCCAAGGAAATGGATCCCTCGCTGTTCACGAAATCCGGCCTGATGGTCGGTTTCGGCGAAACGCGTGACGAGATCCTGCAGGTCATGGACGATCTGCGGTCGGCGGATGTGGATTTCCTGACAATCGGGCAGTATCTGGCGCCGTCGGCCAAACATGCCGAGGTCAAGCGCTACGTTCCGCCGGAGGAGTTCGAGGATCTGCGTAGGGTCGCGCTCGCGAAGGGCTTTCTCGTCGTGGCGGCGAGCCCGATGACGCGGTCTTCGTATCATGCGGGCGACGATTTCCGACGCCTCAAGGCTGCGCGGGCTGGTGGGCTCGCCAAGGCCTAGTCGCGCCTCTATCGCCCTCAGTTCAAGCACTTAGGATTGATCTCTTGCCGAGTTTCCGCACCGTTCGCCGCGTGCCGTTCACGTCGGAGCAGATGTTCGATGTCGTGGCCGATGTCGAACGCTATCCCGAGTTTTTGCCGCTGTGCGAGGGGCTCGTCGTGCATGAGCGCAACGGCGGAGCGACGGGAGAAGAGCTCAGGGCGACGATGACGGTCGGCTACAAGGCGATCACCGAACGCTTTACGACGCATGTCGTGCTGGATCGGGCGCAGAACCTGATCCGGGTGCGGAATCTCGACGGGCCGTTCACTCACCTCGAAAACCAATGGCGGTTCGAAGCGGCGGGCAGCGGGTGCGACGTGCATTTCGCAATCGACTACGCGTTCCGCTCGGCGATGCTGTCGCTGATCGTCGGGGCGGCGTTCGACAAGGCAGTGCGCAGCTATACCGACGCGTTCGAAGCGCGAGCTCGGACACTTTACGGATCGCCTGCCGGCGTGTGAGACCGATGCTTCACGCTTCAGACGAATAAGGTCCGAAGCGATCATGGTCCGTCCAAATTCAGTTGATGGCCTTGTCGCGGTTGCGGGCGCTGTCGAGACCCGAGGCGGTGTCGAGGCCGGTGACGCCGGTGAGCGTTGCGCTGTCGAGATCAGCATGGCTCAGGTCGGCGCCCGCCAGATTGGCGCCAGTCAGATCGGCGTGGCTGAGGTCGGCATTCTTCAGCTTGGCGCCGGCGAGATTGGCCCCTTTGAGATTTGCGAAGCGGAAGGAGACGTGGGTGAGATTGGCGCCCGAGAGGTCGGTGCCGCTCATGTCGGCGGAATCGAGCCGCGAGCGCCAGAGAACCTCGATGAAGCCGCTATCGTTTGCGGGAGCCAGCGTTACGCCCGACATCTTCGCCCCGGCAAAATTGCCGCCGATGAATACGCCGAACATGCGAACTTTGGTGAGATCGGCTCCTATGAAGCTCGGGGCTTCTCCGGTGCTGCTGCCGTCGAACGTCGTCGCGGTCGTGGGACGCAGTAGGCTCGCACCGGCGAGGTTGGCGCGATCGAACCGGGTGCCGATGGCATTGATGCGGTCCAGCTTCGCGGCGCGGAGATCGGTATCGCTCAAGTCTGCGCCGCTGAGATCGGCGCCGAAGAGGTTGGCTTCGGCGAGGCGCGCCTTCTTGAAGGCAAGGCCCGCGAGGTCGAGGCCTTCGAGATCGCGGCCGCTGAAATCGATGCTCGCGCCGGCGGCGGCCTTGTAGAGCTGTTCTGTGATCTGGCGTGCGGTGAAATCAGCGGCGTGGCTCGGCGCTGCCATGAGGGCAAGGAGGGAAGACGCAAGGAGCGGCATCGAGACGGAACGCAGAAAACTCGGCAAGGCGCACCTCTGTGCTGAAGGCCCGTTACTGGCGGAGGCAACAAGCTGACATCGTAGAAGCCAAGCCTTTGCCTGACCATCACCCATTACGTACGGGATCGGCAAAAGGATCTGCCCCTTTGAGACCGATGATTCACGCTCCGGACTGCTAGGGTCCGAAGCGATCCTGGTCGATGGGTCAAGCGCGGAGCGCGTCCTCCAGGATGGAAAGTGCCTCGGCAACGGTGTTGGTGCGGATTGTCGCGCGATCGAGGTTGCCGAAGCGGAATTCATGGGCCACGGCGGGTGTCTCGCGGATCGCCAGCCCAATGTAGACGAGGCCCACCGGCTTCAGTGCCGAACCGCCTCCGGGGCCTGCGATGCCGGTTACCGAGACCGCGATATCGGCTGCGGATGCGCGGAGAGCGCCCCTGGCCATCGCTTCGGCCACTTCGGCGCTCACCGCGCCATGCCGGTAGAGGGTTTCGAAGTCGACGCCCAGATCGCCAAGTTTGGCCGCGTTGGAGTAGGTCACGAAACCACGTTCGAAAACGTCGGATGCGCCGGCCACCTCGGTGAAGGTGGCTGCGATCAGCCCGCCGGTGCAGCTTTCGGCGGTTGCGAGTTTCCATCCGCGGGCGCGCAGCAAGGCGATCAGTCGTTCGGCTTTAGGTATGAGATCCGAGGTCTGCATGGCTCTCCGTTCGTGCCGGGTGACGTTTTCCCAAAAGAAAACGAGGCGCGCCTTGCGGCGCACCTCGTCGAGAGTAGTCAATTCCGATTGGCGCGCGCAACGCGCGTCCGGCTATTCCGCAATCAGCTTTTCAGCGAGACGAAGCAGGTCGTCGAGCTTCGCGCGGGTGTCAACACCCATCATCGCGACCGAGCGTGCCTGGGCTGCCTGCCAAACCGGGAAGGCGTCTTTCAGGACGACTTGGCCCTTCGGGGTCAGGTGAAGGCCGCGTCCGCGGCGTCCGGCCGGCGGGTCCATGATGATCATGCCGAGCGCGAGAAGGCGCTTCAGGTTGCGCGAGAGGGTCGATTTCTCGATGTCCAGCTCATGGCCGATTTCGACGGCGGTAATTCCGTCACGCGAGGCCAGCTGAGCGAGCAGCGTGTACTGGCTCGCGGTAATGCCGAGCGGGCGCATGGCGTCGTCGTAGAGACGCGTGATGATGCGCGAGAGCTGACGGACGCGCGTTGCCAAGCAGGTCGCGGACGTCGTTTCGGCGATGTCGGCGATATTGGCGCCACCGGACTGCTCCGTCGCAGGTCGCTCGAGAGTATGCATCAGATTCATGGAGTTAGCCCCCGTATCGCTTTTGGTCATACAACCACCTGACACGGTGATGGCGCGATTCTGCACAGGGGGTCAACGCGCGCCTCGCTCACGGCTGAGGATAAGGCGGCTGTTCGCCAGCTTATGCTCCGGACCTTAAGCGATGCTGGTGTCAGAGCGGCAGCAGAACCGTAGCCGTGGCAAGAGCGGCGATGCCCTCTTTGCGCCCGGTAAATCCAAGCTGCTCCGTGGTGGTGGCCTTGACGGCCACACGACCGATCTCGATCCCCAGCATGTCGGCGATTGCCGCCCGGATAGCGTCGCGATGGGGGCCGATCCGGGGCTCTTCGCAAAGGATGGTGAGGTCGACGTTGGTGATGCGTCCACCACGAGCGGCGATGCGCTTGGCGGCGTCCTCCACGAATACGCGCGAGCGCGCACCCTTCCAGGCTGGATCAGACGGCGGAAAGTGCTGGCCGATGTCGCCGTCGCCGATCGCGCCGAGGAGCGCGTCGGTCAAGGCGTGCAGTGGGGCGTCGGCGTCGGAATGTCCGAGGAGGCCTTTGTCGTGCGGGATTTGTACGCCGCCGAGCCAGACATGATCGCCCGCGCAGAAGGCGTGGACGTCGAAGCCGGTGCCGGTGCGGGGCTCCCAGGCCGGCGTTTCGGACCTAAAAAGGCGTTCAGCCATCTGCATGTCCTCGGGCGTGGTGAGCTTGAAATTGCCGCTGGCGCCCGGAACCAAAGCGATCTTGAGCCCCGCCCATTCGGCAATCGCGGCGTCGTCGGTGAAATCTTCGCGTCCGCTGGCGGCGGCCCGGGCGTGTGCGGTCCAGATCGATGAAAACCGGAAGCCTTGCGGGGTTTGCGCCTTCCAGAGGCCCGCGCGAGGAATTGTTTCAGCAATAGCGGCAGCGCCGTCATCGCGCTTCAAGGTGTCCGACAGCGGCTCGGCGGCGATGGCGCCCTCGTTTGTATCTAGCGCTTCCAAGACGCGCGCCACGATGTCCGGTGTCACGAACGGGCGGGCGGCATCGTGAATCAGGACGTGCTCGGGTGCAGCGGTCGCGAGGGCTTCGAGACCGAAGCGCACCGACTCCTGCCGCGTCGCGCCTCCCAACACGGGAGGGGCCAGCTTTGACGATACGCCGGTCGTGCTGGCTTCGAACAAAGCCCGGTCGTCGGGATGAATGACAACGACGATGGCGCCAATGGCAGGGCAGGCATCAAAGGCTGCCAGGGTGTGCGCGAGCACCGGGCGGCCTGCGAGCGGTGCATACTGCTTGGGCTGGAGCGGGTCGCGCGCGGCGCGAGCACCGCGGCCGGCGGCGACAATTAGGGCAACTGCAGTCACGAAAGCGTCCGGAAAAGGGGTTCAGTCCTGGTACCGGACTTAGCCGTGGCGCGGCAATTGGGCAATCATCCCGGTAAGCTTCGCGCTTGCGCAATGCTATGCGCCAGCATATTGTGCCTAAATCCAAGGCACCTTATGAATGTGCTCAAGACATAGGCAAACGCGAGACGCGCGGCTTTGACAAAGATCAAGCTTGGCCAGCAATCAATTGAGAACAATGTGTTTCTCGCGCCCATGACCGGCGTGAGCGATTTGCCGTTCCGGCGTCTTGCCCATTCTTACGGAGCGGGACTCGTTGTTTCCGAAATGGTGGCGAGCGCGGAGTTGGTCAGCAGCCGTGCCGACGTTCTGCGGCGGGCCGAAGGCGAAGGCCTGGCGCCGTTTGTGATGCAACTCGTCGGCTGCGATCCGCACTGGATGGCAGAAGGGGCGCGGATCGCGGAAGCCAAGGGCGCTGACATCATCGACATCAACATGGGCTGTCCGGCCCGCGAGGTCACGGGCAAGGCCTCTGGCTCAGCGCTGATGCGTGATCTCGATCATGCGCTGGGTCTGATCGAGGCCGTCGTGGAAGCGGTATCGGTTCCGGTCACGCTCAAGATGCGTCTCGGCTGGGACGACCGCTCGCGCAATGCTCCCGAGCTTGCGAAGCGCGCGGAAGCATCCGGCATCCAGCTCCTCACCGTCCATGGGCGGACACGCCAGCAATTCTTCAAAGGGCGCGCCGATTGGTCGGCCGTTCGCGCCGTCAAAGAGGCGGTTGGAATTCCGGTGATCGTCAACGGCGACATCCTGAGCGTCGCGGATGCGCGCGCGGCACTCGCCGCTTCGGGCGCGGATGGCGTGATGATCGGCCGGGGTGCGTATGGTGCGCCTTGGCTTCTCGGTCGCATCGCGGCGGCGCTCGCCGAGGGCGGAGAGGCGGAGCTGCCTTCGCTCGCCGAGCAGAGCCGTGTGGTTCGCGCTCATGTGGAAGCGATGCTTGGGCACTACGGTGAGTTCATCGGACTTCGCAATGCGCGCAAGCATATCGGTTGGTATCTCGAATCGAGCGGCCATCGCGCGGAGTCGATCAAGGCGTGGCGCCGAGAGCTGTGCACGGAGGCGAGCCCGGCTCGCGTCCTGGCGCTGATCGAGGCGTTCTACGGAGACGCGACGGAAGCAGACGTGCTGGAGAAAGCTGCGTGAGCAAGAGAGCCGTGGAGCGTCCTATCCCAATCCGCAAGGCCGTGGTCGAGCACGACATGCTGCTCGCTGCGTTACCGCATCCGATCCTGGTGGTCAGTGACGGCAACCAGATCATCTACGGCAACGCCGCGGCCGAATCTTTCCTGTCGACCAGCGCGGTGATGCTGACGCGACTGAAACTCGACGACATCATCGCGTTCGGTTGCCCCCTGCTGACGCTTGTTGAGCAGGTGCGCGAGAGCGGGGCGACAGTCAACGAGTACGGCGTCGAGATGGCGAGCCCCAAATTCGCGAACGCCAAGCTGGTCGACGTCTACGCAGGCCCGATGAACGACAGCAGCCAGTTGATCGTCATCATGCTCCAGCAGCGCACGATGGCGCAGATGATCGAGCGGCAGCTGACGCATCGAGCCGCGGCCCGCTCGGTCTCGGGGATGGCTGCGGTGCTGGCTCACGAAATCAAGAACCCACTTTCGGGTATCAAGGGGGCGGCCCAGCTTCTCGAACAGGGCCTCTCGGACGAGGACCGCGCGCTCTCGCAGCTGATCGTCTCGGAGACGGATCGCATCCGCAATCTCGTCAACCGGATGGAAGTGTTCGGCGACGAGAGGCCGCTGGCCAAGGAGCCGGTCAACATCCACGACGTGCTGAACCACGTACGCCGCCTGTCCGAAACCGGGTTTGGGCGGAGCGTGCGCATCATCGAGGATTACGATCCTTCGCTGCCGCCGATTCCGGGCAACCGCGACAAGCTCGTGCAGGCCTTCCTAAACCTTCTGAAGAATGCGGTCGAAGCCATCGGCGACAACGAGGAAGGACAGGGTCGCATCATCATGCAGACCTCGTTCCGCCCCGGCGTGCGCCTCTTGGTTCCGGGCGCGGATGCGCGCATGAGCCTGCCGCTGATGATCCAGATCGAGGACAACGGCTCAGGCGTGCCGGATCATCTGAAGCCGCATCTTTTTGATCCCTTCGTTACCACCAAGCATAACGGCACAGGTCTCGGGTTGGCGCTCGTTGCCAAGATCGTCGGCGATCATGGCGGCATCATCGAGTGCGAGAGCGAGGCCAATCGTACGGTGTTCCGCGTCCTCCTGCCGATGCAAGACCGAAGCCGAAAGGACGCGCCGATCAGCAGGCGTCCCTTTCTCGCCAATGACAGGAGAGGCTGATCCATGGCCCGTGGCACTGTTCTCATTGCCGACGACGATACCGCGATCCGGACCGTCTTGAACCAGGCGCTGGCGCGCGCAGGATACGCGCCGCGCGCGACCGGCAACGCCGCAACGCTCTGGCGCTGGGTGAGTCAGGGTGAGGGCGATGTCGTGATCACCGACGTCGTGATGCCCGACGAAAACGCGTTCGATCTCATCCCGCGCATCAAGAAAGTGCGGCCTGAGCTTCCGATCATCGTCATGAGCGCGCAGAACACGCTGATGACGGCGCTGACGGCCGCCGAGAAAGGCGCTTACGAATATCTGCCCAAGCCGTTCGATCTCTCGGAGGTCGTCGCGGTCGTCGGGCGAGCGCTTGCGGGGCAGGGCCGGCGGCCGCGTGCCGCCACCAGCACCGAGATGGAGGGCGAGGAGCTGCCGCTGATCGGCCGCTCGCCCGCGATGCAGGAAATCTACCGGGCGTTGGCGCGCCTCACCCAGACCGATCTCACGGTCACGATCCAGGGCGAAAGCGGCACCGGCAAGGAGCTGGTCGCGCGCGTGCTGCACGACTACGGCAAGCGCCGGCAGGGGCCGTTCGTGGCCATCAACATGGCGGCCATTCCGCGCGAGCTGATCGAGAGCGAGCTGTTCGGCCATGAGAAGGGCGCGTTCACCGGTGCGCAGACGCGCACGCCCGGCCGCTTCGAGCAGGCCGAAGGCGGCACGCTGTTCCTCGATGAAATCGGCGACATGCCGCTCGAAGCCCAGACGCGGCTTTTGCGCGTGCTGCAGCAGGGCGAATATACAACTGTCGGCGGGCGTACGCCGATCAAGACCAACGTCCGTATCATCGCGGCGACCCACCGCGATCTTCGAAGCCAGATCCAGCAGGGGCTGTTCCGCGAAGATCTCTACTACCGGCTCAACGTGGTTCCGTTGCGTCTGCCGCCGCTGCGCGAGCGGGTCGAGGACATCGGCGATCTGGTACGTCACTTCCTGCGCCAGGCAGCACGTGAGGGTCTTGGCCAGAAATCGATCGAGACGGCAGCCATCGAGCGTCTCAAGGCGCACCCGTGGCCGGGGAACGTGCGCGAGCTCGAAAATTTCGTGCGCCGGGTCGGCGCGCTCTATACGCAAGACACGCTGACCCAGCAGATCATCGATCAGGAGCTGGCAGAGGTTCTGCCGAAGCGGAGCCCGACGTCGGAGACGGAGCCCAAGGAGTTTTCGGAGCTGGTGGAGCGCTACCTTGCGCAGTATTTCGCCGGCTTCGGCAAGGAACTGCCGCCGCCCGGTCTCTATGACCGCGTGATCCGGCAGGTCGAGCATCCGCTCCTCTCGGCGGCGCTGACGGCGACGCGCGGCAATCAGATTCGCGCCGCCGAGCTGCTCGGTCTCAACCGCAACACGCTCCGCAGCCGGATCAAAGCCCTCGACATCCGCGTTTTCAGAACGCCGATGCCCTGACGACGACCTGGACTCCGCATCGGTCACCGCACCCTGGCGCGATTATTTTTAGTCGCTGCCTGGGTGGCCTCCGATCAGTTGATCCTCGCAACATGCGGGAATGCGTTACATTCCCGCCATCGGGCGTTGCGCGATTGCAAGAAAAGTCCATCTGTCGCACCGATTGCGTCGCAGGAATGTCACAGTTACACTGTCACTTGTGCCCGGCGCACGCCAGTGTGAGTGGCGGCAGTGGCGAACGCGCCTCGTCCGGACGGAACGTTCGTGATCGGCGAGTAACACTCGCGCTGGTCACACCGCTCTGGTGGCATTCGCTGCAAAGTGACGGAAGGTCGAATGGTCGGTAGAAGTACCACGAGCGAAGCCGATCGGACTCACGGTGCTGCGTCGCCGTTGCTCGATCTCACCGATCGGGCGTTCTGGATCGGCCTCGTCGTCGTCGTCCTGTCGCTGATCTCGGCGCTCGCGACCTATCTCATTCTCACCGGCCTCACGCCGATCGCGCCGCGCGACGATATCGTGCTCGGCGCGCTGCTCGTGAACGTCGTGCTTATTGCCGCCATGATCGCCGTCATCGCTTGGCAGGGCTATGGCATGTGGCGGGCCTGGCGCGAAAGGCTGCCCGGCGCCCGGCTGCATGTCCGCATTGTTCTGCTGTTCTCTATCATTGCCGCTTTGCCCGCGATGCTGCTCGCGGTGGCTGCCACGACGACGTTCTCGCGTTCGCTCGATGGATGGTTCTCGACCCGAACGCGGGCGATCATCAACAACTCGGTCGAGGTGGCGCAGGCTTATGTCGACGAGCACGGGCAGTTGCTTCGTACCGATCTCGCCAACATGGTGCGCGACGTCGATGCCGCGGCCGATCACATCGCAATCGATACTCCTGAGTTTCGCCAGCAGGTGATCGCCCAGGCGGGGCTCCGCGACATTCCTGCCGCCTACGTGCTCGACGGCAATGGAGATCCGCTCATCGCGGCGCTCGAGGATCAGGCGCAACCATTTACGCCGGTACCGTTCCCGTATCTGGCGCAAGTGAAGAACGGACAGGTGGCGCTATTCTCGCCGTCCGGCACCTCGCAAGTGTCGGGCGTCGCCAAGCTCAACCGCTATCCGGATCGCTACCTCTATGTGTCGCGATTGTTGAGTCCCAAGGTGATGGGGCATCTGCAAAGGACCGCGCAGAGCGTCGACGAGTTCAACCGGCTTCGAGCGGCGCGCGGCGGGCTCAAGTTCGCGCACGGCCTTATCTACACGATGATTTCGATGACGGCGCTGCTGGCCGCAATCTGGGTGGGCCTGTGGTTCGCGAGCCGGTTCGTGGCGCCGATCCGCCGTCTCATCGAGGCAGCGCTCGATGTATCGCGCGGCAATCTCGGGGTCGAGTTGCCGGAACGGCGCGGCGAAGGCGATCTCAGGCGCCTCTCTACAACTTTCAACACCATGACACGCGAACTCAAACACCAGCGTGACGCGCTGGTCATGGCAAACGAGCAGCTGCTCGATCGCCGCAGGTTCATGGAGGCTGTGTTGTCGGGCGTTTCAGCCGGTGTGATCGGACTCGACAGCCAGGATCGCATCACGCTTGTTTCTCGCGCCGCCGAGCAGTTGCTCGCGACCCAGGAAGCCGACATCGTCGGCAAGAAGCTCGTCGATGCGCTGCCGATGCTGGCGCCTTCGCTCGAACGGCGCGAGGAGCCTGGCGTCAAGGCGCGCGGCGCACACGAAATCTCGATCACGATCGGTGACGAAGAGCGCACGTTCGCGGTGCGCGTCACACGCGAGAAGGCCGGCCCCGGCGACGTCGGCTCGGTCGTGACCTTCGACGACATCACCGAGCTGGTTTCCGCTCAGCGCACATCCGCGTGGGCCGACGTCGCGCGGCGCATCGCGCACGAGATCAAGAACCCGCTGACGCCGATCATCCTCTCTGCCGAACGCATTCGCCGCAAATACGGGAAGGTCATCGTCGAAGACCGCGAGACGTTCGACAAGCTGACGGCGACGATCGAGCGTCAGGCCGGCGATATCAAAACGATGGTGGACGAGTTCGCATCGTTCGCGCGCATTCCGAAGCCGGTCATGGAGCACAACGACCTGCGGGATGCGGTGCTGGATTCGGTCATTCTGTTCCGCGAGAGCCATGGCAGCGTCGTCTATGGGCTCAAGATGCCCGAGCAGCCGGTTTACGCGTCCTTCGATCGCCGTCTGCTGACACAGGCTGTGACCAACCTCGTCAAGAACGCCACCGAAGCCGTCGAGAGTTCCGTCGAAGGCGAGCCCGGCCGGCAAGGGAAGGTCGACGTGGAGCTACGGCTCGACGCGACGACAGTGGCAATCGAGGTTTGCGACAACGGGCCGGGTCTGCCGAAGCAGAACCGCTCGCGGCTGCTCGAACCTTACGTCACGACCAAGGGCCACAAGGGCACGGGGCTCGGCCTCGCGATCGTTCAGAAGATCATCGAACAACACGGCGGGCAGTTGCTGCTGGACGATGCGCCGGTCGACGCGCATCGGACCTCAGGCGCCCGCGTCACGCTTTCGCTGCCGATTTCGATCCTGACGTCGGAGGCAGCGGCCAATTCGAACAGCGATCCGAGCGAGCGCAAGCTTGCGGCCGGCAGTCGCGATATCTGATGCACACCAGACAGACGACACTTAGGAGTTGAGAGATGGCTGCAGACATTCTGATCGTCGATGACGAAGCGGATATTCGGGAACTCGTCGCGGGCATTCTCGAGGACGAGGGCCATCGCACCCGCCTCGCGCGCGACAGCGACGAAGCCTTGCGCATCATCGAGGAGCGTCGGCCGCAGCTCGTCATCCTCGATATCTGGCTGCAGGGGAGCCGGCTCGACGGTCTCGAGGTTCTTTCGGTGATCAAGCGGACCTACCCGGATCTGCCGGTGGTGATCATCTCCGGTCACGGCAACGTCGAGACGGCGGTGACGGCGATCAAGCGCGGCGCCTACGATTACATCGAGAAACCGTTCAAGGCAGACCGCCTGGTGCTCGTCACGCTGCGCGCGCTCGAAGCTTCGCAGCTCAAGCGCGAGGTGCGCGAGCTCAAGGAGCGCTCGACGGTGTCGGCCGAAATGATCGGCAAGTCTCCGGCCATCAACCAGCTCAAGAGCGCGATCGATCGGCTGGCGCCGACCAACAGCCGTATCCTGATCCGCGGCGCGTCGGGTGCCGGCAAGGAGCTGGCCGCGCGGCTGCTGCATCAGAAGTCGCATCGCGCGGATGGGCCGTTCATCGTGCTCAACGCGGCTTCAATGGCGCCGGATCGCGTGGAAGAAGAACTGTTCGGCACCGAGGATCGCTCGGGTGGTCCGCGCAAGGTCGGCGCGCTCGAAGAAGCGCACGTCGGCACGCTCTACATCGACGAGGTGGCGGACATGCCGCTCGAGACGCAAGGCAAAGTGCTGCGCGTGCTCGTCGAGCAGAAGTTCCAGCGCATCGGCGGCGCCCAAAAGGTTTCGGTCGACGTCCGCATCGTCTCGTCGACGAGCCGCGATATCGAGCGCGACATGAGCGAGGGGCGCTTCCGCGAAGATCTCTATCATCGTCTCAACGTGGTGCCGCTGCGGGTGCCGGGACTTGCCGAACGGCGCGAGGACATTCCCGATCTCATCCAGTATTTCGTGAACCAGCTTTCGCAGGCGTCGGGTCTTTCGCCGCGGCGCATCGGCGAGGACGCCATCGCGGTGCTGCAAGCCCATGACTGGCCCGGCAACGTGCGCGAGCTCCGCAACAACATCGAGCGGCTGATGATCCTCGCGGGCGGTGATCCCGGCGCGGTCATTACGGCCGATATGCTGCCGGAGGAGATCGGCTCCAACGTTCCGCTGCCGGTGAACGGTGGGGCGGAGCATCTGATGAGCCTGCCGCTGCGCGAAGCGCGCGAGATTTTCGAACGCGAGTATCTACTGGCCCAGATCAATCGTTTCGGCGGCAATATCTCGCGCACGGCGGAGTTCGTCGGCATGGAGCGCTCAGCGCTGCATCGCAAGCTGCGCGCGCTCGGTGTTTCGTCGGATCAGCGCGGCAACGAGATGAAGGTCGGGTAACAGGCAGCACAGCAGGTGACCGGCAGCGGGCAGGGGGACGAGCGGGCATGACGCGGGTCGTGTACGTCAACGGGCAGTATCTGCCCTATGGGCAGGCCGGCGTTCACGTCGAGGATCGCGGCTTTCAGTTCGCCGATTCCATCTACGAGGTCTGCGAGGTCGATCAGGGCCGTCTCGTCGATGAGACGCGTCATCTCGAACGGCTCGAACGCTCGCTCGGCGAATTGCGCATTCCGATGCCGATGTCGCGCCGTGCGCTCGGGCATGTTCTGCGCGAAACGGTGAAGCGCAATCGGGTGCGGACCGGGCTCGTCTATCTGCAGATTTCGCGAGGCGCTGCCCCTCGCGACTTTCCGTTTCCGGCAGGTGATCTCATGCCGACCATCGTTTGTCTGGCCCGCCGCGTGGACGGCGCCAAGCGCGAGGCGCGTGCGGCAGCCGGCATCGCGGTGAAGACCATGCCCGATATCCGCTGGGGCCGGTGCGATATCAAAACCGTCATGTTGCTTCCGGCTGTGCTCGCCAAGGAGGCCGCGTCCGCAGACGGCGCGCAGGAGGCGTGGCTGGTCGATTCCGATGGGTTCATTACCGAAGGGGCGTCCAGTAACGCGTGGATTGTCGACGCGTCAGGCACGCTGATCACGAGACCAACCGGAAATGCAATCCTGCCCGGCGTCACGCGCAGATCGCTTTTTGATTTGCTTATGGGGGAAAAAATCCCGTTCACGGAGCGCCCTTTCCGTGTCGAGGAAGCCCTTTCTGCACGCGAAGCGTTCATTACCTCGGCTTCCGGTACCGTTATGCCGGTTGTCGCTATCGACGGACGGCCAATCGGGAATGGTCATCCGGGGGAATTGACGCAGCGTCTACGCTCAAACTTTCATCAAGCTGTCGAATTTTCCCGCTGACTTCGAACTGCGCGAATTCTCCATGTTGTCGCGGCGCACACTCCCGCCTATTGTCCTGCAATTAAGCTAAGTTAGCTGCTCCTGAGTCCCGAGTGGTTCGGCGTGCTCGCGGCTTGTTAGGCGACGATGAAGGTCGCGCCTGACGCCCAAGATCAAAGTCCAGGAAGAGGCTAAAAAAAAGAGGCAACGAACGATGGCTGCAGAACGCGCTCAAAACCTTCAAGACACCTTTCTCAATCACGTTCGCAAGAGCAAAACGCCCCTCACGATTTTCCTCGTCAACGGCGTCAAGCTTCAAGGCATTGTGACGTGGTTCGACAACTTTTGTGTTCTCTTGCGCCGCGACGGTCACTCGCAGCTCGTCTATAAACATGCGATATCGACCATCATGCCGGGCGCTCCCGTTCATCTCATGGATGCGGAGACCGACGGTCAGTAAGCGTGAGCAGATCCCATAGACCGCAGCACGAAGCCGGGTAGCGTCCCGGACCAAGGCCCCAAGAAGCAATCGGGCAACAAAGAGCTGGTGACGACACGAGAGGGCGCGATGCGCACGCTTGTGCTCGTGCCTGTCTTGGCGCGTGCGCGAGCCGCCGCGGGTGAGGGGACATCGTCGAAACCTGAACGCACTATTTCGCTGCATTCGCCGGAGGATCGTCTGGCGGAAGCGAAGGGGCTGGCCGAAGCGATCGATCTCGATGTCGTCGGCGCGATGCTGGTGCCGGTCGCGCAGCCGAAGCCGGGCACGCTGTTCGGATCAGGCAAGGTCGAGGAGCTTCAGCATCTCGTCGCTGAGCTCGAAGCCGGGCTCGTCATCGTCGATCATGCGATCAGCCCGGTGCAGCAGCGCAATCTCGAGCGTGCGTGGAAGGCCAAGGTGCTGGATCGCACCGGGCTCATTCTGGAAATCTTCGGGCGCCGTGCCCGCACGCGCGAAGGGCGACTGCAAGTCGAGCTTGCGCATCTCTCGTATCAGAAGGGCCGCCTGGTTCGCGCCTGGACCCATCTCGAACGGCAACGTGGCGGCCGCGGCTTTCTCGGCGGTCCGGGCGAAGCGCAGATCGAACTCGACCGGCGGATGCTCGATGAGCGCATCATAGCGATCAAGCGCGAGCTTGAAGGCGTGGTGCGCACGCGCGAATTGCATCGCAAGGGCCGGCGCAAGGTTCCCTATCCGATCGTGGCGATCGTCGGCTACACGAACGCCGGCAAGTCGACGCTGTTCAACCGGGTCGCGGGCGCCGGCGTGCTGGCGATGGATCAAGTGTTCGCGACACTCGATCCGACCATGCGCGAGGTGCGGCTTCGTTCCGGCCGGCGGATCATTCTCTCCGACACGGTGGGCTTCATCTCCGACCTGCCGACGCAACTCGTCGCCGCGTTCCGCGCGACGCTGGAAGAGGTGATCGAAGCAGATCTCGTTCTGCATGTGCGCGACATCGCGCACGCGGAAACGGAGGCGCAGGCGGGCGACGTGGAAGGCGTGCTACGCGACCTCGGCATCGATACGGTCGCGGTGGATGCGCCCATTCTCGAAGTTTGGAACAAGGTGGATCTCTTGTCGCCGGTAACGCGGGAAGAGGCGGAAGCCGCCGCGCGCTTCCGCGATCCGCAGCCGGTGTTGATCTCGGCGGTGGCCGGCGACGGGCTCGATCGTCTGCTCGATCGGATCGATGCAAGGCTCGGGCAAGGCGACGAAATTCTGACGCTCTCGCTGCCTGCCCACGACGGCCGTCTGATCGCCTGGCTTCACGAAAATGCGGATGTTCTCCATCAGGACGCGAACGAGGAGGGTGAGATCGTGGTTCGCGTCCGTATCGCGTCGGAGAAGAAAATCCGCCTCGTTCAGCAACTCGAACGCGCCGGGATTCCACTTCCGTAGTACACTGAACACCGGCGTGCGGCCTCGACGAGGTAAGTCGCAATGACGGAGAGTTCCAGAAGCCAGTGCTGCATTGCGGGTGGTGGCCCGGCCGGGTTGATGCTCGGCTACCTGCTCGCGCGGGCTGGCGTCCGCGTGACGGTGCTCGAAAAGCACGCTGATTTCCTCCGCGATTTCCGCGGCGATACGGTGCATCCCTCGACGCTCGAGATCATGGTCGAACTCGGCCTCATCGATCGCTTCCTGAAGCTGCCGCATCAGAGGGTGGAGAAGCTCGGTGGTCTCGTCGGTACGACCCCGGTGACGATCGCGGACTTCACGCATCTGCCGGTGCGAGAGCGCTACATCGCGATGATGCCCCAGTGGGATTTTCTGAACTTCATCGCGGCGGAGGCAGCTCGTTATCCGAGCTTCACGCTCAAGACGAATACCCAAGTCACGGATCTCATCCAGCGAGGCGACAGGATCGTCGGGGTCAAAGTTGTCGGTGTTCACGGCGAGCAGGAGTTTCTCGCCGATCTCGTCGTAGCGGCGGATGGGCGCGGATCGATCGTGCGCGAAAGGGCCGGCCTCGAAAGCGAGAACCTCGGCGCGCCGATGGACGTATTGTGGTTCAAGCTGCCGCTGAAGCCCGGCGAGGATGGGCAGACGATGGGCCGGTTCGGTGCCGGCTCGATTCTGGTGCTGCTCAACCGCGGCGACTACTGGCAGTGCGCGTACGTCATTCCGAAGGGATCGCTCGCTGGGCTGCAGGCTGCGGGGCTCGAGGCATTCAAGGATGCGATTACCGCCGCATCGCCGTTCGAGCGCGAGCGGCTCAATGCGATCGGCTCGTGGGACGACGTGAAGCTTCTGACGGTGCGTGTCGACCGGTTGCTGAAATGGTATCGGCCGGGGCTGCTGTGCATCGGGGATGCCGCCCATGCGATGAGCCCGATCGGTGGCGTCGGCGTGAACCTGGCTGTTCAAGATGCCGTGGCGGCGGCGAACATCCTGGCCGAGCCGTTGCGAAACGGAACTCTTGGCGAAGCCGATCTCGCGGCCGTACAGAAACGCCGGATGTTTCCGACGCGCGTGACGCAGGCGATCCAGCTCGCGATGCAGAACACCATCATCTCGGGCACGCTCAAGCTGCGCGAACAACCGAAACCTCCGTTCGCGCTGCGGCTCCTGCAGATGTTCCCGGTGCTACAGCGGCTGCCCGCGCGGGTGCTCGGTCTCGGTGTGCGACGCGAGAGCGTGTCGGGCGCAGTTCGTGTCGGGAACGGCTGAGCGCGAAAGATCAGCCGTTTCGCTCGTTGGCTTTCGCCTCGTCCCAAAGGGCATCCATCTCGGCGAGTGTTGCGTCGGCGGGTGCGCGGTTCGCGTCGGCCAGGCGTCGCTCGATGTACTCGAAGCGGCGGACGAATTTCTGATTGGCGGCGCGGAGGGCTGCTTCCGGATCGAGCTTCAGATGGCGCGCGACGTTGGCCATCACAAACAAGAGGTCGCCGAATTCCTCCTCGATTTTCTCGATGCGCTCCGGCGATCGATCCGACGAGACGCCGCGCGGATCAGCGGGAACCGCAACTTCCTCAAGCTCGGCCAGTTCCTCACGCATTTTTTCGAAAACAGGAGCCAGCGACGGCCAGTCGAATCCGACCTTTGCGGCTTTGTCCTGCAACTTGGTGGCGCGCGTGAGGGCAGGAAGCCCAAGCGAGACATCGGCAAGAAGCCCTTCTCCGCGGCGGCTTATCGGCAGAGATTTGGCCGACCTGGAAGCGGTTGGTAAGGCGTCGCGCTCGGCGGCTTTGGCAGCGCGTTCCTCGGCCTTGATCTTGGCCCAGAAGCCAGGCTCAGCTCCGGCGGCGCGTTCTTGCTCGGTGCCGAAGACATGCGGGTGGCGGCGGATCATCTTACTGGTGATCGCTTCGACGACATCACCGAACGCGAACGCCTTGTCCTCTTCCGCGATGCGGGCGTGATAGACGACCTGCAGCAGAAGATCGCCCAACTCGTCCTTGAGGTCGGGCATGTCGCCACGCGCAATGGCATCGGCCACCTCGTAGGCTTCCTCGATGGTGTAGGGCGCGATGGTCTCGAAGCTTTGCTCGAGGTCCCACGGGCAGCCGGTTTCGGGGGTGCGGAGAGCCGCCATAATCTCGATCAGGCGGGTGATGTCTTTTGAAGGGATCATACAGGTGCGGCCGATTTCAAGGATCTCATTCGGCGGACCCTAAACGAGCAACGCTCAGGTGGCGAGAGCAGTCGGCGGGAAGGCGCGACGCGGCAAAATCGACGTCGGGGCGAACGCCAGCACGAGCGCAAGCGGGAGCAGCCAGCCGAGCCACGTCGCGCACGCATATATCGGATCGAACGGGAGATCCCATGCCGTCGCGACCGCGGTCGTCAGGCGCACCCAGATGGCGCCGGACGCGACCGCAGCCATGGCCAGCATTAGCGTGGCGTGACGGGCGCGCTCCTTGTTGCGGATGGCCCGCACGCCCTCGGCGATCAGCGCGAGCCAGACCAACCCTTGGGCGACGAAGCCGACCCTGGCCGGCCAAACGGAGATGCTTTCGTAGGCTACAGGGAATGACGTCAATGCACCGGCAATCACGAAGAAGGCCGTCACGCGCCCGAGCGGGCGGTGCCAGCGACGATGCCGGCGAACCGCGATGACGGCGGGCATCAGAACGAGTGCAGCACCGGATGCCAACATGTGGATTTTGAAGATTCCTGGTAACCGCATATCCACAACATGCAGGTTATAAGGAAGCGGCATCGCGCCGACGCCTTCCACCACGGCAATGATACCGGTCGGAACGGCGAGGACGATGAGAACCGCGACGGCCGTGAAGAGACACATGCGCGACACAAATTCGCCCGCCCGCGATGATTTGATCGGTTCCGTGATCAATCTTTCGGAGGTTTCAAGTCGCGTCATGGTGGGTATGGGCACACGGGCTGGTCGGATCGTTTCGAGCTTTGCCGTACTTTGTGTTCTGGCTACGGCAGGCGTGGCGCTTGCGAATGAACCGGGCGCGGCGGACAAAGCCGGGGCGGGGGCACCTGCCGCGATCGATCTCGCCGGACGCTGGGAAGGCCGCAGCTACGAGCTGGCGCGGCGGGTTTCGGATTGCAGCGACGAGCGCTGCATGTTGGTACTGGACATTGCCCGTTGCCAGAGCGGCTGGTGCGGCGTCGAGGTGATCGGCACCGAACGGCGTTGTGGTACGACGGCCTTGAGGCTTGATGGCGGGCAAGCGACCGCCGGCACCAGCACGCTTTTTAAGGGCAAGCTGGAACTTGCCAAAGGAACCGAGCCTTACGTGATCGAGGTCTATCTGATGCCGGGCGGCGGAGACGACCCCAAGACGGAGCTCCAGATCACCGGCGACACGGGCGGCGAGTTCCGCATGTTCCGCCGCTCGTTTCCTTACAACGCGACGCTGGTACGCTCAGGTGATGCGCATTGCCGCCCCGAAAGCACAGTCTCGCTGCTCGATTGAGCGTGGAACACGGAAAACCGCGCCGGCCTGTTCGGGACGCGCACTTTTTTGATTTTTGGTGCGCCTCCCGTCGGAAAATCGGTTTCCACTTTTCCGGAAGCGCTCTAGATTTTTGAACATTGCTTTCGATCCCGGAGGCGGTGGGAACGCAGCCGGGATGCTTTCATTTTCTCGCCAGCGCCCGTTCGGGTACCATGTTCCTCCTTCGCATCCTGCTCAATGGCGTGATCATGGCGGCCGAGATTGCCGCCGTCGCGGGCATCGCAGCGCTCGGTTTCCATCATCCGTTTCTGTTTGCGGCGCTGACGGCGGCGCTCAGCTTCCTGCTCGGGCTCCGGCTCGAAATGGCGCGGCTGTCGTATGAGCTGCCGTTCTATTTCGAGGGGCAGCGCTCGCCGAGGCTGCTGCTCGTCGCGCTCGTGGGCGGTGTCGAAGCCTTGATGAAGGGCGTGCTCGCGGGACTCGCTGCACTCTTTACCTTCGGCGGCACGGACAGCTCACGCCTGTTCTGGGTGGCGGTCGTGTTCGGCCTCACCACCTATCTGGGATCGAGCGCGCTCCGGGCGCTCTCCGTCTCGTTCCGCGCGCAACCTTGGCGGTGGGGCTATTTCCGGCTCGGGCCGCCGCTCGGCCTTTTGTTCTCGGCCGGTCTTGCCGCGTTCGCGGCGGTCGGGCTGATCCATGCGACGAGCGTTGGGGAAATTGGCTGGAAGCTGGTCTGGGAGTTGCCGGAAAAACCGTCCGTCAGCCAAGTCAGCGAGCTGTTCTTTCAGCTCAAACAGGCGTTCGACGACTTCATCGTGACGCTGCTCGGGACGGTCATGCCGCAGGAATGGGCCCGGCTTGCCGGCGTCGTCATCAGCGTGAACGTGCTGACCGGGTTCGTGGCGTCGGTCTATGCGGCGGTGATCGCGGCCTGCGTCCGGACTGCCGAAGAAGGGCTGCCGTAGGCGGTTACGTCGAGCGCTCGGCGTCCTGGATGATGACGCCGTACCAGCCAAGGCCCTCGTAGGTTTCGTAGCCCGGTGTGTGATGGAAGGCGACCAGGCGGCTGCGTCCGTCGATATCGCAGCCGGATTGGCGTCCGTCGAATGCGATCGGGATCCGTTCGGCAAGTGCGCCCTGTCCATCTGACGAGGCGAGCACGAGGCCGCCGGAATCGACAAGCAGAACGCGCGAGCGCGTGCGCTCCTCGTCGGTGAGGCGGACGCCGCGTACGATGGCGTGGGCCTGAGGCTGCCAGTCGAAATGGATGGCGATGACGCCGAGTGGCGGTGCCGCGCTGTCGCCATTGCGGCGGATGCTTGCTGCGTAAGTTGCCACTTGCGCGCCGGCGAGGCCGGGCTCGGCTGCAACCTCGCCAACGGCGTAGGCGTCTCCGTCGGGCAGGGCCTTGGCGCGCGCGAACCAGGATCGATCGGCTACGGATGTCCGGGCGACGCGATAGCGGTCGGGCCGGCCGTTGGCTATGACATTGCCATCCAGATCGCAGATCCAGATGTCGAGATAGACGGTGTAGGCCTTGAGGATGACGGCAAGGCGGGTCGCCGCGTGCTCGGCGGTTTCGGATGCGCGACGGTCGAGGGCAGTGACGACGGCGGAATCGGTGGCCCACCAGCGCACGTCGCAGGTTCTCTCATAGAGATTGCGATCCAGAAGCTCGATCGCATTCAAGGCAAGATCGATCATGCGGCGTCCGTTGGCCTCGGCTGCCATCCGGCGTGTCAGCTCGTCGAGCGAGGTGATCTCGCCGCCGAGGTCCTTGGATAGCGCGCGGGCGAAGGTCTCGACGTCACCGGAGATTTTCTTGACCTCCTCGGCAACCACCGCAAACCCGCGCCCGTGATCGCCAGCGCGGCTCGCTTCCATCAGAGCGTTGAGGGCGAGGACTCGAAGCTGGGTGGTGACGCTGTGGATGCCGTCAATGTTCTTCGCTGCGGATTGGCGTACGCGTGTCGTGCTGGCGATGACGTCGTGGATGAGGACCGGCTTTTTTGGTGCAGGCAGCATCGCGGGATGATCCGGACAATCGAGCGAAAGAAATCTTTCCTCGGGCAAACTGATCGACTCGCGGCCGGTGGGGAAGCGGCTCCTGGTTGAAGCTTGGGGATCAGATTCCAGCATTCAGATTGTCAGCCGTGGGACGAACGGATCCTGTGGCGGCGGGTTCGGCGAAGCGGATGTCGATTTGCAGGCATCAAATTTTGCGCAAATCAGAGCGCCACAGCGTCGGATTTCCACCCTGGCGTCATTCGCATAATATATATTATGGAAAATAATAGATCCAAGTCACGTATTAACAATGTGGTGCTGAATTCATGTCCGCCGCACTGGTACAGCTAATCGCATCCGGCTCTGCGGCTTGAACGGCGGACGTTGATCCGCTGAGGATCCGCGCCCGCCTTTCAAACGTGTCGATCTACTTGTCCGACTTTTCAAAGTTGTCGGCGACGAAGCGGTCCAGCAGCTGGACGCCCCAGCCCGAGCCCCAGCTGGTGTTGATCTCGTTCTTCGGCGCGTCCATCGCGGTGCCCGCGATATCGAGATGCGCCCACGGCGTTTCCTTTTTGACGAAGCGTCCGATGAAGGCCGCGGCGGTGCAGGCCCCTCCCCAGCGGCCGCCGATGTTCTTCATGTCTGCGTTCTTGCTGTCGAGCAGACGGTCGTAGGATTTGTCGAGCGGCATACGCCAGATCTTTTCGCCGGTAAGCTTGGAGGCTGCGACCAACTGATCGGCGAGCTTGTCGTCGTTGGCGAAAAGTCCCGCGAAATCCTTGCCGAGCGCGACCATGATGGCACCGGTCAGGGTCGCGAGGTCGATGACGAAGCGCGGCTTGAATCGCTCCTGCGCGTACCAGATCACGTCAGCCAGCACGAGGCGGCCTTCGGCGTCGGTGTTGAGGTTCTCGACCGTCTGGCCCGACATCGAGACGACGATGTCGCCCGGACGGATGGCGGAGCCTGACGGCATGTTCTCGACGATGCCGATGATACCAACGGCGTTGACCGGCGCCTTGCGTTCGGCGAGGGCCACCATTAGGCCCACCACGCAGGCGGCGCCGCCCATATCGCCCTTCATGTCCTCCATGCCGGCTGCGGGCTTGATCGAAATGCCGCCGGTGTCGAACACGACCCCCTTGCCGATGAAGGCCAGCGGCTTCGCGCGCTTCGACTTGGCGCCGTGCCACTGCATAACGGCAACGCGGGCGGGCCGGACGCTGCCCTGGGCCACGGACAACAGCGTGTTCATCTTGAGCTCGGTCAGCGCGTCGACGTCGAGAATTTCGACCTCGAGACCGACCCGCTCGAGCTCCTTGACGCGGTCGGCGAACTCAACGGGGCCTAAAACGTTGGCGGGCTCATTGACGAGGTCGCGCGCAATATACACGCCCTCGGCGAGCGCTCGCTTGCTTTCGAAGGCGGCACGGGCCTTGTCCGGGTCGGCGCAATGGACGACGAGGCGCGTCAGGCGGTCCTGGGCGGGTTTCTGGTCGCCGGCGCCGTTGTTGGACGCTGTCTCCTCGCCGTTCTTCTTGGTGAGGTATTTCTTGAAGGCGTAGTGGCGGAGCAGCGCACCGAACGCGAGGTTCGCGGCGATCACCTCGGGTTTGTCGGTGGCGCCGCCGACTTCGGCGATAAGGCTCGCTTCGGCCGCCTTGCGGGCGGTGATCTGTCCAAGAGCATAGCCGCCGAGGCTGGCCCAATCGCTATCGCTGTGGTCCGCGGCCTTGCCTGCGCCGATCAGCACGAGGCGCTGAACATCGAGCTTCTGCGGTGCCAAGATCTCGAAGCCCGCATTCTTCTTGCCCTTGAAATCGGCGGCCTCGGCAGCCTTCAGGATCTGCCCCTGGCTGCGCGTATTGAGGACCTGGACGGCCGGAGACAGGGAGAGGTCGTGGCCGATGAAGGCGGCCGTGGTGGCGGCGTGCGCGGCGTCGAGACGGGCGAACGTGATTTCAAGAGCGATGGTCATCGGTCTGTGTTGCTCCTCGGGGCGTAATCGTGGGCTAGGTGCTGAGCGGGTTCATGCCGTCGTTGCCCGGCGGGTGTGGGGCAAGCTCGGGTCGGTGCGGACTTGCGGTTGCCCATTCGGGCGGATCGCAATCGTCTTTTGTCTTCTCGACACTCCGACGACATGGGGATGGAAGGCTGGTCTGGATTTACTCTCTGGCGGCGGATGCGGACGAGATCCCTCTTCAGGGATCCGTCGACAGCGATCCAGGCACCGGCGCGAGCCAAAAACTCGGCGCCAGCGTGAGAGCCGGGCGGATCTCGAACAGAGATATGCGGTTTCGATCTTCGCTGTGGAAATTAGACGCTTGGACGCGAAGTGCAAGCCGAGACGGCCTAAAAGTGGGGTTTCAGGATTAATCTTGTCCTCGAAGAGCGGGCCGGGCGGCTGCGGCTGCGTCGGCAACGAGAGCGTCTTCTGTGTCGCGGGACGGTGGCTAGTGGCTTGGAGTACAGTCGAAATTCCGCCATTCTCGCGTGGAACGACGGACACGGGGGTGATCCGTTCTACGGCTGGACGTCGCGTTTCGGGGGCTTTGTCACGTTTTCGGGCGTATCTCGTGTTCTCGGACGCGCCGGACCGTCTCGCCATCCAACCGTCGACCGCCGCCGCCTTCTCAGCCGAAGTCACCTCGCAGCCGAGGCCAAGCGTGATCGCCATCTCATGAGGATCTTCTCGCGATATGTCTTCCGGCAGACGAGCAGCGCGTTGCTGCTGGTGCTGCTGTCGTTGACGGGTATCGTTTGGATCTCGCTGGCATTGCGTGAGCTCAATGTCGTGACCAGCCTCGGTCAGAGCGCGCTGACGCTCATCACCATGACGACGCTGGGGCTGCCGAACTTCGTCGCCGTGATCACGCCATTCGCGCTTCTGATCACGGTGATCCATACGCTGAACCGTCTCAACAGCGACAGCGAGATCATCGTGCTGACGGCTTCCGGCGCGACCGCCTGGACAATCGTCAAGCCGCTCGTCGCGCTGGCGGTGATCGTCTGTGTCTTCATTTCGTTCGTGAATCACGTCGCGATGCCGTGGAGCCTGCGGCTGTTGCGCGACATCGTACTCGACGTGCGCACGGATCTCCTGACCCAGGTGATCCAGCCCGGCCGCTTTTCCAGCCCCGAGAAAGGGCTCACCTTTCACATCCGCGAGCGCGCGCTGGACGGCACCCTGCAGGGGCTCGTCATGCATGACGCCCGCAAAGAAAAAGAGGTGCAGTCGTATCTGGCGGATAAAGGCATCATCCTGAAGGACGAGAGCGGCGCATACCTGTTCATGACGGACGGACACATTCTGCGCCGCGACGGGGGCGTCGGTGAGCCGACGCAGATCATCGCGTTCGACAAATATGCCGTCGATCTCGACCGTTTTGAGCAGCGCGCGGCGGGGCCACCCGATCTCAAGCCTCGCGAGCGCTATTACAGCGAACTGGTCAATCCCGCTCCCAACAGTCCGGCCTTCAAACAGGAGCCGGGACGGTTCCGATCCGAGTTGCATGAGCGCTTTTCGAGCGCGCTCTATCCGCTGGCGTTCGTGTTGCTCGCGATCGCGCTCATCGGTCAGGCACAGAGCACGCGGCAAAACCGAACGCTGCGCATGGGGATGTGCTTCCTGATCGGCGTCGGCCTGCGTCTATCCGGGCTCGCGGTCAACAACGTCGTCGTATTGAATGCGAACGCGGTTCCGATCCTCTATCTGATCCCGCTCACCGCAATTGGCGTCTCGCTGATCATGATCGTACGCGGTGCGCGTCCGTCGCGAGGCTCGGCGCTGCTCGAACGGTTCGCGGATTGGGCGACCCAGTTTGGCGGCAATCTCCGTCAGCGGTTCCGGCGGGGTCAGCCCGCGTCCGCAGGTTCGAGGGGTTAGCGGGCCATGCCAGGCGTTTCCACCCTATCGCTCTATATCGGCCTGCGTTTCCTGACCGCGATTTTCGGCGTGTTCGGTCTCTGTACCGTTCTGATTTTCATGATCGATTTCGTCGAGTTGCTGCGACAGGCCGGCAAGTACGGCAGCGTGCCGGCGTACATGCTGGCCTGGATCACGTTCCTGCGGTTGCCGGCCTACACCGAAATTCTGCTGCCGTTCGCCGTCCTGGTCGGCTCGATCAGCTCGCTTCTGCTGCTTGCTCGCAAGAGCGAGCTTGCTGTCATGCGGGCCGGCGGCATGTCGGTTTGGCAGTTCCTGAGACCGGGCATCGCAGTCGCGGTTCTGCTCGGTATTTTCAGCTCAACGGTGTTCAATCCGATGGCTGCCTCCGCTCGCGACCGGTCTGAGCGGCTTTACTCGGAGGTTTTCGGCCGCGAGTCGAGCTTGCTCGGCAAAGGCGGATCGGGCACCTGGCTACGCCAGGATGGGGCCGACGGACAATCGGTGCTCAACGCCGCCGCCGCGCGGCGCCGGGGGACGGAGCTCACCACGGTGACGGCCTTCGTCTACGACAAATCGGGACGCTTTTCGGAGCGGGTCGATGCCCAGCAGGCCAAGCTCGAAGAGGGGTTCTGGGTGCTGGAGAACGCCCTCGTATCGAGGGTCGGAAAAGAGCCCGAGACGTTCGGAAAGTACTTGCTTTCTACGTACCTTACTCCCGAGCGCGTCGTGGACGCCCTTGGAAGCGTCATCTCGGTGTCGTTTTGGGAGCTTCCCGACCTGATATATGTGGCGGAAAAAGCCGGACTTTCCTCCAGCCGCTTGCGAATGCAATATGAACTTCTCCTCACGCGCCCCCTACTCTGCGTCGCAATGGTTTTTTTGGCGGCAACTGTGTCGTTGCGGTCATTCCGCTCCGGCGGGATCCAGACTATGGTTGTCACAGGGATGATCGGGGGCTTTGGATTTTTCCTTTTCATGGAGATTTCAAGGCAGATCGGAACCGCGGGCCTCGCCCCGATTTGGGCGGCGGTTTGGGTTCCGGTGCTTCTCGCTATTCTAGTTTCGGTCACGGTGCTGTTGCACCAGGAGGACGGCTGAGTGATGCGTGTTGCGCGCAAAATGCTGGCGACATGCACTGAGTTTCAAACCTCGTGTCCTCGTCGGGAGATTGTGGGATACGGGCGTTTGTGCTCGTTTGCAGCTGCCGCGGTCGGCGGCGCGCTGGCGGCTGTCCTGGCGCTTGCACCCCTGACCCTCGCTTCGGCGCCCGCGCTGGCGCAGTCTGCGTTCCCGAAGACCAAGGACGGAATTTTCGGAAAGCCCCAGAAGCTCGACAAGACCCTCCCGCTCTACCTGCAGGGCGATGAGCTGGTCTACGACACCAAGGGCAACCGCGTGATCGCGCGCGGCAACGTCGAAATTTACTACAATAAGAACGTGCTGACCGCCGATGAGGTCGTCTACGACCAGAGCGCGAACACGTTGACAGCACGCGGCAACGTTGAGCTCAAGGAAGCCAACGGCAACATCATCCGCGCCGACAATTACACCCTGACGGACGATTTCCGTGACGGCTTCGTGCAGTCGCTGTCGGTCGTAACCAGCGACCAGTCTCGCATCACGGCCGAGCGCGGCGAGCGGCGCGAAGGCAATGTGACCGAGTTCTCGGAAGCAACCTTTACGGCTTGCAAAAGCGAAGGCAACACGCCGCCGCTGTGGTGCATCGGCGCCAAGCGCATCATTCACGATCAGGCCAAGGCGACGATTTCGTACCAGGACGCCGAGGTCAAAATCTACGGCACGACGGTCGCCTATCTGCCCTACTTCGAGCACCCCGATCCGTCGGTGAAGCGCAAGAGCGGCTTCCTGGCGCCGGTCTACGGCAATTCCAACGACCTCGGCGTGTTCGTCGAGCTGCCCTATTACTTCGCGCTGTCGCCGAGCTACGACTTCACGTTCCGGCCGCGCTACATGAGCGAGCAGGGCATCCTGTGGCAGGGTGACTGGCGCCAGAAGCTTGCCAGCGGCGAATACTCGATCAATCTGGCCGGCATCGACCAGGACGCCGGCGATCTGCCGAGCGGCAATGAGAACCTCGATGGCTGGCGCGGCAGCGTCGAGACACACGGAAGGTTCTCGCTGTCGAGCTGGTGGAGCTATGGCTGGAACGCCATCATCGAAAGCGACGACACCTTCCGTCGATTCTATAAGCTCGACGGCATTCTGCTGACCGATCGTGTCAACGACGTTTGGCTGACCGGGCTTTCCGAACGCAGCTACTTCAGCGCCAAGCTCTATCAGTTCGGTGGCCTGCTGGTGAACGACAACGACGAGACGGAGTCGTTGGCGCACCCTGTGGTCGACCACAACTACGTGTTCAAGGACCCGGTGCTCGGCGGTGAGCTGGTTTGGAAATCCAATGCGCTGAGCTTGTCGCGTTCCGACGCTTCGAACGCCTCAAACCTCATCTCGCAGGACATGAACCGCGTGGTGACCGAGGTGAAATGGCGCCGGCGCTTCACGGACGCCATCGGTATCACTTACACGCCTTTCGGTGAGCTGAGGGGCGACGCCTATCAGATCAATTACGAAGATCCGGATTCTGCGGACAACAATCTTGATGACAGCTTCCTGCGCGGTCTCGCCACCGGCGGTGCTACCGTGGCTTATCCGTGGGTCGCCAACACCGGCTCAGTCTCGCATGTGATCGAGCCGATCGGTCAGCTCATCGCGCATAACAGCAGCGTGCGCCAGGCTGGTTTGCCGGATGAAGACGCCAAGAGCTTGATCTTCGACGATACCAACCTGTTTGAGACGTCCAAATTCTCGGGTTATGACCGTATGGAAACCGGCGTACGCGCCAACGTTGGCCTGCAGTACACCTTCCAAGGGCCGGTTGGTTATGCGCGCGTCCTCGCGGGCCAGAGCTATCATCTGAGCGGCCGCAACGCGTACGACGAAACCGGCACAGATTTCAACGCAAAGAGCGGCCTCGAAACCGACAAGTCGGACTACGTGCTTGGCCTCTATTTCGCGCCGACCGATATGTTCCGCCTGATTGCGCAGTCGCGCTTCGACGAGGACGATCTGGCGCTTCGCCGCGAGGACCTGACCGCAGCCTTCAACTACGGTCCGCTTGCTGCGCAGGTGACTTACACCTACGGCGAGATCTACGACGATACGACCGGCCGGTATGACGATCAGCAGGATATCCTCGCCTTCGCGTCTCTTCGGTTGACCGATCGTTGGACGCTGTCGGGAGCCCTTCGTTACGATCTCGACGCCTCCAAGACGCTCACAGACTCGATCCGGATCGCCTATCTCGACGAGTGCTTCATGCTGAGCGCGACCTACAGCGAGACCTTCATCACCGACGAGTCGCGCGACATCGAGCCCGATCAGGTCGTCATGCTTCGCTTCGAGTTCAAGCACCTGGGCGGCTTCAACTACCAGACCAACGTGGTCGACTTCATGGGTGGTGAGGACGCCTCCTCGATCGGTGGCGCGCTCAACGGCAACTGATTTTCAAGGGCGGTTGCGGCTTCGTGCCCGCCTTGCCTGCGCCACGGTTCGTGTGGATAACGGGCGTGACCTTTGCGCTTATGCTGGTCACGCTTTAATGTCGGGTTTTCCGGCGCCTCATGGATCTGGCCGAGCGTTAACTCTCTTCCATCCTGTCGCGCCGTAACCCGTTTCTTGCTGGCGAGACAGCTTCCATGTCCTATCTCTTCCGCGCCCTGCTTCTTGTCTCCGGAGGTCTTCTGATCTCCGGAAGCGCGGGTGCCGAACCCAATACAACAAAATCCAAAGGACGGACCGCAAACGCGGAGCTTGCCAACCCCGCCGAGGGCGGCGGCAAGTCGTCGCGAAAAGGCGGACAGTCGATCGCGGTGCTCGTCAACGACGAGCCGATTACTGCTTACGAGATCGAGCAGCGCGCTTCCTTCATCGCGCTCCAGGGTGGCGGTGGTGGCCAGGATTTCAAGGCCAAGGCGGAAGCGCGCTGGAAAGCCATCGTCCAGGACCCCAAGACGAACGAGCGCTTCAAGGAGCTGCTCAAGAAGAACAATGTGCAGTCGCAGGAAGAAGCCCGCGCGCTGCAGACGAAGTACGTGAAGGATCTGCAAGCGCGGATGGTCGACCAATTGAAGCGGGAGGCGCGTTCGGGTGCCGTCGCAGGGTCGCGCGTCAAGGCACAGAACGAGCTGATCGACGAAAAGCTCAAGCTGCAGGAGGCCAAGCGCCTCAATGCCACCACTGACGAAGCCGAGGTGACGCGCATCGTCTCCGGCATCGCCGAGCGCAATAAGATGACCATCGATCAGTTCGCCCAGCACATGAAAGGCATGGGCGTCGACATCAACACCATGAAGGCGCGGTTCCGGGCGGAGATCTCATGGCGCGAGGTCGTGCGCCGTAAGTTCGGAAGTCTCGTGGCGATCACCGAGCGCGACGTCGATCAGTTCGTCGCCAACACGTCCACGGCCCAGGCCGACGTCGAGTTGCAGGTCCAGCGCATCACGCTGCCGGTCGGAGATCAATCGGCGATCGCGCAGCGTATCGCGGAAGCGGATGCGCTGCATCAGCGCTACGGGGGATGCGCCACGATGGCGGGCCTTGCCGCCTCGGTGCCCGGCGCAAAGTTCGAGGATCTCGGTACACGCAAACCCGCCTCCATTCCCGAGCCCACCCGCAGCCTGCTGCTCAACGCGTCGGCCGGCGACCTGCTGCCGGCGAGCATCGGACAATCGACCGTCGAGCTTTGGGCGCTCTGCAGCCGAAAGGCGCAAGGCGGCGGCGATGGGTCTGTGCGTGAAAACGCCCAGAACGAGTTGCGGCAGAAGGAATTTGAAGTTCTCGCCCAGAAGCATCTCAAGGATCTGCGGCAGGACGCCTCGATCGAGATCCGCTGATGACGCGCGATGCCGACAGCGCGTCCCCGCTCGCGCTCAGTATGGGCGATCCGGCCGGCATCGGTCTCGACATCACGCTCGCGGCCTGGACGGAGCGGCGCAAGTATGGGCAAGCGCCGTTCGTGCTGTTCGGAGACCGGGATGCGCTCGCGGCGCGTGCCGAGATGCTTCACCTCTCTGTTCCGATCGAGGTCGTTTCTGATTTGCGGGCGGGTGCGGCTCTGTTCGAAACGCGCCTGCCTGTTTTTGAGGTGCCGGTCGCGGCTACGGTTCGCGCTGGCGCGCCCGATCCGCGAAATGCGCCAGCGGTGATCGCGGCGATCGAAACGGCGGTGCTCGCGGTCAAGCGCGGAGAAGCCCGCGCTGTCGTGACCAACCCAATTGCCAAGAGCGTGCTGATGGAAACCGGGTTCGCGTATCCCGGCCATACGGAATTCCTCGGCGCCTTGGCAGAAGCGCACTTCGGGGTGTCGGCTTCGACGCCGGTCATGCTGCTTGCGTCCGAAGAGCTCAAGGTTGTGCCGCTCACGGTGCACATTGCGCTGAAGGACGTTCCGCGCGCGATTACCACACGCAGCATTATCGAGACGACGCAGATCCTGCATCGCTCGCTGATCGAGGATTTCGGTGTCGCCCATCCGCGCATTGCGGTAACCGGCCTCAATCCCCACGCGGGCGAGGACGGCAAGCTCGGCTGCGAGGACAGCCGCATCATCGCACAAGCGATTGCGGCTTTGCGGGAAGGCGGGCTCGCTGTCTCAGGTCCGCATCCGGCTGACACGCTGTTTCATGCCGCCGCGCGCGAAACCTACGATGCGGTGCTCGCGATGTATCACGACCAGGCGCTGATCCCGATCAAGACGCTGGCGTTCGACCGCGGCGTCAACGTCACCATCGGGTTGCCGTTTGTACGCACGTCGCCCGATCACGGCACGGCGTTCTCGATTGCGGGTAGCGGGCGAGCCAATGCCCGCAGCCTCATTGAAGCGTTGAAGCTCGCCGGTAACATCGGGGCGCGCCGCGTCGCCGCCTCGGTTCGTGCGGAGACTGCGCCATGAGTACGCTGACCGGCGATGATACGGCGGGAGGATCTGCGCGCGAGGGCGCAAGCCCGGATGGGCTCGATCCGTTGCGCGACGTGATCCGCCGGCATGAACTCGCTGCGAAGAAAAACCTCGGCCAGAACTTTATTCTCGATCTCAACCTGACGCGTCGCATCGCACGTGCCGGCGGGCCGGTGACCGGTCGCACGGTCATAGAAATCGGCCCCGGGCCTGGTGGGCTCACGCGCGGACTGCTGCTCGAAGGCGCGGGCCGCGTCATTGCGGTCGAGCGGGATTCGCGCTGCCTGCCCGCGCTCGCCGAGATCAGCGCGCGCTATCCGGATCAGCTTCAAGTCCACGAAGGCGATGCGCTCGAAACCGATTGGAGCGCGCTTTTGGGTTCTTCCTCCGGCAAAGCGGTGATCGCGGCCAACCTTCCCTACAACGTCGCGACGGTGCTGCTTATCGGCTGGCTCGAAACCGAGCCGTGGCCGCCGTGGTGGGACCGCATGGTGCTGATGTTTCAGAAGGAGGTTGCCGAGCGCATCGTGGCGGTGCCGGGCAGCAAGGACTACGGGCGGCTGTCGGTGATCTCGCAGTGGCGTAGCGAAGCCAGAATTGCGCTCACTCTCAAGCCCGAAGCGTTCACCCCGCCGCCGAAAGTTGCATCAGCCGTCGTCGTGTTCACGCCGAGGGCCGCGCCTCAGCCCGCGTGCTCGGTCAAGGCGCTCGGACGGGTGACGGCTGCTGCGTTCGGGCAGCGCCGCAAGATGCTGCGCGCTTCGCTCAAGACGCTGGTTCCCAATCCGGAAGAACTGCTCGATGCGGCCGGGATTGGGTCGACCTTGCGGGCCGAGCAGGTTCCGGTCCGCGATTTCGCGAAGCTCGCGCTTATCTACGAGCGCTCGATCGCCGGGCGCTGATCCGAATTCGGCTCAGCTGATAACGCGCGTCGCGGCGCGCTACTTCACGCCCAGCTTCTTCTGCAGGCTCGACGACGAGGTGGTGTACTGGAAGAGCAGCTTCTTGTTGGGATGCACGTACTTGTGCGCCTGCTGCGCCATCAGAGCCGCCTCATGGAAGCCCGACAGGATCAGCTTCAGCTTGCCCGGATACCAGTTGATGTCGCCGATGGCAAAGATGCCCTTTTCGCTGGTTTCGAATTTCTCGGTGTCGACCAGGATCAGGTTTTCGTTGAGGTTGAGCCCCCAGGTGGCGACAGGGCCGAGCTTCATCGTCAAGCCGAAGAACGGCAGCATGGCGTTGGCGACAACACGCTCCTCTCCCTCAGCGGTCTTGACGGTGACGGCTTCGAGCACGCCGTTGTCGCCATGGACTTTCGTCATCTGGCCGATGAGCAGCCGCACTTTTCCTTCCGCCACAAGCGCGCGCATCTTCTCCACCGAGTGGGGCGCGCCGCGGAATTCGTCGCGGCGATGCAGAAGCGTGAGCGAGTTGGCGATCGGCGCGAGGTTGAGTGTCCAGTCGAGCGCGGAGTCGCCGCCGCCGACAATCATCACGTCCTTGCCGCGTAAGTCTTCCATGCGGCGCACGGCGTAAAACACCGACGAGCCTTCAAAAGCTTCAATGCCATCGAGGGGCGGGCGCTTCGGCGTGAAGGAGCCGCCGCCGGCCGCGATGACGACGACCTTGGTGACGATCGCGCGTCCCGCGTCGGTCTTGAGATCGAAGCGGCCGTCTTCCCGGCGCTGCAGCTCGTCCACGCGTTCGCCGAACACGAACTCCGCGCCGAACGGCTTGATCTGCTCCATCAACCGGTCGGTCAGTTCCTGGCCGGTGACGGAAGGAAGCGCCGGAATGTCATAGATGGGCTTTTCGGGATAGAGCTCGGAGCACTGGCCGCCCGGCTTGCCGAGGATGTCGATCACGCAGGTCTTGACGTCGACGAGGCCAAGCTCGAACACGGCAAAGAGCCCGACGGGACCGGCGCCGATGACCACCGCGTCGAATTCGGTTGCGCCTGTCGTCACGTTCTGGCCGGCGTCGTCCAGCGCCATGTGTGATCTCCCGGTTCGGTTTCTCGTTTTGCCGCGGCTCGCTCGCGCGCTCAAAACTGCTTGGCGGGCACGCGCATCGTCAGCCCGTCGAGGTCGGTCGTGACCTTGATCTGACAGCTCAAGCGGCTTTCCTTGCGTACGTCGAAGGCGAAGTCGAGCATATCCTCTTCGATGTCGGCAGGCTTGCCGGTTTTCTCAACCCAGCCCGGCTCGATATAGACATGGCAGGTTGCGCAGGCGCAGGCGCCGCCGCATTCGGCTTCGATGCCCGCGACATCGTTAAGCTTGGCCGCCTCCATGACTGTCAGGCCGGCCTCGACCTCTACGGTCTGGCTCGCGCCATCGGGCTGGATGAAAGTGAGTTTAACCATCGACGGCGGCTCCAAATCCTCTCGTCCCCACGCCTCCGGGGGGAACGGTCGCGGCAGGATTAATGGGCTCGTTCGCCGAATTCAAGCTTTCCACGCGCGTTTAGGAAAACGCGTTGGCCGAAAAGGCTTTAAGTAATAGGAACCAATCAGGCGCGGGGCGTCTCGTGGGACGGGAATGCGTCCTCGACGTAACCCTCGACTTCCTCGCAGGCTTCCTCGAGCAACGTCAGGATCCGCTCACGGTCCTGCTCGTCGTCCACGACGCCCGAGGTCTGCTCGGCTTCGAGCGCCAAGCGGGCCACGTGCCGGGCGCCGACGGCGCGGGCCGAGCCCTTGATGGTGTGGGCGGCGATCTGCCATTCGCGGTCGGTCGCGGCAAAACGCAGCTGCTCGATGCTCAAGGGAAGCTGGGCCATGAAAAGACCCAGGATTTCCCGCTCCAACGTGGGGCTGCCGAGGGTGTAGCGGGCCAAATGCGTGCGATCGATCGGATCGGTCGACGGGACGATCGGGGCTGGGGCCTCTGGGGCCATCACAGCATTGATGCGGCGCCGGAGCGTGCTTTGACGCGGTGTGCTCATAGGGTCGACCTAATCCCTTAGGGCTCGTTAACGGCAGAATGGCTGGCCGATAGGTTGCGGCCTCAACATTGCACCGTTGGAAAACGCGGTATCCGATAAGTTAACACATAACCTGAACTTAAATCTCTAAATATTTGTAAACACTATATCTCTAAGTCGAGCCAATCCGAGAACTCTGTGTTGAGGAGGGGTGGTTCCGGATGGAGGTGGCCCGAACTTCATTTGGCCCCAAAGGCGGCCTACTCGGCATAGTCCGCCGGGCCGTTCCGGAGCCCTGGAAAAAGGGCGTTGATGGGGCTGTTCGCGAGAGAAAACTCGTTTGAGCACAAGCCTTGGACTGCAGTATCATGACTTCGTGGGGCTGCCGGAAATCTCCGGCTCGGACGGGTGGATGGCTCAGGAGCTAAAATCAGACTCGGCAGCGACTGCCAAGGCGCTGCCTGACGGATCCGCATCTGCGGACTCGAAAAGTGCTGCTGCGCCGTTGCCGGCGTTGCCTCCTCCCCTCACCGGCCCCTTCGGCGGGGGCGCCAACGACTCCGCCAAACCTGAAGTTGCCGATGCCCTGACGCTGGCTATCTCTGCTGCCAACGCGCCGAATATGGGCTCGCCGACCGCAACCGTTCATCATCGCCTTCCGCCTCCGCTGCCGAACATGGCGGCGCGGGCTCAGAGCAATTCCGCCAATGCCCCGTCTGGCAACGAACGTTCGGGTGATGGGCAGCCGGCAGAGGCACAACCACGCCGCGCAGCGCGCCGTCGCCCGGCGGGTCCGCCACGCGGCAAAATCGCGGCGAACGACGATGCACCTTCGATCGGTGGCCTGATCTACGCGCTCGAGCAAAAGCCGTCGATGGCGCCGTTCAAATATGCGGCGATCGCCACCTGCGTTTGGATCACCATCTGTCTCGCGTTCTCGTGGGTCATCGTGCGGGCGGAATTCGAGAACGGCGGAACCGTTCTGTCGCTGCTCGAAAAGCCTTCAACCTTCCTCACCGCAACTGCCATCATCGTTCCTATCGCCGTGCTGTGGGCGCTGGCGCTGCTCGCCTGGCGTTCAGACGAGCTGAGGCTGCGCTCCTCGACGATGACGGAAGTGGCCATTCGCCTCGCCGAGCCCGACCGGATGGCCGAGCAGTCGGTTGCGTCGCTCGGTCAGGCGGTCCGGCGGCAGGTGGGCTTCATGAACGAAGCCATCTCGCGCGCGCTCGGCCGCGCGGGTGAACTCGAGGCGTTGGTTCACAACGAAGTCACCGCGCTCGAACGCTCCTATGAGGAGAACGAGCGCAAGATCCGCGGTCTCATCAAAGAGCTTGCCGGCGAGCGGAACTCCCTGCTCTCGACCAGCGAGCGCGTGACCGACACGTTGAAGACGCTGGGCACCGATATCCCGACCCTGATCGACAAACTGTCGAACCAGCAGCTTAAGCTCGCCCACATCATCCAGGGTGCCGGCGAGAACCTCACCGCGCTCGAGACCGCCGTCGGACAGAGCACCGATCGGCTCGAGCATACTCTCGGCAACAAGACCGAGCAGTTGCAGGGTATGCTCGAAGGTTACACGACCGGACTTGCGACGGCGCTCGGAGCGCGCACCGACCAGCTGCAGGAAGCAATCGCCGGATATGTCGAGACGCTCGATACGTCGCTCAGCAACCGCACCGAAAAGTTGCAGCTCGTCTTCGAAGAATACGCCCGCGCGCTCGATACATCGCTGACCAACCGGGCGCAGGCGCTCGATATTCAGCTCGTCGAACGGACGAAGGCGCTCGACGCCGCGTTCGGACAGCGTCTCAAGGTGTTCGACGAGTCGATCGTGAGATCGACGATGAACATTGACTCGGCCGTCGCAGACAAGGCGCGGGCTCTCACCTCGGCGCTCGACAATCACGCGCGCACGTTCAGCGAGACGATCTCGCGGCAGGCCGTCAATCTCGACGAGAGCCTGATGCACGGCATCAACTCGGTGCGCCGGACGAGCGAGAACATCACGCGCCAGTCGCTGAAAGCCATCGAAGGGCTGGCCGGCCAGTCGGAGATGCTGAAACGCGTTTCGGAAAACCTCCTGTCGCAGGTCAATTCCGTCACCAATCGTTTCGAGGGCCAGGGGCAGGCGATCATGCGCGCCGCCAACTCGCTCGAGAATGCGAACTTCAAGATCGAAAACACGTTGCAGGGTCGCCACGCCGAGCTGACCAACACGATGGATCGCCTCTCCGGCAAGGCCGACGAGTTCGGCCGGTTCGTCGAAGGTTTTTCGTCCACGATGGAAGGCTCGCTCACCAGTGCCGAGCAGCGCGCACGCGCGGCCGCCGAGCAGTTGCGCGCCAGCACCGAAGTCGCCAAGCGCTCGGCGCTCGACGATCTCGAACGCTTCCGGCTCGAAGCAGGCGCAGAGGGCGATCGGGCGCTCGACGAACTCCGCTCGCGTTTCTCTTCGATCTCGAATGTCGTCAACGAACAGCTTTCCACGCTCACGAGCCGCTTCGATCAAACTTCCGACGAGGTGCGCCAGCGCGCCAATCGGGCCGCTGCGGAAATTGCAGCCGAGCAGGTGCGCCTCAAGGAGCAGATGGACAGACTGCCGATGGCGACCCGCGAAAACGCGGAAGCTATGCGGCACGCGCTTCAGGATCAGCTTCGTGCCATCGAGCAGCTTTCGAATTTGACGACGCGCTCGCTCTCGGGGCGTGACATTACTCCTCCCCAGCAATCGCCGATGTCCGGCGGCTCGCATGGCGCTTCGACGCTTGCTGCCAGTTATATGTCGGAGGTGCGAGGTTCGGACGGAGGGCCGCGCGCATTGAGCGCGCTCTCGCAGCCGAACATGCCGGATCCCGGATACCGGCAGCCGCCGCCGTACCAAGGGCAGCCTCCCTATCAGGGTCAGGGGCAGCTGGCTCGCCCCGCTGCCGGCGGCGACAGCCGGGATGGCTGGTCGCTTGGCGATCTTCTCGCGCGTGCCTCGCGCGACGAGGAAACTCACGTCGGAGCGGGTGGTGGTCAGGCCGCGGCGCCGATGCCGTTCCATAGCCAGATCGACATCATCGCGCGCGCACTCGATCCCGCGACGACGGCGGCTCTCTGGCAACGGATCGCGGCCGGGCAGCGCGGCGTTATGGTGCGCAGCATCTATTCGCCCGAGGGGCGCGCGATCTTCGACGATCTCAGTATGCGCTATCGCGTCGACGGCGATCTGCAACGGACGATCAACCACTACCTCATGGACTTCGAGAACATCCGGCGCGACGCCGAGCAGCGCGATCCATCCGGGCGGGCGATCAACGCGCATCTCCTTTCGGACATGGGCCGCGTCTACCTCTTCCTTGCACATGTAAGCGGACGCATCACCTGATCGCTGCCGCCGCTTTGAAATCCTGATCGCCGATGGCTGCCCTTTCGCTTTCCGTTTCGATCGAGCGCTTTCCGCTCAAGGTGCCGTTCGTCATCGCGCGAGGCGCCAAGACGCACGCGATCGTGGTCGCGGTCTCGATTTCGGACGGACAGGCTACGGGGCGCGGGGAATGCACGCCCTATGCGCGCTATGGCGAAACGCCGGAGGGCGTGGCGCAGGCCATCGAAGCGGCTGGGCGCGCGCCCGGTGTGCTCAGCAGCCGCTACAGCCTCGCACGTTCGATTGCGCCAGGCGCTGCCCGCAATGCGCTCGACTGCGCGCTCTGGGATTTCGAAGCAAAGTCCAGCGGCGTTACGGTGGCCGATCGGCTGGGACTGGCGCCGCTCGGCGGTGTCGATACCTGCTTCACGCTGAGCCTCGATAGCCCCGAAGCCATGGCGCGTGCCGCTCAGGCTGCGCAAGCGCACACACTGCTCAAGCTCAAGCTTGGCGGCGATGGCGACATCGCGCGGATGACGGCCGTGCGGCAGGCGCGGCCCGATGCCCGCCTCGTCGCCGATGCCAATGAGGCCTGGAGCGAGGACATGCTGGCGCCGTTTCTCGCCGCTGCCGCAGAGGCTGGTTTCGAGCTGGTTGAGCAGCCTCTTCCTGCCGGCGCCGACGCCCTCCTCGCGCGACTTTCGCGGCCGGTTCCGGTTTGTGCCGACGAAAGCGTGCATACGAGCGCTGATATCGCGGCTCTCAAGGACCGCTACGATGCGGTCAACATCAAGCTCGACAAGGCCGGCGGGCTGACGGAGGCGCTGACGATGCGGGCGATCGCGCGCGACGCCGGGCTCAAGGTGATGGTGGGTTCTATGGTGGCGACTTCGCTTGCCGTGGCGCCTGCTTTTCTCGCGGCCCAGGGCGCCGATTGGGTCGATCTCGACGGCCCGCTGCTGCTTGCGACCGACCGCGATCCGCCGCTGCATTTCGAACGGGGCAAACTGTTACCTGCATCGCCGAAGCTCTGGGGCTGAGACACCGAAGCTGGTCTTGCCGTCTTTACGGCCTCGCCGTGGCCGTCGTTCCGGTCCACAACAAACCGCCCTGCCAACGGGCGCCCACGTAAAGCGCGCCTGCAAACCCAGCCGTTGCCAGCGCCGCCATCGCCAGATAGGCGAGCGCGCCGACTTTGCCGTATAGCCAGCCCGACGTCAGCGTGGCGGTGCCCATCAGCAGACCAGAAGCGACGGTGGCATAGAGCGCTTGAGCAGTTCCCTGCGCGCTTTCGGGCACGGCCCGCGCGATGAAATGCATCGCGCCCAGGTGCGAGGCGCCATAGGTCAGCGTGTGGAGGAGCTGCAGCGGGATCAATCCGATGAGTGGCGGGCTCAGTGTCATCGCGATCCAGCGGACGATCGCCGCCGTCGTCGCCCCGATCAGGAGCGCGACCGGCCCCCACCGGCGCACGACGCGGCCGGAATAGGCAAACAGCAGCACCTCGCCGCCGATGGCGATTGCCCATAGTGCGCCCACCCAGGCGGTGGAGATGCCCTCGGCGCGCCAGGTCAAAGCGCCGAACGTATAGACCATGCCGTGCGAGCCTTGGGCGGCGCCGGCGGCCAATAGAAACGCGAGGAAGACGGGCGAGCTGACGAGCTTCCAGGCTTCCTCGAGGCTCCCTCCCCTCATGGGCGCCTGGTGGGAAAGCGTTTCGGCGGGATCCGTACCGGCTGCCGGATCCGCGGCGGGCGCGCGCTCGATTTTCTTCGGCAGCAGCCAGGCGGTGGCGACAGTTGCGACGGTGCCCGCGATCACGCAGGCGAGCACGGCTGTGGCGCCAGTGTGGTCGATCAGCCAGCCGCCGACGAAGCCCGCAGTCACGAACGTCAGCGAACCCCAGAGGCGCATTCGGCCGTAGTCGAGCCCATGCGCGCGCACGCCAGCAACGGCTATCGTCTCGGTGAGCGGCATGATCGTGGAGAGGGTGATCGAGAACGGCACGGCCAGCAGAAAGATCGCCCAGAAGCTCTGCATTTGGCTCAGCAGCAGCGCCAGCACCAGCGTCAGCCAGGCGAGAGCGTTGATCAACGCCCGATGACGCGCGGTCCGGTCGGCCAGCATGGCGATGGTGGGGGTGATGAAGACGCGCAGAAAGAACGGGGCTGCCGTGATGGTGGCGATTTCCTCGGCGGAGAGGCCGCGCTTGTCGAGCCAGACCGGCAGGTACGGCAGGTGGATGCCGTAGATCACGAACAGAGCGGCATAGAAGGCGGCGAGGCGCAGTCCGAACGAGTGCGCGGCGCTACCCACGGCAAGCTTGCGTCCCTGCCCGCCGGTCTCGACTGCGCTCATGCCGATTGTCCGATCTCGCGGCTTGCGAGGCCCTTGCCCTCGCGCCGGCTTCTCTTGGCCGGGCGCACTCTTAGCAGTGTGCGAATGCGGGCGCGAGCGTCCGACAAAGAAAAAACCGGTCCGGATAGTCCGGACCGGTTTTTGCCGAGCTCTGCAGCGTCCCTGTTCGCTGCCCAGCTCCCCCCAAAGTAGTGTGTAGTGTTGTGCGCTGCTCGATCGCCCCCCGACGCTCGGCGCTGCACGAGGGGGAGAGTTGCAGAACCCAGGGGCGCTTACAAGATGGGGGGCACGCATTGCGCGTTAAGCGATGCAAAGGCGCAACAAGGGTGTGGTGATGGTGAATCGCTCGGCTTGGGCATAACCCGCGCTATTTTCAGCAACTCTCTGAAGTGCAGCGACTATCCCGCTCGGATGATGGATCGTCGTCGACCACTCTAGAGGCTCAGGATTTGTGTCTCCGGATGGCATGTAGGTGATCAACAGGGCCGTCGCCCTGACCGACTGCGAGCGTGCGGCCTGCTTCGATCGCCTGCCAGACATAGGCCTTGGCGGCGTCGACAGCAGCGGCCAGCGGATCGCCTTCCGCAAGTCGTGCGGCGATCGCGGCGGCCAACGTGCATCCAGTGCCGTGGGTGTTTCGCGTGGCAATTCTCGGCGCCGTAAAGCGCGCCGTCGTTGCGGCAGTCACGAGGATGTCTGTCGCTTCGGGGCCTTCGCCGTGCCCGCCCTTGAGGAGCACGGCCTTGGCACCAAGGGCGAGTAGGCTTTTGGCCTGGGCTTCCATCTCGTCAAGCGACGTTGCGATCGGGACGTCGAGCAGGCGGGCGGCTTCGCGTAGGTTCGGGGTCACGAGGTCGGCGAGCGGAAACAGCCGCGTTCGCACGGCGTCGATGGCGTCCGGGGCGAGCAGCACATCACCGCTCGTCGCAACCATGACCGGATCAACCACGAGCGGCGCACCGCCAAACTGCGGGAGACCTTTGGCGACGGTCTCGACTGTTGCGAGATCCCCGAGCATCCCGGTCTTGATGGCGCCGACGCGGAGATCGGACGCGATCGAGGCCATTTGCGCGGCAATGATGGTGCCGGGCAGCGTCAGCACAGCCTGCACGCCCTGGGTGTTCTGGGCAGTGATGGCGGTGATCACCGATGCACCGTAGACGCCGAGCGCGGTGAAGGTTTTCAGGTCGGCCTGGATGCCTGCCCCACCGGAGCTGTCCGAGCCCGCGATCGTCAGAGCGATGGCCGTGCCCGTGTTGTAAGGATCGCTCATCGTCCAAGTCTCGCGCTCAACGTCTCGTCGCCCTAAACGTCAGGGTGTCAGGTTGCGAAGGTCCTGCTGCAGGTTCGCAGGCGTCATCCACTCTTCAATCGTAGCAAGCCCTGGGAACGTCTCGATCAGCCATTGCCCGAGTGCCTGGATGGAGAACCAGTCGAAGACGTTCAGGAAGGCGATGCCGGTCAGCACCAACAGCACGCCCATGATCTTTTCCATCAACGACAGATGGCGGCGGAAGCGTTGCATGAACGACAGGAACGGGCGGATCGCGACGGCGGCCAGCACAAACGGAATGCCGAGACCGGCGGAGTACACCGCGAGCAGCCGCACGCCCGCGCCGAGGCTCGCTTCGTTTGCGGCCAAGGCCAGAACCGTCGACAGGATCGGCCCGATGCAGGGCGTCCAGCCGAAGGCAAACGCAAGCCCCATGACATACGCGCCGGCGTAGCTGGCCCCGGTGTGAGGGCCGTGATAGCGCTTTTCGCTCAGGAGCAGCGGGATGCGGAATACGCCGAGGAAGTGCAATCCGAACAGGATGATCACGACGCCGGCAGCAATCGAGAGCTCCATGCGCCAGGTCTGGATGAACTGGCCGATCAGCGACGCGCTGGCACCAAGCGCGATAAAGACCGTCGAGAAGCCGAGCACGAAGAAGATCGAGGCCAGCACGACGCGGCGCCAGACCGCGCGCTCTAGCCCCTTCTCGTGCGACATCTCTTCGAATGTCGTGCCGCCGAGAAAGCCCAGATAGGGCGGAACCAGCGGCAGCACGCACGGAGACAGGAAGCTTACGAGACCAGCGAGTGCCACGCCGAGATAGAGATGAGCTTCCGCGAACATCGGGATCCGTTGTGTTTAGCGCGCCAGAGCGGCGACGCCGGGCAGCTCGCGACCTTCAAGCCATTCGAGGAAAGCACCGCCTGCCCCCGATACATAGGTGAAGTCGCCGGTTACGCCAGCGGTGTTCAAGGCGGCGACGGTATCGCCCCCGCCCGCAACCGAGACCAGCGATCCGGCCTTGGTGCGCTCGGCAGCGGCGCGGGCAAGCGCGAAAGTCCCTTCGCCGAACGGGGCAATCTCGAAGGCGCCGAGCGGACCGTTCCATAGCAGCGTCTCGCACCGCGACAGCACATCGATGTAATGGGCGACCGACTTGGGGCCGACGTCGAGGATCATCTGGCTGGCGGGGCATTCAATGGTGAGCACGGTGCGGGACGGCGCTCCGGCCTCGAAGCGCTCGGCGACGACGATGTCTTGCGGCAGTACGATCTCGCAGCTCCGCGCCTTGGCGGCATGCATGATCTCGCGCGCAGTCTCGACGAGATCGGGCTCGGCCAGCGACTTGCCGATCTCGATGCCGCCCGCCAGCAGGAACGTGTTGGCCATGCCGCCGCCGATGATCAGCTTGTCGACCTTGGCAGACAGGTTGGTCAGGACCGGGATCTTGGTCGAGACCTTGGCACCACCGACAACGGCCGCAACCGGACGCTTGGGCTGTTCGAGCGCGGCGCGCAAGGCGCCGATCTCCTCCATCATCAGCGGACCGGCATAAGCCGGCAGCAGATGCGCGAGGCCTTCCGTCGAGGCATGGGCGCGGTGGGCGGCGGAGAATGCGTCGTTGACGAAGATGTCGCCGTTGGCCGCCAGTGCTTTGGCGAACGCCGGGTCGTTCTTTTCTTCGCCCTTGTGGAAACGGGTGTTCTCCAGGACGACGATACCGCCGTTCGCGAGTGCGCTTACGGCGCGGGCCGCTTCGTCGCCCACGCAATCGGCGGCGTGCGAGACCGGCAATCCGACGAGCTTTTCGAGTGCCGCGGCAACGGGCGCCAGCGAGTTCTCCTTGTCGGGGCCGTCTTTCGGGCGGCCGAAGTGCGAGAGCACGACAACGCGTGCCCCGCGCTTCGCGAGATCCTGAAGGCCTGGGACGATCCGCTCGAGGCGCGTTGCATCGGTCACGACGCCGTTCTTGGCGGGGACGTTGAGATCGGCGCGCACGAGCACGCGCTTGCCTACGAGATCGAGGCCATCGGTGGTCTTGAGCTTGTCGAGGTTCATGTCGCTCAGGCTTTCTTGGCGAGTTCGCGGGCGGCGTCGGCGATCTTCGCGGCGGTGAGTCCGAAGTGCTCGAAAAGCTTGGGCGCCGGCGCAGACGCACCGAAATCGGAAAGGCCGATGAAGCGGTCTCCGGGGCGCAGCCACTCGTGCCAGCCCTGGGCAACGGCCGCCTCGACGGCGATGCGCGGAGCGGTGCCGAGCACGTCGTTGCGGTAACTCTCGTCCTGGCGGCGGAACAGTTCGAACGACGGAAGCGATACGACCGCCGCGGTTATTCCATCCTTTGCGAGCGCCGCGGCTGCTTCCGCAACGAGACCCACTTCCGAGCCGGTGGCGATCAACGTCACGTCGCGCTTGGCGCCGCCGCTCACGACATAGCCACCCTTCGACGTGAGGTTTGCGGCCTCGGCCGGATTGGCGCGAAGTGCGGTCGGGAGCGCCTGACGCGACAGCGCGAGCAGCGACGGCGTCTTGGTGTTGGTGAGCGCAATCTCCCAGGCTTCCGCCGTCTCCAGCGCGTCTCCTGGGCGCAGCACGAGGAGGTTCGGAATCGCCCGCAGCGACGCCAGATGCTCGATCGGCTGATGGGTCGGGCCATCTTCGCCGAGGCCGATGCTGTCGTGCGTCATGACGTAGACGACGCGCTGCTGCATCAGCGCCGAAAGGCGGATCGACGGGCGGCAGTAATCGGTGAACACGAGGAACGTCGCGCCGTAGGGGATGAACCCGCCATGCAGCGCGATGCCGTTCATCGCGGCGGCCATGCCGTGTTCGCGCACGCCGTAGTGGATGTAGTCGCCGGCGAAGTTGCCAGGCTCGACGGCCTTGTGATGCTTGGTGCGGGTTCCGTTCGACGGCGTGAGATCAGCCGAGCCGCCGAGCAGCTCGGGCACGGCCGGCACCAGATGCTCAAGCGTCAACTGCGACCAGACGCGGGTTGCGCGCTTGGCGGTGTCGGCCACGAACTGTGCTTTGGCAGCGGAAATCGCGTCAGCGATGGTTTTGCTGCGCGAGGCGGCAGCGGGTGCTTCGAACGCAGCCTTTGCGGCGGCGGGAGCCTTGGCGAGACGCGCCTGCCAGGCGGCATTCTCCTTGGCGCCCTTGGCACCCAGCGCGCGCCAGGCCTTCAGGATCGGCTCGGGGATCACGAACGGAGCCGCATCCCAACCGAGCTTCTCGCGCGTGCCTTTGATTTCTTCTGCGCCGAGCGGCTCGCCGTGGGTCGACGACTTACCCGCCTTGTTGGGGGCGCCGTAGCCGATCACGGTCTTGCAGGCGATCAGCCAGGGCTTCGAGCTATCGGCCCGGGCCTTCGCGATCGCGGCCGAGATGGCTTTCGGATCATGGCCGTCGACGCGGATCGTGTTCCAGCCGGAAGCCGCGAAGCGGGCGACCTGATCGTCGGAAACGGAGAGGCTTGTCGGTCCGTCGATCGAAATGGAATTGTCGTCCCACAGCACGATGAGCTTGCCGAGCTTCAGATGGCCCGCGAGCGAGATCGCCTCGTGGCTGATGCCCTCCATCAGGCAGCCGTCACCGGCAAGGCAGTACGTGTAATGGCCGACGAGGTCGTCGCCGAGGCGGGCGTTTAGCAGACGCTCCGCTAACGCCATGCCGACGGCGTTGCCGATGCCCTGGCCGAGCGGGCCGGTCGTGGTCTCGATGCCGGGCGCGTGGGCAAACTCGGGATGACCGGCCGTCTTGGAGCCGAGCTGGCGGAAGTTTTCGAGCTGGCCGATATCCATGCCGGGATAGCCGGTCAGATAGAGCAGCGAATAAAGCAGCATCGAGCCGTGGCCGGCTGACAGGACGAAGCGGTCGCGATCGGGCCAGGCAGGGTCGGCAGGATCGAAACGGAGGGCGTCGGAAAACAGCACCGTCGCCACGTCCGCCATGCCCATCGGCATGCCAGGGTGGCCGGAATTCGCCTTCTGCACCGCATCCATCGCGAGCGCGCGGATGGCATTGGCCATGTCCCGCGTACCGGGGGCCGCTGCCCGCGCCGTCTCTGCCGCCTCACCCATTCTCGATCAATCCTTCCCGCCGGAGCGCAATTGTTCCGCTAGATCTGCGATCCCGCTGCTGTCTTGTGATGCGGGCACATTTAACGGGGTGACGCCGCGCCGTCTACCGCGCCGAACGTCCGAGAGGCGGTCTGGCGGATTCGACCGTCGGATGAGCATCGGCGCGAGCGTCCGCCTGTTCGCATCTGCGAAAACGACTGGAGTTCAAGGGGTTTGCTCCGGGATCGGGTCGGCTATCGGAGCAGCCGGCTTCTCCGCTGCGGGTAGTTTCACCGCCTTGGTGGGCCTGGCATCCTTGCTATCCTTGGCGCTTGCGGCGGCATCCTCCGCAAATAATCGCTCGAGGACGGAGGCGTCGCTGCGGGCTTTGGCCTGCATTTGCTCCATGTTGCTGTAATCGGCGTAGTCCTCGATCAGGCGCTGTTCGTCATGGGCGCGGAAGGTGCTGGTAATCCGCTCGCTCTCACGCTCGGAGTAGCCGAGGTCGATCAGCAAGAGCCGGGTGGCTTCGAGCGCCGACAGGAACGTCTCGCGCTGAATGCTGGTGATGCCGAGATCGAGCAGGCGGTGGGCGTGATTGCGGTTGCGGGCGCGCGCGATGATCGGCACATCCGGATAGCGGTTGCGCACCAGGGCCGCCGTGCGCAACGAGGCTTCCACGTCATCGATGGCCAGAACGAAGGCGCGGGCCTTCTCGATCTGCGCCGCTTCCAGGATCTCGGCGCGGCTCGCGTCCCCGAAGAAGGCCTGCGAGCCGAACTTCTTCACGAGGTCCACCTGCTCGGCGGAAATATCGAGGGCGATGAACGGGATCTTCTTGCCGCGCAGCACGCGGGCGACGATCTGACCGAAGCGGCCGAAGCCGGCAATCACGACGTGTTCGTTCTTGGCGGGAAGGTCGTCGTCATAGGCTGGGGCCGGGCGCTTGCGGATGCGGCTTCCCAGCCGGTCGAGCACGAGCAGCAACGGGGTCGCGGCCATCGAAATGGTCACGACCGCTACCAGAAGATCGCTCATGCTGCGCGACAGCACGCCCGCCGCGAGGCCTGCCGAAAACAGCACGAAGCCGAACTCACCGCCCTGGCTCAGCGATAATCCGAGTCGGCGCGCGGGCCTGTTGTCCAATCCGACGAGGCGGCCGAGCGTGTAGAGAATGGCGGTCTTGACCGTGACGAGCGCAAGCGCAAGGCCGATCACGGTTACGGGCTGGGTAATCAGCAGATTGACATTGAGCGACATGCCGACGGCGGTGAAGAACAACCCCAACAGGATGCCCTGAAAGGGCTGGATGTCGGCTTCGATCTGATGGCGATAGGCGCTCTCGGAGAGAAGCGCACCGGCGATGAAGGCGCCCAGCGCTGGCGACAGCCCCGCCTTCAGCATCAAAAGCGCGACGCCCACGACCGTCAGCAGCGCAGCCGCGGTCATCGCCTCCTTGACCTTGGTGCGGGCGACGAGACGCAGGAACGAGTCCAGGCCGAAATAACCGACGACCACGATGGCGGCGATGGTGCCGAGGCCGCGGAGCGCCGACGAGAGGTCCATGGCGTGGCCGACCTCGACCGCCTTGGTCGCGAAAAGGGGAACCAGCGCGATCAGCGGAATGGCCGCGAGATCCTGAAAAAGCAGGACGGCGAAGGCGAGCCGCCCATGGCGTGCCGTCAAATCCCCCTGCTCTTCCAGCACCTGGAGGGCAAACGCCGTCGACGACAATGCGAGCGCGAAGCCGATGAACACGGCTGCCGTCCACGCCTGGCCAACCCACATCGCGAACAAGGCAAGGACGAGCGCCGTGAGTGCGACCTGGGCGCCGCCGAGCTTGAAAATCGCCGAGCGCATGGACCAGAGCCGGCGGGGCCTCAGCTCAAGCCCGATCAGAAACAACAGAAGGACGATGCCGAACTCGGAAAGCTCAAGGATTTCGTGGGCATCGCTGCTCGAAAACACATGCCGAAACCCGTGGGGCCCCAGCGCAATACCCGCGATCAGGTAGCCGAGGACCGAGCCGATACCGAGCCAGCGCGCGATCGCCGGGGCGATCGTCATCGCAGCGAGCAGGACGGCGATTTCAGTCAGCGTGACGAGCGGCATCAGTCCCCGAAATGATGTTGTGAAACTTATTTCACTACGTTGAAACTACTCCGTCCACTTTTTTGCCCCCGATCGGCGTGGAATTCCCTCCCCGTTGCGGCTGCGACCCGCCCCGCGCAGTCGTGGGCAGATTGCCCGCACGATGGGCACGGCCCTGGGCGGGACGGCGCGGTTCCGCTATGCTCTCCGAATTGAGGAGGGCGCGCGCCTTGCGTACCCCGCGGTGACCGCTACGAGGACTATGGCCGATCTCTTACAACGCGTCGCCGCGAATGGTGATGTCGAGGCTTTCAGAGCGCTTTTTCAAGACTACGCACCCCGCGTCAAATCCTACATGATGCGGCAGGGGGCGGATCCGCGCACCGCGGAAGAGCTTGCGCAAGAAACCTTGCTCACCGTGTGGCGGAAGGCTGCGCTCTACTCCGACGAGAAGGGAAGTGCGACAACGTGGATCTTCACGATCGCACGCAACCTGCGCATCGACCGGCTTCGCAAGGAAGTGGCCTGGCAGCCGCTGCCCGAGGACAACGACCAGCAGCCCTCGCCCGATCCGGCCCCAGACGAGGTGATGAGCGAGAAGGAACGCGGTGACCGCGTCCGCAAAATTCTGGCCGAGCTGCCACCCGACCAATCCGAAGTCGTTTCGCTCGCGTATGTGGAAGGACTGTCGCACGCGGAGATCGCGTCGCGGCTCTCTTTGCCGCTTGGCACGGTCAAGTCGCGGATGCGTCTCGCCTACCAGAAGATTCGCGATGCGCTCGAGGATTTGAAATAGATGACGATCACGCACCACCCGGATATCGCGAACCTGATGTGCTGTGCTGCGGGCAGCCAGCCGGAGGCTTTTGCGGCCGTCATCGCCTCGCATCTTTCGCTGTGCAAGACCTGCTGCTGCGAGGTGCGCCGGATGCAACAGATCGGCGTTGCCCTGTTCGACAAGCTCGAGCCGGCCAAGATGGCGGAGCCGGCGCCCGTCGTCGCCATGCGGGCGGGAGAAGCCGAGATCGCGTCCCAAAAGGACGGAGACGCTCCGGCGCATCACCCGTGCTGCGGCATGACCGCGGGCGGTGTCCCCGGCCCGCTGGTGCCGCTGATCGGCGACAGCCTCGACAGCGTCGACTGGCACTGGCTGGCGCCGGGTGTCTGGGTCCATACGGTTCCGCTGTCGAAGGGGTGCTGCGGCGAGCTTCGCCTGATCAAGGTTGCGCCCGGCAAGAAGATTCCCGAGCACACCCACGAGGGGCAGGAACTCACCTTGATCCTGCGCGGAAGCTACACCGACGCGCTCGGCACTTACCGCCAAGGCGATGTCGCGGATCTCGATGAAGCGGCCGTGCACAGCCCGGTCGCCTGCTCGAAAATGGGTTGCATCTGCCTGATGGCGAACGAGGGCAAGCTCGAATTCACCGGCACGCTAGCGCGGATCCTTCAACCCCTGCTCAACAGATAGCGCTCAGGCCTGTGGGCGTGCCTTGGCGAGCGCGTCGATTGCCATCAGCTCGCGCATCAGCGGCTCGAAATCCTTGAGCGGCAGCATGTTCGGCCCGTCGGACGGGGCGGTATCGGGCGCTTCGTGCGTCTCGATGAAGAGGCCAGCGACGCCAACGGCGACGGCGGCACGCGCCAGAACCGGCACATAGCGGCGATCTCCGCCCGAACTGCCACCGAGGCCACCCGGCTGCTGCACGGCGTGGGTGGCGTCGAAAATCACCGGAGCGCCGGTTTCCGCCATCTGCGGCAGGCCGCGCATATCGACGACGAGCGTGTTGTAGCCGAACGAGGACCCGCGCTCCGTCAGAAGCACGTTCGGATTGCCGGATCCGACGATCTTCGCGACCACGTTCTTCATGTCCCAGGGGGCGAGAAACTGGCCCTTCTTCACCTTGATGACGCGCCCGGTCTGGGCGGCGGCGACCAGAAGATCGGTCTGGCGGCACAGGAAGGCCGGAATCTGCAGCACATCCGCGACCGGAGCCACGATGGCGCATTGCTCCTTTTCGTGGATGTCAGTGACGATCGGAAGCCCGAGCTTTTCCCGGATCTCGGCGAACACCTCGATGGCGGCGTCGAGCCCGATGCCGCGCTTGCCGCCGAGCGACGTGCGGTTGGCCTTGTCGAACGACGACTTGTAGATAAGTCCGAGACCGAGGCGGCCGGCGGCTTCCTTGAGAGCGCCGGCCATTTCGAGGGCGTGGGCGCGGCTTTCCATCTGGCAGGGGCCGGCAAACACGACGATCGGCGATGCGTTCGAGACGGCCAGCGCGCCGATGCCGACGTGCGGATTGGGTTTGATCGGATCGATTTGGGTCATGGCGCCCCTTATAGCGGGTTCAGGCCTAGGATGGGAGGCCCCCTTCCCGTCCACCCACGGTTATGCCGCCGCGGCCGAACGCTCTCGCCATTTTCGTGCCGTCCCGAAGCGGGTTCTCTATATTTGTCGCAAGCTTGACGCTTGCCCTCCCTGTGTTTGTTGCAAGCTTGACGCTTGCGGTCCCTGCATTTGTCGCAAGCTTGACGCTTGCTCCGTGGGTTCCTACACCCACATGAGGCAATTCCGGCACTTTGGCCGGTCGCGCCCTGCCCCCGAAAGGCCCGTTCCATGCTCGTCCTGATCGATAACTACGACAGCTTCACCTACAATCTCGTGCATTTCCTGGGCGAGCTCGGGACCACGTCCGAGGTGATCCGCAATGACAAGGTGACCGCCGAGGAAGTCCTCAAGATGAAGCCGAAGGCGATCGTGCTGTCGCCGGGGCCCTGCACGCCGAACGAAGCGGGCGTCTGCCTCGACCTCATTGCCAAGGCGGGCGCGAAAATTCCCCTACTCGGCGTCTGCCTCGGCCACCAGTCGATCGGGCAGGCCTACGGCGGCAAGGTGATCCGTGCGCCGGCCCCAATGCACGGCAAGCTTTCGACCATCACCCACACCGACAAAGGCCTATTCAAAGGGCTGCCGCCCAAGGTCGAGGTCACGCGCTACCATTCGCTGATCGTCGAGCGGAAAAGCCTTCCCGACTGCCTTGAGGTAACCGCGGAAACCGACGACGGGATCATCATGGGGCTTCAGCACAAAACCCACCCCGTGCACGGCGTGCAGTTTCACCCGGAGAGCATCGCCTCCGAACAGGGTCATGCGCTGCTCGCGAACTTCCTCGACATCGCAGGTCTCAATCCGCGCCGCCGCAACGCGACGCGTCCGCGCGACGCGGCCTGACGCTCATGAGCAGTGCGACGGGGGTCAAAGCGATTTTGCAGGCGGTCGCCGGCGGCGAGAGATTCTCGCCCGACGCGATGGCCATTGCCGTCGAAACGCTCACGGCGGACGCGACGCCGGCACAGATGGCCGCGTTCCTGATGGGGCTGCGCGTGCGTGGCGAAACGGTGGACGAAATCACCGGCGCGGCCCGGGCATTGCGTGAGCGGATGACGGCCGTTTCGGTGGCGCCCGGCGCGATCGACATCGTCGGTACAGGCGGCGACGGACACGGCACCTTCAACGTCTCGACCGGCGCGGCGATCGTTGCGGCCGGCGCGGGACTCAAGGTGGCGAAACACGGCAACCGCTCGGTTTCGTCGCTTTCTGGCGCCTCTGACGTCCTGCAAGCGCTGGGCGTAAAGCTCGACGGCGGACCGGAGGTGAGTGCGCGCGCCGTTCAAGAGGCCGGCGTCGGTTTCCTGTGGGCGCCGATGCATCATCCGGCGATGAAAGCCTGGGCGGGCGCGCGCGCCGAACTCGGCATTCGCACGCTGTTCAACCTGCTCGGGCCGATCTGCAATCCTGCGCGCGTTCGCCATCATGTGCTCGGTGTCTTCGCACCCGAGTGGGTGCTGCCGATCGCGGAAGCGCTGCGCTCGCTCGGCTCGGAACGGGCCTGGGTCGTGCACGGCCACGACGGGCTCGACGAGCTGTCGACAACCGGATCATCGATGGTCGCCGCGCTCACGGACGGCAAGATCACCACGTTCGAGGTGACGCCGGAGGAGGCTGGGTTGCCGCGGGTTTCGCTCTCCGACCTCAAGGGCGGCGATGGCGCGCACAATGCTGCGGCTTTGCGGGCGCTTCTCACGGGCGCGCCGGGCCCCTATCGCGATATCGTACTGCTCAACACCGCTGCCGCGCTGATCGTGGCGGGGAAGGCCAGCTCGCTCAAGGAGGGTGTGGCCCTCGCCGCCGATGCAATCCAATCCGGACGGGCTGCGGCCGCGCTCGACCAACTCATCGCCATCAGCCAGGCCGCCTAAAACACGCTAACCAATCCGGTCGAATGCCTCGACTTGGGCCGGACAATCCTGGAAAAGGAGATCGCCGAATTGCGAGGCGAGCGCTGATCCGCCCGCCTGCTCGAAATCGATGGCGCGGACGCGCCGATAGCCCTTCCCTCTCACCTGTCGTAAGCTCCGGTTCATGGCTGATATTCTCGAAAAGATTACCCGCTACAAGCGTGAAGAGGTCGCTGCCGCGCAGGCCGCACTGCCGCTTCAGGTGGTGGCCGAATACGCTCGCAGCGCGCCGCGTGTCCGCTCGTTCGCGGCGGCCCTCGAAGCCAAGCACAAGGCCGGCAAGCCGGCGCTCATCGCCGAGATCAAGAAGGCGTCGCCCTCGAAGGGGCTGATCCGCGCCGATTTCGACCCGCCGCGGCTGGCCCGTGCTTATGAAGACGGCGGCGCAGCCTGCCTTTCGATCCTGACCGACGGTCCCTCGTTCCAGGGCGCGCCGGAGTTCCTGACCAAGGCGCGCGAGACGGTTTCGCTGCCGGTTCTGCGCAAGGACTTCATGATCGACACCTATCAGGTGGTCGAGGCGCGCGCGTGGGGTGCGGACTGCATCCTGATCATCATGGCGGAAGTGGACGATGCGCTTGCCGCCGACCTCGCCGCGGCCGCCAAGGATTGGGGCATGGATTCGATCGTGGAAGTGCATGACGCCGCCGAACTGGATCGCGCGCTGAAGCTCGATTGCCGCCTGATCGGGATCAACAATCGCAATCTCAAGACGTTCGAAACCACGCTCGCGACGACGGAAATTCTCGCGCCCCGCGTGCCGAAGGATCGCATCGTCATCGGCGAAAGCGGCATCTTCACGCCAGCAGATATCTCGCGACTTAAGCGGGTCGGCGTCGAAACGTTCCTGGTCGGCGAAAGCCTGATGCGTCAGTCCGACGTGACCGCCGCGACGCGGACGTTGCTCGCTCCGGAGGCCGCGTGATGGGCAAGCTCACCCACGTCGACGACAAGGGCCGCGCGCATATGGTGGATGTCGGCGCCAAGGAGGTGACGCAGCGCACCGCCGTGGCCGAAGGCTTCATCAGCATGAAGGCCGAAACGCTCGCGCTCATCATCGCCGAGGCGGCGCCCAAAGGCGACGTGATTGCGGTTGCGCGTGTTGCCGGCATCATGGCCGCGAAGAAAACCAGCGAGCTGATCCCGCTCTGCCACCCACTACAGCTCAGCAAGGCCTCGATCGAGTTCTCGCCGTCCGAAAAGCCGCATGGCCTTTTCATCCGGGCGACTGTCAGCGTGACCGGGCAGACAGGTGTCGAGATGGAAGCGTTGACAGCCGTCTCGGTTGCGGCGCTTACGATCTACGACATGCTGAAGGCGGCCGACCGCGAGATGGAGATCGGCGGCATTCATTTGGCCTCCAAGACCGGGGGGCGTTCGGGGACTTTTTCTGCTCCGGCCAAACCGGCTGCTCAGGCGGGCTGATCCGATGTCGCTGCTCCCGGCCGACGCGGCGCTTGCGCGAATTCTTGAAGGCGTGGCCCCGCTTGGCGAGGAGACGGTTTCCGTTTCCGATGCCGATGGCCGCGTTCTTGCGCGCGATCTCGCAGCGTCGCTTACGCAGCCGCCGTTTAACTCCTCCGCGATGGACGGCTACGCGATATTCGGATCCACCGCTGCGTCACCCGGCGATCGCTGGCAGGTCGTGGGCCAATCGGCTGCTGGGCGCGGGTTCTCCGGCGCGGTTGCCCGGGGCCAGGCGGTCCGCATTTTCACCGGCGCTCCGGTTCCCGAGACTTGCGGCACGGTGGTGATCCAGGAAAACGTCACGCGGGACGGCGACGCCATCGTCGCGACCGATGCCACCACGGCCGGCGCTAACATTCGCGTTGCGGGCGTTGATTTCCGGGCCGGCGAAATCGCGCTTCGGCGCGGGCGACGTCTCGATCCGCACGCGTTGACCCTTGCTGCCGCCATGGGGCAGGCGTCGCTGCCGGTGATACGGCGGCCGGTGGTCGCGATCCTCGCAACCGGGGACGAATTGGTGCCGCCGGGCACGGCGCCTGGACCGGATCAGATCATCTCATCGAACCCGATCGGCCTCGCCGCGCTCGTCGCACGCGCGGGTGGCACGGCGCGCCTGCTCGGCATCGCGCCCGACAAGATCGACGCGATCGCGGCGCGCATTCGCGACGCACGCGACGCGGACGTGTTGATCACCATCGGCGGGGCGTCCGTCGGCGACCTCGATCTCGTGGGACCCGCGCTCGAACAGGAAGGCATCGCGCTCGATTTCTGGAAGGTCGCGATCCGCCCCGGCAAACCGCTGATGTTCGGCAAGCTCGGCCACCAGCGCGTGCTCGGGCTTCCCGGCAATCCGGTTTCGGCGCTGATTACGGCGCGGGTGTTCCTGCTGCCGTTGATCGGTGCGTTACTCGGGGTTCCGCGCGCAGCGCAGACGCGAGAGGTCGCGACCCTCACCGCGCCGCTCGAAGCCAACGGGCCGCGTCTGCATCTGATGCGGGCCAAGCTTGGCAGGGGCGTAGACGGCACGCTCGCGGTTTCGCCGATGCCGTCCCAGGACAGCTCGCTGCTCAGCGCGCTCGCGGAAGCCGATTGCCTGATCTGGCGGGAGCCGAACGCGCATCCGCTCGCGCCGGGTGCTCCGGTCGAGATCGAGCGTCTGACTTTTCGTTGAAGTTTGATCGTCGAAGTTTGGGTGTCGCCGGTGCCGGACGACCTGACCGTTTACAGGCCTGTTGCCACTGGCTTGCGGAGCTCTTCGGTGCTCAGCGGACGCACGGCATAGACGCGCTCGCCCGCCACGGCTTCCGTGCGATTGCGCACAAACGCGACGGCGCGCGCTTCATCGGCGATCTCAACGTTCATGAAAATCGACGCCGTGAGATCGGAGTACGCGTACTGAGGCGTCACCTGGATTCGCCAACCCGCAATCGACTTCTTCATCTGCGCCCTCGGTCCTGCAGTCTGCGGAGTATTTGCGCATACGATTGCGCGGTGCACCATGGCATTCGCTCGCTACCGTAAATAACGGCCTTCCGGGTTCTGCCGGACTTCGGTTTTTGAAGCCTAGACAGCCATCAGAGAACGGATATTAACCGCCTCACAGGTGGGGCTTGCGGAACGTGGCAAGAACGATTAGCGTACATTCACGATTTGTTTAGGTGAGTCTCGCGATGTATCCGGTAGATCGGCTCAGGATCTCGATGATCGGGGTTCTGGCACGGAGCCGGAGGGCTTTTGCTCTCTGACTTCTCAGCGGTGCCAAGGATAGATCGGCCGGCGCGTGTGTGCCACGCGTTCGACAGTTGCGTAAGGGCGTTCGCGCGGAACGTCGTCGTGAACAGCAACGGAGCTCTCGGTCCGCGCTTCCATCAGGAACGCGCGGCCAGGCACGGGGAGGCATAATGCTGACGTCGAAACAAAAAGAGCTGCTGCTCTTCATCCATGATCGCATGCAGGCCGACGGTGTGCCGCCTTCGTTCGACGAGATGAAGGACGCGCTCGACCTCAAGTCGAAGTCGGGCATTCATAGGCTGATCACGGCCCTGGTCGAACGGGGTTTCATCCGCCGCCTGCCACACCGGGCGCGCGCCATCGAGGTGCTCAAACTGCCGGAAAGCTCGACGGTCGCGGCGGTCGCAACGACGCAGGAGCCGCAGCGGCGCATCGGCTTCCAACCGAGCGTCATCGAAGGCAACAAGGCCCGCAACATCACCGCGCCCCCGTCCCACATGCTCGACAGCCGCACCGTTTCGGTGCCGGTGATGGGCCGGATTGCGGCCGGCGTGCCGATCTCTGCGATCCAGAACCACAGTCACGACATTGCCTGCCCGCCCGATCTTCTGACCAACGGCGAGCACTTCGCGCTGGAAGTGAAGGGCGACTCGATGATCGAGGCCGGTATTCACGACGGCGATACGGTCATTATCCGCCGCTGTGATACGGCCGAGAACGGCGACATCGTCGTGGCTCTCGTCGAGCAGGAAGAGGCGACATTGAAACGCCTGCGCAAGAAGGGCTCGACGATCGCCCTCGAAGCAGCCAACCCCGAGTTCAAGACACGCATCTTCGGACCGGATCAGGTGGACATCCAGGGCCGGCTGGTCGGGCTCATCCGGCGCTATTGATCGTCATCCGGAAGCGGGTTTCCCTCTTGATGAGCTGTCGGGTCTGAAGGCTCGGTGCTGGGTTGTGCGTTGTCGCGTTGACTGCCGTCTTTGCTCTTCGATGACGGTGGCGGGTGCGAGCGAACGCGCTGGGCGCGAGCTTGCGCGCTACGGGCTGTCCACGGCCGGTCTCCGCGCAGGCTTGCGACGGTTTCCATCTTGGCGATGCGCGCGGCCGCGTCTTTTGTCGGCACCTCCAGATAGATTGCGTGCGTGCCGTCACGCTTGAGAGCCGCGCGGTCGAGGACCAGCAAAGGCCGGGTGCAGCCAGCCGGTCGGGGCGGACCGGAGATTATGATTTCCGCCTTCACGCAGTCTTCGGGCAGGGCCGACGGATGGCGTGACACCGCAACACGCAGACCCTGCGTCGTCGCGGTGCAGCCTGCGCCATCGCAGGCGAAACCTGGCGCGCGCAGCACGTCAGCCGGGCGACGGGCATCGCCATCGCTGTCGAGCCAGCGCTGCAGCTCGAAGGATCCAGCGCGCGGGCCATTGGCCGCAAGGTTTCCGTCGCTGCCACGCACCGCGACGAGATCGCCACTTCGACCGACCAGGATGTCCGGCTTGGCGCCGCCGCCCGCAATCAGAACGCCACCGCCGATGGCGATGAGACCCAGCGCGCGCCATCGCGTCTGCCACAACGTCAGCCACAGGCCACCCGCGATCATGAGTGCGAAGCTGGTCTCGGATATTTTTGGAATGTGGGCCACCGCGCCCGGCAGGCTCGCGACCCAATAGGCTGTCGCCGACATCATCTCGATGCCTTTGGCCATCAGGCTGAGGGGAATGACCTCGAGACCGAACGGCAGCATGACGAGCGTCATCAGCGCGGCCGGCATGACGATGAGATTGCAGATCGGAACCGCGATCAGGTTCGCGAGCAGCGCGTATTGCTGGCTTCGGTGAAAGTGATAGGCGCCAAACGGCGCAACCGCGAGGCTGGCGATCACCGTCGACAGCAGGATGCCACCGAAGAAAAACGCGATGGGGCGCAGCCAACCTTCCCGACCCTGCTGCTCGGTGCGGGCGCGCGCCGCTTCGTAAGCCGCGACCAACGAGACGACGGCCGCAAACGACATCTGAAACCCGGCATCGAGCAGACTTTCCGGCATCAGCAGCAGGATGAAAAGGGCGGCGATCGCGACGTTGCGCATGGCCAGCGCCTGGCGGTCGACCATCACGGCGACGAACATGATCGCGGTCATCAGGAACGCACGCAGCGTCGCCGTCGACGGGCTCGATATCAGGAGGTAGGCGCCGGCCGCGATCAAAGCCGCGAAGGCGGCCCATTTCTTGGTCGCGAAGCGCAAGGCGATGCCGGGGAAAGCCGCGAGCAGTAGCCGGAACGACGCAAATACCGCGCCGGCCATGATCACCATGTGCAGCCCCGAAATCGAAAGAATGTGGACGAGGCCGGAATCCCGGTAGGCCTCGTTGGTTTCTTCGGTGATGCCGCCGCGCTCGCCGGTGATCAATGAGACGGCGATGGCGCCGGCTTCCCCCGGAACGGCGGCGCGAATGCGCTCTCCGATCCATTGCCGCAGTCGTTCGAGCGCATCGCGAGCCTGCTGGATGCCGCTCTGCTCCCGCGCGGCGGCGGTCTCGACGATCTCGACCGGGGCGATCGAATAGCCGGTTGCGCCGAGCTTCTGGAACCAGGCGGTGCGCGCGAAATCGTAGTCACCGGGGAGCGTCGGAACCGACGGGGGACGCAACGACGCGCGCAGCCGGACGGCATCCCCCGGCTTCAAACCCTCCCGCTTGATCATCACGCGCACGCGAATTCGCTCCGGGCGTTCATTGGGTGCAAGCCCCTTGAACTCGGTTACCCGCAGCGTGATGCGCTCCCCGCGCCCCGGACGGGGTTCGATCAGCTCGACGATGCCTTCGACGTTCGCGCGATGCATTTCGAAGGGCAGAACGGGCGCACGTGTCCATTCGGTTCGGAGCTTGGCGACCGAGAACCCTATTGTGGCCGCAAGCAGGGCGAGAGCCACCCCATGAAGCAGCCCACCCTTGCGGCTCGCGGTGGCGAGACCGATTGCCATGGCCGGCAAAGCCACAGCCATCCAGAGCGTGGGTTCGCCAGCGCGCGAGAAGTAGACCGCAATGCCGATGCCCAGGGCCACAGGCAGCCATGCAAACCAGCGGGCCCGCTCGCGCTCCAGATTTTCCCTCAGCGCGCGCCCTATCGAGAGACCGCTCCCAAGCCGCCAGAGGGCCGGAACCGAACCCGTGCGCCGTTCGTTTCCGGGCGTTATGTCCACTGAGCCCCCTCGCCGCCGTGCCGGCCGGAGGGCATCCGGGGCTCGTCTTGTCGAATGATCGACTTTCGAACCCTAGTCTCCCCTCCTCGCGCCATGCTACATGGCGGGCCAAACCTCCGAAACCCGAGCCGATCCCTGATGACCGAGACCAAACGAACGCCAAACGGCGTTCCCGTCGTGCGCTTTGCCCCTTCGCCCACCGGCTATCTGCATATCGGTGGCGCCAGGACGGCGCTGTTCAACTGGCTTTACGCCCGGGGACGCGGCGGCAAGTATCTGCTGCGCATCGAGGATACCGACCGCGAGCGGAACAACCCGGAAGCGGTTGCGGCGATCCTCGACGGGCTGACCTGGCTCGGACTCGACTGGGACGGAGAGCCGGTCTCACAGTTTTCGCGCGCCGATCGCCACCGGGAAGTGGCGCAGGCTCTGCTGGAGCGGGGCGGCGCCTACCGGTGCTACCTGACGGCGGCCGAGATCGACCAGATGCGCAAGGACGCCGAGGCCGAGAAGCGCCCGCTGACGATCCGCTCGCCTTGGCGCGAGCGCGACCCGAGCGAAGCGCCGGCCGGTGCGACGTTCACCATCCGCCTCAAAGCCCCGCGCGAGGGCGAGACGGTTGTCGACGATCATGTGCAGGGCCGCGTCGTGTTCCAGAACAAGGAGCTCGACGATCTCATCATCCTGCGCAGCGACGGCAACCCGACCTACAATCTCGCGGTGGTCGTCGACGATCATGACATGGGCGTGACACACGTCGTTCGCGGCGTCGACCACCTCACCAACGCCGCGCGTCAATCGCAGATCTACCTAGGCATGGGCTGGGACATCCCCGAATGGGCGCACGTTCCGCTGATTCACGGCGGGGACGGGGCCAAGTTGTCGAAGCGACACGGCGCGCAGGGTATCGAGGAATACCGCGCCATGGGCTATCTGCCGGCGGCGCTTCGAAACTACCTCGTGCGGCTCGGATGGAGCCACGGCGACGACGAGATCATCTCTACCGAGGATCTGATCCGCTGGTTCGATATCGACGGCATCAACAAGAGTGCGGCGCGCTTCGACTTCAAGAAGCTCGACGATCTCAATGGCCACTATCTGCGCAACGCGCCCGACGCCGAGCTTCTCGCCGGCATCCAGAGCGTGCTGCCGCATCTCGATTTTGCCGGGCTCCGGGCTGTTGCCGTGGATCCAAAGGCTCCGGCACGCTCTGACATCGCGCTCGCCCGTGAGGTCGAGGCGCAGGTGCCGGGCGTGGCAACCGGTGCCGATCTCGCGCGCCTGTTCGAAGCCAAGGGCTGGGACAAGCTCGCGGCCGCGCTTCCCTCTCTTCGCGAGCGGGCGAAAACACTCACCGAGCTGATCGGACAGGCGCTGTTCATCGTCGCGACTCGCCCATTGGCGCTCGACGATAAAGCCCAGAAGCTAATCGACGCCGATGCCAAGTCGGTTCTTTCCGCACTTGCGCCGCGTCTCGAAGCATCGGCAGAATGGACCGCTCCTGTCCTCGAAGCGCTCGTCCGGACCTACGCCGAAGAGACGGGAGCCAAACTCGGTAAGGTTGCGCAACCACTTCGCTCCGCGTTGACGGGGCGCACGGTCTCTCCGCCCGTTTTCGATGTGATGAGTGTGCTCGGAAAAGAGGAATCGCTCGCACGCATCGCCGAGCAATCAAGCTGACCGGTTTTCGGGCGTTTGCCCAAACGAACGTCCTGCAAATCGGCTTTTCGGCTTGCTCCCAAAGTGACTATACTGCAGTGCAACATCAGGACTCAACGCGCGTCCAGCCGTCGGGCTCGACTGATCCGAAACAAACTACGGTCCTCGATCCAAGGAGAAGCGGAATGAGCATCCAGGAAAGCTCAACCCCCAAAGCGGAGGACGCGACCCGCCAGGCCGAGCTCTCGCTCAACGGCAAGCCGGTTTCGCTCGATATCCGGAGCGGGACGATCGGCCCTGACGTGATCGACATCGCGAAGGTCTATCGGGAAACCGGGTGCTTCACCTACGATCCGGGCTTTACGTCGACCGCGAACTGCTCGTCGCAGATCACCTACATCGACGGCGACAAGGGCGAACTGCTCTATCGCGGCTATTCGATCGACGAACTGGCCGAGAACTCGAACTTCCTCGCGACCTGCTACCTGCTGCTGCATGGCGAGCTGCCGACCAACGACGAGTTCAAGGCGTTCCGCCACACGATCACGCGCCACACGATGGTGCACGAGCAGATGACGCGGTTCTTCACCGGGTTCCGGCGAGACGCGCATCCGATGTCGATCATGGTTGCGGTGGTCGGCGCGCTTTCCTCGTTTTATCACGACTCAACCGACATCAACGATCCGAGGCAGCGCGAGACCGCGAGTCATCGCATGATCGCCAAGATGCCGACGATCGCGGCCATGGCCTACAAGTATTCGATCGGCCAGCCGTTCATCTATCCGCGAAACGATCTCGATTACACGTCGAACTTTCTGCAGATGTGTTTCTCGGTTCCGTGCGAGCCGTACATCGTCAATCCCGTCGTCGCGCGTGCGCTCGACCGTATTTTCATCCTGCACGCCGATCACGAGCAGAACGCCTCAACCTCGACGGTGCGCCTCGCCGGATCGTCGGGCGCCAATCCGTTCGCGTGCATCGCGGCCGGGATCGCCTGTTTGTGGGGGCCTGCCCATGGCGGCGCCAACGAAGCCGCGCTCAACATGCTGCAGGAGATCGGCTCCGTCGAGCGCATCCCCGAGTTCATCGCCAAGGCGAAGGACAAGTCGTCGGGCTTCCGGCTGATGGGCTTCGGCCATCGCGTCTACAAGAACTACGATCCGCGCGCCAAGGTGATGCAGAAGACCTGTCACCAGGTGCTCGACGAACTCGATAAGCGCAACGACCCGTTGTTGAAGGTTGCGATGGAGCTTGAGCGGATCGCGCTGCAGGACGACTACTTCGTCTCGAAGAAGCTCTATCCGAACATCGACTTCTATTCGGGCATCACGCTGCGTGCGATGGGCTTCCCCGTCGACATGTTCACGGTGCTGTTCGCGGTTGCGCGCACCGTCGGCTGGATCGCGCAGTGGAAGGAGATGATCGAGGATCCGGAGCAGCGTATCGGCCGTCCGCGCCAGCTCTACATCGGGCCGGCGCGCCGCCCCTTCCCGGCGCGCGCGTAGCTCAGCACGATCTCGGCGGCGATCCCGCTCGGCTCCTTGCCGCCTTCGATCCTGATCAGACCCGGAATACGCGCGAGGCCCGCAAGCTGTGCGCGTCTTTCCGGCGTGTCGCTCAGGAGCGGCATGAGTGCGGCTGCGAGATTTTCAGGCGAGCTTTTTTCCTGATGAAATTCCGGGAACACGTTCTCGCCGAGAACGAGGTTTGCGAGCACGGTGGTCGGGGCTTTGATCATGCGGCGCAGGAACGGCGCGGCAACCGGATCGACGCGATAGGCGACGACCATCGGCGTGCCGGCGAGCGCAAGTTCGAGGGTGACCGTGCCGGAAGCTGCCAGGGCCGCATCCGCCAGCTTGAAGGCGCGGAACTTGTCGTCCGGGTCTTCCAGGAGATGCGCAGTCACAGGCCAGCCCTTGCGCTTCTGATCGATCAGCGCGCGCATGTGCGGCACGCACGGCAAAAGCACCTGCGGCGCAGGACCTCGCTCACACAGCAGGCGAAGCGTATCGCCGAACGGCTCCATCAAGCGCCCAACCTCCGATGAGCGACTGCCAGGAAGCGCCACGATAATCGGACGACGAGGATCGAGACCCAAGCGTGCCCTTAGCGGCTCGGTGTCGAGATTGCTCAACCAATCGAGCCGCTCGATCAGCGCGTGGCCGACATAGGTGCACGGCGGGCCGCCGAGACGTTCGTGGGCGGCAGGTTCGAACGGCAGCAGACCCAGAATATGATCCACGTAGTTGCGCATCTTGCGGGCCCGACCCGGCCGCCAAGCCCAGACGCTCGGGCTCACGTAATCGACGATCGGGATATCGGGCCGGCGCTTGCGGATACGCTTAGCGATCGGATGCGTGAACTCGGGACTATCGATGATGACGACGACGTTGGGCTCGAAGCCGATTGCGCGATCGACCGTACCGTAGACGCGCTTCAGGATGCGCGGCAAATGCCTCAAGATCGATAGTGGTCCCATGACCGCGACGTCCGACATCGGGAAGTCCGACACGAAACCTTCGTGCTCCATTTCCGCGCCGCCCACGCCCGCGAGCGTCAGGCGATCGCCGACACGCTGGCGCAAGGCTGCGATGAGCTTGGCGCCGAGCGCATCACCGGAGTGCTCGCCCGCGATGAGGAAAATGCGCAGGTCGCGGGATGCTTCCGGCTGTGCGCGGCTTGCGGCGTCGCTCATGATGCGGCTCCGTCCTGATGATCGCGGATGACGATGAATAGGCCGCTTGCTTCCGCTTCGGCGACGATCTCGGGCGGCACCGCGCCCGCCTCTCGTGCGATCGCAAGCCCGGCATAACCCGATTTCGCCACCGCCTCGATAACGGAGCGGGTCAGATCCGACGTGTCACGTAGAGCGGCCACACCCCGCCGCCTGCGCGTGAGGCTTGCCCACTGACGCAAACCGGCCGCGCGTGCGATCGTGGCCTCCGGGCCTTCGTCGACTTCGACCGACAGCACGTGATTGCGCACGACGACTGCGGCGCGTCCGACATTGAAGGGTGTCAGTGCATCGAGCACTGCGAGGCCTTTGACGGCATCGTGGGTGGCGTGCTTCTCCGGCGCGATACGGCCCAAGCAGCGGAATTTCACCACGACATTGCGCGGATTGAACCTGCGCGGCGGTGGTTCTGCCTGGCGATCCTCCACGCCCTCGACGAAGACGCCAGCGGCCTCGGCCCGCTCAAGCGTCAGCGCGCGTTCGGCAACGAGCACCTTGCCGGCTTCTACGGCGATGCCGTCGAGCCCTGCCTCGAGGGCTCCCTTGACCGTTGCGGGGCCGATGGCGGGCATGTCGACGCGTAGATCCTGTCCCGGTTTCGAACGCTTCACCAGCACACCAGCGCGCGCCGCACCCGCAGCGCGCCGCGTGGCCCGGCGGGCGATCATGCGGTCGGTCCCCTCGGCGCCCTCGATGGCTTCGATCCTGTCTTCGGATACGATCACGCTCTGGCCGATGTCATAGGCACCGAGCGCACGCACGAGTTCGAACCCCTTGCGAATGTCGGCCTGATCGCGCGCAGAGGATGCGGTCTTACCGATCGGGCCGGCGGCGATAACGAGATTGGGCGCGGCATCGCCCGGACCGATGATGGTAATCCCGTGCTGCTCGAAGAAGCGCACGACGCGGCGCAGTACGCTGTCGTCGCCGCCGGATGCGACGATCTTCACGATCTGCGGAAGGTAGCGGAAAAAACCGAGGTCTGGTTTCAGAATGCCGATCTCGGGGCGATGGACGCGGCCGACGATGACGAGTTCGGTCGTGCGCGCTTGTTTGAGCGTGCGGATCATGGCGCCGATCTGGCCCCAGTTGACCCGGGTGACGGGGTGGGTGCCGAAATCGGCATCGGCCTCGCCCTGGATCGCGACGACGGCCACCAGGGATCCCGCGCGCGCCAGCTCGTCCGCGATCTCGCGGGGTAGCTCGCCGCCTCCGGCCAGTATTCCGACCCGCCGTGTGCCGTTCATGTGTGCCCGCGCCCGCCGCTGATCCCCGGAAGGCTATAGGACAGGCAGCGGGCAACAGGCAACGGGCAGCGGCTCGGACATAAGGAAGCCGGCAGAAGGACTTGCCCCCTACCGGCTGTTTCGCGCCCCGCTGCCGTACCTTTTTAGATGTCGAGGGTGTTGTCGCGTTCCCACTGGGTGAAGTGGGTCGAGAAGCTGTTCCACTCGTTGGTCTTGAGCTTGATGTAGGCGGACGAGAACTCGCTGCCGAGCGCTTCCTTGAGGCCGGTGTCCTTGTCGAAGTTGCGGATCGCATCGAGCAGGTTGAGCGGCAGCTTGGGCGCGTCTTTGACGGTATGCCCCTCCTGGTACATATCGATATCGAGGCGCTTGCCGGGATGGGCGTTGCGCTCGATGCCTTCGAGGCCGGCCGCGATGATGACGGCCTGCAGAAGGTAAGGGTTGGCGGCGCCGTCGGGCAGGCGCAGCTCGAAGCGGCCCTTGCCCGGCACGCGCACCATGTGCGTGCGGTTGTTGCCGGTCCAGGTAACGCTGTTCGGCGACCAGGTGGCGCCGGAGAGCGTGCGCGGCGCGTTGATGCGCTTGTAGGAGTTGACCGTCGGGTTGGTGATGGCGGCGAGCGCCTCAGCGTGCTGCATGATGCCGCCGAGGAAATTGTAGCCTTGCTTCGAAAGGCCCATCTCGTCGCTGTTGTCGAAGAACATGTTGGTCTTGCCGGTCTCGGCGTCCCACACCGAGATGTGGGCGTGGCAGCCGTTGCCGGTCAGCGTCGGGAATGGCTTCGGCATAAACGTTGCGCGAAGACCGTGCTTTTCGGCGACCGACTTCACCATGTACTTGAAGAACGAGTGCCGGTCGGCGGTGATCAGTGCGTCATCGAAGTTCCAGTTCATCTCGAACTGGCCATTGGCGTCCTCGTGATCGTTCTGGTACGGGCCCCAGCCTAGTTCGAGCATGTAGTCGCAGATCTCGGAAATCACATCATAGCGGCGCATCAGCGCCTGCTGATCGTAGCAGGGCTTGGCGGCCTGGTCCTTGGGATCGGAGATGCCGGTGCCGTCCGCATTGATCAGGAAGTATTCGCACTCGACGCCGGTCTTGACACGCAGGCCCTTGGCGGCGGCCTTGGCGACCTGGTTCTTCAGGACGACGCGCGGCGACTGCGCGACGTTCTTGTCCTCCATCACGCAATCGGCCGCGACCCAGGCCACCTCAGGTTTCCAGGGAAGCTGGATGAGCCCTGCCGGGTCCGGCATTCCGAACATGTCGGGATGGGCGGGCGTCATGTCGAGCCATGTGGCAAAGCCCGCGAAGCCGGCGCCGTCTTTCTGGATTTCCGCAATCGCAGCGGCCGGCACCAGCTTGGCGCGTTGAAAGCCGAATAGATCGGTGAACGAGATCATGAAGTAGCGGATGCCGCGCTCTTTGGCGACCTGAGCCAGATCCTGTGACATGTGCTTTTCCCCGGACACGGTTACATTGGAGGTGGCGATCGATTTTCGCTTCCAGAATTTCCAAAACATCGATCGTCTCGGACTGAATGAAGAGGCTCCGACCCAAGAGCCGGAGCACCGCTGCTAGAGGTTCCCCTGGCCTGGGATCCAGCTCGTTCCCGAAAGCGGCACGCGCGCCATGGCGGCGGCCTCGATGGTGAGAGCGCATAGATCCTCGGGTTCGAGGTTGTGGACGTGATTGTGGCCGGCTGCGCGTGCGATGGTCTGCAGCTCGAGCGTCATGACCTTGAGATAATTGGCGAGGCGGCGGCCTGCGCGCACGGGATCAAGCCGCTTCGCAAGCTCCGCATCCTGTGTGGTGATGCCGGCCGGATCCCGCCCCTCGTGCCAATCGTCGTAAGCGCCGGCGGTCGTGTTCAGCTTGGCGTATTCGGCTTCGAGGTCGGGATCGTTGTCGCCGAGGGCGACCAGCGCGGCGGTACCGATCGAGACCGCATCGGCACCCAGCGCCAACGCCTTCGCGGCATCGGCGCCGTTACGAATGCCCCCCGAAACGATCAGTTGCACCTTGCGGTGCATACCGAGATCCTGCAGCGCCTGAACGGCGGGCCGAATGCAAGCGAGAGTCGGCTGGCCGACATGCTCGATGAACACTTCCTGGGTTGCAGCGGTGCCGCCCTGCATCCCGTCGACAACGACCACGTCGGCGCCGGCTTTCACGGCAAGCGCCACGTCGTAGTAGGGCCGCGCGCCGCCGACCTTGATGTAGATCGGCTTCTCCCAATCGGTGATCTCGCGCAGCTCGAGGATCTTGATTTCGAGATCGTCGGGGCCGGTCCAATCCGGATGACGGCAGGCCGAGCGCTGGTCGATGCCCTTGGGCAGCGTGCGCATTTCGGCGACGCGATCGGAGATCTTCTGGCCGAGCAGCATTCCGCCGCCGCCGGGCTTCGCGCCTTGGCCGACGACAACCTCGATGGCGTCCGCTTTGCGGAGGTCGTCGGGGTTCATGCCGTAGCGCGACGGAAGATATTGGTAGACGAGCTTTTCGGATTGCCCGCGCTCCTCGGGCGTCATGCCGCCGTCGCCGGTGGTGGTCGAGGTGCCGGCGAGCGTGGCGCCGCGTCCGAGTGCTTCCTTGGCGTTGGCAGAGAGCGAACCGAAGCTCATGCCGGCGATGGTAATCGGGATCTTGAGCTCGATCGGCTTCTTCGCGAAACGGGTGCCGAGCGTCACCGCCGTCGAGCATTTCTCGCGATAACCTTCGAGCGGGTAGCGCGACATGGAGGCGCCAAGAAACAATAGATCGTCGAAGTGCGGGACCTTGCGCTTCGCGCCGGCGCCGCGAATGTCATAGATGCCGGTTTGGGCGGCGCGGCGGATTTCCGAAAGCGTGTAGTCGTCGAAGGTTGCGGATTTGCGGGGCGTGGTCGGCGGATTTTGATAGCTCATCAGTAAGCGTCCGCGTTGTCGATGTTGAAGTTGTAGAGCTTGCGTGCAGAGCCGTAGCGCTTGAATTCGGAGGTCTTGACGTCGGTAACGCCCGCCTTCTCAAGCAGCGCAGACAGGGCCTCGTGATGCTCGGGGCGCATCTCCTTCTCGATGCAATCGGCGCCAAGGCTCTTCACCTTGCCGCGCACGAACAGCTTGGCTTCGTAGATCGAGTCACCGAGCGCATCGCCCGCATCGCCGAGCACGACCAGGTGCCCGCTCTTCGCCATGAACGCAGACATGTGGCCGATATTACCTTTGACGACGATGTCGATGCCCTTCATCGAGATACCGCAACGCGACGACGCGTTGCCTTCAATCAGCAGCAATCCGCCGCGCCCGGTCGCGCCGGCGTACTGGCTCGCATCTCCCTTCACGACGACCTTACCGGACATCATGTTCTCGGCCGTGCCGGGCCCCGCGGAGCCGTGCACGACGATGGTCGCGTGCTTGTTCATGCCGGCGCAGTAGTAACCGACGGAGCCGCGAATGGTGACGGTTATCGGCGCATCGACGCCGACCGCGACAGAATGCTGACCGCGAGGGTTCAGCACCTCCCACTCGGTTTCGTTGGTTCCATCCTTCAACTGGTGGAGGCTGCTGTTGAGTTCGCGGAGCGATGTTTTCTCGAGATCGATCGACCGCATGTTCTCAGCGCTCCCAGAAGTAGACGGTTGCAGGCTCCGGCTCCCAGACCTTCGCGTCCTCGATACCGGGCAGCCCGGCCAGCGCGCGATATTCGGAACCAAAGGCGACGTAATCATCGGTCTCGGCGAGGACCGCCGGCTTGCAGGCGATGGGATCGCGGAGCACGCCGAAGCCGTTCTTGGTTCCGACGACGAAGGTGAAAAAACCGTCGAGATCCTCGAGGCTCTTTTCGAGGGCCTCGCCCAGATTGAGCCCCTGGTTCATCCGCCAGGTGAGATAGGCAGCCGCGACCTCGCTGTCGTTCTGGGTCTCGAAGGTCATGCCATCGTGCTTGAGCTCGCGGCGCAGGTTGTTGTGGTTCGAAAGCGAGCCGTTGTGGACGAGGCACTGGTCGGGGCCGGTCGAGAACGGGTGCGCGCCCATCGTGGTGACGGCGCTCTCGGTTGCCATCCGCGTGTGGCCGATGGCGTGCGTGCCGGTCATTTTTGCGAGCGCGAAGCGCTCGGCGACGTCGGTCGGGTAGCCGACCTCTTTGTAGATCTCGATGGAGTCGCCGCTACCCATGATGCGGATGTTCGGATGGCCGGCACGGATGGCCTCGCGCGCTTCATCAGCCTTGTCGGCAGGGCAGGTCAGGACGGCGTGGGTCGATTTGATATCGAGCTTGGTCTTGGCGTCGATCGCCTTTTCGACCGCCTTGGCAAGGCCGTCGAAATCCGTGTCGGGATCGGGGGACTGGAGGGTGATCTTTGCCTTGCCGGACTTCGGCGCCCCGTAAACCGCGAAGCCCGCTGAATCCGGACCTCGCTCGCACATCGTCGCCAGCATCCCGGCGGTCAGCTCTCCCAGCCGAGGCTCAAGCGCCTTGTTTTTGATGAAAAGGCCAACAATCCCGCACATCGGTCACCCCCCGATTTCGTTTGTTTCCTAAAAGTTGACGTAGGCAGCAACAAACCACCAATTTAACTGCTGTGCAACTAATTTTCCTGAAGGGATAATCTGGAGGGGTTTCTGCGCCATTTTTCGTAATTGAGGCGCGCCAGCCGGTAAGCATCCGGGATCGAGAGGGCCCAAACGAAAAGCCCGGCGGCCGAGCGGCCGATGAACGAGTGCTCCGGCGTGGTCGTGTGCCAGGAGACCAAAGCCAGAAGCAGCGCGAAGAATGCGAAGCCGAAACCCCGTTGCGGCTGTCCCACTGCGACGTGCCCCATCCCGGGCAGCACAATCGCCAATGCAAGAACCATGTAAGGATTGAGCGGGCGGCGGGTCTGGGTCATGCGCAGAGGACCTCTTTCTCGTTTTCTTCGATGGCGGCGCGGAGTGTTTCCAGCTCGGCAAGTGCCGCCTCAAGCGCGTCGGCCGTGACGGCGGCCTGATCAAAGACGGCCTGGCGCAACAGCAGATATTCGCCACGCCTCCCCTCGTCGGCCTGGCGCATGATGCGCAGGCCCTTGGGCGTGATGGCGATCTCCTTGACGCGTGGATCCTCAAGGATCCTAGCCATTGATGGGGTTAGTTTTTCCAGGAGTTTCGAGGCGCCGGCGCACTCGCTCCGGACGATCACCTCACTTGGAAACGACGGCGGCGTATCGAGGACGTGAAGGTAACCCGTGGTCAGGCTGTAGAACTCATATCCGGACGGGCGAACGAGCACGGCGAGGCCGCTCGGAACGTCCACGCGGTCGAGCATCGTCACCTGCAGCCAGAGCTGGGGAAGTCTCCGGATGGTCATTGTGTCGCTGATCAGCCGGACGTCGACATTGCGTCGACCGCAACGCCCGCTCAGACGCGGAAAGCTGTCTCCGTCGTGGGTGAGTGCACAACGATCAAACACATCTGCACAACCATCGAGCAGACCTACGCGGCTCAACCGCAAGGTCTTGTGATCGCGCAACGCGAGCCAAATCAGGGGGCTGGCGAAAACCAGCAAAAGCAGTGCTGCCGAGGCGTTGGACACAGGTCTCAAACTCCGCGCGAACTTATTCGGGGAGACCCAGGCGGGACCGTGGCCCGTCGGGGCCTTATGATCGGGTGATGCGCATGGCGCGATCCGGGGTGCCGAACCGCGCCATGCCGTCTTGGATCGGATCAGTATCCGACCGGCTTAGGCCAAGGCATCGTGAACTGCGCTCCGCGACGCACGAACTTGTAGCGGTGCAGCGCGAACCACAGCGACGCGACGATGTAGAACACCATCATCGCGATGAGCTGCGTGCCGTAGCCCAGGAACACCGCGAAGTAGGTGGCGGAGCACAGGAGCAGCAGCACGATGGCCGGCAGCGGATGGAACGGGTGCACGTAGCCCCGCTTGATCGTGCCGAGCGGCCACTTCTGCCGGAACATCATGACGCCGATCGCCATGTACGTGTACTCGAGCAAGCCCGACAGGATCGAGAAGGTGATCACCTGATCGAGCGGAGCGAAGTACGCGAACACCAGCGCCACCGGCACCAGGAACACGATCGACCGATAGGGCGTGCGGTACTTCGGATGCACCGCGCCGAACACCTGCGGCAGATAACGATCGCGGCCCATGGCGAACCAGGCGCGGGATGCGTCGTTGATGCAGCCGTTGGCGGAGGCCAGCGTCGAGAAGATCGTGCCGATGAACAACAAGACCATGAGGACGTTGGAATCCGTGAGACGGGCCGCATCGAACAGAGGCGTCACGGCTTGGCCCAGATATTCCCACGGCATGATGCCCGAGCAGATGTACCAGGTCATCGTTGCTGCGATCAGCAGCGTGATGATGCCGGTCATGGTGCCGAGAGGCAGAGCGCGCGCGGGCGAGCGAACCTCTTCGGCGGCCTGCGTCGTGCCCTCGATGCCGAGGTAGTACCACATGCCGAAGTGAAGAGCGGCAAGCACGCCGAGCCAGCCGTAAGGCAAGCCGGTCAGCAGTTCACCGTGCTTCATGTAGACGCTGCTCCAGGGCTGTACTGCGAAGAACAGCACCCAGATCGCAACGAACGCGATCGCCGTGATGACGAGGTTGAACGTGAGCGTGGCGTAGACACCGCGATAGTTGAGCCACGCGAGGAACATGATCGTCAAAACGATGAACGGCTTATCGTGGGTTTCGGGAAACCCTGCCATCGAGCCGACTGTCTGCACGAGGTAGCCGAGCGTGATGGCGTTGGCCGCTTCGAGCATGGTGTAGGCGAAGACCAGGAACAGGCCCACGTTAAAGGCCATCAAAGGCCCAACGATGTGCTTGGCCTGGGCGTACTGACCGCCGGCCGCCGCGACCGTGGAGGTCACTTCGGAATCGATCATCGCCACGCAGGTGTAGAGAAGACCGGCAACCCAGCAGGCGATCAACGCGGCGATGGCGCCGCCTTTGCCCACTGCGAAGTTCCAGCCCATGTACTCGCCCACGAGCACGATGCCGACGCCAAGCGCCCACACGTGACCCGGACCGAGCACGCGCAACAGCGAGATTTTCTCGCCGTGGATTGCTGTTGTCTGAGTCACCGGTGACCTCCCTGGTGGGTCGGATCGATGACGAGCGCATCTTCGATTTCACCCTCCTGGGACGAGGTCAGCAGCTCTTCGCTGTAAGTCCGGTCCGTGCGAATGAGATCGATCAGCATCCATAGGCCGAGGAGCGCGGAGAGGCCCCAGGCCGCGTATTCGAGCAGTTGGAAATTATTCACGGGATCCCCTCCCTCACTTTTTGCCGTTGAACCGTTCGTCGATCACGTCCCGGTATTCCTTCCGGGACCAGTGAAAGACGATGAAGAAGTAGCCGAGCACCACCAGGGCGGTGACCGCGAGCTCGACAGGGTCGAACGCGTAGTCGAAGCGCGCGGCGATCAGCTCAGCGGCCGATGTCGCGTTCTCTTCCGTCTTGGGTCCTGGGGTGAAGCCAAGCTTCTCCCACTGGGCCTGCATGGTTGCGTTTTGCCCCATACCGGCCCACGTGGTGTCCTTCAGCTCGAGCATGGTTTTGCCGCCGCCCGCAAGGCCGAGATAAAGCGGGACGAACAGTGCTGCCATCACGAGGGCGAGGAGAAAAAAGGTATCGAAAGTCTGGCCGATCGCAGACTGCGTCGGCGGCTTATACGGCGTCTTGGCCATGGCTCTTTTTCTCCCCTAAGCCTTCGACTTCTTCATTTCGTCGAGGTAGTGGATGTCGAGCCCGTAGATGTGTTCCTTGTCTTCCGCGTAGTGGTTGATCATTGCGAGGATCGATGCGGAATTGAACAAGAGAACCAGACCGCCGGCAACGCCGAGGGCCTGCATGACGCCATCAGCCGGAGCGCTTTCCGACAATCGCCAGTAGACGAAGCCGTACACCGCCCAGAGAACAAGAACTGCGCCGAACGCCCATATGCGGTCGCCGGCGAACATAGAATGCACGCGTGGATCCGATGCTTTTTGTTGCATTAAACTCCCCCTTGGATGGGATTTGAGGGTTCCTCCTGGTGTTGCCTGTGAGGCAACCTTTTTTTATGTGCGGAAAAACACTGCGTCCCGCTGCCGCACTTTGTCAAGACGTTTGATTCCATAACGAGCAGATTTGCCACCAGAATGCCTGTTCAGTGTGCACTTCCGACTTGACCGCCAACTATTGAGCGTTCGGAAATAAACTTGCACGGTGGGAATGCTGATTTTGTAGGCAGCAACGCTCGGCCATCTTTGCAACGGCTCGCGCTGGTCAGCCTGAAGAGCTGGTTCGCGTCCGTACTCGCGAAACGTGCGTTAGGGCGTCGATTGCTCGAAGCGGCCGGACGAAGGAAGGAGGAGTGCCGTGCTCAGCGCTCGTGATGGGCGTGATGGCGTCTCTGGCACCGATCGGTGGCGTTGGCCGGAAGGTATCTGGCCGGGCGATGTCTGCTCGCGAAGATTTGCGCGACTTGGGAGTGGGCACACATGTCCTCGGTATTTGTCTTTGCGCACTCGTCAGTTGCCAAGACATCAGCTCTCGTGGTTCGATAGGATGATAAGCGTTTCGAAGTTGATGCTCTTGCCGACCAGACTTTCGCCCCGCATTTTCGAATGTCCCTCCCTGTTCGATTTGCCGATCGAACATCACAGGGTTTGAAAGAATTTTTATGGGCTGCCGCGCATGAACCAGAGATCGGGAGGCCCCTTGAAAAAGGACAGCAATACCGAAGCAACGACCGCCGAACCGCCTCGCGGTGACGTCAAGGGCCGCAAGGCGCTGTCACAGGAGGAACTCGCCGAGGTTCTGCAGGTCGTGGAGACCAAGGAGGAGCAGGATCCTCATGCGCTCCAGGGCTCACGCGACAGTATGCTCGAAGTCGCAATCGGCCGCGAAGTGCGGGCCTTCCGCAACAAACTCGGCATCACGGCCTCCGATCTTGCACGCGCGGCGGGACTCTCGCTCGGGATGCTGTCGAAGATCGAGAACGGCGTCACGAGTGCGTCGCTCACGACGCTGCAACGGCTGTCGAAGGCGCTGGGCGTTCCGGTCACGGCGCTGTTCCGCCGGTTCGAAGAGCGGCGCAATGCAGTATTCGTTTCGGCGGGCCAGGGACTGCTGATCGAGCGGCGCGGAACACGCGCGGGACATCAGTATCAGTTGCTTGGACACTCGGGCGGCCAGGCGGGCGGCGTCGTGGTCGAGCCGTATCTGATCACGCTGACGGAAGAGTCGGATGTGTTCCCGCTGTTCCAACATGCAGGGCTCGAACTCATCTACGTTCTCGAAGGCGAGGTCGTCTATCGGCACGCCGACAAGCTTTATCCGATGAAGCCCGGCGACAGCCTGTTCTTCGACGCGGATGCGCCGCACGGCCCCGAGGAGCTGGTGAAGCTGCCGATCCGCTTTCTGTCCGTCATCAGCTATGGTCGTGAGCTGCCGTAGAGCATGATGAGATGAAGCGTCCGGATGGCGCCCACGAGATCCGGCATCTCGGGGCAGATCAGCCTGACGCGCCTATGTCAGAGCGCTTTGCAGGGAGCGCACGAACGTCGAGAGGCCAGTCATACGGTCACGGCGCAGGCGCTCGGCGGCGAGGATGGCGCGAAGTCCGGCGCTGCTTTCCTCAAGGTTGGCGTTAACGATCACATAGTCGTATTCGGCCCAGTGGCTGATTTCGTCGGAGGCCTTGGCCATGCGCTTAGCCACCACATCGGGCGGGTCCTGGGCGCGCTGTGTCAAACGCCGCTCCAGTGCATCGGCCGACGGCGGCAGCACGAAGACGCGCACGAGATCGTTGGCCATTCGCTCGGACAGTTGCTGCGTGCCCTGCCAGTCGATGTCGAACAGAACATCGCGTCCTTCCGCGACGGCGCGTTCGATCGGTGCGCGCGGCGTTCCGTAGTAGTTGCCGAAGACCACAGCCCATTCGAGAAGCTCGCCAGCCGCAATCATCGCCTTGAACTTGGCTTCGTCGAGAAACCAGTAGTCGCGCCCGTCGACCTCGCCGGGGCGGGGCGTGCGGGTCGTCACGGAGACGGACAGGGCGATGTTCGGATCGTCCTCGAGCAGCGCACGGGCGAGCGAGGTCTTTCCGGCCCCCGATGGCGACGACAGCACGAGGAGCAGGCCGCGCCGCTCGATCGTCGGATTTTCGCTCGTCATGGTCGCCTCCCCGCATTCTGTCCGCAGGGTTTAGACCATGTTTTCCAAAAATGGAAAACCGGGATGGGGCAGGAGGTAAGCGCGGCCCCTTTATTCAATATTCTGGACCTGCTCGCGCAACTGATCGATGACGACCTTGAGCGCCAGCCCGGCGTGCGCGATTTCCTGATCGCCCGCCTTCGAGGTCAGCGTGTTCGCTTCGCGATTGAACTCCTGCGCCAGAAAGTCGAGCTTGCGGCCGATGGCTCCCTCGTCGCGCAGCAGCGCGCGGGCGGCCTCCACATGGGCGGCGAGGCGCTTCAACTCCTCCTCCACGTCGGCGCGGGTGGCGAGCAGCACAGCTTCCTGATGGAGGCGGACAGGATCGAAGGCCTGGCTGGTCTCGACCAGGCGGGCAACCTGGTCCGCAAGCCGGCGGCGGATCGCCTCGACGCTGCGCGAGGGCGAGGCCTCGACGACGTTCGCGAGGCGGGCAATCTCGTCGATCTGGCGGCTCACAACCTGCTTCAACCGGGCGCCTTCCTCGCGGCGCGCCGCCACCAAGCCTGTAATCGCGCTCTCGAATCCTTGAATCACGGACGCCTGCTCGCGCGCGAGCGTTTCCTCATTGTCGGCTTCCTCGACGACGTCGAGCACGCCCTTGAGCCCGAGCAGGGTTTCAATGCGCGGTGTCTCGGCGCCGGTGTTGTGGCTCAGGCGCGTCGCGAGTTCGATCACGCGGTCGAGCACCGCCTGGTTGACGCGCACGTCGCTCACCTGGGCGCGGCGGGTCACGCTGAGGTTGGCGTTGATGCTGCCGCGCGACATGAGCTTGGCAATGCGCTCGCGGATCTTGGGCTCCACCGCCTCGTATCCCGTCGGCAGGCGCAGCCGAATATCGAGGCCGCGATTGTTGACGCTCTTGATTTCCCAATGCCATGTCGCGCCGTCGATGGCGCCATCACTGCGGGCGAACCCGGTCATGCTTTGCAGGGTCATGTGACTATCCGGAGTGGTTCGCTCTAGGATTTGCTTTTCTTTTCGAACGCGCGCCGATCAGCGCCCGCGCGACAGAGGTACGCGGCGGCAGGAGCGCTCGCAAGCGTCGCGTAGGCGTGCGGTTAGCGGCCGTTAGCGCTTCGGCTTACGGACCGGGAGCGGCATGGTCGAGGCCGTTGCCGGATTGGGGGGAGCGCCCGCTTGCTCGGCGCCAGCGGCGGGAGCCGCTTCGCCGCCTGTGTCTTCAGCCGGCGGGCTCGGAATTTCCGTGACCGGATTGGCGGCCGGCGCGGCAGCTGCAGCGGCGGCTCCTTCCGGCGCGTCTTTGGCGGCGGCCTGGCGCGCGCGCATGTCCTTCTCGACCTTGCGCCAATTGGTTACGGCGGCGTTGTGGTCTTTTAGGGTGGCCGAGAAAATATGACCGCCAGTCCCGTCGGCCACGAAGAAGATGTCGCCGTGCTGTGATGGGTTCAGGGCAGCCTCAAGCGCGGGACGGCCTGGGTTGCAGATCGGCGTCGGTGGCAAGCCTTTGATCTGATATGTGTTGTGCGCGTTCTTTGCGTCCTTCTCGGACTGCAGGATCGGCTTGCCCCACTGCACGCCGCCGCCATAGATGCCGTAGAGGATCGTCGGATCCGACTGCAGGGGCATGCCTTTCTTCAGGCGGTTGACGAAGACGCCGGCGATCCGCTCGCGCTCGTCGGCGCGGCCGGTTTCCTTCTCGATGATCGAGGCCATCACGACAGCCTGATCGGGGGTCGCGAACGGCAGCTCGCCTTGCCGGCGCTGCCAAGCCGCTTCGAGTACCTGCTTCTGCTTCAGCTGCATACGCTCCAGAAGCTCCTGGCGCTGCATCCCCTTTTCGATGCTGTAGGTCTCGGGCAGGATCGAGCCTTCGGCCGGGATCTGCGTGACCTCTCCCGACAGGTTCTCCTCGCCTTTGAGCCGCTCGACGATCTGCTGGCTGGTCAGGCCCTCGGGGATCGTGACCTTGTACATCACCGACTTGCCTTCGGAGAGGATCTCGATGACCTCACGAATGCTGACGTTCGGCTTGAACAGGTATTCGCCGTGCTTGAGCATCACATCTTTCGGGCGCATGCGGCTCTGCACGTAGTAGTTGGCCATGAAGGCCAAGCGGCTCGAAACGACGCCTTCGCGTTCCAGATCGTCGGCGATTTCGTTGCTGCTGGCGCCCTTCGGAATGACGACGGTCTGCGAGAGCGTCAACGGGCCGGGGCGGCTGTAGAGGTGTCCCATCAGCAGCGTCAGGCCGCCTGCTGTCAGCATGAGCACGAGCAGGATCGTCATCACGCCGCTTACGACGCGGGCGAACCCCGACAACACCCGGGATTCCTTGCGCTGGCGCATACCGCGCGGGCGCGGCGGCGCGCGTCCCGGTTCCAAGGCCTCGGCCGGGCTTCTCGGGCGAACCCCGTCCCGCCGCGACAGCGTGGGCGGCACATCCCGGCGACCTCTACTCATCAACCAGCTCCCGTCTCGCGTCCGCTCCCTGTCGCGCCGCGTCCCCGACGGCGTACAGGCAATCCCTTTGAGGCGGGCTTATCCGCGCGCCTCGTCACGCCACGACGTGACCGCGGGATTGTGGCAAAACCCCGGTCAGAACAGCCTCGACAGGCCGTCTTGCGGAGAACCGCACCAGGTTGGTTACGCCACCTTGCGCATCACGAGCGAGGCGTTTGTGCCTCCGAACCCGAAGGAATTCGAAAGCACCGTGTTGATCTCGCGCTTCCTCGGCGTCTTCGGAACGAGATCGATGGCGGTCTCGACCGACGGATTGTCGAGGTTCAGCGTCGCGGGCGCGACCTGATCGCGAATGGCCAGGATCGAGAAGATGGCTTCGACCGCGCCGGCCGCCCCGAGCAGGTGTCCGATCGACGACTTGGTCGACGACATCGAAAGCTTGGCCTGCGTGTTGCCGAACAGGCGCTCGACAGCGCCGAGCTCGATCTCGTCGCCGAGCGGGGTCGAAGTGCCGTGCGCGTTGATGTAGTCGATGTCGCTCGGTGCGAGGCCCGCGCTCTTGAGTGCGGCGCGCATACAGCGGAACGCACCATCGCCGGTCTCGGATGGCGCCGTGATGTGATAGGCGTCGCCCGACATGCCGTAGCCGACGACCTCGGCGTAGATCTTGGCGCCGCGCGCCTTAGCGTGCTCGTAGCTTTCGAGGACGACGACGCCGGCGCCCTCGCCCATGACGAACCCGTCGCGATCCTTGTCGTAGGGACGCGAGGCCTCGTTCGGACGATCGTTGAAACCACTCGAAAGCGCGCGGCACGCCACGAAGCCCACCATGCCGATGCGGCAGATGGAACTCTCGGTTCCGCCCGCCACCATCACCTCGGCGTCACCCAGCGCGACGATGCGCGCGGCATCGCCGATAGCGTGCGTGCCGGTGGAGCATGCCGTCACGACGGCGTGGTTGGGGCCTTTGAGCTGATGCTTGATCGAGACATAGCCGCCCGCAAGATTGATCAGGCGGCCGGGAATGAAGAACGGCGAGACGCGGCGCGCGCCTTTTTCCTTGAGCAGCAGCGAGGTATCGGCGATGCCCGAAAGGCCGCCGATACCGGAGCCGATGAGGACACCAGTCGATTCCTGCTTCTCGGGCGTGTCGGCCTTCCAGCCGGCGTCGGCGAGCGCCTGATCTGCGGCTGCGACGGCGTAGATGATGAAATCGTCGACCTTCCGCTGCTCCTTGGGCTCCATCCAATCGTCAGGATTGAACTTGCCTTCGGATTTGTCGCCGCGCGGAATGAAGTTGGCGATCTGGCACGAGAGGTCGGAAACCTCGAACTCCTCGATGCGCCGTGCGCCGCTCTTTCCCGCCAGAAGATTATTCCAGGACGCTTCGACCCCGCAGCCAACCGGGGAAACAAGGCCTAGGCCAGTGACGACGACGCGGCGCAATTCTCTCATGTGCGTTCCATGGATAAGGAGCTCTGACCTTCAACGCCCGGGCGATCAAGCCGCCGGGCCTTGTGGTGGTCTCTGTTGCCACGAGACGCGCCCCCGCTACGCCCCGTTTCCCAGTTCCTGAACACGCGACTTTCGAACCCGCTCCAGCCGCCTCGGGCTCAAGGTCCGCGGACATCTCGGACGACGTGAAGTCGCCTTGATTTCCGCTTGCTTCCTCAGCCGTCGGCGCCTCGCCCATTCGAGGCACCCGCTGGCACCTCGAATGCGCGTGTTCGAGAGCAAACCGGCCTTAAGCGGCGGTTGCGTTCTTCTCGAGGAACTTCACAGCATCGCCGACCGTCAGAATGTGCTCGGCGGCATCGTCCGGAATTTCGCATCCGAACTCTTCCTCGAACGCCATGACCAGCTCGACCGTATCAAGGCTGTCAGCGCCCAGATCGTCGATGAAGCTTGCGTTCTCAGTGACCTTGTCGGCCTCGACGCCAAGATGCTCTACAACGATCTTCTTCACGCGCTCTGCGACATCGCTCATCGTCTTCCCTCGTGTCCCTGCTCTAATCTTCTGGTTGCTATCGTCTTCTCGGGTCCCGTCGGAGCGGAACGCACAAGATGAAGTCGTGTGTCTCGTCCAGCTTCTGGCGGCGCCATTCAAGGGGTGTGTCCCGGACGACAGCGCGTGAGCGTTGATCGTTAGGGCCTTTCCCAGAGCTGCGCAGCAAAAAAACGAGGCTCGTTAACATATCTCCCTAGGCTTGGCCAGCACCGCCCCTAATGCAACGGGCTGCGAATAGCCCGCATCGAGAGCGACACATTGCCCCCGGCTGCGGATTGCGGTCCGCGCAACCGAGAGGGTTAACCAAAACCGTCGTCAAATCATCGCCATGCCGCCGTTTACGTGAAGCGTTTGCCCGGTCACGTAACCGGCTTCGACGCTGGCAAGGTAGACGGCTGCGGCGGCGATGTCATCGGGCGATCCGAAGCGCTGGGCGGGGATGTGCTGCGAGATCTCCGCTTTCTGCTTGTCGTTCAAAACATCGGTCATCGCGGTCTGGATGAAACCGGGGGCGATCGAGTTCGCTGTGATGCCGCGGTTGGCGACCTCGCGAGCGAGCGACTTGGTCATGCCGATCATGCCGGCCTTCGAGGCTGCATAGTTGCCCTGGCCGGGGTTGCCGATGATGCCCGAGACCGACGAGATGTTGATGATGCGGCCATAGCCGGTCTTCGAGCGTAGCATGTGCCGGGTGGCGGCGCGCATCAGCATGAAGGTCGAGGTCAGGTTGACGGCGATGACGTCGTCCCACTGCTCATCCTTCATCACCATGAACAGGTTGTCCTTGGTGAGGCCGGCGTTGTTGACCAGGATGTCGACGCGGCCCAGCTTGGCGGCCGCGGCGTCGATCAGCTTGGTCACGGATTCCTTGTCGGCGAGGTCGCAGGGCACGACGTGCACGCGCTCGCCGAGTTCAGCGGCCAGCGCCTCGAGCTTGGCAACCTGACGGCCGGAGATCGCGACCTCCGCACCGGCTTTGTGAAAGGCGCGTGCGATGCCTTCACCGATACCGCCGGTCGCGCCGGTCACCAGCGCCTTCTTGCCGGTCAAATCGAACATTGTGTGGGGTCCTTTTCGATCACGTTATGAGCTGAGCTTGGGCCAAGCCGCCTCGATGTCGGCCGGCGTGCCGAGGCTCGCCGCTTCGAGCGACTTCTCGATGCGCTTGGCAAGACCGGCCAGCACCTTGCCGGAGCCGATCTCGAAAATGTCGGTGACGCCGTTCGCTGCGAGATAGCCGACGCACTCGCGCCAGCGCACGGTGCCGGTCACCTGCTCGACGAGCAAGCGGCGGATCTCGTCCGGATCGCTGACGGCGCTGGCGACGACGTTGGCCACGACGGGCACGACCGGCTTGCTGATGGCAACTTTCGAAAGCGCGTCCGCCATGGCGTCGGCGGCGGGTTGCATCAGCGCGCAATGGAACGGTGCGGAGACCGGCAGCGGAACCGCGCGGCGCACGCCATGCGCCTTGCCAATCTCGGCGACGCGGTCAATCGCGGCCTTCGAACCCGAGAGGACGACCTGCGTCGGTTCATTGTCATTTGCGACCTGGCAGACGTCGCCTTGAGCCGCTTCGGCGGCCACCTTCTCGGCGACGTCGAGACCAACGCCGAGCAGCGCCACCATTGCGCCCTGGCCGACCGGTACCGCGGCCTGCATGGCCTTGCCGCGCAGCTTAAGGAGTCGGGCGGTATCCGTCAGGGAGAAGGCGCCGGCGGCTGCGAGGGCCGAATATTCGCCAAGCGAATGTCCGGCGACGAACTTCACGGTATCGGCGAGTTTCAGGCCGCGCTCGCGTTCGAGCACGCGCAGCACCGCGATCGAAACTGCCATCAGCGCGGGCTGGGCGTTCTCGGTGAGCGTCAGCGTTTCCTTTGGCCCTTCCCACATAATGGTGGAGAGCTTCTGGCCGAGAGCCTCGTCGACCTCGTCGAACACCGCGCGCGCGACGGGGAAGGTTTCGGCCAACTCGCGGCCCATGCCCACATCCTGGCTGCCCTGTCCGGGAAATACGAATGCGCGTGCCACGCTCGCTCCTTTTATGATTTGTTGGTCCCGTGTCCGGCGGCCAAAAGCGCGCGTCGGGATCTCAATGTTCTCACGCGCTTTCGACATGTTGGCCTCGTGATTGTCAAGACCCGGGGGAACAGGGGCCGCGGACGTACGCAATTTGGGTCAGGGGATTCGCTCGGAAATTGAGGCGCATGGGGAGCAGACGCATGGTTTGGGCTCTGGTGGGTTTTGTCGCTGTGGCCGCAGCCTACATTCTCGCCTGGCAGTGGGATTTGCTGCCGCGGGATGTCATCGCCACCGGCACGATCCAGACGCGCGATGGCAAGACACTGAAAACGCGTCAATTTTACAGATCGACCCGCGAGGACGCCTACAAGTCTCCGGCGCCCGGACCGCTCAAGCGGGAGGCCGTGTGGGAGGTGCAATTGCCGAGCGGCCGCTGGATCGACTGCAACGGGGCGGATTGCCTGGCGGCTTACGAGAAGTCAGCGGGATCCGCGGATTAACCCTCTTCCCCCTTGCCCACAGCGGCAAATCCCGTATAAGTCGCGCCGTCACGCGCTTCGGTTGGAGGCTGAACGGGGCCGCGGAGCTGTTCTCAGCTCGGCGGCAAGGTCTGTTGGGTATTTCCCAATAAAGCCTGGGCTTAGCCCAGGTCGTGTCCCCCGGTGTCTCCGCTCTTTGGGTGCCTTTGGGCCTTTCTAGGGCCCATGAGGGGCTTTGCGCCGAAGCGGGATCGTGATCCGCGGCTCTTTTGAGCCCCGCGGTCAACTCGAAACGAAAGGCCAAACATGCCCCTTTACGAGCATGTCTTCCTGGCACGCCAGGACGTCTCGCAACAGCAGGTCGAGGCGCTTCAGAAAGAATATTCCGACGTCATCACCGAAGGCGGCGGCAAGATCACCAAGACTGAGTACTGGGGCCTCAAGGGCCTCGCATTCAAGATCAAGAAGAGCCGCAAGGCCCATTATTCGCTCTTCAACATCGACGCGCCCGCAGCTGCTGTCGCCGAGATGGAGCGCCGCATGGGTCTTTCGACCGACGTCATCCGCTTCATCACGCTGCGCGTCGAAGAGCTCGAGACCGAGCCTTCCATTATGATGCGCAAGCAGGATCGCGACGAGCGCGGTGGCGAGCGTGGTGCAGGCGGCGGCTTCCGTGGCGGTGATCGCGGCGGCTTCCGTGGCGGCGATCGCGGTGGTTTCCGTGGTGGCGATCGCGGCGGCTTCGGCGGCGGCGAAGGTGGCTCCACGTTCCGCGCCCGTCCTCCCCGCGAGGGCGGCGATTCGCGCCCGCCGCGTGACGGCGACCGTGGTCCGCGTCCCCCGCGTGAGGGTGGCGATCGCGGTCCGCGTCCGCCATTTAGAGACAACAAGCCGGGCGGCAGCACCGGATCGGAGGGCTGATCATGGCTGAGATTCAAGAAATCGCCGCACGCCGGCCGTTCCATCGTCGCCGCAAGACCTGCCCGTTCTCGGGCGATCAAGCGCCGAAGATCGACTACAAGGATGTGCGTACGCTCGGCCGCTACATTTCCGAGCGCGGCAAGATCGTGCCGTCGCGCATCACGGCCGTTTCGGCCAAGAAGCAGAGAGAGCTCGCTCGTGCCATCAAGCGCGCGCGCTTCCTCGGCCTGCTTCCCTACGTGTTGAAGTAAGTTTTGGCCTGCGCGCCGAAGCAAGTTCGGCCGCAGGTTTTTCTGGGTTGGATGAGCGGGACTAGTTTGTTTGTCCCCTCACCCTAACCGCATCGAATGCGGGACAGCTGGGGTTATGAGAACGACTTATCTGGCAGGTGCTGGCCTCGGGCTGGTCGCGGCGGTGGTTTTCGCCTCTGCGACCACCGGACCGCTGTTTGTCCGCTTCTTCCTGTTCTTCATCACGCCGCTCGCGATCGCGCTCGCCGGCCTCGGCTGGGGTTGGCGTGCTGCTGCTTTTGCCGGCGCTGTCGGCAGCGGCATTGTGCTGCTTTTCGCAGGCCCGACCGTCTCGGCAATTTTCGCGCTGACGCAGGCCGCGCCGATGATCCTGCTCACTTATCTCGCGCTGCTTGGCCGGCCGCTCGCTGAGAATTCCGGCAATGTCCAGACCTCTATTCCCGCTCACGACGAAGCGGCGGATGACGCTGCCTCGCCGCCGCTCGAATGGTATCCGGCTGGCCGCCTCGTGATCTGGTCAGCGGTCATGGCGGGCGTCATGGCGATCGCGTCGCTGATGCTGCTCGGCGGCGACCTCGAGGTCCTGCGCAAGGCGCTTGGCGAGTTCATCAAGACAGCGGTCGTTGCCGAACTTCCACAAACCAATGGGCCGGTCCAGCTCAGCGAAGCCGAGATCGCGTCGCTTTCGGAAATCGCGCTCTCGGTACTGCCGGGCGCATCCGCCATGTCGTGGATGGCCAGCCTGCTGTTCAATCTGTGGCTCGCAGGGCGCATCACGCTTGCGTCCGGCCAACTCGGACGACCGTGGCCGGATCTTGCGGCTATCACCTATCCTGCCGGTACACCGCTGGCATTCGGCGTTGCGCTTTTCGCAACGACGCTTGCGGGCTATCCGGGCCTTGCTGCCTCCGCCTTCGCGGGCGGGCTTTTTACCGCCTATCTGCTGCTCGGCCTCGGAATTCTTCATTACACGACACGCGGCAGGCCGTGGCGTCCGTTCGCGCTGTGGGCGCTCTACGGCCTTCTGCTCGTCGTCAATATCTGGGTCGGCTTTTTCGTCGCCCTGCTCGGCCTTGCCGAGACGGTCCTGCATCTCAGGGCCCGTTCGCACACTTCGCCTGGGGCTCCCCCCGGCGCGCCACCTCTCAATCGCAACTCTTGAACATCTTCAAAGGAGCTAACCCCATGCAAGTCATTCTCCTCGAGCGTATCGGCCGGCTTGGCCAGATGGGCGATGTCGTCAACGTCAAGAACGGCTACGCCCGCAACTTCCTCCTGCCGCAGAACAAGGCTCTGCGCGCAACCAAGGAAAACATCGCGCACTTCGAGACCCAGCGCTCGCAGCTCGAAGCCAACAACCTCGAACTCAAGAAAGAAGCCGAGGCGGTCGCCACCAAGCTCGAAGGCAAGATCTTCACCGCGATCCGCTCGGCCGGCGACACTGGCCAGCTCTACGGCTCGGTCTCGACCCGCGACATCGCCGATGCCGTCACCGCCGGTGGCTTCACGATCGAACGCCGCCAGGTGGTGCTCGAACGTCCGATCAAGACGCTCGGCCTGCACGACACCAAGGTCGCGCTGCATCCCGAAGTCGTGGTCAAGGTCGTGCTGAACGTCGCCCGCTCGGATGAAGAAGCCGAGAAGCAGGCTCGCGGTGAGGACGTCACGGTGATCAAGGACGAAGCGCTCGAGCTCGAGACGTTCAACCCCGACGCCGTGTTCGAGGAGGGCGCTGCTGCTCCCGAGGCCGAGGGCGACGAGCAGGCCTAAACGGGCGCGCTGCACTTTTTTGGCGGGTCGAGCAACGCTCGGCCCGCCTTTTTCTTTGTTTGCCGGCGGAAAAGGGCGCGCCCGGCAATTGGGGGCCTCGCAATCCGACAGCCGCATTCCTACTAATTGTTCAATTTGGGGGCTTTCACGAGCGCCTCGACCGGGGGAGGCGCGCTGCCAGGGTTGCCGTGCGATGTTCAAACCTCTCGCCTTCCTTCTCGCCCGTGTCGTGCGCACCGGCAATTTGGTGTTCTTCGATGCCAAGGGCATCGCGCATCGGTTCGGTGATGGCGGAGGGGCTGCGGTCGTCGTGCGCATCGCAGACCGCCGCCTCGAACGGCATCTCGCGTTCGATCCGGAACTGGCCGCCGGCGAAGGCTATATGAGCGGACGGCTCATCGTCGAAAACGGCAGCATCTACGACTTCATCGCACTGATGATGCGCAATCTCGCGGACCGGCCGTTTCCCACGTTTGCGCAGCGGCTCGCGTTCTTGCGTCGCGTGCTCAGGCGCGCAAGCCAGTTCAATCCGGCCGGGCGGGCACGCCAGAACGTCATGCATCACTACGACATCGATGCCCGCATCTACGACCTGTTCCTGGATCCCGACCGGCAATACTCGTGCGCTTACTTCGCGACGCCCGGCATGGGGCTCGCGGACGCGCAGGCGGCCAAGAAACGGCATATCGCGGCGAAGCTCGCGCTCGAACCCGGGCAGCGCGTGCTCGATATCGGCTGCGGCTGGGGCGGGCTTGCGCTCTATCTTGTAAAGGCCGCCGGTGTAAACGTGACGGGCGTGACGCTCAGCGCGGAGCAGATAAAGATCGCGCGGGAGCGCGCCGTCGACAGCAAACTTTCGAATACTCCGGAGTTCCTGCTGTGCGATTATCGCGCGCTGACCGGTACATTCGACCGCATCGTTTCGGTCGGCATGTTCGAGCACGTGGGCCTTCCTCACTACGCGACATTCTTCCAGACGCTCGCCGCCCGCCTCGCGCCCGGAGGGACCGCGCTGATCCACACGATCGGACGCACAGACCGGCCGGCCGGCACCAACCCGTTCATCGCACGCTACATTTTCCCAGGCGGTTACATTCCGGCGTTGAGCGAGATCATGACCGCTGTCGAAGGTGCAGGCCTCATCGTCAGCGACGTCGAAGTGTTGCGTCTGCACTACGCCGAAACACTCAAGGCCTGGCGGCGACGTTTTCTCGCCAACAGGCCGGCTGCGGTCGCGATCGCGGGCGAAGACTTCGTGAGGATGTGGGAGTTCTACCTGGCGGGCTCCGAAGCCGCGTTTCGCTTCCAGAACTTTGTCGTCTTTCAGCTCCAGCTCACGCGACGGGTCGATGCGCTGCCGATTACGCGGAGCTATATGATGGACGCGGAACGAGCTTTGCCGCTCCGCACCGATGAGGAAGCCCCGCACGCCCGCAATGTGTCTCCGCAGCGGTCGTCGAATTAGGCTGTTCACGTCCTTTTTTGCGTTTGATTCGCCTCACACAAGCGCGAATTTTTGAGGGTGTGGGTATCGGGGACTGGCTGGCTTGCAGCTCGCGACGACTCGGGCGGTGAGCTAGGTTCCCCGCATGGCAAACCAAGCACTCCTCCTCCCCGAAAAACTGCGCGAAGCCGCAACTGCGGTCGAGCCCGTGCAATTCCGTGAAGCCCCGCACAACATCGAGGCTGAACAAGGTCTGCTCGGCGCGATCCTGATCAACAACGAGGCCATGGACCGGGTCTCGGCGTTTCTCGAACCGGTGCATTTCTTCGATCCCCTGCACGGGCAGATCTACGAGACCGCCGGCAAGATGATCCAGGCCGGCAAGCAGGCCACGCCGATCACGCTCAAGACCTTCTTCGATTCGGCCGAGCCGATCGATCAGCATCTGACCGTGCCGCAGTATCTTGGGCGCCTGGCTGCCAACGCAACCTCGATCATCAACGTCGAAGACTACGGACGCACGGTGTACGATCTCGCGGTGCGCCGCTCGCTGATCGTGCTCGGCGAGGACATCGTCAACTCGGCCTACGATGCGCCAATCGATTTTCCGCCCGAAAGCCAGATCCAGGAAGCTGAGAGCCGTCTCTACGGTCTTGCCGAAAAGGGCAAGTATGGCCAAGGCTTCATGTCGTTCGGCTCGGCGCTCACCCACGCCATCGATATGGCGAACGCGGCCTACGAGCGCGACGGACACCTCTCGGGTCTCTCGTCCGGTCTTACCGACCTCGATAACAGAATGGGCGGCCTGCAGTCGTCAGACCTCATCATCCTCGCCGGCCGTCCGTCGATGGGCAAGACGGCGCTCGTCACCAACATCGCTTATAACGTCGCCAAGGCTTATCGCTCGGAGAGGCAGTCGGACGGCACGGACAAGACGCTCGAGGGCGGACGTGTCGGCTTCTTCTCGCTCGAAATGAGCGCCGAACAGCTCGCGACACGTATTCTTTCCGAGCAGGCCGAGATCGCCTCCGAGCGCATCCGCCGCGGTATGATCAACGAGGACGAGTTCCGCAAACTGGTCGCCGTCTCGCAGGAAATGAGCCGCGCGCCGCTCTATATCGACCAGACCGGCGGCATTTCCATTGCGCAGCTCGCTGCGCGCGCCCGTAAGCTCAAGCGCCAGAAGGGCTTGGAACTGCTCATCGTCGACTATCTTCAGTTGCTCTCCGGCTCCTCGAAGAAGGGCGATAACCGCGTTCAGGAAATCACCGAAATCACCACGGGCCTCAAGGCCTTGGCTAAGGAGCTGGCGGTGCCGATCATCGCCCTGTCGCAGCTCTCGCGTCAGGTTGAGCAACGCGAGGACAAACGGCCACAGCTCTCCGACCTTCGTGAATCCGGCTCGATCGAGCAGGACGCCGACGTTGTCATGTTCGTGTTCCGCGAGGAATACTACGTCGAGCGGCAGAAGCCGCGCGAAGGGACGCCGGAGTTCAACGATTGGCAGACACAGATGATGGCGGTGTCGGGCAAGGCCGAGGTGATCGTCGGCAAGCAGCGTCATGGTCCGGTCGGAACCGTGCAGCTCGCGTTCGAAAGCCAGTACACGCGCTTCGGCAATCTGGCCAAGGAGTTCCAGCTCCCCGAGCGCTACGAGTGAGTTCGCCGGTATGACCGGGCTCCCGCTCCCGCCCGAAGCGACGGGCCTCATCACCATCGATCTTGACGCGCTGCAGGACAACTGGCGGGCGCTTGCGAAGCTCGTCGCGCCTGCCGAATGCGCGGGTGTGGTGAAGGCAGACGCATACGGGCTCGGGGCCTCCGAAATCATCCCGGCACTCAATCTTGCGGGATGCCGCACCTTCTTCATCGCGACGCCCGAGGAAGGGCGCGCGGCACGCCAGCTGGCGCCGAACGCGCGGCTGTTCGCCCTCGACGGCCTGCTCGGCGGATCGGCATCGCTCCTGCGCGCGGCCAACGTGACGCCGGTGCTCTCCAGCCTTCCCGAGATCGAGGAATGGGTTGCAGAGGCGTCCCAAGCCGGGCAGCCCGCTCCGGCTGCGCTGCAGATCGATTCCGGCCTGAACCGCCTCGGTCTCAGCGAAGCCGACATCAAGACGCTCGTTGCCCGGCCAGATCTTCTCGCCGCCCTCGACATCCGCCTGATCATGAGCCACCTCGCGTGCGCCGACGATCCGGCCGATCCCCACAACGACGCGCAGCGCACCGTTTTCGATCGCAGGCGCGCGCTGTTGCCGCCTGCGCCTGCAAGCCTTGCCGCTTCGGATGGCCTGATGCTCGGCAAGCCGTTTCACTACGATCTGGTACGGCCCGGCTATGCGCTCTATGGCGGGCAGGCGTTCGGAGGGGGCGCCACGCCGGTCAATCCGGTCGTCAAGCTGCAGGCGCGCGTGTTGCAGGTGCGGACGCTCGCGGCCGGCGACAGCGTCGGCTATTCGGCGACGTGGCAGGCTTCGCGCCCAACGCGCCTCGCGGTGGTGGCGGCCGGTTATGCGGACGGGCTTGCCCGTGCGCTGAGCGCGGCTTCGGGCGAAGCGACCGGACACGTGCTGGTCTCGGGGCAGCTTGCGCCGATTGTCGGGCGCGTTTCGATGGATCTCATCACGATCGACATCACCGATGTTGCGGGCCCGGTGTCGCGCGGTGATCTCGTCATGCTGATCGGACCCGGGCTTTCGATCGAGACTTTGGGCCGCGCGGCCGGAACCATCGGCTACGAAGTGCTGACCCGCCTCGGCCCGCGCTTCGTGCGCAAATATACCGGCGGCGGGGCCTGAGACATGGCCAAGGCCGCAAAATCGAGTTTTGTCTGCCAAAGCTGCGGGGCGATCTCGTCGCGCTGGGCCGGAAAATGCGGCTCATGCGGCGAGTGGAATACCATCGTCGAGGAGGTCAGCGCCCCTCCTCCGCCCGGCTCCGGCATCGCAAAGGCGACCAAAGGGCGGGCGCTGTCGCTCGAATCCCTGGCGGGCGCGCCTGAGGAAGCGCCGCGCCTGCTGATCGGGATGCCGGAGCTCGATCGCGTAACCGGCGGCGGCCTCGTGCCGGGTTCGGTGCTGCTGATTTCGGGGGAACCCGGCATCGGCAAATCGACATTGCTCTTGCAGCTCGCCGCCGCGCTCGCGCGCAAGGGGCGCCGGGCGATCTATTTCTCCGGCGAAGAGGCCGCCGCGCAAGTGCGGCTTCGCGCCAGCCGGCTCGGGCTTGCGGATGCGCCGGTCGCGCTCGCATCGGAAACCAGCCTGACCAACATTCTGGCGACACTCGGCGAAGAGAAGAAGGCCGATCTCGTCGTCGTCGATTCCATTCAGACGCTGTGGACGGATGCGCTCGAAGCTGCGCCGGGCTCCGTCAGCCAGGTGCGGGCGGCGACGCAATCGCTGGTTCGCTACGCCAAGCAGGCGGGATGTGCGCTGCTGCTCGTCGGCCATGTCACCAAGGACGGGCAGATCGCGGGGCCCAAAGCCGTCGAGCACGTCGTCGATACGGTGTTGTCGTTCGAAGGCGACCGCGGCCACACGTATCGCATTCTGCGCGCGACCAAGAACCGTTTCGGTGCGACCGATGAGATCGGCGTGTTCGAGATGGCGGGCGCCGGTTTGCGAGAGGTGGCCAACCCGTCCGAATTGTTCCTCGGCGAGCGCGATGCCAAGACACCCGGAACCGCGGTGTTTGCCGGCATGGAAGGCACGCGGCCGATCCTGGTCGAAATCCAGGCGCTGGTCGCTCAGTCAGGCCTCGGCACCCCACGCCGCGCCGTGGTGGGGTGGGAACAGAGCCGGCTCGCGATGCTGATCGCGGTGCTCGAAGCGCGCTGCGGCGTCTCGTTCGCCCAGCACGACGTTTACCTCAACGTGGCCGGCGGACTTCGGATCATGGAGCCGGCGGCCGATCTTGCCGCGGCGGCGGCGCTACTTTCGTCGCTCGCCAACCACGCGCTCGATCCCCAGCAGATCCATTTCGGCGAAATCTCGCTGTCAGGGGCCGTCCGCGCTTCCCCGCATATGGGGCTTCGCCTCAAGGAAGCCGCCAAGCTCGGGTTCACAGACGCCGTCATTCCGGCCGCCGGAGACCTTTCCGCCGACAGCGCCAAGATCGGGCTTCAGCGGATCAGTCATCTCAAGGAGCTTGCGGAGGGGCTTCTGCCATGCGACTGAACGGCCAGGGATACTTATAAACCGTGCCACCATCGCTTCCCATATCCGGAGGAGCCTAGACCATGATCGGGCCGCTGACCTATCTCGACGCCGCCGTGCTCGCGGTCTGCTTTATTTCCGCGCTCCTCGCGATGTACCGAGGGCTCACGCGTGAGCTGATGTCGATCATGTCGTGGATCGCGGCTGCCGGCGCGACCCTCTATTTCGTGCTCAATCACAAGAAGGTGGCCGAGGACATGGCCGCCCAGCTCAACACCCAGGTTGCGGTCGCGCAGATCGCGATCGGAGCGGTCATCTTCTTGATCGTACTGATTATTGTGCACCTGATCACGGCTCGGATCTCGGACGCGATTCTGGATAGCAGCGTCGGCATGATCGACCGAATCCTGGGTTTCCTGTTCGGACTTGCCCGCGGGTTCCTGCTCGTCGTTATTCCCTATATGTTCTACGCCTCGTTCGTGCCGGATGAGCAGAACCACCTGCCGTGGGTGCGTGACGGTCTGTCCACCCCCTATATCCGCTCGACGGGCAATGTGATCCGGGGTGTGCTGGAAACCTATATGCCGACCAGCCTGTCGCAGCCGGCGGCCCCGGCAGAGCCGCCCGCGCAGTAGCCTCAATGCGCCAGCCGGTGACAGATCCGCGACATTCACAACCGGTGTGCAACAAAGCTCTTTAACGGTCGCGCGATTATCATATATTCCGCGCATGCAACGGCGGGGCTTTTCCCCCGGTAGCGTGCGACTGGCACCCGTTGCGTTTTGTATGGCGTAGCAGTTGCGGCGGATGCTTTAGCGGGAGGCAGCCATGGCGCACGATCATGCTCATGAAAGTGAGCAGGCTCTCGATAGCGAGGGCGACAAATTTCCAGATTTCGGCCTGTCTCGGATGGGCGACGACAGACTCCGCGAAGAGTGCGGGGTCTTTGGCGTTTTTGGGCACCCCGAGGCAGCTGCCATCACGGCGCTCGGCTTGCACGCGCTTCAGCATCGCGGCCAGGAAGCAGCGGGTATCGTCAGCTACGACGGCAAACAGTTCCATTCGGAGCGCCGCCTCGGCCTCGTCGGCGACAACTTCAACGAAGCCGATGTCATCCATCGCCTCAAAGGCAGTATGGCGGTCGGGCACAACCGCTACTCCACGACCGGTGAACCCGCCCTCAAGAACGTCCAGCCGCTCTACGCAGATATCGACACCGGCGGCTTCGCCGTTGCCCACAACGGCAACCTCACCAACGCCCTCACGCTCCGCCAGGAGCTGATCAGCTCCGGCGCGATCTTCCCCTCGACCTCCGACACCGAGGTCATCCTCCACCTCCTTTCCCGGTCCAAGAAGCGGCGCATGGTCGAGCGCTTCGTGGAAGCGACGCGGCAGATTGAAGGCGCCTGGGCGCTCGTGGCGCTGACCAACGACATGCTGATCGGCGCACGCGATCCGGTCGGCATCCGCCCGCTGGTCATCGGCCGCCTGGGTGACGCTTACGTGCTCGCCTCCGAGACCTGCGCGCTCGATATCGTCGGCGCCGAGTTCCTGCGGGAAGTCGAGAACGGCGAAGTCGTCGTGATCACGGAAGCCGGCCTCGAAAGCCATCGCCCCTATCCGCGCCGTCCGGCTCGGCCCTGCATCTTCGAATACATCTACTTCGCCCGCCCCGACAGCATCATCGGCGGCCGCTCGGTCTACGACGTTCGCCAACAGATGGGCGTGCAGCTTGCCCGCGAGACGCCGGTCGATGCCGACGTGATCGTGCCGATCCCCGACTCGGGCGTTCCGGCGGCAATCGGCTTTGCGCGTGAATCCGGCATCCCGTTCGAGCTTGGCATCATCCGCAATCACTACGTGGGCCGCACCTTCATCGAGCCCGAGCAGCAGATCCGCGCGCTCGGCGTCAAGCTCAAGCACTCGGCGAATGCGGGCGTCATCCGCGGCAAGCGCATCGTGCTGATCGACGACAGCGTTGTGCGTGGCACCACCTCGAAAAAGATCGTTCAGCTCATGTACGAAGCGGGCGCGAAGGAGGTGCATATGCGCATCTCGTCGCCGCCGATCACGCACTCGGACTATTACGGCATCGACACGCCGAGCAAGAAGGCCCTGCTCGCCGCCAATTACGATCTCGAAGGCATGCGGGCGTTCATGGGCGCGGACAGCCTGGCGTTCCTGTCGGTCGACGGCATCTATCGCGCCGTCGGCTATGAGGGTCGCGATCCGCGGGCGCCGCAGTTCACCGATCACTGCTTCACCGGCGAATACCCGACTGAGCTCACCGACCAGAACGGCCTGGCCGGAACGCGTCAGCTCTCGCTTCTGGCAGAAGTGGGTTAACGCGATCGGGCCTGAATAACGCTCTTTTCGACGGGCACCCGGAAACGGGTGCCCGTTTTACGTTCTGTGCCTTTGCTCGGTGTTCAGAGGGGCTTTCCTCCCGGCCCGGCTTGCATCGGCTTTTTTCACTTCTCCTTTCGCGCCTGCGGAATCCGACCATTTTCCTTTTCTCTTGGAAACTAATCGCGGAGACTGCACTACTCTCCTCCGGGCTTCTGCGGCTACAGTCGCGCCTCGGCTCGCAACAAGACATCAAAGACACCAAACCATGTCCTCCCGCTCGCGCTTCAAGGATCGTATCGCCCTCGTCACCGGAGCGTCGCGCGGCCTCGGCCGGGCGTTTGCCCTCGCGCTCGCACGCGAAGGGGCGCATGTGGTCGTCTGCGCGCGCAGCGCTGGCGCTCTCGAAGACCTGGACGACGAGATCCGGGCCATCGGCGGCAAAGCCACCATCCTGAAGCTGGATCTCAAAACCGCTGATCGCATCGATCAGCTGGGACCGGTTCTGTATCAGCGCTGGGGCAAGCTCGACATCCTGGTGGCTGCGGGGGGAATTCTGGGCTCGCTCTCACCGCTGCCGCACGTCACCGCGGACGCCTGGCAGCAGGTTCTCGACATCAATCTCTCGGCAAACTGGCGCCTGATCCGGACACTGGATCCGCTGCTCAAGCGTTCAGAGGCGGGGCGCGCGCTGTTCGTGACGTCGGCCGAAGCGTCCGGCGATCTCGCCTATTGGGGACCCTACGCCGTCTCGAAGGCCGGGCTCGAGGCGCTGGCGAAAACCTACGCGCACGAAGTCGCCAACACGGCCGTGCGTGTCAACCTGCTCGATCCCGGCCCGATGCGGACGGGGCTGCGCGCGAAGGCCTTTCCAGGAGAGGACAAGGCGAGGCTTTCCGATCCCAGCGCGGTCGCGAGCTTCGCGCTTCCACTACTTGCGGCCTCAGCAACGGACAACGGCACGCTCGTGCATTTCGAGCCACCGGCGGAATCGACCGCCCAGCTCGCCGCCAGCAACGACGCCTGAAGCCTCAAGCTAGCTTGGTCTTCGATGGATGGGACCGATGTGATTCACGCTTCAGACTTTTTCTGCGCTGCCGATTCACGCCGCAACCGATAGAGGCCGCGGCGATCGGAGCGGCCAGGGCCTGAAGCGATCATGGTGGTCTTTAGTGAGACCGATGATTCATGCTTCAGGCTGATAAGGCCTGAAGCGATCATGGTGGTCTTTAGTGAGACCGATGATTCACGCTTCAGGCTGATAAGGCCTGAAGCGATCATGGTCTAGATCTCGATGACCATGTTGTCGTAGGCGGGCTCGATGTGGTCGGGTAGCTCGCGGCGCAGCGCGTCGTAGTCGAGGTCGCCCGTCATGTGGGTCAGCACGGCGCGCTTCGCGCGCAGCCGCCCGATGTGCTCCAAAGCTTCCTTGAGCGAGAAGTGGCTCGGATGCGGCGTGTAGCGCAGTGCATCGATGATCCAGAGATCGAGATCCTCGAGCAGAGAAATTGAATCGAGCGGTAGGGCCGAGACATCCGGCGAATAAGCCACGTTTCCGAAGCGGAAACCGAGGCTTTCGATGTCGCCGTGGAACTGGCGGATCGGCAGCGCCTCGATCGGGCCGCCCGCGCCTTCGATCGTCACTGCTTCGCCCGCCGTCAGTGTTTTGGGGACCAGGATCGGCGGATAGGTGGAGCCGGCGGGCGTCTCGAAGCAATAGGAAAAGCGGGTGACGAGGCTGTGGCGCGTCACCGGATCGAAATAGCACGGCACGCGGCTTTTCATGGCGTAGGCGACCATGCGCAGATCGTCGATGCCGTGGGTGTGATCGGCGTGGTCGTGAGTGAACAGCACGGCATCCAACGCATCGGCACGCACGCTCAAAAGCTGCTCGCGCAGATCCGGCGGTGTATCGATCAGCACGCTCGTAACGCCGCCCGGTCCGCGCCGCTCAACCAGCATCGCGCAGCGGCGGCGACGGTTCTTGGGGTTGGTCGGATCGCACTTCCCCCACATGGCGCCGATGCGCGGCACGCCGCCGGAAGACCCGCAGCCTAGAATGGTGAAACGGTAGCTCATGAAGCGACGGTCCCGATCTCTTGCGGGCGTTTCGCCTTGGTGTAGAGTTGGAAGAAGTTGTCTGTCGTCGCGCGTGCGATCTCGGCTTCGGACACGCCGCGAATGCGGGCGAGGGCTGCGGCCGTATGCACGACGTAGGACGGCTCGTTGGTCTTGCCGCGATAGGGAACCGGCGCCAGGAACGGCGCGTCAGTCTCGACCAGAATGCGGTCGAGCGGAACCTCGCGAGCGATATCCTGCAGGGCCTCCGTTTTCTTGAAACTGATCACACCCGAAAACGAGACATAGAGGCCAAGCTCGACGGCTCGCAAAGCCAAGTCGCGTCCGCCGGTGTAGCAATGGAGCACGGCCGGGAATGCGCCGTTCTTGTGCTCGTCCTCGAGCAACGCGAGCGTATCGGCGTCGGCATCCCGCGTGTGGATTTCGAGCGGCAGGCCAGTCTCGCGCGCCGCCGCGATATGCGCGCGGAAGCCCTCGGCCTGCGCTTCGGGGCTGCCGTTCTTGTAGTAATAGTCGAGACCTGCTTCCCCGATGGCGACGACCTTCGGATGCCGCGCCAGCGCGATGATTTCTCGCGCCGGGATGCCGCGTTCCTCGTCGGCGTTGTGGGGATGGGTGCCGACCGAGCAATAGACGTCCTCGAAGCGCTCGGCGACGGCCAGGATCTGATCGAACTTCCGGATGCGCGTCGAGATCGTCACCATCGTGGCAACGCCCGCCGCCTTCGCGCGCGCGACGACGCCATCGAGGTCGGGTGCGAACTCGGGAAAATCCAGGTGGCAGTGGTGATCGACCAGCATCAAAAACTCCTCCCTCTCGCCCTTGCCGCGATCTCAATGGCGAGAGGGACTTTCACTACGCGGGCTTGTCGCCCTTTTTCGGTTTCGGCTGCTTCGGCTGCGGATGCGCTTTCGCAGCTTCGTCGGGATCGACGTAGCGCGGGAAGACGCCCTGTGGCTCCGGGATGGGCGTGCCCGGCACCAAGCGGCCGGTTTCGCCGAGCTTGGCGAATGCGCGGCTCTCGCCGTCCGCCGGCAGCAGAAGGTCGAGCAGCTTGCCCGCCAGCTCCGGCATCACCGGCTGGGCGAGAATTCCGAACTGGCGCACGATCTCAGCCGTCACATAGAGGACTGTCTCCATGCGCTTCGGATCGGTTTTCTTCTTCGCCCACGGCTCTTCCGCCGCGAAGTAGCGGTTCGCATCCGCGATCACGCTCCACACCGCGTCGAGATAGCGAGTGACAGCCTGCTTATCCATCGCGGCGCGCGTTTCGCCGTAGAGCGCATCGGCGGCTGCGAGGATGACCCTATCGGCATCGCTCAACTCGCCCGGCTCGGGGATTTTGCCGTCGCAGTTCTTGTAGATCATCGACAGCGAGCGTTGCGCGAGGTTGCCGAGGTTGTTCGCCAAATCGGCGTTGATGCGATTGGCGATGGCTTCGGACGAATAATTTCCGTCCTGGCCGAACATCACTTCGCGCAGGAAGAAGTATCGCAGTTGGTCGCGACCGTACGCGCGCACGAGATCGAACGGATCGACGACGTTGCCGACCGACTTCGACATCTTCTCGCCCTTGTTCAGCACGAACCCGTGCGAGAAGATCCGCTTCGGCAGCTCAATGCCCGCCGACATCAGGAACGCCGGCCAGTAGACCGCGTGAAAGCGCACGATATCCTTGCCGATGACGTGCACGTCGGCGGGCCAGAAATCGGCGCCGTCGCCTTTCGGCGTGTTCAAGAGACCGGTCGCAGTCACGTAGTTCGTCAGCGCGTCGACCCAAACGTACATGACGTGACCGGGCGCATCGGGAACCGGAATGCCCCAATCGAGCGTCGAGCGCGAGATCGAGAGGTCCTCGAGGCCGCTTTTCACGAAGCTTACGACCTCGTTGCGCCGTTCGACCGGCAAGATGAAATCCGGGTTCGCCTCATAGTGGGCGAGCAGGCGCTCTTCGTAGGCCGAGAGCCGGAAGAAGTAGGTCTCCTCCTCGGTCCACTCGACCGGCGTTCCGGTCGGGGTTGCGTAGCGCACGCCGTCCCGCACCTCGGTTTCGCTTTCCTTGTAGTAGGTCTCGTCGCGCACCGAGTACCAGCCGCCGTACTTCTTCTTGAAGATGTCGCCGGCCTTCTCCATGCGCCGCCAGATCTCGGCGCAGGCCTCATAGTGCCGCGGCTCCGTGGTGCGGATGAAATCATCGTTGGAGAGACCGAGGGTCGCCGCCATCTCGATGAAGCGGGCCGCGTTGCGGTCGGCCAGCGCGAGCGGCTCGAGGCCCTCCTTCACGGCAGTCTGCTTCATCTTGAGGCCGTGCTCATCGGTGCCCGTGAGGAAGAACACGTCCTTGCCGTCGAGGCGCTCGAAGCGCGCAATGGCGTCGGTGGCGATGGCCTCGTAGGCGTGGCCGATGTGGGGCACGCCGTTCGGATAGGAGATCGCCGTCGTGATGTAGAATTTCTCTCGCCCGCTCATGAGACCTCGTTGGGGACTTTCCGTCGTCCGGTTGTGAATGGCCAATGGTTCAGGATGCCGAAGGTGCGGGGATATCCGTCACATTCGGATCGGGCGCATGGGCATTCTGGGCAGCCGGGGCATGGTTGAGCAGGGCTTTCCGTTGTCGGGCGGCACTCAGGTTACGGCAGTCAGCCGCGCGCGGCAGCCTCGAGGCGCGCAAAGACGTCTAAAATCAAGGCGCGCCGGTCGAGGTTCAAGGCGGCCGTTTCGGCCTTGTCCGCGGCCACTCTTTCCCACAAGCCGGCCCAGGTGGCAAGCCGAGCCGGCCCGATCAGGCGGCGCGCCAGGGCGATCTCGGCCGGAGCCCCCTCCCCACGCGCTTCGGCGTTTACCAGCCGGGCGATGGCGTCCATCAGCAGCTCGAAAAACAGCTCGTAGCGCTGGTCGGCGGCCTGCCCCGACAACTCGTCCGCAAGGCTGTGAACCGAGCTCCAATCGACGGCCGGCAGGCTATCCAATATCGCGGAAATCCGATCGTGCAGCACAAGGCCCTTGGCGGCATGGAGCGACAGCAGCCGGCGGACGCTGCCCCCCGACAGGCGCGCGAGCCGGTCCCATTCCGACGGCTGAGGCGCCCCTCCCCCAACCTCCTCGCCGCTCCCGGCAAAGGCCTGCGAGACTGCTTTCTTCAGCGGCTCGTCAGCCAGCGGAGCGAGATCGAGGGTACGGACCCGCGAGCGGATCGTCACCAGCAGGCGGCCCGGCGCCGAGGAAATCAGCAGGAACACCGTACGCGGCGGCGGCTCCTCCAGCGACTTCAGGAGGGCGTTGGCGGCGCTGACGTTCAGTTCATCGGCGCGGTCTACGATAACCACGCGCCAGGCGTTCTCTTCCGTCGTGCGGCCGAGAAAGTTCTTGAGGCGGCGGACCTCATCGACGGGAATTGACGCGGGGAAGCGCTTGCCCTTGGTGTCGTAGGCGCGGCGGATCACCAGGAGGCCCGGATGCGAAAGCGCCAGCACCTGGCGCGTGGCACGCGTCTCGGGTGCGATGTCGAGCGTCTCGGCTGCACGCTCGGCCGGATCCGCCAACACGTGGCGCGCGAAGCGGTAGGCGAGCGTCGCCTTGCCGATACCCTCGGCGCCCGCGATCAGCCAGCCATGATGCATCCGTCCCGACGCAAACGCCGCCTGCAGCGTCTGCTCGGCTGCTTCGTGGCCGTATAGACGTTCGACGGCGCGCGGATGAGGAAAGCCGTCGAGACGGTCGGCCTCGGGCAGTTCCTCGATTTCCTGCACGGCGGGTGCGCGGGCCATCGTTAGCGGGCCTTCGCCAGCAGGCGATCCTCGACGGACCGCCAGATCTCGTCGGCGATCTCGTCGGGCGTGCGGCTGCCGTCGATGACGAGGCAGCGTTCCGGCTCGGCGCGCGCAATGTCGAGAAAGCCGTCGCGCAGCCGCTGATGGTACTCGGTGCCCTTGGCATCGAAGCGGGACAGCTCGCCCCGCGCCTCGGTGCGTTTCAAGCCCTCCTCGACCGAGAGGTCCAGCACGAGGGTGAGATCCGGGAACGTCGGCGCGACGGAGCGGGTCTCGACCGTGCCGATCAGGTCGCCCGGCACGCCGCCGAGCCGGCCCTGATAAACCCGGGTCGAGTCGATGAAACGGTCACAGACGACCCACGTGCCGTGTTCCAGCGCCGGGCGAATGACTTTCGCCACGTGCTCCGCGCGGGCGGCGGCAAACAGCAGCAGCTCCGTGACCGGCTCCGGCGACGCCTGCAACACCAGATCGCGGATATTCTCACCGAGCGGCGTGCCACCCGGCTCCCGTGCCACCACAGTCGGGATGCCACCAGCACGCAGGCGTTCGGCGAGCCGTGCCACCTGGGTCGACTTTCCGGCGCCCTCGCCGCCTTCGAAGGTAATGAACTGTCCGCGCGTCATGGCGCCGGAGACTAGAGGGAGTTGCTGCGGGAGGGAAGCGACCTCTCCCGCGCGCTATCGAAGCGCATCTCACCGATGAGACGGGATCAGGCCGAGTGCGAGATACAGAAGAGAATCGAAGCCACGCCAGTAAAAGCTCGCCTCGTCGACATCGTTATCCGCGTATAGCGGGGTTTCGCTGACGGCAATCGGCTCGGGGCTGCCCGGCACCGTGCTCGTCACGCGGAACATGGCGATCTGGTCGCCCTTCCTCACCGGCGGCTTCAGGGGGCCTTGATAGACGATCTCGCCGCGGATCTTCTGGTTGACCGGAAACTTCGGCAGGATGACCTCAAGATCGCCCTCTCCGGTCAACGGGACATAGAAATCGGTGCCGCCCCAGACACGCGCGTAGCCGACCTGCTCGCCGGCGCCGAACAGCTTGGCGCTGGAGACGCTCTTGGCGCCCCATTCCAGCATCCGGCGGGTTTCCTCGCGGCGCTCCTTCTCGTCGGCAAGTCCCATCATCACACCGATCAGGCGCCGCCCGTCTCGCACCGACGAGACGACCATGCCGTAACCTGCCTCCTTGGTGTGGCCGGTCTTCATGCCGTCGACGCCAATATCGGCTGAGAGCAGCGGATTGCGGTTGTAGAACTTGTGCTTGCGGTAGGCGAACTCCCGCTGTCCGAAAACCGGATAAAACTCCGGGTACTTCTTGATGATGTAGCGGGCGAGCGTGCCGAGCTCGCGCGCGGTCATCAGGTGCTCGGGATCGTGAAGGCCGGTCGGGTTGCGGAACGTCGACTTGGGCATACCGATGCGCCGCGCCTCCGCCTCCATCATGTTCGCGAAGGCGGCCGTGTTGCCGGCCATGCCTTCGGCAACGGTGATGCAGGCATCGTTACCGGACTGTACGACGATGCCCTGAATCAGCTCGCTGATCGGGGTTTTGGAATTGATCGGGATGAACATTGCGGACGTGCCAGACGGCGCGCCGCCGGTCCGCCAGGCGTTCTCGCTGGTGAAAAATTCGTCTTCTGGCTTGTATTTGCCATCCTTGAGCGCGCGGAACAGCACGGCCAGCGTCATGAGCTTGCTCATGCTGGCGGGCGGGACCAACTCGTCGGCCGCCTTCTGATAGATGATCGAGCCCGAATCGTAATCCATCAGGATCGCGTTCGGCGCCTTGGTGGTGAAACCGCCGGACTGCTGGGCGTTCGCTGCGGAGAGCCACGCCGGCAGCAAGCCAAGCAGCACGGCGGCAACCGTCAGCAACCGTCTCATCGGTGGATCCTCGCCGGGGCAGGTTGGCGTTAACTATGGCGCCGCGCGGCTCCGAGTCAATCCGGCGCTGGACCTAGTCCGACGCCGTGCTCGACGTCGTCTGCCAGTCCTTGGCGGGCATGAAGATGGTGCCGGTTTCGAATGAGCGCGCATCGTAGAACGGCAGCACGCGCTCGAAGCTGACCGAGATCGGCTTTGAGCGCTCGCCCGTGCCGAACAAGTCGCCCTTGTTCCCGGCCTGGGTCAACGTCAGGGTGAACTCGTAAGGGCCAACCTCACGAATGAGTTGCTCCGGCTTCTCGTCGTCACCGCGCGTATAGAACAGCACGGATTCCGTGCGGCTCGTGCGCCCCGCCAGCGAGAGCGGTGCAAAGCCGGTGTAGCTACGCGTGCGGGTTCGTTCCATGGACCATACGCCGAACTCCGCGGCGTAGAAGTGCTTCGTCTGTTTGGTTCTCGGATCGGTGACAGCGAGATCCATCTGCAGCACGGTTCCCGTCTGCGCGCCCTCGTTGGTGATCGTGACCGGCACCGAGATCATCTCGAAATTGGTGTTGGTGTACGGTGAGGCGTAATAAATCACGCGCGGCACGAACACTTCGAGCTCCGCGCTCTTGAGCGACGTATCCCAGAGGCTGTAGCCGGAAAAAACGACGGCAACGGCCGAGAGCAGCGTGGCTCCCAGCCCGCCCGAAAATCGCGAGGCGTTTTCGACCGCGATGTCGCTTCCGTCCTGAATGCCCTTTGTGGCGTTACGCAAAACCATTCTCGTTCCCCCCAAAAAGTGTGCGTCTCTTGCGTGCAAGCGCTTGCGCTCGCCGGTGCCTTTCACCAGCTCCGGCCACTCCCCCACAAGCAACCACAGCGCGAATGAATCCGTGGTTCGCGGATGCTGCTCCCACCAATCCGGCGAACGTGTGGCCGTGCCGCTGTCAATGTTGCGGCGCAGCGTTAACGGGGGTGGGTAGGTTCGATGACACCCCGTTGAGTAGGACGATTGGCAGCGTCTTCGGGTCGTTGCGGGGATACGGTCCTATCCCTATACCCAGACACACACAAATCGAGCACTCCACCGACTGTTCTCCGTTGTGAAAACACCCGAGAATTGAAAGCGTGGAGGCCTTTGGGGGAAACGATTGAGATGCACAAGACCAAGGTCATTTCGGCCGACGAAGCCATCGCTCGCATCAAAGACAACGACGTCATCGCGACGACAGGTTTCGTGCAGAGCTGCATTCCCGAAATGCTGCACGCAGCCCTCGAAAAGCGTTTTGTCGAAACGGCAGCGCCCCGCGACCTCACGCTCATCATGTGTGCGGGTGCCGGCGACAGCAAAGGCCTCGGCACCGGCCGCCTGCATCACGAAGGTCTCCTGAAGCGTGTGATCGCCGCCAACTTCGGCCGTATGCCGAAGGTCGCGCAGGCTGCGCAGGACAACAAGATCCAGGGCTACAACCTGCCCCAGGGCGTGATCTCAAAACTCTACCGCAGCTGCGCCTCCGGCAGCCCCGGCCTCTTCACCCGCGTGGGCCTGCACACCTATGTCGATCCGCGCCTCGGCGGCGGCAAGGTCAATACCGTTACCAAGGAAGATCTCGTCAAGCTGGTGGAAGTCGATGGCAAGGAGTGGCTGTTCTACAAAGCCACTCCGATCAATGTCGCGCTGATCCGGGCGACGAGCGCCGATCCGCTCGGCAACCTCAGCATGGAGAAGGAAGCGCTCACGCTCGACGTGCTGGCGCAGGCGATGGCCGCGCATAACAATGGCGGCATCGTGATCGCGCAGGTCGAACGCCTCGTTGCCGACGGCTCGATCAAGCCGAAGGACGTCAAGGTGCCGGGCATCCTGGTCGACTGCGTCGTCGTGGCCGATCCGCCCGAGATGCACCGCATGAACTACGGCGTGATCTACGATCCGGCACTTGCGGGCGAGGTGCGCGTCACCGTCGACAGCCTTCCCAAGATGGAACTCGACGAGCGCAAGATCATCGCGCGGCGCGCTGCATTCGAGCTGCCGCCGAACGGCGTGATCAACCTCGGCGTCGGCGCGCCGGACGGCGTAGCGAACGTCGCCAACGAAGAGAAGGTTACGCCGCTGCTCGTCATGACGACGGAAGCCGGTGCTGTCGGTGGCGTGCTGGCGGGCGGATCGAGTTTCGGCTCGTCTGCCAATGCGCATTCGATCCTCGACCAGAACCAGATGTTCGACTTCTACCACGGCGGCGGCCTCGACCTCACCTGCCTCGGCATGGCGGAGTGCGACAGCCTCGGCAACGTCAACACCAGCAAGTTCGGCGGCAAGCTCAACGGCTGTGGCGGCTTCATCGACATTTCGCAAAATGCACGCGCGGTTGTGTTCGCCGGCACGTTCACGGCCGGCGGCCTCGAGATCGCGATCGAGGACGGCAACCTCCGGATCGTCAAGGAAGGCCGCGCCAAGAAGTTCGTGAAACAGGTCGAGCAGGTGACGTTCTCGGGGCAGTACGCGGCCGAGAAGGGCCAGCCGGTGATTTACGTCACAGAGCGTTGCGTGTTCCAGCTCACCGATCACGGGCTCGAGCTGATCGAGGTGGCGCCCGGCATCGACATCGAGCGCGATATCCTGCCTCACATGGCGTTCAAGCCGCACATCCACAAACCGATCCCGATGAACCCGGCGCTGTTCCGCGACGAGCCGATGGATCTTCTGTCGGATCTCCTGAACCTCAAGCTCAAGGATCGCGTGAGCTACGATCCGGCGCGCAACATCCTGTCGGTCAATCTCGAAGCCTGGAGCGTGCGCAAGAAGTCCGACATCGTCGATCTGCAGAAGGTGCTGGTCGAAGCGTCTAAGGCTGCGGGCCGGCGGGTCAATTCGCTCGTCAACCAGGATGGCTGCCGGATCGCGGAAGATCTCTACGACGAATACGCGGACATGGTCGCTTACTTGGTGAAGCATCACTATGCGCGGACCGCGCGCTACGCGACGAGCGTGCTCACGCGGACGAAGCTTCAGGATGCTCTGCGCCGTCGCGGTCTCGAGACCCGCGTGTTCGAATCCGCCGAGCAGGCTCGCGCGGTTCTCGAAGAAGAGCTGGTCTGAGGCTCCGGAGCGTTTCGGCAAAGGAATAGAAAAGGGGCGCAGTGCGCCCCTTTTTTTCATGCGCGCGACACGCGCTCACAACGGCTCAATCTCACTTTTTCAGTAACCGCCGACAGGTGCCCGAACAGCCAAGGCTTCGCTCAGGATTTCGAGCGCTTTCCCGAGCTGGCCACGATTGCGCGCGGCACCGAGGGACAGGCGGATCGCGTTCGGCGGGGGTGTATCGCCTGCGAACGCTTCGGCGGTGACCACCGCCAAGCCGCGCCCGTGCAGGTGGGCTGCGAAATGCGCCGCCGGCCAGCGCTCGGGAAGCGGCAGCCAGATGTGATGGCCATTGGGATGTGCCGCATAGGTATGCCCCTGAAGTGCCGTGCGCGCGAGCTGCTGACGGGCGGTGGCTTCCGATCTTATGGCGTGGATAATTGCGTCGGCGTTGCCGTCACGCATCCAGCGCGTTACCACCGCGGCCATCAGCGGCACCGGCATCTGCAGGGTTGATCTCAGCAGCGCAGTCAAACGCGCGGCGGCGTTGTTGTCGGGCATGACCACGAGGGATGTCCGGAAGCCGGGTGCGAGGCATTTGGAGAGGCTCGCGGCCAAGTAAGACCGTTCGGGGATGAGAGCGGATACCGGGGAGAGGCCCGGCGCGAGGAACATGTAGGGGTCGTCTTCGATCAAGGTCAGGTCGCGCTTGCGGATGACATGCGCGATTTCCGCGCGACGCTCCGCGCTCATGGTCGCCGTCGTCGGATTATGAATGGTCGGCATCAGATAGACGATCTTGGCCGCCTGGGATTTCGCCGCGCGATCGAGCGCTGACGGCTTCATGCCCTCTGCATCCATGTCGACGCCGACGAGCTTCACGCCGCGTGTGCTGGCCGCCGCGATCAGGCCGGGATAGGTCAACCGCTCGGTCAGGATGCAATCTCCCGGTGCGGCCAGTGCCGTCAGAAGGCCGAACAACGCCGGCTGGGTTCCCGGTGCAATCACGAGACGATCCGGGGGCAGACCCGGCACATACGACTGCAGCCAGTCGGCCGCGATCTGGCGTTCAGCGGCGGTGCCGCCGGGCTGCTGATAGGTGAGATAAGCAGCGAGCCCGGAACTCGCCCGCACCTCCGACAGTGCCTTGGCGAGGCGGCCGTCGAGATCGGCCTCAGAGGGCTGCGGCGGCAGGTTCATCGACAGGTCGATGCCGGGCAAAGCTGCTGCATGGGCTGCAAGCTGTGATCGCGCCTTGACGAAGGTGCCGCGCCCGACACGAGCTTCGGTCAGCCCCTGGCGGCGCGCCTCCGCGTAGGCGCGCGTGACGGTGGTGAGATCGACCCCAAGGGCGCGGGCAAGCGCGCGATGGGTCGGCAAGCCCTGCCCCTGGTGCAGGCGGCCAGCCGCGATGTCATCCGCCAGCGCGTTCAAGATGCGCTGGTAGAGCGGCCCTTGGCGGTCAGAAATTGTAGGTGTCCAATCCATACAAGCGTGTCATTCAGCGCGTTGCGGCTCCATACAATCTGGATTACACATCCGAAATCAGCTTGGACGTCAAATAATAAAACGGGAGGTCGTGATGACGGAAACAGATCCATCCATGTCGACGGCATTGCTTCGGGGCACCCTGTGCTCGTGCCCGCATTGCGGCGAAGGGCGTCTGTTCCGCAAGTTCCTCAAGGTTGCCGACCGTTGCGACGCGTGCGGCGAGGAGCTTCATCACCATCGCGCCGACGACATGCCCGCGTATATCGTGATGTCGATCGTCGGGCACATCGTGGTCGGTCTCGTCATGTGGGCCGAGTTCACCTACGCGCCGCCGGTTTGGGTGCACTGGTCGCTTTGGCTTCCGCTCACCGTGATCCTGACACTTGCGCTGCTGCAGCCGGTCAAAGGCTTCATCGTAGCGCTGCAGTGGAAGCTCGGTATGCACGGGTTCGGCGCGCGGAAATCCGCCCTCACCCCGGCTCCCGCATCCTCATCCTGATCCGGCTTTCCGGCTCGTCTTCGTAACCGAATTTGAAAGAGCGCCACGTTGAGCGCCTCGTCCGACAGCCTGTCCCTGCGGGACGCACTTTTCGCCGTCGCGGTGACGGCTGTCTGGGGTTCGAATTTCGTGGTCATCCACGATGCGCTCGAACATCTGCCGCCGCTGCTGCTTGCAGCGTTGCGCTTCACCTTTTCGCTGTTTCCGGCCGTGCTGTTCCTGAAACGGCCTAACGTGCCTTGGCGCTCTCTCGCGGCGTATGGAATTCTGGTTGGGGCCGGGCAGTTCGGCATTCTCTACATCGCCATGAACGGGCAGATCACGCCGGGGCTCGCCTCGCTCGTGGTTCAGACGCAGGTGTTCTTTACCATCGCGCTCGCGAGCGTGCTGACGGGAGAGAAAGTTCGGCCGTTTCAAATCGTGGCCGTACTGGTGGCTGCCTCTGGGCTCGCGCTTATCGTGACCCACACCGACGGCAACACGACACCGCTGGGGCTCGCCTTGGTGCTGGTAGCCGCCGCTTCCTGGGCCGGCAGCAACATCGTGGTGCGGACCACGCCGGGCGTGGACATGGTGGCCTACGTGGTGTGGGCCAGTCTGTTCTCGGTGCCGCCTCTCCTGCTTTTCTCGCTCCTGTTCGAAGGCTGGCCGGCGATCCGGAACGGTCTCGTCGAGGCGGATGCGGCAACGTGGGGCGCGGTGCTGTGGCAGGCGACCGGCAATACGATGTTCGGGTACGCCATGTGGGCTTGGTTGCTTTCGCGCTATCCAGTTGCGACGATCGCGCCAATGGCGCTTCTGGTGCCGGTGTTCGGGATGGCCTCTTCGGCGCTTTGGCTCGGCGAACCCTTACAGGATTGGAAGCTCACGGCGGCCGGCCTCGTCATGGCGGGACTGGCGCTCAATCTGCTGTGGCCGAGGCTGAGGTCGTTTCTTGTCCGTCAGCAGCGTTAGACGGATCTTCATCGGCCGCCTTCGGCACCGTGAAGCCGCCCTCCGCTACCATGCGCGCAAAGAGCCCCTTCCCGGCCGCCAGTTCGGCGAAGCGCCCGCGTTCGACGATGCGGCCCTGATCGAGCACGAGGATCTCGTCGGCGTTGGCGACGGTCGAAAGACGATGCGCGATGATGAAGGTCGTGCGGCCTTTGCGCAGCCGGTCGAGCGCCCGCTTGATGCGGGCTTCGGTCTCGGCGTCGAGTGCGCTGGTCGCTTCGTCGAGGACCAGAATCGGCGCCTCTTTGAGAATAGCGCGCGCAATGGCGAGACGCTGACGCTCGCCGCCCGAAAGCGCCACGCCGCGCTCACCGATGACGAAGCCATAGCCGCCCGGCTTTCTCACGATGAAGTCGTGCGCTTCGGCCAGTCGTGCTGCGGCTTCGACCTCGGCCAAGGTGGCGCCCGGACGGCCGATGGCGATGTTGTCACCGATCGACCGGTTAAAGAGGCCGGCATCCTGGAACACAACGGCGATCTGCTGGCGCAGTGAGTGGAGCGTGACGTCGGCGATGTCATGACCATCGACGACGATGCGCCCGCTGTCCGGAGCACGGAGACGCATCAGGAGTGAGAGCGTTGTCGATTTCCCGGATCCCGTCGGCCCGACGAGCGCGATGGTCTGGCCCGGCGCGGCGGCGAGCGTGACGTCGTGGACGCCCTGATCGGTGCCCGGAAAACGGAAACTCACGCCGTCGTAACGGACCTCGCCTGTTACCGGCGGAAGCGGCGGCGCACCCGGCTTTTCGACGATGCCGTCCGGCTCATCGATCAGTGCGAAGTAGCCCTTCAGCACGGGCGCCTGACGATGGATCGCAGTGATGAAGCCCGCGACTTGATCCAGCTTCGCGATCAGAAGATTTGCAAAGCCGACGAACGACACGATCTGGCCGACGGAAAGCTCACCGCGTCCGGCCAGCACCGCACCCATGGCAAACACCGCGACCATCGTGATGGTGCCGGCGGCGCGCTGCAGCACCGTGAGAATGCCCCACCACGTCAGAACAGGATACTGGGCCGCCAGCAGATCGCTCATGACCGAACGCATGGCGTCTGTTTCGGCCTTGAGGCGGGCAAAGCTCTGCACCACCGTGACGTTGCCGATAACATCGCCGACGCGGCCGTAGACCGCCGAGTTGTAGCGCTCGACGTTGGCTTGGCCTTCCTTGGTCTTGCGCATGACGAAGGTGTTCATGACGACATAGGCGGCGGCGAGGAGAGCAAGGATGGCAGCCATGCGCATGTCCATGCCGAGTGCCGTCGGCACCAGAAGAATGATACCGGCGATGGCGGTCAGCTGTTCGCGCATGGCGCCAAGCCAGAGCCAGAACAGCGCGTCGGTGCCCTGGAGGATCGAGCGGACCACGGCGCCCGAACCACGGTCGGCGTGATAGCCCTGTGGCAGCGTCATAGCGCGCTCGAAGGCGTCCGCCATGGCCGCGAGGTGGCGGCGATGAGCAAGCCTGTCGGCGAACACCGCAACGACGACGCTCGCCAGAATGCCGGCCAGGCCGAGTGCCGCCCACAGTGCGATGATCGGAAAGGCTGCCTCCCCACGCGACAGCGCGTCGACGACGCGGCCGAACAGGATCGGCTCCAGAAGTTGCACCAGGCCGATGGCGACGGAGGCGGCCGCGAGAACGATCGCAAGCGTCCGTTCGGCGGCAAGCATGCCGAGCGCACGCTGGTAAAGGCGAAGGAGATCCATGGGCGTGCGGTTGTCCGGCAAGATGGTCGCGCATGATACGCGATGGGGCATCCTACAGGGAGGGCGCTTTCATCGAAATTGCGCCGTTTGGCACGCCGCCGGGACGGGCTTCAGAAGTTTGTCAGCACCTTTGCGAGATCGTCGGCATTGTAGGGCTTGGCAACGATCGGGATGTCCGCGAATTCCGGCAGCAGAGCGTCGTTGTCACCGTAACCCGTAGCAAAGACGAACGGCGCGCCAAGGCTGCGGAGAAGCCCGGCGATCTCGAAGCACTTGTTGTCTCCGAGGTTAACGTCGAGCAGCGCGAAATCCGGGCGTTTCGCAGCGATAAGTTCCAAAGCTTGAGTAACGCTCGCCGCAACACGGACGCTCTCGACGCCGAGCGTGCGAAGCATATCCTCGGTATCGAGCGCGATGATGAAGTTGTCCTCGACGAGGAGCACGTCGACCGGCATCCGTTGACCCGACGGCGCCGGGTCATTCGATGAATTCGTAATGTCCATCGGACGACCTGCTACGAGACTAGGGGGGCTGTCGGACCAAGCAAAATAGTTCATGGACGCTTACTCCCGCACGCGGCTGGAACACACCTGAGGCTCCGCCGGATTGGCCAGAGTTGCTCGTTAACAGCGTCCCGGCCGCGAATTGCGCGCCGTTTCGTCATCCGCATTACTCAATCAAATTGCTCTTGCCCTGTCTGTGCACTTGTGCACACAAGAAGATTCTCTCAACCGCTTTAGGAGTGACTCGCGTGAGTTCGAGTGATGCGTCCTCGCATACGGAGGACGCGCAGTTTGCTAGCAATTTGCTGCGTGCACTGCGTCCCAACGACTATGCGTTGCTCTCTCCGCACCTGGAATTCACGGAGCGGCAGGCTGGCGAACTGCTTTACAAGCCGGGCGACAATGTCGGGACCGTGTATTTCCCCGGTGGGCCGAGCTTGGCGTCGTTTCTTGTCACTAATGCCGACGGGAACGATGTCGAGACCATCTTGATCGGTCGCGAAGGCGCTGTTGGCGGCATCGTGAGCTCCGGCCATCTGCCAGCCTATTGCCGTGTCGTCGTCAAGTTCGGCGGGCCGTTCGCGCTCATGCCAGTGGCCCAGCTCGAGGCTGCAAAACGGCAATCGCCCAGCCTGCGCTCTCTGTTCGCGCGCTATGCCGATTGCCTGTTGGCGCAAGTGTTTCAATCGACCGCCTGCAATGCCATCCATTCCATCGAACAGCGAACCGCAAAGTGGATCCTTTCGGCCATGGAGCGGACCGGTGATCAACTGGTGCCGCTCACGCACGATGAGCTTGCATCCATGCTCGGCGTAGGGCGCAGCTATACCAGCCGCGTCATTCAGGTTTTCAAGGCAGACGGCGTTCTGGAAACGCGTCGCGGGGCGTTGCTGGTGCGCGACCGCGATGCCCTTCTCGCGCGCTCATGCCTCTGCAATGAAAGCGTGAAATCTCACTTCGACGACGTGCTTCGCGGGGTCTATCCGGACGGCGAAGAGAGCAGCTGAAGTCGCGCTGCCGCTGCTGGCGGGATGCGGCGTTTTACCTGGCTAACCGAACCCTCACCGATCGTGGCTGCCTCCGCCGGAGACATCGCGCTCTCGCCAAATCCTCTATAATTGCTACTTCTGATTGCATAACGCTCCGTGCAAATGCTACTCATGATTGCACGGCGTGTTTTATGTCCCCGGAGGATGCAATCATGAGTGGCGATGACGTTATCAGCGACAAGGAGATGGCAGAGCTCGAAGACAAGCTCATCCGCTTCAAAAAGCAGCTCAAGAAATGCAATTCGCGGACCGCGGTCGTGGTCGCCTTAGACGACAAGAACAAGCCATTTCTCGAAGTAAGCTACAGCACCTCTGCTCCGGAAGCCGAGGTCGAGAAAGACAAACTTCCGGATAAATTCGAAAACCTGCCGGTCAAAACCATTGCGCGCGATTTCAAGCCGCAAGGAACCGCCACCCAACGAGCGGCCGTATCGCAGGCGGCCTCATCTACCGGCCGACACGAGATTTTAAGGGCTGGTATCAGCATCAGCCATCCCTCGATCACGGCCGGCACCCTCGGATGCTTCGTGGTCGACCAGCAATCAAACAAGGCGTCGGTTCTTTCGAATTGGCATGTGCTCGTGGGCTCTGCCGGGCGAGGCGGCGACAAGATCCTGCAACCGGGATCCATGGACGGCGGGCGCCCCGGCCGCGACACCATCGCGACACTCGAGCGGTGGATCCTCGACAAGGACGGCGATGCGGCCCTCGCCCATCTGACCGCCGATCGGCGGTGGATCCCCGCCACTTTCCTGACCAACGTCACGTTCCAGCGTGCGCGTCGCGTTCGGCTCGGCGAAACCCTGTCCAAGGTCGGACGCACGACCGAAGCGACAACAGGAAAAGCGAAAAAGTTCGGTTCCTACAGCATCAGCTACGACGTCGGCGTGCGAACAATCGACGGCTTCGAAATCGTTCCGCTGGTCGATGGAAATCCATCGGACGAGGAGATTTCCCGGGGCGGCGACAGCGGCAGCATCTGGTACACGAGTGCCAACGAGGCTGTCGGTCTTCATTTCGCGGGCGAGACAGATCCCACTCCCGCATCCGAGCACGCCATTGCATGTCACTTGCCGACCGTGCTCGACAGGCTGAACGCGCGCCTTGCCACGCAGGCGGACCTCATGGAAATGCTCGTCGCGGATCTCGGAAACGAAGGCAAAGCAACCTCGGAAACCGTTGTCCCGCCGTTCGACGGCCCGTGGCGTCCACCCTTTCCGCCGTTCCCGCCTATCGGGCCGAGGCTCCCGTGGGTGATCGCGCGCTCCGCCGAAAGCCTTTCAGGCGACGAGTTTCTCGACATCGCTACGTCGCTGCGCAGCAACGGGGTTTCCCCTTGGGAGCTGGAAATTGTCGGTCATCGCCTCGGCCTGACGCGCCGCGATGATCTCCTCCCCGAGGCGTCGGTGCGCGACAAAGTCCCGGAGATCGCCCCTGTCGGCTGGGCGGCCATCGGGTTTGCGGCCGGCGTCGCCGCACGTCTTGCCGGAAAGAAGGAAACATCAGCCGAGATCTTCCCGCTGATCGGCGCCAAAGCGACCGCCTTTATTGTGGGCGCGATCGTGGGCGCCAAGGCAACGGACGGCAAGCTTTAAGGCGACACCCCGATGTGGACTGTCGCGCTCACAGGTGCGTGAGCGCTGTGCTGCCGGCTGGCGCGCGCGGTGCGGGAATGCTTAGCATGGAAAAAAGGATTGTTCCCATGCGCCTCCCGCCTCGCCGCCTTGCCGTCCCGTTCGCCGCCTTCCTCGCCGCCAGCTTCCTGATCTCCGCCCCCGCAGCCGTCGCGCAGGATCTCTGGCAATACATCGACCTCAACTCGGACGCTTTCACCAAAGCCGACGTCACGCGCGCAGACATCGAAAAGGCCATCACCGATGCGGGCCAGGCCGGCGGCGTCGACTTCAGCGGCAAGCAACTCAACCGGCTCGATCTGTCGGAATTGGATTTGCACGGCGCAAACCTGTTTGCGGCCCGTCTCAACGGCACAAGCCTCAAAGGCGCCAACCTGGCCGGAGCAAAGCTCGATCAAGCCTGGGGCGTCGAGATCGACCTGACCGGCGCCAACCTCAAGGGCGCAAGCGTGGTCTCGGCTCAGCTCCTGCGCGCCAAGCTCGATGGCGCCGATCTCAGCGATGCGCGCGTTGCGTGCGATCTGACGCAAGCGAGCCTCGTGGGCGCGCATCTCGACGGCATCAACATGACCGGTGGCAAGCCCGCGCGCGATAGCCGTCGCCATCCGTTCATTCTGCGCTCGGCCAAGCTCGACCGGGCGACGATCACCAATGCCGGACTGATCGGCGCCGTGCTCGAGTTCGCGTCCCTCAGAGAGGCCGATCTGTCAGGCAGCATTCTCGCCGGCGCGGCGCTTGCGGGCGCAGATTTCACCGGCACCAACGTAACGCGAGCGGATTTCAACGGCGCGGATCTCGCCTCCGCCCACATCGAACAGCTTGTGGGACGCGATGCCGTCGTGAACCTCGACAAGGCCCGTAATCTCGACCGCGCCTACGCGAAATAGACGGATCCGGCCGACGATCGTCGGCGCCGAGATTGGCTTATCTCCCAAGCCAGGTATCGCCCGGCAGATGCAGCTCGGATAGCGGCGATGTGGTGTCCGCGGCCGCGCCTTTGTGGGTCATCAGAAGCGCGCGGTCCGACATGGTGCGCAGGTGGGTCGCGATGGCAGCGCGCACCCTGCTGCGCCCGTGCTTTTTCACCAATGTCTCGAAAGCCTCGTAAGGCCACGCGTAGGAGGATGTCCGCAACAGGGAGGCCACGATGCGCTCCAGCGGAGCGTTGAAATCGAGATAAACCAGCTCGCCGCTGCCATCGATCGCGGGGAGATCGTGGACCTCTCCGGTGTCGAACAGCATGTCGCTCGCGCCCGAATGGAGGGCGGAAGCCGGTGACGCTCCAAGAGCCGCGATGCAAAGGGCGGCTGCGGCACAGACGTTCAAGTGGCCTACGGCAACGAGATTCGTCATGGGCGCTCTCCCAATCGACTGTCGTAAAACATTCAAAAACGGGTTGCGGGAGCGGTCAACTGGCTGTGATGCTTAACGCGTTTTTTTCTGGGGAGCGGGTTGCTCGGGGGATGCGCCTTGGCGCCATCTGCGGAACGCATGAGCACGACGATGAAACGCTACGCAGGTTCGTGGGCGGCTACCAGAAAGCCGCTATCCTGTTGATTGATTGCTCGCCTATTGGTGCGAGGGAACTCCATGGCCAAGACGACACCCAGGAAGACGACCAAGGTCGCGAACAGAGCCCCCCTCAAACGGGCCGCGGGCTCGGCGTCCCAACCGCGCAAGGCGCCGCCGAAGCCAAAGGCGCAGTCCCGCAGCGAGGAAAAGCCGGCGCTCCTTTCGGGCGGCAACCCTCAGATCGCGAAGGGTTACGGTGACGCGCCGGTACAGGCTTACATCGCGGCCATGCCGGGCTGGAAAAGTGACGTCGGGCGCCGGCTCGATGCGCTCATCGTGCGCACCATTCCCGGCGTGCGCAAGGCCGTCAAATGGAACTCGCCGCTCTTCGGGGCCGCGGGCACAGAGAATGAAGGAACCTGGTTCCTGAGCCTTCACGTCTTCGCGAAGTACATCAAGGTGGCGTTCTTCCGCGGCGCATCGTTGCGTCCGGTCCCACCCGGCGCATCCAAGCAGAAGGATGTGCGCTATCTCGATATCCGCGAAGACGACGCGTTTGACGAAGCGCAATTCGTGGCGTGGGTGAAGCAAGCAAGCCAATTGCCGGGGGAGCGGATGTGAGACCTGATCGGCTGCGAGTTGGCCCTTGAAGGGTTCTGACCTTGTTGATGATTGAGCTAAGCACCGCATCGCAAACGGGAGGGGATTTTGGACGTCACATCGGACTGGTTCTGGGAGGGCAATGTCGTTGAGACTATTGCTCGGTCTCTCATTCTGGATGGATGGAACGTTATCAGTAAGGCTGATACTCGTTCGAGACAACGCGGAACGGATATCCACGCGACACGCAATAGTCAAACTCTCCTAGTCGAGGTGAAGGGCTATCCTTCAAAGGGCTACCGAGATCCGAGTCGCGCGAGAGAGATCAAGCCAACCAATCCTACAAACCAGGCGCAACAATGGTACTCTCACGCGCTACTCAAAGCGCTGCGCCTTCAAACGAAGTATCCGGATGCTATCGTCGCGCTCGGCTTTCCGGATTTCCCGCGCTACCGCGCGCTTTTTGACGAGACACATGGCGGCCTAATTAAGCTTGGCATTGCAATGCTGACGGTGCGTGCGGATGGAACGGTGGAAGCATGGAGGCTCAATGGCAAAGACCGAGAGTCATGCGAACAGCTGCGCCTCAAAGGATGAAAAACATAACACTACTCCCGCTCGGTTGATCGATGCGCGGATCACGGCACTTGCCGATTGGCGCGGCGAGATGCTGGCTCGGGTTCGAACGCTCATCAGAGAGGCCGATCCCGACGTGGTCGAAGACGTGAAATGGCGCAAGCCGTCGAACGCGATACGCCGCGTCTAATCACGGTTGGGAGCGCCGGGTGGGAAGTGCTTACGAAACGGGCGCGCCTCGTCGATACAGCGTGCGATTGACGGGCGTGCAAGCAGGCGGGCCCGATACACTTTGAGGTTCGATAGCCGGGCCGGGATCTCGTGGACCCAATCGGCATAGAACAGCGACGGCGCGGCGGCACAGTCGGCGAGGCTGAACGCGCCGCCTGCCGCCCATTCCTTTCCGGCGAGCGCGCCATCGAGCCACGCGTAGCTAATGTCGAGCATGTCTCTTGCCTGTTGGACACCGTATGGGTCGCGGTTCGCTTCGGGTCGCAGGAGGTCGAACGTGAAGCGCTGCATCGGGGTCATGACATAGTTGTCGAAGATGCGATCCATCATGCGCACGTCGAGCGCGGCGTCGGGATCGGACGGGATGAGCCTGACCGCTCCCGGATGATGGATTTCCAGATACTCGATGATGGTGCTGGACTCGAGCACCGTCCGACCCTCTTCGACGAGCACCGGCATCCGCTTCATCGGCCAGAGCTGCGCCCATTCTTCGGCGGCGGCCGGGTCGCTGGGGCCGAACTCCCGGTAGGTGAAGGGCGTCGCGTTCTCGTAGAGCGCGATCAGCACCTTCTGGCAGTAGGACGAGAACGGGTGAGCGTAGAGCGTGAGGGTCATCGAAGGGCTCCTTGGACGGCACAGTCTAGCGGGAGTGAACGGCCGACGCGACCGCGTGGAAGCTGTAAAACGTCCGTGCTAGGTGTTTTTGACTATTGGGAGGGATGACGGAGCGGACGCATGGATGGGGCGCGGGGGAGCGAGGGGCGAGACGCGGCGGAGCCGGAGAGCGAGGCGGAATGGCTAGAGCGCCTGTATGCGCTGAACCCGTGGGCAAGAGGTCTCGATATCGGGAGCGATGCATTTGAAGTTGCGCGCCAGAACGCGTGCGTCAATCGCTGGATCGAGGGTGCCGAGATTTGGAATACATGGGCGGCCGCAATGCGAACGCTACGCTTGGACATAGAGAAACAAACCGGGAATTATATACTTGAGTGAACAGGCCAGATGTGCGAAAGCTGTAATTGCCGTGACAGGGTTGGAAATGAAAAGGGCGTGCCTCACGTCGAGGTGACGCCCGAAATGGTTGCGATTGCTGAGTGCGCTTTTGATGATTGGCGCGGAGACGTTCAAGAGGTCTGTGCCTTGCCATCGGTTGCGCTTTTGCTAGCAAGGCTTTTACCGACGTTGCAAATGGCCATCCGTTCATCCTCGGAGACACCGAGGAGAATTTGAACCTCGTCAATGGCGTTGCAAATTTGGGTCAGCACCGCCGCGAACCGTAGAGGATCATAAGCTGCCTTCCGTGCCTTGACCTTATGGTCTGTGTCTACTTTAATAAACTCGATATTCGACGCGCCGATCCAAACGTGCCCATGCAGGAGAACGTTACGCCGAGCGCAAGACACAATTTCGTCGAGCTTCGTCACCGCATCGGTAAATTCTGGGTCGCGCAAGTGCAGTAGTGAGCGCAGAATGCTTAGCTTGCGCTCAAAGCCGAGTCCGCTTGTGACGATGGCGCCTCGCGTCGGGTCTAGATTCAGTTGCTTCGTGATTGCCGCGTCGATTGTGGTGTCAAAGACGGACCACACCACGATAAAGTTGCCCAGCAATGTTACAAGTCGATTGTTTTCTGCCGTCAGAATCGGGCCAGTCATGGCGAAATCACCTAAGAAAACAGAGATTGAGATTAAGGACGATCCGGGCGCTGAAGACCGCTTCTTGAGTGGCGTGCGCAAGGCGCTAGAGATGCCGCACAAGCCGCATAAGGCGCCAGAGCAAAGTGCCCGGCCAAGCCGCACGACCGGCCGGGCTAAGTCAGGTCACAAGTCAAAAGAGAGTTGAGTCGTTGGGCACGGCGGAGTGCCGGCGAAGCGATGGCCATTGATGACCTCGCTGATGCGCCCTTGGTTCACCCCGAGTACTGCGGCTGCTTGATGCTGCTTGAGCTTGAGTTCGTTGACGAGTGTGAGCGCCTTTGCAGCTAGCTCGATCGTCATTGGCGGCGTGTCTTTGATCTTCATCGTGATCCTCGTTTCTGTTGAAATCGAGGATGCGCCCAGAACGCACTTGCACAGGGACGCTAGAAGATTCATACCAGAGTTGCTTCGGTTTCGCTGGGCGCATCCCTGCGGAACCCCAAGAGGGGCGGCAGCGCGCTAACGCTAGCCGCCCCAACTCTTAAGCGGCGAATCATGCGGCCGTCGAATCCTAAATCCGGCCTGTCACCGATTCTTTTGGATTTTTGCACGGCGGCGCAACGCAAGCAGTTGTCGGGTCTTCTGTTTCAACGTCTTACGTTGCGTCAATCGGCCGATATGTCAGGCGCTTTCCAGCCGTCGCCTTGATGATCTCGTTGGCGCGGGCTGCATCGTCGATAAGGCGATGGTTCCAACGGAACGCGAACTCATCGGCATAGCGCTGCAAGTGCCGCTCCGAGACCGAGTGGAACGAACCCATGATGCCGCGCTTCAAGAGAGCGAAGAACGCCTCGGCGGTGTTCACATGGGCCTTGCCGCGCACGTATTCGTCTTTCGAGTGGTTGACGCTCTCGTGCTTATCGAACTCTTGGCCGACGTAGTAGTACACGAGGCTGTCGTCGGTCATCAGGTGCGACTTGCGTGAGACCTGAGTGCGCAAAACGGTGCGCACGGTCTTTGCGGTCACGTCGGCAACGTGCTTCACGCGAAGCTCGCCATCGCGCTCCACAAGGGCAATGACGGGATGCTTCTTAGGGACAGGCTTGCCGTTCTTCGCGTTCTTGGCTTTGCCGCCAACGAACGTCTCGTCACTCTCGACAATCTTGCCCTTGCCGCCCAAAGGACCGGACGACTTCGCAGGATCGGGACCGAGGCCCATGGCTTCGCGAATGCGGTGGTTGAGGAACCAAGCGGTCTTGTACGTGATGCCCATGGAACGGTGCATCTGATGGGCACTGATGCCCTTCTTGCTGGCAGCCATGAGGCGGAAGCCCATGAGCCACTTGGTCAGAGGGATGTGCGAGCGCTCCATGACGGTGCCAACGGTCACGGTGAACTTCTTGCGGCAGGGACGGCAAAGCACTTGGCCCTTCGAGGCGGCTTCACCGCCGAGGCGCACAACGTTCTTTTGCTCTTTGCAGTAAGGGCAAGCGGGACCGTGAGGCCAACGCTGTTTCTCTAGAAACTCGCGGGCTTTGGTTTCGTCGTGAAATACGGGATCGGTGAGATTGATGGTCATGGCTGAAATCCATTTGGAATTGCCATGATAATGCATCAGGAAACGTGTTCAGTCAAGTATATAGTTCCCAACAAACCAGCTTATACGATGCGATTGCATTTTCAGATTTTTCAGAACTATGTTTTCGCAATGGCGCGAATTTCGAAAAGTTAAAATTTCCAGGCGCAGCGAGCTTTAGGAAAACTCAGTTTGGTGAACGAAATAAATCACCAGGCCGAATATCATTCCGTCGAACTAAGTTTAGCGGTGGCCACGCAAATTTTTCACAAGCCAGATTTTGCGGTGGCAACTCGCACTTTACCCAAGCAACTTTCGGCGGCGGCGACGCATGGTTCGTCGGAGCCAAATTTAGCGGAGGCAAGTGTTCATTCCGCGATGTAAAGTTTAGTGGCGGTCGCGCGTGGTTCGTTGGCGCGACCTTTAGCGGCGGCGAGGTGCTTTTTGCCAACACGAAATTCAGCGGAGGCGATAGCTCTTTCGATATGGTTGAATTTAGCGGCGGCCGAACATCATTTAATGATGCCAGATTCTGTGGTGGAAATGCATCATTCTGCAAATCATCATTCAGCGGTGGCGAAGCATCATTTAGAAAAACTTCATTTTGCGGAGGGGCTGCGTCGTTTAATAAAGCATCATTCTGCGGAGGCGAGACTTCATTCACCAAGGCCACCTTCAGCGGAGGCGACGCCCGGTTTAACGAAGCAACGTTTAGCGGAGGCGACGCTCGCTTCGGTGGGGCAAAGTTCAGCGGCGGCTCGGCCTCATTCCTAAAAGCGATATTTAGCGGCCATGCCAGATTCGGTGAATGCACATTTAGCGGTGGCGATGCTCGGTTCGTCGCAGCGACCTTCCATAACATAGCCTATTTTTCAAATGTGCGATTCATGTCGACTGAACGGTCTGTGACGGCACAATTTGACCAAGCTAATTTTTACAGTTTAGCATTATTCGACGGTGCCAAATTTGACATAGCGGATTTTCGATCAATAAAATGCGCGGGAGCCTTCACCATTCACGCAACCTTCTCTTCCACGCCAGACTTCCGCCAAGCATCGTTTTCCGAGGCGCCATTGTTAGATGACGTCGAAATAAGTCCATCTCTAACCCGGCGGTTTGTTGAAGGCGACCGCCGTTGTGAACTGTTGGATTGGGCAAAACACGCGCCCGGCAAGCGCGAGCATGCCAAATTTCGCGCACTGCGGGGCATGGCCGAGCAAGGCAACGACCATGTCAGCGCGCTCCGCTTCAATGCAGACGAGATCGCTGCCCGGCGCTTCTGGGTGGACGAGCCGGTTGGCCGCAACGCCAGCCGCTTCTGGCTCGGATGGCTCTATCAGTTCGTCTCCGATTATGGCCGATCCATCCTACGCCCGCTCATCGGACTTTTTGCCGTGGTGGCAACGTTCGCAGCTCTCTTTTATGCAGGGGCGCAGCCTGACGATCCCAAAACCCCATGGACACGGGAGTGCCATCAAAGCGTCAATAGAGAGGAACTCAAACTTCAGCCGACCGACAAGGTGACGGAAGCGATCAGTCTCTCGATCCGCAACGCGCTGATCTTCGATCGCTCGGACACCTCGCGGCGCACCTACGGGTGCCTGTACGGCCTCGTCGACAACGGGCGCAGCGGCGCGATCCCGACTTGGGTGGGCAAGCTGTCGCTGCTCGAAAGCTTGCTGTCGGCGATCTTCCTGTTTCTGATCGGCCTTGCGCTGCGCAACATGTTCCGGCTCGGCTGAAGCGAGCGCGGCCCGCCTTTACGCGCCCGAGGCGTCCTTGGCGCACTTGTTCACGAAGCTCGTTTGCGCGGCTCCGTGCAAATTCTTGGCCTTGGCGTCCGCCTGGCATTTGGTCTTGGCGTCGGATGCACACTTCTTGAGGAAACTCGTTTCCGCAGCGCCGTGGAGGCTTTTTGCGGCCGCCTGCATCTTGCAGGTGTCATCGGCGAGCGCCGCGCTTCCGGCAAAGCTGGCCAGGATTAGGAAAGAAACAGCGAACCTCTTCATCGGATCCTCCTGTGGTTTCCCCCCTTGGCCGCCATCATAGGGGCCGCACCGAGGTTCGCCGCATACAAATCCGTAAGCCGCTTTAACGATAAGGCTGTCGAGCCCGTTCAGGAGCGCGCGATGAAATCCTTCGCGAGCAGGTCGATGCCGATCAACAGCAGCGCTTGATGCAATCCCCAAAGCGCGAACAACACGGCGAACGTCAGCGCTGCCGTGCGAGCGTAGTCCCGTGTCATCAGGGGCTTGCGGCCGTTCAACGTCACCGCGAAGGCAAGCGCGGCAATTGCGGCCGTAACGAGCAGGGCCCACGGCCGCTCCAGCGTTTCAACAGCCAGAAACCCCACGACAAAGGCGAAGAAATAAGCCGCGACGTGCCGGAGGAACGGCGGAGTGTTGCCGCCCTCGCCGTGGAGCCGCGACTTGAGCATCATCGCAAGCACCGACGCGAGCGCGGCTCCGAGCGATATGACGAGTATTATGCTCCAATTGCCCGTCATATCGCCCCCTCCCCGACTGCCTTACCGCTCGAAGCGCTTGTACTTGATGCGGTGCGGTTCGACGGCGGCGTCGCCGAGGCGGCGCTTCTTGTCCTCCTCGTAGGCTTCGAAGTTGCCCTCGAACCATTCGACGTGGCTGTCGCCCTCGAAGGCCAGGATGTGGGTCGCGAGACGATCGAGGAAGAAGCGGTCATGCGAGATGACCACGGCGCAGCCGGGGAAATCCTCAAGTGCTGCTTCGAGCGCGCCGAGCGTCTCGGTATCGAGGTCGTTGGTCGGCTCGTCGAGGAGCAGCAGGTTGCCGCCCTCCTTCAGCATCTTGGCCAAGTGGACGCGATTGCGCTCACCGCCCGAGAGCAGCCCGACCTTCTTCTGCTGGTCCGGCCCCTTGAAGTTGAACCAGCCGCAATAGGCGCGCGACGACATTTCCTTCTTGTCGCCGAACTTCATGATGTCGAGGCCGCCCGAAATTTCCTCCCAGACGGTCTTCTTGTCGTCGAGGTGGCTGCGGCTCTGATCGACGTAGGACAGCTTCACGGTCGGGCCGAGCTTGATGGTTCCGCCATCCGGCTTTTCGACGCCGGTCAGCATCTTGAATAGCGTCGTCTTGCCGGCGCCGTTGGGACCGATGACGCCGACGATGCCGCCTGGCGGCAGCTTGAAGGAGAGATTGTCGATCAGCAGGCGATCGCCGAAAGCCTTGGTCAGCCCTTCGGCCTCGATCACCATGTCGCCAAGGCGCGGACCGGCCGCGATCGAGAACGAGGCCTTGCCGACCTCTTCGCGGCCGGCCTCCTCGACGAGCTTGTCGTAAGCCGAGATACGGGCCTTGGATTTCGCCTGACGGGCCTTGGGCGACGAGCGGATCCACTCAAGCTCGCGCGCCAACTGCTTCTGACGGCCTTCTTCGGCGGCCTTCTCGCTCTCGGCGCGCTTGGCCTTCTGCTCGAGCCAGCTCGAGTAGTTGCCCTTGTAGGGAACGCCCTGGCCGCGATCCAATTCGAGCGTCCAGTCGGTCAGGTTGTCGAGGAAGTAGCGGTCGTGCGTTACGAGGATGACGCAGCCGGTGTATTCCTTCAGGAAGTGCTCGAGCCACGCGACGCTTTCGGCATCGAGATGGTTGGTCGGCTCGTCGAGGAGCAGGATGTCGGGCTTCGAGAGCAGAAGGCGGGTCAGCGCAACGCGACGCTTCTCACCGCCCGAAAGCTTGGTGACTTCGGCATCGCCCGGCGGGCAGCGCAACGCATCGAGCGCCTGCTCGACCTGGGTATCGAGGTCCCACAGGTTCAGCGCGTCGATCTGGTCCTGGAGCGCCGTCATCTCGTCGGCGGTCTCCTCGGAGTAGTTGGCGGCGATCTCGTTGTAGCGATCGAGGATCGCCTTCTTCTCAGCGACGCCTTCCATGGCGTTGCCGAGCACGTCCTTCTCGGGATCAAGCTCCGGCTCCTGCGGCAGGTAGCCGACCTTGATGCCGTCTGCGGGGCGGGCTTCGCCGAGAAAGTCGTCCACCGTGCCGGACATGATCTTGAGCAGCGTCGACTTGCCGGCGCCGTTCAGGCCCACGACGCCAATCTTGGCGCCAGGGAGGAAGGATAGCGAAATGTCCTTCAGGACCTGCTTGCCCCCCGGGTAGGTCTTGGAGAGCTTGTGCATGTGGTAGACGTACTGGTGGGCCGCAGCCATTCGGGCGCCTCTTCCTTGGTAAGGGTTTCGGGAATTGCGGCGGTTTTAACCGATCGCCCGGTCAATCTCAATCGCCCGCATCGGGAGAATTACGGATATATAAGCCGCTGATCCTATTGCCGTTGTTCCGCCTTCCCTCCACCTAAGCCGCAAGATCCTGCCGAGGTCGCCCGCATGTCGAAGCCGCCCCACGCTCCCAAATCCGACAAGACCGCCTGCGCGATTTCGGGGCGGGAGTGGCCGCGCCGGCAGCTCGTGAACCTGGAGACCGTGCGCCCGAGCCTCGTCGACCGTATCCGGCGCGAGCATCCCGACCTCGCTCACGACGCGCTGATCGCCCGCGAGGAGCTGGCCCGCTACCGAGCGCTCTATGTGGAGGAATTGCTTCGCGACGAGACCGGCGAGATCAGCGCCCTTGAAAGACGCGTTGCCGACAGCCTCGCCAACAACGAGATGCTGACGGAGAACGTCGAAGCTCAGTTCGACGAGAAGCGGACGTTCGGCGAGATCGTGTCGGACCATCTCGCGAACTTCGGCGGCAGCTGGCTGTTCATTCTGAGCTTCCTGATGCTGCTCGGGATCTGGATCGCCTTCAATCTCGCGCGCGGGGATCAGTCTGCGTTCGACCCCTACCCGTTCATTCTGCTCAATCTCATTCTCTCCTGCATTGCCGCCCTGCAGGCGCCGATCATCATGATGAGCCAGAAGCGGCAGGAGGCGAAGGACCGCGCCCGCTCGCTCAACGATTACCAGGTGAACCTCAAGGCCGAGCTCGAGATCCGCCACCTGCACGAAAAGCTCGATCACTTGATCAGCAAGCAATGGCAGCGGCTCGCGGAGATACAGCAGCTTCAGCTCGAGATCATGCAGGACCGGCGGAGGTAATCATTGGGCGAGCAAGTCAAGTCACGCCAATTTCCTTCCGCAGGGTTGGCGGAGGGTGGGATTTGAGACTGTCCGTTTGATCCGTAGCTGACACTTCCCTGAGCTGTCGCTCGAGCTTTCGTTAATCGACGCGCACAATTGGCGAAAGCACGAGGCAAAACCAGCTAGTCAGCCTATGCACTCAGTCAAAGAGTGCATTTATCAAGACGGGTAACCCAATTATTTGAACGCAACCTCGTCAGACAACGCCTCATCTATGCGCTGTACTGCCTTATCGAGTTCGACCTCGAACGGGTCGTCGCGGGCCTTGGCAGCATCTCTAGATATCACAAACATGCCCGCGACTTTTGCCTCTTCGATAAGCATTTGACGGAAGTTTGGATCGCCTGGTTCACGCCCTAAAAGCACTTCCTTGAACGTTCCGACGCCATGATGCGCTGAATTTACTTGCCGGTATTTGCTTAGAATGGAGCTCAGCGGGATATCGACATCGCTTCCGAACAACTTCGGTGCGACAACGCTGTGACCGTGCAGCTTTGCTTCGAAAGCATTGCACTCTTTAAGCTGTTTCGGACCATCTCGCGCGATGCTGTTCAAGATCTCCTCTTCGACGTCTTTTCCCTCGTAGACACCAAATCCCATGCGTGCCCGTTTTAAGCACTCCGAGGCTGCGTACACGTCCTTTAACATCTCAAGCGCAGTATCGGCTTTGCGTTTGCCGTACTCTTCGGTTCGCCATGATCCATAGGCAAAAAACGCGAGCACAAGCGCTAACACTGCTGCTGCGGCTTGAATGTAGGCAGCGAGTCCTCCTGCTTGCAGGAAATCCTCATCGAACTTCATCACGTACTGGTCCTATGGGGGAGGTTCGTCAGGAGCCATCGCCACCCAAATCCGCCTTGCCAACTCTTGTTCGTCTGGCAAATCCTTTGAGTAGCGAGTCGAGGGCCTTCGGTCGCTTTAAGTTTGGAAGCAAATCTTGCGAGCGTTTGGAACATCCTTTTGATGTTAAGGTGCGTAATTGCTGGCCGGATTTAAATTTCATCCGTATCCACCGATTTTTACCAACTGCTCAACCAAATCGGTGGCGTCACGGTACGGTCGGCCACGCGCCCGCGCGAACCAAGCCGTGTCGCCTTCGCTACGCTCAGCGCAGCCCTTTGAGCTTTGATCGCTCGCGGTCGTCCTACCAACTAGGAAAGAAAACTAGCGCATGCTGAAGATTGATTTTGGAGTAGTTAGGAAGAGGCGTCTTCTCCGTGATTAAGTAGCAACACAAGGCGATGACAGCCTGCGCCCTTGCAGATCCGCCCCTGGCCCAAAGCGGACATTCCGTTGTTGAACGTCCACGATCGGCGCCTCGGCGAACTCATACGTTCGAGACGCCGGTGAAGAAGTAGCGGCCGAGGCCGATGGTGAAGATCAGCCAGCCCCACAGCGTGTGTTCGATGAAGACTGCCCAGAACGAGCGCGTCATTGCGTATCGGGCTGCGAGGATCATGCCGCCCAGCGCGGTCGCGGCGATGGCGAACATCGAGTTCATGACGATGTGCGCGTAACCGAACAGCAACCCGTTCACGATGACGATCAGCCACGCATGGTTCCCGAACAGCGGGCCATAGCGATGGAAGAAAAACGATCGGTAAAGCAGCTCCTGCGCGGCCACCGAGAAAATCGGATAGGCGATCATGATGCGCATGTAGGTGTCCGGCCGGTTAGTCGGAAACTCCAGGAACCACGAAGGGTGATAGGTCTTGATCCACCACGTCGCGGCGCCGCCCATGATGAGAAAAATCAGCACGATCGACAGTGCGTTGCGCCAACCCAGTCCACGCCGCAGCTCGTCCCTGAGGCGGAAGCTCGGATCGATGAGCAGCAAGAACGCGGCGATAAAGAGCACCGGCAACAGCGCGACGAAGATCGGGATCTTGGTTCCCGGCGGGATGTACTCCGAGAGCAAAGGAATGCGCTCGCCGTGCACGAGCCACGACATGACAATGGGCGCCGCGCCAAACAGAAGCGCCATCTCGATCACGAGCCAGAGGCCCAGCGGAAGCGAAAGCGTGCGGGCCAGAGGGACCGTGCCGCCAGCGCGCATCGTGTGCTTCTCTCTCGGAATTGCCGTGTCGCTCAAGATCGTCATCGTATCAGGTCAGGCCGGGGAGAAGGCTTTTGCGGCGCTGCCAACGCTGCGCGATTTCGGCGGCGATGGTATCGGCTGCGTAGAGCGGCGTATAGGTCCACTCGCCTATCGTTTCGAAGCGGTCGGGGGCTTCCCGCGTCACGCCCTTCGCGCGTAAAGCGGCATGGAACGCGGTGAATTTGTCGGCGCCGCCCTGTGGCTCGAACACATAGATCGGCTTGCCGGTGGCGGCGGCCTCGCCCACCATGTTCACGCTGTCTGCCGTTACCAGGAAGGTGTCGGCGTGAGCGAGGAATGCCGAATAGGGATTGGATCCCTCGCCTTTCCAAAAGATCGCATTGGTCCCTCGCACAGCGTCGTCGAGGGCCGCGACCAATTCGGGCGGCGTGCGGCGGGAGACCGTGATCATCAGCCCTGCGCCGAGTTCGACGAGCGAGCGCACCGTGTCGACCAATCTGTCGATCACCGGCTTGGGGTAGGTGTACCGCTCGTTAGGGCCGCCGATGAGCACGGCAACGCGTGGCGTATTCAAAGCGTCGATGGCGGCGTCGGGTGTCTTGCGGATCTCTGCAAGGCGTTGCGGCGATAGGGCGTGCGGGGCGGTGAGCGTCGCGATCACGTTCGGGCCGCGGCGGCGATCATGCTCGGGCACCCAGAAAAGGTCAGCGGTTCCCGGACCGGTTTTCGGGTCCATCATCACGACGGTGAATGTCTTGAGGCCCGCCTTCTTCTTCAGCGCGCGGATGTAGGGCGTTGTCGTGCGACCGGCGGCCAGCGCGATCTGCGGCCATGGCGGCGCAAATGTCGAGTGGGGGGCTCCGAAACGTTCGCTCGGTGACACCGGCCCCCAAGGAGCGAGCGCTTTCCAAAGCCCGCTCGGCGCGATCCGCTTGATCTCGACCGAAAGGCCGAGCGCTGACGCAACGCCCAGGCAGAGCGCCTCGTGGCCGGCTTTGCCGTCGCTGATGATCCAGCCGCGCGCCCCGGCAAGGGGGTGGGCGGGGCCGGAGCCCGTATGCCCCATCGTCCCTGTCGGGTTCTGCATGGGCTCACCTTCCCCGCTGGCGCAGCGTCTGTCGAGTCTCCGGCCGGCCGGCAAGAGTGCGACTGTTTTGCCGAGTAAATCTTTGCATTTGTTGCTCGCGTGGCTTAACCCCTAGCCAGTATCAAAACTCAGAGACCATCATGGCCCTTCGACTCGATGCGACCGACCGGCGGATTGTTCGCGAGCTTATGGCGGACGGAGCGCTCACCAATGTGGCGCTGGCGCAAAGGGTCGGACTTTCTGCACCGCCGTGTCTCCGGCGCGTGCGCGCCCTCGAGGATGCGGGCGTGATCCAGGGCTATACGGCGCTGGTCGACGAGCGCGCGCTGGGCTTCGAACTGACGGCCTTCGCGATGGTCGGGTTGCACAGCCAGTCGGAGCCGGATCTTCGCGCCTTCGAGAACCGGGTGCTCGGCTGGGCAATGGTGCGTGAAGCCTACATGCTTTCAGGGGAGAGCGATTACATTCTGAAGTGCGTCGCCCCCGATCTGCCGGCGTTCCAGGACTTCATCCTCAAGGAGCTGACGGCCGCGCCGAACGTGGCGAGCGTCAAGACCAGCCTCGCCATCCGCCGCGCCAAGCTCGCGCCCGGCGTGACGCTGACGGAGGCCGAGGAGGAGTAGCGTCCCCGTTCCCTCGTGTTCCCGAACAAAGATCGTCAGGTCAGCTTGCGCCGTGCGTAGAGCTGCGGAAACAGGCGCGTCCAGAGCCCGGTGATGATGAGCGTTCCAGCGCCGCCGATAACGACGGCAGGCACGGCGCCGATGAAGGCCGCCATCGTGCCCGCCCGGAATTCGCCGACCTCGTTCGAGGCGCCGATCGCGACGGAGTTCACCGCCGTGACGCGTCCGCGGACCTCGTCCGGGGTCGCGAGCTGGATCAGGGTGGACCGGATGTTCACGCTGATCATGTCGGCTGCGCCCATCACAAACAGTGCCGGGATCGACAGCCACAGCGTGGTCGAGAGACCGAACACGATGATCGCAAGTCCGTACACCGCAACGCCCGCGAACATGATCTTGCCGGCGTGATTCTGGATGGGATTGCGCACGAGCCAGAACACCATCACGAGTGCGCCGACGCCGGCAGCCGAACGCAAGAGGCCGAGGCCCCATGGGCCTACTTCGAGGATGTCGCGTGCAAACACCGGCAGCAACGCCGTCGCGCCGCCGAGCAGAACCGCGAACAGATCGAGCGAAATGGCGCCGAGCACGACAGGGTTGCTGAAGATGTAGCGCACGCCCGCAAGCATGCTCTCGACAGTGCGCGGTTCCGATGTCGTGTGCTGCTCGGGTTTGGGAATAAGCGCGACGAGCACCACGGCGGTCGCGAATAGCCCGAACGCCACGCCATAAGCCGCCAGGTGCGAGAGGCCGTAAAGAAGCCCGCCGACGGCCGGCCCCACGGTGAACGACGCCTGCATGGAAGACGAGTTCCAGGCCACGGCATTGGCAAAGACCTCGCGCGGGACCAGGTTCGCGACGAGCGACTGCAGCGCCGGCGTCAGGAAGGCACGCGCCACGCCGAAGAACGTCAGGATGACGAAGACCGGCCAGACCGGATGGCCGGGGCCGCTGGCGTCATGGAGCATCCAGAAGGCCGCGAGGGTGGCGACAGTGAGGGCTTCGAGCGCGATGCAGAGCGCCATGACAGCGCGCCGGTTGTAGCGATCCGCCACCGAACCGGTAACCAGCACAAACACGAGCGCGGGGGCGAACTGGACAAGCCCCACAAGGCCGAGCAGGAAGGGATCGCGCGTTTCGTCGTAAATCTGCCAGCCGACAGCCACGGACACGATCTGCGTCGCAAAGCCGTTGAGAAAGCGCGCCGTCCAATAGAGGCGAAACGCGACGTAGGCAAAGGCCGATGGCGACGGGCCTGTGCCTGCGCCGGCTCTTACGTCCTTGTCCAACAAATCACTCCGACAGCGGCGGCGATGGGGCGAACCTGCGTTCGAAGCCTGCCTCGCGCCGCTTGTCGCCTCAGGCTACTTCCATTCGATTTTCAGCACTTCATACGAGCGTGCGCCTTTGGGCGTCGTCACCTCGGCGGTGTCGCCTTTCGATTTGCCGATCAAGGCCCGCGCAATCGGGCTCGAGATCGAAATCTTGCCCTCGCGGACGTTGGCTTCGAGATCGCCCACGATCTTGTATTTCACCTTCTCGTCGGTGTCCTCGTCGACGAGGGTGACGGTGGCGCCGAACTTGATGGTGTCGCCCGACAGCTTCGACGTATCGACGACTTCGGCGCGGCCGATCTTGTCCTCGAGCTCGGCGACCTTGGCCTCGTTCAGGCCCTGGGCTTCCTTGGCGGCATGATATTCCGCGTTCTCGCTGAGGTCGCCGTGCGAACGGGCTTCGGAAATCGCCTGGATGATACGGGGACGCTCTTCCGCTTTCAGGCGATGGAGCTCCGCCTCGATGAACTTGAAGCCCTCGACCGTCATCGGAACACGTTCCATCGACATCGCTAAAGTCTCCCATCCGGCGCGGCCCGTGAGCCAGCACCCTAATTCGTGATATCCCGATACGCTAATGGGACTTGGTCGTGAGATAAAGCCAGTGGTGGCTCAAACGTCTCAAGAGGTGCGGCTTACATAAGCCTGCAACGGAGCCACTTTGAGGATATCGGCCTTCAGGGCTTTTATCGCGCGCGTCACTGCCACCGCGCCTGCCAAAGTTGTATAATACGGAACGTGGTGAAGCAAGGCCGTGCGCCGGATGTCCTTGCTGTCAGACACGGCTTTGGCGCCCTCGGTTGTATTGAAGACCAGCGCAACGTCGCCATTTTTAATGGCGTCCACGATATGCGGGCGACCTTCCAACACCTTGTTCACAACCTCGCATTGCACGCCGGCTGCCTGCAGGTGGCGGCGGGTTCCCCGCGTCGCGATCACCTTGAAGCCGAGATCCGTCAGCTCGCGGAGCGGTGCAATGATGCGGTCCTTGTCGCCGTCCTTGACCGATACGAACACGGTGCCGGACGTCGGCAGCTTCTGCCCGGCGCCGAGCTGGCTCTTGGCGAAGGCGATCGAGAAATCGCGATCAATGCCCATGACCTCGCCGGTCGAGCGCATCTCGGGGCCGAGGATCGGGTCGACGCCCGGGAAGCGCGCGAACGGAAACACCGCTTCCTTGACGGCAACGTGGTTGATCTCGGCCGGCTTCAGATCGAAGCTCGCGAGTGCGCGGCCGGCCATGATCTCGGATGCGATGGCTGCAACCGGCTTGCCGATGACCTTGGCGACGAACGGCACCGTGCGCGACGCACGCGGATTGACCTCGAGAACGTAGACGGCGTCGTCCTTGATCGCGAACTGCACGTTCATGAGGCCGACAACACCGAGGGCAAGCGCAAGCTCGCGCGTCTGGCGCTCAAGCTCGGCGATGATCTTCGGCGACAGAGAGTGCGGCGGCAGCGAGCAGGCGGAGTCGCCCGAGTGGATGCCCGCTTCCTCGATATGCTCCATGATGCCAGCGACAAAGGTATCCTTGCCGTCGGATAGGCAGTCGACGTCCACCTCGATGGCGTCGGCGAGATAGCGGTCGATCAGCAGCGGACGTTTGGCGGACACGACCAGTTCGGACGGGCGATCGAGCGTCGCCGACAGGCGCGTAATGTAGCGATCCACCTCGGAGCGATCGTGGACGATTTCCATCGCGCGGCCGCCCAGCACGTAGGACGGACGGATCACGACCGGGAACGTCACGCGCTCGGCAATGGCAGCAGCTTCCTGCGGCGTCGCCGCGATTCCGCTTTCGGGCTGGCGCAGACCGAGCTTCTCGATCAGAGCCTTGAAGCGGTCGCGGTCCTCGGCGAGATCGATCGCGTCAGGAGAGGTGCCGAGGATCGGCACGCCGGCTTCCTCGAGTGCGCTCGCGAGCTTCAGCGGCGTCTGGCCGCCGAACTGCACGATAACGCCTTTCAGCGTTCCGCTTTCCTGCTCGCGGCGGATGATCGACAGCACGTCCTCGGCGGTCAGCGGCTCGAAGTAGAGGCGATCCGAGGTGTCGTAGTCGGTCGAGACGGTTTCCGGGTTGCAGTTGACCATGATGGTCTCGTAGCCCGCGGCCGTGAGCGCGAAGCAGGCGTGACAGCAGCAGTAGTCGAACTCGATGCCCTGGCCGATACGGTTCGGACCGCCGCCGAGAATGATGATCTTCTCGCGATCAGACGGATCGGCCTCGCAGACCGGATCGCCGGTGAGGCCGGTTTCGTAGGTCGAATACATATATGCGGTCGGAGAGGCGAACTCGGCCGCGCAGGTATCGATGCGCTTGTAGACAGGGCGCACGCCGGCCGCGAGGCGGGCTTCACGCACTTCGCCTTCGCTCTTGCCGGCAAGCTTGGCGAGACGCGCGTCCGAGAAGCCCATCGCCTTGAGCGAGCGGATGTGCGCGGCCGACGTCGGCAGGCCATGCGCTTTCACGCGGGCTTCGACTTCCAGGATCTCCTGGATGCGGGCGATGAACCACGGATCGATCTTGCAGGAGGCGTGCACCTGCTCGGCGTCGAGGCCGAGGCGAAGGGCCTGCGCGACCTTGAGCAGGCGATCGGGTGTCGGGCGGCCCAGAGCCGCGCGAATGACGTTCTTGTCGTCGCCTTGGCCAATGCCTTCGAGTTCGATGTCGTCGAGGCCGGTGAGGCCGGTTTCCATCGAGCGGAGTGCCTTCTGCAGGCTTTCGGCAAACGTGCGGCCGATGGCCATGGCTTCGCCGACCGAGCGCATCGCGGTGGTCAGCGTGGTGTCGGCGCCCTGGAACTTCTCGAACGCGAAGCGCGGAATCTTGGTGACGACGTAGTCGATGGTCGGCTCGAACGAGGCCGGCGTCGCGCCGCCGGTGATGTCGTTGTCCAGCTCATCCAGCGTGTAGCCGACGGCCAGGCGCGCGGCGACCTTGGCGATCGGGAAGCCGGTGGCCTTCGAGGCAAGGGCCGACGAGCGCGAGACGCGCGGGTTCATCTCGATGACGACAAGGCGGCCATCTTCGGGATTGACCGCGAACTGCACGTTGGAGCCGCCGGTTTCGACGCCGATCTCGCGCAGAACCGCCAGCGAGGCGTCGCGCATGATCTGGTATTCCTTGTCGGTCAGCGTGAGAGCCGGCGCGACGGTGATGCTGTCACCGGTGTGCACGCCCATCGGATCGATGTTCTCGATCGAGCAGACGATGATGCAGTTGTCCGCCTTATCGCGGACGACCTCCATCTCGTATTCCTTCCAGCCGAGCAGGCTTTCGTCGATCAGGATCTGACCGACGGGCGATGCGTCGATGCCCGAGCGCACGATCTGCTCGAATTCCTCGCGGTTGTAGGCCACGCCGCCGCCGGTGCCGCCGAGTGTGAAAGCGGGGCGGATGATGGCCGGCAATCCGACGGTATCGAGCGCGCGCAACGCCTCGGCAATACCGACCTGGGTGTCGTATCCGACGATATGGCCTTCGGCGTCCTTGATCGGCGGCGACGACGCGATCACGGCACGCGGGCTTTCGAGGCCGATGCGGTCCATGGCCTCGCGAAAGAGCTTGCGGTCTTCGGCCTTGTCGATGGCTTCGGCGCGGGCGCCGATCAGCTCGACGCCATACTGTTCGAGAACACCCTGGCGCTCGAGGGCGAGCGCGGTGTTGAGCGCGGTCTGGCCGCCCATCGTCGGCAGCAGGACGAGCTTTTCGTTCGGGCGCTGGCGGCGCTCCTCGGCAATGATCTTGGCGACGATCTCGGGCGTGATCGGCTCGATGTAGGTGGCATCGGCCAATTCCGGATCGGTCATGATGGTGGCGGGGTTGGAGTTGACCAGAATGATCCGGTACCCCTCCGCCTTCAGCGCCTTACAGGCCTGCGTGCCGGAGTAATCGAACTCGCACGCCTGACCGATGACGATCGGGCCGGCGCCGATGATGAGGATGGAGTCGATATCTGTGCGTTTTGGCATGGCGAGGCAGGTTCTATTCGACGGGTTCGGGTTTGGCTATAGCAGAGACGCTGCGTTGACCACCCCCCACCTGCGCCATCTTGGACCGGCGCGGGGGCGCTCCACAGCAAACGAGGGTGCCAAACGGACACCCTCGCCAAAAGCTCACTCGTAACCGATCCAGATTGGCTATTTCACGACATCCTTGGGCGGCTCAATCTCGATTTTGTCGGGGTAGGTATAGATTTCCTTGAAAATCGGTTTGTCGAGGAAGCCCGGACGGGCAAAAATGCTGCGGGCAGGAAGGTTGGTCGCCGGATCCAGGTAGACGATCCGGATAGCTTCGTTCTTTGGTGCTGCCGGCCCCTTTTTGGGGTCCTTGGGCGCCTCGTCGAGGCCGCGATAGGCACGAAGCTCGCGGCCCTCGACATGCTCGGTGCCAAGGCACTCGAATTTACCGACCTCCTGGTAGACCTGCGCGATGCTCTTGATCATGTACTGGACAAGCTGATCGGTCTCTTGCGAGGGCGCTTCCTTCCAGCCCTCGCCGTTGTTGGTCCAGGCCTTTTCGCCGACGACGATGCTTTCGACGCCCTTGCCCTCGGTGAGCGGGGTCAGTGTCTGACGCATGCGATCGGGCGTCTGATATTCAACGACCATTTTCACCGGCCCGGACTCGGTGAACATGTTGGTTTCCTTGCGCAGGAATTTCTGCTTGCCCTGCGAGTTCACGGCCAGCGCGACCTCGGTTGAGCAATCCGCAAACGCCGCACCCGTTGCGAACAGGCTGGCGGCGAGAACGAGGGAGGCAATGGCGCCATTACCGTTCTTCAAAGACATCGTGTCGTTTCCTTCCTGAACCACTCCCCTCCGCGATCTTCCCGCGGGGGCCGTTTTTTTGTTGTCGATCGGCTTCTCACCGAATGGTGGGCCGACGTTGACCGCTCAGAGCGGCTTTTCGATGTTGATGTCGGTCGGGTAGCTGTAGGCTTCCTTCATCAAAGGCTCGCCGGAGAGATCAGGCGCCGCGACGAGGTTGAAAGCCGGCAGCTTGGTCGCCGGATCGACCAGGATCGTGCGGGCGAGCGTCTTGCCGTCGACGGTCTCCGGCGTGGTCTGGTAGCCGACGTAGCTCTTGCCCTCGTAGGATAGGTTTTCGAGGCACTTGAACTCGACGGAAACTTTGGGAGGGGCAAACGAACCCTTCATGTGGGTGGAGATGATATCGGCGACACCCGCCTTCAACTCCTGCCAGCCGGCGCCTTCATTGCTCCAAGCCACCTTGCCGATGCCGATTGTTTCAGCGCTCTCTTCTCCAGAGACGACCTTGCGATAGATGCGATCGGGGGGCTGATAATCGAAGGTCTGGGTCTGCACCACACCGGTATCGCTCTTGGATTCGGTTTCGGTGCGCCACGGGCCTTTGTGCTGGGCGGTAAAGGCGGCTTCCACCTCGGTCTTGCCGTCGCAGGCCAAGGCGACCGGGGCTGCTACGACGAGGGCGGCCATCGAATAGGCGATCAGGCTTTTGTTCGTGATCAGACTTTGGTTCGTGATCAGACTGGGGCGCATCTCGGCGTCTCTTCCGTTGCTGAGCGTTAGGCGTTTCCTGGCCGGAAAGCTCCGAAATTCAAAGGAGCTTTCCGATCGGCGCGCATCCTATACGCCCTGTCGGGAAAAAGTCGATGTTTGGCCGGGTTAATTCGGCGTCATGATGGGCGCCGCTCCCGCCACCAGGCTCACCGTTCCGGTTTCGGCGGCTGAGCCTTCTGCTCGCGCATCTTGTTCACAAAGCGCGTGAACAGATAGTGGCTGTCCTGAGGGCCTGGCGAAGCCTCCGGATGGTACTGTACCGAGAACACCGGACGGCCTTCGAGCTCCAAACCGCAGTTGGTGCCGTCGAAGAGCGATACGTGGGTTTCGACGACGCCCTTGGGCAGCGTCTCGCGGTCTACAGTAAACCCATGATTCATCGAAGTGATTTCGACCTTCTGGGTGCTCGAATCCTTGACCGGATGGTTGGCGCCGTGATGGCCCTGATGCATCTTCTTGGTCTTGGCACCGAGCGCGAGGCCGAGCATCTGGTGGCCGAGGCAAATGCCGAACACCGGCAGTCCCGAGGCGACGAGCTTCTTGATCTCGGGTACCGCGTATTCGCCGGTGGCAGCGGGGTCGCCGGGACCATTCGAAAGGAACACGCCATCCGGCTTGCGCTCCAGGATCTCCTCGGCCGAGGTCTTGGCCGGTACCACTGTCACCTTGCATCCGGCCGACGCCAGGCAGCGCAAAATGTTGCGCTTCAAACCATAGTCGACGGCGACGACGTGGAAGTCGGGGGTTTCGTTGCGGCCATAGCCTTTGCCCCAAACCCAGCGCGTCTCGTCCCAGGTGTAGCTCTGGCCGCTGGTCACGTCAGGCACCAGATCGAGGCCCAGGAGCCCCGGCCAAGCCTTGGCTTCGGCCTTGAGCTTGTCGAGATCGAACTTGCCCGAAGGCTCGTGGGCGATCACGGCGTTCGGCATGCCCTTTTCGCGGATGAGGGCTGCGAGCGCGCGCGTGTCGATACCGGAAATGGCGATAATTCCGCGCGCTTTGAGCCACGCGTCGAAGTGGGAGCCGGCGCGATAGTTCGAAGGATCGGTGATCTCGGCACGCAGCACGCAGCCGCGCACGCCCGAACGGGACGCGAGATTCGAGGTCTCGGTGTCCTCGCTATTGGTGCCGATGTTGCCGATGTGCGGGAACGTGAAGGTAATGATCTGGCCGGCGTAGGACGGGTCGGTCAGGATTTCCTGATAGCCGGTCATCGCGGTGTTGAAGCAGACCTCGCCGACGGCCGAGCCGACGGCGCCGAGGCCGACACCGGAAATCACGGTTCCGTCGTCCAGCACGAGGCGGGCCGTTTGAGGCGTTTCGGTCCAGGGCGCGGGCGTGGTTTTCATCGGGCGACGGGCTCGTTTTGGGCTCGAAGCGGCTCGTCTCGCACACGCAACAAAGCCGTTCGCGTGCTAGGCAAGGGGCGTCCGCTCAAGGGCCGGGTCCATGGATCGCGGCGGAACCTATGCGAGGGCGCCCACCACGTCAAGAAATCGGGCGCCCTGGAATGGGGGCGCGTCAATATTTATGCGCCCCTCAGCGCCAAACTCGCGCTCGGCGCGCGCATCGCCTATATACCGCGCGAACAGATTTACGGATCAAAGGACTTTGCCCCATGCGCGCGCGCATTACCCAAGACGTTAAAGACGCCATGAAGGCCGGCGACAAGGCGCGCCTTTCCACGCTGCGGCTGATCACGGCCGCCATCAAGGATCGCGAGATCGGAGTCGGCGGGCAAGCGCCCATCGAGGTCGGCGACGCGGAAGTGGTGGCGATCCTGCAGAAGATGGTGAAGCAGCGCCGCGAAAGCGTCGACACCTACGAGAAGGCGGGGCGTACCGACCTGGCGGACCAGGAAAAAGCCGAAATCACCGTCATCGAGCACTATCTGCCGAAGCAGATGGACGAAGCGGGCGTGAAGGCAGCCGTGGCCGCCCTCGTTGCCGAGCTTGGCGCGGCTGGCCCCAAGGACATGGGCCGTGTCATGGGCGCGCTCAAAGAGCGGTTTGCCGGGCAAATGGATTTCGGCAAGGCCAGCGGCGTGCTGAAGGAGTTGCTGAAGTAGGCAACAGGCAGCGGCAGGACGGTCGACCTTAGTTCCTGCCGGTTTGCTGCCTGCCCCTGTGGATTGTGCTCACAAGCACGCGAAACCGGTGCGGTGACGCTGGGGGCATCTGCGAATCGCGTAACTAATGGGTTCGCTCGTCATGAGCCGATAACGGCTCGTGACTTCTCGATTTTCTGCCAGCTGCGGACTTTTCAGGCCCCATGCGTTTTTCGCCCCATCTCCTGGACGAGATCCGAGCCAGGCTCCCGGTGAGCCAGGTCGTGGGCCGCAAGGTTTCGCTGAAGCGCAAGGGGCGCGAGTACTCGGGCCTCTCGCCCTTCAAAATGGAAAAGACACCCTCGTTTTTCGTGAACGACCAGAAAGGCTTCTACCATTGCTTCGCGTCCGGAGAGCACGGCGACATCTTCAAGTTCCTGATGACAACCGAGGGGCTGAGCTTTCCGGAAGCCGTTGAAAAGCTCGCCGAGGAAGCGGGCGTGCCACTGCCGAAGGTGGAAGCGGAGGATCGCGAGCGCGAGGATCAGCGCACGCGGCTGCTGGCGCTGATGGAAGAATCGGCAAAGTTCTTCGAAGCGGCCCTTCACGGCGCCAATGGCACCGAGGCCCGCCGCTATATCGAGAAGCGCGGCCTCAAGCGCGAGACTCTCGCGACGTTCCGCGTCGGCTATGCCCCCAATTCCCGTCACGCCTTGAAGGATCATCTGGCGAAGGCCGGCTATACCCTCGAGGAGATGTCGCTCTCGGGTATGCTGATCTCAGGCGATGACATTCCCGTCGCCTACGACCGGTTCCGTCACCGTGTGATGTTTCCGATCGGCGACGCAAAGGGCCGGATTGTCGCCTTCGGCGGTCGCGCGCTCGATCCGGAGCAGAACGCCAAGTACCTGAATTCGCCGGAAACGCCGCTGTTCCATAAAGGGCATCTGCTGTTCAACGCCCATCGCGCGCGGCCGGCCGCTCACGACAAGGAGCGCGTGCTCGCCGTCGAAGGCTACATGGACGTAATCTCGCTCGCGGAAGCTGGCTTCACGGAAGCGGTCGCGCCGCTCGGCACTGCGCTGACCGAAGACCAGCTCAACCTGCTCTGGCGCATGTCGGCCGAACCGATCCTCTGCTTCGACGGCGACGGCGCCGGCAAGCGCGCCGCATTCCGGGCGGTGGATACCGCGCTCCCGCACCTGAAACCAGGCGCGAGCCTGATGTTCGCCTTCCTGCCCGACGGCCTCGATCCCGACGATCTGGTGCGTCAGCAGGGCCCGGCCGCGCTCGATGCCTGCCTCGGCCGTTCGCGCCCCCTGATCGACGTTTTGTTCGAGCGGGAGTGGAGCCAGGGCGACTGGTCCACGCCGGAGCGGCGCGCTGGGCTCGAAAAGACGCTCAAGGGCCTGATCGCCCGAATCGAGGACGAAAGCGTCCGCGCCCACTACCGGCACGCCCTCAAACAGCGGCTCGATGCGGCCTGGGGCCTCAGCGAGAGCGGCTGGCGGGGGCAAGGCGGCTATGGGGGCGAAGGGTCGCGGTCGGGGAGCAAAGACGGGCGGAGCGTCAGTCCCGGGGGCGGCTGGCAGCGCGCGGCCGGCGGTCAGAACACCCGGTTCGGCGCTAATCCGGGCGTTCGGCGCGGATTGCCCCAGAAGAAGTTTCCGCCAAGCCTCGGGCACGGCTCCGAGCACGTTAACGCTAGCTCCAGCCTCAGGAAAAGCTCGCTCGTTGCCGCCGAGACCAGCCTGCCGCCACAGCGCGAGGCGCTGTTGATCAAGGTGATCCTGAACCACCCCTGGTTGATCGACGAACAGGCCGAGGCCATCGCCGAGTTGCCGTTTACCTCGGGTGCGCTTTCCCGGCTACGCGACGCAATCCTTTCTGCCCACGCCCTTGACAATTCACTTGACACAGAGACTCTTCGAACCCACTTGAACAAATCCAGCGACGGCAAGACCTTGACCCTTGTCGAACGCGCGGTATCGCACAAGTGCGATCGATTTGCTGAGCCCGATGCCGGGCGCACCGAGGTGGAAGATGGCTGGCGCCACGCCCTCGCGATGCATGAGCGGCACGTAGGGTTACAGCGATCGCTGGAGGCGGCTGAGCAGGCTTGGCTTGAGGATCGGAGTGAGGTGTCTTTTGCCCGCATCTGCGATCTCAAGCAGCAGCTCGAGCTGTTAAGCAGTACGAACTTCGATATAGCGGCCGAAATCGGTCACTCGTCTTGACGATAGGGGGAGCGCCACGTTCGGAAACGCGACCTGCTCGGCCAGTTTTGGGCGGGGCTTCCACCTCTTCGAGGTCGGAGCCGCCGCTTGTGACTGTTTGCGCCGCCGGGTCTCGCATTCGAAGTCGGGCGTCCATGCCGACACGATGGACGGACCTTACCTCTGCGATGGATTTTTGCTCCGCGGTTTCGAGACCGACGGGGCTTCACTCTGAGATACCGGGCGCCACACAGCGCGCCCTTCCCTCACTCTTTGGCGACGGTTGAGACACATGGCAAACGCTGCAAAGAACGAAGAGCAGGATACCGCGACAGCCGAACCGGCAGAGCGCGATAGCCCGCTGCTGGACCTTTCCGATCAGGCGGTCAAACGCCTCCTCAAGACGGCCAAGGCCCGGGGCTATGTCACGCTCGACGAGCTCAACTCGGTGCTGCCGTCCGAGGAGGTTTCTCCAGACCAGATCGAAGACACAATGGCGATGCTGTCCGACATGGGCATCAACGTCGTCGAGACGGAAGAAGGCGAAGAGGGCGCGGATGCGGCCGCTCCCGACGCCGATGACGACGACAGCCGGGCCGTGGTCACCGCGGGCGGTTTGCCGGCGCGCTCGGAAACGCGCGCTGAACCGGCAGAACGCACCGACGATCCCGTCCGCATGTACCTGCGCGAAATGGGCTCGGTCGAGCTGCTATCGCGCGAGGGCGAAATCGCCATCGCCAAGCGCATCGAAGCCGGCCGCGAGGCGATGATCGCCGGGCTCTGCGAAAGCCCCCTCACCTTCCAGGCCATCATCATCTGGCGCGACGAGCTTAACGAAGGCAAGATTCTGCTTCGCGACATCATCGATCTCGAAGCAACCTATGAAGGCCCCGAGGCCAAGGCGCCGCCGATTGCCGGAGATGGCGAGGGCGAGGAGGAAGCGGCCGCCGGCGAAGAAGGCGCGCCCCCAACTCCGGGCGAGAGCGAAGACGAAGACGAGTTCGAGAACGCACTGTCGCTCGCGGCGATGGAGGCCGAGCTCAAGCCGAAGGTTCTCGAAACCTTCGACAACATCGCGGGCACCTACAAGAAGCTCCGCAAGCAGCAGGACAAGAAGCTCGAGCAGCAGGTGGCGGGCGAAGCCGGCTCGCGCCAGCAGCAGAAGGCCTACGACAAGCTGCGCGAAGAGATCATCACCGACGTGAAGAGCCTCTCGCTCAACAACGCGCGTATCGAAAGCCTCGTCGAGCAGCTCTACTCGATCAACCGGCGCCTCGTCGGCCTCGAAGGCCGCCTGATGCGCCTCGCCGACAGCTACGGCGTGCCGCGCCAGCAGTTCATCGACGAGTACTTCGGCAACGAGCTGGATCAAACCTGGCTCGACCGCATGGCCGACAACGGCAAGAAGTGGGGCAACCTCATCAAGAATGAGCGGCCCGGCATCGCCCAGATCCGCCGCGACATCCACGAGCTTGCGACGGAAACCGGCCTCGAAATCACTGAGTACCGCCGCATCGTGAAGGCGGTGCAGAAGGGCGAGCGCGAGGCCCGTCAGGCCAAGAAGGAAATGGTGGAAGCCAACCTTCGCCTCGTGATCTCGATCGCCAAGAAGTACACCAACCGCGGCCTGCAGTTCCTGGATCTCATCCAGGAAGGCAACATCGGCCTGATGAAGGCCGTCGACAAGTTCGAGTACCGCCGCGGCTACAAGTTCTCGACCTACGCGACGTGGTGGATCCGCCAGGCGATCACCCGCTCGATCGCCGACCAGGCGCGCACCATCCGCATCCCCGTGCACATGATCGAGACGATCAACAAGATCGTGCGCACGAGCCGCCAGATGCTGCACGAGATCGGCCGCGAGCCGACGCCGGAAGAGCTGGCCGAAAAGCTCGCGATGCCGCTCGAGAAGGTGCGCAAGGTTCTGAAGATCGCCAAGGAGCCGATCTCGCTCGAAACGCCGATCGGCGACGAGGAGGATTCGCACCTCGGTGACTTCATCGAAGACCGCAACGCGGTGCTTCCGGATCAGGCGGCGATCGCGGCCAACTTGCGTGAAACGACGACGCGGGTGCTGGCTTCGCTGACACCGCGCGAGGAGCGTGTGCTGCGTATGCGCTTCGGCATCGGCATGAACACCGACCATACGCTGGAAGAAGTCGGCCAGCAGTTCTCGGTCACGCGCGAACGTATTCGCCAGATCGAAGCGAAGGCGCTTCGGAAGCTCAAGCATCCGTCGCGTAGCCGGAAGCTGCGGAGCTTCCTAGACAACTGATCTGAGAAAGCCTCCGAGGAAACTCGGGGGCTTTTCTTATCGAAGTTGGTCCCATGGATTGCTCTACAAAGATTGGATTGATCCGTCATTTCGAGGTGGTGCGGGGGATGCCCGCTCGCGGCCTGATGACTGCGGGAGATGTTCACGCGTGGATGCTCGAATACGAACAGTCGGACGTGATCCCTCGGTACGTTGATCTTAGCGAAGTTGCGTGGACGCGGTGTTACGCCAGCACCTCTCCGCGTGCCCTTAAGACAGCAAGAGCGCTCTTCGACCAGGGGGCAATTGTCACCAAAGATGAGTTGCGCGAACCAGACATTCGGCAATTCGGTACGGGCAGACTGAAGTTGCCGTACGGCGGATGGCGCTGGCTTTTGCGGCTGGCTTGGCTGACTGGTCATCCATCACAGCGGCAGGTGAAACAGGATTTCCATGCAAACATCGAGGCGATGATCAGGACATTGCGTGCTCATTCCGGCGAGCCAACGCTTGTTGTCAGCCATGCGGGTGTGATGATGTTCCTGCAAAAGGCGCTCATGGCGCGCGGCTTCACCGGGCCAAAGTTTCGTCTGCCGGAGTGTGGCAGGCTCTATGTCTACCAAGGCGAGTGGAAATGAGGTCGATCCTCAATGATCGGCCAGTAGGGTTTGGGTTTGCTCACGAACGACCACATTCGCCAACTCGTGGCCAACAAGACTCGGGGGCTTTTTTGTACGCGTCCTTTGTGACGACGGGCGGTAGGGGGCCTGCGTGACCCAAGACACGATCTCGATCGCGAGCCCTCTCCTCTCCGCTACGATCAACACGCTCGGGGCGGAGCTGTGGACGCTGCGAGACGCCGCGGGCCGCGATCTCATCTGGAATGGACACGCCGCGTTCTGGACCGGTCGGGCGCCGATCCTTTTTCCCATCGTCGGTGCGCTCAACGGGGGCAGCTATCGCATCGGGGATGCAAGCTATCCCTTGCCACAACACGGTTTCGGCCGTCGCAGGCGCTTCACGCCGATCGAGGCTCGCGAACGCGACACGACGTTGCGCCTCGAAAGTTGCGCGGAGACGCGCGTCGTCTATCCGTTCGACTTCTCGCTCGATCTCGCGTTCGAGATCACGGATGCGCGGCTCGACGTAACGGCGATGCTCGCCAACACCGGCGATGTGCCGTTGCCAGCGAGCTTTGGCTATCATCCGGCGTTTCTCTGGCCGCTGCCGTTCGGCGCGTCGCGCGCGGACCATTCAATCGTGTTCGACGAAGCCGAGACGGCCGCCATCTCTCGACCCGACGCACACGGGCTGCTGGTTCCAGCGGCCCGGCCGGCTCACTTCGATGGGCGCAGCTTGAGGCTCGTCGACGCGCTGTTCGCGGATGGCGCCCTCGTTCTGACCGAGCTCAAAGGACAGGGGCTTACCTATGGCGCGAGCGGCGCTCCTCGCCTTCGCATCACCTATCCCGACACGCCGCATCTCGGCATCTGGTCGAAACCCGGCGCGCCGTTCGTCTGCGTCGAACCGTGGCAAGGCTACGCGGATCCTGCCGGGTTCGCCGGAGAGATCTGGGACAAGCCCGGCATCGTGAAGCTCGTGCCCGGCGAGCGGCGCGTCTGGCGTATGGGGATTGAGGTTATCGGCGTGTGATCCGATCACGTCCTGCGCAACCTGATCCAACAAAAAAGCCCCCGAGAAACTCGGGGGCTTTTTGTTCGGAACCGGCGCGTGCTACGCGCTCAGACGATTGCGGCGGGCGCGGAGGCTTCTGGCGAAGCGCAATACAGCCACGGCGGCTGTGCGCCCTTCCCGCGTATCGAGCGACGCATAACGGCGCGCCTGCGCCTTGGCCTGCTCGATGATGCTCGTGTAGGTTTCGTCGCGTACCTGGGCGGCGTCGGCCCGGAACCCGCTTGTCAGCTGCATGGATTGTCCTCCGCACTGTTGATCTACGCGAGGACATGTAGGAAGCGGAAATGGCCACGCAACGGCGCTCGTGTGGCGAGAACCTTACAAAAATTCAAATCATTGCAAATGGTTGTAACAGACTTCACGCGCAGACCGGTTCAACGCCGTTTTGCGCGTGCCACCTCCCAGCGATCCCAGCGCTCCTGCTCGGCGGGCGAGCACCACGGGTTGGGGTAATAGCCGAAGCGGCCGTTGAAACGCGTGCAATCCTTAGGTGGCGATAGGGCCGCGGATTGGCGGACACGAGAGGTCTTCGCGGGATCGGCCGATGCAGCGGGTGGCAGGGCCGACAGCGCAGCCACGACGACAGCCGCCGCGCAAATGCAGGAAATGACGCGGATAGTCTCTTTGGCGCGGATGCGTGATCGCATTGCAGACCTCATTCTATTTCGGCGCTCAATTTGCGCTGAGCCACCAGCGTTCGTGCGTCGGATATCTTCTTCCCTATCACTCGTTCCCTAACACAAGGCGTCTCCCGGTGCATTGTCGCACACCTACTGGCTTGGATGCGGCGGCGACGCAGCTTAAGTAATGTTAGGAGGAGCCAAGACTTTCTCCTCTTACGTATGAAAACCGGAACAAGATCATGCGCGGCGTCACCCAGTTCGAGCATCGTACGCAGCGCGTTATCCCGCGGCAGGCTTTTGCCGTGCGAATGGCGCGCGCGATCGGGCTGTGGCTTCTGCTGACGTTCGGCGGCCTCATGGTCGGCATGGCCGGTTACACTGCCACCGAGGGCATGGGGCTCGCCGATTCCTTCGTCAACGCGGCGATGATCCTCTCCGGCATGGGGCCGGTCGCGGAGCTGCATACGACAGCGGGCAAGGTGTTCGCGGGTTCGTACGCCATCCTCTCCGGTCTCATCATCGTCATCGGCGCGGGGTTCGTGCTGGCGCCAATCGCACATCGGGTGCTGCACCGCTTTCATGTCGAAAGCGGAAAGGAGCAGTAACGGGTGGCTGGATTTCACGACATCACGGGCGGGCGCGCCAAGCCGCTCCGCGTTTATCTGGCCGGGCCGGAAGTGTTCTTCGACAATCCCGTCGCGCAGGGCATCCAGAAGAAGCGCATCTGCGCCGAATTCGGATTCGAAGGCGTGTTTCCGCTCGACAACGAGATCAACGCCCGCAACCTCTCGCCGGAAGCGCTGGCGCGTGCGATCAGCCACGGCAACGAGGCGCTGATGCGCAGCTCGGATCTCATCGTCGCCAACTGCACGCCGTTTCGCGGCGCCAGCATGGACAGCGGCACGGCGTTCGAGATCGGTTTCATGCGCGCGCTCGGCAAGCCTGTGCTGGGCTACAGCAACGTCGCCGCCGACTATGCGCGCCGCGTGCGATCGACGCCGCAGGAAGTTCACGCCTCGTGGGATATCGAAACGCGCCGCGCCGACATCGAGGATTTCGGGCTCGCCGAGAATCTGATGATCGCGATTGCCATATTGGATACAGGCGGCGAGTTCGTGGTGCGCGACGTGGCGCCGGATCGCGTTCTCTCGGATCTGCAGGGGTTTCGCGATTGCCTCGCGCTTGCGCGTCGAGCCCTCGCTGTGTGATCCCTCCGGCTCCGGGGCTACGGAACCAGGACGAGCGCGCCAGTCAATTCACCGCGACGCAGGCGGTCAAGGGCTTCGTTTGCCTTCGCGAGCGGGAGCGCTGTCGTGTGGGTGCGCACGGGCACGAGGGGGGCGAGCGCCAGGAACTCCTCGGCGTCGCGGCGGGTGAGGTTCGCGACCGAGCGGATGACGCGCTCCTCCCAGAGCAACGCATACGGCATCGCGGGAATTTCGCTCATGTGGATGCCACCAAGCACAACGACACCGCCTTTGCGCACGGCTACGAGTGCGCGCGGTACCAGCCCACCGACGGGCGCAAACACCAGCGCCGCGTCCAGCGGCTGTGGCGGGCGTTCGTCCGAGCTGCCCGCCCAGACGCAACCAAGCTCACGCGCGAAGGCCTGCGCCGCGGTGTCGCCCGGTCGCGTGAATGCATAAGCTTCCATGCCTTCGTGACGCGCGATCTGCGCGACGATGTGGGCGGCGGCGCCGAAGCCATAGATGCCGAGCGTTTTGACCAGACCTGCCATGCGTAGCGTTCGGTAACCGATGAGGCCGGCGCACAGAAGCGGTGCGGCCTCTACGTCGCCGAGGCCTTGGGGAAGCGGGAAGCAGTAGTCTGCATCGGCGACTGCGTACTCGGCGTAGCCGCCGTCGATCTGATAGCCGGTGAAACCCGGACGGTCGCACAGGTTCTCGCGTCCGTCGCGACAGTAGGGGCAGGACCCGCAGGTATGACCGAGCCAGGGAATGCCGACGCGCTGGCCAATCACGAAGCGGGTGACGCCGGTGCCGGTCTGGTCTACGCGGCCGACGATTTCGTGACCGGGCACGATCGGCAGCTTCGGATCGGTGAGATCGCCGTCGGCGACATGGAGGTCGGTGCGGCACACGCCGCAGGCGGCGACTTTCACGCGGAGCTGCCCAGGGCCGGGTTCGGGGATTGGGATTTCGGCAAGCCGCAGGGGCGTGCCCGGCGCATCCAGAAGCATCGCCTTCATCGTTGCGGACAAGCGAACCTCCTTCTCGCGGAACTCCTAGGCAATCCTAGCGCGTTTCCTATCCTGTCGTGCCACAACAGGTGCCACATCACAGGCGCACACCGGGCAGCGGGCTTTGATCCGGATCTAGGATGCAGTGTCAGGATCCGTGCCCAATCCGGGTTGTTTAGGAAAGGCAGGCTTCCATGACCCTCACCCTCACCTCAACCGCATTCGCCGACGGGGGGCCGATTCCGAGCCTCTATACCTGCCAGGGCGAGGACATCTCGCCGCCGCTCGGCTGGAGCGGGGCACCGCCCGGTACGCAGAGCCTGGTGCTGATCGTCGATGATCCGGATGCGCCGGACCCAGCCAAGCCGCAGCGAACCTGGGTGCATTGGGTGCTCTACAATCTGCCGCCAGACGCGTCGGGGCTCGCGGAGGCCGTATCGGCCAACCGGCTGCCGCCGGGAACCGAGGTCGGTCTCAACGACTGGGGGCGGGCCGATTTCGGCGGTCCCTGCCCGCCGATCGGCCGGCATCGCTATTTCCATAAGCTCTATGCGCTCGACATCCAGCTCGAGGGTTTCAAGACACCACCGACCAAGCAGGCGGTCGAGGCGGCCATGGCCGGGCACGTTCTGGCTCAGGCGACGCTGATCGGCACGTATCTTAAAAGTTGACGCCCCCAGGGGCTCGCAATGCTCTGTGCGGTGCGCCCGTAACGAGCGGATTTGCGGCGTTTCCGACGCCATCTGGCTCATCTTGGTCAACGAAAGCTTTCCGGAAATCACCGTGTTTTACGGTTTGCGTTGTACCTCCCTCAAGACGTCGTCGGTAGTTTGATTGTCTTGATCAGGACGACGGGGGGATCCGGCATGTCTCACAATCAAGCAGCGAATGGTACGGCGCTCGTCCGATGGGTCGGGCTGGCGATCGGCCTTCCTGCTTTCATCGCAGTGATCCTGCTCGGCAAAGACACCTTGATGGTGGTCGACAAGATCAACGAGAGCGCGTTGCAGCGCGAAACGGCGGCGCTCGAGCGCGGCATCAGGATGCTCGGCGACCTGCACGCCTCAGAGGTTTTGTCCCAGACGATGTGGGATACCGCGTTCCGCAACGTCGTGCTGTCGAAACGGCAAGACTGGATTCGCGAGAACTTCGGTAAGCAGGCGCTCTCTTCGGAAGGTGTGCAGCAACTCTTCATCATCGACGGCCGCGGCAAGGCGATATTCTCAAGTGAGATCGAAGCCGCGCCGCCGCCCGAAACCGTCGCGCCCATTCTGGCGGCAGCACAGCGGCCGATGGACAGGGCTCGCGCGCTCTATCGCTCCGCCCGCGCGTCCGGCGACGGTTTCGACGAACGGCTTCCCGGCGCCATGAGCGATGGCATCTACGTCAACGATATCATCAAGATCGGCGGCCAATCGGCGATGGTCACGGTCTCGCCGTTCACGCCCGACGTCGAGGATCACGAAACGCCGCAAGAGCCGACCCTGCTGCTTGGCGTGCAGATGATGACGGAGACGCTGCTCGACAAGCTCGAGTCGCTTTCGCATATCGACGGTCTCGAGCACGTGGCCGCGAGCCACACTGCCGTAACCGGAGAGCACTCACACCCGATCCGGGACACGCAGGGCAACATCGTGACCTACGTCACGTGGGATTTCTCATCTCCGGGCCTTGCTATCCTGAAAGCCGCGCTGCCGGCCATCGCCGTCTCGCTGGGCCTCATCGCGTTGATGACGCTGGTTGCGACGATCACCGTGCGACGCCTCACCAGGCGGCTCGCCGAAAGCGAGCAGGCCGCCATTCATGCTTCGCGCCACGACGCCGCAACCGGCCTCGCCAACAGAGGCTGGTTCATGCACGTGTTCGAAGGGATTCTGGCGCGCACGGGCAAGCAAGGCGGAACCTTCGCGGTGCTGCTAATCGACTGCGATTTCTTCAAGACCGTCAACGACACGCTCGGCCATGCCGCGGGCGATGCGATCCTGCGGGCGATCTCACAGCGGCTCAAGGGCCTGGATGTCCGTCTCACCATCGCCGCGCGGCTCGGTGGCGACGAGTTCGCGGCCGTTACGGCGCCGCTCACGTCGCGGACCGAAGCCGCGGAGGCTGCAAACCTGCTGCAAAAGACGCTGATGCAGCCGGTCATGTTCCAGGGCCACGAACTCGATGTCAGCGTCAGCATCGGCGCGGCGGTGTTCGAAACGCCCTCCACGCTGTCGATCGACGCCTGGCTCGCCAAGGCCGACATGGCGCTCTACCGCGCCAAGCGCGACGGGCGCGGCTGCTCGCGCGTTTACGATTCCACGCTCGACACCGGGCATCTGCCTGAGCTTCCCGACATCCGCCAGCTCCTGCTCGACATCGCAGCTCCGGCTCTCAAGGCCGACAACGTCACGGACCGCGCGGCCTAGAGCCTCTCTCGGTTAGCCCGCGCGGCGGATAGATCAGCGATCGATGCGGGTGATCTTGGAGCCCTCGAGGGTCAGGTTGTACATCAGGCCCTTCTGATCGAGGATGAAGCCGATCACCGGCCTCTTGATCTGATTGGTATCGACCGAGCCGCCGACGCCGACCGTGACGAGCGCAACCGATCCATCGACGCCGACCTTCCAGCCGTGTTTGCGGCGGAAGCTTCCCAGTGCCTCTTCGGTCATGAACAGAATTATGACCGTGCGCGCCTGAACGCCGAGCTGAAAGCCGAACGAGGCCGAGACGGTATTGTAATAGCCTTCGGTATGGCCATGCCGGCGCAGAGCACCTTCGCCGTATTCGCCGCCGATGCCCATTCCTGCCTTCACGACGGAGGGAAACACAAGCACCGCCGCGGCATCGCGCACGAGTTCGCGCGCGCCACCTACGGTGCGATAGAAATGCCCGAGGGCGTTGTCGACATCGGCGTCGATTTCATAAGCGGATGCGGCGTTGGCGCCGCGCGCCGCGCCGACCAGCAAAGCGATCGCGAGCAGCATGTTGAGGATGGTTGCTTTCGGCGACATCGGAAAATTCCCCCAAGGACAGCAGGTTGCGATGCGACTCATCGGAGCCGCATTATCTATTGCAAACATGCATCGAAAACCATGGAGCGAATGTGGCGCCGGCACCTCAGCGTGGCGCTTTGGCAAGCTCTTCCGCTCCCAAGGGCCCGCTCAGCAGAACAGGCAGGCGCTGCACATGGTGGCAGCCTCGGAGATATGGGCATCGAGAATCCGCGTATATTCCGCGAGTTTCGGCTTTTGCGCTTCGCACAACGTTTTCTTTTTCTCGGGATCGGCGAAGGCCTCCTCCCAGGCTTTGACGTATGTCGATTTTTTCGCGCGAAAGACTGCCGCAACCTTGCGGAGTGACGAAACCTCGACGCACGGCGCCACCGCGACCCACGTGCGTCTCTGAAGATTGAGCTTCTTGCCGCAGAAATCGAGCAGCGCGTCGACGGTCGCGTATTCGTCGACGCGGCGCCAAAGCGTCTCGCGCTCGGTCTTGCTGATGCTGTTCAGGCCGAGCTTCACCTCGACGAGACCCGCTTCGCCGCTTTCGGCCGTACGCGTCAGGCCGACCGCCACCACCAGCGCCGCAACGACGAACCCGAGCGTCGCACGCTTCATCCCCGCTTGTCCCAGACCCAGCATGCTCGTTCCCACACCCTCGTCCGTTTTCGCCAGAAGACTATGACCGGCCGCGACGTTTTCGCAAGCCTCTCGCGCGCTCGCTTTGCGCGATCAAAATGGATTGATATCCAAGCATAAAAAAGGCCGGCCTCCGTGATGGAGGGCCGACCCTGACCGGCGGCTGGCCGGGATTAGAGGCGCGAGCCTCAGAAGTTGGGACGGGCCTCAACCTCGCACTCGGTCCTGCGGCCGCGTTCCGTCTCGCACGCAATCCGCTTCTCGGTCGCCGTGCGCCACAGCGGCGTGCGTCCGGTCTCTTCGCGCACTTCGCGCTTCCAATCCACGATCGCGGCGGAAACGGCAGCATCGCGTGCAACCGGACCGATGCCCGCGACTTCAGCTTCTCCGCTTTCCCGGTCTGCGCGATGGCCGGCGAAAGCCGACGTGGCGACCGTGAGGGCGAGGCCGGTGACTGCAAGCGCGGCGAGGCCGGCGCGGAATGTGTTGCTCATTTTTGGGGGATCTCCTGGACTTTTGAACTCGAAACTTCGAACCGTTTGCCCGTGCCGTGGTGGCGCAGAGCGAGGGCGTGTATGCCGCTCAGGATCGAAGCGAGCTGTTTCCCAGGGAACAGGCTGCGCGAGGCCCGTGCTTAGGCGATTTCGAGGATTTCGACCTCGCCAGCGCCGGCCACCACGGTGTCGCCGAGGGATTTGCCGAGGAGCGCACGTGCCAGTGGCGAGACGTACGATACCGTGCCTTTCGACGGATCGGCCTCGTCCTCGCCGACGATACGATAAGTCTGACGGCGCCCGTCGGCGCGCAGCAGCGTGACGCGCGATCCAAAACGGACTTCGCCGCCATCCTTAGGTATTTCGACGAGCTCGGCTGTCGCGCGCCGCTGAGACCAATATCGCAGATCGCGCGCTGCATGGTTCAGCGCGGCGCGATCACCCGCGCTCTGCGCCTCAGCATAGGCCTGCTGCAGGCGCGAAACCTCGGCCTCAATGTGAGCGAGCCCCTGCTCGGTCACGAGGTTCGGATGATCCGACACGAGGCGCTCAGGAAGCTCATCAAAAGCTTCGAGGCCATCAGGTTCTTTGACGAATGCTCTGCTCATGGGCCTAATATAGTTCGTATATCGATAAAAAACATGGGGAGCGCTTGAGGATGCAGCAAGCTCAGAAGGAGATCATCGTTACGACCGACGGGCAAGGTCTCTACGAAATCAGCGAAGAGGTCCGCCGGTTTGCCAAGGATGCCGGCATCAGGACAGGCCAGCTCACCGCCTATTGCCGGCACACGTCGGCTTCCCTCGTCATTCAGGAAAATGCAGACCCGGATGTCCGGCGCGATCTCATCGCGTTCTTCCAGCGCTTGGTTCCCGATGGCGATCCGCTGTTCGTGCATACGCTCGAAGGCGACGACGACATGCCCGCGCACGTCAAAAGCGCGCTGACGCAAACCTCGCTCACGATTCCGATCATGGAAGAAAAACTTGCACTTGGAACGTGGCAGGGGCTCTATCTCTTCGAGCATCGTAACCAACCGCACGCACGCAAGATCGTGTTGCATGTGATTGGTGCGTGACGCTCGCACTCATCTTTCATTTCGTGTTCGCTTTTCGACAGGAGGTCTTTATGGCGAAAAACAAGGAAGCGGGCGACGATCGCCGCGTTGGCGCGGTGAAGAAGCGTTCGCAGATCAAGAACAAGCTGACGGGAACCTGGACGAAGCGGGACGACAAGAGCGGAAAGTTCCTTGACGTGAAGGCCGACAAGAAGCCGTTCAAGGGCGTCCGCAAGAAGGTCAAGGCAGCCGTTAAGCCTGCCGCCAAGAAGACCGCGGCGAAAAAAGCAGTCGCAAAGAAGCCCGCCAAGAAGGTCGTGAAGCGGGTGGTCAAGAAGGCGCCTGCCAAGAAGGCGGCCAAGAAGCGCTGATAACGCGCCCGCATCGTTAACGTTTTTCTCCTTTAGATCATCAGGCCGGCGGATAATCCCTCGCGATGCTCTTTGTCGCGCAGCGATTTTCCGCCGCCCCTTTGAGTAGGCGGGCGCAACCTGCTAATAGGGCCTCCAAATTCACATCAAGGAGGCTCTCATGAGCGACGCCGAAAGCCAGAAGCGCATCGAAACCGCACAACTGATCCGCAACTATTACGAAGCGTTCAACGCCGGTAAGACCGACGCCATGCTGGGCTTCCTTACCGACGACGTGATCCACGACGTCAACCAGGGCGAGCGTCGCGTCGGCATCGAGAAGTTCCGCGCCTTCAACGCGCGCATGACGCACCACTACAAGGAGCTTCTGACCGAGATCGTCGTGCTGGTCTCCAAGGACGGCACGCGCGCAGCTGCCGAATTCAACGTCAACGGCACCTACCTCAACTCCGATTCCGACCTTCCGGCTGCCAAGGGCCAGACCTACGTGCTGCCCGCCGGCACCTTCTTCGCCATCCGCGACGGCAAGATCGCGCGCGTCACCACCTACTACAACCTCACCGACTGGATCGCGCAGGTCGCCTGATTCTGATCCAACGCAGCGGTTTGCCCGTATGGGCAATCCGGACGAAGGCGCTCAGGGTCTTCCCTCCTTTCGCTGAAGCGCGGGAAGACCCGAGATCCTGATCCGGAAGCACACTTGTCGTCAGACTTGGTAACGGAGCCTCCATGAGCATCGACGTCCGCGCCCTCACCGGCGACGACATCAAGACCGTGCTGCCTGACCTCGCGCGGCTTCGCATCACCGTGTTCCGCGACTGGCCGTACCTCTATGACGGCACGCTCGCGTACGAGGAGGAGTATCTCGCCAAGTTCGCTGCCGCCAAGGGCGCCGTGTGCGTCGTCGCGCGCGATGGCGATCTCGTGGTCGGCGCCTCCACCGGAGCGCCGATGGTCGAGCACGCGGACGAGTTCGGCGAACCGTTCCGCAACGCGGGCTACGATCTTTCAAAGATTTTCTACTGCGGCGAAAGCGTGCTGCTCAAAAGCCATCGCGGGCATCGGCTCGGGCACACGTTCTTCGAGCTTCGGGAAGCACAGGCACACGCGCTCGGCGGGTTCACGCATTCGACGTTCTGCCGCGTGGTGCGCCCGGACGATCATCCGCTGAAACCGGCGGACTACATCCCCCTCGATGCGTTCTGGACCAAGCGCGGCTATGCGCCCGTACCCGGCCTCACCGCCACCTACGACTGGAAGGATATCGACCAGCCGGACGAGACCACCCACATCATGCAGTTCTGGATGAAAGCACTCTGATGTCGCTTCCGCAGGTTCTCAAAGTCGCTTCGGCCCAGTATCCGATCGGGCAGCCCGCCTCGCTCGCCGAGTGGGAAGCCAAGATCGCGTCATGGGTGGCCGAGGGCGCTGCAACGGGCGCCGAGCTGCTGGTGTTTCCGGAATACGCCGCGATCGAGCAAGCGGCCTGCTTCGGGCCCGAAGTCTACAACGATCTCACGACCACGCTCGAGCGCGTCGCGGAGCTTGCGCCGTCGCGCGTCGCGCACCACGCCGCGCTCGCGAAAAAGCATGGCGTGCATATTCTGGTCGGCTCCGGCCCCGCGAAGCACGCGGACGGGCGCTTCGTCAACGCGACGCAGCTCGTCACGCCCTCGGGGCTCGTCGGCGTGCAGGAAAAGCTGATCATGACGCCGTTCGAGCACGGCTGGGGCGTGACCGCCGGCAGTCCGCTGCGCGTGTTCGAGACCGCGCTCGGCAAACTTGCGATCCTGATCTGCTACGACAGCGAGTTTCCCCTGCTCGCGCGCGCCGCCGTCGAAGCTGGCGCCGACGCGATCCTGGTGCCGTCGTGCACCGAGCGTGTCTCAGGCTATCATCGCGTGCGGACCGGCTCGCAGGCGCGCGCGCTCGAAAACACCATTGTCACCGTGCAAAGCCCGACAGTCGGCGATGCGCCGTGGTCGCCGGCCGTCGATTTCAACGTCGGCGCGGCCGGCATCTACGTTCCCCCTGAGCACGGCGTCAGCGACACCGGCGTTATCGCGGAGGGCACGCTCAATCATCCGATGTGGGTGTATGCGGCCGTCGATCTGGCGGCCTTGCGCCGCCTCCGGAGCAGCGGGGAGATGCGCAACTTCGGCGACTGGCCGGCGCAGCCTGGCGCCGAGCCGCTGAAGCATACGGTCGAGAGCGTTAAGCTCATCTGAGGCGCGGTGGCTTTCGCGGATGGGGCGCGGTTACGCCGCCTCGCTCAGTTGCACGCCTGACCGCTTGCCGGCCTTGACCTTGTACATGGCGAGATCGGCCCGATGCATGACCGCCTCGGCCGTGCGGCCATCCTGCGGGTAAAGCGCGACGCCGACCGAAACGCCAATTGAATGCGTGCGCCCGCTGGCGGCGATTTCATTCCCCAGCGCGGACACGAAACGCTCGCCTACACCGAGGGCGCTTGCCCGATCGTCGAGATCGCAGGCGAGAACCGCGAATTCGTCGCCACCGAGCCGGGCCACCAAATCCTCCTGGCGCGCGGCAGCGCGAAAGCGCTTTGCGACACTCTGGAGAAGCGCGTCGCCGACGGCATGGCCGTGCTCGTCGTTCACACGCTTGAAGCCGTTGAGATCCAGAAGATAGAAAGCGTGCATACGGCCCTCTGCGGGCGGCTGAGCGATTGCCCGCTCCACGGCAGCTTCGAGGGCACGCCGATTGGGAAGACCCGTCAGGGCATCCTGCATCGCGAGCGCGTGGGCGGCTTCCGCCTCGTATGCCGCTCGCATCTCACGCTCTCGATCGCTTTGCGCCTCTTTCATGCGCCGGGACGCAAAAACCACAAGACCGATGGCGAGCAACACCGAGAGGAGAAAGATCTCCTCCATGCGGATACGGCGCTGACGCTCCGTGAGCTGATCCCAGAAGACGACGATTTCATATTCAAGGGCCAGCAAAAGGCTGACCATCATCGCAACACCAAGGAGCGTGGCGTCAAAGGCGCTGGTCCAAGGGTTCTGGCGGACCGCCGAGGCTAGCGAGCCCATCGTGTTCATCCTGATCTCCGCAGCCGAGCCGCAAGAGAGATCTATCCGAGAAAAGATAAGATTGTTTTGACAACTGATCGTCGATTTCCCCTTCAAATCCCTAGGGAATACGGTCCGATCGGGCTCGAAGTTGCAAACTCCGTGCAGAATAAAGGGAGAGGCTTTTAGGCCCCTCCCCCGGCTTCCACTGGGGCTATTTCAGCTTCCAGGTGACGGTTACGCGGGCTTCGAGCGTTTCGGTGCCCGCTTCGACGGGTGCGAAATCGGCCTTCTCGGCGCGGGCCGCCATCATCGGACGCGGGCCACCGTATCCGGTCTCTTCGGAGATCTGGACGACGTCGCCGACCTCGGCGCCGGCGGCAGTCGCCAGCAACTCGGCGCGGCGGCGGGCATTGGCAACGGCCTCCTTGCGGGCGTCGTCCTTCAGCGTCTCAGCCTTGCTCACCACAAAGCTCAAACCGTTGATCTGATTTGCGCCAAGGCTGACAAGCTTGTCGAGCAATCCGCCGAGCGCCTTGAGATCGAGCACCAGAACCTCGACCTGGTTCGAGACGCTGTAGCCGTCGATGACGGGAGCCGCGCCATCCTTCGGAGACGTGTAGCGCGGGCTAACGTTGAAATTGCTGGTCTGGATGTCCTTGGCGTCGATGCCGCTTTCCTTCAATCCGGCGACAACCGCCTTCATCTTCTCGGTATTGGCGGCAAGAGCTGCCTGAGCGGTCTCGGCCTCGGCGGTCACGCCGGACGACAAGCGCGCCTGGTCGGGCTGGGCATAGGCGTAGCCCGTGGCGGAGACGGTGATCACGCGGTCCATCGGCTTTTCCTCGGCGCGGAGCGGGGCGGCAATTGCTACAAGAAATGAAGCGGCGAGAAGGGCAGCCGCGGGCTGAATGATCGTCATTGGTCGCATAAATTCCTCCTGTTAGGGGCCTTGAGATAGTGCACGTTCGGGGAGGAAAGAAGGCTTGGGCTGGCCAAGATCGCGGCGCCTCATTCGGCTGGTGCGGGCCGCGAACTCTGCTATAGAGCGGTGGTGCTCCCCGCTGCCGGCGGCTGGCAGCACTAAAACTCCGGGTGATGCCGTGCGCTGCCCCTCCTCAGGTTCGATCCTTGGGAAGGATTTGCGCGCAATGAGCCCACCCCGGGGCCCGTAGCTCAATGGTTAGAGCTGGCGGCTCATAACCGCCTGGTTCCAGGTTCGAGTCCTGGCGGGCCCACCAATTATTTCAATTGCTTGAGTGTTAAACGCTTTCACCGGCCACGAGGAGCGCGGGGCTGACGGCTTGCCGTTTCGCGCTCGGCGCAGCCACGTTCCGGGCATTTTGCCCGCTCGGACGGCGCGCAACTTCACATCGCGCACGGATGTGCGACAATCCGTGAAATTTCGGAGGGGACCCCATGCGCCTTCTCACGTTGCTGATCCTGCGGATCATGGCCGTCGTGCTGCTGTGTCTGACGGTTGCTATCGCCTGCCTGATCTTCGATGCGCATCGCTCCATCGAGAGCGATGTGTCGGCGACGGGCGCGCGTGTCAATCAGCACCTTCAAGGCCTTTACTGGCAGCGCCTGCTGTGGCGCGACGGCGCGGAGCGGGGCTCCCTACTTCCGTTGCCGGAATGGAAGTCGCTCGCCACGCAGAGCATCATCTCTCCCGGTGTTTGCGTTTCTTTCTCCCCGCCGGGGTCCGAACAGCAGACGCTCTGCAGCCAAGTCGAGGTGTTGGGCCCGCCAGCTCCACAGTGGTTCGCGACGGCCTATCTCGCGTTGCTCGGCCCTCATGAGCCCATCAAGCAGGCCCTCTCCATTCGCGATGCGTCCGCCGGCATCGTCGCAACGAGCGTAGACCCGGACGCCGCGCTTCGCAGAGCCTGGCGCGAAATCTCAACCGTTGTCGAAGTCGCCGTGATGATGGCGGGCGCTATCGCATTTCTCGCGGCCGTCATGATCGGCCACGCCCTGATGCCTGCCCGTGCCATCATCGATGCGCTTCGAAAGCTCGAGGCCGGGCAGCTTTCACCGCGGTTGGCAAAGTTCAAAAGCACCGAGTTCACGCACATCGCCGATGCGGTCAACAGGCTGGCCGGGACGCTTCGCCAGACCAACTCGGAACGCCTGGCCCTGACCAATCGCCTCTTCCAGGTTCAGGAAGAAGAGCGACGCGCGCTTGCCCGCGATCTTCACGATGAGTTCGGACAGGCTCTCGCCGCGACCTCCGCGCTCGCGACTTTGATCGAGAGCGGCGCACCGCCGGATCGGCCCGATATCGCCAAGGACGCACGCGCCATTGCGAAAACGCAAAGGCAGCTGATGGATGTCCTGCGCTCCACACTGGTTCGCTTGAGATCGCAGAGCATTGAGGAAGTCGGGTTGGAAGCCAGCCTTCGGCAGCTCATCAATGACTTCAACGCGCAATCGAATTCCGGCACGATCTTCAAGCTGCAGATGACAGGTCGTATTGCCGATCTGCAAAAGCGCATCGCCGTGGATCTCTACCGGATCGTGCAGGAGTGCTTGACCAATGCGTCCAAGCACGGCCGCCCCACGGAAGTCAGCGTGCGGCTGGAACATGTCATGGAAAATGCACCGCATGTCGCGTTGACGATCGAGGATGACGGCGGCGGCGACGTCAGCAAAGTCCGCACCACCTCGGGGCATGGCATTCTCGGCATACGCGAGCGGCTTGCAGGGATCGGCGGCGCGCTTTCGATTGCCAACGCACCGCGTGGTCTTCGCATTCTGGCCATCGTACCGGTGGGTCCTACTGAAGCTCTCGCATGAGCCGCGGCATTTCCATTCTCCTGGTCGACGACCATCCTGTGGTTCGCGAAGGCTATCGGCGCCTGCTGGAGAGGCATCCGCAGTTTTCCGTGTGCGCAGAAGCGGAGGATGTGACGCAAGCCTATCTCGCCTACAAGACCCACAAACCCGATGTCGTCATCATGGATTTGACGTTGCAGGGCGCAAGCGGACTGGAAGCCGTGCGCCGCATCCGCGAGTGGGACAAGGAGGCGCGATTACTTGTTTTCACAATGCACGCGGGATCCGCATTCGCGCTGAAGGCCTTCGAAGCCGGTGCGAGCGGGTACATCACCAAGAGCAGTCCGCCGGGCGATTTGGTCCAGGCCGTGGAAGTGGTCGCTCGGGGCGGGCGCGCGTTGAGCGACGACATATGCCAGGCGCTTGCGGCCGACAGGCTGAGCGGCACCAACCCCGCCATCGACGCGCTATCGACGCGGGAGACGGAAATCCTCAGACTTCTGGCCACGGGTTTGAGCAGCGACGCGATCGCTCAGCTTCTGAACCTCAGCCAGAAAACCGTCCGCAATCACCACTATGCCATCAAAGCGAAAATTGGCGCTGAGAACGATGCGCATCTGGTGTGGCTCGCGCTCAGTGCCGGCTTGATCAGTCCAGACAAGCTCGCTGGGATGAACCCGCAATAAGCGGGCAAATTACCCGACGAGAGCAGGCACGCTGCTCTGGCGTGCCACCCAAGTCTCGCTGATTGTCCGAGGTGAGGAGCGACGAAAGTCGCGCCTCGGCACCAGAACGCTGAACCACCGGAAGAGCGATGACAGCACGACGGCGAAGAAGAGTTTCGCCGGCTTGCCCCGACATCACTCGTTATATCTCAAAAACTATGTCGCTCCGCGACTGGTGGCGAACACAAAAATCGGGAGGACGACCTCATGCCTTTGGACTCTTCAATTCCAAGCCACCTGAGATGCCCGCGCACGAGATCGCGCCGGGTCAGCGACACGTGGAACCCACCGGTTCCGATGTATTCCGCGCGCGGCGCCGAAACGATCCAGCATCTCGTCATGGCGTATCTCGGCGTTCAGTGTAAGGGCGACGAGATGAAAGGGCCTGCCTGTGCGGCCTTCCAGAAAATCTTGCAGAGCTTCAAGGAAGCCGCCGGGCCGGAGCGCCACGACCTCGTGCAGTTCGTCGACGCTCAAGGCTACCTCAATCTCATCGCCGTCGGCTATTGGATCGACCCGGCGCAATTCGACACCTGGAACGACAGCGCCGCCATCTCGGGCTGGTGGTCGTCCGATGACCGCCTCAAGGAGGGCGTCGGATATTTCCGGGAGGTTCTGCGTCCGCGCATGGAGCAGTTCGAGACCATCTTCACTCATCAGCATGGACCGCTCGAAGGCGTCAGCATTCTGCTGGGAGACATGAGCGAGCCGATCATCGAGCACGGCTACTGGGGCTCCATGCGCGACCGCCTCCCTCTGTCTCAAACCGATACCATGGACCCGACTGGCGAGCTGGTGCTCAAGCAGGGAACGCCGGCTCTCGGCGGCCGCGTCATCGTTTCCGGTCATGACAACCTGGCGCTCATCCGCTCAGGAGAAGACTGGAGCCTTACGGAGGGAGAGGAACGCCGCACCTGGTTCGAAGACATCGAGCCCGTGCTCCACGAAGGAATGAACTATCTGCGCGACGATGGCCTCGAGGCGGGCTGCTATTGTAACCGCTACGTCCATCACATGGACGAGAACGGCAATCTTCTGGAGAAGGGTTTTGGCGTCAGCCTCTGGCGCTCACTCACCAATCTCGAGCAGTGGGCGGAATCACACCACACCCATCTGCAGATATTCGTGACGTTCAACCGGCTGGCAAAGAAGTTCAAAAACCTCACGCTCTATCATGAGGTCTCGGTGTTCGATGCGTCGAACCAGTACTTCGAGTACATCAATTGCCATCCGAAGACGGGCGTTCTCAGGGCCGTCTAACGGTCTGCCCAGTGTCGGGTGATCAGGCATCCCATGTGACCATTTCGGCGCCGACCTTCGGGGCGGCGCCGAAATACCCGTGCGTGTCGCGGAACGCTGTGATGGCGTGGTGGAGGTCGTAAGCTCAAACCGCATACGGCTGATAGAGCCGCACGAATGCAGCTTCCGCCCTCGTCATTTCCTGAGTTCGGCATCGATGTCGAGGGACCTGCAGCCGAAGCCCGGGAGCATTCCGTTCAAAGCGTCCACCTGCCCGCGCTGGCGCGTGGCGGCCTTGCGATGCTCGGCCGAGGTGTCCGCTCTCGCGACGACCTGATCGTCGAGTTCTCTGCCATGCGTGAGGCGGTCGGTGCTTTTCTTGCTCTTCTTGGACTTGGAGAAATCCTCCAGGCCCGAGCTGCTATGCCCGAGGAGTTGCTTGAGAGACTTGATATCGGTTTCAAGTGTTCGCACCAGCGAGGCGCACGGCTCGGTCTCGTTCGGGGAAGCGCCTCCGGCGTTCGCGCCTGACGTCCACAGACAGAAACCCGCGGCGACCACCGAAGCGGTCATGACGAGCGAACGATACATCTCGGTCCTGCTCATGATGGATGATGGCTGATCGAACGTGGCGCTCAGTAAAGCACGCAACGTCCGGCTCGGCGAAGTCCGCACCTCAAGACATTTTAGCGCATACAACGCCAGCGCACAGCCTTGGCCAGAGAGGCAAAATCGCCCTTTCCTCAGCCAAGGCCGGCATTACAGACAGCGCTCCATGGTCTAAAAATGGCGCGTCAGGCCTCCGTTACAACCAGTTACATAAAGAACCCCGTCTCCACCGAATATTTCTCAGGGGGCTGATCGAGACTAGTCGCTGATCCAGTCTGCACATTTTACAGGCGGCGTTGCCTCTCCCCAGGGGCTTATCGGCACGCTGGACGTCGAGTTCTCCGGGCTGCCCTCGATGATCTTGTCGGTATAGACAATGTAAACGAGGACGTTCCTCTTGGGATCGCAGCCGCGTACGATTTGCATTTTCTTGAAGATCAGCGAGCGGCGCTGGCTAAAGGCGTCGTCTCCCTGCGAGAGTTTGCGCTTGAACTTGATCGGCCCGACCTGAGTGCAGGACAATGACGCATTCGACAGCTCCTCGGCGAGCCCCAGCCAACCAATCCACCCGCCCTTTTCCGGCACCGTGAAATAGCAGGCGACGCCTTCGACATCGGGGTCGTCGATCGCGTACGTGCCGAGCTTGTGATCCGGCGACAGAAATTTCCAAACCGTGGTTTTGCGGAAAATCAAATCCGGATCGTCAGCCTTGGCAGCGGCGGTTCCGATGAGCAGGCACGCGAGGGCCAACAGACCATCTCGTAGTTTCATTCAAGGCTCCCTTGGGCGGCGGCAGCGCGCACCATGCGGCTCGCTTCCGGTCCGGCTTTCTGCATCCTTTTGCGGCTGCGCTCCAGGTTCTTGGCGAGGCCGACGATTTGCGTAATCTGCTTGAGAGGGTCTAACGAGGCAGCACAGGCCGGGTTCCCAATGCCTCCGACACCCCATCAAGGCAAGGCGGCAAAACGGCAAAGCACCTCAAGGCCAGGCGCCCGATGCCTTCGGACTGCTGCAGTGCACCCGCGATCTCTTCGCATTTTCTTTGTGGATCACGCGGAAACGAGCGATGCGCCCGCACGAAACTTGGCTAACCTCTGGCCTGTAGTCATATCCGGCGGAGGCACCCATGCTCGACACGCGCCCGACTGACGACACCACATTGCGCTGTGAGGCCTTGTTCGATCGCGTTGCGGCCACGCCGATCGGTCGAAATCCCCATGCCCTCAGAGTCGCGCTCGCGGAATGCGACGCTCTCGAACGCGGCACGCGCGATCCGCTGACGATCTGCAAAGTGCGAGACGCACGCCACTGGTTTCGCCTCGCCTACGGCGACACGCTGCACGGCTATCCTGCCGACCGGCTCCGCAGAATACTGCTCGATGTCATCGCCGGATGCAGCAGTCGCCAGCCAGAAACGGCTCCGATTTAGCAGCGCGCGCCCCGCGTTCCGTTCGCTCTGCTGGGCGGTCGCTCCGCGGTTATGCGACCAGTGTCTTCGAGGCTTCCATGACCGTCCGCGCCGAGGCGCTGGCGGCTTCCGTAGCACCTTGAATGCGGGTCATGTCCTCGGTAATGGCCTGGACACCATTGGAAGCGGTCAGCATGTTCGAGGATATTTCCTGCGTCACCGCGCCCTGCTCTTCGATCGCCGCCGCAATGCCGTTCGAGATGTCGTTGATCGAGTTGATCACCGCGGTGATTTCCTGAATGGCCGACACAGCGTCGCTTGTTCCCGTCTGAACCGTGCCGATCTGCGAGGCGATCTCTGCCGTCGCCTTTGCCGTCTGGCTGGCCAGGGTCTTGACCTCGGACGCCACGACCGCGAAGCCCTTGCCGGCTTCGCCTGCGCGGGCGGCCTCGATAGTCGCGTTAAGCGCCAAGAGGTTGGTTTGCGAGGCAATCGTGTTGATCAGGCTTACGACCTGGCCAATGCGATCGGCCGATGACGCGAGACCCGACATAATTTCGTTCGTACGCTTTCCGATGGTGACGGCTTGGTTGGTGATCTGCGAGGCCTCGTCCACTCGTCGTCCGATTTCGCGGACCGACGTCACGAGTTCTTCCGCCGCCGATGCGACCGCCTGCACGTTGTTCGAGGTCACCGCAGACGCGTTCGCCGCGCTCGCAATACGGCCGGTGGTGTCGGCGATGGCTTGCGTGACCTTGCCGAGATCGATGTCGATGGTCTGCTTGAGAGCGGCCTTCATCTGCACCTGTGCGGTGATGTCAGTGCAGAATTTCACGACCTTGAACGGACGGCCCATCGCGTCGAATATCGGGTTGTAGGTCGCTTGCAGCCAAAGCTCCTTGCCATCCTTGCGGACGCGCTTGAATTCTCCGGCCTGAAACTCGCCCCGCTTCAGGTTCTCCCAGAACGCAGCATAGGCTTGGCCCGAGCGCTCGGCCTCGGACACGAACATCCGGTGATGGCGGCCTATGATCTCGTCCAGCGCATAGCCGACTGCGCCGAGGAAGTTCGCATTGGCCGTGATGATGCTCCCGTCCAGATTGAAATGGATCACGGCGCTGGATTTGTTGATGGCCGCGATCTGTCCTTCGAAGTCGGCCACCTGTTGTTTTCTGGCCGTGATGTCGGTGCAGAATTTTACGACCTTGTAGGGCTTGCCGCTCGAGTCCAACAACGGGTTGTAGGTGGCCTGAATCCAGATCTCTCGGCCGCCCTTCCCGACCCGGAGATACTCGCCCGACTGAAACTCGCCTCTGTTGAGCGCCGCCCAGAACTGCGTGTACGCCGCGCTGCCCCGGTCAGCCGGCGACACGAAGAGGCTGTGATGCTTACCGGCGATCTCCTGGAGCCCGTAGCCGACGGCGGCGAGAAAGTTGGGGTTCGCGGTGACGATCGTACCGTCGAGATTGAATTCGATGACGGCCTGCGACTTGTCGAGAGCTGCAAGCTTGGACTGCAACTCGTTCGTTTTCGGGCTGAACATAGCAGTGGTCCTTCTGCCGAATGTTTCGCTCGGATTTGATGCGCTCTGAACAATGCACACGAATTGCACGTGAACGTCGCATCTGCCGGCTGCAGAGAAGATTGCCGCATTAAGGATAATGGCTGATTAATACCGCGGGCAATTTCAGCCGCTCGCCATCCTTCAAAGAAATAGCGAACTGGTCAAACAACCTAAATCAGGCTTTTAACACTCCGAAATCATGCACATTTTTGCGGCACAAAAGATCTCAATTAAATTGCTGTCGCCTTTTACAAAGAACACCATTCAAAAATACCGCACGCAAATTCGAAAATAAACGCTGGGCAATATTAACCCCACCAATGGCGGGCTACTGCCTTCCAGACCGGGAACAAAGGGTTATAAAACGGCCGAAACTGGCCGTTATTCCGTGTGCTGGTCTTTATTTTTCGAGTTCATAATTCGTTATCCAAACGCAGCTCACCGTTCTCTTTCCGAGACATCGCCCTCATCCTTGTCTCGGTCACGAGGAGAAGGTCTCGTTCCGTCCCCGCGTACGGGACCTTCTCTTATCTCGCCGAATCTGGCATCCAGGCGGCTCAAAATCCCGTCAAGTCAGCTGTTTACGTACTCCGTGACATTCCGTCTCAACGGAATTCAATTGTCGCCTTGCGGAACTTAATTATCTGAGAGTACGTTCAGGCCCAATATTGACGGCAAAGTGCCTGCCAACCGCCACAAAGTCGGGACGCCCAATTGAAAGCCCAAGCCTCGCTTGAAGATGCTCCCTGGGAAGGGGGCCAGACGGACGGCGTCGTCTCTACGACGTGGTATTCGTTCACGGATAATCGCCGGGACGCGCTTGCGCTCCGTCATCGCGGTTACGTTCGGGCCGGTCTGATCGAGCCTTCGCCGTTCGGCATCTATACCGACGCCTACGACGATCTGCCGACCACCGTCATTGCCGGGCTGTTCCGCCGCGGGGCCTGTATCGCGACGCTGCGGCTCAGCTTCTACACGCCTGGCACAAACGGGCCCGCGCTGCCCTGCGAGAAGGTCTACCCGGAAGTGGCGGACGTCAAAGCTCGGGCCAACGGGCTTGTGGTCGAGCTGTCCCGCCTCTCGATCGATCCCGACATCACCAACACGCGCTACCGCGCCCGGCTTTACGCGGCGGCGATTCGCGCCGGCGTCACGGCCTGCGTGGCCATGGATGCCTCTCACCTGCTCGTTGCGACACAGACGAAGTGGCGGAAGTTCTACGAGCACGTCATGGACTTCAAGGTGATGGGACCGCCACAGCTCTATCCTCCGGGCGACGTGCCCGTGGTGCTGCTCGAGCGCGCGCTCGACGAAGGCCTAAAGCGGCGCATCGCCAAGAACATGTTCTTCAAGATCGACGACGCCGAACTGCAGGAGCTTCGCGGCTTGCTTCCGCGCCTCGTCAGAGCCGACCAAACGGCGGCTTGATCTTTCGCCACTGCTACGGGTCACACCTCGATTTCCAGCTCGCCATCGCGTGCGCGAAATTGGGGTGATCCCGCTCGCCAGCTGATCGATCTAACGAAGAGAAGCGACGTCAGCCGCTGGTTCCGCTCTCATCCACCGACGGACAGAGAGCCGTTGCCCCGCACATGACTGTGGCGGGCGCAATGTGTTTGTCGCGTAGCTTTGCGCTGGCCGCCCACGTCTTGCCGTCACCGATCAGCTCCGCTTCGGTGATCGAGACCTGTTCGCCGGGATAGACGTGCCTGAGCTGGTCGACGTCATCGATCGCGACCGCCCACACGTTGCATTTGCTGGTGAAGCGGATTTCGCCGCGCTTGGAAATCGGCGTGGCACCAAATCCGATGGTGATCGCATCCCCATCAGGCCAGAACGCGATCTCGCCCTTGCTGACGACAATCCGCGCGTCAGGCTCGGCGTCCTGCGATATCGGCGTCCGGAAATAGACTTCCTTGCCCCAGGTCTGGGCCGGGCCGCTGATGGGCAGAGCACTCCAGATACGATCCGCCGTCGGCGTGGCGAGCAGCCGCGCGCGAATCGTAACCTTCCCTGCTCTGATGAGTATGTGCCGCACCACAGCCTCCCGAGACCTTATTGGACCGATCCGCCCTTCGGTAACGCACATCGAGCGAATCCGGTTCGCTCCGATAGCGCTGCGACATCAGGCGGCCGTCACAGACACCTTCTCACCTGGCGCGACGCGGTTCAAGGGGGTTACGTCGTCTAGTGCATTTGCCCATACGTTGCAGGGGCTTGGAAGACGCATTTCGCCGGGGTGCGAGATCGGCGTCGGACCGAATGCGATCAGCACGCGGTCTTCCTCGACCCAGAAGCAAATGTCGCCGGCCTTCGCGAGAATCCGCGCTCCGCGCTCACGTCCTGTCTCAACCGGCGTTTCGAAGTGAATGGCAGCGCCCCAGGTTTCGGCAGTGGAATAGAGCGGGAGCGCGGCCCAGATGCGATCGGCGGTCGGGGTCGCGGCAAGCTCGGCGCGGATGGCGACGCGCCCGGCCTTGACCAGGATCCGACGCGGCGCTTCCTTTCCCTTTCCGGGATGATCGGCATTGGCGGCCCGCGCGGGCGGCGCTTTTTTGCGAAGAAGATTAGTCGGCATGCCGGCGCCTCTGTCGCTCGTCGTCACGTGTCCGGAACGCAATGAGCCCCGTTTCCGGGGCTCATGCAAACATTGAAACGATGTTGTCGGGAGATCCGTCGCGCGATCAGGCCGGCGGGGGGCCGAACACCAGCACCGCATTGAGGCCGCCGAACGCGAACGAATTCGACATCGTGTAGTTGACCTTCATATCGCGGCCGACGTTCGGCACGTAGTCGAGATCGCACTCAGGATCGACCTCGTCGAGACCGATGGTCGGCGGGACCCAGCTTTCCTGCATGGCCTTGATGCAGGCGACGGCCTCGAGACCGCCGCCGGCGCCGAGCGGATGACCGGTCATCGACTTGATCGACGAGATCGCAAGCTTCGATGCCGCGTTCTTGAAGACGTTCTTGATCGCCCTGGTCTCGTTGATGTCGTTGTCTTTGGTCGCCGTGCCGTGAGCGTTCAGGTAGTCGATCTCCGACGCCTCGATGCCGGCGTCATCAAGCGCCATCTGCATCGCGTAGCTTGGGCCTTCGACGGTGGGTTTCACCATGTCCTGGCTGTCGGACGCCATGCCGAATCCGGAGAGTTCGGCCAGGATGGTCGCGCCACGACGCTTGGCGTGCTCATATTCTTCCAGCACCAGGACGCCCGCGCCTTCGCCGAGCACCGTGCCGTTGCGCTTCTTGGCAAACGGGAAGCAGCCCTGCGGCGAGAGCACATGAAGCGCCTGCCAGGCCTTCATGGTGCCGTAGTTGATGACAGCCTCGGAGGCGCCTGCGATGGCCACATCGACGAGGTTGTTCTGGATGTAGTCCCGCGCGATGCCGATGGCGTGAGACGCAGTCGAGCACGCCGAGCAGGTCGCGAACGTCGGGCCCTTGATGCCGAACTCGATGCCGACGTGGGCAGAGGCCGACGAGCCGATGATGCGGAGCAGTGTCAGCGGGTTGGTGGCGCGCTTGTTGTGAATGAAGAGGTCGCGGTAGGCGGTCTCGTAGGTGGTGAGACCACCGGCGCCGGAGCCGATGATGCAAGCCGCACGATAGGGATTGGTCAGCGGAAACTCGATTCCCGACTGATTGACCGCCTCTTCCGCGGCAGCCGCAGCGAACCACGAATAGCGGTCCGCATGCATGATGATCTTGTCGCGCTTGAAGTTCTTGAGGCGAACCTTCGGATCGAAATCCTTGATCTGGGCGGCGATCAGGATCTTGAGATCCTCAAGCGGGAACCCGCCGAGCTCGCTAACGCCCGACTTGCCCTCTTTCATGCCCGCCCAGAAATCGGCCACGTTGAGACCGATCGGCGTCACCGCGCCAATACCCGTGACGACCACGCGACGCGTGCCGTTGCCCTTTGTCATGCTTCACTCGATCCTAAGCTGTTGGACAGTCGGCAGCCGCTGACGGCCGCGGGCCGCCCTTTCGGGCGACCCCAGCGCGGGGCTCACGGACTTTTCGAACAAGCCGTTATGCCTTCGCGGCGGCAGGCCCAGCGGCCATCAAGCCCTTAACCTTGTCGACCACCGAGCCGACGGTCTTGAAGTCGCCGACGTCTTCGTTGGCGTTGTAGGGAATCTCGATACCGAAGGTATCTTCGATGTCGAACACAATCATCGCAAGGTCTAGCGATTCGATCTTAAGATCGGTCAAAGCGGTCGAGAGAGAGATATCGTCTCTCGGCTCTTTCATGTGCTTCTTGAGAATTTCGATGATTTTGGTTGCGACTTCGTCCATCTCGCTCTCCAAACCCTGCCCAACGCGACTTGCAGGGACCCCGTGTTATTCGACTTAAGTAATTGAACACTTAAGTAGTCGAGGGCCGCAATTATCACAAGCGTGGGCGTCACATATCCTTAAACCGTCCTGAAGTCCAGCCGACGGGGGTATGCCACCCTGCGGCCGTGCGGCACAAGTCCAGTCATCTCAGATCCTCGGGGGCGGCGAAGTTCCGTGGGAGACATCCCTGCCCGCCATATCCCTAGGTACAGAACTCAGAACACCGGGAAAAGCCGTTCTGTGCGAACTGGCGCTAAGTGCTCGTTTTATATCCTGATTCAGCCACGCGCCAGAGGCAAAACATCCCCTGCCGAAGCCGATCAGGCTCTAGGCGAAAGGTCCAAATAAGTGTTGAATACCAAAAGCGAGATGCCATCGGCGCCTCGCCTAAAGTACAGATAATGATTGCCCGGAGGATAGTGAAAGCCTCGGAACCCCTACGCGACACGCAGACGCGGGTTTCCCGGGTTGGCCTTCCTCACGGGTGGCTCGGGAGGACGATTGATGGCGATCACTGGTGCCGACCAGGATTCCGACCGCGCAGTGCTCGCCTGGAACAAGAGCTATCCACGCGACGTGGACTGGCACATGGCGCTCGAGCCGCAGCCCTTGTTCAGCCTGATTGATGAGGCCGTTGCGCGGAGCCCCGATCGCCCCTGCACGACATTCCTCGGCCGAACATTGACTTACGGCGAAATCGGCGAGCTGGTGGACCAAGCCGCCGCCGGCCTGCAGCAACTCGGCGTCATCAAGGGAACCAAAGTCGGACTTTTTCTGCCGAACAGTCCGACGTTCGTCGTGTTCTACTTCGCGATCCTCAAGGCCGGCGGTGTCGTCGTCAATTACAACCCGCTTTACTCTCTCGAAGAACTCACGTTCCAGGCCAAAGACAGCGAAACCGAGCTCATGGTGACGCTCGATCTCAGTGTCCTGTTCGATAAAGTCGAGAAGCTCATCGAGCGGAAGGTGCTCAAAGGCGCTGTCGTCTGCTCCTTTCCATCGTTGTTGCCCGCGGCCAAGGCCGTGTTGTTCAAGCTGTTCAAATCGAAGGAGCTGGCGCGGCCGCGCGCTTCGCCGGTGCGGGAGTTCATTCGCCTCGAAAGCGAGGTGCTGTGCGACCCCGGCCTGTTCACGCCGGTCGCCGTCGACCCGACCGCCGACCTCGCAGTTCTGCAATATACCGGCGGCACGACGGGTACCCCCAAGGGGGCGATGCTCACGCACGCCAACGTCTTTCTCAACGTGCAGCAGATCGCCGCCTGGGCGCCGGAGCTGCAGCACGGCCGCGAAAAGGTGCTGGCCGCCCTCCCCTTCTTCCACGTCTTCGCAATGACGGTGGTCATGAACCTCGGCGTCAAGGTCGCCGCGGAGATGATCCTGATGCCGCGCTTCGTGCTGGCAGACGCTTTGGAGCTGATCGCCAAGCATCGCCCGACGATCATGCCGGGCGTGCCGACGCTGTTCAACGCCATCCTCAATCATCCGCGCATCCAGTCCTACGATCTCAAATGTCTCAAGTTCTGCCTGTCGGGGGGCGCGGCGCTGCCGCTCGAGGTGCGAGAGCGGTTTGAGGCGACGACGGGCTGCTCACTGGTGGAAGGCTACGGACTGTCGGAGGCGTCGCCCGTCGTCACCTGCAATCCGCTCGGAGGGCCTGTCAAAAGCGGCTCGATCGGGCTGCCGCTCCCGGGCACGATCGTCTCTCTGCGCGACCTCACCGATCCCACGCGCGAGGTTCCGCGGGGCGAACGCGGCGAAGTTTGCATTTCTGGACCGCAGGTCATGCGCGGCTACTGGAACAAGCCGGCAGAGACGGCCGCGCAATTCGCCGGCTCCTTCCTGCGGACCGGCGACGTCGGCGTGATGGACGAAGACGGCTTCTTCTACATCGTCGATCGCATCAAGGATCTCATCATCTGCTCGGGCTATAACGTCTACCCGCGCCGCATCGAGGAAGCGCTCTACGATCATCCCGCCGTCGAGGAGGTGGTCGTCATCGGGATCGCGGACAAATACCGGGGCGAGGCTCCGAAAGCCTTCGTCAAACTCAAGTCCGGACAGGTCGCCACCCGTGCCGACCTCATGAAGCATCTGGAAGTGAAGATCTCCAAGCTCGAGTTTCCGGCCGACATCGAGTTCCGCGATACGTTGCCGAAATCGATGATCGGCAAGCTCTCCAAGAAGGAACTCAAAGCAGAGGAAACGCAGAAGGCGCGCAACGGATAACCGACTAACTAGGCCGGCAGGAATTCTCAGCCGTGCCTAACTATTCCACTCGCGTAGCCTCCAGCGAATTGTGAAAGCGCGCTTTCGGCGGCCTCAGCGGAGGTCAAGAAGACGCTCATGTTCAGTGGATGTTGAAGCAGTTCCTTGTGAAAGTTTGGATCGTCCGCAGCCACCTTGTTGAGTTCAACCGTTATCTCCTCAAGCTTTTCCAAGCTAAGGGTGCGCATCAACCCATAAGCCACGGCCACTTGTCGTCGCACCCGCCCAACTAGCTTGCGATCCAGCATTTGACGCCTGGTTACTACTCCTGGCTTCATATCTTCGCCGTTCCTTTGGAGCACGACGAGTTCCGCTTGCCACTCACCGCTATATGTTCCACCAGATCCGAAGTGCGCAATCGCTCCGTCGCGTAAGTCGGTAAGTTCGCTGTGCGTGAGTTTTTCGTCTTGAGTAAACCGGGAGCGCAAATCGCACCGTCCGCGCTCGTCGGATGCGGTCTTAGTAGCTCGCACGTAGAGGATGATCGCGTTGTTCAGCAATGCAGATTCTGTGACAACCCTCTTCCAATCCTCCCCGTCACTCTGAGCCGCAATTAGCGCATCGAGCGCATCAAGGCTTTCCAGTGCAAGCACAAGGTCTGTAGCGAGCGAATGCAATTCACGCGCTCGTTTTATCTTTCCCGCGAGAGGTAACATTCTTCGCTCAGCGAAAAGTCGTTCGCTAAGCGCGGTCAGATTGTACGTGGCAGTGTCGGAGGTCATGCGGCATCCTAGTCGCTAGAAAATGGCATACCAACGACCTTCGCGTTCGTTCAGATTTTGCTTCCGGGAACGATCGAACCGTTGCCACGCGGCCGCGTCGGTCCGCCTTCCATCCCGGGCGGCGGGCCTCCAGGAAGAGGACCGCCAGTGCCGGGCGGTGGGCCGGGCGGGCGACCGAAGCCGGCTTTCTCGGGCTCGGCTGCCGGATCCACACCGATGATCAGCGTCGCGATATATCCATCCGCTTCTTCGCGAATGTTCACAAACGAGATGTGATCTCCGTCCGCGCCCGCAATCCAATCCGTGCTGTTCAGCGTGTCACGCTTGGCTGAGCGCGTGTTGTAGGGCGCGATGTTGGCGAAGATGTACTCCGACAGCGCATCGGGGAAATACATCTGCCCCGTCAGCATCGCCTTCTCGTCGAGGAGGACCTTGAAATGGATGTGCGTGGTGCGGCCGCGATACCAGCCCGGATAAATGCTTCCGAATGTGACCTCGCCGGTGGCTCCCGTCATCTGTGTTCCGCGCAGGAACTTCTCGCCCTTGGTCGAGATGTTCTGGCCGTCACCCTGCCCTGGATAGCCGGAGTAATGCCCCGTCGCGTCGCAATGCCAGACATCGACGCGTGCACCATTGATGGGCTGGCAGGTTGCCCCTTCGACGACCTGCAGCACGAGCTTCAATGGCACGCCGGGGCGACCTTCGGTGATGTCGGCGCGCAGGAGCGCCGGATCGAAGTAGAACGGCCCTTCCACCATGCGCGGGGTCATACGGCAGACATTGGCGGCGGCAGGGACGGTGGGCGCTGTCGCGGGCGAAGCGGCGACTGCCGTTCTCTCTCCCGCAAGCAACGCTGCAGATCCCGCCATCCCGGCCAAGGCACTTCGGCGCGATATGTTTGTTTTTTCCGTCATGGCGGCGCCTTTCGCGCTGATCAGCCTATGTCCGTCAGACCTGAGCGGCCGACGATCCCGGGCCTATAACGCGACACGCGCCCTCGATCCTGCGCGCCGGGGCGTCGCAGGGCAGCGCGATTGTGTTTCAGTTTGTTTCAGCGTGGCGCCATGGCACCACGCTGGTCTACCGCCGCCTGTGGTTTCCGCCAGAGCACGCGAGACGAGCCGGTGATCGTTCGGCCTACGCCGCTGCGCGAGCCTCGGCGCGGGTGGCACTTTCGAGAATGGCCGCAACGCCCATTCCGCCTGCCGTGCAGATCGAGATCAGCCCGCGCCCACCATTATCCGCCAGCAGCTTCGAGAGGTTCCCAAGCACGCGCGCGCCGGTGGCGGCGAACGGATGGCCGAAAGCGAGCGAGGAACCCTTGACGTTGAGCTTGGTGCGGTCGATCGCGCCCAGAGGGTGATCCTTGCCGAGGTATGTCCTGCAGTAGGCCGGGTCTTCCCAGGCTTTGAGCGTCGCCAACACTTGCGCGGCGAAGGCCTCGTGGATCTCGTAGAAGTCGAAATCCTGCAACGTGAGATGTGCGCGATCGAGGATCTTCGAGACGGCGATCGTCGGCGCCATCAGCAATCCTTCGCCGGCGACGAAGTTGTTGGCCGCGCTCTGGCTGTAGGTCAGGAACGACTGGATGGCGAGACCGCGCTTGGCCGCCCACTCTTCGCTGGCAAGCAGCACGCACGCGGCGCCGTCGGTCATCGGCGTCGAGTTGGCCGCGGTCAACGTGCCCTTATCGGATTTGTCGAATGCGGTTTTGAGGGTCGCGAGCTTGTCGAGGCTCATGTCCTCGCGCAGGTTGTTGTCGCGGAACACACCTGCGGTCGGGACGATGAGGTCGTCCATGTAGCCCGAGCGGTAGGCCTCGGCGCCTTTCTTGTGGCTTTCGAATGCGAAGCGATCCTGCGCCTCACGTGTCACTTTCCATTCACGCGCCATCAGCTCGCAGTGCTGGCCCATGGTGAGGCCGGTGCGCGGCTCGGCGACGTTGGGCGGCTGCGGGGCCAGCTCGCGCGGGCTGAAGCCCTTGAACACGCGCAGGCGATCCATGGCCGTCTTCTGCTGCGGAAGCTGGACAAGGCGCGTCGAGAACTTTTTCGAGAAAACGATCGGCGCGTCGGAGGTCGTATCGGATCCGGCGGCGATGCCGCAGTCGATCTCGCCGGTCGCGATCTTGGCGGCGATCATGCTCGCGGCCTGGAGGCTGGTACCGCAAGCCTGCTGGAGCGTAACGCCCGGCGTCGAGGGCGCGAGCTTGGTGCCGAGAACCGCCTCGCGGGCGAGGTTGTAGTCCTTTGAATGCGTGACGACCGCACCGCCGACGACCTCGTCGATATGCGCGCCCTTCAGCCGGTACTTGTCGACCAGGCCATTCAATGCCGCCGTCATCAGATCGAGGTTCGAGAGATCCGCGTAGAACGTGTTCGAGCGGCAGAACGGCGTGCGCACGCCCCCCACGATGCCGACCCGCCGCAATGTCTCAGCCATTGTTCGATCTCCTCTGACCCCGACCGGACCGGCCGGGAAGCACGTTCTAGAGCCGTTCCGATTTTGGTTGCCCGACGCTATTGCGCCGCTTCGCTGTTCTCCGACCGCGCAGCAAATTCGCTTTCTTCGTTCGCCTTGAAGTGCAGCGGTCCGCCGCGGAATGGTGCGAACCCGGTGCCGAAGATCACGCCCGCATCGACCAGATCCGCACTCTCGACGACACCCTCGTCGCGGGCGCGCTCGGATTCGCGAACAAGCGGCTCGATCAACTCGCGGCCGAGACGTGCAAGCTCCTCGGGTGCATAGGTCTTCTCGCCCTTCTCGGGCTTGCCGTCCTTCCAGACATAGAAGCCCTCGCCGGACTTCTTGCCGAGCTTGCCGCCCTCGACGAGACGCTGCAGGAGCGAACCATCAGGCGAGAGACCGAGAATGCGGCCGACGTGCGCGCAGACATCGAGACCCACCGCATCGGCGAGTTCGATCGGACCCATCGGCATTCCGAACGTGCGCGCGGCTTCGTCGATCTTTTCCTTTTCCTCGCCCTTCTCCAAGCGCGCCATAGCCGACATCATGTAAGGGGCGAGCACGCGGTTGACGAGAAAGCCCGGCACGCTCTTGGCAACGAGCGGGAACTTGCCGATGGCGGTCACGAAGGTGGCGCCTTTCTTTACCTCCTCTTCGCGGCTCGAAACCCCGCGCACCACTTCCACCAGGGGCATCATCGCGACGGGGTTGAAGAAGTGGATGCCGATCAGGCGGCCCGGATCCTTCAGCGGCGCGGCGATGGCTTCGATTTCGAGCGACGACGTGTTGGTTGCGAGCACGGCGCCGGGCTTGATCTTGCCTTCGAGGTCGGTGAACAGCTTCTGCTTGATGTCGAGACGTTCGACGATGGCTTCGATGATGACGTCGGCGCGCGCCGCACCGGCTCCGGTGGGGTCCGCGATCAGGCGTGCCTTAGCGGCGGCCTTCTCGGCCTTGGTCTTGAACTTGCGCGCGAACAGCTTGCCCTGTGCCTTGATGCCCTTCTCGATCACCTCGGGCGAGAGATCCTGAAGCGTGACCTCCATTCCCGATGCCACGCACCAGCCTGCGATGTCCGCGCCCATGGTGCCGGCGCCGATGACGTGCACGCGCGTGGGCTTCCAGGATTGATCCTTCGGCGCCTGACCTTTCAGAAGCTCGGACAGCTTGAAAACGCGGCGCAGGTTACGCGATTGATCGGAAATGAGGAGCGGCGCGAAGTAGCGGGTCTCGGCGGCCTTCAAGGCTTCGTAGTCGCCGCCGTGCAGCTCGAAGAGATCGATCAGGCGGAACGGCGCGGGATAGTGCGCTTCGCGCGCCTTCTTCTTGGTCTCGTCGCGCATTTTCTTGGCCAGCAGGGCACGGGCGGGCCAGCGCGTGAGCAGCGACTTGGCGAGGCCGGCGGGCTTGGCTTTGCGTTTTCTAAGCACGGCCTTGCGCGCGGCCCAGCGCAATGCGCCGCGGCTTGCGACCAGCTCGTCGATCAAGCCGATGGCGCGCGCGCGGGACGCGGAGATCATGCTGCCGGTGAGCATTGCCTGCATGGCGGCGACAGGGCCGGCCTGGCGGATGGAGCGGGCCGTGCCGTGCCAGCCGGGGAAAATACCGAGTTTGACTTCTGGGAAGCCGACGCGTGTTCCGGGATCGCGCGTCGCGATGCGGTAGTGGCAGGCGAGGACAAGCTCCAAGCCGCCTCCGACGCAGACGCCGTGAATGCCGGCCACGACCGGAATGGAAAGCCGCTCGATGCGATCGAACAGCGCGAGCACGAGCCGCAGGCGGTCGATCACCTGGGCTTCTGTCTCGAAGCCGTCGAACTCGTTGATGTCGGCGCCGACTATGAAGCCCTTTTCCTTGCCTGAAAGAATGACGAGGCCCGCGATGGTGCGCGTGCGCGCGCCTTCCTCGACCCAGTCGATGATCGCCGAGAGCTCTTCCAGCGGGCGGCTGCCCAGCGCGTTGGCGCTTGCTCCTTCCCGATCGAAAATTGCCCAGCCGATCCCTTCCTGATCGACGGAAAACCGCCAATCGCGAAACGCAAGCGTACCCGCCGGCGGAGCCAGAGGTTCCTCACTATCAGCAGCCATTGGACGCTTCTCCCATTACGATTGGTTCGCCCCCGCTGTCAGACCGCGAGAGTTATGGCCGAGGCTCGAAGGCTCAGCCTTGGGATAGTTCGGCCGCAGCTCCTCGGGCGAGAAATGATCGACGGCTATGACGCGTGCCGTCAAGATCTCCGCCTCCTTCAAAAGCAACGCCTCGCTTTCGGTAATCGAGCCGACCTCTGCCGCCGCCTCGATCCAATCGAGCCCATGATAGCGGCGTACAGTTCCTGCACGAATAGCGCGTTCGAGCTTCTTTTCGGCCTCCTCGGCCATGACAACCTTCTTCAACGTCACTTCGAGCAGGCCGGTTGCATCGTCGGGGTCGTCGGAGATGAAAATATCGCGCGTGAGCCGGTCGCGAACCTCGCCGGGTTCCAGCACCAGGCGGACGATTTTGGATCCAAGCGCGTCGGGCGCCGGGAAATAGTGGCGACCGAACGGGAACACCAATACGCGCAGCAAGATGCGCGCGGCCGGATTGGGGAAGTTCAGGATCGTGCCGCGAATGGCCTCTTCGTAACGGGCCAGCCCGTTCGCCGCCGCGAACGCAACGATCGCGCGGTCGGCCTCGGGGCGCCCGTCGTCCTCGAAGCGTTTCAGGACGCAGGAGAGCATGTAGATTTCCGACAAAGCATCGGCGAGGCGCCCGGTGAGTTTCTGCTTTACCTTGAGCCCGCCACCGAGCAGCGCCACCGTGACATCGGCGACGAGCGCGAAGTTGCGAGAAGCGCGCGAGAGCTGGCGGTATATGGTTTCGAGACCATCAACGCGCTCAGGCACGTCCGCGAAATAGCCGAGCGTGAGGTTGTGAAAGAAGGCTCCGGTCGCGTTCGAGATCGTGAACGCGACATGTCCCGACAGCGCTTCGTCGAAGGCGTCGAGCCCTTTCGCGCGGTCGGTGTCCTGGACGGCCTGCACCTCCTTGTAGAGATAGGGATGCGAGCGCAACGCGCCCTGCGCGAACGTGATCAGGGTGCGGGTCAGGATGTTGGCGCCTTCGACGGTGATGCCGACTGGAACCAGCTGATAGGCCGCCTGCAGATAGTTAGTGGGGCCATCGCAAATGGCGCGACCGCCGTGGATATCGAAGGCATCGTTGACGGCGCAGCGCAAACGCTCGGTGGTTTGGTATTTCATTAACGCCGAAATGACCGACGGGCGCTCGCCCCGCGAGACCATGGCGGCGGTGACGGCGCGGGCCGCCTCGTTGACGTAGGCCGTCTCGACGAGGCGCGCCAAGGGCTCCTCGACACCCTCCATGCGGCCGACGGGCAATCCGAACTGGCGACGAATGCGGGCATACGCACTCGAAACCCGCAGCATGGCCTTGGCGCCCGCAGTGGCCGAAGACGGCAGCGAAATCGCGCGTCCCGCAGCGAGGCACTCCATTAGCATCCGCCAACCTTGGCCGACCATCTTCTCGCCGCCGATCACCCAATCGATCGGAATGAAAACGTCGGTGCCCCAGTTGGGGCCATTGGGGAACGCGGCGCCCGACGGCAGATGGCGGCGGCCGATGTTGACGCCCGGATGACGTGCCGGAATGAGCGCCACGGTGATACCGACATCCTCTTTGTCACCGAGGATCTTTTCGGGATCGAAGAGGCGGAAGGCGAGACCGACCAGCGTCGCCTCGGGGCCGAGCGTGATGTAGCGCTTGTCCCACGAGAGGCGAATGCCGACAACCTCACGACCCTCGTGCTGGCCCGTCGTGACATAGCCGATATCGCGCATGGTGGCCGCGTCGGAACCGGAGGTCGGCCCGGTCAGGGAGAAGCACGGTACCTCGAGGCCCTGAGCAAGACGCGGCAGGTAGTGATGCTTCTGCGCGTCGGTGCCGTATTTCTCGATCAATTCGCCCGGGCCGAGCGAATTCGGCACCATGACGATGGTCACCACGTCGGGCGAGCGCGATGCGATCTTGCCGAGGATCAGCGACTGAGCCTGAGCCGAGAAGCCGAGGCCGCCGTGGTCTTTTGAAATGAGCATTCCGAGGAAGCCGTTCGCCTTCACGAAATCCCAGATTTCGGTCGGCATCCGCCGCTCGGTGTGGCGGATCTGCCAGTGGTCGATCATTCGGCAGAGTTCTTCGGTCGGCCCGTCCAGAAAAGCGCGCTCCTCGGGCGAGAGCACGATCGGCGGAACGGCGCGCAACTTGGTCCAGTCGGGCGTGCCGGAGAAGATCTCGGCGTCGAATCCGACGGTCCCGGCATCGAGCGCCTGCTGCTCGGTGTCGGAGACCTTCGGAAGAATGCCGCGCACCAGCTTGAACGCCGGCTCGACGACGAAGCGGCGACGGATCGTCGGCACCGAGAGCGCGCCAATCGCGGCTATCACGAGCCAGACGAGAAATCCGAAAAATCCAATATCAGGCGCATGGGCGTGACCATGAAAGAAGCCGCTTTGCCAAGCGAGCGTAACGGCTGCGAGCCCGACCGCCCATTGCCACGGAACCGCGCGCGCCATGCCGAGCACCAGCGCGATTGCGATCAGGGCGATCAGAAGCAGAATCAACGCCATCAGAGTCTCCGCTCTGCGTTGCCAGGCTGGCTTCCTGGCGGTTTCGAGTTGTCTAGACTCCTACGGAAAAGCTGCTCACCGACCGACTTGGGGCAAACTCGCCTCCGGTCGCATCATGATAAACGAAGAGTATAAAGCGTTTCTCTCCGAGGTGACGGCCCGGCTTCGGCCGCAGTGGAAATCGTGGCAGGCCGAGGCCTTCACCAGTTGTATTTGCTTGCTTTTTTATGCGAGATCTCTTCGAAGTCGGTACCCAGACACGCGATGTTCGGCCATTCGACGACCTGAGGCCCCTCATCCGCGCCCGCCTCCCGGAATGCGACCCGATGCCGAATCCGACTTCGCGAACATGCTGCCTGTGAGCGTCTCGTACCAGGCGATGCTTTCGTCGAAGGTCTCCTTGCGCAATTGGGCGCTTTCACCCGTCTGGGAGATGAAGCTGTCCTTGGCGACCAGCACGTGCTTGCCCTTCACGTCTCCAGGCGTGTAGTTGGCGCCGATCTTGACGCTGTCGTTGGGCGCCAGCATCGACCAGCAGGTATTGCGATAGATGGGCGACGGGCGCTCCGCCCCGATAAGGTCGGCCAAGATGTTTCCCGCAACCACGAGAGCCTGGTTGCTTGCCGAGTACGCCGACTTCGGCATGTCCTGCGCGATGGCGGCATCGCCTAGGACATAGACGTTTTCGGCTTTCGCGGAACGGAAGGTCTCGACCTCGACGGGGCACCAGCCGCCGTCGGCGAGACCGGCCTCGATCGCGATGGTACCTGCGGTCTGGTCCGGGATGATGTTGGCGACGGCCGACTTGAACACCTCGCCGGACTTAGTAAAGACCTCGCCGGTTTTCGTATCGACGCGTACGACGCCCATGTCGTCGAGATCGTTGGTGAGGCGCAGCTCGATGATGTCCTTGTAGTATTTTTGGAACGCTTCTTCGAAGACGGCCTGCTTCGAGAACGACATCTTGGGGTCGAGGATGACGAGCTTGCTCTTGGGCTTCTCGCGTTTCAGATAGTCCGCGATCACGCAGGCGCGCTCGTAGGGGCCGGGAGGGCAACGGTAGGGATTGCGCGGGGTCGATATGACGACGAGACCGCCGTCCTTCATGTCGTCGAGCCGTTCGCGCAGCAAGCGGGACTGGCGTCCGCCCGACCAAGCGTGCGGCATAAAATAGCTCGCCTCCTCGCTCAGGCCTTCGATAGCTCCGTACTTGAACGCGATGCCCGGCGCCACGACGAGACGATCATAGGCAATCGGCTCGGCGTGCTCGATCCGGACGATCCGATTGGCGAGATCGAGTGCAGTCGCACGCTCGTGGACGATGTCGATGCCGAGCGCTGTGAGACCGATGTAGTTGTGGGTGATGTCGTTGAAGGAGCGATAGCCGCCAATGTAGTGGTTCGAATAGAAGCACGTGGTGTAGCGCCGCTGCGGTTCGATCAGCGTCACGTCGATATCGGGGGCTGCACGCTTCAGGGTGACGGCCACGGTGGCGCCCCCCGGCCCGCCGCCGACAATGACCACACGAGCGCGTGCCGCCGCTCGCGTCCCGCGCGATCCCGCGATCAAGGCCAACGACAGGGCGCCAATCCCCTGCGTAAGCTGGCGGCGGTCGATGTCTTTCATGGAGCGACGGTCTCCGAGAGAGTTGCCGAAAAGCCAACGCGACAAAACGCAAACGAAAGGCCCCGATCAAGGGCCTGGAAAAAATCCGGCGACTGCAAGAATCGCGCGCAGTTCTTCGTAGAAGTAGTCCGCACCCGGATATCCCGTGATCCGCCCCAACTCTTCGTTGGAGCGCACGACGAGAAACGTCGGGGTATAGACGACAGGCGCGAAATTTCTGATTTCGGGCGCACCGCGCAATACGCGCTTCAAAGGTGCGAACTGGCCTTCCGACGACTTACGGTATCCGGTGCCGATCTCTGCGTCCCAGGCCCGGCAAAAGCGGCATCCGACTTCTTCGACCATGATCAGGCGGACGCTGTCAGCCGATCGCACGTCGTATCCAGCCGGCCCCATTGCACCGAGCCCGACGACGAACAGTGCGACCCAAAGCATGGCCGGCCTCCCGCGCATTCTTTTTATCACGCACTTCTTTTTTGGCGCATCGAACTGCTTTTTTGCGCATGATGCCATATTCGCGAAGCCGCACAACAAGGCCGCGCGATTTGCACCTTCTTTTGTACCTATGGTAGCAGTCCCAAGGTTCGGCGAGAAGCGCTATGGTCAGACCAACGGGGCATTCCTATCTAACAAATTCGGCTTTCGTCACCGCGCACAAACTTCCTCATCGAGATGAATGCGAGATCGATCTTGACCCCTCCCAAACCGGCCCGAAACCGGCTTGTCGATAGACGCGAAGTTCTTGCGGGCGCAGGGGCGGTGGCTTTTGTCATCAGCGGGGCGCGCGGCGCTGGTGCCGAGACGGAAAGAGGCCAGGCTGCTGTGGCCACCGATCCGCCGCCGCTCGTTCCGACCACGCAATTCCAGGATGCTCTTCAGAAAATCGTCGGCTCAGGCACGCCGATCGAAGGGCGTCTCGTGCTCGAGCTTCCGGAAGACGCGGAGAACGGTAACATCGTGCCGTACAAGATCTCAGCCGAAAGTCCGATGACGGACGCGAACTACATCCAGCGCATCCATCTGCTTTCGACACAAAACCCGCAGGCTTCGGTCGCCACCTTCCACTTCACCCCCCTCTCCGGCAAGGCGGCGGTCTCAGGGCGTATGCGGCTTGCCAAGACGCAAGAGGTGGTGGCGGTGGCTCTTACCTCCGACAACGCGCTTTTGATCGCGCGCCAGGTCGTGGCAGTCGGCATCGGCGGCTGTGGGGTGGATTAAGCGAAATGCCAGCCACAAAGCCCCGCGTCCGCTTCCCCGAACAGGCCTCAGCCGGCGAGATCATCGAGATCAAGGCTCTGATCACGCACGTGATGGAAACCGGCAACCGAAAAGATGCCGAGGGGCAACCAATCGCGCGGAACATCATCCATACCTTCACCGCCCACTATGACGGCGACCTGATTTTCACCGCAGAGCTCGGGTCCGGGATCTCGGCCAACCCCTATCTCTCGTTCTTTTTCAGGGTTCCTGGACCGGGCGAGCTTTGGGTCTCGTGGAAGGATGACGAGGGCGGCGAGACCATCGAGCGCTATCCGTTGAAGGTGGTCTAAGGCGCACACGCGACGCCCCTCAAACACGTGGCCGGCAGTCGGATTTTCTCACGATGCCAATTGGAACCGAGCCGCTTTCCTACTCTCTTGCCCTTGATCAAGTCTGAGGCATGCTGGCTCTTGCCCAACGCTCAGGAAGCCGGTACGCCGAAATTGCCGGCTCAACAGGGAGGGGACCATGGCAGAAGAACCCGTCGTCGCACAAACAAGCCCCTATCAGGTGGGTCTCGTCGAAGGCGAAACCTATTGGTACTGCCGCTGCGGCCGCTCCAAGTCGCAGCCATTCTGCGACGGGTCGCACGAGGGCACCGGCCTCGAGCCGCTGGAGTTCCAGGCCCCCTCGACCGGGACTTTCAATATCTGCGGCTGCAAGGCAACCGACGACGAGCCGTGGTGTGACGGCAGCCATAATATGATCTGACCCTCTGCCGCAGGATATGATCTGACCCGCTGCAGTAGGACAGGACGAGCGGCTCCCTCCGCTTACCCCTCAGGAAGCGGCCCGGCGGACGCCAATCTTTGCTCCTATAGTGCCTAAATCCACAGCAGTTGCAGGCGCCAACGGGTCTAGTTGGTCGCCGAAGCGAAAAATCAGTTCCCATTCCGGTCTTTCACCCTCTAAACAGCGAAGGGACCGGAGCCACTCTCGGGGGAAAGGCGCTTCATGGATTATTTCGTCCAGCAGCTTATCAACGGACTGACGCTCGGCTCCATCTACGGTCTCATCGCCATCGGCTACACGATGGTCTACGGCATTATCGGCATGGTCAACTTCGCCCACGGCGACGTGTTCATGCTGGCAGCCTTCATCGCCCTCATTCTGTTCCTGATGCTGACCCAGCTGCTCGGCGTCGGGTCGCTTGGCCTCGCGCTGCTTGTCGTGCTGGTCCTCGGCATGGCGCTGACCAGCCTGTGGGGGTGGGTCATCGAGCGTCTCGCCTATCGACCTCTACGGGGCTCGTTCCGTCTCGCCCCCCTGATCTCGGCGATTGGCATGTCGATCTTTCTGTCGAACTTCGTGCAGGTCGTGCAGGGACCGCGCAACAAGACGATGGAGCCCCTGCTTTCCAACGTGCTGGTGTTGCCGATCGGAAACGGCTCGGTCACGCTCGCGGAAAAACAGCTCCTGATCATGGCGGTCACGGCCGTGCTGCTCGCCGGCCTCTGGTACGTCGTCAAGCACACGTCGCTCGGACGCGCGCAGCGCGCCTGCGAACAGGATCGCAAGATGGCGGCCCTGATCGGCGTCAATGTCGACCGCACGATCTCGCTCACGTTCATCATGGGCGCGGCGCTCGCCTCCGTCGCCGGGCTCCTGTGGATGACTTACTATGGCGTGGTCAGCTTCAACGACGGCTTCGTGCCGGGCGTGAAAGCCTTCACGGCGGCGGTGCTCGGCGGCATCGGCTCGTTGCCGGGCGCGGTGCTCGGCGGACTGCTGATCGGCCTGATCGAGACCTTCTGGTCGGCCTATTTCACCATCGACTACAAGGATGTGGCAGCATTCTCGATCCTGGCGATCGTGCTGATCTTCCTGCCCTCCGGCCTGCTCGGTCGCCCTGACGTCGAGAAGGTCTGAGCGCCATGCAGAATCCGGGAGACGCGTTGAAGAAGGCGCTTCTCGCGGCCCTTATCACGTTCGGGCTTTCGTTCCCGATCGTTGCGCTGCGCACCGACACCAATCTGTCGAACCAGCTCGTTTTGACGGAGCGCTGGAGCCTCGCGTTCGCGCTTTCGGGGATTGCGTTCGCAGCCTTTCTCCTGTTGGGCCTCGTGCGCCCAGCCGGGGATGAGCGTGCCGTCCCGAAAACAGCTCGCAGCGCGGCACCACCGCATCCCTTCACGCGCTACCTGCCGCGTATCGGGCTCGCATTTCTGATCGCCTATCCGTTCCTTGCAGTCGCAATTTCGGGAAGCGCCGGCGCGGTCAAATGGATCGATAATTTCGGCATTCAGATCCTGATCTACATCCTGCTCGGATGGGGGCTCAACATCGTTGTCGGGCTCGCCGGACTGCTCGATCTCGGATATGTCGCCTTTTACGCGGTCGGCGCCTACTCCTCCGCACTGCTCGCTAAAAATTTCGATCTCTCATTCTGGCTGACGCTACCGCTGGCGGGCATTCTCGCCGCCTTCTGGGGCCTCCTGGTCGGCCTGCCGGTGCTGCGGCTCCGGGGCGACTATCTCGCCATCGTCACGCTGGCCTTTGCCGAGATCGTGCGGCTGGTGCTGATCAACTGGGTGCCGGTGACGGGTGGCTATGCCGGCATCTCCGGCATTCCGAGGCCGACGATTTTCGGATACTCGTTCATGCCGGGGCCCGACAACATCGCGACCGCGCTCGGCCTGCCGGCCTCGCCGCTCTATCGCTTGTTCTTCCTGTTCTATCTCGCGCTGGTACTGGCGCTTGCCGCCTATTGGGTCACGACGCGACTGCGTACGCTACCGATCGGGCGGGCCTGGGAAGCGTTGCGCGAAGACGAGATCGCCTGCCGCTCGCTCGGCATCAACACGGTGACGACGAAACTGTCGGCTCTGGCGGCCGGCGCCTTCTTCGGCGGCATCGCGGGCGCGTTCTTCTCGACGCGGCAAGGCTTCATCAGCCCGGAAAGCTTCACCTTCATGGAGAGCGCCGTGATCGTCGCGATCGTCGTGCTCGGCGGGCTCGGCAGCATGGTCGGCGTCGCGATCGCAGCCATCGTGATGATCGGCGGCACTGAATTGCTGCGAGAACTCGACGTGCTCAAGGCCGTGTTCGGCGGCGAGTTCGATCCAGCGCAGTACCGTATGCTGTTGTTCGGCCTCGCCATGGTGGTGCTGATGGTGCTGAGGCCCAAGGGCCTGATCGCGACCCGCGAGCCAACAGTGCGGCTCAAACCCAAGGTCGCGCGTGGCGCGCCGGCGGCGGAGTGAGGGAGCCGATGCGCTGGATCTCCGACCCGTTGCTGACCGTTGACCACCTCTCGATGCGTTTCGGGGGGCTTATCGCGATCAATGATCTTTCGTTCAGCGTCGGGCGCGGCGACATCACGGCGCTGATCGGCCCCAACGGGGCGGGCAAGACCACCGTATTCAATTGCATTACCGGCTTTTACAAGCCGACCAGCGGCCGCTTGGCGCTCACCCATGGCGCAGGCGCTCCGGCCGGTGCCATCGACGCGCTGACCCGCTCGGACCTCAGGCGCACGCGCGGGGCGAACCCAGAGCTGTTCCTGCTCGAGCGGATGCCGGATCACGAAATCTCCGCGCAAGCCCGCGTGGCGCGCACGTTCCAGAACATCCGTCTTTTTCCCGGTATGACGGTTCTCGAAAATCTCATCGTCGCGCAGCACAAAACGCTGATGCGGGCATCGGGGCTGAGCCTCGCGGGGCTGTTCGGGCTCGCGAGCTATCGCGCGGCGGAACGCAAAGCTTTCGAACTGGCGCGGGCCTGGCTTGATGTGGTCGGGCTTGCCGATCGGGCCGACGACCCGGCCGGCGACTTGCCGTACGGCGCCCAGCGGCGGCTCGAAATCGCGCGCGCGATGTGCACCAATCCCGTGCTGCTTTGCCTCGACGAGCCGGCGGCCGGCCTCAACAATCGCGAAAGCGCGGAGCTGACGCGTCTCCTGCGTGGCATCCGCTCCCAGACCGGCGTCTCGATCCTGCTCATCGAGCACGACATGTCGGTCGTCATGGATATCTCCGATCATGTCGTCGTCATCGAGTACGGCGTGAAGATCGCAGACGGCACCGCCAACGACGTCAAGAACGATCCGAAGGTGATCGCGGCTTATCTCGGCGTCGACGATGACGAGGTTGCCGCCGCCGGAGGAGGCGTCCCATGAGCGCGTTGCTTTCGATCGAGGGCGTTTCGGCGTTCTACGGCAACATTCAGGCGCTCAAAGGCGTTTCGCTCGAGGTGGCGCGCGGCGAGATCGCGACACTGATCGGCGCCAACGGCGCCGGCAAGTCCACGCTGATGATGACGGTGTTCGGCAATCCACGCGCGCGTGACGGGCGCATTCTGTTCGAAGACAAGCCGATCACCGGGCTCTCGACGCACGAGATCGCACACCTCAGAATTGCGCAAGCTCCCGAAGGGCGCCGCATCTTCCAGCGTATGAGCGTGTTCGAGAACCTGCAGATGGGCGCGACGGTGGATGGCGGGGCGCATTTCGAGGAGGATCTGGAGCGCGTCACTCAGCTGTTCCCCCGCCTCAAGGAGCGTCTCACCCAGCGTGGCGGCACGCTGTCAGGCGGCGAACAGCAAATGCTCGCGATCGCGCGCGCGTTGATGAGCCGGCCCAAGCTTCTGATGCTCGACGAGCCTTCGCTCGGCCTCGCGCCATTGATCGTCAAGCAGATCTTCGAAACGCTGGCCGAACTCAACCGGCAGGGCATGACGATCTTTCTTGTCGAGCAGAACGCGTTCCACGCCTTGAAGCTTGCGCACCGGGCCTATGTGATGGTCAACGGCGAGATCACGATGAGCGGATCGGGACGCGAGCTTCTGGCCCGTCCGGAAATTCGCCAGGCCTATCTCGAAGGCGGGAGGCACTAGGATGATCGATCCCCTGCTCTCAGCCATTGGCTACGATTTACCCGCCTCGAATGGCGGGCTCGCGTTCGTGTTGCTGACGCTCCTCGTGGGCGGCGGAGCGGCCTGGAGAACCGGGCAAGCCGTTGCCCAATCCTGGCAGCCGTTCTGGCCGGTGGCCGCCTACACGGCGCTCATCGCGGTCGCAGTGCGCTTCCTCCACTACGCGCTTTTTGGGGGCCTGCTGCTGTCGCTCCCCAGCTATCTCATCGACTTTGCGATCCTGATCGTGCTCGCGCTCCTGGCGTATCGGATGCGACGTACCCGGCACATGACGGAACAATATTCCTGGATGTTCGAACGCGTGAGCCCGTTCCTGTGGCGGGACCGATCGTAAGATCCGACCTAGTGAGCCATGTGCTGCCGGACAGGGTCCGGCAACCTCCGGACGTGACTTCGCCACCGTTTCGGGGGAAAAGCGTATCAAACGCCCGACCAGCTTGGCTTCCTCGTTGCCCAGGAAGCCCGATCGAGAGGACACCCCAATGCGCTTCGTGAAACTTGCGGCCGCCGTTTTCGTCACCTTGGCGCTCGCATCCTGCGGCGGCGAGCAGAAGCTCAGGATCGGCGTTGCCGGGCCTCTCACCGGCAGAGACGCAGTGTTCGGCGCGCAGCTCAAGTTCGGCGCCGAGCAGGCGGTGGCAGACATCAACGCTGCGGGTGGGCTCAACGGGCAGCAGCTCGAGCTGCTCTACGGCGACGATGCGGGCGACCCGAAGCAAGGCCGATCCGTCGCCAACAATTTCGTCGGTGAGGGTGTGAGCTTCGTCATCGGGCACTTCAACTCGGGCGTTACGGAGCCTGCCTCCGAAGTCTACGCCGAGAACGGCATCCTGATGATCACGCCGGGATCGACCAATCCCAAGATTACTGAACGCGGATTGACCAGCGTGTTCCGCACCTGCGGGCGCGACGACCAGCAGGGCAAGGTGGCGGGCGAGTACATCGCCGCGAACCTCAAGGACAAGAAAATCGCCATCGCCCACGACAAGACGACCTACGGTAAAGGCCTCGCGGACGAAACGAAAAAGACGATGAACGGCCTCGGCGTCACCGAGGTGCTCTACGAGGGCGTCAACACCGGCGAACGAGACTTCAGCGCGCTCGTTTCCAAGATCAAGGCCTCGGGCGCGGACATCGTGTATTGGGGCGGCGTGCATACCGAAGGCGGCAGCATCCTGCGCCAGATGCGTAGCGCCGGCGTCACGGCCGTCATGATGGGCGGCGACGGCATCGCGACCAACGAGTTCGCGCAGCTCGGCGGACCCGGCACGGAAGGCACGCTGATGACGTTCGGACCGGATCCGCAAAAGCGCCCGGAAGCGCAGGCGGTGCTCGCGAAGTTTGCCGCGCGCAACTTCAAACCGGAAGCCTACACGCTCTACAGCTATGCGGCCGTGCAGGTGATCGCAGAGGCCGCCAAGGCAATCAACTCGGTCGACCCGACCAAGATCGCGGCTGAGCTACATACCGGCAAGAACTACAAGACGGTGATCGGCGATCTCGCGTTCGACTCGAAGGGCGACGTGACCCGCCTGGACTACGTGATGTACACTTGGCAGAAGCAGCCCGACGGCAGCATCACCTACGTCCAGAACTGAGGCGACTGCGCCCTCTTAACCCATGAGGACCTTCACGCATCGAGCGACCTTTCTTTCCCCCTTGAGGGGAAGCCCGCTCGATTGCGCATGGCCTCGAGTAACCCCAAATCCGCGTTCTCCGCACAAGCGAAGCAGGCGTCTCGGCATTTCGCTCATCGCCGTTGCGGCGGCGCCTTTCTTTTCCGCACCCGCTGAAGCCGAAGTCCGCGTCGGACTCGCCGCACCTTTCACCGGGCGCATGGCCGCTACCGGCCTCGCCATGCAGCGCGCGCTCGAAGCCGCCGTCGCCGAGGCCAATGCGGCAGGGGGCGTACTCGGTCAACGCCTGGTGTTGTCGGTGGAAGATGACGGCTGTGCGAGCGCGACCGCCCAAGGGGCTGCCAACACGCTTCTTGCAAGCAAGCCCGCTCTCGTCGTCGGCCATCCCTGCTCGAGCGCGGCGATCTCTGCGCGACCGCTCTATGGGCAGGCGGGCGTGCTGCTCATAGCCGTCGGTGCGCGCCACCCGGATGTAACGCGCCTCTCCGCGCCTGCTCCGTTACTGCGGCTTGCCGGGCGCGATGACCGGCAGGGCGAGGCCGCCGCCCGCTGGCTGTTGTCCCATGCCCCATCGCAGCGCGTCGCGCTGGTGCACGATCGCACGGGCTATGCGCGCGCAATCCTCGACGGCGCCGTAGCCGGGCTCAAAGCTGCGGGCGTGGATCCGGTTTCGCTACTCCCGATCGTCGCTGGCAAGCCCGACTACGAGGAGATCGCGCTTCGTCTCAAGGAGGATCGGGCGGAGGCGCTGTTCTTTGCCGGATATCCGGACGAGGCGGCTATTATCGTCGCGCGCCTCGCCGCGCTCGGCGTCGATATTCCAATCCTCGGATCCGACGCGCTAGCGACGCCTGAGTTCGCGCGCACTGCGTCACAGGCAGGACAGCGTATCGCAGTGTTGCTGCCGTCCGAGCTTTCGCCAGCTGCCGCGAAGGACCTATCCTCACCTGAGAAGGTCAATGATGACGCGACGAACGCGGGCCTGCACGCACGCAGCGCGTTCGAAGCCTGGTTGGGGACAGTCAAAAAGCTGGGAACGTTCGATGGCGCCGCGCTGGCTCAGGCGCTCAGAGGAGCGCCTATTCGTACGCCCTCGCTTGGTGAGATCGGATTCGATGCAAACGGGGATCTCGACGCGCCAGCGTTTGCGCCGGCCTCGCCGCGTGGTGGCCGCTGGATTCCGGACAATTGAGGGTTCGCGATGCGTCGCGCACTTTTGTGCCGCGACCGACTTTGTTTCGCGACCCATAAACCGCGACGGCCTCAACGCAGCCGCCGCACACTCTCGCGAACATTCTCTCGGGCGCGTACCTTCGGCACACGCACCAATCTGTGGTGTATATGACCCCGCGCGTGACGAAGCGCGAGATCAGGCCTGTTTGGGCCTCGGGAGGGCTCAGCGGCCCTGAGACTCAAGGCGGCAGTCAGCTGCGAGACGGCGCTCCATCAGCGCCAGCGCCTCGGGAACTTGGTAGCCATGCTTGCGGTAGGAGCGGATGCGCTCCTGAACCAGAGCATAGGACCGACGCGGATCGTCGATCTCTTCGAGTCGAAGATTGAGTTCCGCAATCTCCGCCTGCATTTGTTCGGTCATTTAATTACCCCTAGCTTCGTCGCGGTATTGTCGGGTTTCTCAGAGGACTAGACGCTTCCTGAAATGCGTCTTTGATATCCCTCAAGTCCCGGATCTTCGTCCAAGCTCAATGACCGCGATTCAAGACTATCGGGTCTTTGAACACTTGGCTCTGACAATTTCGCAACAGTTACAACATGGTTTCTACTTGAACCCTCGTCATGGGTCGCTGATCAACCATCCAAATATGGCTCGATCTGGGCTCATACCCGGGATCTATTGTTGCGTTGCAAAAATGTGACTTCTGCAGCGCAGCGTGTCGCAATCATTTGGTCGACTTTATTTTTTCGAATATTTACGGGACATGAATGAAATGAAACTGTCGCAATGCAAAATGCATTCAAATTGCCGGCTGCGAGAAAGAATGGTCGAAAAATCAGGCTATTCCGCGTAAGGCATCGCTGATCCCAATGACATAATGTCGCAACTCCGGCTATCCACACCCTCCTGCCCGCGGCAGGCTGACCGAGGCGGCGAAGCGGTTTCCCCTCAGCGGAAAAATGCTCTATGGCGTGGGCTTTCCTCCGATCGGCACGCAATTCGAAGAGAAACCGATGATTCCCCGCTACTCCCGCCCTGAAATGGCTTCCATCTGGACCCCCGAAACCCGCTTTCGGATCTGGTTCGAGATCGAGGCCCACGCGGCCTCGGCCATGGCAGAGATCGGCATCATCCCGAAGGAGGCCGCGCGCGTCATATGGGAGAAGGGCTCGAAGGCGGTTTTCGATACAGCGCGCATCGACGAGATCGAGGCGGTGACCAAGCATGACGTCATCGCCTTCCTGACCCACCTCGCCGAGCACGTGGGACCGGACGCGCGCTTCGTTCACCAGGGCATGACGTCCTCCGACGTCCTCGATACCTGCCTCAACGTGCAGCTGGTGCGCGCCGCCGACCTCCTCATCGCCGATCTCGACCGGCTGCTCGCCGCCCTCAAGACGCGCGCATTCGAGCACAAGGCGAGCGTCACCATCGGTCGCAGCCATGGCATCCACGCCGAACCGACCACGTTCGGCGTCAAGCTGGCGTTCGCCTACGCCGAGTTCGCGCGCGCCCGCGAGCGGGTCGTGGCGGCCCGGAGCGAGGTTGCTACCTGCGCACTCTCAGGTGCCGTCGGCACGTTCGCCAATATCGATCCCGCGGTCGAGATCTACGTCGCCGACAAACTCGGGCTGGTGCCGGAGCCGGTCTCGACGCAGGTGATCCCGCGCGACCGGCACGCGATGTATTTCGCGACCCTCGGCGTCGTTGCGTCGTCTGTCGAGCGACTGGCCACCGAGATCCGCCACCTTCAGCGCACCGAGGTGCTCGAAGCCGAGGAGTATTTCTCGCCGGGCCAGAAGGGCTCTTCGGCGATGCCGCACAAACGCAACCCCGTGCTGTCGGAAAACCTGACGGGCCTTGCCCGCATGGTCCGCGCGTACGCGCTGCCGGCGATGGAGAACGTTGCGCTCTGGCACGAGCGTGACATCTCGCACTCATCCGTCGAACGCATGATCGGTCCGGACGCGACGGTGACCCTCGATTTCGCGCTCGTGCGTCTCGCCGGTGTGATCGAGAAGCTCGTCGTCTATCCCGAAACCATGAAGCGCAACCTCGACAAGCTCGGCGGTCTGCACAATTCCCAGCGCGTTCTGCTCGCGCTCACGCAGGCCGGCGCCTCGCGAGAGGAAGCCTATGCGCTCGTCCAGCGCAATGCGATGAAGACCTGGGAAAAGGGTCTCGACTTCCTCACCGAGCTCAAGGCCGACACGGATGTGACGGGCAAGCTTTCGGCCAAGGAGCTCGAGGCGATGTTCGATCTCGGCTATCACCTGAAGCACGTCGATACGATCTTCAGCCGCGTGTTCGGGACGGCATAACGGCAAGGGTCGGATGGGATCGTCAGTCAGCCGCGCCGTTGGCTATGGATGTGCCGCGCTCGGCGCCGCGTTCTTTTCGACCAAAGCCATCTTCATCAAGCTCGCCTTCGAAGAGCAGGTCGATGCGAGCCTGATGCTCGCCTATCGTATGCTGTTCGCGACACCGGTGTTTGTCGCCATCGGCATCTGGGCCTACGCGCAGCGCCGCGCCAAAGGGCTGCCGCCGCCTGACCGGCGCAGTATCGGCTGGGCCGTCGTGACGGGCTTCCTCGGTTACTACGTCGCTTCCGCCTTCGACTTCGCCGGTCTCCAGTACATCAGCGCCTCGCTGGAGCGGCTGGTGCTGTTCACCTATCCGCTGTTCGTGATGCTGATCGCGGCCCTCTTCTACGGGGAGCCGCTGACGCGCTTCGGCATCGCGGCGGCGGCCGTCACCTATATCGGCCTCGCCATCGTCTTCACCGTCGATCTGCCGACCGGAGGGCGGAGCACGGCGATCGGTACGGCCCTCGTTCTCGGCGCGGCGATTTCCTTTGCCTGGTATCAGATCCTCGCCAAACGCTTCATCCCGCCGCTCGGTACCGCGCTGTTCACAAGCGTCGCGCTGACGTCGGCCGGAGTTTTCTGCGTGCTGCATCAGGTGGTGTTCGGCAGCGGCAGCTTTGCGGCCTCGCCCCGTTTCCTGTGGCTGTCGTTCGGCTGCGCAATGGTGGCGACGGTGCTGCCGACCTTCCTGATCAACGCCGGGCTCGCACGGGTCTCACCACAGGCTGTCTCGATGATCTCGACGGTGTCGCCAATCGTGACGATCGGCCTTGCGATCCAAATCCTCGGCGAGCCATTCACGACCGTGGACGCCATCGGCTCCGCGCTCGTGCTGCTGGGTGTCGGGCTTTTTACCTTTGGCGACAACCGGGCGCGGCCGACACGGGCCGTATCGCAGGCGGGCGAAACTGCTCCCGCCGAAATCCTTCAGGGTCCGGCTCGGGCTTCCGAACCCTGAGCGCAGGTTCGTTCTTCCAGCCCCGGAACGCGTGTGCCGCACGGAACACGTCGTCGTTGCCAATCGGGGCTACCTCTCGGACTGTGGCCCACGTAGGCCCCAGCGTTGCAGGTCTTGGTGACGTGCCGCTCCGATATGTACCGGACATACCCGATGCCTCAGAAGTTTGATTTGTCGTTCGCCCAAGGATCGCTCGCGCGGCGCGGTGCCATTACACTGGCCGTGCTGGTGGTCTATTGCATCGGCTCATGGATCGTGCTGCCCGGTGTCGTGCCCAGCGCGCTGTTCAATCCAATCGGCCGCATCTCGATCCTCTCGCTCGGCGTGGTGCCGATCCTGTCGGCCCTTGTCCTGGTCGAGATCGTGCAGACGGCTTATCCACCACTGCGCCGGTGGGCGGCCTCGACACCCGCTAACGAAACCTCGCTCAATGGCTGGGTCGTCCTGCTTTCGCTCGCCATTGCCGGATACCAAGCCAATGGCGTCGCGGTCGCGCTCGAGGGCCTGGAGTCGCTCGTGCCCGCGCCTGGGCTCGCATTCCGGGGAGCTGTCATCGTGACCTTGGTTGGCGCCACTGCCTTTCTCGTCTGGTTGAGCTCGGTGGTCACGCGTCAGGGGCTCGGCTCGGGATTTCTGCTGCTGCTCGCGGCGCCCTTGCTGATGACGGTTCCCTCAGTTGTTCTGTCTCGGGCCTACGCGTTGGATGGCGGGAGCGAGTTCGGCCTGCCGCTGACGATCGCTGCTTTTTTTGCCGCCGCCTCGTTGCTGGCGCTGACCGACCGCCTGTCTCCCAAGCTTCTCGGGGCGGGACAGTTGCTCTGGCCGGTGCTGATCGCCTACACGCTGGCGCCGTGGCTTTTGCTGACGCTGCTGCTGCTCTATCCGCCAGAAATTTTCCTCAAGGCAATCGAGGGCCTGAAGCCCGGCCAGCCCTGGCGCCTCGTGATCCTGCCGGCGCTGACGCTCGTATTCTATGTCCTGCGCGCCCGATCGTTGGCGCAGGCAGGATCGACGCCGGATGAGGCCGTGCGATGGCTGCCGGCGCTTCTCGTCGTGCTCGCCGTCTTCGTCTCGGAGCTTGTCATCTTCCTGCTGCCCGCGCCTCTCGCCTTCGATGGGAAAACCGTCGCCATCCTCGTGGTCTTCGCGTTGGCGCTCATCGAGACACTTGGCCTGCGACATTCGTCGGCAGCTGCGTAGGGCTTCAAAACCGGCGCAGCGACCCCATTTGACAATCCGCATGGATCGTAAGCACCATGCGCCTTCACCCTTATTTCTCTTCCCCCATTTTCGTGCATTGCTTGTCGAGCGAGGCCCCATGCGTACGTCTGATGTCGACATCCTGATCGTTCCCGGCAGGTCGGGCTCCGGTCCCGATCACTGGCAGTCGCGATGGGCGCGTACGCTCAAGACCGCGCGGCGCGTCGAGCAGGAAAACTGGGAAGAACCCGAGTGCGAAGCGTGGGTGAGCCGCATCATTGAGGCGGCGACGCAAAGCACACGCCCGGTCGTGCTGGTCGCGCACAGCCTCGGCGTGGCGGCGGTCGCGCATGTGGCGTCCCGCATTCCGAAGGGGTTCCTTTCGGGAGCGTTCCTTGTCGCGCCTGCCGACGTCGATGCGGCACCCGGATGGCCGGAGACCGACGGCTACCAGCTGGACGGCATCAACAGCGGATTTGCGCCGCTGCCGCTCGCCCCGCTGCCGTTCCCGTCGGTGCTGATCGCGTCTTCGAACGATCAGTATTGCAGTCTGGATCGCGCCAAGGCGTTTGCCAACGCGTGGGGCTCAACGCTGGTCGAAGCGGGCGACGTCGGACACGTCAACAGCGAGTCCGGTCATGGCCCGTGGCCCGAGGGCGTGCTGCGCTTCGGCACGTTTCTGTCGACGCTGACAGACTGAAGCAGACAGCGCGACGTTTGCACTGCACACACAAAGAGGGCGGCGCATGGAGACCCACGCGCCGCCCTCTTCGTTTTGATTTCCGCTCAGGCGTTACTTGCTCGACGCTTCGACGTCAGCAACAGCCTTGGCCAGGAACTCGCCAAGCTTGCTGCGGATCTCGGCGTCATCAACCGTGAGGCCCTTGTCGGCGAAGTCCTGCTTCACCTTGCGCAGCACGTCGTCATCGCCCTTCTCGGCGAGGTCGGCCTTGCGCACCGCCTTGATGTACTCTTCGAGCGCAGGCCCAGTGATGCCGAGCTTGTCCGCAGCCCACTCGGCCAGCATCTTGTTGCGCCGGCTCTCGGCCTTGAAGCGCAGATCCTGGTCGAGAGCAAACTTCTTCTCGTATGCCTTTTCACGCTCATCGAACGTCGTCATGACCGTCTCCAACTGGGGTGTTTCCGACCGGGTCTGTTCCGGCTTTGTTCTGGGCGAAAAGTGTGTTGTATGGGTCGCACAATTACGCTCTCACCCGGGAGCCGTAACCCGACGTGGCAGACAAATCAACGGCTTGTCCGCCGCATGGCCAACAGGGGTTTCGGCCCCCTCGTTTAGATTGTTTCTGCCCCCTGCTTCAGCTAGTGTCCAGAACATGATTTTTGTGCGTCCGGCCGCCCCCCACCAAGACGAGAAGTCCTAAAATCTCGCTGCAAGATCAAGGGCTCACTGCGTGGGGCAGGCCGTGCTTCCTCAGAGACAAGATTGAACATGAGCGTGATCGTCAAGGGACCAGGATCGATGAACAAGCGGCGTCGGATCTACGAGGGAAAAGCAAAGGTTCTCTACGAAGGACCGGAGCCGGGAACTCTCATTCAGCATTTCAAAGACGACGCGACTGCGTTCAACGCAAAGAAGCACGCGCTGATCGAAGGCAAGGGCGTGCTCAACAACCGCATCTCCGAATACATCTTCCAGCGGCTCGGTGAGATCGGCGTGCCGACGCACTTCCTCAAGCGCCTCAACATGCGCGAGCAGTTGATCCGTGAAGTCGAGATCATTCCGCTCGAAGTCGTCGTGCGCAATGTGGCTGCCGGCTCGCTCGCAACGCGTCTCGGTCTCGAGGAAGGCATGCAGCTGCCGCGTTCGATCATCGAGTTCTACTACAAGGCCGACAATCTGAACGACCCGATGGTCTCGGAAGAGCACATCACGGCGTTTGGATGGGCGACGCCGCAGGAGATCGACGAGATCATGCAGCTCGCGCTGCGCGTGAATGATTTCCTCGTCGGCTTGTTCCTCGGCATCGGCATCCGCCTCGTCGACTTCAAGGTCGAGTTCGGACGCCTGTGGGACAACGAGCAGATGCGCATCGTGCTCGCGGACGAGATCAGCCCCGATTGCTGCCGCCTGTGGGATATCTCCTCGGGCGACAAGCTCGACAAGGATCGCTTCCGCCGCGATCTCGGCGGCGTGCTCGAGGCCTATCAGGAAGTCGCGCGCCGTCTTGGCGTGCTGACCGAAAACCGTCCGCCGAAGGGCGTCGGGCCGGTGCTGGTTGCGTCGAACCCGACGGGAAAACCGAACTAAAGATCGGCATGCGGCATTCGGCACTGGGCAATCGGCTGGTTTCCGATGCTATGGCCGAATGCCTGTTGCCGTTTGCCGAGGACCCAATGAAAGCCCGCATTAAAATCACGCTCAAAGCCGGTGTGCTCGATCCGCAAGGCAAGGCCATTCAGAACGCGCTCGGCGCGCTCGGCTTCGAAGGCGTCAACGACGTCCGCCAAGGGAAGTACATCGAAGTCGATGTTGCCGGCATGAGCGAGGAAAAAGCCCGCGCCGAAGTCGATCGCATGTGCCGCGACCTGCTCGCCAATACCGTGATCGAGAACTACAGCTACGAGCTGGCACCCTGACATGTTGCGGTTGCCGGCAGTTGTGCTTACCGCCGCCGCGCTCGCCGCTCCAATCGCCGCAGCGGCCGGAGATCCGGCGCCGCCGACGATCGATTGCACGCTCGGGTTCGGTGGATTGCGGACGTCGACCGAGAGCCTCGCTGGCGTTCAGTGGACACAAGCGGGCGGTTACGATATCGCCACGCTGTCGGTACCGGAGGTCTGGCGCGTCGAGATCGCGTTCACCGCTCCCGGTCATCCGGCGCATCCGGCCGTTACCCTCAGAACCCGGCGTAAGCAGGTGACGGAGGTGTGGACCGCCGACAGCAAAGGGTGCGGCTACGGTGACCAGGGGCAGTTCGCCATCCTCATGGCAGATATGAAGTCCGGCGACACCGAACTCACCAACGCATCACGCTACGACGTCGAGCAGAGGAAGCGGGGCCAATCACCTCTCGCGCCCGCAAACTGACCGACGCACAAGAAACCAGGAGAGCCACGTCCATGCTCCGCGCATCCGTCATCGTTTTCCCCGGCTCGAATTGCGACCGCGACGTGAAGACGGCGCTCGAGGCCATCACGGGATTTCCGGTGAAAATGGTCTGGCACGGCGACGCCAGCGTGCCGGCATCCGATCTCATCGTGCTGCCGGGCGGGTTTTCGTATGGTGACTATCTGCGTTGCGGCGCGATGGCCGCGCATTCGCCGATCATGCGCGACGTCATTGCCAAGGCGAAGGCCGGAACGCCGGTGCTCGGCATCTGCAACGGGTTCCAGATCCTTTGCGAGTCGGCGCTGCTGCCCGGCGTATTGATGCGCAACGCTTCGCTGCGGTTCATCTGCCGCGATGTGCATCTCAAGGTCGAGACCGACAAAACCTTCTTCACGAGCTGCTACCGCAAGGGCGAGGTCATTCGCGTGCCCATCGCGCACGCCGAGGGCAACTACTTCGCCGACGCCGAGACGCTGGATCGCCTCGAAGGCGAAGGCCAGGTGGTGTTCCGCTATTCGGATGGTGAGGGCAACGTTTCGGCGGAGACGAGCCCCAACGGCGCCCAGCGCAACATCGCGGGCATCACCGATGCCAAGGGTCGCATTCTGGGCATGATGCCCCATCCGGAGCGGCTCTATGAAAAAATGCTCGGCGGCACCGACGGACGGCGGATTTTCGAAAGCGCGCTACTAAGCGCCGTCGCAGCGATGAGCTAGCCGCCAAGCCAGCCCTCCCTCCAAAGCCCGCACACCGCGACGGCGATTCAGCCGCGGATGACGCGCATCCGCACGCACCCTCATGCGCACCGGAACACGCCCGCCTTCCTTTACTTTTTCGACAAACTCGCGCCGGCCGATTGATCGTCAGCCTCGGCGACCCGATCTGTCAGGATAGTTCACACGGAGAAGATGTTGCGACCTACTGCGGGCTGAAACCCGCAAGCGGAACCGCGTGTTCAGTGAAAAGGGAACTGTCATGACATCCAGAAAGCAGATTATCGCTCTCGCCTTCGCGGCTTCGATCGCCACGGCCGGAGCCGCGACTTTCGCCAACGCAGCACCCATGCACGGTGGGCACGCACCCGGCGGTCCTGCTGTCGCTCACATGCACGGCCCCGGCCCGGGGCATTGGCATGGACATGGGCATTGGCATCGCGGGTGGGGCTTTGCCGCTTATCCGGCGTTTTATGGCGGCGACTATTACTACGGCGGCGGTTGTGGCTGGCTTCACCGCAAGGCTATCGCGACCGGTAGCCGATACTGGTGGTCGCGCTACGAAGTTTGCGTCGGCGGCTAAAATCCGTTGCTCATAAGCAAATGGGGACGAACCTTGCGGTTCGTCCCCATCGAGTATCGGGTTCCCGGCATCGCACCGGGAGGGCCGAACTCAGCGCCGCTTGCCACGGCCCATTTCGGGCGACATGGACTGAAGGAGCGCGAGCAACACGGCTTTCATCGGAGTTCTCTCTGTATCGTGTCTATCTTGCGATGCAATATAGCTGAGTCAGATGCACAAAAGAACTGCGGCACTTGCTCGTCAGCAATGCATTTCCGGCTGCGGCGGCGTGCCGCCCATTGAAATATAACAATAAAAAAGGAGGCAGATATCGGATCTGCCTCCTTCTTAGTCAGGCTTTTGTCGGTCGCCCTTACGACTTGTAGGGCGCACGATCAAAGACGCGTGCGTTCATGCGGGTGGCGCCCGGTCCGCAGAAGAACTCGGCAGACTGGCCGGCGCTGGCGTCCACCTGGACACCCTTGCCGGGGACGACCGGAACGACGAAGCGCGTGCCGGGGCTGTCGAGACCGCTCTCACCGCCCGTAGCATCGGCTACGACGACGGTCAGGTGGCAGGACTGGTCCTTGGTCTCGAAGTAGCCGATGGCGTGCTTGCCGCCGATGTCCAGGCTCAATCCGCGACCCGGGACCATGATCTCATGCGAACTGCCCAGGTCGACCTTTGCAAGAGAACCGGCAAAAACCGCTCCTGCAGCCAGAACACCCATCACTCCCACTGCTGCGAGACGCTTGATCGCCTTCGACATGGTGGATCCCTTTCTTTCAGGTTGCTCCAAGATCGCCGCGGCGGGACGAAACTATGTCCTGCAATCCGGCTTGGGCAGTTTCTAACACCATGACTCGTCACGCAAAATACCGATTGCTGCATAGCAGTGGCCAGCTTTGTGCAGCGCGGCAATGTCGCAATCGTTCCGATGTCGCACCATGCTTGTTCAAACTCAAATTGGCCATGGTTCAGTCTGGGGCGGCCCGATGCGGCGTCCTGGATGCGGGAGAGGGCATCTCGCAGGAGCGACAAGGGCCGAAGCACTCGCTATAAAGCTGCGCGCCGGTGAAAGTAGAATTTACAGTGACGTGTAAGCGGGGCTTACACAGGAGCGTAGTTCTCCTACCGCTAGCCGTACGAGCTCCCGAAAGCCTCTTTTGATGCAGGACACCGTGACCGACACGCCGACCGCCAAAATCACGCCCGAGATCGTCGCTCAGCATGGGTTGAAACCCGACGAATACGAGCGGCTTCTTGAAATCCTCGGACGCGAACCGCGGATCACGGAGCTCGGCATTTTCTCGGTTATGTGGAGCGAGCACTGCTCCTATAAGTCGTCGCGCGTCTGGCTTCGCACGCTGCCGACCAGCGGCGCCAAGGTCATCCAAGGACCCGGCGAGAACGCAGGCGTCGTCGACCTCGGCGACGGCGACGCGGCCATCTTCAAGATGGAGAGCCACAACCACCCCTCCTACATCGAGCCCTACCAGGGCGCAGCGACCGGCGTCGGCGGCATCATGCGCGACGTGTTCACGATGGGCGCGCGGCCGGTGGCGAACCTCAATGCACTCCGCTTCGGCGATCCCAGCCATCCCAAGACCCGCCATCTCGTTTCCGGTGTCGTGTCGGGCATCGGCGGCTACGGCAATTGCGTCGGCGTGCCGACAGTCGGCGGCGAAGTGAACTTCGATGCCGGCTACAACGGCAACATCCTGGTCAACGCCATGTGCGTCGGCCTCGCCAAGACCGACAAGATCTTCTACTCGGCTGCCAAGGGCGTCGGACTGCCGGTGGTCTACGTCGGCTCCAAGACCGGACGCGACGGCATCCACGGCGCGACGATGGCGTCGGCCGAGTTCGACGACAAGAGCGAGGAGAAGCGCCCCACCGTACAGGTCGGCGATCCCTTCACCGAGAAGCTCCTGATCGAAGCGTGCCTCGAGCTCATGGCTTCGGACGCCATCATCGCGATCCAGGACATGGGCGCGGCCGGCCTCACCTCCTCGACCTCCGAGATGGCCGACAAGGGCGGCGTCGGCATCGAACTCGACCTCGACCACGTGCCCCAGCGCGAAGCGAACATGACGGCCTACGAGATGATGCTCTCGGAAAGCCAGGAGCGGATGCTGATGATCCTGAAGCCCGGCCGCGAGGCCGAGGCCGAGGCCGTGTTCCACAAGTGGGGGCTCGACTTCGCGGTCATCGGCGTGACGACCGACACCGGCCGCATGGTGGTGAAGCACAAGGGCGTCATCGAAGCGGACCTGCCGGTGCCGGTGCTCGCGAACTCGGCGCCGGTCTATGAGCGTCCGTGGGTTCCGACGGTTCCGCCGCAGCCTGTGCTGCCGCAATGGGTGAAGGCACCGAACGGCAATCTTGACGCCTTGAAGACGATGTTCGGCGCGCCTGCGCTTTGCTCGCGCCGCTGGATCTACGAGCAGTACGATCACATGGTGATGGGCGACACCATCGGGCGCCCCGGCGGCGACGCGGGCGTCGTGCGCATTCACGGCACGCAGAAGGGCCTGGCGGTCACGTGCGATGTCACGCCTCGCTATGTGGCCGCAGACCCCGAGATGGGCACCAAGCAGGCCGTCGTCGAAACGTGGCGCAACCTCACTGCCGTCGGCGCCGATCCGATCGCGATCACCGACAACATGAATTTCGGCAATCCCGAGCGACCCGAGATCATGGGACAGTTCGTGGGCTCGGTGAAAGGCATGGCGGAAGCCTGCCTCGCCCTCGATTACCCCGTCGTGTCCGGCAACGTCTCGCTCTACAACGAAACCAACGGCGTCGGCATTCCGCCCACGCCTGCGATCGGCGCCGTGGGTCTCATTCCTGACGTCGCGTACATGGCCGACATCCGCTTGAAGCGCGAGGGCGATCTTCTGATCGTGCTCGGCCGCGAGCAGGGCTGGCTCGGCCAGTCGCTCTATCAGCAGATCATCTGCGAGAAACTCGAAGGTGCGCCGCCGCCGGTCGATCTCAACGAAGAGATCAAAGCCGGCCGGCTCGTGCGCGCCCTGATCCGCGAGGGTAAGGTGTCGGCCGTGCACGACATCTCCGACGGCGGGCTTCTGGTCGCGGTTGCCGAGATGGCGTTGGCCTCCGACGAAAAGGGCAGCGGGCTCGGCGTCGAGCTGTTCGCCTACGAGGGCAAGCTGCCGGTGCACGCGATCTGGTTCGGCGAGGACCAGGGCCGCTATGTGCTGGCCGTCGATCCCGAACGCGCCGAAGAGGTCGTCGAGCGGGCACGTCTGCTTGCGCTGCCTGCGCGCATCGTCGGGCGCACGGGTGGCGATGCGATCACGCTCAAGGGCGAGGAGCCGCTGACGCTCAAGGAGCTGGCCGCGATCAACGAAGCGTGGCTGCCGACGTACATGGCGGGCGAGGTTTAAGCACCGGCCTTTTGCAATCCTGACGGAGGTCCGTCGCGCCGAGCGGGTCGTGTTCGCGGCCGCTCAACACGGCGGACTTTGCCTGTCTACCCAGGGCCATGAGCGGACATTAACCTAGTCCCCTTTGGCCCTATCCCAAATTCGACATCGCGTGTACGGTTGACGAGACGAACGGGGGGCTTCGGGAGACGAAGCCAATGGTCCGGATCTGTTGCCCGCCATCCCCTGATACGGCGTCGGTTTCCGCCGCATATGCGGCTGCGCGGCGCTTCCGCGCCGCGCTCCACCCAGTCATCCTCTCTTATTTCAAATCTCGACAATGACTCGCGCTGCCAACAGCGCGGGGCGTTTGTTTGCGTAGAGGAGTGACACATGAAAAAGTCAGCCACGGGGAATGGCAGGAAGAAAAACGGCGCCAACAACAGCTCTTTTCCACTCCACCTCAACCGCAATCATCTGCCCGAGCCGCCCTGGGAGTTTCCGAACGCGCACATCGAGTTGCACGCGACGGAATCAAAGCCCGACTTTCCGCCGAACAAGCAGGCGCCAGATGGCTCGCCCAATATCCTCCTCGTGCTGCTGGACGACGTTGGCTTCGGCTGGCCGAGTGTGAATGGCGGCCTTGTGCGCATGCCCACCGCCGAACGGCTCGCCAAACGCGGCCTGTTCTACAATCAGTTCCACACCACGGCGCTGTGCTCGCCGACGCGCGCGGCCATGTTGACGGGACGCAACCACCATTCCGTCGCCACCGGGGTGATCGCCGAAATGGCGACCGGCTATCCTGGCTATTGCGGAATCATCCCGAAGAGCTGCGTGACCTTTGCCGAGTTGCTCAAGCAGTCGGGCTATACCTGCTCGTGGTTCGGCAAGAACCACAACGTGCCCGACAACCAGACCAGCCCGGCAGGCCCGTTCGACAACTGGCCCACGAACCAAGGCTTCGATTATTTCTACGGCTTCATTTCAGGTGAGACAGACCAGTTCTATCCCTCGCTGATCCGCAACACCGATCCCATCGAGCCGCCAAAGCGGCCCGAGGACGGCTACCAGCTCACCCGCGATCTTGCGGATGAATGCATCGGCTGGATCAGGAAGCAAAAGGCCATCGCGCCCGAGCGGCCCTTTATGGCCTACTTCTCAACCGGCGCCGCCCACGCCCCGCACCAGCCGCCGCTCGATTGGCGCGGCAGGAACAAAGGCCGCTTCGATATGGGCTGGGACAAGTATCGCGAAATCGTCCACAAGAACCAAAACAAGGCCGGCATCATTCCCAAGGGCGGCAAGCTTACGCCGCGTCCCAAGCAGATCCCGTCATGGGCCAGCCAGCCGAAAGAGCACCAGAAATTGTTCGCGGTGCAGGCTGAAAACTACGCCGACTTCCTCGAGCACACGGATTACGAGGTCGGCCGCGTCGTCGATGCCATCGAGGCGATGGGCCAGGGCGACAACACGCTGATCATCTACATCATCGGCGACAATGGCTCGAGCGCGGAAGGCTCGCTCGTCGGCACGCCTAACGAGATCATGAGCCTCAATGGACGCCAGCCCTCCATGGAGGAAGCCATCGGCTTCATGGATAAGTGGGGCCTGCCCGGCACCTCGCCCCACTACGCCGTCGGCTGGGCCTGGGCGGGCGACACGCCCTTCCAGTGGACCAAGCAGGTCGCTTCCCACTTCGGCGGCACGCGCAACAGCATGATCGTTTCCTGGCCCGAGCGGATCAAAGACAAGGGCAAGGTGCGCTCGCAGTTCCACCACTGCATCGACGTCATGCCGACAATCATGGAGGTGGTTGGCATCAAGGAGCCCAAGGAGGTCAACGGCTACATTCAGCGGCCGATCGAGGGCACGAGCTTCGCGTATACGTTCGACGCCAAGAACGCCGACGCGCCCAGCACGCGCACGGTCCAGTACTTCGAGATGCTGGGCAACCGCGCCATCTACAGCAACGGCTGGATCGCGTGCTGCCGCCATGGCCGCCTGCCGTGGGAAACCTCGGGATCGGCGAGCTGGGACGACGACAAATGGGAGCTCTACAATCTCGAGCAGGACTTCACGCAGGCAACCGATCTGGCCAGGAAAGAGCCTGCGAAACTGCGCGAGTTGCAGGACCTCTTCATGGCCGAGGCCGCGAAGTACAACGTGCTGCCGCTGGACGACAGCTTCGCCGAACGCCTCGACGTTACGCTAAGGCCAAGCTTCTTCGCCGGCCGCGACGTGGTCACGTTCTATCCAGGTATGACGAGGCTGCCCGAAGGCAGCGGACCGAAACTCGTTGGCGTTCCCTTCAAAATGAAAGCGCCGATCAATATCCCGAAGAACGGTGCCGAAGGCGTTATCTTCGCGCTCGGCGGCGATGCGGCTGGCTGGTGCTTATTCCTGTGGGAGGGCAAGCTGCGCTTCCACTACAATTTCTTCGGCATCCGCCGCTACGACGTGGTCTCGCCGGACAAACTTGTACCCGGTAAGCACGTGGTCGAAATCGCGTTCACGCCGGACTCGAAGAAGCCGGGCGCTCCAGCAAACGTGGTGATGTCGATCGACGGCAAGAAAGTCGCCAACGGCCGCATTGCCGAGCAGGTGCCGCAACGCTGCGGAACCGAGTGTATGGATGTCGGAATGGACTCGGTGTCGCCGGTCTGCGCCGACTATGAGGACAAGGGTGTCTTCCCATTCACGGGCCAGATCGAATCCGTAACGTTCACATTCGGCGCGCGCAAACAGCCCTCCGGCATGGAGCGGCTCAAGCTGGCGACGCACATGGACTGATGCCTGCTCCTGAGCAGTCTACCCTGCGCGGGCGAACCGGCGCTCCTCTACGCGCCGCGCCGTCGTTCAATGCCGCGACTTTGTCTCAGGATCTTGGACAGGCGGCTCCTGCATCGGCCCATGCCTGGATCAGGGCGCCGAACTCTTTCTGAGTTCCTGGTGCGGGCTCGCGGCCTTTCCCTGGAGCCCAACCCCAGCCGACCAGCGAATCCTCGGCCATGTGGTGGATCAGTTCCTGCATGGACTTTCCGCCGTTGCGTTGCGGATCCTTGATCTGCTCGCAGATCTCGCCGAGCGTCTTGCCGAGCCACGCCATCTCGACCGGCGCAATATGCCATTGAGGGTGACCCGGCACTCCGAAACGCACGCCAGCCGGATCAAAGTTCGCCTGACCGTGGCACGTGTTGCAACGCATCCCAATGGCGCCCATGCCATCCTCTCCGCGCGTCACCAAGGGCTGATGGGGATGATGGTCCTCGCCTTGGGCAGGCCGATCGCCGGGCGGATGGCAATTCGTGCAACGCGGATGCTGGATCACGCGACCTGCCTCCTCGAACAGTGCAACGGAGCGCGCGGACGGATCTTTCAGATGATCGAAGGCTGAGACAGGTTTCAGAGATTGCCGATTGCGCGTTTCGCCCGCGGACACCGACCAGCCCGCCAGTGCGGCGATGGCGCAGATACTCCACACCCTGAGCAAACTACGCGGGGAGAAGAAAAACGCCCTCATTCAGCCCTCCGAGCGGCTCGACGGTTCGCGACGCGGTTGCGATGACAGGTGCGACATCGGCAGATTTTGCCGTTACTCGCCCGATCGATGACGGACAAGGCTGACATTCACGCCTCGTGAATGCCAAGCCACTCGCCTCATAGCGCAACGTGCAGGGGCGAAAATGGTTCATCCCGCTGCCACCGCTTGGTGACAAGCGCGTCCTCTTACCCGGCGCGGAGGGGTCTTGGGCTAGAAAGCTTGCGTAAACGGGGCTGCGTGTTTGGCGGCTTCTCCGCGCCTCACAGCGCGAGAAGTTCGCTCGCGATGCCGTTGATCGCGATGTCGATCTCGGCACTCCTGTGGTCATCGTCGCCGATGAACCACGCGGCGGAAAGGCCTGCCCCGGCTACGATCCATTCGTAGCCCATAGTATAGTTGCGCTGGCAGGGACGTCGAAACACCGGAGGTCGCCTAGCCGACGTCACCACGTTCCGGAGCGCGCTTGCGGCCGGTGATCATTGCGCGCGCCAAGTTCTCGCGGTGGCGCACGCTTGCGAGGATAACGCCGCCGATGTGCAGCATAACGAGCGCGAGCGTGCCGTTCGCCAAAACCTCGTGGACTTCTTCCAAGGCTTCTGAATGCGCGTAGGCCGGCGTGGTCATCAGGATGCCGGTGATGCTGAGCGCGACGAGCATCGCGAGCAACGCCATCACCATCGCGCCACCGGCGGGGTTGTGTCCAATGTAGCGCGCCTCTCGCCCGGATACGATGTCGCTCAGATAGCGCAGCACCGATGCGGGCGATTTCACAAAATGCGAAAATCGCGCGAAGGGCGTTCCGATGAAGCCCCACACGAGGCGTAGAGCAACCAGCGCGGCTGCGGAGTAACCCGCCCAAATGTGCAGGTCCTCGATCTCATCTCCGGTCAGATACGCGGTGACGAAACTTGCGACCAAGCCCCAGTGAAAAATGCGGACGAAGCGGTCCCACACTTTCACGGTTGCGGACGTTTCATCGGCACGTCCCGGTTGCCAAGCCGTCTGCTGCGGGATGCGCGTGGTGGTCATCGTGAGCCTCCAGAACTCGATATTAAGTGCGAGCTTGGCGTCTCAACCTGAAATGACCCTGAATGCGAATTTGAGGGAGATCAACAAGAGCAATTAGGGAGCAACGGTTGGCAAAACCGCTGCTCCGTTGCTCCGTCACTCAATCACCCCAGCCGCCAATGGCTTTGACCTCAAGGTATTCCTCGAGGCCGAAGCGACCCCACTCGCGGCCGTTGCCGGATTGCTTGAAGCCGCCGAACGGCGCACGGCGATCGTTCATCACGCCATTGAGATTGACGTTGCCGGCACGAATGCGGCGCGCCACGCGACGCGCCCGTTCGACATCGGACGACGACACGTAACCCGCCAATCCATATGGCGTGTCGTTGGCGATGCGTACGGCGTCATCCTCGTCCTTGTAGGGCACGATCGACAGCACGGGACCGAAGATCTCCTCACGCGCGATCGTCATGTCCGGTGCAACGTCCGCGAACACGGTCGGGCGCACATAGAAACCCTTTTTCAATCCCTCGGGGCGCCCAGTGCCGCCGGCCGCGAGCGTCGCGCCTTCGGCGATGCCGCTTTCGATCAGGCGCTGGATCTTCTCCCACTGCGTACGATTCACGACTGGGCCGAGATCGATGCCGGTGGCGCGCGGATCGCCGACGCGCAGACTGTTGGCGACACCCGCCGCAATCTCCGCCGCCTCCTTCATTCTATCCGCCGGCACCAGCATACGCGTCGGGGCGTTGCAGGACTGGCCGGAGTTGTTGAAGCAATGGCGGGTGCCACCAGCGACGGCCTTCTCGAAGTCGGCGTCGGGCAGAATGATGTTCGCGGACTTGCCGCCGAGTTCCTGCGTCACGCGCTTGACGCTCGGCGCGGCGCGGATCGCGACATCGATGCCGGCGCGGGTCGAACCGGTGAACGAGATCATGTCGAGACCTGCGTGCGCGCTCATGGCCGCTCCGACGTCGGGCCCGAGACCGTTCACGAGGTTGAACACGCCAGCCGGCACGCCCGCCTCGTCCAACACCTCCGCCAGAATGAGTGCGCAAGTGGGTGTGAATTCCGAGGGCTTCAGCACCATCGTGCAGCCGGCGGCAAGCGCTGGCGCCACCTTGCAGGCGATCTGATTGAGCGGCCAATTCCATGGCGTGATCATGCCGACGACGCCCACGGCCTCGCGGACTATCTGCGCATGGCCAATCCGCTCTTCGAAGGCGTAGGCCTTCAGCGCTTCGAGGGTCGTCATCAGGTGGCTCAAGCCGGCGCCGGCGTGCGCTCGCTCGGCCAGTGTCAGCGGGGCGCCCATCTCGTCGGAAACGGCGGCCCCGATGTCCTTCATGCGCTTCGAATAGAGGGCCATGATGCGTTCGAGAAGCGCGATGCGGTCCTCGCGCGAGGTGTCCGCAAAGGCCGGCCAAGCGGCACGTGCAGCAGCAACCGCGCGGTCGACATCCGCGGCGCTGCCGATCGCGATCTCGTAAAGCGTTTCCTCCGTGGCGGGATTAACGACGGGTAGGGTTTTCGCCTGCTCCGGCGCAACCCACTTTCCCCCGACGTAGAATTTCGACCGATCGACCATCTCACTGATCCAAATACCTTAGTTGCCGGCGCACTCATGCCATGGCACGCCCGGAGACGCCAGCCTCGGGGCGCGGGGCGGGTTTGCTCGCCTCGCATGGCGCGAACGGACGAAGAGAGACACGGCCGGAAATGAAAAAGTAACTTCGTTTTTGATTTTAATTTTCTCATTCTTTTCTAGTTTCGCCGCGAAAACTTCCCTGGATAGATAAAAGTTTAAGTAGATTGGCTCATGCTGGCTCTCAGGTTTTTGGGAGTTTCAGTCATGCGTACCGCAACCGCCTGCGGGCTGCTCGTCGCAGCTCTCGTTCCGCTATCTTTGGACCACTATCCGAGCCCTGCGCCTCAGACGCGCATCTCGATGCCAACGCTCGGAACCGAGGTTCAGTCCTCGATCCTGACCGCGCTTTTCACGGCCCGGCGCAACGCCGAGATCAGCAGATCTCTCGCCAAAGTCGCGATCGTGCGCGAAAAGGAATTCATTGCCACGCGTAATCGCGAAATCACCCGTTCGATGGCCGCCAGCGCGCTCGCACGCCCCGCCTTATATGCGGCTGCCCGCGCCGACCAGATCGACGCCTGGCGTAAACCGGCCGCCCGGATCCAGACCGCCATGTTCGCCGCCGCTCGCAACGCCGAGATCCACGTCGCCATGGCGCGGCATGAGCGCGTTCGCCCCATGCTGTTCGCCGAGGCTCGCAATCGCGAGATCGAGATGTCGGCGCACAAGGTCCAATCGACGCGTCTCGCGGCTTTCACAGACGCACGCAACCAGGAAATCGCGTCGTCGATCGAAGCGACCGAGCGCAACCGTCTCGCGATGTTCGCCGAGGCCCGCAACCGTGAGATCGACGCGAGCCACGCGCTCGTCGGGCAGCATCGCGCGCTTGCGTTTGCCGCCGCCCGCAACGCCGAAATCGAGCTCTCGCTGGCCCGCGTAAAGGGAGAATCCAATTTCGCAGCCCTCGGCCGCATCGCGCCGCACATCTTCGCGGCCGGCCAGATGGACGGCAGCCGGATCGAAACCGGCAGCATCAACCGCTGGCCGACCATCGGCCGCTGATTTCGAAACTGCCCGGACAAGCCTTTTCCTTCGTTTTCTCCCCCTGTAGACTAGGTCAAGGCCGCCTCGCCCAGGCGGCCTTGATCGTTTCAGGAGAGCACGCCCCCAATGCCCATGGACCCGACCGAGATCGAACGGCTGATCAAAGCCAAACTTCCGGACGCGACCGTCGTGATCCAGGATCTTGCCGGCGACGGCGATCATTATGCCGCCAAGGTGGAAAGCCGGGCGTTCAAGGGCAAATCCAGGGTGCAGCAGCATCAGATGGTGTATGACGCGCTCGGCGGGCGCATGGGCGGGGTGCTGCACGCGCTGGCCCTGACGACTACCTCACCCCCGGATTGACCAGGTTTTTCGGCCTGAGGCGCCCCCGCATCGGGGCCGCATTGACAAGCGCCCGCGACACGCCACATCTACCCAGCGATATTCACCGGCGCGAGGCCGGGTGTTCAGAACAAGGTTTGCACCATGAGCGAAGCGGCCGCCCACGAGGCGATCAAAAAGACCATCGAAAGCAACGACGTCGTTCTTTTCATGAAGGGAACGGCCAAGTTCCCGCAGTGCGGCTTCTCGGCCCAGGTTGCACAGATCCTCAACCACCTCGGCGTGCCCTACAAGGATGTCAATGTGCTCGAGGACCAGGGCCTGCGCGAAGGCATCAAGAGCTACACCAACTGGCCGACGATCCCGCAGCTCTACGTGAAGGGCGAGTTCATCGGCGGTTGTGACATCGTCCGCGAGATGTTCCAGGCCGGTGAGCTGCACGACCTGATCCACCAGAAGGGCATCGCCCACACCAACCACGGCTAAGGCCCGCCGGCAGCGAAACGCTGCGCGCCGCCGTTCGGATTGTTGGGCTGCCCCTGCTTCCGCCAAAGTTTTGCCGTGCGCGAGCCCTCCTGATAGGCTCGCGTGAGTTGTCGTGCAAAGCGGAGCGGAAGGGCGAATGCGTTTGGGTGGCCGGCGTTTTTTGTTGAGCCTCGCCATCATCGGGGCGGCCGTGTGCCTGGCCCTCGGCATCTCGCTTCCGATTATTCGCCTCACCAAGTACGTGTTCTGGACGACAGAGCACTCGCTGCTCTCGACCGTCGAGGTGCTGATCGCGGACGGGCAGACGTTCCTTGGCGGCACGGTGCTGATCTTCTCGATCGTGCTGCCGATCCTGAAGCTTCTCTACCTCTTGTTGGTCTCGACACTTCCTGCGGCCGAGATCACGCGCCAGCACAGCCGCCTCAAGGCGCTCGAGTGGCTCGGCAAGTGGTCGATGCACGATGTGCTGGTGCTGGCGCTCACCATTTTTTTCATCAAGGCACAGGGCTTCTACGACGCCGCGAGCCTTTCCGGCGTCTACTTCTTCACTGCGGCCGTCGTGCTGATGATCCTCTCTTATGCGTGGCTGCGCACCGAAGGGCTTGCGGCGCATACGCCTCAGGAGCCGACGACACAGACCGTGCTGTCGCGGCAGATCTCGCCGTTCCGCAACTTCGTCTTGAGCTTCCTGATCATCCTGGCCACGGTGTTTTTCGCGCTCGGCATCATCCTGCCGGTGATCCGCTTCACCACCGTCTACGTGTGGACCAACCAGCACTCGATCGCGACCATCATCTGGGCGCTGTTCGAGAACGAGGAGTACTTCCTGACCGTCGTGCTGTTCCTGTTCTCGATCTTTTTCCCGTTCCTGAAGCTGTTCTACCTGCTCACGCTCGTTACCTCGCCCGACATCCCGCCGGAGTTCCGCAAGAAATCCATCTCGACGATGGAATGGCTCGGCCGTTACTCGATGACCGACGTCATGGTGCTGGCGCTGATGATCTTCTACGTGAACTCGTCGGGCTATACCGAAGCGACGGTGCAGCCGGGCGTTTATTTCTTCGCGGCGTCGGCGATCATCACGATGCTGGCCTACGGATGGGCGAACACCGTACCCGCCGCGCGGCGCGTAATAGTTTCCACGACCGAAACGGACGGGCCGCCGCCCGCCTCATCCTCCCCGGCGCCTCGCGTGGTTCAGAGCGATGATGGCTCGCACATCGTAACGCTGCCGACCAACCCTGGACGGCGCCACAAGCCAGCATGAGCTCGGCCAGCATGAACTCTGCCGGCGTGGACTAGGCCGGTGCGGGCAACGGCCGGGCGTCGAGTTCGGCATTCATGCGCTCTTCGTCGAGGGCGCCTTCCATCTTCGAGACGACGACGGTTGCAACGCCATTGCCGATCAGGTTGGTCAACGCGCGTGCTTCCGACATGAAGCGGTCGATGCCGAGAATGATGGCCATGGCGTTGACGTCGATGGTGTGGGTTGCGGCCAACGTTGCCGCCAGGACGACGAAGCCCGAGCCGGTGACGCCGGCCGCCCCCTTCGAGGTCAGCAGCAGAATGCCGAGAATGCCGAGTTGCTGTGCCAGCGTCAGATCCACATTGGTGGCTTGGGCGAGGAACAGTGCCGCCATTGTCAGATAGATGCAGGTGCCGTCGAGGTTGAATGAATAGCCGGTCGGGATGACGAGGCCGACGACGCTCTCCTCGCAGCCGAGCCGCTTCATGCGCGTGATCATGCGGGGCAGAACGGATTCCGACGACGAGGTGCCCAGTACGATCAGAAGCTCTTCCTTGATGTAGCGGATGAACTTGAAAATGCTGAAACCCGTGAACCAGGCGATCGGCCCCAGCACGAAGAAAATGAACAATAGGCACGTCAGATAGAAGCTGCCCATCAAGGCCGCGAGCGAGGCGAGCGTGCCGACGCCATACTTTCCGATGGTGAAGGCCATGGCGCCGAAGGCACCGATCGGGGCCGCCTTCATGATGATGCCGACGATGCCGAAGAAGACATGCGAGGCCTGATCGATGAGATCGAGCACCAGCTTGCCGCGCTGGCCCATCGCCTGCAGCGCGAACGCGAACAGGATCGCGAACAGCAGCACCTGCAGAATGTTGCCGTCGACGAAGGCGCTGACGACGGTTTTGGGGATGATGTCGAGTAGGAAGCCGACCGTGCTCTGGTGCTCGGCCTTATCGACGTATTCGGCGACGGCCGATGCATCGATGGTCGAGAGATCGATGTTCATGCCGTCGCCCGGCCGCACGATGTTGGCGACCACGAGGCCGATGATCAGCGCGAAGGTCGTGACGATCTCGAAGTAGATCAGCGCCTTGATGCCGACACTGCCGACCGTCTTGAGGTTCGACATCGACGCGATGCCATGCACGACGGTGCAGAAGATGATCGGGCCGATGACCATCTTGATGAGCTTGATGAAGCCGTCACCCAACGGTTTCATCTGCTGGCCGAGTTCGGGATAGAAGTGTCCGAGCAGCACGCCGAGGGCGATGGCTGACAGAACCTGGACATAGAGGTGCGCGTAGAAGGGCTTTTTTCCAGGCGTGCTCGGCACGCCCTCCGCCGTCTGAACCTGCATCCCTGCCCGCTCCCTGGGTCCCCTTGCTTGGGCGACTATAGATCACTTCACGGATCGTGCGGGAAGGGCGGACACAACGCTAAAACCGAGAAAAACGCACCTGCACGGGCGATCCCATGCAGGTGCCGAGCGAGATGTTCAATGATCGGCAGCGAGACGGGTGTAATATTTCCGTTCGTTTTGCCGCTTCTGGAACTCCTTCGAAGCGACCTGTCTGCGGGCGGTCTCCTTGCGGGCGACCTTGCGGCGCTCGTTGGCTTTCGCTGCATATTTCCGCTTTGCAGCGGACCGCTGTGCGTACTGCTTCTTCTTGGGGCCGCTCGTCATGGCGACCTTGCTCTGAGCTTTCTGCTGGGCGGCGTAGTACTTCTTCTGGACCGACTTCTTGATCTCGCCAGCATCGGCAAGTGCACCGATACAGCGAGCGGAAAGTCGGGAACCGACACTCCTCATGCACTGCCGCACCCCGACGCTTCCGGGTGAATGCATGCTGCAGTGCGCGAAGTAATCGTCTTTGCAAGCGAGCTTGACGGCGAGGCTGACGGCGAACGCATTATTCACTGAGAACGCAAGCACAACGACGGCGGCGATGATCGTGGCTCTCATGGGGGTGTCCTCCGTGGCACCCTAGTAATTCACCAGATTCTCGTGTTTTTGGCTAAGCGTTTAGCTTGCCTCGCGCCGTGTTTCTTGCTGCGATGACTTCGGCGTCATGTAAATTACAGTGACCGCATCGTCAGCGGCGCGTGCCGCTCGGCTGCAGCCGCAGCAGCAGATACCAGCACATCAGCACCCAGCTTCCACCCACGGCCCAGCCGGCCAGTACGTCGGTCGGCCAATGCACTCCGAGATAAATCCGGCTGAGCCCGACCATGATTGCGATCAGCCCGCACACCGAGATGATGAACACCTTCACCGGATAGCTCGGCTCGACGCGGGCCAGCATCATGCCGAGCATCAGATAGACGATCGTGGCATTCGCGGAATGGCCGGAGGGAAAGCTTTCCGTCGTGACGTATTGGCCGTGCGCGACGATATCCGGACGCGGACGCGCATAGCCGAGCTTGAGCAGCCGGTTGATCAACGAGCCCACGGCGACCGCAGCAACCAGGAATGCCGCCTTCTGCGGCCTTTGCGTCATGAGCAGGTAAGCAGCCACAATAACGACCGAGAGCGTCAGCACGATCGTGCTCCCGAGCGCGGTAACGTCGCGAACCATCTCCTCGAACCACTGCGGACCAATCGGATCGGCCAGATTACCCGGCTCGCGCAACGCCAGCAGCACCCATTCGTCGAAACGACGAGTCTCGCCTTCCATCACTGCGTCTGCGAACTGGGCAAAGCCGAACCCGGCGAGCCCAATCGCCGCGATCGCAAGGAGCGGCTTGAGCTCGAACCAGCGGGCCGCCGAAGACAAGCCCCTCGAACCGCCAGCCTGAGTTCCGCCAGCCTCGCTTTGCGTTCGGCCGCTCTTTTCGTTCAGGTTCGCTGTCATCGTTTCCCTCAAACGGGCGCGTCCGGTCTTGATCCTGTTGTAGCGCGCAACCAAATCGGGGTGCACGGCATTTTCATTGTTATTGACCTCGCGCTGGAGCACTCAACTTGGTTTTCGATGCGATCGTTCCGACATCTTCCGAAAACGTCCGTGCTCGCAACGGGGCTGGCATGAAAGTGCGCGCGATCATCAATCTGCGGGCCGGGACAGCGCTCGGCCTGTCCGAGGAAAACATGCGCGACGTGATCGCCGGGGCGTTCGCGCAACACGGGCACAGCATCTCGGTCGACTGCCTCCCGCCCGAGATGATCGAGGATGCGATCGCGGAGGCAGCCCAGCAGGACATCGATGCCCTGATCGTCGGCGGCGGCGACGGTACGCTGCGCACGGCCGCCCGTCATCTCATGGGTTCGCGCATCGCACTCGGCATCTTGCCGCTCGGCACGATGAACCGGCTGGCCAAGGACCTCGAAATTCCACTGGACCTCCCCCAAGCCGCAAACTTTCTGGCCACCGCCCAGTCGACAAAAATCGATGTCGCCAAGGTCAACGACAGCATCTTCCTTTGCAACTCGCTGATGGGCGCGACACTTCGCTATTCGGTGGGGCGGGCACGTTTGCGCGGCAAGCCCGCGAGCGAGCGCCTGCCGAAGTACTTCAGGTTGATCCGGGACATTCTTTCGAGCCGCCAGAAAATTTCCATCGTCGTCGACAATGGGAGCGAGTTGCTGCGGCTGCGCGCGCTTTCCGTGGCGGTCACCAACAACAGCTACGACGAGAGCACGACATGGCTCCGGCGATCGCAGCTCGATCGTGGAAAGCTCACGATGTATGTCTCGAAGCATCGGAACGGCTGGGGGCTGGCCAAAGCGCTGTTGCGCGCCCTCCTGGGGCGTTGGGACGGCGATCCGCAGATGGACAAGCTCACGGGCACCCGGTTCGTGATCCACTCGCCGCTCAAGCGCAAGCGGCTCGCCAACGACGGCGAGATCAGCAAGTTCGAGGCGCCGCTCGTCTACGAGATCGTGCCGCGCGCCCTCACCGTGCTCGCGACGCCGCATTCGGATCAAGGCGACTTCGAAAACCGTACAAACTAGGGCGTCTCGAATCTGTCGGGAAACAGCGCAGCGGCACCGTCCAGGGTACCGGTGTCGCGATAGCCCAAGGGCTCGGCTCCGGGATCGAGCAACTTGCCATCGATAACTTTTCCCAGCACCAGCGTGTGATCTCCGGCCGGATATTCATCCTCCAAGGTGCACTCGAACCAGGCAATGGCGTCGCGCAGCAGCGGCACGCCGGTTTGGCCCGCCGTCCAGCTCTGAGACCGCAGTTTGTCGAGGCTGGCCGGCTGGCCGAAGTGGGCGGCCAGCTCTAGCTGCTCCTTGCCCAGCACATTGACGCTGAACGCCCGCCGTTCCTTCAGCAACCGATAGGACGAATGCCGTGTGTTGATGCTGAGGGCCAGCAGCAAAGGCGCAAACGACACCTGCATCACCCAGGCGGCCGTGAACGCGTTGTGCTCCTCACCCTCGCCTACACCGATCACGTAGACGCCGTGCGTCAGGCGTTGGAACAAGGCTGCGATGGTCGCGCTCATCTTTCTCTCCAGCGCTCGATGCCAAGTCTCCGAGCCCGCAACTCTAACTCATACGGATGCGCTCAAGGAGGGAGGCTTTTGCGGTGGGCCGTGAAAAGAAAAAGGCCGGCTCGCGGGGAGCCGGCCTTTCTGAATTTCGATACGCGGAGCGGAGCTCCAAGCCAACACACTCGATTAGCGCGAGTAGAACTCGACCACGAGGTTCGGTTCCATGGTAACCGGATACGGCACATCCGAGAGAGCCGGAATGCGCGAGAGCTTGGCAGACAGCTTGTTCTGGTCGACGTCGAGGTAATCCGGGATGTCGCGCTCGGCGCTCTTGATCGCTTCGAGAACGAGCGGAAGCTGACGCGACTTCTCCTTCACCTCGACGACGTCGCCGATGCGAAGGCGATAGCTCGGAATCGTCACGCGGCGGCCGTTGACGGTCACGTGCCCGTGCGACACGAACTGGCGGGCGGCGAACACCGTCGGCACGAACTTGGCGCGATAGACGAGCGCGTCGAGACGGCGCTCGAGAAGGCCGATCAGATGCTCAGACGTCGAGCCCTTGAGGCGGCTTGCCTCAACGTAGAGGCGCGAGAACTGGCGCTCGGAAAGATTTGCGTAATAGCCCTTGAGCTTCTGCTTGGCGCGGAGCTGCTGGCCGAAGTCCGAAAGCTTGGACACGCGGCGCTCACCGTGCTGGCCGGGGCGGCTCTGGCGCTTGTTGAGCGGGCTCTTCGGACGGCCCCAGATGTTCTCTGTCAGGCGACGGTCGATCTTGTGCTTGGCGCGAATGCGCTTCGTCATGGTAACGGCACTCCAAGAGTTGCTGTTAGAAGTTTTATTCGGGAAGCCGACAGAACATCGGCTCCCGAGCCTGGAGCGCCCCCTCCTCTGCCCGCTCCCTTGCCGGAGGCGGACCGACAGGCAGACCCAATCGTCCGGGTGTGCCGCGGGTGCGCAAAATGCAACGCGGGCCAAAACGGCCCGCGTCGTGGCGTTTCCATAGTCGAGGGCGCGGTCGGCGTCAATGGGCGGCGTTAACTCTGACGCCCGTTCACTGCAGCCGCGGCCCCACCTAGGCGGGGCTTCGATCCCTTACTTCTTCTGGGCCGGGGGGGCCGCCGATCCGGTGGGCTCCGGCGAAGCGGCCTTCTCGTTCGAAGCGAGCGAGGGGCCGGCTTTCACGTAAGCTGCGACCAGGTCCTTGACCTTCTGGCGCTGCTCGTCGGTGCAGGTCTGCTGCGGCTGCTGCTTCTCATCCACGACGACATCCTTGTCGCCATCCTTCTCGACCAGCTTGATCTTGCCCGAGAGCAGCATCACCGTCGTGAGGTGAAGCTGGTTGATGTAGAGCGTCTGCTGGTCGGTCCACTTCTTCTTGTCGACCTCGCGACGCATCAGCGAGCGGTGGTTCAGGGTCTGCTCCTCGGGGAGGTTGCAAACCTGGGCATGAGCCGAGATGCGGGCCACACGCACGACTTCACGCGCAACATCGAGCGGAACCATGACCGCGTCGCGCTTCGACTTGTCGACGACAATGACGGTGCCGTCCTTCTTGCTGAACTGCTGAGGTGTGAGGGCCCAGGCGTAATCCATGATGACCTGCACGGACTTGTCGCTCAAGTCGCCTTCGCCGGCCGAAGCCGTCGTTGCAGCCAGCGCCGCCGCGCCCGCCAGAACGGCTCCGACAAATGCTCTTTTCGCCATGATCATTGTCCGCATCATCTGCCCCTGCTGCGATCCTGTTTTGTTATTCGCCATGAGGCAACGCCGGGTTCGCCCTCGGACATTGCTTATGCCGTGTTTGCGGGCATCGCTCTGCCCAAAAACTGGCAAGATCATGGCGGCCTACGAAGACGTCTTGCGACTGTGCCCTTTGCCTTTGGACAGAGTGGCAACAATACCACGAAGGGAGCGCACTTCCTGCTCCGTTAAAGCCATCCTCGTAAACATTGTCCTCAAATTTTGGACGACAGAAGGGCGCTTCTCCACCGGATTGAAGAATCCGTGGCGGTCCAGCTCGGATTCGAGGTGGTTAAGGAAGCCGAACAGCTCTTGCTTCTCGGCCATCCTATCGGATCCGAGGTTCAGGCCTGTGGAAATCGGCGCTTCGTAGGTGGTGACCCGGCCCAGCGAACCGGTGCCGCACTCGCGAATCCAGGCGTAACCCAGCAGCAGCACCGCCTGCGCCAGGTTCAAGGACGCAAAACGGGAGTTGACCGGTATCATCACTAGGGCATCGCAGTTGGCGACTTCCGACGTTTCGAGGCCATTGCGCTCGCGACCGAACAAGATTCCGCAGCGCTCGCCGCGGGTTATTCGCTCGCGCAGAGCCGCGACGGCCTCCTCGGGCGTCAGCACCGGCTTTTTCAGCGGCCTCTGACGCGCCGTGGTGGCAATGACGTAGGTGAGGTCTCCAAGCGAAGCCTCGAGCGACGGATAGGCGGTCGCGTCATCGATCACATAGTTGGCGCCGGAGGCCGCAATACGGGCCTTCTCGTTCGGCCAACCATCGCGCGGGGCGACGAGCCGCAAATCGTCGAGGCCGAAGTTGGCCATGGCGCGCGCCACCATGCCGATGTTGTCGGCCAACTGGGGCTCGACCAGGATCACGGCCGGGGTTTCGCCCGGCATTCCCACAGGCTCGCCTGAAATATGCGCGCGGCGGATGCCGTGGCGCAGTTTGCGCATGACCCTTCGGGCCCAGAACCAATAATTTTCGCCGGACCAGGTCTTTTCCAATACGGCGAGCGCGGGCGTGTGCAGCGTCTCGGTGCCCTGGCCGACGAGGCGCACGGCGCCCTCTCCGACTACGATTTCCCGATGCGCGGCGATGAAATCGTCGAGGGTATTCAAGCCTTGGGTTTCCGTGCGCCGCTTGCAGCCGGGGCAGGTGGCTTCATCGGATTCGCAGCGCAGCTCGGCACAGTAGGTCAGCACCGTTTGAAGCGCGGCCCGGTCGAAATCGGGCGCGCCGAGGGTTGCGAGCCCCTCATCGATGGTCTTCTCGTGGCAGGCATGAACGATGGCCGCCACGGGCAATCCGAGGCGCGCCACACGGGGCACGCGCTCGCCCGTTTCGGCGGCGATTTCGATCTCATTCAAGGGTGCGGTGGTGACTTGCATGGCTTGGCAATAGCACCCTGACACGCTCCCCGTCCCGCCAAAGTTAAGGGCAAGGTTTCACCCGGCCCTGGACTTAGTGCCTGCTTGTTGCAGCGCACCCGGGCGGCTAAGGTCGGGGTCAATCCATCCCTCCCATCCGAAGGCGTTTCCATGCAGAAAATCAAGGTGACCGGCACTGTCGTCGAGCTCGACGGCGATGAGATGACACGCATCATCTGGAAGCTCATCAAGGACAAGCTGATTCACCCCTATCTGGATGTGAACCTCGAATACTACGATCTCGGCATCGAAAGCCGGGACAAGACCGCCGACCAGGTAACGATCGACGCAGCCAACGCAATCAACAAGCACGGCGTCGGCGTGAAATGCGCGACGATCACGCCGGACGAAGCGCGCGTCAAAGAGTTCAACCTCAAGGAGATGTGGAAGAGCCCCAACGGCACGATCCGCAACATCCTGGGCGGCGTCATCTTCCGTGAGCCCATTATCGCCAAGAACGTGCCGCGCCTCGTGCCGGGCTGGACACAGCCGATCGTGATCGGACGCCATGCGTTCGGCGATCAGTACAAGGCCACCGACTTCAAGTTTCCGGGCAAGGGCAAGCTCACGATCAAGTTCGAGGGCGAGGACGGCAAGGTCATCGAGAAGGAAGTGTTCAAAGCGCCGAGCGCCGGCGTCGCGCTCGCGATGTACAATCTCGACGACAGCATCCGCGAGTTCGCACGCGCCTCCTTCAACTACGGCCTCGGCCGCGGCTTTCCTGTGTACCTTTCGACCAAGAACACCATCCTCAAGGCGTATGACGGCCGCTTCAAGGATCTGTTCCAGGAGGTGTTCGACGCCGAGTTCAAGGACGCGTTCGCGGCGAAGAAGATCGTCTACGAGCACCGCCTGATCGACGACATGGTCGCTTCCGCGCTCAAGTGGAGCGGCGGCTACGTTTGGGCGTGCAAGAACTACGACGGCGACGTGCAGTCCGACACGGTTGCACAGGGCTTCGGCTCGCTCGGCCTCATGACCAGCGTGCTGATGACGCCGGACGGCGCGACGGTCGAAGCCGAGGCCGCGCACGGCACCGTGACGCGCCACTACCGCGAGCACCAGAAGGGCAAGGACACCTCCACCAATTCGATCGCCTCGATCTTCGCGTGGACGCGCGGCCTCGCACACCGCGCCAAGCTCGACAACAACGAGGAGCTGGCACGCTTTTCGAAGACGCTCGAGAAAGTGTGCGTGGATACCGTCGAAGATGGCTTCATGACCAAGGACCTCGCCCTGCTCGTCGGACCCGATCAGAAGTGGCTGACCACGACTGGCTTCCTCGACAAGATCGACGCGAACCTCAAAGCCGCGATGGCGAAGGGCGCATGATAATCCGGCGCGCGCTTTCGGGGATTGCGGCTGCGTTTTTTGGCCTCCTCCCTTCGGCGCGCGCCTCGGCCTCGCCAGGCGATCCACCGGCCTATTCGGCGGTTTTCGACAAGGCTTTCGCGCCCGGATTTTCAGTGGAGACGCAGAGCGCGTTCGAGGGCGAGACGCGTGTCGAGCGCGTGCCGTTCCGAATAGTCCAGGCGGGCGGGCTTAAACTTCCGAGCGGGCGAGTGTGCGCGACGGATCCCTTCATCGCCCTCGCCAACGCCAAGCCCTTCACACAAGCCGTACCTGCCGGCACGTTTCCCGTGCGCCTCGCGGTGGCGGATTTTCCATCCGGCGGCACACGGGTCACGTTCGCGCGCGTGGACTTCTCCGAGGCTCGCGTCGTTCGCTGGGCGATGGCCGTGGTCGAGGGACAGGACATCGCGACGCTGAAAGCCGACGAGATCTTCGGCTACGGCGTCGACGCGGGCACGGGCTCGTTCTTCGATCCGGTAGCGGGTCGGGCTGCGGCAAAACTCCTCAAAGCCGACGAAGACGCCTGGGAGACCTGGCAGACCGATGGCGAAACCAACGGGTCCAAGGTCATCGGTCCCTACTCGTTCCTTCTCGACCTGCCGCTCGGCGATGCCAATGCCATCCTATTCCACAGCGGCTGGGGCGACGGGTTCTACGCGTCGTGGTTCGGCTACGACGCGAGCGGCAACGTTACCGCGCTGGTGACCGACTTCGCGACCATCGATTGGACGACGGCGACGTGGTGAGACGGGAACTCGATGAGAGTATCCTGTCCGCATCCATGCCATCGCCCCGCTGGTGCAAGCGGGCAGCGGATCAAAACCCGAAAGCGCCGATCAAGGACGCTTCGATCGGTCTCGGTGCAGTGGACTAATCCAATCTGGCGCCAGGACGCGGCCCCGCCAGCGGCGCATGACGACGCTGGTAACGGGCGCAGGCCCAGCTCTTGCCAAAGATCAGACGAAGAAGGCCATTCCGGACGTAACCAGCAAGGCCTTCGAGGCGCGATGTTGCGCGCAAGCTCGTTTGCATGTGTTCCTGGTCGTTGTTCGACTATCCCCCAACGAGCGGCATTTTAAGCCGAGTCGTCCGCTCAACGGAGGGGGTGGGAAAAAGTTCCCACACTGATGGGCCGCTGACATAGGAGGCCGCCGGGTCCAGGTCAATGGACGACTTGCCGCTAGGGGATAGACCTTAGTTGACCCCTCTTCCGGCTACGGGACGTAAGCCCCAAAGCTCGATCGGAGGTTGCGGGCGTGCCCGAGGCCCGCGTTGGTGATTTCGTACATGCCGGTGCTATTGGCCGGCTGGCGGATCAGATCGAGCTTCTTCAGGCGATGCAGCTGCGACACCACCGCCGACGGGGTGTCCTGAAACCCGCGCTGCGCCAAGGCGGCCATGAGTTGCTGGAGGGAGTAAGCCTTCGTCTCGCGCGAAAGGGCCTCCAGCAGCACCAGCTCGCGTACGCGGCTGCGCTGATTGCGGCCGATCTCGTCCAAGGCCGAACCATCGCCTTCCGGCTCAGCGGCCGTGATCTCGGACGGCAGGCTATCGGGATAGGCGGTGGGAAAGACCGGCGTGGGATAGGTAGCGGCATCGGCGGTGGCAATCACCTGCTCCACCACATCCAGACGGCGGCGGATCTCGTCCAGCAGGCGGCGGCGCTCGGCGGTGGAAACCCCACTCAGGGCCACCATCGGGTTGAAGACCTCGCGGGCGAACGTCGAAAAAATGTGCGCGACCTGGTCGTGGGCAGGTCCCCCGCTGGTCCCATCGGCAGCCATTGTTCGCTACCTCATACGAATGGAATTGAATGGCTTGGCATTCGCATACGTCGGAAGCGGATGCGTACCGTTCTTTCTATTGCATTTGATCCGATCCGTCGCAAGCCAGATGCCGATGCATTCATTTCATTCGTTACATTTCACTCTAATTTGAATTCCTACTACATTGTTTTACTTTGTAATTCTTCCATTCATTGACCTCGACATTCGGCAACATGCGCCGCGTTCGAGTTGCGGATCCCGTGATTGATTTCAGTTCTTCGCTCTTCGCTTCAACGCATTCCGACTGCTCATCCTTTTCATCTTCCTGCTGGCCCATCTTAAGGATGTTTTCAGGTTTTGCCTGGGTGCTACTCAGGAGGGCGGGTGATGGCGGCGTCTCAACAGGTTTCCGAATATCTCTACGATCTCATTCTCGATCCGACGCTGCTGGACCTGGTGCTGGCGATGCCGGACCTGACTTGGCGGGAGATTGCGACCACGGCCGCCACGCTGATGATCTGGGACGTGATTTCGAAACCGCTGGCGGCGCTGGCGTGGCGGCATGCACGCCGGCCGCTGTCGTGGGGGCTATTCAAGTTGGCAGTGGCGCTCAGGCCGTGAGGGAGGCAGCAGGCAGCAGGCATCAGGCAGCAGGCAGCAGGCAGCAGGCAGGGTGCCTGCTGCGCAGATCCGCGCAAATTGAAAATCCTGACGCCTAGGCGCCAGCGCCGAGGCGGGCTTCGATGGCCGCAAGCGCGTCCGGGGCCTTGGCGCCGTCGGGACCGCCGGCCTGGGCCATGTCGGGCCGTCCGCCGCCGCCCTTGCCGCCGAGCGCTTCCGCCCCGACCTTGACCAGCTCGACCGCACTCCAGGTCTTGATCAGGTCTTCGGTCACGCCGACCGCAAGACCGGCCTTGCCGTCCTCGGTCACGCCAACGATCGCGACCACGCCGGAGCCGACCTGCTTCTTGCCGTCGTCGACGAGGCCGCGGAGGTCCTTCGGGTTCAAGCCTTGCACCGAGCGGGCTAAGAGTTTCACGTCGCCGATAGTACGAACCGCGTCAGCCTGCGCAACGGCGCCGTTTGCGCCGCCCCCACCGCCGAGCGCGATCTGCTTCTTGGCGTCGGCCAGCTGACGCTCGAGCGTCTTCCTTTCCTCGACCAGCGTCTTCAGGCGCTCGACCAGATCCTCGGGCCGAGTCTTTAGAACGGCGGCCGCTTCCTTGAGGCGGGCGTCGGCTTCCGCAAGATAAGCGCGTGCGCCATCGCCGGTCAGAGCCTCGATGCGGCGGACGCCGGCCGAGCTCGCGCTCTCAGCGAGTACCTTGACGAGACCGATGTCGCCGGTGCGACGCGCGTGAGTGCCGCCGCACAGCTCAACCGACCAAGCCTTGTTGGAACCTTCCCGGCCCTCACCCATCGAGACGACACGAACCTCGTCGCCGTACTTTTCGCCGAACAGCGCCATCGCGCCGGAGGCCTTCGCGTCTTCGAGCGCCATCAGCCGCGTCTCGACCGGGCTGTTTTCGAGGACGATTTCGTTCGCGAGCCTTTCGACGGCCGCGATCTCGTCGGCGCTCATCGGCTTCTGATGCACGAAGTCGAAGCGCAAGCGGTCGGGAGACACGAGCGAGCCCTTCTGGGCCACGTGCAGCCCGAGCACCTGACGCAGCGCCTCGTGGAGAAGGTGGGTGGCCGAATGGTTGGCGCGTGTCGCCGTGCGCCGCGCGTGATCGACTTCAAGCTCGACCGCCTCGCCAACCTTGAAGCTGCCCGTCTCGACCTTGCCGAAATGAACGAACAGGTCGCCGAGCTTCTTCTGGGTGTCGGTGACGCGGAATAGCGCACCCTTGGCGCCTTTGATGACGCCCTGATCGCCGACCTGGCCGCCGCTTTCGCCATAGAACGGCGTCTGGTTGAGAATGAGCGCAGCCTCGTCGCCGGCCTTGAGGGTCTTGGCGGGCTTGCCGCCCACCACCAGCGCGCGGATCTCGCCTTCTGCCTTTTCAGTGTCGTAGCCCAGGAATTCGCTGGCGCCGACCTCTTCCTTGATCTCGAACCAGATCTCCTCGGTGGCAGCTTCGCCCGAGCCCTTCCAAGCACGGCGGGCTTCGTCCTTCTGCTTCGCCATAGCGGCATCGAAGGCCTTGGTGTCGACGGCGATACCGCGCGCACGCAACGCATCTTCCGTGAGGTCGAGCGGGAAACCGAAGGTGTCGTAGAGCTTGAAGGCGACGTCGCCCGGGAAGGTCGCGCCCTGCTTGAGCCCGCTCGACGCCTCGCCGAGCAGCTTCAGGCCGTTGCCGAGCGTCTTCTTGAACTTGGTCTCCTCGAGCTTCAGCGTCTCGGTGATGAGTGCTTCGGCGCGTCCGAGCTCCGGATAAGCCGCGCCCATCTCGCGCACGAGCGAGGGCACAAGGCGGTACATCAGCGGATCGGAGCAACCGAGCTGATGAGCATAACGCATGGCGCGGCGCATGATGCGGCGGAGCACGTAACCGCGGCCTTCGTTCGACGGAAGCACGCCATCTGCGATCAGGAAGCTCGTGGCGCGAAGGTGATCGGCGATCACGCGGCGGGCGGGCTTGACATCGACGCCTTCTGGATTGTCGGAGGCGCCGAGCTTGCGGCTTTCGTCGCGGATGGCGGCGATGAGATTCTTGAATAGATCGATTTCGTAGTTGTCGTGCGTGCCCTGGAGTACGGCCGCGATACGCTCGAGGCCCATGCCGGTGTCGACGGAGGCCTTGGGCAGGTTGATGCGCTCGCCCGAGGGGAGCTGCTCGAACTGCATAAAGACGAGGTTCCAGATCTCGATGAAGCGGTCGCCATCGGCGTCGGGCGAACCCGGAGGGCCGCCGGGGATCTTGGGGCCGTGATCGTAGAAGATCTCGGTGCAGGGGCCACACGGGCCGGTGTCGCCCATCTGCCAGAAGTTATCCTTCGTGGCGATGCGGATGATGCGGTCGTCGCCAAAGCCGGTCAGCTTTTTCCAGATGTCATAGGCCTCGTCGTCCTCGTGGTAGACGGTGACGGAGAGGCGCTTGGCGTCGAGGCCGAATTCCTTGGTAATGAGGCGCCAGGCAAACTCGATTGCGTTCTCCTTGAAGTAATCGCCGAAGGAGAAGTTGCCGAGCATCTCGAAGAAGGTGTGATGGCGAGCGGTGTAGCCGACGTTGTCGAGATCGTTGTGCTTGCCGCCGGCGCGGACGCACTTCTGCGAAGAAGCGGCGCGCGAGTAGGGGCGCGTCTCCTGGCCGGTGAACACGTTCTTGAACTGCACCATGCCTGCGTTGGTGAACATCAGCGAGGGGTCGTTGCGCGGCACGAGCGGCGAAGACGGCACCACCTCGTGACCCTCCGCCTTGAAGTACTCGAGGAACGCCCGTCTGATTTCGTTGACGCCAGTCATCTGATGCTCTCGTTGGCGGCCGGCCGGACCGAGGGGCGTTTGCCCGCTCGGTTCGGGTTTCTCAGGGATTTTGGCCGATTGTGCTTCGAATTTGCCAGAGCCGTTCCAGCTTTAGTTGACACGTGGATTTAGTGGACACATGGACCGGCTCTCGTTTTTGTTTTATCGCGCTTCCTGTCGGAAAACCGGTCCCCACTTTTCCGGAAGCGCTTCAGTGGCCGCTTTTAACGGCCCTCCTGCCGGGTGTCCAGAAACGCAGCGGGCGCAGCCCCCGGATATTTCCGAGCGCTGCGCCCCGTAATTTTTCCCTGTTCAGCGGCCTTGGCCGCCGCGACTAGCGCTTGGCGGCGCGGCCGGCACCCTTTTTGGACGAGGCTTCGGTGGCTTCCGGCAGCACGCCATCCTCGTCGGGCAGTTCAGCCTCTTCGGCGGCGTCCGATTCCGGCTCGACCAGCATCTTGTCGACGATGAGTCCGGCGCTGGCGCGAATAGCCCGCTCGATCTCATTGGCGACTTTCGGGTTCTGCTTCAGAAACAACTTCGCGTTCTCGCGGCCCTGGCCGATCCGCTCACCCTGATAGGAGATCCAGGCCCCCGATTTCTCGATGATGTTGGCCTTGACGCCGAGGTCGATCAGCTCGCCGGTTTTGGAGATACCTTCGCCGTACATGATGTCGAACTCGACCTGCTTGAACGGGGGAGCCACCTTGTTCTTGACGACCTTGACGCGGGTCTGGTTGCCGACGGTCTCCTCGCGTTCCTTGATCTGGCCGATGCGGCGGATATCGAGGCGGACGGACGAATAGAACTTGAGCGCGTTGCCGCCGGTCGTCGTTTCGGGATTGCCGAACATGACGCCGATCTTCATGCGGATCTGGTTGATGAAGATCACCATGCACTTCGATCGCGAGATCGAGGCGGTGAGTTTACGCAGCGCCTGGCTCATGAGGCGCGCCTGGGCACCCATGGTGACTTCGCCCATCTCGCCTTCGAGCTCGGCCTTGGGAGTCAACGCCGCCACGCTGTCGACAACGACGACGTCGATCGCGCCCGAACTGACGAGCGTATTGGTAATCTCGAGCGCCTGCTCGCCGGCATCCGGCTGCGAGACGAGCAGATCCTCGATCTTCACGCCGAGCTTTTTGGCATAGGTGGGATCAAGCGCGTGCTCGGCGTCGACGAAGGCGCAGATGCCACCCTTCTTCTGGGCTTCCGCAATCACCTGCAGCGTCAGCGTGGTCTTGCCGGAACTCTCAGGTCCGTAGATCTCGATCACGCGGCCCTTGGGCAGGCCGCCAATTCCGAGGGCGATATCGAGACCCAGCGAGCCCGTCGACACGGCCTCGATGTCCATCGAGCGCTCGTTGGCGCCGAGGCGCATGATCGACCCTTTTCCGAAGTTCTTGTCGATCAGCTCCAATGCGTGCGCGAGTGCCTGCGCCTTGTTCTTGTCCATCTTGCCCCCTTCGACGACGTGCAGCTCCGGCTTGCTCATGTGGCACCTTATGACATGTTAACAGAGTTGGTTACAGGTTACGGGCGACTCGACATGTGAATAAGTTGTACACGTTTTGTTCTCACCTGTAAAGCCGATGCTCCGAATGCGTTGGATGCTTTTAACGGGCTTTTAGGCCGGCTCGGCCAACCTCAGGGTTCGCGTCGCCAAGAGCCCTGCCCATGTTCCCTGCCCTCACCACCGCATCGAATGCGCTCCAGGTCCAAAGCCAGCGGGCCGCCGAGATCGCGTCGGCGATCGCCACCATGGGGGCAGCACCGGCTGCTTCGGCTACCGGGAACGCAGGCGCCGCCGCGCCGACCTCTCCGGTTCGTATCGGGGCGCTGCCGATCGACGATGCGACCCAAGCGTTCGTTTCACTCAAGGAGGTTGAGCTTGCCTACAAGCTCAACGCGGCGGTGATCAAAACCGCCGACGAGATGCTGGGCACCCTGCTCGACATGCTCGACCCGGCCGAAAAGCGATAAACTAGACGCGGCATCCTTTCTGAAACCCGATTGCGCCTTACTTGGTTCAGATAAGGACCCCGGAGGCCGCCATGCACAACGAAGCTTTCAATCTCTCGCTCCGCCGCTTTCTGAAGGAAGTCGGCATCTCCTCACAGCAGGAGATCGAGCGGATCGTGCGCGAGCATGGGCTCGCCGGCAAAGGTACGCTCAACGTCAAGATGGTGCTGACCGCCGAGGGCACGGATCTTCGCCACGAGGTGGACGGGCGTATCGACCTCGGGTGAGAGGCTGCGCCGCCTACGCGGCTTCGGCTTTCACGCGCGCAATCGCTTCCTCGGCGAGCGCTTCGAGCTCGGGCAGCAGCACGACGCTTTCCTGCTCGTTAGGATCGGTGCGCGCGATCACGGCGGACGCGGGCTTGTCCGAGAGGTTGACCGGCAGATGCGGAACGCCGGCCGGGATGTAAACCAGATCACCGGCCTTGTTGATCATCTGGTGCTGGAGGCGGTCGCCATAGAGAGTCAGCGTCTCGCCGGCCAGGATGTAGATTGCCGTCTCGTGATTTTCGTGCAGATGCGCTTTGGCGCGCGCACCCGGCGGGATCGTCAGCAAGTGCATACAGATGCCTTTGGAGCCGACCGTTTCGGCGGCGACGCCACAGAAGTAAGTCAGCCCCTGCTTGCCGTCATAGGTGGTCTCGGGGCGGATCACGCGACATGTGGGCTCAAACGGATCGCTCATTCCGGAAAACTCCCGATCAACGTCTTTGGCCAACTCTATCGCGGTTCGGTCTTGAGCGCGAGCCAGAGCAGGTTCCGATCCTTTTGGCCTGGAGACAGCAATCAGCGTGCGAGCTGCTCTTTCACCTTGGCGGCGAGCTGGGGAAGCGAGAACGGCTTCGGCAGGAAGGCGAACTGCTCGTTCTTGTCGAGGCTGGTCTCGAAGGCTTCGTGCGGATAGCCCGACACAAAGATGATCTTCAAGTCGGGGTTGGTCTTGCGCAGCTCCTTGAGGAGCGTCGGCCCATCCATCTCCGGCATCACGACGTCGGAGACGACGATGTCGACCTTGTCGCCGTGCTGGGCCATCACCTCCAGCGCCTCGACGCCGGTAGAGGCTTCCAAAACCTCGTAGCCCTGCCGCTTCAAGGCGCGGACCGCGAACGAGCGGACGATATCCTCGTCCTCGACCAGCAGCACGCGGCCGTTGCCGGTGAGATCCTGCGGACGCTCCTTCTTGGCGGTCTTCTGCGCGACCAGCTCGTCCTCGTTGCCGGGAAGATAGCGCGGAAGATAGACGCGGAAGGTGGTGCCCTGCCCAAGCGTGCTTTCGGGATAGATGAAGCCGCCCGACTGCTTGACGATGCCGTAGACCGTGGCGAGGCCGAGGCCAGTGCCTTTGCCTACGCCCTTGGTGGTGAAGAACGGCTCGAAGATCTTGTCCATCACCTCGCGCGGCATTCCGGAGCCGGTGTCGCTTACCTCGATCAGCACGTACTCGCCGACGACCATGCCGTGATGCTGCAGGCGCTGACTTTCGCGCTCGGTGACGTTGCGGGTGCTGACGGTCAGCGTTCCGCCATCCGGCATCGCGTCGCGGGCATTGACGGCGAGATTGACGATCACGCGCGCAATTTCCGTCTTGTCCACCTTGACGTGCCACAGGTCGCGCGTGGTCTGCGTCTTGATCTCGATCTTCTCGCCCAACGAGGTCTTGAGCATGTTCGAGTTCTCGGCGAGCACGTCGCTCAGGACGACCGCCTCGGCCTGCAGCGTCTGGCGGCGCGAGAAAGCCAGAAGGTTGGCGACAAGGCCCGCCGCGCGCGTCGCGCTCGAGCGGATGTTCATGATGTCTTTGTGGGCCGGATCCGTCGGCCGGTGCGTCTGCAGCAAGAGATCCGAGAAACCGATGATCGCCGTCAGCACGTTGTTGAAATCGTGGGCGATGCCGCCCGCGAGCTTGCCGACCGCCTCCATCTTGGAGCTTTGCGCAAACTTTGCTTCGAGCGCCTTCTGCTCCGTCGCGTCGATCAAATAAACGATTGCGGCTTCGCGGGCGTCCTTGGCCTGGGTCAACGGCGCAAGGTAAAGGCGCAGTGAAAACTCGTTCTTCGCGCCGACCGTAATGTCGATCGGCGTCATCATGACGGTTCCGGCGAGGGCCTGCTTGATCGCCGTCTTGACGGTGGCAAGCGTATCGGCGCCGGCGGAGCGGCAGAGGACAGGCGCCGCGGGCGACCCGATCGCAGCCGAGCCGTCGGGGATCATGCGGGCGAAGGCGGCATTGGTGCTCATGAGCCTTCCGTCGGCGCCGATGGTGGCGATACCGAACGGGGCCGACTGGAAGAAGCGGGCAAAACGAATCTCGGCGGCGCCGGGCTCACCGTCGGCGGCGCTGGCCTCGCGACGGAACGCGGACACAAGGAGGCCGCCTTGCGGATCGCGGCGCGCGAAGAAGCGCATCGGAACGCGGGATCCCTTGTCGATCACGACATCCAGATCGACGCCCTGGCCGTGGGTGTAGAACGCAGCCGCAGCGTTGGCGATCAGTTCGGCGCCTTCGGCCGAGACGATATCAGGCAAGCGCAGGCCGCGATCGGAAAGGCTCTGCGGCTCGAGGCCGAGCCAGCGCAGGAACGTTGCGTTGAGGCGCATGACGGTGCCGCGGCTATCGACCTCCATCAGGCCGGCCGGCAGACTGTCCATGCGCTCGAGCACGGCTTCCAGCGTCTCGACGGCGCTCGCCTGACGGGCGCGCTCGGCCGTTACGTCGGAGATGGTCCACAGAATCATCGGGCCAAGATCGCGCTCCTGGCCAGGTACGGTGCAAGGGCGATGGGCGACGCGGACGAGGCGTGTCGGCTGTCCGGCGGCCGCCAGCTCGATGTCCTCACGCCACGGCTCGCGGCGGGAGGCGGCGCGTTCGAGGCGGAAGTAAGCGGCGGCAGCTTTCGAATCGCCGGCGAACAGACCTTCGAGGGCGTTGACCTCGCCAGCGGCCGTCGTGCCGACCAGACGGGTCATGGCTTTGTTGGCGTAGAGCGGGCGGCCGTCTCGGCGGGTGACGAGCACGCCGTCGTCGAGGTTGTTGGCGAAGGCGCGGATGAGATCGTCGTCGCGCACACGCTCGCCCACACGAATGTGGCCGGCCGCGTAACCGAACAGCGCGAACAGGCCAACCATGGCGAGCACGGACATCAGCGTCAGCAGCAGCGGCTCACCAGCCGGAGAGGCCACGAGCGCAAGCACCAGGGCACCTGCGGCAATTGCCGCGGCAATGACGGGAACAAAACCGGCTTCGTGGACGCCCCCGTTCAACGCCTGGGCACGTGCCATGCCGGACTGGGGCTGGCGGACATCGCTATCGCTCATGAAGGCGAAAGCTATCTGATTCTCGGCAGCAGCCGTCTTCGATGCCTGCATGGGGACTTCGATACTCATTACGCTTACGCTACGCCCGTGTCGTGACTTGGTGCCGCGCCGCTCCCTGAAACACCCGTTTCAGAGCCTGCCTCGCCCATCCACAGTTCGATCAATAGGGTTAAAATGGCATGAATTCCGCGCTATACGAGCAACGGTCAGCGGCTGCGAGAGGAGACCGCGAGGTAACTCGCGGCGACAAGCTCATGTGGGACATAGTTTATTATCTCGCGATCGTTTTGTTTCTTGCGGTCGCGATGATTGGCGGTGCGTTTGCGGTTCGCTCCTATCTCGGCGGCACCGGGCCGATGCAGGCGATGAGCGGGCTGTTCGGGCCGAAGCCGGAGAAGCGCATCTACGTCACGGAGCAGTACAACATCGACGGGAAACGCCGTCTGGTTCTGGTGCGTCGCGACGACGTCGAACACCTGATCATGACCGGCGGTCCGGTCGACGTGGTGATCGAGACTGGAATTCGTGCGCCACACTACGCGCCTGCGGATCACTTAGCCGATCACGACGCCGCCGCTGCTCCCACGTCCTCGCACGGATCGCTGCGGGTTTAGCTCCGTTCGGCGGGCTCGCCTTCTCCCAGGCCAGCTCTCGCACTTCACCCGCGAGGACGCGCGATGACTTCACTACGGTTTTCGGTTCGAACCAGGGCGCTGCTTTCGGCGCTGCTGGTCATCGTTGCGCCCGCGCCGTGCGTGTCCGATGCTCTCGCCCAGACTCAGCCAGCTCCCCAGGGGAAAACTGCGCCGGTACCGCCGACACAGCCACCGGCAGCGGCGGCGACCGAAGTCCCCCCGGCCCCGCCCGTGCCCGTGCTCTCGGCCGACGATCAAGCCTCTATCGAGGAGATTCGCGATCGTGCCGCCAAGGTCAAATCGGCTCAGGACTTGCTCGAGAAATCGGTTGAGCGCGGCCTCGACAACGACGAGGAACTGCGCCAGCTACGTGTTGACCTGCTGGCGCTGATCGACAGCGCGCAGGCGATGTTCGATGCCTTGAAACCAAAGGCCGAATCCCTCCGTCAGCTCGTCGAGAAGCTGGGCGCTGCGCCCGAGAAGGATGCGGCGCCGGAGTCCGAGCAGGTCGCCGCCGAACGCGCCCGCCTCAATGCGCTGGTGGCGGAAGTCAACGGCGCGCTCAAAGCCGGTGAACTCGCGCAGGTGCGTGCGCGCCAGTTGCTGGCAACAGTGCAGACGGCACGGCAGGGGCTGTTCGCCAAGCAGGTTCTGAAGCGCAACCCCTCGCCGGTGTTTCCCGGCACGTGGACGCAGCTCATCGACGACATTCCCAGCGCAAGCCGGCAGCTTTCCTACTCGCTCTCCGGCTGGACAGGGATGGCGAAGCAAAAGTGGATGGAGCTCGCCAGCCTCGCAATCGGCCTTCTTGTGCTGTTCGTCGCGCTAACGGCGATTGTCCGCTGGTTCCTCGCCTATCGGCTCGATCATCCCCGGGAAAAGCCGCCCGGCTTCTTCGAGCAAGCCGCCGCGATCGGCTGGGTTGCGCCGCTCCTGGCTCTGCCGCCGCTGGCGACGCTCGGCGTCGCCGCCGTGGGGCTCGAAAGCCTCGGTCTGCTCGTTCTCGATGTCGGCCAGATCGCCAAGGTCGCGTTTCCGGCGCTCGTGCTGTTCATTGCGGTCGCGGCGCTGACGCGCGCCATTCTCTCGCCCGGCCGCGCAGCCTGGCGGGCCGTCGATCTCTCGACGCGCGCCGCCCGCAAGATCACCCGCATCATCACGCGTATCGCGGCGGTGTTCTCGTTCGATGTCATCGCCCAGGAAGCGCTGCAGCGCCTCTATCTGCCGCTTTCGATCAGCATCATGGAATCGGCGCTCGCGAGCGTCGCGATCGGGCTTTTGATGCTGCAGCTCGTTCGCACACCGTTCGAGCGGCGCTCCGACTCCGGTGCAGCCGGCCGGCCGGCTGCAGGCGGCGCTACGGTGGCGGAAGCAGCGCCTCCGGAGGCGCTGCCGGCACCCGTAGCGGATTCCCGGCTTCGGCCTTTCCTTATCAAACTGCCGCTGCTGATCGCTGCGCTCGCCATTCTGGCGTTGTCGCTGTTGGGCTACATCTCGCTCGGACGCTTCATCACGACCCAGGTGGTGGTCACCGGAAGCGTGATCGCGGTGCTGCTGGTGTTTCATCTCGCGATCCGCGCCGTCCTCGGAGAACCTGGAACCGGGATCAAGCCGTTCTCGACCGTACTCCAAGAGCGGGTCGGGCTCGATGCCGAGCAGAGCGAAGCGCTGTCGCGAACGCTGTCGTTCCTGCTGAATGCGGGCCTTGCGCTGGTCGCCTTGCCGCTGATCCTGGTCACCTGGGGCTATTCGCTGTCCGAGGCGATGGCCTGGCTCAAGGCGGCGGTGTTCGGGTTCGAAATCGGGGACGTCCGGATCTCGCTCGCGCGCATCCTGATCGCGATCGGGCTGTTCCTAGCGCTCGTGTTTGTAACGCGGCTCGCCCAGCGCTGGCTCGACACCGGCGTGCTCAGATCGCGGCGGCTCGATCCCGGCATCGCCAATTCGATCCGTACGGCCGTCGGCTACACGGGGTTCATCGTCGCGACGCTTGCGGCGGTCTCGTACGGCGGGCTCGACATCACCAACATTGCAATCGTGGCCGGCGCGCTTTCGGTCGGCATCGGTTTCGGCTTGCAGTCGATCATCAATAATTTCGTGTCCGGTCTGATCCTGCTGGTCGAGCGGCCGATCAAGGTCGGCGACCGGGTGTCGGTCAAAGGACAGGAAGGCTTTGTGCGGCGCATTTCGGTGCGTTCGACGGAGATCGAAACCGCCGACAAGGCGAGCCTCATCGTTCCAAACTCGGAGTTCATCACCTCCACGGTCACCAACTGGACGCACCGAAACGCGTTGGGAACAGCCGCCGTGAAGGTTTCCGTCAGCTACAAATCCGATCCCGAGCGGGTGCGGGAGATCCTGCAGAAAGTGGGCGCCGAGTGCCCGACCGTCCTGCAGCATCCCGCGCCGAGCGTCGGGTTCGACGGCTTCGGTGCGAACGGCCTCGATTTTTCGCTCAGCACCGTCATACCCGACGTCACCAAGGCGGCCACGGTGCAAACCGAATTGCGCTTCCGAATCCTCAAAGCGTTCCGCGAGGCGGGGATCGAGATGCCGTATGCGCAGCACGACGTTCATCTGCGCGATCTCGACCTCGTGCGGACAGTACTGACGCGGCTTGGCGAAGAGCGCGCGCGACAGGCCGGCGTCACGTTTCCGGATCCTCCCAAAAAATAAGGCCGGGCCAAAAAATAAGAGCGGGCAATCACGCCCGCTCTTATGTTTTTCGTCAACGAGATCGCAGCTCCAGGCGGCGTCAGTCCTCGCGATAGACGCGTTCGCGGCGTTCGTGGCGTTCCTGTGCCTCAACCGAGAGCGTCGCGATCGGGCGGGCGTCGAGACGCCTCAAGCCGATCGGGTCGCCGGTCTCTTCGCAGTAGCCGTAGGTGCCGTCCTCGATGCGTGCGAGGGCCGCGTCGATCTTGGAGATCAGCTTGCGCTGACGGTCGCGATCACGCAGCTCGAACGCGCGGTCCGTCTCCGTGGTGGCGCGATCGGCGAGATCGGCGTGCTGCGTCGAATCCTCGTGCAGACCGGCGATCGTCTCCTTGGTTCTCAGAACGATTTCTTCTTTCCACTTCAGCAATTTCTGGCGGAAGTACGCCCGATGCCGCTCGTTCATGAACGGCTCGTCCTCGGAGGGGCGATAATCGGGTGGGAGAACGATACTGGACGTACCTGCCTTGGCCGTCAGCTTCTTGTCTTGTGCCTTTTCGATGGCGCGCGTCCTTGCTTTGGGCTTGCTCTCGACCGCCACGGTGGCTTTCGGCGGCGCCTTGACTGCCTTGGCCGCCGGCTTTGCGGCAGAGCGAGCGGAACTCTTCGAGACTTGAGACTTCAAAACCTGGGATTTCGACACTTGCGCTCGGGCCGGCGGCTTTGCAGCTGCCTTGCGTTTGGGAACAGACTTCGGCGCGGCCTTGGCTTTGGCCGGCTTCGACGTGGCTCGCTTGCTCATATGGGGCCTCCGATGATGGGCCTGCCTGAGGGTCGTGTGTTCCGATTCCGAGCGAAGTGTTGGGCGTGCTCATTTGGAGAATGCGGCCGCTTATGTCAAGGAATTCCGCCGTTTAACTGTTAAAAGTCCCGCGGGTGGGGCGCCTGCAAGTGGCCGGAATCGCGGGCATTTTGCTCTGTAGCCACACGGCGTCGCAGATTGGGGACAACGAAAGTTGCATCAACTCCTCCGCGCAACCCGCTTTTAAGCCGTTGTCCGGGGCCGCCCCAATGCTCGCGGCCTGCGACGCTGATACCCGCGGGGTGGTGTTGCAGCAGGGAGACGCGACGCCTATGACCAACAGATTCTCGCGTTCCATCCCGATTTTTCACCCGCGCCCTGGCCGTCCAGCCGTGCCCGGGTCCAAACGGAGATCATCCGGCGCATGACAGCCTCCGGCCCCGCCCGTTTCGACGGCACCACGAGCTACGTAGCAACGCGCGACCTCACCGTCGCCGTCAACGCGGCCGTCACGCTCGAGCGGCCCCTGCTCGTCAAAGGCGAGCCCGGCACCGGCAAGACCGTTCTCGCGCTCGAGGTGGCCCGCTCGCTCGGTGCACCGCTGATCGAATGGCACGTCAAATCGACGACCAAGGCCCAGCAGGGCCTCTACGAATACGACGCCGTCTCGCGTCTCCGCGACGGGCAGCTCGGCGACGAGCGCGTCAAGGATATCCGCAACTACATCAAGCGCGGCAAGCTGTGGGACGCGTTCGTCGCTGACCAGCGCCCGGTGCTGCTGATCGACGAAATCGACAAGGCCGACATCGAGTTTCCGAACGATCTCCTGCAGGAGCTCGATCGGATGGAGTTCTTCGTCTACGAGACCGGCGAAACGGTGCGGGCGCGCGTACGCCCGATCGTGATCATCACGTCGAACAACGAAAAGGAGCTGCCCGACGCGTTCCTGCGCCGCTGCTTCTTCCACTACATCAAGTTCCCCGATCCCGAGACGATGGCGGCGATCGTGGAGGTGCACTTCCCCAAGCTGAAGAGCCGGCTCGTCGGTGAAGCGCTGCGCGTGTTCTATGAGCTGCGCGACATGCCGGGCCTCAAGAAGAAGCCTTCGACCTCGGAGCTTCTGGACTGGCTCAAGCTATTGCTCAACGAGGATATCGACCCGGCCGTTCTCCGCGAGACCGACAGCCGAAAGGTCATTCCGCCCCTCGCGGGTGCGCTGCTCAAGAACGAGCAGGACGTGCATCTGTTCGAACGGCTTGCGTTCATGAGCCGGCGGAAGGGCGATTAACGTCCGCTCAACCCTTCCGGCAAGAATTGCCCGATCGCTCCTTCAGGGACGTCACTCCTTAAGAGAAGTGGCACGGCAGGTATGGCATTCTTGGGCGTAGCAACCCTTCGAGCAAGGACACTCCCATGTCATTGAAGACCGCGCGGAACCTTTTCGCCCTTTCGTTGGCCCCGCTCGTGGTGATGGCGGCGCTGCGCTCGACAGCGGAACCGGAAATCGGCTTGGTCGGCGCTCCCGAGGCAAACGCTGCCCCTCTCAAGCTCGCCACGCTGAAGGCCGAAGCCCGCGCGCTCGTCGTTCACATCGACGGTCCGTGAGGATAGGCAGTAGGCACTAGGGCAAGCAATTGGGCCGGGGCACGTCAAGTGCGTCCCGGTTTTTTGTTGTTGTGGCGGCGACCGGGATCAGGCAGCCGCAACGCCTGAAAGGAAACTCTCGATGCGTGTGCTCAACGCCTTGGTGCGCGCCGTGACCTTCGCGCTGGTTTCCAGCACCTGACGGGCGGAATTGAATGTCGTTGTCGCGGCTGCCGTAACGCCGGCGATGGTTTCACTGACGTGCCGCGTATCGCCAGCAGCATGATGGACGCCCGCATTGATCTCCGAAGTGGCCGCGCCCTGCTCGGTAACGGCGGCCGCGATCTGCGTGGTGATGCCGTTGACATGGCCCATGCGCTCGGCGATCTCCGCGATCGCGCGAACGGCTTGATCGGTCGCGCCCTGGATGGAGGCCACCTGCTCCGAAATGCTTTCGGTCGCCTGCGCGGTCCGGGTCGCCAGCGTCTTGACCTCGGTCGCCACGACGGCGAAGCCACGGCCGGCCTCGCCCGCACGCGCGGCTTCGATGGTTGCGTTGAGAGCCAGGAGATTGGTCTGACCGGCAATCTCGCGGATCAAGGTCACGACCTCGCCGATCTGCTGGGCGGATGCCAACAGCTCGGACATCCGCTCATTGGTGGTGACGGCCATTGCGCTGGTGGAGCCAACGTTGCTCAGAGCTTCCGTGATCTGGTTGCCGATCTCTGCGATGGAGGCCGTCAGTTGCTCGGAGGCGGCTGCCACAGTCCCGACATTGGCCGAGGCCTGGTCGGACGCGGTGGCAACGAGCTGGGCCTTGTCGTTGGTTCCCGACGCGATGTCTTGCAGCGCGCCCGCCGTGCGTTCGAGGTCTTCAGCCATCTCGGCCACGGCGGCAATGGTCTGCTCGGCGTCGGTCTTGAAACTTTCGATCAAGGCTTCGAGCGCTCTTTGGCGCTCTTCGCGACGCGTGGCTTCACGAACGCGTTCCGTTTCGAGCCGTGTTCTCTCGATCGTGTGGTCGCGGAAGATGGAGACGGCTCGCGCGATCTCTCCGATCTCGTTGGAAGAGTCAGTGTAGGGAATGACGCCTCTGGTGTCGTTGTGCGTCAGGCGGGCCATCACAGAAGCGAGTTCCGGGATCGGGCGCGTCAGCACGCGCGACAAGGCCAGACCTACGATGGCCATGACAACGAGAAGCGCGCCGGCAACGAGTAAAATCCTTTGTTCGAGTGCTGCGGCCAACTCGAAAACGGATGCCTGCTTGGTGCCCGCAAAAAGAATGCCGATGACTTTTTCTTGCGTGTCGACAATGGGAAAATAAACCGTGAAATAGGAAGTGCCGAATATGTCCGCGGCGCCATTGTAGGGCTGCGCCTTTTTGACGAAATCGTATGCCGCGCTGTTTTTCCCAAGTAATGTTCCGTTGGCCCGCTTGCCTTCCGGCGTCCTTACTGTTGTCGATACGCGGATAAAATCGTCAACTGCCTTATCATACGAAAAGATTGTTATGGGCTCGCCGGTCATGCGCGTTATGGAATCGACAAGCTGGTGATCCTTGTCGGCGGGCACGGAATCTACGATTATTTTCTCGATCCGCCCCGCATCGGAACGGACGACCTTCGTACCGGGGTGCATCTTGCCGAGAAGCTCCGATCCGATCCGAAGCGCGAGCTGCTGGCTTTCCAGCGCCTTGCGTTCGGCATCCGCATTGAGCTGGTGATGCATAACCAGCATCAGGCAGGCCGTCGAAACAACGACCGCGGCAATCGTCAGCAGAGAGATGAGTGTTTCGAGCCTAATTCGCCCAAAAACCATGTCCATAAGTTTCATCGGCGACCTTGAAGCTTCGACCCCACATGCTTTTTTGCTTATCCTATATTCTTCATGTAAATGAATGATTTCCAAAGATATTGTTTTGTCTATTCTTCGATAAAGTTAGTTGCCTTTAAAACCCCAGCCACCATTTCTCCAGAACTTCTTGCCCATCCCAAAGGCGCCCCGTGCGTTCAAATCGCTTGCTGGTTTTGCCTGTTCGAGGGCGGGTGGCTTGGTCATCTCATCGGTGCGGGAAGAAAGCCGCAAAGCTGCCCAAGTGGTATCGTTCAGTACTCCAACTGCTCCGCCGCGAAAGTCTTGGCACTTTCGTGCGTTCTGACGTTCGTCACATTGAAAAACCACCTCAAGGTTGCATGTCAGCTCATCAATCGCTTCCCCCCTCTGACGGATCAGATCTCAACATCGCGGAGGTCGGCGGACGCGGCGGTCGCATCGCCTCGGTGCTGTCGGCGCTGGCGCTTGGTTTCTCGGGGCTTTCCTTTTACGAGAGCGTGCTCAAGACAGCTCAGCTCGAAGTTTACGTTCCGCCCGTCGTTCACTATGCGCGCGACCAGGGCGGCGATGTGGAGCTGTTCGCGATCCCGCTCACGATCGTGAATTCAGGGGCCCGCACCGGCACGGCGCTGACGATGGAGCTCACGGTCGAGAGCCTGCGCGCCGATGCGGCCGTCAAGACCAAGCGCTACTACAGCGCCTACATCGGAGAGCATTCGCCGAAAGACGATGCGGACAACCGCTCGTTCGCGCCGCTCAGCCTCGCGGGCCGTCAGACCTTCTCCGACACGGTGCGCTTCTATCCGGAAGGCAACCCGCTGCCGGCCCTCGTGGACGATGCCGGCGACTACCGCTTCACGCTGAAGCTCACGACGGCGGTTCCAGCAAATCCCGGTTTGCTCGACGGCTTCCTCAGCCGGGATATTCCGCCGATCTCGTTCGAGCGGACGCTGCCCTGGTTCTCCGAACAGCAGCTCGGAATGCGCCGGATCACCATTCCCATGCACGACAAGGACTGGAAGCCGACGACAACGCCGGCGAAACAGGGTTAGCGGCTTCGGCTCGGCCGCTTGCCGAGCATGAACGCTTTCTGACAGGCCGCTTCAGGCGCCGTTCATTGGCAACATCGTAAGTCTTCTCACGTTACTCTTCGAAAAGAAGTTTCGAAGGGTCCCTTGGAGAAGACCATGAGTGAATTCCTGAGAAGCGCGACCCTGGTACTGATGGGGCTGACCGTCATCGGTGCCGGCGTCATCGTCGTTTTCTACGGCTGAGGCCGCTCGCACCGAACTCGTTGGCGATTGTAACGTCCCAACAGCCTTGCGACTTAGGCAACCCCTGCCTATTTAGGGAAACCCATCATGAGGTTTCCCTTGGACGCCCGAGACCTTTCTCTTTCCGTGGCCGACACCTGGGCCCAGGCCGGTAAACGGATCGGGGATTTCCTGACGCCCTCGCTCCGCCTCGGCGTGACCGGGCTCGCGCGATCCGGCAAAACCGTCTTCATCACCGCGCTCATTCGCAATCTGACGCAAGGCGGGCGACTGCCGTTCTTTGCGCCCTACGCCGAGGGCCGGCTGATCTCCGCCGATCTCGAGCCGCAGCCCGACGACAACGTACCGCGCTTCGACTACGAGGGGCATGTGAGCGCCCTCTCCGCCGATCCGCCCACCTGGCCGGACAGCACGCGGCGCGTTTCCGAAGTCCGGGTTTCGATCTCGTTCACACCGGAGCATCGTCTGCGGCGCGCGCTCGGCATCCGGCGACTCAATCTCGATATCGTCGATTATCCCGGCGAATGGCTGCTGGATCTCGGGATGCTCGGCGAAAGCTACGAGACGTGGTCGCGCGATGCGCTCGATCGGGCGCGGATGCCGTCGCGCGGGGCTGCGGCGGTCGATTGGCTCGCATTCGTCTCTGGTCTCGATCCGGCGCAAGCCGAGGACGAGCAGCTTGCGCTCGATGGCGCGCGCCGCTTCACCGACTATCTTCGCGCCGTGCGTCAGACCTCGGCGGTCGCGACGCTCGGCCCCGGGCGCTTCCTAATGCCGGGCGATCTCGAAGGCTCGCCACTCCTCACCTTCTTCCCGCTGACTTTGCCGCCCGATAGCGCGCCCCAACGCGGAAGCCTCGCCGCGATGATGGCGCGGCGCTACGACAGCTACGTGCAGCACGTGGTGCGTCCGTTCTTCCGCGACCACTTCAGCCGGCTCGACCGGCAGATCGTGCTCGTCGACGTGCTCGGCGCGCTGAACGGCGGGGCCGACGCCATCGCCGAACTCGAGCGGGCGCTGGCGTCGGTCTTGCGGGCCTTCCGCCCGGGCGCCGCGAGTTGGCTTTCCAGCCTCATTGGCGCTCGGCGTATCGACCGGCTGCTGTTTGCCGCTACCAAGGCCGATCATATCCATCACACCAGCCACGACCGCATGGAGGCGATTCTCGAGCTTCTCACCGAGCGGGCGGCTGCGCGCGCAGGCGAAGCGGGCGCGGAAGCGCGCGTGATGGCGCTTGCGGCCCTCAGGGCCACGCGCGAAGCCCAGGCGCGGGACGGCCGTGGAACGCTCCCCTGCATCGTCGGCGTGCCGCTGCCGGGTGAGACAGTCGGGCGGGAGCGGTTCGACGGCGTGCGCGAAGTGGCCTTGTTTCCGGGCGATCTGCCAGACGATCCGGCTGCCGTACTTTCGGGCGCCGCGCCGTTCAACGCGACGTTCCCGCGCTTCCGTCCGCCCCGGCTGCTTGGCGTGCAGAAATCCGGTGAAGTGCCCGCCTCCCCCCATATCCGCCTCGACCGCGCCCTCGATTTTCTGATCGGAGATTGGCTGGCATGAGCGATATCCGCGAGCCTCGCGTTTTTTCACCCGACGATCCGAATATCGTCGGCGAGACGGCACAACCGACGGACGATGGGCCGTTGCCGCTCGACGAAGAGAGCCTGCCTCAGCAAAGGCGCGACACGGGCGCCAGCGTCGGTGGGCTTTTCCTTTCGGCCGTCGCGGCGCTCGCAGGCCTCGCGCTCACGGTCAGTTTCGCGAATTTCGTTTCGACAGCTCTCGCCCGTGACGATTGGGTGGGCTGGACGGCCCTGAGCCTGCTCGTCATCGTAATTGGAACCGGGCTTATCATGCTCGGGCGCGAGATCGTCGGCCTGCTCCGGCTGCGGCGCCTGACGCGGCTCAGGCGTAACGCCGAGACCGCCATCAGAACCCGAGATACCGCGCTCGAACGCAAGACGGTTGCGGGGCTCTCGGCCACGTTCCGCGGGCGGCGGGATCTCACCTGGAATCTGGCGCGGCTGCGCGATCACGCGGGCGACGTGCGCGATCCCGGCGATCTCCTGCGGCTCGCCGACCGCGAGGTGGTCGCGCCGCTCGATGCGGTTGCGCGCCGCCTGGTGCTGAAATCGGCCAAGCGCGTGTCGGTCGTGACCGCCATGAGCCCGATGGTGTGGGTCGCGATGCTGTACGTGATGGTCGAGAACCTGCGCCTGCTGCGAAGCCTCGCGACGCTTTATGGGGGGCGACCGGGCGGTATCGGCGCCCTGCGGATTGCGCGCCTCGTGGTCACGCACATCGTGGCGACCGGCGGCCTTGCAATGACCGACGACCTGCTCGGACAATTTCTCGGGCAGGATCTCCTCAGGCGGCTTTCGCGGCGTCTCGGAGAGGGCGTGTTCAACGGCGCGCTGACGGCGCGTGTCGGGGTGGCGGCCATCGAGGTGACGCGTCCGATCCCGTTTCTCGATTCAGAGCCGATCCGCGTGCGCGATCTTTTGCCGGAGCTGCTGCGCCGCTCCGGTACTTAGAAGAAACGGGGATGCTTCAGGCGGCGGTTGCGAGGCGCCCGCGGCGCTCGGCTTCGGCAATCTCGGCGGCCGCGGCCAGCCGCTCGCGCCATGCCTGGGTATGACGCAGCGAACGCAGCTCGATCGACGAGGGCGATCTGTCGATCGGCGTCGACAGGATAACGTTCATGGCTGGACCCGCAGTTTGCGATGTCATCCAGTTCAAGGGGCCGGAGAGCACGAGGCCCAAAACCACCGGCGCCATCCAAACGAGCAGGCCCGGCGATGTTTCCCAGCAGACGATGGTGACCACCACACCCACGAGCATGTGAGTCCAGTGGAAGCGCATGGCGTCGCCCAGCTCCATGGCCGCATCGTCGCGCCGCTGCACTTTCCAGCCCGCATCACGCCCGAAGAAGATTTGCAGAACGGAAGCGGTCTGCGTCATCATCATGATCGGAGCCAGCAGCATCGAGTAAACGGTTTCAGTGGCAACGCCTGCGATCGCGCGCGGCATTCCGAACAGCTCGCGGGCGCGCTGAGCGCGCTTCAGCTCGAGCGCGAGCCCCAGCGCCTTCGGCAGCAGCACGACCGCCATGGTGGCGAGGAACAAACGCATGGCTGCGCCGGGGTCGATCACCGGCCAGATCGGGAACAGCGTCTTGGAATCGGTGAAATAGCTCGGCAGCAACTGCTGACCCTGCAATGCCAGCACGAGACCGACAGCCAGAGATGCCGCCCAAACGGCCGACACGACATAAGCGGTCGCGCCCATGAAGAGATGCAGGCGCCCCATGCCGGGCACGCCGCGCCTGAATACCAGCGCGAGATGCTGGATGTTGCCCTGTGACCAGCGCCGATCCCGAACGATCAGATCGGTCAAGGCCGGCGGCATACTTTCGAAAGAACCCTCGATCGATGGCGCCATGTGCACGCCCCAGCCGGCACGCTGAAGCAGCATCGCCTCGACGAAGTCGTGGCTCATGATGTGACCGCCGAACGGCGGGGGACCGGGCAGATGCGGAAGACCTGCGGACCCCGCAAAGGCTCGTGTGCGAATGATGGCGTTGTGGCCCCAGTAGTTGCCCTGGTCCTTGCTCCAGAACGCAAGACCGGCAGACATGGCGGGGCCGTAGATGTTGGCCGCAAACTGCATCAGTCTCTGCAGCAGCGTTTTGCCGCCGATGAGTTTCGGCACGGTCTGGATGAGGCCCGCCGACGGATCGGCATCCATTGCGCGCGCAAGCCGCACGAGTGCCACGCCAGACATGATGCTGTCGCCGTCGAAAATCACGAAGTTCTCGTAGGCGCCGCCGAACCGCTCCACCCAATCCTTGATGTTGCCGGCCTTGCGGGCGGTATTCTCGATGCGGCGGCGATAATAGATGCGGGCTTGCCCTGCGAGCACGCGGGCGAGATCGGCATAAACGGCTTCCTCGCGGGTGCCCTCTTCAGCGCCGCGCGTGTCGGACAGCAGAAAGATATCGAAAGCATCAGCCTTGCCGAGGGCCGCCAACTCCTCGACGATCGCGGAGATCGTGCCGGAGATGCGGGCGGGATCTTCGTGGTAGACGGGGAACAACAGCGCGACGCGGCCTTCGATCGGACCATCGGCTTCGGGGATCGCGATGTTATCGGCCTTCTCGCCGGCAAAGAGCGGCAGAAAGCCGAGGGCGGCCGAGAGCGTGCCAACCGAAATCCAGGCGAACGTCAGGGTCGACAGGACCAAGAACATCAGCTGGATCGGCGTCATCTGAACGAACGACAACACGCCGTAGAGCTCATAGGCGAAGGCCGCCGTCATCAAGCCCGCACCAAGAAATACCGCCGTGCGCGGGATGCCAGGCCCGCGCCGTTTCGGCCACGCACGCTGAGGGCGGGCGGAGAAATCCTGCTCCGGCATTTCCAGAGGGGCGCTTTCGGGCAGAAGAGCGGGATCGCTCGCGTCGAGACGCGGCCGGGTTGAACGAGCCGCAGCAGGCGATCCGCTCGCCGCGCCAGATGCGAGGTCTTCGGCGATCATGCTCTCGTCCATCGATATAGCCAGGTTTCGGAAATTTGCTGACCGGCCAGCTTAAGGCTTAAACGCAATTCGATAAGTTCTGTTCCCGCGGTGTTTAACTCGAACTTCACGCGCAGCCCCGGCAGCTCCGGATGACGCTGCACGGTGAGGTTCGAAGATGCCCCGCCGCTGATGAACAGATCGGCGATCGGCAACTCCCGCGCATCCCGAGCGGCAGGTCCCGCGAAGTCGACAACGAACACCACCGTGTCCGCATTCCGTCCCGCACCGATCCGCGTCTCTGCGGTCCAGGCCGGAGACCAGACTTCGGGCGCTTCGCCGCCCCAATAAATCCGATAGCCGTATTTATAGCTCTGGCCCGGCTCCAGCGGCTTGGCGGGCTTCCAATAGGCGACGATGTTGTCGTGGATCTCTTCGGTAATCGGGATCTCGATCAGCTCGACATAGCCGTCACCCCAATTGCCCTGCGGCTCGACCCAGGCCGTGGGGCGGCGATCGTAGCGGGCTTCGAGATCCTCGTAGGACTTGAATGCGCGATCGCGCTGTACGAGACCGAAGCCTTTGAGGTTCTTGTCGATGAAGGCGCTGGTCTGCAGCATCTTCGGATTGGTCAGCGGGCGCCACAAGCGCTCACCCTGACCGTTGACGACAGCAAGCCCCTCGCTGTTGTGCACGGCCGGGCGATAATCGCTGCCGAAGCGACTTTGCGCGGGGCCGTGGAAATACATGCTGGTCAGCGGTGCAAAGCCGACATGCGCCAAAGAGCGGCGCGGAAACAGCACGGCTTCGATATCGGCAATGGTTTCGGCGCCGGGACGGATGGTGAAGCGATAGGCACCGGCCACGCTTTCACTGTCGAGCAGCGCGTGGATCAGGATGTCGGATGCGCCGGGCTTCGGTTTCTCGATCCAAAATGCGCGAAAAACCGGGAATTCCTCGCCGCCGGGGCGCGCCGTGTTGACAGCGAGCGCGCGCGCTGAGAGGCCGTACTGCTGATTGCGGCCCACGGACTTGAAATAGCTCGCGCCCTGAAACGCGACGAACTCGTCCAAAGCGTCCGGGCGATTGAGCGCTCCCGAAATGCGAAATCCGGAAAAACCGAATGGCGCGGCATCGGGTGCTTTTTCGATAGACGGACCGATGGCAAAACTCGCGCTGTCGGCTTTCAGGCTGCGGGCTTTTCCACCCTCGACAATCCAGACCTCAACCGGCGTTTCGTAAAGCCAGCCCAACGCGAGAAGTTGCACCTCGTAGCCGAGATTATCGCCGCGCCAAACGGATGCCTCCGGACGGAAACGAATGTCGCGATACTGCTCCGGCTTGAGCGCGTTGAACGGCTCGGGCAGCTCGACGCGCGGCTTCACGAACTCGCGGGCCGACAGCTCCTCGGCGAGCTTCTTCACATGGTCGGCTGCAAAGGATTCATCGGAGGCATCGGCGACGGCGCCAGCATAAGCCGGACCGAGCGCAAGCACATGCTCTGCCAGCGCGATCATGGCCGTGACCGCGCCCGCACCGATCAGAACCCGACGCCGATTTGGGCCTGCGCCCGTGCCAGGATCGTCACTCATCTATTATTTCTGTTATTCTGTTCGTTCCGGAGAAGTCTCTTGCTCCGGCTTGACGCGTCGCCCAATTCAAGCCGGATCAGCGTCCCCCGCATCAACCCGGTGATCAAATCGGATGCTCCCCACTGGGCAAGCCGGCATTTTATAAGCACGGAAACCGAATTCCCTGCTGTCTGGTGCTGATAGACGTCGAATGTGGCAACATTTACTGGCCGACGGCTTCTTAAAGCAGAGCACGTCTTAAAGAAGACCCGAAATCAATCGACCAATCCGCATATTGCAGTGCAATAATAGTATCTGACAGGACGACTCGTCGCAAGGCATCCTCTGTCCATTATTTTCATCGTCCGGATGTTCGCCAGCGGCGATTGAGAGCGTCCTTAATCGGATGGATCCGTTGTTCCGGAGCTTATGCGAGTGGTGAGCGGCGACTTCCTACTCAGACAGGGCTTTTTTCCCAATTGAGATAAACTTGGAGCGCTCGAATTCGTCCGACCACGCAGGGTCTCCATCCTGCACGCGCAAATGGAAAACTCCAACGAGTTCAAAATTTCGTTCGTTATATCAGTCTGTTAATGGCGCCACACAGCTCGTGGCAATCGCGCCACACGGGGGGTGAATTCCACTGGAAAGCGCATCTTCGCCATTCCCTGCCGGCGAGAGATCTGCGTAGTATCTTGGCCTGGGCGGTGATTCGGTTTGGGTCATACGACCGCTGTTCGAGTTGTGAGCGCGTGGCGTTGATTAACATAATGCGTCAAGCGCCCGTTTCGAAGTTAGTAGACGGGAGAAGGTAAATGAAAAAGCAAAGCCTAAGCGCCCTGGCGGCGGCCGGCCTCCTTGCAGGTGGTCTGTCTGTTACCAGTGCGTCCGCAGCCGATCTCGGGGGGAACTGCTGCGCTGACCTCGAAGAGCGTATCGCCGAGCTCGAAGCGACCACGGCCCGCAAGGGTAACCGCAAGGTTTCGCTCACGATCTCTGGTTGGGTCTCCGAGCAGGTCACCTACTGGGATGACGGTTTCGAAGACAACGTTTACGTGACGGGCACTGGCGCAACGATCGCCACCAACGTCAAGTTCACCGGCCAAGCCACGATCGTCCCGGGCTGGACCGCTGGTTACGTCCTGCACATTGAAGCTGATGGCTCCGATACGCTCGGGACCAGCCAGTCGAACTCCACGGGCGGCACCATCATGGACGCCCTGCAGTCCTACTGGTTCATCAAGAGCGAGAGCCTTGGTAAGGTCAGCGTCGGCAAGCAGTCCATGGTTTCGGACAACGCCGCAATCCTCGTTGACGGTTCGGGTTCGCTCGTTCCGGCCAACTGGGTGGCATACGACGCCTTCGCTTTCGGCATCCGCAGAAAAACTGACGGCGTTGCAGTCGGCACCTGGGGCACGGCTGGCGCTTGTATCGCAGGTGACTGCTACGGCGTTCCTGTGAATGCGGTTCGCTACGACTCGCCGACCTTCGCCGGCTTCTCGGCATCGGCTTCTTGGGGCGACGATGATGCTTGGGACGTCGGCCTGCGCTACGCAGGTGAAGTCGCTGGCTTCAAGCTTGCCGCAACTGCCGTTTACGCTGAAAGCTCGGGCAACGTGTCTGCACTTTACGGCGACAGCGAGTACTTCCAGGCTGGCGTTTACCTGCAGCACATCGGCACCGGCCTCTTCGGCCTCGTGAACTACGCTGAGATCACGGACAATGCTCCGGATACCGGCGAATTCCACAACGGCGACGGCGACACTTGGTACTTCAAGGCTGGTCTCCGTCAGCGCTGGACTCCGCTCGGCCACACCGTGCTGTACGGTGAGTACCTGCAGAGCGACGGCGATGACTTCGAGCTCGACGGCGTGACTGCCGGCAGCCGCGAACTCAAGTGGTACGGCGGTGGCATCGTTCAGGAAATCGACAACGCTGCCATGTCGCTCTGGCTCAAGGCTCGCCAGTACGAAGCAGAAGATTCCTCGGGCGACGCTTTCGAGGACTTCACGGAAGTCACCTTCGGCGCTCTCATCAACTTCTAATCGAAGCTGAGACTGCCAAAACGAACAGGAAGCCGCCCTCCGGGGCGGCTTCTTTGTTTTTGTGATGCGCCTTGTTTTATGATGCGTGTCCTAGCCCTCCGCTTTTGTGCGCAAAGGAAACAGAGCTGGGCATGTCGGAGGGCTTGTGAGCGAGGCGCCGCGCTCCCTCGCTAAGCTGGAATAGCCTTCAGTCAGGCGCGATGGAGGAAAACCCTTTCGCCCCTCTCGCAGCGCAACTGCTCTCTTAGATAGAGCCCGGCGCCGCTTCATATATGGCGTGACATATATAGTGAGCGACATGGAGAGAGCGCCGTCACGGCATTCCGCCATACCATCGCTGTGATCGGGATTGCGCGCGGCGCATTCGGATGTGTCATTCTTATAGAGCGGATCGGCCGATCGCGGCGCGGTCAGCAGTTGTGCGCCCGCTCGACATCCAGTCGCTTCCGGTTTCCCGAACCAGGGCGCGTGTCGGATCCAAATAAAGATGCGTCCTTCGATGCGCGCTCGAGTCTGCGCCGATGAAAAGACGATTGAGCCGTGCACGTCCAATGCCCGCCGGTCAGGCATCGAGGCTTGAAAGTGCCCAATTTAGGGGATTGCAAGACCGAATTGCCCGTCGCGGAGGCAATCGACTATTGCCCCAGGGACAGACCCCACTCCGTCATAGTCTCGATCTCGAATCGACCTACTGATCAATTCCGCCGTTCAAAACCCGGACAGCGCGAAGCCGTGACTCGACGTGAAAAGCCCTGATATCCCCAATTCGTCCACCGTCGCGCTCCGCCACAGGCCTTACCGCCTTCCTAAGCAACCCCCTGATTTTCCGCCCTCTGCCGATCGCTTCGTGTCTCACGAGCCACAGTTGCAGAGTAGTCAGGGACAAAATCGCATTGCTCGATTGTTGCGCAGGTGAGAATCACAGACTTTCGGCTCCAGCGGCGGTTCCGAAGGAAACTTCAGCGCCGTCAATATCGCAGAGTGCGGCCTAGTTTGCGTATTTTTCCGAGTAAGGGCGTCCGCCATCTCGATTACCAACGCAGATTGGGAGAAGGTCTATGAATAAATATAGCCTAAGCGCCCTGGCGGCGGCCGGCCTGCTCGCAGGTGGTCTCGCTACGAGCGCAAATGCAGCTGACCTTGGGGGCAACTGCTGCGCGGACCTCGAGGAGCGCGTCGCTGAACTCGAGGCAACCACGGCCCGTAAGGGCAACCGCAAGGTTTCGCTGACGGTTTCCGGTTGGGTCACCGAGCAGGTGACTTGGTGGGATGACGGCGTCGAGTCGAACTCCTACGTCACCGGTGCCGGCACCACGCTCGGCTCGAACGTAAAGTTCACCGGCCAGGCTACGATCGTTCCCGGCTGGACGGCCGGCTACGTTCTGCACCTCGAAATGGACGGTTCGGACGCTCTGACGACCAACCAGAACACCCCGAATGGTCCTGGCCTCTTCGCAGGCTCGGCTAACTACGCTCAGACGCTCCAGTCCTACTGGTTCATCAAGAGCGACACTTTCGGTAAGGTCGGCATCGGTCTCCAGTCGATGGTTGCTGACAACGCAGCAATCCTCGTCGACGGATCGGGCTCGCTCGTTCCCGCCAACTGGGTTGCGTACGACGTTCTCAGCTTCGGCATCCGCACCAAGGGTGGCGGCTTTGCGAACGCTGCTTCGCGCGCTGGTCAGGGCGCTCTGAACACGGGCGCTGATCCTCTCACGCCGAACGCCACGACGGCTCTCACCTGGGGCGGCGCTGGCGCTTGTATCCCTGGCGACTGCTACGGCGTTCCCGTGAACTCGGTACGCTACGACTCTCCGGTGTTCGCAGGCTTCAGCGCCTCGGCATCGTGGGGTGATGATGACGCCTGGGATATCGGCCTGCGCTACGCTGGCGAACTCCACGGCTTCAAGGTTGCCGCGACTGTTGTTTACGCTGAAAGCACTGGCACTGTCAGCTCCACCTTTGGTGACAGCGACTACACGCAGGCTGGCCTCTACATTCAGCACATCGGCACCGGCATCTTCGGCTTGCTGAACTACGGTGAGCTGGATAACCACCTGACCAACGCCGACGGCGACACTTGGTACGTCAAGGCTGGTCTTCGTCGCAACTGGAACCATCTCGGCGCAACGGTCCTGTACGGTGAGTACATGAACAGCGATGCCGACGACACGTTCAGCAGCGAGTTCAAGTGGTGGGGCCTCGGCGCCGTCCAGGAAATCGACGCAGCCGCAATGTCTCTCTGGCTCAAGTATCGCAACTATGAGTTCGAAGACAACACCGGCAACGACTACGAAGACATGAACGAAGTGACCTTCGGCGCCCTCATCAACTTCTAATCGAAGCTGATAACGCCAAGTCAAACAGGAAGCCGCCCTTTCGGGCGGCTTCTTTGTTTTTTGTCGCCTTGCCCACGTCGGCCATTCGCGTTAGGCGATGGAGAACACAGAGGCCAAGGCAGATGTTCGCGACGTTTTTCAAGGAGCTGAGGGACGCCAAGATCCCGGTGACGCTCAAGGAATATCTCACGCTGCTTCAGGCGCTTGACGCCGAGGCAGCCGGGCAGCGCGTCGAAGATTTCTATTATCTCTCGCGTGCGGCGCTCGTTAAAGACGAGCGCTTTCTCGATCGCTTCGATCAGGTGTTCGGACACGTTTTCAAGGGGCTGGATCTCGCAAGCGAGGCTGCCACTGCCGAAATTCCCGAGGACTGGCTGCGCGCCGTTTCTGCGCTCTATCTTACCGAAGAAGAGAAAGCCAAGATCGAGGAACTCGGTGGCTGGGAAAAGATCATGGAGACGCTGGCCCAGCGGCTTGCTGAGCAGAAAGAGCGTCACCAGGGCGGTAACAAGTGGATCGGCACCGGCGGCACATCGCCGTTTGGAGCGTACGGTTACAATCCTGCCGGTATCCGTATCGGGCAAAAGGAAAGCCGGCACCAGCGCGCGATCAAGGTCTGGGACAAGCGCGAGTTCAAGGATCTCGCGGGCGATGTCGAGCTCGGCGTTCGCAATATCAAAGTGGCGCTGAGGCGTTTGCGCCGCTTCGCACGCGAGGGCGCTGCGGATGAGCTGGATCTCGACCAGACGATTCGTAGTACCGCGCGGAAAGGCTACCTCGACCTTGCGCTACGCCCCACCCGACGAAATGCGGTGAAAGTGCTGATGTTCTTCGATGTCGGCGGATCGATGGACTGGCATGTAAAAACCGCCGAGGAGTTGTTTTCGGCCGCGCGCACCGAGTTCAAGCATCTCGAATACTACTACTTCCACAACTGCCTTTATGAAGGTGTCTGGCGGGATAATGCGCGGCGCAGGACGGAGACGACGCCGACCTGGCAAGTGCTCAACACCTATCCGGCCGACTACAAGGTGATTTTTATCGGTGACGCCTCGATGAGCCCTTACGAGATCACGCATGTGGGTGGCGCCGTGGAGCACATGAACCCGGAAGCTGGCGCCACATGGTTGCAGCGCGTGACCGGCATTTACGCGCACGCGGTCTGGCTTAATCCGGTGCCTGAGACGCATTGGGGCTACACGCCGTCGATCGGGATGGTGCGCCGTCTGATGGAAGGGCGCATGTATCCGATGACGCTTAGCGGGCTCGATTCGGCCATGCGCGAGCTGATGCGCTAAAGGCTCCAATCCCTCTGCAAGCTGGCCTCCGACCGGACGTGCAGGGTTAGATCTTGAGAACGCGCGTTGGCGGGGGTTTCGTCGGCGTTTTCAAGGACCCGTCTTCAAGACCCGCCGTGCCGAGAGACGGCGTGTTGCCGAGTTGTACACGCTGGGACGCCGAATTGCGCCCGATTCGCACACAATCTTGCGGCGCCCGGCGGATTGACCTCACCTCAAAAACGGCGCAAATCTGCGCTGAATTTGTGCATCCTTGAGGTCACCGTCGATGCATCGCGCCGCCATCCCCACCTTGATCGTCGCCGTCGCTCTTGCGGGCTGCTCGTCCAGCGGCAACGGCGTGGCGACGTCGTCCATTCTTGGTTCTGCGCCGACGCCGCCTGCTGCCGAGGGCGCCGCGGCTTTGCCGGCCGCCTCCACTCCGACCTCAAGGGCGTTCCAGGTCGGCAGCGTTGCGGCCCGCGCCAAGAAATGCGGCTATAATTTCGACGAAGCACGTCTCCGGTCATCCTTCCTCGCCCATGAGGTCAGCGTTGGCACAACGCCCGACCAGATGGCCCAGATCGAGAAGGTCTACGACGTCGCTCACAACGGCATCGCAAAGGCTGCCGCGGGCGAAGCCGACTATTGCTCCGACCAGAAAACCCGAGTCATCAAAGCCGATCTCAATCGCCTCCTCGCGGGCGATTTCGAACCGCCACCCAAGCCCGTCGCGAAGAAGGAGGAGGAGGACGAAGGTTTCTTCGGCGGCCTGTTCGGCGGCGGCTCGCAGCAGGAGGACAACTTCGGATCGGGTGATTGGTGGGCGAAGCAGCAGGAAAAGGCGGGCGGATAGTCGCCCCTGCCTTTCGCGCTTTCGTGTCGGCGGACCTTCGCGCCGTTCTGTTCAGGCTCACCTCCGCCACCCCGTGACATGGCGCCAACCGTGATCTGGCTTCGTTCGTGCAGCAGCTTCTCTGGTTCGAAACGCTTCTCAAGCTGGCCGGCGGTACCGTCCTTGTGCTGGCTCCGGTAGCGACCCTCAGGCTTCTTGGTCTTCCCACCCCGGCAAGCGGATTTTGGCCGCGCCTTCTGGGTGCAGTGCTGATTGGGCTCTCCGCCGCTACTTTCATCGAAGGCGCCTGGGAGGGCTCGCGAGGTCTCGGTCTCGCCGGGCTGATCGTCATCAATATTCTGAGTGCTGCCGCGATTGCGCTTTCTGGCCTTTTCGGGGGCGGGGCGACGACGCGGCGCGGCACCTTCACCCTCTCCGCTCTGGTCGTGCTGCTGTTCGTTCTCGCCCTGGTCGAGATCGCGCACGCCTAGAGGGTGACTGCTTCTCCTGGGATCGCAATCCCGCTCTAGAGTCCTGATGAGGTCATTGATTCATGCTTCGGGCTGGTAAGGCCTGAAGCGACGACCCTGGTCCGCACTCTTCGTTGTGCTGATACAGCCCTTTTTGGGGGCGTTGGCACCAAAGCGTTATCCTTTGTGTGAGACGATCGACGCCGGTCCGGTTTCGCATCCCGTTCTGGGATGCCGGTTAGCCTTGCGTAAGGGATCGTTGCCCATGTCAGCAACATCGGTTGTGCTGAACCGCCAGAGCGAACGGCTCTCGCGAGATACGACTGCGATCTCCCTTCAGTTGCCGACAGCGGCGTCCGATCCGGCGAGACAGGCCGCGTCAGACCCAGCCTCGTTCGACATCGTCACCACGCGCGCAGGCTTCGAAGCACTCGAAGCGGATTGGAATGATCTTTTCGCGCGTGCCGGCCGCGACATCCATCTGTTCCAGACCTTCAACTGGCTCTGGCACTGGTCCAATCATTTCCTGCCGGCCGCCGATGGGGCCGGCCTTCGCCTCGCGATCGTAACGGCGCGGATCGACGGGCGCCTCGTCATGGTGTGGCCGCTCGTTTGCGAACGCGTGGGGCCGATCAAGCGGCTCAGCTGGATGGGCGAGCCCGTCAGCCAGTATGGCGATCTGCTGATCGACGACGTAGCGGACAGACCCGCGGTGCTTCGCGCCGCATGGGATTTCGTCACGCGCCGGACCGGCGCCAGCGTGCTGCAGCTTAGAAAGGTGCGTCAGGATTCCGCTATCGCGCCGCTGCTCGAGGAGAAGGGCGCGGCGATCGTCCAGGAACTCACCGCGCCGTTCCTCGATCTCAAGAGTGCGCCTACGTTCGCGGAGTACGAGACACGCTATTCCAGCGGCGCGCGACGCAACAGGAAGCGGCAGCGACGCCGTCTCGATGAGCGCGGAGAGATCGCGCTTGAATTTCTCTCCAATGGCGCGGAGGCCGCAGCGCGTGTGGCCGAGGCCTTCACCTGCAAGATGGCGTGGCTGCGCCAGCGCGGGATCGTTTCACCGGCTCTCGTCGACCCGAGGACCGAGCGCTTTTTCGCCGACGTGGCCCGCGCCGACGTTCGTCCCGCGGGATGCCATATCATGACGCTGTCGTCAGGCGGGCGCCCGGTCGCGTTCGAGATCGGTGTTCGCTGCAAGGGCCGCTCCGCGATCCATATCATCGCCTACGATCTCGAATTCGAGAAAACGGCGGCGGGCGCCTTGCTGATGGAAGACAGCATCCGTAGCGCGATGGCTGACGGCATGACCGCCTACGATCTCCTGGCGCCCGGCGACGGCTACAAGCTCGAATGGGCTGACGACGCGATGGTGGTACGCGATTGGGCGATGCCGCTCTCGCTGATCGGCCGCACGTATTCGACGTTCTTTCTCGGCTCCCGGCGTGCGCTCAAGCGCGGGCTCGACATGCTGCCGGTCGGTGCACGCCGCAAGGTGACGGAGCTGCTTTCGGCACTGTTTTCGCGCGGCGGAAAATCCGCGTAGAAAGCGGTCTCGTCAGAGGCGCGACAACCGCAGCGTCGCGAGGCCGAAGGCAATCTGGTTGCCGGATCCCGTGATCGTCACAGTGCGTTTTCCGATGCTTTCTCCGTCGAGCTTGGTGCCGTTCATCGAGTTGATGTCGCGCAGCATCAGGGCCTCGCCCGGATTGAACATGAGCTGAGCGTGCAACGCCGAAACGCTACCGTCGTCGATGACAAAGCTCGCGCGCCCTGGGTCGCGGCCGAAGGTCCACGTCGCGGGTAGCTCTCTGCCGGACTGTGGATCGATGACGGGACGCAGCTCGAACTGGAGCGCGCGTCCCGATGGGTCGAAACCCGACAGCATCCAGCCCGTTCCGTGCGCGGCCGTCGCGGGTTCGGGCGCTCGCGGGGCGGGCTTTTCGAGCACCAGATCATAGTCAACGGTACCAAGGCGCAGGACTTGACCTGCGGCGGCATCGGCTTCGCGGATCCAAACGCCGTCTAGGTAGGTTCCATTCGACGAATTGAGATCGATGACGTGAATGCGCTGTGCCTTGCGATCGTAAGCAAGGCGCGCGTGCAGCTTGGACACCGTATCGCTTGCGACGATGATATCGGTTCCAGGGCCGCGCCCGATGGTGACAGCGCGTCCCGTTTCGTCGAGGCGGATGGTCTCGCCGCTTTCCAGCGGCCGCAGCACGAGTTGGCCCGCCTCCGAGGCGTTGTCCTTGAACGGCAGAAGCCGCCTGACGCTGATCTTCTTGCCACCGGTGCCGCCGGTCTGTGGGGCAATCAGCGGAATGTGCCGGCTGATCACGTCTGGCAAAGCGGCCCGCAACGGCGCGGTGCCTTGCTTCAGAACAGCGTAGATCGCGGCGGCAAGTACCAGCGCTACAGTTATTGCCACCCAAAGGGGAAGACCGCTACTTGGCGCGTCGGAGCATGGCCGGCTGCTGGAGGCAAAGGCAATCTGGCCTTCACGCAAGAAGCGCGCAACCTCGTTGGCGTGAATCGAGAAGAACAGTCCTTGCGAGTTGAGCCCCTGCAAGGTGTTGATGCCGACGACAAGCCCGCAAGCGTCGAACAACGGGCCGCCGCTGTTGCCCGGGTTGATCGCCGAATTGTGCTGAACCGTGCGCGCACTCAGAACCTGGGTTTCGCTGACTTTCAGATTGGTGAAGGTCATGCGCGAGACCACGCCGGTGGTAATCGTCGACTCGAGATCGGTCAGCGGTACGCCGCGGGCATCAGGCCCCGGCACCAGCTCCTTGTTGAGATTGGCGGCGCCCGGATATCCGATGGCCACGACCTCGGCGAGTTTCTCCGGTTCATACTCGCCGAGTATCAACGGCTCGCCGGGCAAATCCTCGCGCGCCTCGAGCAACGCGAGGTCGACGTTCGGCCGCGCGTCTGCTCGTTTGGCCTCGACGAGCTTGGCTTCGCGTCCCTCGCGGAAGGCGATGTAAAAGCGCGCGCCACCCTCCACGACGTGGAAGTTGGTCATGACGTAACGGCGACCCGAGATCAGAAAGCCGGTGCCCGACGACACCGTGAACTGGTTCTTCTCGGGAATGAATGTGTAGATCTTGTAGACGCTCGGCTCGACGCGTCGCGCATCGAAGGCGCGCGAAGCAAGCGGCGCCAATCCGACCACGACGATCGCCACAGCCAACAGGGCAAGGGCGCGCAGAACAACGCCGCCGCGCGTTCCTCGGTTCTCTAACGGCATGATCCGCCCAGCGATGCTGCCCCTGATCGGCTACACCTAGCGCAACCCCCGATCAGCATCCAGATCTATCGGCGGCGGGAGCTTGGGGTTGAAGCTACAGCAAATCCGGGATGTTGGCGGATGCGGCCAGCATTAAGGGATGCCCTCGTTTCCCTCTCCCCGATCAACGGCCGTTCGGATAGTGTTGCGGCTGATCGGTGGCGTGGTCCGGCCGTCTCCAGGCCTTTTGCCAGGATGAAAACAGCGGATGATCCGCGTCCGCTGCTTTCATCATGGCGTGAGCCTAGACTTGCAGAAAAATACCGGGTTCCTGCCGATATTCCTTGAAAATGCCAAACACCCTGGCTTTTTGATCAGTTGTGCTTCTTTCCGGAAAAAGCCCCCCGCTCTTCCGGACGCCTCTTGGGAGACGGACATGCTCGCTCGTACGACTTCGGCGGTTGTTGCGGCCTCGATGCTTCTGACCACACTTCCCCCGCCCGCCGTGGCGCAGTTCGGTATCAAACGGACCTTCAAGAAAGTCGTTCGGGCGCCCACCCGGATCGTTCCGGGCGTCGGGCTCGGTGTTGCCGGCGTCGGCGTGCCACTGGTCGTATTCGGCGGGCCTTTCCGCTCCGCGTTCGGCGTGGTCGCGGCGGTGGCAATCGGCACCGTGATCTTCAATCACTTGTCGAAGAGCGAGCGGCGCGAAGTTGCGCAGCGCGCTAAGACCGTCGTCGCCAAGGATCCCGAACAGCGCGTCACGGACACCTACACCTCGAAGGACGGCAAGAAGCAGGTGACGATCGTCGCCGAGCCGATGCAGAAGGCTTCCGACCTCAAGAACGATCCCGCGATCCTGATGGTGGCGGACACGGTCGTGACACCCGACGGCAAGGCCGGCAATACTCCCGGCACCAACCTGGCTTCCGATACCTCCAAGGCGACGGATGCCGGACCGCAGGGCACGGCTCCGGCCGGAGCAGCGGCTGCGACCACGGCAGCGCCTGCCGCCAAGCCGGTCGTCGATGAAGAGGTCGTACGCATCAACGCCATTCCTCCCGATACGCAGTGCCGCAAGGTGACGACCGAGCTCGAACTTCGCAAGAAGAAGGGCCAGGAGACCGCCGACGAGAAGAGCGCCAACACCGCCATCTTCTGCCAGACGGCTCCGGGAGAATGGAAACCCGCTTCGGCCTAGCTCTCTCTTCCGTCGTGGTGATATGGCAATTCTAGGCTCGTTCCGATCTAGCCGGGGTAGCGGAGCGGCCAACCGAATGCTGGCGGCGGCGCTCGGTTTTGTTGCCGCGCCGGTTACTCATTCCTTCGCTGCGCCGTTCGATGCATGGCCCGCGGCGGCCGGCTCACAGCGCGCAGCCGTCATCCGCGTGGCCGACGAGACCGACGAGCGGGACATCATCCGACTGCTGCCGCCGTCTGCCGGATCTCAGGAGGGCACGCAGGTTCCCTCCGCGCCCGATCTCCCTATGACGGAGGGGTCTGCTCCCGGCGCGGACTTGCAGCTCAGCGGGCAGTCCATTCAGGTGCCGATCAATTTTCGGGCGTGGCCGGGTCACGAGCCGCTGTCCTACGTTGGCGTACGCCTCGACGGGGTAAACGACACGGCGCTCGCAGCGACGCTCGGCCTCGCTCAGACGGGTGCGGTGTTCGTCGTCGACGCGACACCGGGCGGCCCGGCGGCGGAAGCCGGTCTGCGCTTCGGCGATTTCGTTTTGGCGCTCGATGGCGAACCGGTCGCGGACACGACCTCCTTCGTCGCGGCGATCCAGGCACGCAAGCCCGGCACTCAGGGCACGCTCTCCGTGTGGCGCATCGGCGAAGACGGCAACGCATATCTGCAGGCGCTCCGCCAACTGGGAGAGCGCGGCAGCACGCCCGCGATGATGTTTCTCGCTCGCCTCTACACCAACGGCACGGGTGTCGGACGCGACGCCTCCGAAGCGGTCTCCTGGTACAAGAAGGCTGCACTCGCGGGCAGCACCAACGGTATGCTGCTCTACGGTGATGCGCTCGCCTCCGGCCAGGGCACGGCGAAGGACCTGGCGGAAGCCCAGCGCTGGATCCGCAAATCCGCCGACGCGGGCAACGTCGCGGCGCTGTTCCGGCTCGGGCGCATGTATCGTGATGGCGAGGGCGTGATCCGCGATCCGCTCGAAGCGGTCAACATGTTCAAGCGCGCGGCCGAGAGCAACTATCCGCCCGCTATGGTGGCCGTCGGTCTGATGTTCGAGGGCGGCAACGGGCTCGAAGCCGACAACTTCCAGGCTGCGCAATGGTACAAGAAGGCCGCCGACGCGGGCGACCCTGAAGGCATGGCCGCGCTCGGGACGATGTACTCCACCGGGCGGGGCGTCGAGAAGAACTACGCGACAGCAGCCGCCTGGTATGGCGAGGGCGCGAAACGCGGCCAGCTTCTCGCCGTTCACAACCTGGCCGTTCTCTACGACAAGGGCCTCGGCCTCGGACGCGATCCGCAGATGGCGGCGAGCTACATCTATCGGGCGCTCGAGATGCGCTACCAGTTCACCCAGCAGCAGATGCTGCAGAACAGCCGGGCCTGGACCCGCGAGTTCCGCAAGGCGCTGCAGCAGCGCCTTGCCGAGGGCGGCTATTACAGCGGGCCCTACGACGGGACTTTCGGGCGGACAACGTTCGACGCCATCAATGCGATGATGCAGGCGAAATAGAGCCTTGCCAGGCCTCCGGCTCAAACTGCTGGAACAGAGGCGCGGGAACCTTGTATAGACGCGCTTCGACCCGATAGCGCCGGCTTCGCCTGGCGCTCCTTCAATGCATTCTCCCGGAACCTCATGGCCGCCCCCCTTATCCAACTCTCCGACATCGCCCTCACCTTCGGCGGCACCGGCCTCCTCGATGGCGTGGACCTCGCCGTGGGTGCGGGGGAACGCATCTGCCTCGTGGGCCGCAACGGATCGGGGAAATCGACGCTGCTTCGCATTGCCGCCGGCACCATCGATGCCGATCGCGGCACGCGCTTCGTGCAGCCCGGCGCGCTGGTTCGCTATCTGCAACAGGAGCCCGACCTTTCACGCTATCCGACGACGCTCGCCTACGTGGAAGCGGGCCTTGGCGCAAGCGACGACCCGCATCAGGCGCGCTACCTGCTCGAGCAGCTCGGCCTCAACGGCAGCGAAGATCCCGCGCATCTTTCCGGCGGCGAAGCGCGACGCGCAGCGCTTGCCCACGTGCTCGCGCCCGATCCCGAGATCCTGCTGCTCGACGAGCCGACCAACCACCTCGATCTCCCCGCCATCGAATGGCTGGAAGCGAGGCTTCAGCAATCGCGCGCGGCGCTCGTGCTGATCAGCCATGACCGGCGCTTCCTCGAAAAGCTGTCCCGCACCACGGTTTGGCTCGACCGCGGCCAAGCCCGACGCGTCGACCTGCCGTTCAGCCAGTTCGAGGACTGGCGCGATCAGCAGCTCGCCGATGAGGAAATGCAGCAGCACAAGATCGACCGCAAAATCGTGGCCGAGACCCACTGGGTGCACGGCGGTGTGACCGGCCGGCGCAAGCGCAACGTACGGCGCATGGCGGAGCTTAAAAAGCTGCGCCAGACGCGGCGCGACTATCGGGCCGTGCAAGGCAAGGCCACGCTTTCGGTGGCGGAAGCCGACACCTCGAGCACGCTGGTCATCGAGGCCAAAGGGATCTCGAAGTCGTTCGGTGAGCAAGCGATCGTCAGGGATCTATCGCTGCGGCTGATGCGCGGCGATCGGCTCGGCATCGTCGGACCGAACGGATCCGGCAAGACGACGTTGGTCTCGCTGCTTACGGGCGTGCTGCCGGCGGATGCCGGCGAGATCCGCATGGGGACCAGCATCGAAGCCGCGACGCTCGATCAGGGCCGTGACAGCCTCGATCCGAGCTGGACGCTTTCCGAGGCGCTGACGCGCGGGCGCGGCGATACGGTAACGATCGGCGTCGAGACGAAGCATGTCGTCGCCTACATGCGCGACTTCCTGTTTGCGCCCGAACAGCGGCGCACGCCGATCAGCGCGCTGTCAGGCGGCGAGCGCGGGCGGCTGATGCTGGCGCGTGCGCTGGCGAAACCTTCGAACCTGCTCGTACTCGACGAGCCGACCAACGATCTCGATCTCGAAACGCTCGACGTTCTGGAAGACGTGCTCGCGGACTACAAGGGAACCGTCATCCTGATCAGCCACGATCGCGACTTCCTGGATCGCGTCGTGACGAGCGTGATCGTGCCGGAAGGCGACGGCCGCTGGACAGAGTATCCCGGCGGATATCAAGACATGCTGACCCAGCGCGGCGCCGAGCTCAAGAAGCGGGATACGAAGCTCGCGAAGGCGTCGCCGACAGATGCGGGTGACGCGAAGGCGCCTTCCGCGGCGGCGGATGCGGGCTCGCAAGCCCAGAGGAAGCGGCTTTCTTTCAAGGACAAGCACGCGCTGGAAACGCTTCCGGGCGAGATCGCCGCGTTGGAAGCGAAGAAAACCGCGCTTTCGCGGATGCTCGACGATCCGGATCTCTATACGCGGGATCGTAAGCGGTTCGCCGACATCTCGGAGACGCTGTCCGAGGTCGAGAGCAATCTCGCGGCCGCCGAGGAACGATGGCTCGAGCTTGAGATTCTGCGCAGCGAGATCGAGGGATAGCGCAGCAGCGTGCAAGCTGGCCGTTAGGGTGCCGGTGTTCGCTGGAGATGGGACTGCAGACCTTCGGCGGCGGCGCGCCCGGTGGCGAAGCAGGCCTGCAGAAGATAGCCGCCGGTCGGCGCGTCCCAATCCAGCATTTCGCCGGCGACGAACATTCCGGGGCGCGCGCGCAGCATGAACGTCTCATCGATGTCATCGAACGAGATGCCACCTGCGGTCGAGATTGCGCGGTCGATCGGCGCGAGGCCGGTGACACGCAGTGGGATGCTCTTGATGAGGCGCGCCACGGCTTCGGGCGCCATCGCCGCGAGCGGCGTTCCGGCCGCGTGCGTAGCCTCCTGCAGCAGCCCGATCGCGGCCGCATCCAGCGCCAGAGACTTGCGGAGGTAGGTTGCGAGCGACTGTTTTCCGCGCGGCTTCCGCAAACGCGCGGCGAGTTCGTCGACAGACACGTCGGGCCTCAGATCAAGCGTGAGAGTTGCATTGCCCTTTGATGCAATCGCGTTGCGGATCGGTGCCGACAGCGCATAGATCGCGCCGCCCTCCAGGCCTTCGGCCGCGATCATCGCCTCGCCGCGTACCGTTTCGGCAGCGGACGCTTCGCCGCCGAGCGTCACTGCAATGCGCTTCAACGGATGGCCGGCGAAGCGCGTACGCATGATCTCCGACCATGCCACCTGCACACCGCAGTTTGCGGGCGCGAGCGGCGTGACCTTCACGCCCGCCGCTTCGATCGGCGCAGTCCAGCCGCCGTCCGAGCCGAGGCGCGGCCAGCTGGCCCCGCCGAGCGCGAGAACAGCGCCTTGCGTCTCGACGACGTGCGCACCTTCCGCCGTCTCAAACTGCAAGCGCCCTTGGGTGTCCCATCCGGTCCAGCGATGCCCGAATTTGAAGGTGACGCTGAGACCAGTCAGACGCTGCAGCCAGGCCCGGAGCAGCGGCGATGTTTTCATGGCGCGCGGAAAGACGCGCCCACTGGTGCCGACGAAAGTTTCCTGACCCAGCTCTTCGGCCCACGCGCGCAGGCTCTCGGGAGGAAACGCTTCGATCGCCGGGCGGAGGCGGGGTGCGGCTTCGCGGTAGCGGGTGAGAAAAACCGCGAGCGGCTCGCTGTGCGTGAGATTGAGACCGCCGCGCCCGGCCAGCAGGAGCTTGCGCGCAACGCGCGGCATACGCTCGTAGACCGTGACTGTCGCTCCGGCCTTGGCAAGCGTCTCGGCCGCCATGAGCCCGGCAGGGCCGGCGCCGACGACGGCTACGCGATTTGGGGGCTGCGTCACGAGGTGGATTGCGCTTTTCCTGCTGCGGTTGCGAAGGCGATTATCACCGAATTTCGATCCCCACAATGTGGCTCAGGCGACGAATGTGCGGTGCACGAGACGGATGTTGCCACGAATCTCAGCTAGCCAGCGGTTGGGCGTCCTGGCGGGGAACCGGACGCCCGCATTTCGTTAGATTAGGTGCTCAATGCCTATGGAGAACTCAATGAGAAAATCCCTTATCGCTCTCGCTGGCGCTCTTTGTTTCGGCGTCGTCGCGTCTGCAGCCGAGGCCGCCCCGTTAGGCGCAGCCGGAAGCGCCAGTGCCGCAACCGCCACCACCGAAGTCATTCAAGTCCATGGGCTTCATTCCTCGTGCAAGCTTGATCGCCGCGGATGGCACCGGTCCCACTTCTGGGGCCGTGAGCGTTGCTTCCCGCCGCACTGGCGCAAGCATCATCACCGCCACTGGAAGAAGCGGCACTAAGCCCGCTCCCCAATCCTGCTTTCGAGGCCGCCTGCGGGAGGCATCCGCGGGCGGCTTTTCATTTTGTGACGCTGCAAGGAAGCATCGGTATTCGGCGGCAACTGCAGGACTGCCGAGAAATTCCGCGCCGGTGCCGGTTCCTCGCTGTTACGTTTACCGAGGACCTCTATGATCTCGGCCGTCAACCTCGAGGATCTCCCATGCGCATATCTCCCCTGCTCGCCGCCCTGGTGCTTCTTCAGATCGCAAATCCTGCGCGGGCTGACGAGCCGATCGACTGCAACAACGCCAGCACGACCGTCGAGATGAACTTCTGCGCGGACAAGGATTTCAGGGCGGCGGATGACAAGCTCAACGCGGTCTACAAGAAAGTGCTCGCACAGATCGCGGAGGTCGATCTCGAAAAGCCCTACGATCGGGCGAGCTGGGAAGAAGCGATGCGCGCGAGCCAAAGAGCGTGGGTGGCGTTTCGCGATGCGGACTGCAAGGGCGCGGTGCCGATGGAGTGGTCGGGCGGAACCGGAACGACAGCGGCAGTCGTCGGGTGCATGACGTCGTTGACGGAAGCGCGAACCAAAGACCTCTCTGGCCGATACGACGTGGAATGACCTGGAACAGAGCGTCCCTCCCCGCGACTGCGAGGAGGGGCATATCCGCCGCGCTCGGCGTTCATGAGACCATGATTGACGCTTCAGGCTGATAGGGCCTGAAGCGATCATGGTCATCTTGGCGAGACCGATGATTCACGCTTCGGGCGGTAGGGCCCGAAGCGATCATGGTCCTAGTACTTGCAGGCGTAATACTTCTTCAGAAACACCTTCTTGCCGGTCTTGTGATAGTGCTTGAGCCAGTGCTTGCAGCTATAGGCCGGCGGGCCGATCACGATCACCGGGCTGTAGAAGCGGTGATGGAAGTGATGATGGTGGAAGTGCTTCTTCCCGGCGTTGGCGGCGGTCATAGTGCTCGAAAACGCAGCAGCAACGACAAGGGCCGAAACAACGGCCGCCTTCGTGAACGACATTCGTAAAGTCTCCTGAGGGTGATTGGCCGTGCCGGAACAAGCCGGTGACGGCGGCGGGGGCGTGATGGGCACACTTTCGCCGATGGCCCGGCTCCGCGCTGTCTCGCGCGGAACAGGGAACGACGGAAAGGCCGAACAACTATTTTCTGAAATAGAGCCCGAGCAGAGCGGCGACCAGAATGGCGCCGGCAACGTAAGCCCCCACGACGAACCAAGCCGGGTCTATGGCCATGGAACCCCTCCCGAAAACGTCATCACGAATGGATTGTGACACTGCGATAGAACGTACCTGCAAAGAACCCTGCTGGCAAAAGCGGAAACTTTTGCGCCGATATTTTGCAGTACGAGGCTCGCGATCCGCCCTAAGGCAGCCGGATTTCGGGTATGATTTCTCTCAAATACGGTGGGTGGTTTCGGTCGGAACAGCGTGGCGGGTGTCATGGCGTCAGTCTGCCTTCGAAACCGTTCGGGGAATGACATGAGAGAACTCAAGCTCGCACTGATCCTGCTTACGGCTCCTCTCGTCGCGCTTTATGCTTTGTCGCAAATCCGCGCAGACTACGCGCTTTACGCAGAGGTTCGTGACTACGGACACCCTGCAACTGCCATTGTGCAAAGCGTGGAACCAGACACCTTCATCGGCCGCAACACCAGTGGGCGTGAGCTGATCTATACACTCGAGCTCCCGGGCTTCACCCCAATCACCGGCTTGGCGCATATGTCGAAGTCCGCTGCCGACAAGTTCAGCCCCGGCCAGGAGATCGAGGTTGTCTACGCGGCCACCGATCCGACGCTTACGACGCTTTCTGTCACACATGCCTGGCACGCGCTGGTCAGCGATCTCATTATTTTCGGCGCTTACGCTGCCGTTCTCGCGCTCACCTTCGCGCTGTCTCGCGCGCGACCGGAGCGAATGGCGCGCGCTTAGGCGTTTCCCGGTTTAGAGCCGGCGCGCTAGGGCAATGCCTGCAGGAACCGATGCTGCCGACGCTCGTCTGGGCGGAAGCAGGTATCCCGCGCGCCGAACCAGCCGATGCGGTTGCGTTGAACCCAGTCGTAAATCCGATCGCCAATGCCGTTCGGAACGATACGACCAAGCGTGCCGAGCCACGACCACGGCGCCGGCATCGTGCGTGACGCCGCAAGCAAGCCGCGCCATTTTGTGTGAGGTGTGCCATCGGCTAGCACCATGAACGTGTCGAAGAGGTCGGGATCCAAGCCATAGTGCCGATAGAGTGCGCGAGGGATGGTATCCTGGACCGCGGCGAAGCGCGCCGTGCCATGAGGATCTCGGTTCAGCATCCACTGGACGCCCGACGAGCAGAGCACGCAATGGCCATCGAAGATGACGAGCGGCGTGCTGTCATTGAATTCCGGAACCGATGGATCGGCGCGATAGCTGAAGGTGCTGAAAGGCGACATGCGCTCGGGTGCCCCTGGCAAGTTCCTCACCTTAGCCCGAAACGCAAAGGTTTACCCGCCTGTCACTGCGGCTCAGCCCGCCGCCCACGTTCTACCTATGCGGTGGTGGGGCGCTGTCAGGTGGCTTTCAGGTTTGGGGATCATGGTGGCTCATGGGTCCGCTGATCCAATGCTAGCGAAAAACGACCGATGTGGCGCGGTGTTAGGCTTTAACACGCCTGTCGCGATCGTCCCTTATTCAGTTGACCTCAACGTCCGCCGATAGCCTTGGCGACGTCAAACCGGGTGGGGCCGCCATGCAATCCTTTGAAATCGTCTTGTCGGCGCTTGCGGTTATGCTGGTTGGCGCCGCCGCCCTCTATTACCAGCGGAAGGGTGCGAGACGCTTCGAAAGCCTGATCGCGTTTTGCGGCGTCGCGCTGCTTGCCAGCGGCTTCGCAATGTTCCAGGACGGCATCTCGGGCTCGCGGAAAATTCTTTGGATGCTGCCCGACGCCAAACCTGTGGCCGCAGCTCAGCCGCTGCCTGTCGCACAGGTCGCAGCCCGCTCTGCCGCCGCTCCCCGCGCCTCGGTCGTTGCCGACTGATCGGCGCCTCTGAGCTTCGCGCTCAGCACTCTCCGGTCACGTATCGAAAGATAACCCGGCGCAGGCTCGTCGCGCGCGCCGGGATGTCGTCGTCTCAATATTTGCAGGCGTAGTAGCGATCGAGGTAGTAGGGGTTGCCCGTCCGCTTGTAGCGGGACTTCCACTTCTTGCAGTCATAGTAGGCGGCGGTCCCGATCACGATTGCGGCGGCAGCGGCGGCCGTGCCGTATCCGCGATACTTGTGCTTGTTGTAGCCGTGATGATGATGGCCACCGTGGCCGTGATGGTGGCCGTGCTTCTTCTTGGCGAACGCGGCCGTGGGAACCGCAGCAAATGCGATTGCCGTCACCATCGTTGCGGCAACGGTAGACTTCCAAATCGACATACTCAAAATTCTCCTTTGGGCGAGGCACCTTTGGGGCGACATTTCGAGCCACCGGCCTCTCCGTCCATTGTTGGCAGAGGGACCTAACAGGGGGTTACGACGGACGCGTAAATTGCGCCGAAGTTCTTTTGTTCAGATAGTAGCAAGGCCGTCTTACCGGGTTCGGTGCGAACCGCGAAGACTGGTTGCATCTTCCAAACGAACGGCACCCCCGTCTTGCATCCGGGGAATGCAAAACGAGGGTGCGATCGCGACCGGGAAGCTATCAGCAACTAGATGCAATCGTAGTAGCGATCCAGGTAATACGGATTGCCGGTGGCGTTGTAGCGGTGCTTCCACTTCTTGCAGTCTTTCTTGACCACCGACACGACAACCGCCGTTGCAGCTGCGCCGTAGACGAAGTTGCGGACAGCCTTCTTGTTGCTGTGCGCAGACGCGGCGGTGAGGCTCGAGCCAAGTGCCACGGCGACGGTGAGGCCTGCGATCAGTGCGGATTTCGTAAGGGACATACGGTGATCTCCTGTCATAGGCCCAAATGATGGGCCCAAGTGGGTGGGGGCCAAGTGGTGGATGGGGCAAGCTCCCCTTGGCGAAGCTTCGAGACGCAGTCGAAGCTGGCCTCTTCCCTTACGATGACAGGCGCGGCTTAAGGGCGATGTTACAGGGTACGGACAATTTAACGAGAATCCGTTCTGTCCGATGGCATCGGGTTGCAGATCCTGAGGTCCTCGCAATCGCGGCTACCAGCGAATGCGATGAAGGCCGAAGTAGCGAGCGAAGATCCTGCGCATCAGGTGCGCCGGAATCTTGCCGCGCGCGATATGCAGCATGCGCGCTGTGGGACCAACGGTATTCCGAAAGCGCGGCTTCCTGGCTTCGAGCGCGTTGGCAATCACGCGCGCGGCTTCCTCCGGCTCGCGCGCCGTCTTCTCGACGTGGATATCGACCGCGGCATCGAGATGGCGCAGCAGCGGGCGGTATGGGCTTTCCTTCGGAATGATGCGAGGCGATGCTTTCCAAATGTTGGTTTTGATCGCGCCCGGCTCGACCAGCGTGACTTCGATCCCGAACGGGGCCACCTCATAAGCGAGCGCTTCGGCCCACCCCTCGACGGCCCATTTGGATGCGGCATAAGCCGAGATCGTGGGATGTCCGGCAAACGCGGCTTCACTCGAGACGATCAGGATGCGGCCGCGTCTCTGCGCCCGGAACGCGGGCAGCAGACGCCGCGTAAGTGCGAGGACGCCGAAGAAGTTGACCTCCATGACGCCGCGAATTTCAGCGTCGCTCAGGTCCTCGAAGGCGCCGCCGATGGCGATGCCGGCGTTGTGGACGACGGCTTCGAGCGGATGATGGGCGAGATCCAGCGCCGCCACGGTGGCATCGATGGATTTCTCGTCGGTGACGTCGAGCTGCTCGATGCGGACGTCATCGGCGACGCCGGCGGCCGCGAGCTGCCGGTCCAGCTCGCCGCGCTTGGTGCGGTCGCGCATCGTCGCCACCACACGCCAGCCGCGTTTTGCAAGCTCCACCGACGACGCAAGGCCGATACCGGAGTTAGCGCCTGTGATCAGCACTGAGGGCATTGCGGCGAGACCCCACTGACGATTGCGCGACGGCTTGTTGCGCCACGCGATATTGCCACGGCTTCAGGCCAGGACGTAAGGCCCCGCGGCCCGCGTTTCAAAAACATCGGAAACGATTGGTCGCTTTTGCATTCAACCCCAGGCCGTGCCGCGATGGACGAAAACTCCTGCCGGAGTCGAAAAAGCTAGCAAGTTTACACGACGGCGCGGGAACCTTTCGCTCTCTCCAACGCCGCCGATGTTCGGTAAGGTCGGCGCGACACAGCAACGGCGAAAGCTAACGGGGGAAACATGAAACGGAGTATCTGCTTGCTGGCCGTGAGCCAAATAATGGCAGGGACGGCGGCCGCAGATCCTTATCCGTTCGAAGGCTTCTTCGCGTTGAAGGCGGCCGGCCCCGCACACGCGGGCTGCGGGTTCGATATCCTGCATCAGTCGCGCTCGGGTGCATTCAGCGGCTACATTCTCGACAGGCGCCATTGGGAGGCGCACGGGACGCCGCGCTTCGTGCGATACAAGCACGGCACGTGCACGTTCGATGCCGCGACGGCGATCGACAACTGCGTGACGGACGTGAACCACATCAGCGATATTTCAGAGAAGCCGGATCGCGCGAAGATTACCGCGCTCGACGACAATTCCGTCGCGATGCTGACGCTCGGCGATGAGGACGATCCGGAGCAGTTATCCGGCGTTCCGCCGTTCGTGTTCCAGCGGTGTCCGTTCGATGCGGCTCAGATCGCACCGCTGCTGTCGGACACGGCGGTGCAGCACTCCAGGGCGCACCTTCAGGAGATGGCGCGCGCACGGGATATCGGTGTGTCGGTGCAGGTATTGGAAGCGATTAGAAACCGGACCACGGCGATCGATTGACGGCGCAAGGAAGGAGACAGCTGTCGGATCGACAGGGGACGGCGCGCATCACGCCTTGCGCTTCTTGCGCGCGGCGTAGCGGGCGTCGCGAGCGGCTTTCTGTTCCGCCAGTTCGGCGACCGCACGGTCTGCCTCTTCGCGGGCTTTCAGCTTGCGGATCTCTTCCTGCTCGGCTTTCTCGGCTTCTTCGCGCGCAACTCGTTCCTGGGCGGCAAGGGCTTTCGCCTCGTTGCGCGCCTCGCGCGCAGCGACGATTGCCTGGCGCTCGGCCGTGCGCTGCAATACCATCGGATCATCGGCCGCAGGCTTCTGGGCGCGCTTCAGCATCGCTTGCCGGGCCTCCGCTGCCTTCTGGAGACGCTCGCCGAAAAACTTGTCGTTGAAGTGTTTCATATCGGATCCGTTGCTTGAAGATTGAAGATGGAGGCGCGGTCACTGCCGCCTCGTCGCCAGGCGTTGCCAGCGTCGTTGGCGCAGGAAGTGCGCGCGCGGCTCGCGCAGCGAACAGCGCGATCCGACTTTCGTTGCAGAAATCGAGGCGATTACGCGGCTTGCGGCCGGTAAACGACGGCACGCGGCTTTGCCGGCTGAAACGCCTGACGCAAATGGGCGTCGCAATATGGGCGTCCGTCCTTCGTGCGGTGGCCACAGAAGTGAAAATCCGGCGAAGCCGGGTCGCCGAATGGCCAGCGACAGTCGTTCGCCAGCAGCGTTTCCACGGTCTTTCTCTGGGCTTGCGGGATATTGGATACGGGATCGACGCGCACGGGCGCCGGTAGCTTGGAGGTGATTTGCATCCAGGCTTGTACCACAGATGCCTGCATTTGTCGTGCGACGCTTGAACACCCTACTTTAGGCGCCGGGCGACGGCGGGATCCGGTCCGATTTCTGACTGACATGCCGGCGTTTTTCCTGCTTTCGCTCCCCGCCCCCCGCAAGCAGGCGCCAGAGGCAGGTCGAAGCGTTCGCCCTTTGTCCTCAAAGCTTCCTGAATTGCTTGTAGTCGGCAAGCACCAGGCCCATTGCAATTTCAACGTCTGCCGCAAGCCACCCAGATTTGCGCGTTGCGAGATCCTTCTCAATCGCGGCCGTTGGATCGCCGGTTCCGGCGTGAACATTCGCCAGCTCGTAACCCATGACCGACAGCATCTTGTGCTCCTGAAGCCGGAAGTCGCTCGATGCGGCTTCGATCTTGCGATTGTTGGGCGACAACCTGCGGGTCGCGATTTTGTCGCCGACCTTCATCCACGGATCCGGCGATCGGTAACGTCCGCTGGCGATTACGCCGGTCAGGATTGTTGTCGCGGGCTCGTCATGAGCAAGGGTCCAAGCCGACGGCAACAGCGTCTTGGCTTCCCGCACGATCGGCGCGCCTCGCCACTCGGCCACGCCGATCCATCGTGGCCGTCCAAGACTGCCGGTGCCCGCGACCCGGCGCGCGGTGTCGAACTTCAAGTCCGGCTGCGGCATGGCAGCCTGAAGGGCCGCATGAAAATGCGGCGGTGCCGGCACGGATTTCCGGGCGTCGATTTTCTTCCAGAACTTCTGGCGGCTCTCCTCTGACACGACGACTTTTTCTCGCAGCCAAGCCCAGTCCCGATCGAGCACGACCGGGCTTAATGCCTGCAGGGCTTTGCCATAGCCGGAAAGAACCGCGTCACAGATTTCCGCGATATCGGGCTTGCGCGCGTCACTCGCCAGCGCTGCGCTGGTCGCGAGGCGGACGAGATCTTCGACATAAGGCATACGCGCCGCTTCGTCGAAATCGTTGACGCCCCAGACGAGGCGTCCATCTGCGTCGCGCCAGGTGCCGAAGTTTTCGAGATGAATGTCGCCGACCGCCAAGACCGCAGGGGCAGACGCGTGATCGGGGAACGCTTCGCGCGCCATCTCCGCCCAGCGCCAATAGGTGCCGCGCAAAAAGACGAACGCGCTTTCGCGCATGATCCGGTTTTTCTCCGCAAGGTCTGCGGCAACAAAGTCCGGACCCAGCTCCGACTGAAGCCAGCTTTCGTAGCGCTCCTTGGATTGAGCGAATGACAGCAAAGACATGGTTGGCCCTTGGAGCCTCGCTCCGCTGAACTGCCGCGTCTCGACATCTATGCAGCCGGGGCGCGCGAACCAAGGGGGCCGTTCTTTACATCGCGCTCAGGTCAGATCGGGCGGGTTGGGTTCGGACGCGCGACCGCTGCTCCGTCCACAAACTAACTGTTCCTCGAAATCCCTTTGCGCTAGAGTGCACGCTTTCAAACTCGTCATGGAGTTCGTTCAATGAAGTTGCTTTCTCTCGTCTTCGTTGGCTCCTTCATTTGTCTTTCGGCAGTCCCCGCGCTGGCGTGCGTCGGCGAAGAAGTCTGCAATCCAGATGGTATCGAAAACGAGATCATTGGGTGCGTGCACAATGACAATGTCAAACGAGCAAAGGACCTTCGGGCCAAGCTTGGCGACAAGGTTTGCAAGGTGTTCGCCGAATGCGCCTCGGAGTTTACTGGCGGAGGCTCTGGCGGTCACTCGGACCGAGTAACGTGTGCGAGCGAAAAGCTCGATGCCCTTGAGGCGGCGAACAAGTAGCTTCATGCAGTGGCTGGGCGCCTAGGACGCGCGCGGCCCGCTTGCCATTCATCGATACGTCCGCCACTCCGTCATGGCCTTGCTCGGCAGGGCCGTGCACGATGCTTTGCGGCGGAGGGTGCGTTCTCGGTAGCGCTAAATTGTGGAGGCTGGCGTGGATGGCCGCTGTTTTTTGTTTCGCGCGGCTTCGCCGCGACGCGGCCACACCGCTCGCACGCCTTGCACTCCGCTGCATCAAGCCTCCACAGTTCGCCCCACCGGATATTTTATATAGATCTGAGCAACGATTTTTCTAGTTTAGCCAGCCAGCTCCGGACGTCCGGCTGGGGCTCGCCCATAGTTCGAGTCACACTCACAATGGTGGGTACGCTCATCGTTGGAACAACAGTTCCTTGCGGAAGGGCGGAACCAATACGCCACACGTGCTTGCCGGTCAAAGCTTCGATCACATCTGGATGTTGAGAGCGTAATTTTTCAAGTGGTGGAGCGATGATTTTAATGACAGCATCCCCAAATTCTATTGCTTCATCTCTGGATGCAACCTTTCCTTTGTGAATTACTTCATTTCGGAGCTCGACGAATTTCTGCGGCAGAATTTCCGGGGACGTCCCGTTCTCTAGCGTGTAGATCGCTACGTAGGCGCCTAGCTGACGTTCGGATTGTTTGCCGACATGCTTCCAAGTCGCTTCAACAATCGCGTCCCCAACTTTCCTCGCTGCAAAGATTGCGCGCACGTAGAATTCGAAAAAGCGCTCGAGACCAGCCGCAAATGAAGAGATAGCCTCTCGATAGTACCCGTCCACGATTGCATTAGCGCCAAGCTCAAGAAGATATTCAAAACGCTGTTGTTGCAGTATCACTCGCGAATGATGCCCATTCCGGCAATCCAATTCAAAAGTTCCGTCGTTCTTCAACTCCGCGGCGTACAGCGCGTAGTCAGGCTGACCGTCTGGCGGAAAGCACAGCATACAGGTCATCCGCATTCTCATGGCGTTCCTAAGAAGGAGCTTTACCTCAACGCAAGTCGGGTGGGGTGGCTTCGGCGCCGAGAGAGGCGAGTGCTTCGTCCAGGCCGACCACCGTCTGATCCTGTGAGCCCAGGCGGCGGATCGAGACCTTGCGCTCCTCCGCCTCGCGCTTGCCAACCACCAAGATCACCGGAACCTTCGCAAGGCTGTGCTCTCGGATCTTGTAGTTGATCTTCTCGTTGCGGAGATCGCTTTCAACGCGCAGGCCCGCGGCCTTGCAGGCCGCAATAACCTCGAGCGCATAGTCGTTCGCATCCGACACGATCGGCGCGACGACGACCTGCAGCGGCGCGAGCCACAGCGGGAAGTGCCCGGCGAAGTTCTCGATCAGGATGCCGGTG